>Ga0308160_10000137_pt1 | contig 188976 bp, 150 predicted proteins | sample PhyFR1_FD_201036 | JGI IMG/M metagenome (GOLD analysis project Ga0308160, IMG submission 201036) | Phyllosphere microbial communities from UC Gill Tract Community Farm, Albany, California, United States - DLSLF.R1 | ecosystem: Host-associated > Plants > Phyllosphere > Unclassified | place...
CGGACATGAGGGCGGTGCGGCCCTGACCCTGGTGTTGCCGCACAAGGGCTGAGTTTCAGCCGAACCTTCAGCTAATACCACCGTCGTCTCCGCGAAAGCGGAGACGACGGCAGTTTTGTCCAACCCTGCTCCTAGTGCAACTTGACCAGCGGCGTCGTCCGCCGAATCAGGAAACGCGCAATCGCCATCACCCCGGTCCGTACCGACCCCAGCACCGCCTGGTGGTGCATCAGGTGCAAACTCAGGTACATGATGCGCGCCATGAAACCTTCCACGAACCAGCTCACACCCCGCAAGGAACCCATCAGGCTGCCGACCGTGGTCTGGTGGCCGATCGACACCAGCGAACCATAGTCGCGGTAGACGTAAGGGTTCTTTTGCGCCGGCTGGCCGCTGGCCATGTTCATGAAGGTCTTGAGCAGGAAATCGGCCTGCTGGTGGGCGGCCTGTGCGCGCGGCGGCACCGGCTTGCCCTTGCCGTCGATGCAGGCGGCGCAATCGCCGATCGCATACACATTGGGCACGCCCTTCACGCGCAGGTGGCCGTCGACTTCGATCTGGCCGCCCTTGTTGGTCGGCAAGCCGAGCGATCCCAGGAACTCGGGTGCGCGGATGCCGGCCGCCCACACGCACATGTCGGCCGGATACACGTGGCCGGCGTTGTCGCTGACCTGGTGCTTGTCGATGGCCGTCACGCGGCAATCGGTGACCACGCGGATGGCGCGCTGCTGCAGCAGGCGCAGGGCCGCACCCGATACCTTTTCCGGCAGCGGCGCCAGGATGCGCGGCGCACCCTCCAGCAGGGTGATGCGGACATCGCGCTGCACCTGCAGGCGGTTGAAGCCGTAGGCGGCGTACACGCTCGACGCTTCGCGCAGCTCGGCGGCCAGTTCGACGCCGGTGGCACCGCCGCCGATGATGACGATGTCCATGCCGCTGCGGGCAGCGCTGCCTTCAACTGCGCTGCCTTCAACTGCGCTGCCGGTGACAGCGGCATTGACTGCAGCGTCCGTGGCGCCTTTTTCCTGCTCGGCCTGGGCCAGCAGGCGCAACAGGCGCAGGCGGAAGCGCTCGGCGTCTTCGGTCGCGTTCAGGGAAATCGTGTTTTCGCGCGCGCCGGGCACGCCGAAGTAATTCGAGGTGCTGCCGACCGAGATCACCAGCGAACCATAGTCGATCGATCGCTGCGGCAGCACTTCTTCGCCGTCGGTCGGGGCGGTAACCGGTGCCACGGTGATCCGTTTGGCGCCGGCGTCGAGCGCCGTCATTTCGCCATACACGAAGGTGAAGCCGCGATCGTGGGCCAGCATCTGGTAGGACAGGCCCTCCTGGTGGATGTCCAGCGTGCCCGCCGCCACTTCGTGCAGCGAGGGTTTCCACACGTGGTAAAGGCGGCTGTCGACCAGCATCACCTTGCCCGGACCCAGCTTCCGCCCCAGTTTGCAGGCCAGCTCCAGGCCGCCCGCACCACCACCCACAATCACATATTCGCTTCGCAAACCAACCTCCGATAATAGGGCCCGGCCCCCAGAGTGGGCGGACGGACCGACGGATGCCAGTTTACTACGCCGCGAGGAAAACGGTTGGCGCCGCTGTCTTAGCGGCCGTGGCCGCCGTGATCGCCGCCGTGGCCTCCACCGTGACCGCCGCCATGATCGCGGCCGCCATGGTCGCGCCCACCGCCGTCGTGCCCGCGCTCATTCCCACCCCCATGGCCACCGCCATGCCCGCCACGGTCCCAGTGGCCACGATCCGGACCGTGACCGCGGCCGTCGCGGTATTCCACGCGCTCGATCACGCGCACGTCGTGGCGCGGACCGGGGCCGCCGTAATAGCTGTGGCGCGGGCCGCCATGGTGTTCGCGCCAGCGCGGCACATAGGTGTTGGTGTACCACTCGTCGCGCACGAACAGCACCGGACGGCCGCAGGCGTCGTAGCGGCCGCAGAAGCGCCGCCAGTTGTGGCGGTGGCCGGGCGGCACGCGCAGGTAGATCGGCGCCGCGGCGTAATGCGGACGCGGGGCGATGATCACCGGCTGCGGCGCGTACAGCACCGGGGCCGGCGCGAAGTCGCCGAGGTCGACCCGGCCATAGAAGCCGGGCTGGCCGACGCTGATGCTGACATTGGTCTGGGCCAGGGCCGGGAAGGCGGCGGCGCACAGCGCCGCACCGAAAATAAAGGATTTCATGGTGACCTCACTGGAATATGTGTGAAGTTTAGCAAATGAAATATTGCAGTTCGAATGCTGCAACACATACTTACAGTCTGCCAGGCAAGTATGCAGCTTCGCTCCGCACTGGCGTGCGCCCGGCGTCAATACGCCGCGCTAGGATGCTGCCAAGGAGGCAAGCGATGAACAAACGAATGCGAAGCGTGGCTGTGCTGATGCTGGCGCCCGCCCTGGCCTGCCTGTTGCTGGGCGGCTGCCAGGACCGGCGCGATCCGCTCAAGCCGACTACGGCGACGGCCGGTGCCAGCGTGGCGTCCGCCGCGCCAGCCAGCACCACTTGAGACCGCCCACACGGCCAGGCGCCAACCGCCTTCGGGGCGGGATGGCTCGCTGTTGCCTGCCGGGCAGGTTACACTGTCGCCTTTTTCCACCTCGTCGCAAGACTTGCCTTTCCCATGTCGTCGTTCGCATCGCTCGGCCTGATCGACCAGATCACGCGCACCCTCGCCTCGCTGTCCTATACCGCTCCCACCGCCGTCCAGTCGCAGGCGATTCCCGCCGTGCTGGCCGGACGCGACGTGATGGCGGCCGCCCAGACCGGCACCGGCAAGACCGCCGGCTTCGCCCTGCCGCTGCTGCAGCGCCTGGCGATGGAAGGCGGACAAGCGGCCAGCAACAGCGCGCGCAGCCTGGTGCTGGTGCCGACGCGCGAACTGGCCGAGCAGGTGCACGAGAGCTTCAAGACCTATGGCGCCGGGCTGCCGCTGCGCACCATGGTGGCCTATGGCGGCGTCAGCATCAATCCGCAGATGATGAAGCTGCGCAAGGGCGTCGACGTGCTGGTGGCCACGCCCGGCCGCCTGCTCGACCTGGTCGGCCAGAACGCGCTGCGCCTGAACGCCGTCCAGACCCTGGTGCTGGACGAGGCCGACCGCATGCTCGACCTCGGCTTCTCGCGCGACATCGACAAGGTGCTGGCCATGCTGCCCAAGGTGCGCCAGACCCTGCTGTTCTCGGCCACCTTCTCGGACCCGATCCGCGCATTGGCCGGCAAGCTGCTGCGCGACCCGGTGAGTATCGAAGCCTCGCCGCGCAACACCACCGTCAAGGCGATCCGCCAGTGGATCGTCACGGTCGACAAGAAGCGCAAGCCGGAACTCTTCCTGCACCTGCTGAAGCGCCATGGCTGGCCCCAGGTGCTGGCCTTCGCCAAGACCCGCAAGGGCGTGGAATATCTGGTTGAGCTGCTGGATGCGCAGGGCATCGCGGCCGACTCGATCCACGGCGACAAGCCGCAGCCGGCGCGCCTGCGCGCGCTGGAGCGCTTCAAGGCAGGCGAGGTGAAGGTGCTGGTGGCCACCGACGTCGCCGCGCGCGGCCTCGACATCGACAACTTGCCGGTGGTGTTCAACGTCGACCTGCCGATCGTCGCCGAGGACTACGTCCACCGCAGCGGCCGCACCGGCCGCGCCGGCGCTTCGGGCGAGGCGGTGTCGCTGGTGTGCGCCGACGAAGTCCAGCAACTGGCGGCGATCGAAGCCCTGACCGGCCAGACCCTGGAACGCAAGGAAGAACCGGGCTTCGCCGCCGAGCACCGTGTGCCCGAGACCAATGCCGGCGGCCAGATCGTCAAGAAACCGAAGAAGCCCAAGAAGCCGAAGGGCGCGAAGGCCGAGACCGCAGAGATGAAGGTGGTGCAGGAAGACGTGCGTTTCCGTCGCTGAAAGAATATTTCGTCTTTACCGCAAAGGTGAAATAATCTTTCACTCATCCATCGGGATGCTGTACACCTCCCCCTCCGTGGCCCCGGTATCTCTACGGCGCGTGCGCAAGTCCCGATAGACCGCCGCGCGCATGATCAGCATCGAGACCACCGGCGCCGTGGCCAGCAGGAAGCCGCCAATGATCAGCTCGTGCACCACGGGACGCGACTGCGCCGCCGTGAACACCACCATCGAGGCCAGCAGGATGCCGCCGGCACCCAGGGTGATGGTGATCGCCGGGCCGTGAATGCGCTGGTAGAAGGTGCGCAGGCGCACCAGCCCGAGGGCGCCGATCAGGACGATGGTGGCGCCGAGCGCCAGCAGCAGCGCCGCCAGCAGCGCGGCCCAGGCCGGAATCTGTTCCATGCTCATTCGATGATCTCCCCGCGCATCAGGAACTTGGTCATGGCCACCGTCGAAACGAAGCCGACCAGGGCGATCAGCATCGCCACCTCGAAATACACCTGGGTGCCGTGGCGGATGCCCAGCACCAGCGCCAGCAGCATGCCGCACATCCACAGGGTGTCCAGGGCCAGCACGCGGTCGTGCGCCGACGGGCCCATCAGCAGGCGCCAGGTACACAGCAGCATGGCGCCCAGCACGCACGCGAGCGCATAGCCGGTCACCGCTTCAAGCAGGGTTGCCACGGGTGGCCTCCGTTTCGAAAATGTCGATCAAGGGTTGTTCATAGCGCGTCTGGATGGTATCCACCCACCATGCGGCGTCCTGCAGGTCGAACACGTGCAGCACCAATTCATGCCCTTCCGGCAGGATCTCGACCCACACCGTGCCAGGCGTCATGTTGATCAGGCAGGACAGCAGCGCCAGGCCATACGGGTCGCGCAGGGTCAGCGGAATGCGGATGAATTGCGAATTCACCTTGGCGTAGTCGGCAAACAGGATGATGCGCGAGACGTTGAAGCAGGAGCGCACCACTTCCACCGCCGCCATCCCCAGCAGGCGCACCAGCTGCAGCGGCGCGCGCAGGCGCGGGTAGCCGAGCGGCTGCAGCTTGCGCGACAGGAGGGGCGCGGCGATGCCGATCGCGGCGCCCAGCAGCAGGTCGGCCGGCGCCACGCTCTGGTTCAGCAGCAGCCACAGGATGCACAGGCCGAGCGAAACGATGGGGAAAGGCAGCCAGGACATCATGGCGCTGCCTCCTTCGCCACGACAGCCGCCGGCCCAGGTACTGGCCCAGGCGCCGGCGCGGTCTGGAGTACCCGCGCCACGTAATCGGCGGGCCGCTGGATGCCGGCGCCGGCGCGCCCCAGGTAGCCGAAGATGGGGCCGGCCTCCACCGTCATCACGGCCGACAGGGCCAGCAGGAACAGCACCGGCATCACCTCCGAACGGTGCAGGCGCGGCGGGGTCGCGCGGGTGGCCCCGCTGTTGGCCCAGAAGGTGCGCACGCCGAAGCGCAGCATCGCCACCACCGACACCAGCCCGGACGCCAGCACCAGCGCTATCAGCATCCAGGCACCGGCATCGACCGGCATACCGGCACCGGGATTGAGCAGCGCATGGAAGATGCCGAACTTGGCGACGAAGCCGGACAGCGGCGGCAGCCCGGCGATCATCAGCGCGCAGGCGGCGAAGGACAGCGCCAGGAAAGCCATCGCCGCCGGCACGCCCTGTCCCACCGGCTCTTCCGGCTTGTCTTCGACCGCATAGGCTTCCATGGTCACCGCCAGGATCGCCGCGCCGGGGGTGCGGATGCGGTCGATCAGTTCGACCAGCAGCAGGAAGGCGGCCACCGCCAGCGTCGAGCCGAGCAGGTAGTACAAGCCGGCCGCCACCAGCGAGGGCTGGCCGTAGCCGATCAGCGCCAGCAACGTACCTGAAGACACGATGGCGCCGTAGCCGGCCATGCGCCCGGCAGTGTCGGTGGACAGCATGCCGGCGGCGCCGAACACGATGGTGGCGGCGCCGCCCCACAGCAGCGCGTCGTAGCCGGGGCCGAAGGCACCGGCCGGGAACCACAGCAGCCACAGGCGCAGGATGGCGTAGGTGCCGACCTTGGTCATCAGCACCAGCATCGCCGCCACCGGGGGCGATGCCGCCGCATAGGTGGTCGGCAGCCAGAAGCCGAGCGGCCACATGGCGCTCTTGATCAGGAAGGCCAGGGTCAGGATGATGGCGCCCGCCTCGACCAGCCCACGGTCCGCCGCCGCAATGGCGTCGATGCGCTGCGCCAGGTCGGCCATGTTGAGGGTGCCGGTGGCGGCGTAGATCAGGGCGATGCCGATCAGGAACAGCAGCGAGGCCGCCAGGTTGACCGCGATGTACTGCATGCCGGCGCGCAGGCGTTCGGCGTTATAACCGTGCAGGAGTAAACCATAGGAGGAGGCCAGCATCACCTCGAAGAACACGAACAGATTGAACAAATCGTGGGTCAGGAAGGCGCCGTTGATGCCCATCAGCAGGAACTGAAACAGGGTATGGAAATGTACGCCGATGCGGCCCCAGCGCTGCATCGCATAGTGCAGCGCCGCCAGCGCCAGCAGCGCAGTCAGGAGAAGCATCAGCGCCGCCAGGCGGTCCGCCACCAGCGCGATGCCGAAGGGCGCGGCCCAGTTGGCGGCCAGGTAGACGCCGATGCCCTTCTCCCAGTAGCCGCCGTCGGTCATCGCCACCAGCACCAGCGCGCTGGCCAGCATGCCCAGCACCGAGGCATAGCCGAGCGCGAACTTCAGGCGGTGCCAGCCCTGGGTCAGCGGCGCCATGGCGGCGCCGCACAGCAGCGGCAGCAGCACCGGCAGCAGCAGCAAATGGTCCAGCGCCTTCATTGATCCGGCTCCCGGCCGTCCACGTGGTCGGTGGCGGTGAGGCCGCGCGAACCGATCATCACCACCAGGTAGAGCGCGGTGGTGGCAAAGCCGATCACGATGGCGGTGAGTACCAGCGCCTGCGGCAGCGGGTCGGCCATCGCGGCCAGCGTGGCCGGATCGACCGGCTTGCCGCGGGCGGCGGCCTCTGTCAACAGCGGTGGGTGATCCACCCGCAGGCGGCCCATGGCGAAGATGAACAGGTTGACGGCGTAGGACATCAGCATCAGTCCGGCCAGCACCTGGAAGCTGCGCGGGCGCAGCACCAGCCAGATGCCGGCGGCGAACACGATGCCGATCGCCAGCGAAAGAACGATATCCATTACAGGATCTCCTTGGTGGGCGGCAGCGCGGCCGGAGACGGTGCCGGCGCCGGCCCCTTGAGCGCCACCGGCTGCACGCGGTGGCTGCGCAGCGACTGGTGCGCCAGCGCCACCAGGATCAGCATGGTGGCGCCGACCACCACCAGGAACACGCCGAGGTCGAACACGAAGGCGCTCGGCACGTGCAGTTCGCCCAGCAGGGGCAGCCTGAGGTGGGCGGTGTGGCTGGTGAGGAAGGGGTAGCCGAGCACCCAGGCGCCCAGGCCGGTGACGCAGGCGGTGGCCAGGCCCCAGGCGATCCAGCGGTGCGGGCGCAGGCGCAAATGGGCCTCGACCCAGTCGGTCCCGGCCACCATGTACTGCACGATCAGCGCGGTGGCGAAGATCAGGCCGGCGACGAAGCCGCCGCCCGGCAGGTTGTGGCCGCGCATGAAGAAATAGGCGGCGACGATGCCCATCACCGGCAGCAGGAAGCGCATATAGACGCCGGCCACCAGCAGATAGCCATCGCCGGCCTGGCGTGCAGGCGTCTGCCGCACCGCCGGATCGACATCACTTGCCTGCTGCAGCGGAATGGCGACGCTCTCCGGCGCCGGGCGGAAGCGCCGCAACAGCGCGTATACGGTCAGCGCCACCGCGCCCAGCACCGTGATCTCGCCCATGGTGTCGAAGCCGCGGAAGTCCACCAGCAGCACATTGACCACGTTGGCGCCGCCGCCCTCCGGCAGCGCGCGCAGCACATAGAAATCGCTGATGGTATCGACCGGCGTGCCGGTCAGCACGGTCCAGGTGAGGGCCGTCAGCCCGCCGCCGCCGGCCGCCGCCAGCAGCAGGTCGCGGGTGCGCCGCCACTGGGTGGCGAGCGGCGCCACCCGCGCCAGGCCCCGTGGTGGAAAGCGCGGCGGCAGCCAGCGCAGCCCGAGCAGCACCAGCACCGTGGTCACCGTCTCCACCATCAGCTGGGTCAGCGCCAGGTCGGGCGCCGACAGCCACAGGAAGGTGATGCTGGTGACGATGCCGGTGCCGCCCACCAGCACCAGCGCCGCCAGCCGGTGGTACTTGGCCTTCCAGGCCGCCGCCAGCGCGCAGGCGGCGCCGATCAGCCACAGCAGCGCGAACGGCGCGTCCACCTCGCCCAGGTCCGGCAACGGCAGCGCCGGCAGCGCCGTCGCCAGCAGCAGCGGCGCCCCCACCAGCAGGGCGACGATGACGCGGAACTGCGGCTGCAGGCGGCGCGTGCCGGTCCAGAGCATCAGCCAGTCGGCCGCCACGCCCAGCGCCAGCATGCAGGTTTCGTAGGCTTGCGCGCCCTTCAGGCGGTGCAGCACCGGCACCTCGCTGCGCGTGCGCAGGCCGGCGCGGCGGCGCAGGAAGATATAGAACAGGAGTCCGCCCGCCAGCGCGAATACGCTCATCATCAGCGGCAGGTTGAAGCCGTGCCAGATCGCCAGGTCGAACTGCGGCATGCGCTCGCCGAGGATGGCGTGGGCCGCCACCGCCAGCACCAGGCCGACGGTGCGCTCGGGCAGGATGCCGACCGCGATGCACAGCAACACCAGGCATTCCACCGGAAAGCGCATCCAGCGCGGCGGCTCGTGGATGTCACCGGCAGGCTTGCCCGGGATGTCGCGCGCCAGCGGTCCGAAGAACACGCCGATGAAGCGCAGCGAATAGGCAACGCTGAAGATGCCCATCAGGGTCGCCGCCACCGCCATGGTCCAGTCCTCGGTGCCGCCCACCAGCGCCGCCTCGGCGAAGAACATCTCCTTCGACAGGAAGCCGTTCAGCAGCGGCACCCCGGCCATGGCGGCACTGGCCACTACCGCCAGCGCCGCCGTGTAAGGCATGGCGCGCCGCAGCCCGCGCAGGATGCGCATGTCGCGCGTGCCGGTCTCGTGGTCGACGATGCCGACCGCCATGAACAGCGACGCCTTGAAGATCGCATGGTTCATGGTATGGAACACCGCCGCCACCACCGACAAGGGCGTACCGATCCCCAGCAGCACCGTGATCAGGCCCAGGTGGCTGATGGTGGAGTAGGCCAGCAAGCCCTTCATGTCGTGGCGGAAGATGGCGAAGAAGGAGCCGATCAGCATGGTCGCGGCGCCGGCGCCGCCGATGATCCAGGTCCATTCGGGGGTGCCGGACAGCACCGGCCACAAGCGCATCAGCAGGAAGATGCCGGCCTTGACCATGGTGGCCGAGTGCAGGTAGGCCGAGACCGGCGTCGGCGCCGCCATCGCGTGCGGCAGCCAGAAGTGGAAAGGGAATTGGGCGCTTTTGGTGAGGGCACCCAGCGCGACGAGGACCAGGGCCGGCAGGTAGAGCGGGTGCGCCTGGACGCGCCCGGCCGCCGCCAGCACGGCATCCAGTTCGTAGCTGCCGGCGATGTGGCCCAGGATCAGCATGCCGGCCAGCAGGCACAGGCCGCCGGCAGTGGTCACCGTGAAGGCCATGCGCGCGCCGCGGCGGGCGTCGTTCCTCTCCTGCCAGTAGCCGATCAAGAGGAAGGAGGTCAGGCTGGTCAGCTCCCAGAACACCACCAGCTGGATCAGGTTGCCGGACAGGACCACGCCCAGCATCGCCCCCATGAAGGCCAGCATGTAGGCGAAGAAGCGCGCCACCGGATCGCGCCGCGACATGTAATAGCGCGCATACAGCAGCACCAGCAGGCCGATGCCAAGCACCATGATGGTGAAGACCCAGGCCAGGCCATCCATGCGCCAGACGATGTCGAGGCCGAATTCGGGCAGCCAGCCGAAGCGGGTGGCGATGATCTCGCCCCTGCCGATGCGGCCGAACTGGGCGATCGCCAGCACCAGCGCCGTCAAAGTGGCGATGGCAGCCACCGCCGCCGGCCGGGTGCGCGAACCGGCCGGCATGCAGACGGCGACGAAGGCACCGACGAAGGCGAGGATGGGGAGGAGCGGCAAGACCGGCAACGAAGAAGGCATGGGCGGTATGGGCATGGGCGTCAGCCGGCCTGCGGCACGGCAGGCGTGCGCAGCGATCCTGGCGGTGTCAGCTTGTCGAACTCGTCGGGCATGGGGGCTAGGGTAGTGTCCGGGATGGACCTACTCTAATGGCATCGTGGCCTCAACGACAACGCGTTACTTCAGTGCAAGTCCAGCCAGAATTTGCGCACGCCCTCTTCCTCGTCCAGCGGCCCCACCGTGAAGCCGAGCTTCTTCACCAGGCCGATCACCGGCGCATTCTGCGGCAGCGCCTCGCCGACGATCTCGCGCGTGCCGCGCGCGCGGCAATAGGCGATCAGCTTGTGCATCAGCATCACACCCAGGCCCTTGCCTTTCAGGTCGGAGCGCACCGTCACCGCGAATTCGGCGCTGACGTTGTCCGGGTCGGCCACCACCCGTCCCACCGCCAGGGTCTCGTCGATCCCATCCGGCCCCGTGCGGGTGGCGATGAAGGCCATCTCGCGGTCGTAGTCGATCTGGGTAAAGCGCGCCAGCTGGGCCGGCTGCAGTTCGCGCACGCGCACGAACATGCGGTAGCGCACGTCGTCCGGCGTGAGCGCATTGAAGAAGGCGACGTGGGCCTGGCCGTCCTCGGGGCGGATCGGGCGCAGCAGGATGCGTCCGCCTTGCCAGTCGACGCTTTCCTCCAGCTCGGCCGGATAGGGGCGGATCGCCAGCCGGTCGAGCGCGCTGCCCGAGCGGTCGGCCATGGCGATGCGCATGCGCGCGTCGAGCACGATGGCGCCGCGGCTGTCGGCCAGCAGCGGGTTGATGTCGAGCTCGACGATCTCCGGCACCTCGGCCACCAGGCGCGCCACCTGCACCAGCACCGCCGCGATCGCGTCCATGTCGGCCGCCGGGTGGTTGCGGTAGCCGGCCAGCTGGCGCGCCACCCGCGTGCGCTTGATGAGGTCGCGCGCCAGCACGGTGTTCAGCGGCGGCAGCGCCACCGCGTGGTCGTTCGCCACCTGCACCGCCAGGCCGCCCTGGCCGAACAGGATGACGGGGCCGAACACCGGGTCGGTGGCGGCGCCGGCGATCAGTTCGTGGGCTTCCGGGTTGCGCGCCATCGCCTGCACGATGAAGCCTTCCAGGCGCGCAGCCGGCCGCAGTTCATGGAGGCGCCGGCGCATGCGCTCGGCCGCCGCGCGCACCGCTTCCGCCGTGTCCAGGTCGAGGGTGACGCCGCCGACGTCGGACTTCTGGGCCACGTCCGGCGACAGGATCTTGAGCGCCACCGGGAAGCCCAGGTCTTGCGCGGCCAGCACCGCGTCCTCGGGGCTGGCGGCGGCGCGGGTCGGCACCGTCGGGATGCCGTAGGCGTCGAGGATGGCCTTGGTCTCGGGGTCGGACAACAAATGATGTCCCTTCTGGAGCGCCTCGCGCACCAGGCGGCGCGCGCGCTCGCGGTCAGGCTCGCCGTCATCCACCGAGGCCGGCACCTGCATCAGGAGGTTCTGGTTGTGGCGGTAATCGACGATCTGCAGGAAGCCGTTCACCGCTTCCTCGGGCGTGCGGTAGGCCGGCATGCCGGCTTCCGAGGCGATGCCGCGCGCCTGCAGCACCGACTGCCCGCCCAGCCAGCAGGCCAGCAGGTTGCGCGAGGAGGACTTGGCCAGCGGCGCCAGCGCGCGCGCCACGTCGGCCGGGTCGACCACGGCGTTGGGCGCGTGGATCATCAGCACGGCGTTGACGTCCGGGTCCTTCAGCAGCACCTCGACGGCGTCGCGGTAGCGCTCGGGCGGGGCGTCGCCGCGCAGATTGAGCTCGCCGCTGCCGCCCCATTCCGGCACCAGTTCGCGCAGGCGGGCCACGGTGGCCTCGCCCAGGCGCGCCGCCAGGCCGCCGCCGTACTGCAGGGCGTCCTGGGCCAGCAGTACCGGTCCGGCGCCATTGCCGAGGATGGCCAGGCGTTCGCCGTACAGCGGCTTGGCGCGTGCCAGGGTCTCGACCGCGGCGAACAGCTGGCCGGTGGTATAGGCGCGCAGCATGCCGGCGCGGCGGATCGCGGCGTCGACCACATCGTCCGGGCGCGCCAGCACGCCGGACAGGCAGGCCGCCGCCGATACCGCTTCGATGGAGCGGCCGGCCTTCAGCATCAAGGTCGGCTTGCTGCGCGCCGCCGCGCGCGCCGCCGACATGAACTTGCGCGCGTAACGCAGGTTTTCGACGTGCAGCAGGATGGCGCCGGTGCCGGGGTCGCTGGCCAGGTAGTCGAGCGCGTCGCCGAAGTCGACGTCGGCCGATTCGCCCAGCGACATGAAGCTGGAAAAGCCGATGCCGCGGGTGCGCGCCCAGTCCAGCACCCCGGTCATCATCGCCCCCGATTCCGAGACGAAGGCGATGCGCCCGGAGGCCGCGCCGCCGGCGGCGATGCTGGCGTTCAGCCCGATGCCCGGCGCCAGCAGGCCGGAACTGTTGGGACCGAGGATGCGCAGCAGATAGGGATTGGCCGCATCCAGCATGGCCTGGCGGATGGAGCGTCCGCGCAGGTCGCGCGCCGTGGACAGTCCGGCGCTCATGACGACGGCGGCGCGTGTGCCGCGCTCGCCCAGGGTGCGCACGATCCCGGGCACGCTGGCCGGCGGCGTGCAGATGATGGCCAGCTCGGGCGCCTGCGGCAAGTCGGCCACGTCGGCCCAGACCTGGACCCCGCCGAGGGTGGCGTACTTGGGGTTGACCGGGTACAGGCTGCCCTTGAAGCCGCCGTCCAGCAGGTTGCGCCAGACCGTGGCGCCGACGCTGCCGGGCCGCTCCGAGGCCCCCACCAGGGCCACCGACTTGGGTGCGAACAATTGCCGCAGATTGCGTACGCTCATGGCTGGGTTTTCATTCGATGCCGGCGGCGGGGTGCGCGCAGCCGTGCAAGGGTTTCGTGACAAGTTGGCTACACTGTTGCCGATACAGTAACACGCACAGGACGAAAAAATGACGGATAGCAAGAACAAGCTGGACGACGCCGGCAAAGACGCCAAGGCAGGCGGCTCCAAGAAGGTGATTTATGCGGCGATCGTCGCCAACCTCGGCATCGCGGTCGCCAAGTTCATCGTGGCCGCCATCACCGGCAGCGCCGCCATGCTGGCCGAAGGCATCCACTCGGCGGTGGACACCGGCAACGAATTGCTGTTGCTGATCGGCGAGCACAACAGCGGCAAGGCGGCCGACCAGAAACACCCCTTCGGTTACGGCAAGGCGCTGTATTTCTGGGCGCTGATCGTGGCGCTGTCGGTGTTTTCGCTGGGCGGCGGCCTGTCCATCTACCACGGCATCGAAGCCCTGCGCCATCCGGAACCGATGCAGGACCCGCTGTGGAACTATGCCGTGCTGGGCGTGTCGGCGCTGTTCGAGGGCTATAGCTGGAACGTCTCGCGCATGGAACTCAATAAGGTGCGCAAGCCCGGCGCCTCCTTGTGGCAGACCGTGCACGCCAGCAAGGACGCATCCGTGTTCACCGTGTTCATCGAAGATTCGGCGGCGCTGATCGGCCTGGCCATCGCCGCCCTCGGCATCTTCCTCGGCCAGCTGTTCGACAACCCCTACTTCGATCCCGCGGCCTCGGTGCTGATCGGCCTGCTGCTGGTGGGCGCTGCCTTCACGCTGGCGCGCCAGACCGGCGCGCTGCTGGTCGGCGAGAGCATCGGGGCGGACGCCACCCGGCGCGTGCGCGCCATCTTCGAGAGCGATCCGGCCATCCTCAGCGTCGCCGACCTGCAATCGATGCAGCTCGGTCCCGACGAGGCGCTGCTGACGGCATCGGTGCAATTCAGGCGCGGCATGCGCATCGACGAGGTCGAGGGCGCCATCGCGCGGCTGGAACAGGCGGTGTCCGGGGCCTACCCGCAGATCCGGCATATCTATTTCGAATCGGGTGCGCTGCGCTCGGCGATGCATTGACGTGGATTCTCGATCGACTGGATGGGCTCATGCTAGCACGCGTCGGCTGTCCAGCCCATGCTAGAATAATCGCGTGAAACGCATCCATCGCACATTGCAAGTTCGGCTACTCGCGTGGCTATTGCTGCTGGCGCTGCCCTTCCAGGGCCTGGCGTCGGCGGCCATGCTGCCCTGCGCGGCCGGCGTGCCTGCCCAGGTAGCGGCTCCGGCGATGGCCATGGATAGCGCTGTGCACGATCATGCCGCAATGCAGGCAGCGACGGCGGCGCAGGCCCGGGATGGGCACTGCGCAACTGCGCCGGGTGTGGGTCATCACGGCGGCGATTGTGGCGCCTCTCATGACGGCCACCATGGCGGCACGACCCACGGCGTCAAGATAAAATCCTGCGCCGCCAGTTGCGCCGCCTGCTGCGTGGGCGCCGCAATGGCCCCGGCCATGCCGGCGGTACTGGCACTCACTGCTTCCCACTTCATCTCGATTCCCTTCCGCGCCGGCCACGTGCCGAGCGTCGATCTCGCGCTGCCCGAGCGGCCGCCCAGAACTCTCCTCGCCTGATCCGCGCGCCGTCGGCCACCGGCTGACGGCTGTCTTCACGCATCGTCGAACGAGGTTGTCATGCATATCGCACTCCGATGGGCGCTTTCCGGCGCCTATGTCCTTGTCGCGTCACTGGCCGCGTCCCAGGTCCTGGCGCAGTCCGCCGTCCAGGCGGGCGCCGCCGATCCCGGGGCCGGCGTCCCCGCCACCAGCTACCAACCGGCCATCAGCTACCGGCCGGAAGCCGCGCCCGCGGCGCCGCCCGACCGCGACTGGGCCGCCAGCAATGCCGCCGTCGCTGCCTACAACCCCATGTCTCTGACCATGAAGAACATGAAAGGCATGAAAGGCATGAAAGGCATGAAGGGCCATGCTGCGCCGGCACCAGCGCAGGCGCCGGCCGACCCGCATGCCGGGCATGCCGATCATGCCGATCATGCCGAGCACGCTGGCCATGCTACACCGGCATCGAATCCGCCGGCAGCGGACCACAAGGAGTCACCATGAAGGCCGGCATGCCCCCGCGCGCCCTCTCCCTCGCTGCCGCGCTGCTGCTGGCCGGCTGCGCCAGCGTCGCACCGGACGGCGGCTTCGGCGCGGTTGCCGGCGCCACCCGCGAGCGCATCGGCGCCGAACCGCGCATCGCCCGCGACGACGCCGGGTCGCGCGCACTGATGGAGAACGTGCGCACGATCCTGGCCCGGCCGCTCGACATGGACGGCGCCGTGCGCGTCGCCCTGCTCGCCAACCCCAAGTTGCAGGCCGGCTACTGGCAGGTCGGCATCGCCCAGGCCGACCTCGTGCAAGCCTCGCGCCTGCACAACCCGGCACTCGAGTTCAAGCGCACGGCCGGTGGCGGCGACATCGAGATCGAAAGGACGCTGACCTTCAACCTGATCGGCGCCCTGACCACGCCGCTGGCCTCGCGCCTGGAAGCGCGCCGCTTCGAGCAGGTGAAGCTGGAGGTGGGGGCGGCGATCGAACAGCATGCGCTGGAGACCCGCCGCGCCTGGGTCGAGGCGGTGGCCGCGGCCCAGGTCGTGGACTATGCACGCCAGGTCGATGCGTCCGCCCAGGCCGGTGCCGACCTGGCCGGACGCATGGCCAGGGCCGGCAACATGAGCCAGCTGGAGCTGGCGCGCCAGCAGCTGTTCCAGGCCGAGACCGCGGCGGCACTGGCGCGCGCCGTCAAGGCATCGGTGACCGCGCGCGAAACGCTCACGCGGCTGCTGGGCCTGTGGGGTCAGGATGCGCAATACACACTGCCGGAGCACCTGCCCGAACTGCCACCGGCGCCGGCCGAGCTGGCCGAGGTGGAACGCAAGGCGCTGGAGGGGCGCCTCGACGTGCGCGCGGCCAGGCGTGACGCCGAGGCCACCGCGTCCAACCTCGGCCTGACCCGTGCCACGCGCTTCATCAATGCCCTCGACCTGGGCGCGGTCGACCAGCGCAATAGCGGCGAGCCCAAGGCGCACGGCTACGAGCTCACGATCGAGCTGCCGCTGTTCGACTGGGGCGGCGCGCGCAGCGCCAAGGCCGAAGCCATCTACATGCAGGCGGTGAACCGCGTCGCCCAGACCGCGGTGACGGCGCGCAGCGAGGCGCGCGCCGGCTATCTCGGCTACCGCAACAGCTACGAGCTCGCGGCCCACTACCGCGACACCATCATCCCGCTGCGCAAGCGGATCTCGCGCGAGGTGCTGCTGCGCTACAACGGCATGCTGGCCAGCTCGCTGGAACTGCTGGCCGATTCGCGCGAGCAGGCCGCCGCCGTATCGAACTATATCGACGCGCTCAAGGATTTCTGGACCGCCCACGCCCAGCTGGAGGCGGCGCTCGGCACACGCCTGGCCGCACAGCCGGCAGAGACAGCACCGGGCATGTACAAGGAACACGCGCACAAGGAACACGCAGAATGACATCACGCAGAAACTTCATTACCGGCGCGGCCGGCCTGGTCGGCGCAGCCGCCGTCAGCAAGGCCGGCGCCGCCGCCATTCCGGAAGCACCGGTCGCGCCTATGGCTTCCTCATCGGCCGCCACCGTGCCGCCGCCACCGCCGCCCAACGGCCGTCCCTACAACCCGGTGGTCACCCTGAACGGCTGGAGCCTGCCCTGGCGCATGAAGGACGGCGTCAAGGAATTCCACCTGGTGGCCGAACCCGTGGTGCGCGAGATCGCACCCGGCATGAAGGCGAATCTATGGGGCTACAACGGCCAAAGCCCCGGCCCGACGATCGAAGTGGTCGAGGGCGACCGGGTGCGCATCTTCGTCACCAACAAGCTGCCGGAAGTGACCAGCGTGCACTGGCACGGCCAGTTTCTGCCGAACGGGATGGACGGCGTGTCGGGCCTGAACCAGCCCGCCATCGCGCCCGGCAAGACCTTTGTGTACGAATTCATGGCGCGCTATGCCGGCACCTTCATGTACCACCCGCACGCCGACGAGATGGCGCAGATCGGCATGGGCATGATGGGATCCTGGGTGACCCACCCGAAAGACCCGCGCCAGCACGCCGTGGACCGCGACTTCGTGTTCCTGCTGAACGCCTACGACATCGACCCGGGCAGCTACACGCCCAACGTCAACACCATGCTCGACTTTAATATCTGGACCATCAACAGCCGCGCCTTCCCCGGCACCGACCCGATGGTAGTGCGCAAGGATGACAAGGTGCGCATCCGCATCGGCAACCTGTCGATGACCAACCACCCCTTCCACATCCACGGTCACCGCTTCGAGCTCACCGGCACCGATGGCGGCTGGATCGCGCCGGCGGCGCGCTGGCCCGAGGTCACGGTCGACATCGGCGTCGGCCAGATGCGCGCCATCGAATTCGTGGCCGACGCGCCCGGCGACTGGGCCTTCCACTGCCACAAATCGCACCACACCATGAACGCCATGGGCCACGACGTGCCCAACCTGATCGGGGTCGACCACCGCGGCGTGGCGCGCAAGATCAACGACCTGGTGCCCGGCTACATGGTGATGGGCGACCGCGGCGGCGCGATGGGCGACATGAAGATGCCGCTGCCGGAAAACACGCTGCCGATGATGGACGGCAGCGGCCCCTTCGGCCCCATCGAGATGGGCGGCATGTTCACCATGATCAAGGTGCGCGAGGGACTGGCGCGCGGGGATTACCGCGATCCCGGCTGGTACAAGCACCCGGCCGGGACGGTGGCGCGCGAGTGGACCGGGGCGGCGCCCGAGGCGATTCGTGCACCGGCCACGCCGGCGGCCGAGGGCGAACCGGTGGCGACCGTGAAGCGCGGCGGCGGGCACGGCGGACACTGAGCCGGGCGCACGTAACCTGGGTTCCGGCCTTCGCCGGAACGAGGTGCTTAGAACCTATCCCAGTACGGAATGAGTCGTTGCTGACGCGCCTGACAAGCGCGGGCGGCGTTGCTCGTCCTTGCATGGCTCGCCATGCGGCGTCCTCGCGCCTTGCCCGCGCTTGCCATGCATCGCCTACGCGCACGTCGCCATCAACTTCCTCCTCCCTACTGGGATAGGTTCTTAATGCGCGCTGACTGGATAGCCGGCTTCGTCGATCGCGGCGGCGATCTTTGCCAGGTCGGCGCCGCTGTCGATCTTCACCTTCTTGGTGGGCAGATCGATCTCCACCTGCGCGGCCGGGTCGATGCCCTGCACCGCCTTGGTGACGCGGCCCACGCAGTGTTTGCAGGTCATGTCTTCTACAGTCAATTCGTACATCGCGTGCTCTCCCTGGGTTGGCGGCGCGGTCGCCGCCTGGTCTGAAATGGATGCCGGCAGTGCCGGCGGCAGCTGCAGCGCCGGCAGGGTGTCATCGGCGCGCACGCCTGCCAGGCTCGGGCGCTGCGGTGCCCAGCGCCGCAGCAGCAGCGCGTTCGTCACCACGCTCACCGAACTCAGGGCCATCGCGGCGCCGGCCAGCACCGGATTGAGCAGCCCGAAGGCGGCGACCGGGATGCCGACCACGTTGTAGACGAAGGCCCAGGCCAGGTTCTGGCGGATCTTGCGATAGGTCCGCTGCGAAATCGCGATGGCATCCGCCACCAGCAGCGGATCGCCGCGCATCAGCGTGACGCCGGCCGTGTGCATGGCGACGTCGGTGCCGCCGGCCAGGGCGATGCCGACGTCGGCCGCCGCCAGCGCCGGCGCGTCGTTGATGCCGTCGCCCACCATCGCCACCTTGCGGCCCTCCCCCATCAGCGTGCGCACGGCATCGGCCTTGTCGCCGGGCAGCAGCTCGGCCATCACGCGTTCCAGGCCCAATATGCGCGCCACCGCGTCCGCGCTGCCGCGGTTGTCGCCGGTCAGCATGACGACCTCGATGCCCAGGGCCCGCAGCCGCGCCACCGCGGCCCGCGCCGTCGGCTTGACGCGGTCGCCGAAGGCCAGCAGACCGCGCACGGCCAGCGCGCCCTTCTCTCCCGCCGCCAGCCAGGACACGCTGCGGCCATCGGCCTCGTGGCGTGCCGCCGTCGCCAATAAGGCATCCACGTCGGCGCCCAGCTCGCGCATCAGGCGCAGGCTGCCAAGATACACGGCCTGGCCGTTCACGCGCGCCTGCACGCCCTTGCCGGGCAGCGCACGCGCGTCCGTGGCGGCCGGCAGCGCCAGCCCGGCCTCGCGCGCTGCGCCCGCCACCGCCTTCGCCAGCGGATGGTCGCTGTATTGCTGCGCGCCCCAGGCCAGGGCCAGCACGGCGCGCGGGTCCGCGCCTTCCACCGCCACCACCTGCGGCCGGCCTTCGGTGAGGGTGCCGGTCTTGTCGAAGGCCACCACTTGCAGCGCATGCGCCGTCTCGAGCGCCGCTGCGTCCTTGATCAGGATGCCGTGGCGCGCCGCCGTGCCGGTGCCGACCATGATGCCGGTCGGCGTCGCCAGGCCCAGCGCACAGGGACAGGCGATCACCTGCACCGCCACCGCGTTCAGCAGCGCCTGTTGCCAGTCGCCGGTGGCCAGGCCCCAGCCCAGCAGCGTAAGGAGCGAAATGAACAGCACCACCGGCACGAACACGGCGCTGACGCGGTCGACCAGGCGCTGGATCGGCGCCTTGGCCGCCTGCGCATCCTCGACCATGCGGATGATCCGGCTCAGCATGGTGTCGGCGCCGACCGCGGTGGCCTCGGCCAGCAGCAGGCCTTCGCCATTGACGGCGCCGCCGCTGACGCGGTCGCCGGGATTCTTGGCCACCGGCAGGCTCTCGCCGGTCAGCAGGGCTTCGTCGAGGTGGCTGCTGCCTTCGACCACGCGGCCGTCGGCCGGCACGCGCTCGCCCGGCCGCAGCACCATCAGGTCGCCCACACGCAGCGCGTCCAGGCCGATGGCGAGATCGCGCCCGCCGCGCCGCACCAGTGCCGTGGTCGGCTGCAGCGATTGCAGGGCGCGGATCGCCGCCACGGTCTGGCCCTTGGCGCGGCCTTCCAGCCATTTGCCGAGCAAGACCAGGGTGATGACCACCGCCGAGGATTCGAAATACAGATAGGCCATGGCCCCGTGCCGCAGCAGCATCCAGACCGACAGCGCATATGCCGCCGAGGTGCCGAGCGCCACCAGCAGGTCCATGTTGCCGCTGCCGGCGCGCAGCGCCTTCCAGCCGGCGCGGTAGAAACGCGCGCCGAGCCAGAACTGCACCGGCGTGGCCAGCAGCAGCTGGATCCAGCCGGGCAGCATCCAGTGCGCGCCGACCAGTTGGCCCAGCATCGGCGCCACCAGCGGCAGGCTGAGGAGCGCCGCCGCCGCCACCGGCCACCACGCGGGCAAGCGCCCCGGCGCGGCGGCGGCTGGCGCCGGGTGGGCGGCATCGATCGCCAGGGCTTCATAGCCGGCGCGCTCGACCGCTGCGGCAATGGCCGCCGCATCCGCGCCGGCGCCGCGCACGCTCGCCTTTTCGGTGGCCAGGTTGACGCTGGCGTCGTCCACGCCCGGCACCGCGCGCAAGGCCTTTTCCACGCGCGCGACGCAGGATGCGCAGGTCATGCCGCGGATGTCGAATTGCAGTGTTGTGTTGTCTTTGCCAGCGGCGTTCACGGCCGGTTGGTTCATCCTGTTCTCGCTCATGACCGACAGGATAACGCTTTCCACGCAGGTCGGCTGGAGGGCGCTACAAAGCAGGCGGCGGCAATGGCGGCAATGGAGACAATGGCGCCATCGGCCGCAATTCGTAGCGCATGTCGTCGCGGTCGCGCGTAACCGGCGCGCTGAGCACGTAGCTGTCCAGCCCCAGGCGGCTGCGCTCACCCAGGCGCAGGGCGCGCACTGCGGTATGGCGCAGCACCAGCACCACCTCGTAGGACAGGGTCGGCGCCGCATACAGGCCGAGCAGCGTGCGCAGCGTGGCGGCGGCGCTGCCCTGTGGCAGCAAGCGATCGAACTGGGCGGCAGGCAGGGGACCGATGCGCACGCGCACGCGCAGGTCGGGCCGCCAGCAGCGCCCGCCCAGCATCGCGGCCTGCCCCAGCATCGCGTTGACACCGCCCAGCGCGCTGCGCTCCTCCGGCGCCAGCCGGTCCCAGTGGCCGATGCATTCCTGCAGCGCCACCGGCACCCGCAGCACGTCGGTCAGCATGCGGCCGAGCACCGCGGCCGACGCCGGCCGCTGCCCCAGCATGCCGGCATACAAGGCCAGGATCCGGTCGTCGACGCCCGGCAGCGCTTCGCGCGCGCCGGCCGGAAAGCCGCCTAGCGCCAGCAGCAGCGGCAGATAGCTGTCGGACGGCTGCGACGGACCGCCAACCATGTGCTCGACCCGGTATTTTTTCCAGGCGCCGTAGAACAGCGCCAGCATGCGGGTCGAGAACATGTCGAGGAAGGCGCGCGGCGCCTCGTCGTGCTCGGCGGCTTGCCAGGCCTGGATGGTTTCGGTGTAGTGCGCCGGCAGCGTGCCGTGGGCGCCGAGCAGGCCCATGAAACTGGGCGTCAGGCGGAACTGCGGCCGCACGATGGCGTCGGCCGCCTTGTCGTGCACCAGCGCCAGCGCTTCGACTTCGCCCGCCGGAAAGCGCAGCGACAGGCTGTTGGCGAAGCGCAGGTGCTGCTCCAGCGCCTGCTGCGGCGGGACGCCGCGCTCTTCCAGCCACAGCACCAGCAGGCGCACGGCCTGGAAGAATTCGAAGCGCTGCGGCTCGGCCAGCAGGCGCTTGATCACAGGTCTTCCTGGACGCTGGTGCGCGGCGAGAACATCACGATCTCGCGGCCGCTGCCCTGCGCCACCACCTGCAGCCGCGTATAACAGTTGAGCTGGGCGTTGAGCGCGAAATAATGGTCGAGCACGCGCACGAACACGGCCAGCCCGCTGCCGGCGAAGGCCTCCTCGTCCACCGTCAGGCGGATGCCGATGCCGGGCATCAGGGTGGCCACCGGCGCGGTCTTGGCCCAGGTGCGCACAGCGCCATGCTCGAGCCCGACGATGGCGCCGATCTGGCGCTGGGCCACCGGCGAGCGCGGCAAATCGTACAGCGCCAGCATCTTCTGGAAGTCGGCCAGGCCGGCCATTGTCAGCCCCGCCAGGTTGAGCGACAGATGGGAGATCAGGCGCCAGTGGGCGCCGCGCGCGCTGTCGAAGCGCCAGGTCGGGCTTGGTTTGCGCAACAGGCGGATCGGCGCGATGCCGGACAGCTCGTCGGTGCGCAGGTCGCCTTGCGGATTGCCGTAGTGGAGCCGCGCCGGCGCGTCGCGGTTGCTGCAGGTGAGATCGGTGGACAGCGTGGCGCCGGCCGCCTCGGTGCTGCGGAAGTCGGCGTCGACCAGGGCGATGCGCATCTCGTGGCCGGGGCTGATGGCGGCGGTGGCGTGGTCGCGCCGGGTGAGCCAATAGTGGTTGCGTCCCGGCGTGCCCGCCTCGCCATCGACGGGCGCATACAGCGGGGCGAAGTGGGTCACGCCGGCGCCCTGGGCCGCGCCCGCGGGTCCGGCGGATTCGCGCAGCAGGCGTACCGCATCGACGCTGTGGATTTCGTAGTCGGCCGCATGGGCGCTGTCGGCCAGCAGCGGATAATCGGCGCTGGTATAGGACAGCTGGAGAGGCGCACCGGCCTTGGGAAAAAGGTTGATCACCGGGGTGCAGCCGGGCAGCAGGTTGCGCGGCGACAGCCCGGACAGCAGCCGAGCGGTATCGGAATCGGGCGTGATGCCGTTCAAGCCCAGGTGCAGGGTGAAGCGCGTGCAGCGTGGCGGCAGCAGGCGCCTGACTTCGTCCAGGTCGATGTCGATGAAATTGAATTTCTCGGGGTAGCAGAAGTATTCGGTCAGCAGGCGCAAGGCCGGGTGCGAGCGCGCCGGAAACGGCACCATGGCGTCGGCCTCGTCGAAACCCGCCAGGCGCAGCGGCAGCCGCGCCAGCGGCAGCCAGGCCGTGTCGTCGCCGGCCTGCAGCCAGGCGCCGGCGCAGCGCAGGAACAAGGTGTCGACCAGGGCCGCCCGCAGCGACGCTTCGCCGTCGGCGAACAGGCGCAGGCGCGGCGGCAGCGCGGCCTGCAGGTCGGTACGGCCGCCGGCGGCGTCGATCGTGAGGGCGATGCCGGCGCCGACGCCACGCGGCAGCCGCAGTGCGCGCGGCGCCTGCAGCATCGGCACGAAGGCCAGCGCGCCGACCTTCAGCGGCACCAGCGCCACCTCGTAGACGCTGCGGAACAGGCAGATGTTGTCGTGCTCGGCGCTGGTACGCAGCGTGGTCCCGCGCGGCAGCACGCTGGCGCCATCCGGGATCTCGGCGTCGCCGCGATAACCGATCTGGATTACCGAATACGAGGGCATCGGCCGCAGGTAGTGGGGATACAGGCTTTCCAGCAGCGATTCGGTGAATTTCGGGTAATCGTCATCGAGGCGCTTCTTGATGCGCGCGCTCATCAAGGCTACCGACTGGATCAGGCGCGCGACACTCGGGTCCTCGTAGGTCTCGCCGGTCAGGTGCAACTCCCCTGCCGGCTTGGGGTAGCGGGCGCGGAACTCGCGTGCGAACTGGCCGAACAGGCCCAGCTCTTCTTCGTAATAACGCAGGAGCTCGTCCATAGGACCTCGGAACTTATCTAGAACAATTGTCCATGCTCCCACCCAACACTTTTTCATACCTTGCGCAGGCGCAATACCGAGCCGCCGCTGCACAGTGGCGCATGCTTTGTTACCATGCGTCGACACACATCGACGACAGGAGCATGTCATGGCAGACCTGAACAGTTACGCGGTCACCCGCAAGTGGCCGGCGCAACACCCCGAACGCCTGCAGCTGTATTCGATGCCGACACCGAACGGCGTCAAGGCCGCCATCATGCTCGAGGAGACAGGCCTGCCCTACGAGGTGCACCGCGTCGCCTTCGAAAAGAACGAACAGACCTCGCCCGAGTACCTGGCGCTGAACCCGAACAACAAGATCCCCTCGATCATCGATCCGGACGGTCCCGGCGGCCAGCCGCTGGCGCTGTGGGAATCCGGCGCGATCCTGCTCTACCTGGCGGAAAAGACCGGACAATTTCTGCCGGCCGACGCGGCGCGCCGCTATGAAACCATCCAGTGGCTGATGTTCCAGATGGGCGGCATCGGACCGATGTTCGGCCAGCTCGGCTTCTTCGTCAAATTCGCCGGCAAGGAGTATGAGGACAAGCGCCCGCGCGAGCGTTACGTGGCCGAGGCCAAACGCCTGCTTGGCGTGCTGGAGGGACGTCTTGAGGGGCGCAGCTGGCTGATGGGCGAAGACTACACGATCGCCGATATCGCGACCTTTCCCTGGGTGAACGCGCTGCTGGGTTTTTATGGCGCGGGCGAGCTGGTGGAGGCCGACAAGCACCCGAACGTGCAGCGCGTGCTGCAGGCTTTCCTGGCGCGGCCGGCGGTGGCCCGCGGGTTGCAGATTCCGCCGGCGCCGAAAGCTTGACGGCTTGACGCGGCGCTATCGCGTTGACATCAGCCGAGCGAACGCAGGTCGGCCACCACCTCGTCGCCATAGCCGGCGCCGAGCAGGTAGTCGACCAGGCGCTCGGCGCACTCGTCGGCATCGGCCAGGCTGCCGGTTTCCTTCAGGTCGACGAAGCGCTGGCGCATCGGGAAGTTGGCGGTCGGGGTGGCACGGATCTCGGCCTGCATGCCGGTGTCGATCACGCCCGGCGCCAGGCTGCAGATCTTGACGCCGTGCTGGTCATCCATGGCCACCGCGCGCGCGTGGTGGTCGAGCGCCGCCTTGGTGCCGCAATACACGCTCCAGCCGGGATAGGCATTCCGCCCGGCGCCGCTGGAAATGTGCAGGATGCGCCGCTGCGCCCCGCTGCTGGCGCGTGCGACCGCCGCCGACAGCGCCAGCGGCGCCGCCACGTTCAGCGCCACCGCGCGCAACACCGCCTGCGGGTCCTGCTGCTCCAGCGGGCCGACCGGATTGACCATGCCGGCATTGTTCAGCAGCAGCACGGCGCCGGTACCGTCCAGGTAATCCTTGAGCGCACCACCCGCCAGCCAGCCGCCCAGCGCGGCGCCATCGGCCAGGTCGAGCTCGACCTCATCGAACAGGTCGGGATAATCGGCCGCCAGCTGGGGCGCCCTGGTCCGCGCCATCCCGAGCACCGGCACGCCGCGCGCCAGCAGGTTGTGCGCCAAAGCGGCGCCGAGGCCCTTGGTGTGGCCGGTAACGATGGCTTTCATGATGATCTCCTGGTGCCAGACCCATTCGGCCTGACTCCCGAAATGTTAACGCAACCGGCGCGCACGGCAAAGCGCAATCGTTTCCGCCCCGTTTAATGAGTTCCATCAAACCGGGGTCAGAGCATAACTTCGGGGTCAGAGCACAAGCGCAGGAACGTACTCATAAGGAAAAGCGGGCACGATCCGGCTCTGGCCCCAAACAAGAAATCCATCACGGTGCTTCTGCCGTTCATTCAATGCCTGTGCTCTGACCCCGAAATCGGCAGTCTTGCGCTCTGACCCCGAAGTTGATTCCGAAGCCGCGTGGGATTGGTGGTAGGAAATTGTGTCCGCACATCAAAGTTGTGCCACAAATCAGCAGAGCATGGCACAATTCATCGCATCGGCACGGACTGGAAAGAGAACGATGCAGACACCTGCACTTCCCATCGACGAAGCGCGCCGCCTGGCGGCGCTGCATGCGACCCATTTGCTCGGCAGCCCGCCCGAAGACGCTTTCGACCGCATCACGCGCATGGCCACCCGCCTGCTGAAGGTGCCGATCGCCCTGGTGTCGCTGGTCGACAAGGACATCCAGTGGTTCAAGTCGCGCTGCGGCTTCGCGCCGGCCCAGTCCTCGCGCGACGTCTCGTTCTGCGGCCATGCCATCCTCGACCACGAACCGCTGGTCGTGCCCGACGCCCTGCTCGACGCCCGCTTCCACGACAACCCGCTGGTCACCGGCGACCCGCACATCCGCTTCTATGCCGGCGTGCAGCTGTACTCGATCGACCGCATGGCGATCGGCACCCTGTGCGTGCTGGACCGCGTCCCGCGCACCCTGGCCGCCGACGAACTCGACATCCTGCGCGACCTGGCGCGCATGGTCGAGGGCCTGATCCAGCACCGCCAGCTGGCCGACGCCGCCCAGTCGCTGCACGCCCACCTGCACGCCGATCCGAGCGTAGAGGCCGATCCCGAACTGTCGGCCGCCGCCGGCCAGGTCGAGTTCCTGCTCAACCACGACGTGCTGACCGGCCTGGCCAACCGCCAGGCGCTGGTGCGCAGCGTGCAGCAGCACCTCGGCGCCAGCATCCCCCAGGCGGACGAAGACACGCAACAAGCCAGCACCCTGGTCGCCTCGATCAACATCGACAAGTTCAAGCGCCTCAACGAACTGCTCGGCCACCACGGCGGCGACAAGGCGCTGGTGACGGTCACGCGCAGCCTGCAGGCCCTGCTGCGTCCGGGCGACATGTTGGCGCGCGCCGGCAACGACGAGTTCGTGCTGCTGCTGCCCGGCCTGAGCGACGACAGCGCGGCGCGCGACCGCCTGCGCCAGCTGATGCAGGCCGTGAACCACGAATACATGACGCCCGGCGGCCCGATCCCGCTGACCTGCAGCATCGGCTATGCGATCTTCCCGGAAGACGGCGACAGCGCCGATCTGCTATTGAACAACGCCGCGATGGCGATGCGCCGCGCCAAGGCGCAGGGTGGTGGCCAGATCCAGCGTTTCTCGGAAGAGCTGAAACAGGCGGTGAACCGCAAGCTGACCCTGGAAAGCCAGCTGCGCCGCGCCCTCGACCAGGACGAGCTGTTCCTGGTCTACCAGCCGAAGATCGACTTGCGGAGTGGCCGCGCGGCCGGCATCGAAGTGCTGCTGCGTTGGCACCATCCGGAGCACGGCACGGTGTCGCCGGTGGAATTCATCCCGATCGCCGAGGAATCCGGCCTGATCCTGCCGATCGGCGAATGGGTGCTGAAAAGCGCCATTGCCCAGAGCCGCGCCTGGCATGCGGACGGCGTGCCCGACGTCAGCATCGCCGTCAACCTGTCGGCGCGCCAGTTCCTCGGCACCGACATCGTCGACACCGTCGACCAGGCGATGCGCGGCGCCGGCCTGCCGCCCGGCGTGCTCGAACTCGAGCTCACGGAAAGCATCTCGATCGACGACCCCGAGCGCAGCGCGGCCCTGATGCGTCGCCTGCGCGAGCTCGGCATCACCCTCAGCATCGACGATTTCGGCACCGGCTACTCCAGCCTCAGCTACCTCAAGCGCCTGCCGGTCGACAAGCTCAAGATCGACCGTTCCTTCGTGCTCGACATGCACCAGAGCGGCGAATCGCTGGCGATGGTCAAGGCGATCATCGCCATGGCCCACAGCCTGCGCCTGGAAGTCATCGCCGAAGGCGTCGAGAACACCGCCCAGCTGGACGCCCTGCGCGCGGCCGGCTGCGACCACATCCAGGGCTATGTGTTCAGCAAGCCGCTGCCGGCCGCCGAATGCGAGGCTTATTTGCGGCAGCACGCCTCACGGGTAGCGGCAGCCGGCTGACGGCGCATCCCCTGAGGCAGACGCTCAGGGATAACGCACCGGCCGGCCCGGCAAGTCGGGCAGCGGAATGAATTCCGTCTCGCCCGGCACCTCGGCAAAGCGACGGGCGCGCCAGTCTTCCTTGGCCTGCTCGATCCGGTCTTCCGAACTCGACACGAAGTTCCAGGTCAGGTAGCGCGGGCCGTCCATCGGCTCGCCGCCCAGCAGCATCACGCGCGCCCCGGCCCCGCCCGCGGCGCCCACGGTCAGGCGCGCGCCGGGCTTGAGCACCACCAGCTGGCCGGCCTTGAATTCACCGTCGCGGCCCAGGTCGAGCGTCCCGTCCACCACATACAAGGCCTGCTCGGGATACTCGGCCGGCAGGGCCAGGCGCGCGCCCGCATCCAGTTGCAGGTCGACATAGAACATCGGCGACGCCACCGGCACCGGTGCGCGTTTGCCGAAGTATTCGCCGGCGATGATGCGCGCATGGACGCCATCCCCCTCGACCGTCGGCAAGGCATCCACGCCGAAGTGGGCGAAGCCCGGGTCGATTTCTTCCTTGGCCTTGGGAAGCGCCACCCAGCACTGCAGGCCGGACAGGGTCGAGCCCGACGCGCGTTGCCCCGGGCCGGTGCGCTCGGAGTGGACGATGCCCTTCCCCGCCGTCATCCAGTTGACTTCGCCGGGCTTGATGTCCTGCACGGTGCCCAGGCTGTCGCGGTGCGAGATCTCGCCCGACAGCAGGTAAGTCACCGTGGACAGGCCGATGTGCGGGTGCGGACGCACGTCGATGCCGCGTCCCGGCTGGAACACGTGCGGCCCCATCTGGTCGAGGAAGACGAAGGGGCCGACCATGCGGCGGTCGCGGTGCGGCAACGCGCGCCGCACTTCGAAACCGTCGCCGAGGTCGTGGGTGCGCGGGACAATGATGGTCTCGAGCATGCTGTCGTCGTCGTGATGATCGTGGTGAGGGTGATGATCGTGCTGGTCCAGGGTGCTCATCAGTGCATCTCCGTGGTGATATTGATCTGGCCGGACAGGGTTTTATGCACCGGGCACTTGTTGGCGATGTCGGTCAGGCGCGCCTTTTCCTCGTCGCTCAAGCCGCCCAGGTAGCGGATCGTGCGATGCAGGGCGTAGGCAGCGCCTTCCTGGCCATGGCGGATCGCCACTTGCACTTCGTCCAGCGCATAGCCCTTGCGTTTGGCGTACAGGGTGACGGTGAGCGTGGTGCAGGCCGCCAGCGCCGCAGCCAGGATGTCGTGCGGCTCCGGGCCGCTGTCCTCGCCGCCGAACTCGGGCGTCAGGTCGGTCAGCAGCTGATGCCGTCCGATGTCGATGACTTGTTGCAGCGGCCCCGTGCCGCGGTGCGTCGTGACTTCCATGATGGCTCCCTGTCTCTTCGATTGTGCTTCGGATTGTACGTGACTTGCCGGACGCGTTTCGCCCGACGCAAGCCGATGGACAGAGTATGGATGGCGCCCGCGCAAATGGAAAACGAGTTATTTTCTTGTCTATCATCGAATTTTTCGATAGATTGGCGGCATGTTACGACTCAGCCTCGATGCCCTCCTCACCGTCGACACCATCGCCCGCCGCGGCAGCTTTTCCAGCGCCGCCAAGGAGCTGTTCCGGGTGCCGTCCACCATCTCTTACACCGTGGCCAAACTCGAGGAAGACCTCGGCGTGCAGCTGTTCGAACGCTTCGGCCCGCGCGTGGTGCTCACCGCCGCCGGCGAAGAACTGCTGAAGGAAGGCCGCTACCTGCTCAAGGCTGCGGCCGACCTCGAGAGCCGGGTGCGGCGCGTGGCCTCGGGCTGGGAGACGGAATTCACCATCGGGGTCGACTCGGCGCTGGCGCCGCTCGGGCTGCAGGACGATATCCGCGCCTTTTACGAAGCCGCCGACCAGACCCGCCTGCGCATCGTCAAGGAAGCCCTGTCCGGCACCTGGGAAAGCCTGCTCGACCGCCGCGTCGACCTGCTGGTGGGCGCCGCCGGCGAAGGACCGTCCGGCGGCGGCTATACCGCCGAGCCGCTGGCGCGCATGGCCTTCGTGTTCGTGGTGGCGCCATCGCACCCGCTGGCGGCGGTGCCGCACCGGCTCGGCAAGGCCGACCTGGCCGACTACCGCGCGGTGTCGGTGGCGGATTCGGTGCGCACGCTGCAGGCGCGCACGGTCGGCCTGCTGTTCGGCCAGGACACCTTGAGCGTGCCCGACATGCAGACCAAGTATGAATTCCAGCTGGCCGGCCTCGGCTTCGGCTTCCTGCCGGAAGCCTGGGCCCGCGCCGACATCGCGGCCGGGCGCCTGGTGGCCAAGGCGGTCGAAGAACCCAAGCCGGACGAGACCCTGTACCTGGCCTGGCGCACCGGCGAGGATGGCGCTGCGCTGCGCTGGTGGCGCGAACGGATGCGCAGCAATCCGCCCCTGGAACGCATGCTGTCGCTGAACTGTGCGGTCGAGCGCGCGGGCGCCGGGGGCTGACTTGGGTCGGGCTGCAGCTTCAGGCAGGTAATCCAGCCAGGCCGGTAAGCTCACCATGCGCACCGAACAGCCCGATCATGGCGATCGCCGGCGGCGGCGTCGCATGGATTTCCAGCAGCAGGCACACACCGCCCATCAGCAGGCCGAGTGCCACGAACGACAAGTAGTACCGCATCACGCTCCCCCATGCCGCCCGGCGGCATCCCGCCACCTTCAACGCTCGAGCGGGCATCTTCGATGACAGCCGCAGACAGATGCCACCATCAATCCAGGGCGGGCAGCTGCGGCACCACCTCGGCGCCAAGCTCCTCGATCTGCTCTGCCACCGGACGCGGCCCCTGAAGATTCAGCAGCATATGGGCTACGCCAAGACGCGCCATGCGTTCGAAATACGCCAGCAGTGCATGGCGGCCCGCGCGCAGGCCCAGCTCCAGCGGCGTGGCCGGCGCGTCCTGGTCGGCCAGCAGTTCCAGCTGCAGCGATTGCACGAAGGGTTTGCGAACGCCGCCGCCACGCTCTTCCAGCGCCCGCTGCCACAGCGCGATGCGGCCCTGCTGGCGCGCTTCCTCGCGGTGGTAGGTCGCCCAACCGTCGGCGTGCGCCGCGATCCACTGCAGCGACTGGCGCGCCGTGCCGACGGTTAGCATCGGAATGCGCGCGCCTGGGGCCAGGCCCGGCACGAAGCCGCCGGTGGCCGCCAGCAGGGGCGCGCGCTCGTCGCCGTCCGCCGACAGCGCACTGCGCAGCAGCGTCCAGCGCTCGCGGTACAGCACTTCGGTCGGACGCTCCACCCCAAAGGCGGCCAGCTCTTCCGGCCGGTCGCCCGAGCCCAGCCCCAGGATCAGGCGCCCGCCGCTGAGGCGGTCGAGCGACAGCGCGGCCTTGGCCAGGTGCAGCGGATGGCGCAGCGGCAGCACGGCGGCGCCCAGGCCGATGGCGGTGCCGGGCGCGGCCAGCGCCAGCGCGGCCAGCCAAATGAAAGGGTCGTCCAGCAGCGCAGCCTCGCCGCTGCTGCCCTGGGGGATGGCGAGCGGCACGTCGCGCGTCCACAAGGCGGCGATGCCGAGGGCGCCGGCGCGCGCCGCGAGCGCGGTCTCGCGCGCGAAGTCGGCCTGGGCCCCCGGCGCGCGCTCGAGCGGGGTCATCAGCCCCAGGGTCAGGCGCCCTGCGCCGAGCACCTGGGTATAGGCAGGGTTGTAGCGGGCTGGGTCGATTGGTGCAGGGGACATGGACAATCTCGGCATGGACGATCCTGCCAGCATAAGCGATGCCGGCCCGGACTGCCGGCGCGGCCCGCTTTCGGCTCATTCGCGCGCACTTTGCGCGCTGTCTACATCATGCGACGTGAATGAATTTTCGCTGTCGGCCACCCCATTCGCATGATCCAGAACAGAGACCGGCACAGTTACTCCCGTATCGTCGGCAGTCAGGCAAGCCACTCACCCACTGGAGCAAAGCGCATGACGACCAGCATCAACACCAACTATGTAACCACCTCGGATGGCGTCCGGATCTTCTACAAGGACTGGGGTCACGGCACGCCCATCGTGTTTTCCCACGGCTGGCCCTTGAGCGCGGATGACTGGGATGCCCAGCTGATGTTCTTCGTCGGCCAGGGATACCGCGTCATCGCGCACGACCGGCGCGGCCACGGCAGGTCGAGCCAGGTGCCGGAAGACCACGACATGGACCATTACGCCGACGACCTGGCAGCCGTCGTCAACCACCTCGGCCTGGTCGGCGCCATCCACATCGGCCACTCCACCGGCGGCGGCGAAGTGGTGCGCTACCTGGCGCGCCACGGCCAGGGCCGCGCCGCCAAGGCGGTGCTGATCGCGGCCGTGCCCCCGCTGATGGTGCAAACCGAGACCAACCCGGGCGGCTTGCCGAAGTCCGTGTTCGACGACTTCCAGCGCCAGACCGCCACCGACCGCGCCCAGTTCTACCTTGACATTGCCAAGGGCCCCTTCTACGGCTACAACCGTCCCGGCGCCCAGCCCAAGGACGGCGTGATCGCCAATTGGTGGCGCCAGGGGATGCAGGGCGCGATCAAGGCGCATTACGACGGCGTCGTCGCCTTTTCCCAAACCGACTTCACGGAAGACCTGAAAAAGATCACGATCCCGGTGCTGGTACAGCATGGCGACGACGACCAGATCGTGCCCTACGCCAACTCGGCGCCGCGCACGGCGGAATTGCTGCCGAACGGCACCCTGATCACCTACGAAGGCTATCCGCATGGCATGCCGACCACGCATGCGGAGCGGATCAATGCGGATATCCTGGCGTTTATAAGGAGCTGAACTTCTACACCGCCGCCCTGCTGCCCGGCGCGACTCCGCGCATCGACTTGTTTGCCTCGGTCGACGGCCCCGGCTGCGCCGCCTTGCGGATCACGATCGGCACCGATTTATAGGAGGGCGTGCCGCTGCGCGCATCGAAGTTGGACAGCGCCACCAGGCTGTTCGCCTCAGGATAATAGGCCGCCGCCGCGCCGCGCGCGATGTCGAATTCGACAGCGACGAAATTGCGCACGATGCGCGGCGCGGACGCATGGTCGTTCTCGGCCACCGCCTCGATATCGACCAGGTCGCCATGCTCGAGCCCGCGCGCGGCCAGGTCTGCCGCGTGGAGGAAGATGACGTCGCGGCGGCCGGTGACGCCGCGGTAGCGGTCGTTCTTGCCGTAGATCGTGGTGTTGTACTGGTCGTGACTGCGCACGGTGGCCAGCACCAGCACCGCCTCGGCCCCGCCCGGCACCTCGGCGCGTGCGAGCGGACGCTGGCGGGTGCGGTCGAAGACGATGAAGTTGGCGCGGCCGGAGGCGGTGCGCCATTCGCGCCGGCTGGCCGGGATGTCGAGGCGGAAACCGCGCGGCGCGCTGACGCGCTCGTTGAAATTGGCAAAGTCGGGGAAGACGGCCTCGATCTTGTCGCGGATACGGCTGTAGTCGGCGATCATGCCTTCCCAGTCGACCTTCGATTCCGGCAGGGTTGCGCGCGCAATCCCGGCGACGATGGCCGGTTCCGACTTCAGCTCGGGCGAGGCCGGCGGCAGGCTGCCGCGCGAGGCGTGCACCATCGACATCGAGTCTTCCACCGTCACCGATTGCGGTCCGGTGGCCTGCACGTCGAGCTCGGTGCGGCCGAGACAAGGCAAGATATAAGTGTGCTTGCCGACCAGCAGGTGCGAGCGGTTCAGCTTGGTCGCGATGTGGACCGACAAATCGAGCTTGCGCATCGCTTCGAAGCAGGCTTGCGGATCCGGCATGGCCACCGGCAAATTGCCGCCCAGGCAGATCAAGGCCTTGGAGCGGCCCTCGCCCATCGCTTCCATGGTCTCGACGGCGCCGTGGCCTTTATGGCGCGGCGGCGCGAAGCCGAACACGCGTTCCAGGCTGTCAAGGAAGGTTTTGCTCGGGATTTCCGTGATGCCGACGGTGCGGTCGCCCTGCACATTGGAGTGGCCGCGCAGCGGGCAGATGCCGGCGCCTTCGCGTCCCAGGTTACCGCGCAGCATCAGCAAATTGGCCAGCTGCTGCACGTTGGCGGTGCCGTGCTGGTGCTGGGTGATGCCCATGCCGTAACAGATGATCACGCGCTTCGCCTTGGCGTAGATCGCCGCGGCGGCTTCGATGTCGGCACGCGACAGGCCGGCCACGCTTTCGATCTCATCCCAGGAGCTGGCGTCGATGTCGGCCACCAGGGCCTCGAAACCGTTCGTGTGTTCGCGGATGAACTCGCGGTCCAGCAGCCCCGCCCCGCCCTGCGCCAGGCTGGCCGCATCGCTGGCCAGCAGGGCTTTCATCATGCCCATCACCACCGCCGCATCGCCACCCACCTTCAGCTGGTAATAGGAGGAGGCGATCGGCACCGCTTTCCCGACCGTCATCTCGAGCGGGTGCTGGGGCGACTTGAAGCGCTCCAGGCTGCGCTCCTTGAGCGGATTGAACACCACGATGGGGGCGCCGCGCAGCGAGGCTTCGCGCAGGGTGGCCAGCATGCGCGGGTGGTTGGTGCCCGGATTGTGGCCGAAGGAAAAGATGGCGTCGCAATGGTCGAAGTCGTCCAGCGTCACCGTGCCCTTGCCGACGCCGATCGATTCCGGCAGCCCGACACTGGTCGCCTCGTGGCACATGTTCGAGCAATCGGGGAAGTTGTTGGTGCCGTATTCCCGCACGAACAGCTGATACAGGAAGGCGGCTTCGTTGGAAGCGCGGCCGGAGGCGTAAAACTCGGCCATGTCCGGATTCGGCAGGCTGCGCAGCCGGGCGCCGATGTCCTCGAAGGCCTGCTCCCAGGATACCGGTACATAACGGTCGGTGGCGGCGTCGTAGACCATCGGATGGGTCAGGCGGCCCTCCCATTCTAGTGCGAAGTCTTCCCACTCCCACAGCTCGCTCACCGTATGGCGGGCGAAGAATTCCGGCGTCACGCGCTTGTTGGTCGCTTCCCAGGACACCGCCTTGGCGCCGTTCTCGCAAAATTCGAAGGACGAGCCTTCGCGCGGATCGGGCCAGGCGCAGCCCGGGCAATCGAAGCCCTGCGGCTGGTTCACCTTCATCATGATGGGGGTGCCACGGGTCGACATCTGGCCGCGGATCGCTTTCGCCACCGCCTGCAGCGCGCCCCAGCCGCCGGCCGGGCCGCCATATTCGCCGATTCCCGGCACATCTTTCTTGGCCATACTTTCTCCTTCGATGCGTTACACGCGTTCAGTACAGCCCGACATCGGTGCGGGCCGTGTCACCCATTTTAAGACGTGCCCCAGCCTCACGCGTTTCAATAGACACGGCGCAAGGTTTCGAATCCAGGGGCAACGCCTCGTTTCAAACCGCCGCGCCGCTCACTTGCCGACTCTGTCACAATCCTGTCATGTTCCGCTTCTACACTCTCTTGTCACGAGTGAAATATTCCCGAAAAATGGATCAGAAGTTAAAAACGGACGAGACCCCTCCGGCGGCGCTCCCATCGGCGCTGCCCGCGGCATTGCCTGCGGTGCTGCCCGGCGACAATACCCAAGCTTTCCTGAACCGCGAACTCTCGCTGCTCGAATTCAACCGCCGCGTGCTCGAGCAGGCCGAGGATCCGGCCGTGCCGTTGCTGGAACGCCTGCGCTTCCTGTGCATCGTCAGCAGCAACCTGGATGAATTCTTCGAGGTGCGCGTCGCCAGCCTGCTGGCCCAGTACCAGCACAACAGCGGCGTCGACGAGGTCTCCAGCATCAACCTGGACGGTGCCAGCGAGGAATGCCGGCAAATCATCGCGCGCCAGTACGCGCTGCTGAACGACCAGATCCTGCCCAAGCTGTCCGAGAACGGCATCCATTTGCTGCGCCGCGCCGACCGCAACGCCGCCCAGAAAGCCTGGGTCAAGCAATACTTCGACAAGGAAGTGCGTCCGCTGCTGACCCCGGTCGGCCTGGACCCTGCCCACCCCTTCCCGCGCGTCATCAACAAGAGCCTGAACTTCATCGTCGAGCTGGCCGGCAAGGATGCCTTCGGGCGCGGCACCGCCATCGCGATCATGAAGGCGCCGCGCGTGCTGCCGCGCGTGATCCGCCTGCCCGACGAACTCTCGGACAAGCCGGGTGCCTCCTACTGCCTGCTGTCCTCGGTGATCCAGGCCCACATGGCCGATTTGTTCACCGGCCGCGAAGTGGTGTCCTACTCGCAGTTCCGCGTGACCCGCAACAGCGACCTGTGGGTCGACGAGGAAGAGGTCAAGAACCTGCGCCAGGCACTCCAAAGCGAACTGCACAGCCGCAACTACGGCTTCGGCGTGCGCCTGGAAGTCGCGCGCGGCTGCCCGCGCCACCTGGCCGATTTCCTGCTCGACCAGTTCTCGATCGACCGCTCGCGCCTGTTCTCGGTGGACGGCCCGGTCAACATGGGACGCCTGCTGGAAATCGCCAACACCTCCTCGCGCTCGGACCTGAAATTCGCGCCCTTCGTGCCCGGCTTCCCGGCCAAGCTGGTCAACCCGCACGACATCTTCGGCATCCTCGGCAAGCAGGACGTGCTGCTGCACCATCCTTTCCAGTCCTTCCAGCCGGTGATCGACTTCATCCGCGGCGCCGCCACCGACCCCAGCGTGGTGGCGATCAAGCAGACCATTTACCGCGCCGGCGCCAATTCCGAGCTGATGGAAGCCCTGATCAACGCCTCCCAGCGCGGCAAGGAAGTCACCGTCATCGTCGAACTGATGGCGCGCTTCGACGAGGAAGCCAACATCAACTGGGCCGAACGCCTGGAAGAAGCCGGCGCCCAGGTGGTGTACGGCGTGGTGGGCCTGAAGACCCATGCCAAGATGGCCCTGGTGCTGCGGCGCGAACCTGGCGGCCTGCGCCGCTACGCCCACCTGGGCACCGGCAACTACAACCCGACCACGGCCAAGCACTACAGCGACTTCGGCCTGCTCACCTCGAACGAAGCGCTCACCGCCGACGTCAACGAAGTCTTCATCCACCTCACCAGCCTGACCCGGCCGACCCAGCTCTCGTGCATCTGGCTGGCGCCCTTTTCTCTGCAAAAGGAAATCGTGCGCGCGATCCGCCACGAAGCGGCAATCGCCAAGAGCGGCAAGCCGGCGCGCATCATCGCCAAGATGAATTCCCTGACCGACGAATCGGTGATCCGCGCGCTGTACGACGCCTCCGCCGACGGTGTGCGCATCGACCTGATCGTGCGCGGCGCCTGTGCGCTGCGGCCGGGCGTGCCCAAGCTGTCCGAGAACATCAAGGTGCGCTCGATCGTGGGCCGCTTCCTCGAGCACACGCGCATCTTCTACTTCCGCAACAACCTCAAGCACGACATCTACCTGTCGAGTGCCGACTGGATGAACCGCAATTTGTTCCGCCGCGTCGAAGTCGCCTTCCCGGTGCACACGCCGGCGCTCAAGAAGCGCGTGCTGCGCGAAGGCTTGCAGGTCTACCTGAAGGACAACGTCAACGCCTGGGAACTGGGCAGCGACGGCCGCTACCGCCGCCGCAAGCCGCGCGGCAGCCAGAAACCCTTCGGCGCCCAGCAGGCATTGATGGAAACCCTGGGCCTCGGCCCCGCAGCAGATCACAACAAGGACAACGACCATGGAATTGATCCTGTGGCGGCACGCCGAGGCTGAAGCACTGGAACCGGACGCGCAAGGCGACCACCTGCGCGACCAGTTGCGCGCGTTGACGCCCAAGGGCGCGCGCCACGCCTCGCGCGTCGGCGCCTGGCTCGACCGCCAGCTGCCCAGCCAGTGCCGCATCCTGGCCAGCCCCGCCACCCGCTGCGTCCAGACCGCCGAGGCACTGGGCCGCAAGCTGAGCATCGTCGGGGCGCTGAACACCGATTCGACACCCGAGGCGATCCTGGATGCCAGCGGCTGGCCGCACCAGAAGGCGCCGGTGGTGATCGTCGGCCACAGTCCCCTGCTCGGCCAGGTGGCGGCACTGATTTTTTCCGGCGTCGTCCACGACTGGAAGATCCGCAAGGGCAGCCTGCTGTGGATCGCGCGCAAGAGCGACGACGAGCCCGAACCCTTCATTCGCCTGGCGGTGGGGCCGGATATCGTCGGCAAGCTGCGCTGATGGCTGAACGGGCCGTTCAGGCCCGTTTGCCTGCACCCGGTAGGTAGCAAATGTCGGTTAGTTGCATTCATAGCCCGGACAACGGCACCGGAACCGCCTGTCCGGACAGTCCGCCCTTTCATCGCAAAGGCAGTGCTTGCGGAAAGCTGTTCGCCAATAATGCATTCACCTTAACGAACAGGACATCATCATGCGCCGCCTCCATCTCCTCGCCGCCCTCGCCCTTACTGTCAGCGCCACCACCGCCGCGCAAGGCGCCGAACAGGTCCGTCCCGCGGCGCCCTTTTCGTCGATCAGCGTGCAAGGCCCGATCAGCGTCACGGTGGACGCGGGCACGGCCCAGTCCCTCACCGTGCGCGGCAACGACAAATTCGTGCAGGGCCTGGTCAGTGAAGTGGTCGATGGCGAACTGCGCCTGCGCATGCGCGACAAGCACTTCAGCACCACCAGCAGCGAGCAGCGCATCCTCATCACCCTGCCCGCGCTGCGCGCCTTCAGTGCCGAAGGCGCCGGCGAAATCAAGCTCAACAAGATTCGCGGCGAGCGGCTCGACGTCGACTACCGCGGCGCCGGCAGCATGGACATCAATGGCGCCGTGAAGTCCTTCAAGATGAAGGCCGAAGGCGTCGGCCAGGTCGATGCCAGGGCCCTGATCGCCAACAACGCGGACATCCAGTTCCGGGGCGTGGGCGATGTGCAGGTCTATGCCAGCGACCGGCTCGACGCCGTCGTGCAGGGCATGGGCAGCCTGCGCTATTACGGCAAGCCGCGCACGGTCAACAAATCTGCCGCCGGGCTCGGCTCGGTCAGCGCCGGAGATTGATCGCCGGACCCAGGCAACGGTCATGCCGCCGGGCAGACGCCCGGTGGCAAGCATATGACGGGCATGCGACAAACCGCCGACGGCATGGCGTGGCGCCGTCGACGTATGCATCGTCGCTGAGCCGTCGCAAATCCAGGCACTGCTCGCTGCCTAACATCGTTTTACACGACGTTTGCTGCAATTAATCAATATCGCTCAGCGCTCTCAGCTGGAATCCTTGTTATTGATCAATGCACCAAACACATCCCCCACGTGTTAACGATGAGGTCCACCATGAGCGACCGATTTGTGCGTTTTCTTTTCGTCGCGCGATGGGCAAGCGCCATCGTCGCCCTGTTGTACCACCTGCGCTTCCTGCAATTCGTCGACTACGATGCCGTGCAGGCCAAGACCACCCTGTCCAAGGCCTTCTATTTTGTGACCGGCCTCGGTCACGAATCGTTCGCCGTGTTTTTCGTCCTCGACGGCATCGTGGCCGGCCTGATCCTGCTGCGCCATCGCGCCAGCGGCAGCGTCGATCGCGCCGCGGTTTCGCGCCACCTCGGCGCTCTCTACCGGGTGCTGTTGCCCGGCCTGTTCCTGGGCGCCGTGCTGGATGCGACCGGGGTGCGCTTCTTCAACCACGCCGGGCTCTACACCGCCTTCCCGGAATTCAGCACCCTCTCCCTCAGCGTCGCCGCGCTGCTGGGAAATCTGTTCATGCTGCAGCCCTTCGTGGTGCCCACCTTCGGCAGCAACGGCATGCTCTATCTGCTGTCCTACCTGTTCTGGTGCTTCGTCCTGTTTGCCCTGTTCGTCCACGCCGAACGCCTCGGCAAGCCGCGTGGCCATGCGGTCCAGGCCGCGCTCCTGATACTCGTGGTCCTGTTCATGCCCTACCAGTTCCTCAGCTGGGCGGCGATCTGGCTGGCGGGGATTGCCGTGGTCTTCCTGGGCGAGTCCCGGGTCCTGCGCCCGCCCCTCCCCCTTGCCGTGGCCTGTTTCACCGGCGCCCTGGCGCTCTCCAGGCTCCTCGGCGCCGCCCCGGGCTTGCTGCCGGAAGCGCCAGGCGCCTGGCTGCTCCTGAACAAATACCTGCTGGTCGGCGCCGCTTTCGCCGCCCTCGCCCGGGCCTTGTACCCGGAGCATGCCCCGCGCGTCGCCAGCCCCTTCGTCACCGTGGTCGGCATGCAGGATGGCCGCGCCGGGCAGATCGCCTCGTTCACCTTCTTTTGCCATTTCCCGGTGATGATGCTGATCGCGGCGGCCGGCTCCGCCCTGCTGGACCAGCCGCTGATGCGCCAGCCGAGCGCGCCGGCCTATGCTGCATTCGCCCTGCTCGCCGCGGGCTGCCTGGCGGTGACGGTGATGGTGGCGAGGACGGTGGCCGGCACCCGCCATGAACTTGGGCACCGGTCTTCGCCGGTGCGACGGCCTCGCTGATGCCGGACATCCGTCAGACGGACCCTGGCGCTCGCATCCAAACAGCGGGCGTGCACGCGGCTGCTTGTATTAGAATCATCCTCACTGATGAGCGATTTCTCTCCGTGCGGCCGCGGGCCGGCGGTCCATAACGACGATGGAAAAGGAGTGGGGATGGTAGATCTGAATCGACGCGGCCTGATGCTGGCCGCAAGCGGCGCGCTTGCAGCATCGGCACTTGGCACACCGGCGCTGGCGGCCCCGGCGGAACGCAAGATCGGCTACGCGATCGTCGGCCTCGGCGGCTACGGGCTGGGCATCATCGCTCCGCAATTCAAGAATTGCCAGCACAGCCGCCTGCTGGCCCTGGTCAGCGGCGACCCGGCCAAGGCCAAACGCGTGGCCGGCGAATACGGCATCCTTGAACGCAACATCTACAACTACCAAAGTTACGACAGCATCAAGGACAATCCGGACATCGACGTGGTCTACGTCTGCCTGCCGGTGGCCATGCACGCCGAATACACGATCCGCGCCGCCAAGGCCGGCAAGCACGTGCTGTGCGAAAAGCCGATGGCGGTGTCGTCCAGGGAATGTGAAGCAATGATCGCCGCCTGCAAGTCGGCCGGCAAGAAGCTGATGATCGGCTACCGCTGCCACTTCGAGCCGAACAACCTGGAAGCGATCCGGCGCGCGCGCGCGGGCGAGATCGGCAAGCTGCGCTATTTCCGCTCCGAGCACGGCTTCGTCGCCGGCAACCCGTCGGCCTGGCGCCTGAAAAAAGCGATGTCCGGCGGCGGTTCCCTGATGGACATCGGCATCTACGCCCTCAACGCCGCGCGCTACATGACCGGCGAGGAACCGGTGGCCGTCTACGCCACCGAACGCACCGACCGCAGCGACCCGCGCTTCCGCGAAGTCGAGGACATGATCGAGTTCGAACTGGAATTCCCGTCCGGCGTGCTGGGCTCGTGCATGTCGATGTACAGCGCCAACCGCAACCAGATCCTGCTGATGGGCGACAAGGGCCGCATCGAGCTGGAACCGGCCACCAGCTACCGTGGCATCAAGCTCTGGGTCGGCAACGGCCGCGGCGGCGACGGCGCGGCCGAGATCACCCCGCCGCCCGGCCCCGGCGCCACCATGTGGGCCGGCCAGCTCGATCACATGGCGCAGTGCGTGCTGCAGAACCGCGAACCGATCGTGGCCGGCGAGGAAGGCCTGAAGGATATCCGGATCATCGAGGCGGTGTACCAGTCGGCGCGCGAGCGGCGGCGGATTGCTTTGCGCGCCTGACGCGGACATCTAATTCCAGGCGGCCTGACCGATCCAGCGCAAGGCGTTCAGCGACGGCATGAACAGGTATTCGCCGCCGCGCAGGCGGTTGAAGGTGGTCACGCCATCCACGCGGCGCCGCACCGGCTGCTGCGGGATGGTGAAGCTGCCCGGTGTCTCATGCAAGCCGACGATGGGGTCGCGCTCGGCGCCGAGGTCGATGAAGTTGCCGCGGTTGATCCATTCCTGCTGGAAGAACTCGATCGTGTCATAGGCGCGCGCACTGATGAAGATGAAGAAGATGCCGCGCTCTTCCCCGGCATCGTCCCTGGCCGTGACGGCGCGGCTCCATTTCGGGCCGAAGGTGGACGAGCGGCGGATGATGCGGTGGATGTTCACGTCCGTCAGGATGGTGAGCTCGCTGTCGCGCGGGTTCAGGCGGCGCATGTGGGCCGCGTGCGGACAGAGGAAGCCGCGCGCATCGTTCGAAAAGTCGAAGCCGTTGTTGCGCGCGGGGTCGGCACCCAGGGCCGGGTCGTCGCGCTCCGGCGCCAGGTTCAGGGGTGCGCCCGAACGCCAGCGGCCGACCATCCTGGCCGCCAGGCGCTCCTCTTCCAGTTCGTCCCCGGCCTGGCTGCGCACGAAATCATTGAAGGCACCGACGCGGCTGGCGTACTTGCGCAGTACGACGAAGGAGCCGTTGCGGCCGAGTTCGGGCGGATCGGGTATCGCCACCGGCGCCCCGGTTTCGCTGTCCTGGCCGAGGATGAATTCGCCCGCCGCAATCGCACGTTCCTGCCCGGGCAGCGGATCGAGCCCGCTGCCCGCGACGGCCGGCTGCGAAATCGAATCGCGGAAGCCGAACGGGTTCTTTGCATCGGCATCGGCGCCGAATGCGTGCGTGCCGACCAGGGTCACGCCGTGCGAGCGTTCGAGTTCGCCCATGGCCTTGTCGAGCGCGACCCGCAAGGCCGCTTCGTCGCGTGCGTAGATGGTCAGCGCCAGGTGGCAGGTGCCCGGCTGGAAGGCCGCTTCCCAATGTTCGGGCGCGTTCTCGCCGACGTCGCGCAGCTGTTCGGCGCGCGCCGCCATGCCTTGCTGGAAGGGCAGCGGAAAACTCTGCAACGATGCTTGCGGCACACCCAGGGCCTTCAAGCCCTGGAAGCTGAGCGCGGCGCCGATCCAGGCATCGGCCTCCTCGGTCCAGCCGGCGGCCGAGGGAATATGTTCCGCCAGACGCAGCACCAGGTCGCGCCCACCCTCGGCCTCGTCGAAGTGCAGCATGGCGTGGATGCCGACATAGGGCTCGGGGCGCGCACGCAGGATCAGCGCCTGGATGTCGTCGAGGTCGAGCTTGAGGTCGGGCGTGACACGCTCGCGTTGGAAGCGCGCCGTCAAGTCGGAAAGCATGCCCATGTCAGTAATCCACGCTTTCCGGCTGCGACAGCGTCGCGCCCAGGGTCTCGAGCGCGGTGCGCGTGGCCTCGTCCTGCGGCGGGTGCGCGGCCATCGCATCGAGGAAGACATCGAGCGCCTTTTCCATCCGCTGGTAGCGGCGGGTGTCGACCACCGTCACCTGCGGATTGGCGACGAACCAGCCGGCGGCATCGATCTGGTGGCCGGCGATGAAGTCCTTTACCTTGGGACTGGCGATACCCGGCCAGCCTTCGATGTTGGTGAACAGCAGGTCCATCAGTTCCGGAATCTTGGTGGCGAAGTCGTTGATGTAGCTGTCCCAGTCGCCGTCGTAGGTGGTGGCGAACAGGATGCGCGTGTCCTTGTCGAAGAAGACGAAACGCATGTCGTGCAGCGTCGAGACGCGCTGGGCGCCGTCCATGTTGCCGTTGGTGAGGTCGAAGATGCGCCGCAGGCGTTCGGCGCCGCCGGGCTTGAGCGGGGCGATGGCGGTCAGTTCGGACACATTGCCTGATTGCTTGCCGGCGCGGCCGGCCGAACCGGCGCTGCCCTTCAGGTCGGGATTGTGCTTGCGGATCATCGCTTCCAGCGCGATCTTGGCGAGATGCGGCGCGTCATGCGCCACCGCGTCGATGCGGCGGCGCACTTCCTGGAGCCAGGTTTCATCGTCCAGGCGTGGGTCGGGGGTCTTGTCGGTCATGGTGTGGGTCTCGTGTTTCTTAATCAGGGATATCTTGCGCCTGCGCTGGTTCGACGCGCGGGCGCGCATTCATCGTGTGGCGATAGGCGCTGGAGCGTTCGTAGGCGGCGCGCCGGATGCGCATGATGCCGCCCAGGGGCCGGTGCGCGGCGATGCCGTTCCACGGATTGAAGGACAGGACGTCGTCGCCATGGACCTGGCGGCCCGGGCTGGCACTGGCCTGGGCGCCGAAGCGCAGGGTCGCGATCGGCCGGTGCGGCGACTGGTCCTCGCGCCAAAGAACCGCAGCGTCTTCGACCGGCATCGTGGCCAGGTCGGTGCACAGCTGCGCGGACAATTCGTATTCCGCACCATGGCTGGCGAAGTGCGCGCTGACGGCATCGCGCATGGCGCCATCGGCGGACACCGGCACCGGCTGGCCCGCCAGCGCACGCACATTCGCGGACGCCGGCTTGAGCGCCAGCTTGGCGATGTACGCGCCAAAGCGGATCGCCGCCTGCGTGTGATAGGTCTCGCCGAGCGGGTGATGGTTGTCGCGTGCCAGGCCTTCGAGTGTCGCGCCGGGCGTCATGCCGAGTGCCTCCACCACTTCCTTGGCGCCGCGTGCGGTGCCGGCGACCAGGCGCTGGAAGGTATCCGGCGCGTGCGCATTGGCTTCCAGCAGCGACAGCATCGTTTTGTATTTCGAGATCGTGCCGAAGGCGAGCACCGGGAAGTTCACCATCAGGAAATCCTGGTTGCTGCCGCCGATATCGGGGGACAGGCGTTCGCCCTCCACGCCGATGACCTTGAGCGCGAAACCGCGCGGTGCCGGGATCTTGTCGGAATGGATGTCGCCGGGCGCCGACGACAGGCGCGCGACCACGGCATAGGTCTTCGGTTCGGCGAAGATCCCCTGGCGCAGTTCCGCCGGCAGGCCCGCGTGGACTTCCAGCTCGCCGACGATCAGACCGTTGGATTTTGCGTGCGCGTCGCGGATGGCATGGCGGTGGCGTTCGAAGGCACAGCGGTTGGATGCGGCCATCTGTTCGACGATCTCGCGAGTAAGGCGTTCTTCGTCGTCATCAACCGTTTCGACGGACGGCGCATACAGGACAGGAGAGGCAAGGTTTCTCTGATCGGACAAGCCGGGATCCTCCAAATATTTGTTTTAAAAACAATAGTTGGCGTATCCTAGGCGATGTTTTGTTGCACTGCAACCGAGAGCACACTCTACTGTGCCTACTTGCGGTAGCCTGCCGCCCGCCCCGGCCCGCGATGGGCCGGGGCAGCTTACTCAGTGCGTCTCAGTAGGGCGCGCCGCTGACATCCAGCCGCAGCTGCCACAACGCCCCGGCCCCGGTGATGTACAAGGTCTTGCCATCGGCCCCGCCAAACGCCGCGTTGGTGACATTCGCATCGACCCGGATCGTCGCCAGCTCGCGCCCTTGCGGCGAGAACACCCGCACCCGCTTCGCCGCATGCTCGGTGGCGTACAGATTGCCGTGACAGTCGACCGTCATGCCGTCCGGGCCGTCCAGGCCCTTCACCAGATCGCGCCCCTGCCCCGGCACGCCGTGCACCAGCGGATAGGCTTTCAGCAGACCGTCCAGGGCAGTCACATACAAGACATCGCCGGCTGGCGACAGCGCGATCCCGTTCGGGTTGCGCCGGCTGCCATCCACCAGGGTCACCTTGCCGTCGGTGGCGACGCGGTAGACGCCGGTCAGCGGCTGGCCACCCGGTGCCGCCGCTTTCTGGTAGTCCGGATCAGTGAAATAGGTGGTGCCGTCGGCGGCGATGGCGATGTCGTTGGGCGAGTTGAACACCTGGCCGCTGTAACGCTGGGCGATGGGCGTGCGCGCGGCGCCATCGAGCGGGTAGCGCATCAGCGCCTTGTCCTTGTGGCTGGCCGCCACCAGAACGCCCTTGGCATCCACTGCCAGGCCGTTGCTGCCGCTGTCGTCCAGCACCGTGCTGACGCTGCCGTCGGCCGCCAGCTTGCGGATGCGCGAGGGGAAGCCGGCGGCGAAGCTGAAGTCCGAGAAGTACAGGGCATCCTTGATCCACACCGGGCCCTCGTACAGGCCGGCCTCGCTGCGCGATGGCGTGACGGCGGCGATGCGCCGGGCGGTCAGCTCGCCCGACGGCGCCTTGCCGGTACAGGCGGCGTTGGCGGCGATGGCCGGCTGGGCCAGCGCCAGCATCGATGCCAGGCATAGAGCGGCGACGGGCCGCAGACGGACTTCATTGGACATGAACGGATTCCTTGGCAAATGATGGGAGGTGCACGAGTATAGCCCGGCGCGACCGCCGGCCCCCGTCAATCCGCCGCGCAAGCCGCCGTCAGGGGGCCGCGCAACCCGCCTTCAGGCGGCTTGCGCCACCTGGAATCCGACCCCGACCTCGCTCCAGGCCGCGGCTTCCTTCTCGAACCAGGCCGCCACCGTCGGATGCTGGCGCAGCCAGCCGCGCGGCGTCTCGATCTCGATCCGCCCTTTCATGCGCAGGCGCAGGGCGTCGACGTCGGCGTCCACGCGCGCGTGCATGAACACCGCCGCCAGGCGCAGCGCCAGCACCGCACGCGCCAGGTCGGGCACGGCCAGCGCCTCGCGCACCTTGCGCAGATTGCCTTTCTGGGCCAGCACCAGGGTGCTCATCAAACGCTGCTCGCGCGCCGTGAAACCCGGCAGGTCGGCGTGTTCGACGATGTAGGCGGCGTGCTTGTGGGCGCCGGTGTGGGACACCGCCAGGCCGACTTCGTGCAGCAGGCTGGCACGCAGCAGCTGCGGTTTGACCGTGTCGTCCTGGGGCAGCAGGCGGTCGAACAGCCTGGCGGCGATGGTGGCGGTGCGCGCGGCGCGCCCCTCCTCCACGCCGAAGCGGCGCATGCAATCCTGGATCGCCACGTCGCGCCGGTCGCGCCGGTTGGCGCGCAGCTCGAGGTCGGACAGCACGCCCAGGCGCAAGCCGGCGTTGATCGCATGCATGGTCTTCACGCCCAGCTCCTGCATCACGCCGATCAGGATGGAGAGCCCGCCGACCATCACGATCACGCGTTCGCGCTTCACGCCGGGCAGGTCGAAGGCATCCACGTGACCGAGTGCGATCAGCTTGTCGCGCAGGGCCAGCAGGCTGCCGAGCGACATGGCGCCATCGCCGAGGCCGTTGCGCGCGATGACGTCGGCGATGGCGCGGATGGTGCCGGAGGAACCGTAGACGCTGTCCCAGCCGACCTCCCGGTACTGGGCGGCGGCGTCCTCGAAGCGCGAGCGCGCCGCGACCACGGCGTTGTCGAAGGCGGCGGCATCGATGCTGCCGCCCGGGAAATAGGCGGCGCTTTGCGGGTGGGTGCCGGTGCTGAAGGAGTCCACCAGGCCGATGGCGTCGCCGGTGCCGGCGATGACTTCGGTGGAGCCGCCGCCGATATCGATCACCAGGCGCCGCTCGTCCGCCAGGTTGACGCTGCGCGCCACGCCCATGTAGATCAGGCGCCCTTCTTCCTCGCCCGAAATGATCTCGACCGGATAGCCGATTGCCTGTTCCAGGCGCGGCAGCAGCGTGTCGGCATTGCGCGCCACGCGCAGGGTATTGGTGGCCACCACACGCACCGCGTCCAGCCGGTGCTGGCGCAGGATCGCGCTGAAGTCGCGCAGGCAGCGCACGGCGGTGTCCATGGCCTGCACGCTCAGCATGCCGTCCGGGCCGAGGCCGGCGGCCAGGCGGATCGGGTCGCGCGCGGTGCGCACGATGTGGATCTGGCCGGCGACGGCCTCGCCGATGTGGAGGCGGAAACTGTTGGAGCCGAGGTCGACTGCTGCGTACATGGGTCTGTCCGAAAAAGCGGTGCCGCCAGTATAGCGGCCCGGCGCGGGCCGGGGGGCGCCCGTTTGGATCGGCGGCGGGACGCTTTCCATTTTCATCTCAACCGTCTCGGTCAGGTTCGATTCGATTCAGCGCAGCGCTTCGGTCAGCACCCGGCCTTCGGCCGCGGCCGGCGGACGCAGGTGCAGGATCTGGGCCAGGGTCGGGGCGATGTCGACCACCTCGGTGTACTGCGCCTGCGCGCCCGGCCGGATCCAGCGCCCGCCCATCATCAGCAGCGGCACGTTGGTGTCGTAGTTGTAGGGCGTGCCGTGGGTGGCGCCGCTGTCGCCGCTGCCGAAGGAGGTGTAGGGCGCGGCCACCACCATCAGGTCGCCCGACAGCTCGCGGTTCCAGGCGCGCTGCATCAGCGCCGCCAAACGTGATTTGGAAGCGATGCCGGCTTCCATCTGGGTGCGTGTGAACACCTCGGCGATGCCCGGCTGGGCCAGCAGGAAGCGCGCGGCGGCGTCTTCGACCTCGGCGCGCGACAGCTTGTTGCGCTCGATGGCGGCGTAATCGAGATACACCTCGGGCAGGTAGGAATTCCTGACCAGGCCGGCCACGCGGAAGCGCTCGGCCAGCGCGGCCTCCAGCTTGGCCATCAGCGGCTTGGGATCGATGCGCGCGGCGTCCATGTGGCGGCCCTGCGAGAACTCGGCGGTATTGGCGAAGCCGTGGTCGGCGGTCAGCACCACCAGCACATTGTCCATGCCGATGCGCTTGTCGAGATAGCTGAAGAAGGCCGCGATCTGGCGGTCGATCTGCTGCAGGTGGTCGTGCGACATGCGGCTTTCCGGGCCGTAGGCATGGTTCACGTAATCGTGGCCCGAGAGGCTGATGCCCAGCAGGTCGGTGGCGCCGCTGGCGTTGCTGCCGAGTCCCTCGCCTTCGATGGCGGCGCGCGCGAAGTCCAGGGTCAGCTCGTCGACGGCCGGGCTGGCCTTCAGGCGGGTGTAATAGTCGCTCGAAGGCGCGCCGCTCTCGCTGTAGAAGGTGAAGGGAAAGCGGTTCGGGCTTTTCAGGCTGGGCGCCGGGTCTGGCGCGTCGTCGGCATAGGCGCTGTCGGCCAGCAGCGGCTTCCACGACTTGGCGTAATAGCGGTCCTGCGGCTTGGCGGCCTTGTAACGCTCGACCCAGGCCGGATGCTCATTCATATAGTACGTGGAGCTGGCGAAGTCGCCGGTCTTGTCCATGAACATATAGGCGGTGCCGGTCTTGCCCGCCAGGAGGATGGCACCGCGGTCCTTGCCGGACACCGCCACCACCTTGCTGCGGTTGCCGCTGGCATAGCGCAGCTGGTCGCCCAGGGTGTCCACGCGCAGCAGCGCCGGCGAGGTACCGTCATGCTCCGTCGTTTCTTCGCCGATGTAGCGGTAGCGCGCGTCCTCGGTGCAGTAGACCAGACGGCCCTTGGCGTCGATCCAGTTGTTGCCGATGATGCCGTGGCGGTAGGGATAGGCGCCGCTCAGCACCGCCGTGTGGCCGATCGCCGTCACCGTGATGCCGTGCGCCTGGTGCGCATTGGTGAAGGAGGCGCCCTGCTCCATCAGGCGCCGCAGGCCGCCCTGGCCGAACTGGCCGCGGTAGCGCTGCAGCTGTTCTGCGGGCAGGCCGTCGATGACCATTACCACTACCAGCTTGGGAGCGGCCGCAATCTGGATCGGAACAGGTTTTGGGGCGGCGTAGGCAACGGGCGCCAGCAGTGCGGCGCAGGTGAACAGAGAAATGGCGGGGTGAGTCCAGGCGTGTCGGGGCATACGGGTCGGGTCGGAGTAAGGGCGTGCCAATCGATCATTCTAAAAAGTGCAGATGTCAGTTTCATGACATCCGCACCGCCGATGTGAAATTCCATGAATTTTACACACACTAACTCCTACAATTGCCGAGATTGCGTCTATTCGCCGATAGCATCACGATTCAACGTTTGAATCGCTACCTGCTGCCGCATAGTAAGTTACTTGTTTTGAGTTCAATGAGCGTATTGTTATCTTACTTTTCTCTACAAAAAAATTTATTAGTTCTGAAGTACTTAATTCTTCTCACAACTGATAATGCCTGATGTACATCATGATTATCGATAAACGCAATACAAATGCAGTTCAATCAACACCATGAGACGCTCGTCTTCTTGCAATGCATTTAGAGCAGCTATAAATTCGAAAGTAGATTTGCGGCTCCAGTTAATCTAGAACGGCACTCTTTCATAGCAGACGTTATGTACATTAATCGGCATTTAGAATAAACTACTTCTGTCGAAATGGAACGCGAAATATTTGTTAAATAAGCTTCGACAATTGTCATGAAGAACTCGTCTCTGATACCGACGAAATTCTTTAAATTAAAGAAAGCGTACCTGGCGACCGCCTCCTAATGGATAACAGTAATTTCTCTACTTATCTTTCATATGCTAGCCCATCAGATCGTAAGCCTTGACTTGATTCGCATCCAAAGCAATTATCGAAATTTCGCATTTAGATAATTTCATATGTTTTCCGAAATCTTATTCCAATTGCGAATAACATTACATAGGCCGGTCATTTTCTCAAATAATTCTGGACTCAACCTAATGTCATCAATACAAGTCAATGCCGATAACTCTTCGGCCAAAAGCGCCTTCTTCCTTTCGTATCGATCCCCAAGTCCACTTTGCATACTATTCAAGTTTTTGAAAAATGAGCTATATTTGTTGCGATAACTCTTAAATTTTACTTCGGGTGAAAGCCATTTTTTCAACAGAGAGTCTGCAGTATAATTTTCAATCTCTCGTCCATCGGTAACCCATGAGAAACCAGAAAATTTATCAAATTCATGAAGAATCCTTTTCTTCGTATTATTTAGTTCGCTTTCTTCCGCTTTTTTGTCACTATCAATGATGATAGCAGCATTTCTATTAATAGTTAAAAGCGGAATGCCGTCATATTTTTCATCTGGAGAATCGGCCGACAGGTGAGATAGCAATCTTCCTCCATAAAAGACGCATTGGTAATGAACACCTTCGATAAGCGACCCATCGCTTATTAGACTTATCCACGTGTTCAAGTAAATTCTGTCTGATGGTCCTTCCACCCATATAATTCCGTTAGCCTGCAGCAAGTCACTGGCACGAAGGTCCAGATCATCTAATACCCCTCTGCTCTCAATGTAGGTTGTAATTTTTTTTGCCACAGATGATTTTCCATCGTGTGTTACATGAACGATTTGAGCATCATTCCGCCTGCTAAACATATCGATTGCAACACTCGAATGCGTTGTTAGGAATATTGGAAAATCATTTATTACAGACTGAGCAGCAAGATAACTCAATAGACGCCGCTGCAATGCAGGATGAAGATTATTTTCCAGTTCCTCAAAAGCGAAGACGAATTTATTCAAGGGTTCTTTGAGAACTGTTGGAAGCAAGTGTATATAGCACAATACCAGAATCGTTGTCTTTAACCCACTTCCAGACTGAGAAAGCGCGATCCTTCCTTTATTTTCTTCCTCTAAGAATATTTCCCAGTGATTCGTTGCGTGGTGCTGACATACGATATCCGTAAAAACCGTGTCAGGCGCGAAAACTTCATTGAGAGCCCCTAGCAACGTTTTTTCGACAAGGTAACTCGGCAAATGTGATTTATTAATAAAGTTCTGAATCATATTAGTGGCACCAACACCATTGCTATTGATTCGAATATCCGCTGCATCTGCTTCTGGAGTGATATTTCTTTCGGCGGCTAGTCGATAAAAACGTAGCCCCTCAAGAGGATTGCGGCGGGAAGCCTTCATAACCGCAAATTTATAATTATGCAGATCTTCGAGCTTTGGATGCTTCACAGGTGAATCAAACGCAATCAATTCCGCGAGGCGCGGCCCAACAATATGCGAAAGCAATCGTCCGCCAACAAGCGTTATGCCATAATCATAATGTGATTGATATTGAATCCTACTTATATCACCACCTATGGCGTTTAAGGGGAAAAAATGTGCATCTTCCTCGGTGAATAAAGTCTCGGTAACGATCTTGCTTTGAAGTTTCTGATGCGAATGAGTTTCTTGAAACACCATCGTCCCGTCAGTTGCATATTCGATTATATCAATCAGCGAAGACTTCCCCGAATTATTGCGCCCAACGATGATATTGATATTTCTTATGACTTCAAAGCCCTGTCGCTTAGATCCAAAGCTTTTCAAATTTTCAGCAAATACTGCAAAGCCCTTAAACTTTTCCATATTTAGTTTTGCCACTAGTTATTATGATTTATCTGAAATGTGTAGCCGATCTACAATCATAAGAACAAATTATCTTCAGATCGTCGAATATTCTAAACAAGAAACACCTAGCAATGAAAGGAAATTTTACTTTTTTCATGGCGTGACATTGGGTAAGTGCATTTCTAGGATAGTGCATCGCAGTAGACCTATGATAAAAGTAAAATACCGCCGATTTGCGAGATAAGAACAGCGCGCGACACGCAAGAATCCGCACCACTTTTATCCTGGTTAATTATTATCGATTAGCGCCAGAAAATTCAAACACCGTGCTTCTGAAATTGGAATGAACGAACTTCTGAATGACGTAACGTATAGCGCGATTATCTATGTGGAATACATCGTGAAAAATTGAGCGAGTGATGTCATATCTCGCTTCCATATCCTTTTAGCTAGCCTGGAAATAGCTAATTAGACGCTTGTTTGCGTGTCCATAATTGCGGCCATCTTGTTACCTAATCCAGCCGCCGCACCGACTCCCGCACCACCAGGCTCAGTTCCGGCACCTCGGTCGCCAGCGGCTCCTGCGCAATCATGCGCAAAATCGCGCCGCCAAGGCAGCGGCCGACGTCGAACAGCGGCTGGCGCACGGTGGTCAGCGGCGGCGTCGTGTACATCGAGCTGTGCAGATCGTCGAAGCCGATCACCGAGATTTCCTCGGGCACGCGGATGCCGCGCCGGTAGAGTGCCAGGCGGGCGCCGTAGGCCATCAGGTCGTTGGCGGCGAACAGCGCACTGAAGCGTTGGCTGGTGGCCAGCAAGTGCTCCACCGCCGCCAGGCCGCTCGATTCCTGGAAGTCGCCATCCAGCACCAGCGCCGGGTTGGCGGCGATGCCGTGTCTGGCCAGGGTGTCGCGGTAGCCGGCTAGCCGCGCCTGGGCGTCCAGGTGGTCGGCGGGGCCGGCGATGAAGGCGATATCGCGGTGGCCGTGCTGCACCAGGTGCTCGACCGCGTCGCAGGCGCCGCGGTAGTTGTCCAGGCTGAAGCCGTAGGCGCGCTCGCCGTGGAGTTCGCGCCCGAAGGCGACGATCGGCACCCGCTGCGACAGGTCCAGGATCTGCTCGTCGGTGAGCTTGCCGCTCAGGATCACCAGGCCGTCGACGCGGCGCGCGATCAGGAGTTCGATGCGCTCGGCCTCTTCGTCCGGATGCCAGTGGCCGGACACGATCAGCGGCGCATAGCCGGTGCCCTGCAGGGCGTCGTCGATGCCGGCCATGGCATCGGCAAAATAGCCCGACATCAGCGACTGGGTCAGCAGGCCGATGGTGCGTGAACTGCCGGTCTTGAGGTTTTGCGCCAGCACGTTCGGCTTGTAGTTCAGCTTTTCGATGACGCTTTCGATGGCCTTGCGCTTGTCTTCGGATACCTTGGCGGTGCCGTTCAGGAAGCGCGATACCGTGGCCGCCGACACGCCCGCGACGCGGGCGACTTCGTGGACGGTGACCATGGCGGTACTGGACTCTTTTCTCATGTTGTTAGTATAACAGTGGGGCGTGACGCCAGGAAACCGATTTCATGGCGCCGCTGCGACACCGCTGGTTGCCGCCAACAAGGGAAAGGATGCCGGTGTCACGCAACCGGCTGGGAAACCCGCGCCGGCGCGGCCTTCCGCATGAACCTGGCGGTCAGCCAGCGGCGCAGCGGCACGTCGTAGAACCTCAGGCAGGCATAGGCAAGCAGGATGCAGACCGCCGCGGTGCCGATGGCGACCGGCCAGCCCCGCGCGACCGGGACCTTGTTGTCCTGCACCCAGGCGGTGTAGGTGTAGACGAAGGGGTAATGGATCATGTAGAGCGGATAGGAGATCTGGCCGAGGAAGCTGCACACCCGCGCCGACCAACCCGACCTGAGCTCGCCACTCGCGCCCAGGTAGACTACCAGCGGGAACACCAGGATGATGCACAGGGATTCGTACAGGCCGTTCATCCACAACGTGTGCTGGTCGCCGAAGCGCGGCAAGGCCAGGGCAAGCGTGATGATGACGCTGCACAGCAGGAAGGCATGCTTGACCCGCCCCACCTTCACGATGCGCGACAGCAGCAGGCCGGCAAAGAAGGGATACAGCAGGCGGGTCAGGCCGAGGCGCACCTGCACCGGATCCAGCGACCAGCCGCCGATCACATCGCCATTCGGACCGGTGACGCAATGGTGGACCAGCACGGCGCCGGCGGCGAACACGCACAGCGCAAGCAGCCATTTGGAGAACTTGCGCACCAGCAGCGCGTACAGGATATTCCCGACGTATTCATAGAACAGCGACCAGCCGGGGCCGTCCAGCGGGTGCAGCTCACCCCAGCCGCGCAGCTCCAGCGCGGGCGGCACCGGGATCAGGGTCATGCCGATCACCATGACGAACAGCAGCAGCCACACCGGGGTTTCCTGGATCTTGGGGAAGATGGTGCTCGCCTGGGAATAGAACATGATGGCGCCGATAAGCATGCCCGCCACGATCATCGGATGCAGGCGGATCAGCCGGCGCTTGAAGAAGTCGGTGGTGGACATCGTGTTCCAGCGGTCGTCATAGGCATAGCTGATGACGAAGCCGGACAGCACGAAAAAGAAGTCCACCGCCAGGTAGCCATGGTTGATGACCTGCACGAAGCGGCTGGCCGCGTGGGCCTCGAACAGGTGAAAGATCACGACGATCAGGGCGGCGACGCCGCGCAAGCCGTCGAGAATCGGGTAATGGCGTTTGGTGTCTGCAAAGCCGACAGACGGGATAGCGTGCGCCACTGGGTCTCCTTGTATTGTTGGAATGGCTGCTCAGGACAGGGTTTCAGCTGGATCGTGCACGAAACGCGATCCGGAATGGAAACGGTTCCACGGTAGCAGCGGGCGCTAGCGAGGTCAAATCAAATGTCGTTGAGCATTCAAGGCGCCGGACGACGCTTTGGCACGCCGGGCACGCGACACATCAATGCCACGCCCGGGCCAAAATGCACAAATTATGTTTGACATTCCTGCAAGCGCACAGGTACGATGAAATCGATTTCACGCACAGGTATAGACCACTTGGCGCATCCATAACAATACGAGCCTGCCACGGAGACCGGGCCGTTTTTCAAGCAAGGTAACCCTTCCATGACCGATTCCATGCAATTCCCGCCCAATTTCACCTGGGGCGTCGCCACCAGCGCTTTCCAGATCGAAGGTGCCTTCGACACCGACGGCAAGGGTCCCTCGATCTGGGACACCTTCTCGCACAAGGCATCCAACATCATCGATGGCAGCAACGGCGACATCGCCTGCGACCACTACAACCGCTACCGCGACGACGTGGCGCTGATGGCCACGCTGGGCGTGGACGCCTACCGCTTCTCGATGGCCTGGGCACGCGTGCAGCCGTCCGGCAAGGGCGCATGGAACGAAAAAGGTTTCGATTTCTATAAACGCCTGCTGGATGCGCTGCAGGAAAAAGGCATCGCGCCCCACCTGACGCTGTACCACTGGGACCTGCCGCAGGGCTTGCAGGACGACGGCGGCTGGATGTCGCGCGACACCGCGTACCGCTTTGCCGACTACGCGCATGAAGTGGCGCGCCGCTTCGGCGACCGCCTGGCCACCATCGCCACCCACAACGAACCCTGGTGCACGGCCAACCTCGGCTACGGCAACGGCCAGTTCGCACCGGGCGTGAGCGACAAGAAGCAGGCGATCCAGGTCTCGCACCACCTGCTGCTGTCGCACGGCCTGGCGATGCAGTCGATGCGCGCCGCCAATCCAAAATCGGAACTGGGCATCGTGCTGAACCAGTGGACCGCCGACCCGGCCACCGACACCGAGGCCGACCGCAAGCTCGCCGCGCTGGAATGGGCCAATTCCATCGCCTGGTTCATGGACCCGATCTTCAAGCGCCGCTATCCGGAACTGTCGCTGCAGGCACACGGTGCGAATGCCCCGGACGTGCTGGAAGGCGATTTCGACATCATCGCCCAGCCGATCGATTTCCTCGGCGTGAACTACTATCGCCGCGAAGTCCTGAGCGCGGAAGTCCCGCCGCGCAAGCCGGAAGGCGGCATGGGCTTCACCGACATGGGCTGGGAAATCTACCCGCAGGGCCTGACCGAACTGCTGGTCCAGCTCAAGCAGGAATACCCGGACCTGCCGCCGGTGTACATCACCGAGAACGGCATGGCCAACGCCGACGTCATCGAAGGTAAAGAAGGTAATGAGCAGGTGAACGACGCGGTGCGCACCGAGTACGTGCGCACCCACCTGGAAGCCTTGAAGGCGGCGATGGACCAGGGCATCGACGTCCGGGGTTACTTCCTGTGGAGTTTGATGGATAATTTCGAATGGAACTCGGGCTATGCCAAGCGCTTCGGCATCGTCTACGTCGATTACGCCACTCAGCAGCGCACGCCGAAGGCGAGCGCGCTGTGGTACCGTGATTTCGTCGCCGGCCAGCGCGGCCAGCGCCGCGCCGCCTGAGCGGACGAGTCGGAACGCACAAAAATAAGCAGCTGAATAAGTAGTTGAGGTTGAAGGAGACACCATGATCGAAGAATCGTTTGAAGGCGGCGCGCGACTGCTGGCCGACATCGGCGGCACCAATGCGCGCTTCGCGCTGGAACGCGGACCGGGGCGCATCACGGACGTGACCACCCTGCCCTGCGCCGGCTACCCGCGCTTTGTGGACGCGGTGCGCGCCTACCTGGCCGGCCACCCGGACGTACGCGTCGCCCACGCGGTGATCGCGATCGCCAATCCGGTCGAGGGCGACCTGGTCAAGATGACCAACCACTGCTGGGAATTCTCGATCGCAGCTGCGCGGGGCGAGCTGCAACTCGACACCCTGCTGGTGGTGAACGATTTCGCCGCGCTGGCGATGTCGGTGCCGGAACTGGCGGCGTCCGAGCTGGTGCAGGTGGGCGGCGCCGCGCCCATGACCGATGGCGTGATCGGCCTGGTCGGCGCCGGCACCGGCCTCGGCGTGGCCGGCCTGATTCCGTCCGGCGGCCGCTGGACCGTGCTGCAGAGCGAAGGCGGCCACGTCGCCTTTTCGCCGGCGGATGCGCGCGAGCAAGCGATCCTGGACTTTTGCTGGCGGCGCTGGGAGCACGTCTCGGCCGAGCGCCTGGTGTCGGGCCCCGGCCTGTCGCTGATCTATGAAGCCCTGGCCGCGCAAAAGGGTGTGCAGATGGCGGGCGACGGCAAGGTGCCGGAGCCGGCGGAGATCGTCGAACGTGCGCTGGACAGCGGCGATTCGCTGTGCGCCGAGGTACTGGACGTCTTTTGCGGCATGCTTGGCACGGTGGCGGCCAACGTCGCCGTGACCCTGTGCGCGCGCGGCGGCATCTACATCGGCGGCGGCGTGGTGCCGCGCCTGGGCCAGTGGTTCGCGCGCTCGCCCTTCCGTGCCCGTTTCGAGAACAAGGGCCGTTTCTCCAGCTTCACCGCGCGCATTCCCTGCTTCGTGATCCACGCGCCCTGTCCGGCCCTGGCCGGCGCCGCCGCCATGCTGGCCCAGCACCTGGCCGACAGCGCACCGGCGCAGCCGCAAGCCCAGACCAGCGGAGTCCTGCATGCGCACGCCTGAGCTGACGGCCGGCCGCGCCGTCAAGCGCGCCAGCCACCCGTTGACATGGGTGCCGACCGGTTACTTCACGATGGCGCTCGGCTACATCATGCTGACCAGCGTGACGGCGATCATGTTCAAGAACATGGGCATGGACAACGGCCGCGCCGCCTTCTATTCCAGCATGCTGATCCTGGCCTACACCATCAAGCCGGTGTTTGCGCCCATCGTCGAGATGTACCGCACCAAGAAGTTCTTCGTGCTGTGCGCGCAGGTGCTGATTGCGCTCGGCTTCGCCGGCGCCGCGCTGGCGATGGAACTGCCGGTGCACATGACGATCGTGCTGGTGACGCTGCTGGCGCTGATGTCCTTCATCGGCGCCACCCAGGACATCGCCAGCGACGGCGTCTACGTCACCTCGCTCGACACCCGCACCCAGTCGCTGTATTGCGGCGTGCAGAGCCTGTCGTGGAACATCGGCCCGATCGTGGCCTCGGGCTTCCTGGTCTACCTGAGCGGCCGCCTGCACACCGAGGTATTCCACCACGATCCGAAATCCTTCGGGCCGGAATGGCTGGACGCCTGGCGCGTGATCTTCTTCATCGTCGCCGCGATCACGCTGCTGATGGCACTGTGGCACGCGCGCGTGATGCCGGACGGCGCCCGCGCCGAGAACACCCCGACCAGCCTGAGCGGCGCCGGCAGCATCCTGTGGGAATCCTTCGTCACCTTCTTCCAGAAGCGCGACGTGTGGAAGATGATCGCCTTCGCCTTCCTGTTCCGCGTCAGTATCGGCCTGCTCGAAAAGATCGGACCCTTCTTCATGGTGGATGCGCCGGCCAAGGGCGGCCTGGGCATGTCCAACGAACAGCTGGGCATTGTCTACGGCACCTATGGGCTGGTGGCGGTGCTGGTCGGCTCCCTGCTGGGCGGCTGGTTCGTCGCGCGGCGCGGCCTGAAGCGCACCCTGTTCGTGCTGTGCTGCGCGGTCAACATCCCCAACGTGGCCTTCCTGGTGATGGCGGTGCTGCTGCCGACCAGCACCCTGGCCATCGCCTCCGGCGTGGTGATTGAAAAATTCTTCTACGGCTTCGGCTCGGTCGGCTACATGATCTACCTGATGCAGCAGCTGGCACCGGGCAAGTACGCCACCACCCACTATGCCTTCGGCACCGGCCTGATGGGCCTGTGCATGATGCTGACCGGGACCGTCAGCGGCGTGCTGCAGGAGATGATGGGCTACGTGAGCTATTTCGTGTTCGTGATGGTGGCGACCATTCCATCGTTTTTGGCGACCTGGTTCGCGCCGTTCAATCACCGCGAGGATGAGGATACCGGGGCGGATGCGGGACGGATCCTGGAAGATCCGACGCATGAGACGTCGACGCATCGCGCGGCTTGAAGCAGGCAGCTGCGGTTTTCCTCACCGTCATTCCCGCGAAAGCGGGAATGACGGGCCAGACTCAAATCGGATCCGTCGCCAGCTTCGACCTGCGCACCGGCGCCTTGATCCCATACCTGCGCGCCGACTGCCGCACCAGGTTCTCGAACCACGGCGGCGCATCAGGCGCGATCACGATGCTGCGCAGCAGGCGCGTGCCATCTACCCGGATCACGATCCCCTCTTCGTGCTGCTTGCCCGCGCCGTTCCCGGCCACGGCGCGGGTGCGGTCGATGATCACCCTCACCTCTTTCTCGTACTCGTAAGCCTTGGTCTTGTAGGCGAACACGCGGGCATAGTCCTGCGAGATGTCGAGCTTGGGGTCGCTCCAGTGCTTGACGTATTCGACCCGCGCGATCCAGGCTTCGTGTTCGGTGTGGGCAACGCGCAGGGTATCGCTCAGCTGGCCGACGGTGGTGGTCAGCGCCACCGCGCAATCCGACTTGCCGTACAGCGCCCACATGGCCGCGCTGTCGTCCTGGTTGCGGTGCCAGCAATTGATGAAGACCGATTCGCGCATGCGGCGCTTGAACTCTTCATAGTTATAGTCGATCTCGCCGCGCGCGTGGGAGGCGCTGATCTGGTCGCGCAGGGTGGGCGTGAACGCGCCTTCGAACTTGTCGCGAAAGTGATCGGCGCGGCAAAAGAACAGCGTCGAGTTCTCGAAGAAATCGAAGAGCTTGGCGGCATCGAGGTAGCGCCACAGCACGGTGTCCTGGCGCAGCCGTTCGCCGACGTTGGACCCGGCCATGCGCGCTTCCACGATACGCGGCTCGACAACGCCCGGTTCCGCCGGTGTGTCGATGCTGTCTTCCTCTTTGGCCATGTTTTGCCCCTTGCACATATCCTGCATGCTTAGCATGCACGATTGTAGTGCGCGCCTGTCTTTACCCGCCAGGCATCGGCGCGCAAGCGTGCGCTTGTAGGACGCTTCCTAATCAGTCTGTCGCAGTCTGCGCGACGGCAGACCCGGCCGGATGGCGCAGGAAGGGATAGGGGTTGATCGCGCCCCCGCTGACGTAGATGCCGTAGTGCAAATGCGGCGGCGTGCCGGCCGCGTTGCCGGTGGTGCCGACGTAACCCAGCACCTTGCCCGGCGCCACCCGCATGCCGGCGTGGACGTCGCCGTAGCGCTCCAGGTGGGCGTAGTAATGACGCTGCCCGCCCGGTCCCATCACCCACACCACCTGGCCGCCGAGGCGGTTGGTGCCGACACGCACCACCACGCCCTCGGTGCTCGACAGCACCGGCGTGCCGCGCCTGGCGAAGATATCGATCCCCTCGTGCTTGCGTCCGGCACTGCGGGCGCCGCCCCAGGTATCGCGCAGGCCGGCCGGTTTGACACCGGCCACCGGTACCGGCAGCGACGTGGGTGCGGGCATGGCGCCGAGGCGGATCGCGTAGAGGGCGCTTTCCAGCCAGGGCTGGAGGATGGCACCGAGGGCGATCAGGGTGATGGCGGCGAAGAGGCTGCGGATGAGCTTGCTGATAAAAGCACCCATGCGAAGTGCGAAGAGTAAGGCCTGCCGTGAAACAGTGCTATTTGCACTCAGCGCTCCTGCCCCGCCTCCAGGTTGGCCCGCACCCGCCCGAGCAATTCACGCAAGGTGGCGCATTCCTGCGCCGACATCCCGGCCAGCGCCGCCTCGGCCAGTTCGCCGTCGTGGCTGTGCAATGCGGTGTAGAGCTCGCGGCCCGCGCTTGACAGAGTGAGGCGGGTGCTGCGGCGGTCGGCAGTGTCGGCCTGGGCGTCGAGCAGGCCGCGGTCGCGCAGGCCGCGCACCAGGCGGGCGACCTGGGCCTTGTCGCGGCCCGAATGCGCCACCAGATCACTGGGCGTGCCGCCGGGATGGCGCGCAAAGAAGCCGAGCACCTTGACTTCCATGTGGGCCAGGTCGTGCTGGGCCTCGCGCAGGCTGCGGTGCTGCTGCGAACGGTAGAAATGCATGATCGCATGCATGTGCTCGATCACCTCGGCGGCAGGCGCATGATTTTGGTTGACTTGATCAACTTGTTTTTGCATAATGGATGACATTATCAACTATCTGTTCAAAGGAAGATACCATGAAAGACGCAGCGCAAGCCCCCGTCATCCAGCGGGTGCGCCATGAACTCAAGCGGCGCGAGCTGACCGTGGCCAGCATCGCACCGCTGGGGCCGGGCTTCGTCAGCATCACCTTCAGCGGCGAGGACCTGGCCGATTTCGTGTCGCTCTCCTTCGACGACCACGTCAAGCTGATGTTCGACGAGAGCGCGGATGCCCCGGTACGCCGCGACTATACGCCACGCCGCTTCGATCGGGAACAGAAAACCCTGACGCTCGAGTTCGCCCTGCACGGCCACGGCGCCGCCTCCGACTGGGCGCGCACCGCGCAAGTCGGCCAGCGGCTCACCATCGGCGGGCCGAAGGGCTCCTTCGTGGTGCCGCTCGAACTCGACTGGCACTTGCTGGTCGGCGACAGCACCGCCCTGCCCGCGATCTCGCGCCGCCTGGAAGAACTGCCCGCCGGCGCGCGCGCCACCGTCGTGGTGCTGGCCGACGCGGCCGACCGCCGTCCGCTGGCCAGCCATGCCGCGGTCGACCTGCACTGGGTCGACAGTGCCGACGCGCTGGCGGCCGCGGTGCAGGGGTGGATGCCGCCGGCCGGGACTGGGGTAGCCTGGGGCGGCGGCGAGGCGCAGGCGATGGCGCGGGTGCGCCAGGTGCTTGCCGACAAGGGTATTCCGCGCGATCTGATGCGCGTGTCGGCGTACTGGAAACAGGGCGTGGCGGATCATCATGAGACGCTGGCGTAAGCCTGCCGCACGGCACACGCTGTACCAGGCACGCCGCACTGCGGCTAGCTTCCCTCAGACCGCCATGCTGAGCACGTCGTCCCCGCGCAGGCGGGGATCCTAGCGATATGCGCAGCGTCAACGCGCGCAACTTGGGCCCCCGCCTGCGCGGGGGCGACGTGCTTGTGTCAACACATCGCGTCAAGTTCGTGGCGGATCCGGCTTGCATGCGCAGCCGCAACGCGCGCAACTTGGCCCCCGCCTGCGCGTGCGACGTGCTACTGCCAACGCATTACATCACGTTCGTGGCTTCCCACACGCGATGATGACGCCGCTCAGGACGATCCCAGGCGCGGCGGCGTGCTGGGCTTGCGGGACAAACGTTTCAAGCGTTCCAGCGCGCTCTCGCCGGCGGTGTCCGGCTGGCTCACCGATTTACGGATCGCATCGATCTCGGCCTGCTGGTCGAGCGGCTTCTGGCCGATGTCGGCGACGATGCGCAGGCCGGCCGCTTCGTTGCCGACGGTCTGGGCGCGCCGCGTCAGCGCGTTCAGCGCGGTCGAGCCGGCCTGGACGCCGGACAGGCCGGCCAGCTGGCTCTGGCGCTCCATGCGCAGTTCCTGCAGCTCTTTCTGGGCCTTGGCGGTGGCCAGCGCCTGGATCGCCTTGCGCGCCTGGGCGTCGAACTCGGCCAGCTGCTTGCTGAGCGCGTCGACGATCTTCTGCAGCTCGTCCATGTAGGCCCTGGCGTCGGCCTCTTCCTGGATTTCCTGCGGCAGGCGCGCCTTGTTGGCTTCCAGCTCGTCGCAGAACAGGGTCACGGTGGCTTCCGAAATGGTACCGGCGGCCAGGCGCTCGGCCAGGGTGTCGGCGGCGCGTTCGTCGCCGGCGATCAGGGTCTGCAGGTTGACCACGTCCTTGTGCTCCTTGTCAAAGGAAGCGCGCGCGGTGGCCAGCAGCTGGGCCGTCTCGCGCAGGGTCTCGACCAGGCGGTCGCGGTCGGCCTCGGTGGCGGTCTCCGGATCGAAGTTGGCGATCGCCTCCGAAATCCGGCTGCCGAGGGCGCCGAAGTGTTTCGATACCAGTCGTGCGGTCAGGCCCCATCCACTCGCGTTGCTCATGTCTCTGTTCCTTTCGTTGGTGATAAAAGTTACTGCACTGTGACGCGTTCCGGCTCCAGCGGGATGCCGATCACGAAGTCGACATGGATGCCGCGCCGGCTGCTGTCGCCGTCGACGCTGTCGATGATCTCGGTGCTGATCAACAGGTACTCGCGCCCGCCCCCGGCCAGGGTGCGCACATAGGGCATGAAATACAGTTGCTGGCGCAGGCCGCGCACGCCGCCGGCATCGTCGATGCGGGTCTCGCTACCGGTGAAGGGCGCCACGAAGTCGGCGTTGCGGCCGCCGGCGTCGCGTGCGTAATCGATCCGGTCGGCGTCGCCGAAGACGGTGGCCAGCGTGGCCGCGTCCAGCTGGTCGGCGAGCTGCTCGCGCCACAGCGTGTAGCTGGCGTCGCCCAGGCCATAGCCGGCCACGCCGGTGTAGGCATCCTGGTCGTCGGCGCTTTCCGGGATCACGCGCGCCAGCTGGGTGCAGTACAGGATCTCGGCCAGCGCGCCATCGTCGGCGCTGAACACCTGCAGGAATTTTTCCTTCGCGTCCTGGTCGCCGGTGGCCAGGTAAAGGCGGTACAGGGCGGCATCCGGCTCCAGGCGGATCTGCGAGATCGCCAGCACCCGGGTGTCGCCATCGTCCGGCATGGCGACCAGGGAACCGTCGGCCTGGGCGCGGATCAGCGGCGAGCGCTGCAGCTGCACCAGGCTGCCGATGCGGGCGCCCAGCGGCACCTGGTCATCCGCCCGCGACTCGTTGGCAATGCCCTTGTTGGCGGCGATACCGCGCACGTAGCTGAACACGTCTTTCCAGGCCATCTGCTTACTTCCTTTCGAACGAATAGTTCTGTCGATTGGCCTTGCGCGTGCGGCGCCGGACCAGGGTGACCACGCCCCACACGATCAGGGCCAGCATGGCCAGGGTGACGATGGTGCCGAATACCGAACCGCCGCGCGATTTCGCTGCGCCGCGGCCGGCCGCATCCACCGGCATGGGCTGGCCGCCGGCGCCCTGCGTATTGACACTGCCGACGCCGCCGTTCCAGGTCGGTTCCGGCAGGGGGGCCGGCTGCTGGTAGCCGCCATTGCCGCGATTGGCATGGGCGTTGTTGGCGGCGCTGTTGGCCGCATGGGCGGCGGCATTCGCCGCGGCGTTGGCAATCACCGCCCCGGCAATCACCTGGCCGAGGCCGCTGTCCCTGCGTGGCTGGGCCTGGCCATATCCGGGCGGCGCATTGTAGGGATCGCTGTAACGGTCGTTGCCTGGCTGGTTGCGCGGCGCCTGGCCATAGTCGGGCGGCGCCGGCCGGTCAGGCTGGTTGCGCACCGCCTGGGCCGCGCGGCGCTCCTCCAAAGTGCGCAGAGCACGTGCCTGCGCCGCGTCACGGTCCAGCTTGCGCGACAGCGCGGAATCCGATTGGCGCGCATCCGGCGCCGCGCCGCGGCCGAAGGAGCCGAAGCCGCCGCCGCCGGACGCTGCACTGTCACGTGCGGCGGAAGACGACGATGAGGACGAGGACGAGCGCTTGTTGAAGGAACCGAAGCCGCCCTTTGATGACGAAGAAGAGGACGACGACGAAGACGAACGCTGCGACGAAAAGCCGCCCTTGAACGAATGCGAGGGCCTGGGGTCGGCCGACGCCGGCGGCAGGGCCAGCGCCAGCGCGAGGGCGAACACGGTTGTCTTCAGCAGGGAACTCGGGGCAAGCTTCAACATGGTCAGGGTCGCCGTCAAAAGTTACAATGAGAATAACGAACAGCATGTTGACATGCACCGGTAAAATAATCAAAGGATTACCATATGACCCGCCGCTACCTGGACATGAATCAGCACGACGCGCTGTATACCGTGGCGAGAAAGTATCCCGGTGGGCTGGACGCGCTGGCGCGCGCGCTGGGGATGTCGGCCAATGTCTTGCGCAACAAGCTGGCGCCGACCATCGCCTCCCACTATCCCTCGTTCGAAGAAGTGTCGCTGGTGGTCGATGCCTGCCACAAGGCCGGCGTGGCGGATGCGCATTTGCCGCTGCACGCGCTGCTGGTGCGGCATGGCATGGCCGCCTTCGTGGTGCCGCAGCCGGAGGCGGTGGGCCAGGACGATCTGTCGCAGACCGTGTGCCGGGTGATGAGCGAAGTGGGCGCGGTGGCCGAGGCGGTGTCGGGTGCGCTGCTGGATGGGGTGATCACGAACGCCGAGGCGGACCTGATCGAGCGTGAATTCCACGCCGCGCTGTCGGCCCTGGGCGCCTGGCGCGCGCGCCTGCGCCGCGAGACCGCAGCGGGGATCTGCTAGGCCTGGCGGCGGCGAGCGCGTCCGAACAGCAGCGCCGCGAAGCCGACGCCGGCCAGCCACGGGGAAGCCGGTTCGGGCGCTTCGGCCAGGACCGGTGCCGGCAGCGGCTGGGCCGGCAAGGCCGGCAAGTCGCCCGGCCATGGCAGCGTACCGGGCAGCGCCGGTGCCGTCGCTTCGCCTTGCGGCAAGGGCAGGACGGTATCGGCCAGCTGGGTCGGCAGCGCGGCCGGCGTTGTTACTGGCGTGGTTGCCGGGGTCTCCGTAATATGCGAGGTCTCGATCGTGCTGCGGCCGCCGGTGGCGGTAGCGGGCGGCGTGCTTTCCGCTGCGGTCTCGATCGTCCGACCCGACATGTCGGCGGTATCGGCCGCGGCCCCGCCGGTGGTCGCAACCGTCGGCGTGGCATACGCGGTAATCGGACGCGAAATGCCGGGGACATTGCCGAACGGGCTGGTCGGCGCATGCCATGCACCGCCGCTCACGCCGGGCCCATTCGGGTAGGACAGCAAGGCATAGGACTGGTGGGCGCCGCCGCCGTCATCGAACGCGGCAGCGACCCCCAGCATCCCGTCATCGCCCTCGCCTTCCTGCGCCACTTGCACCGACGAGTCCAGCTCTTCCTCGCTCGGCGCGCCCGCTTCCACCGGCAGCATGGCGACATCGGAGATCCGGTTGCCGCAGCGGCCGCGGATCAGGTGCTCGCCATCCGACAGCAGGACTTCGCCCGGCTGCAGCATTACCTTCTTCGCGGTCCAGAACACCTTGTCGCCCTTGCGGTAGGACACGTGCACGGCGCGTGCCTTGGTCACGGTGATGCGCTCGACCTTGTCGACCTGGATGCCGGCATAATGCGCCGCCACCACCTTGTCGGCGAGGATGGCCTGCGCCAGTTCAGCGCGGCTGAGCACGCCACCGGGCACGATCGAGTAAGGATAGACGCGGCGCGGACCACTGGCCGCCGGCGCTGCCGCAGCAACGGCGTTTACCAGCGTCACACTGGCCGGTGCGGATGCAGCCGTGGCCTCGGCGCGCTTCACCACCGGTTCGCGCGCTTGCAGCAACAGGGTCACGCCGGCAACCAGCCCGAGCAAAGTGACGGCAGCCACGCGCTGCATGATGCGCTTGCCTTTTCTGCTGTTGCGGAGATATGCGGTGCGGGAATTCATGCGGCGCCAAGGTAGGAGTGTTCCTACAGGTTAATTGATTCCCGGTAGCAAATCCATACTTTTAGGCGAAATATAAGGAACAGCGTTGCAAATATGCTGAAAAACTGTCGGATTTGACGAAGTGGTATAGAGGAGCCGCACGCCTTGGTGCTTGGGTTCCGTCCTACGTCAGCTTGCCAACGTCGTTCCCGCGAAAGCGGGAACGACGGATGGCGGTTCAGAACGTATAACTCGCCGCCGCCCCGATCATGCGGAACTGCGGCGACGCCGGATCCCAGCCATCGCGCCACTTCACCGGTGCCGGCTGGTTGAAGATATTGTCGATGTACAGGTTCAGCTTCACGTGCGGAATGCCGGTATACGCCAGGTTGTAGTCGAAGGTGGTGTTGCCCTCCACGCGTTCGCAATCGCCCATGTTTTCCGGCGCCACCTTCTGCGTCACGCAATAGGTCGGCGAGGAAATGCTGTTGCTGCTGTAGCCGCTGCGGTAGTTCAGCGTCAGGCCATGGTCGAAGTCCCCCCGCTTGACGTAGGCACGCGCCTTGATCCGCAGGCGCGCGCCGAAGTCGTAGGTGCCGGTCTGGTTCTGGCTGTAGGCATTGTCGGCCACGCTGAACTCCTGGTACTTCCACACATAGGTACCGTCGAGTTTCAGGCGCACGTCGGTATCCAGCACACGGAAGCGCCCGGATCCGTCGAAGTCGAAGCCGGATACGCGGGTGCGGCCGCTGTTGACATAGGGGTTGTAGACCATGCCCAGCTTGCCCACGCCGCCGTAGTTGAGCGCATTATTGGGCGCGTACTTGCGCACCAGCGCCAGGAACTCGTTGTCGGTGGCGGTGTTGTCGATGCGGATCAGCTGGCCGGGCGGCAGGTCGGCTTCGCCCTTCAGGATATCGACTACGGACCGGGTGCCGATCTCGTTGCGGCGCTCGATGAAGTAATAGTCGAGTGCCATGGTCCAGTTGCGCACCGGTTCGAACACGGCGCCGCCGGTGAAGGAGCGCGAGATCTCCGGCTTCAGGTCCTTGTTGGAGGACACGAAGCTCGGCAGGCTGCTCGAGCAATCGTTGTTACGGAAGGTATTCGCCTGGGCCTTGTCTGCCGCGGTGGCGCCGGCGGCGTTCTGCACCAGCGCATTCAGCTGGTTGGCGACCGGGCAGCGGCGCACGTCGTTGACGGAGTTGGCGATCGAGCTGCGCCCGAGGCCATTCCCGGATTCGACGATGTTGGGGGCGCGGAAGCCGCCCGAGGCGGTGGCGCGCAACAGCAGGTTGTCGGTGAGGTTCCAGCGCAGGCCCAGCTTGGGCGACAGATGGGCCTCGGCGCCATCGGTCTTGTCGGCGCGCAGCGCGGCGTTCAGTTCCAGGCGCTTGGCCAGGGGCACGGTGGCTTCGGTGAACAGCGCATACTGGCTGACCTGGTCGTCCACCTGCAGGCCGAACACACCGACCAGCTCGCCTTGCAGCACATTGTCCGAGCTCTTCATGCGGTAGCTGTTGTTGCGGATGTCGGTGCCGAAGGCGATGTTGAGCGGTCCGGCCGGCAGTTCCAGCACGCTGCCGGACACGGTGGCGTCGAAGAACTTGACCCTGGCTTCGCCATCCGTGGTGCGCACCGGGAACATGGTCTCGAGCAGCGCCGGGTCGTTGGTCTGGCCGAACTTGTAGGCGCCGCTGGTGATCGCGCTGGTGTAGCCGGTGGCGCTGACGCCGCGGGTGGCCTTGTTGGCGGTCGACTTCATCCAGCCGGCCGCCGATTTCCAATCGAAACCGCCGATGCTGCCCTCCAGCGCCAGCATCACGCGCGACTGCTCGGAATCGGTGCGGCTGAAGTTGAAGCCGTCGCCGGTGTCCATCATGCGCGCGCGGTATTCCACCGGCACCTTGTAGGGGTTGATCGGATTGCCGACCGGGATCTTGGGATAGGAGAACGGCCCCACCATCTTGCCGCCATAGACGTCGTACCAGACGCTGGACGAGCTGGTGGCGCTGCCGTTGCTGACGCTGAAGGGGGCCACGATGTATTCGGTGGTCGCGCCGGCCGTGGTGATTTCCAGGTTGGCGTCGATGCTTTTGCCGATCCGGAAATGGGTGCTGCTGACCAGCGCGTGGCGGCTGTTGTCGGTGTTCTGGCCGGTGTAGGGCAAGGCATCCCATTTGCACAGCTTGTCCGAGGGATCGATGGCCTCGGCCGGGCAGCCCGGTGCCGCGACAATGTTGGTGCTGCTCAGGAAGTAGTTACCGGTGGGCGAATAGCTGCTTTTCGCGTCCCAGGTCGAGCGGCCCGGGGTCAGGCGGTGCCAGGCCGGGTAGTACGTTCGGATGTCGCCGCTGCTGTAGCCGTCGCGCTTGTAGCCTTCCACCGTCAAATAGGTATTGAAGCCCTGCTGGTCGATGTCGCCATAACCGAGGATGGCCGAGAGGTTACGGCTGCGCAGGTCATGGAAATGCTGGCCTTCCTTGTAGTTGCTGCGGATCTTCGCGCCCTGGAAGTTGTTGCGCAGGATGATGTTGACCACACCGGCGATCGCGTCCGACCCGTAAATGGCCGAGGCGCCGTCCTTGAGGATCTCGATACGTTCGATGGCGTCGCTGGCGATGGCGTCAAGGTTGGTGAAGTTTTCCTGGGCGCCGTCGGCCAGGCCGTAAGGCGCGATGCGGCGGCCGTTGACCAGCACCAGGGTCGAGACCTTGCTCAGGCCGCGCATGCTGACGCCGGAGGCGCCGGTGGCGAAGCTGCCGGAACCGTTGGTGGCCGAGCTGAGGTCGGTGTTGACCGAGGCGGTGGAGGTCAGGATGCCGAGTGCGGTGGTTTCGCCGGTCTTTTCGATGTCTTCGCGATTGAGCACCTGGACCGAACCGGCCGCTTCCGCTGCGGTGCGCTTGATGCTGCTGCCGGTCACTTCGACGCGCGCGACGGGTCCGGCCGGCACGCTTGCTTCCTGCGTCTGGACCTGGGCGGCGGCAAGGACGGGGAACACCATGCTCAGCGCCAGGGCGACGCCGTGCTTCTTCAAGATACGCTTCTGCTTCACAAGAACTCCCGGAAAGTGGTTTTATCGAGCAACACGCAAGCTTCGCGCGGCCTGCCCCTCTGGCGGGTGGCATGACCGTGTAAATACTTTTACACAACATTGTTGCGCTGCACAGTTGCAATGAAGACTCTTTGCCGGGAATGGCGGAATTCGCGGATAGATGTGGTTTATTTGACACAACTGACCATTTGAATGCCAGTTGTTTGCTCGAAATCGGTCAAAACCCTTCTTTTGTCATGCGGATTTCATGCTTGACCAGAGAAATCGTGCCGCGATCGTCAAGGCAGGAGCGACAGCACGCCCTCGCGGTCCAGCCGGTAGCGTGCGAAGTCGCGCGCCAGGAACAGCCGGCCCCCGTACACCGCCCGTGCTTCCTGTTCGATCTCGTCGATCGCAGGCCTGCCGTGGTCCTGGTGCTGATCCTGGTAGCGCGGACTGAAATGGGTCAGCACCAGGTTGGGCACGCCGGCCGCCGCCGCCGCCCCAGCCGTCATCCTGGCCGAACTGTGCTGCGGCCCCGGCCCGACCTTGTGCAGGACGTCCTCGGTATACGTGGCTTCGTGCACCAGCACCTCGGCCGTGCGCGCCTCCTCCAGGAGCAGATCGGGACGGTCGTTGTCGCCGGCGACGATGAGGGTGCGCGCCTTGCGCGGCGCCAGCAGGAAGTCGGCGGCGCGCAGCAGGCGGCCATCGTCCAGCGTCACGTCCTCGCCGTGCTGGAGCCGGCCCCAGGCCGGGCCCGAAGGCACCCCGGCCGCGCGCAGCTGCCCCGCATCCAGCTTGCGCTCGACGCTGCGCTCGGTGAAGCTGTAGGCCCAGGACGGGATCCGGTGCGACAAGGCGGTGGCACGCACCTGCAGATCCGGCAGCACGTCCGGCTGGCCGGGGTCGTCGACGTCGCCGGCCAGCCCGGCCACATCGATGAACTCGACCGTGAACGGCAGGCGCAGCTCGCTGGTGGCCATCACGCCCTGCAGGAAGGCGCGCAGCGGCGCCGGCCCGATGAGCTGGAGCGGCGCGCTGCGGTTCAGCATGCCGGCGCTGGCCAGCAATCCCGGCAGGCCATAGCAATGGTCGCCATGCATGTGGGTGATGAAGACCGCGCCCAGTTCGTGCAGCGACCAGCCGGTATGCAGGATCTGGTGCTGGGTGCCTTCGCCGCAATCGACCAGCGACCATTGACGCGCGCCGCGCAGGCGCAAGGCCAGTGCGCTGACGTTGCGGGTCTTGCTGGGGGTGCCGGCACCGGTGCCGAGAAATTGGAATTCCATGGGGGCCATTATCAACCTGATTGGTATTATGGCGCTTTTCGACCCACCGATGCAGAACAGCCCATGAGCAACGACGACCCAGTTTCCCCCGACGCCTTCGCGGCCCTGAGCGCGCGCTTCCAGCAGCAGTCGCGCAAGGCGCAAGCCTATTACAACGTGATGCACGAAGCCGCGGGCAGCCTCGGCAGCGATGCGGCGGCCGACGCCTGGATGAACACGCCGCTGGCGGCCCTCCAGAACCAGACCCCGGCGCAACTGGTCGGCGCCGGCCGCGAGGACGAGGTGCTGGCCCAGGTACGCGCCCTGAAGAAAGCCTGACGCACCCCAGGCCGGCGCACCGGCGCGCTTGGGCGCCACCGGCACCGGTTTCACGCCGCCGCGCCGCGCTTTCGTCGCAGACGGCTTGCTCCGCCGCGCCCCGCTGGGCACAATGCCTCATCCATTTTGCAAGCGGGGCATCGTCATGGCCAGTCTCACGCAATCCCTTCCCCTGGGCGCGCCGGCGCGGCCGCGCCTGAAGCGCCTGGCCGACGACCTCGGCATCAGCGTCGTCCTCAGCGCCTGGGCGGCGGTCCTGATCACGCTGATCGACGGCCGCCCTGGCGAGCTCTACCGGCAGATGGTGTATTCGATGTGCATCGGGCTGATCGCCGTGCTGCTCATCGACGCCGTGCGCCTGCAGTTCTGGGACGACCCGGTGCGCCGGCGCCGCTTCATGCTGCCCTTTTTGGCGCTGGTGGTGCTGAGCGCGCCGTTCGCCCACTACAGCGGCTGCGTGCTGGGCGAATTCATCCTCGGCGCCGGCTGGGCGCCGCTGCGCGATTATCCGGGGCGGATGCACGTCCAGATGATCCTGTTCAGCCTGCTGGGCATCTGCGCCACCTTCCTCCTGATCATGAACCGCGAACGCATCGCGCGCATCCAGGCCGAACGCGGCGAGGCGCGCGCCCGCGCCGAAACCATCGGGCGCCAGGCCGCCCAGGCCCAGTTGCGCCTGCTGCAGGCCCAGATCGAGCCGCACATGCTGTTCAACACCCTGGCCAACCTGCAGGGCCTGATCGCCATCGATCCGGGGCGCGCCGCCACCATGCTCGACCAGCTGATCCAGTACCTGCGCGCCACCCTGGGCGCGACGCGCGCCGAGAGCACCACGCTGGGCGAGGAATTCGCCGCCATCGAGGCCTATCTTGGGTTGATGGCGGTGCGCATGGGGCCGCGCCTGGCGTATGGCTGCAGCCTGCCGGCCGCGCTGCGCGGCGCGCGCCTGCCGCCGATGCTGCTGCAGCCGCTGGTGGAAAACGCCATCGTCCACGGCCTCGAGCCGGCCCTGGACGGCGGCGCGATCCGGATCGAAGCGCGCACCCGCGACGGCCAGCTGGAGATCACGGTCGCCGACAGCGGTTGCGGCTTGCAGGCAGCGGCCGACGGCCACGGACACGACCATGGACATGGCCAAACAGGCGGCCACGGCATCGGCATCGCCACCACCCGCGAACGCCTGCAGGCCCTGTACGGCGAGCGCGCCGCCCTGACCCTGGCACCCGGCTCCCCACACGGCACGCTGGCCTGCCTGACCCTGCCCCTGGAGCCGGCATGAATGCGGACAGATACACGCCGTGCCGCGCCCTGATCGCCGAGGACGAACCGATCCTGGCCGCCACCCTGGCCCGCACCCTGGGCGCGCTGTGGCCGGCGCTGGAAATCGTCGCCACCGCTGCCAACGGCATCGCCGCCGTCGAGCAGGCGCTGGCGCTGCGCCCCGACGTGCTGTTCCTGGACATCAAGATGCCGGGCCAGACCGGCCTGGAGGGGGCCGAGGAATTGCTGGAACGCTGGGACGGCGCCCGGCCCTTCCCGCAGATCGTGTTCGTCACCGCCTACGACGATTATGCCGTGCAAGCCTTCGAGCGCGCCGCCCTCGACTATGTGCTCAAGCCGGTCAGCGAAGCGCGCCTGGCGCGCACCGTCGAACGCCTGCAGGCGCGCCTGCGCGAACAGCCGGCCGACGGCGGCCTGGCGCAACTGGTGGCGCAGATGCGCGCCCTGCTGCCGGAGGCCGCGCCGTCCGGGCGCCTGCACGTGATCCGCGCTGCGGTCGGCAACATGGTGCGCATGATCCCGGTGCAGGACGTGGTGTATTTCCAGGCGCTCGACAAGTACGTCAACGTCGCCACCGCCGAGGGCGACGCCCTGATCCGCCTGAGCCTGAAGGACTTGCTGGCCCAGCTCGACGGCACGCGCTTTTGCCAGGTCAGCCGCGGCTGCATCGTCAACCTCGGCCAGGTGACGAACGCCAGCCGCGACGCCGCCGGCAAGCTGACCCTCGCCTTGCGCAGCCGGCCCGACAAGCTGAAGGTGAGTCCGCTGTTTGCGCATTTGTTCCGTCAGATGTAGGAATACGGCGCTTCTGCGCCATGCTGCGCGGGGCCGGCATGAATCAAACGCCGCGCGGCGGGTCGAACCATGACCTGGACGCGCGCCGGCCCATTCCGGCCATGCCCTTCCTACTGGAGACCAGCATGGACGATTCCGCAGCCTCCCCCGCAGCCGGCGCGATCCAGTTCCGCATCGCCGGGTCGGAAATGGTGGCCCTGTCGGGCGAACAACTGCTCGGAGGCCTGGTCGGGCCGGGGGTGCAGGCCTTCAGCGTGTACAGTGTCTACGCCCAGCGCAGCGGCGAGCGGCCGGTGACGGTGAGCGCAATTCCGGGAAGGGATGTGGTGGTGGTCAAGGTCGCGGCCGGCCCGCCGCTGGTGCTGCATCCCGAGAATGCGCGGGCCTTGCTGGCCAGTGGCGCCTCGCCGCGGCGCGGGGGCGGCAATGTGCTCGCCGATGCGTCCGGCATCGACGTCGATGTCGGCACCACGCTGCCCTGGAACCCGGATGGCGATGGCGACGGCAAGGCGGTGCGCGGCGGCGGCATGGCCGGCGCCGTGCTGGAGTGGTTCGGCGTCATGACCATCGAGGACAGCATCCAGCCGGGCCGCCTGGCAGCGCAGTGGATCGCGGACCAGGTGGATGGCCAGGTGCACCAGGGCCTGTACCGGCTGCGCCGCGACCTGCTGCCGGAACGCTTCGATCCCGCCGAAGCGATCACGCAGCTGGAGGATCCCGCGCCGGGCCAGCCTTTGCTGGTGCTGCTGCACGGCACCTTCGTCAACACCGCCAGCACCTTCGGCAAGCTGTGGGAACACGGGCGGGCCGCGCTCGGCCAGGTGTTCGACACCTATGGCGAACGGGTGTTCGCCTTCGACCACCCGACCCTGGGCGCCAGTCCGGTCGAGAACGCGCTGGCGCTGGCGCATACCCTGCCCGAGGGCGCCCGCATCCACCTGCTGACCCATTCGCGCGGCGGCCTGGTGGCCGAGGTCTTGCTCCGCGCCGCCCACGAAGACTTGTCGGGCGCCGCCCTCGACCCGTATTTCGGCGCCCCCGAGATGGCATCCCAGCGGCGGGACCTGGTCGCGCTGAGCCGGCTGTTGCACCAGCGGCGCATCCTGGTCGAACGCGTGGTGCGCATCGCCTGTCCGGTGCGCGGCACCTTGCTGGCGTCGAAGCGGCTGGACGCTTATTTGTCGGTCGTGCACTGGCTGATGCGCCTGGCGCAGTGGCAGGTGACGCCCCTACTGTTCGGCGTGCTGCGCGAGATCGCGCGCCAGCGCGTGGACCCGGCCCAGCTGCCCGGGCTGCACGCGATGATGCCGGACAGTCCGCTGATCGGCTGGCTCAACGCGCCCCTCGATCCGGTGGCGAGCAGCCTGTACGTGATCGCCGGCGACAGTGGCGGCGGCGGCGCCGGTGCCTGGCTCAAGACGTTGATGGCCGATGCCTTCTTCTGGACCGACAACGACATGGTGGTGCAGACCCGCTCGATGTACGGCGGCGTGCCGCGCGATGCCGCCGACGGCGCGGCGCGTTTCCGGCTGATGGCCGGGCGCGAGGTTTCCCACTTCCAGTATTTTTCGGGCACCGAATCGGTGGCCGCGATCGCACAGGCACTGTCGGCGGCGCCCGGGCCCGACTGGAAACCGATCGGCCTGCTGTCCTGGCTCGGCAAGGAAGCCGGCGGCGTGCGTGGCGCCGCCGCGGTGCCCGGCAAGCGGGTGGATTGCCCGGCAGTGCTGGTGCTGCCGGATTTCTTCGGTTCGCACCTGGAAGACAGTGCCGGACGCCGCCTGTGGCTGTCGCCGCGCGCGCTGAACGACTTCGGACGGCTGGCGCTGCCGCCGGCCGGCGCGGCGCAGGCGCCGGCACTGGTCGCCAGCGCCCTGGTCGAGGAGTGCTACGGTCCGCTGTGCGCGCGCCTGGCCGAGACCCACGAGGTCATGCCCTTCCCCTACGACTGGCGCCTGCCGCTCGAGGCCGGGGCCGACCGGCTGGCAGCGCTGATCGCCGACTGGCTGGCGCACTGGGCCGGCAAGAACCGCCCGCTGCGCATCGTGGCCCACGGCATGGGCGGGCTGCTGGTGCGCGCGCTGCACCAGCGCCACGAAAAGGTATGGAGCGCCATGATGGCGCTCGGCGGGGTGCGCGTGCTCATGCTCGGGGTGCCGAACGCCGGCAGCTGGACGCCGCTGCAAGCCCTGGCCGGCGACGACACCTTCGGCGACGTGCTGAGCGCCGGCGGTCCGCTGTTCTACGACCTCGAGGCGCGCAAGGCGCTGGCCTCGATGCCGGGCTTCATCCAGTTGCAGGCTGGGTTGCTGGACCCGGTGCGCAAGCTCGACCTCGAGTCCGGCTGGGGCGAACTGGCGCGCATCGAACAGGCCCGCTACGCCGCGCTGAGCAGCTGGCACCTGCCACAGGACATGTGGGCGATCCCACCGCAAGCCTTGCTGACCGACGCCCGCCTGTTCTGGGCGCGCCTGCAGGCGGCGCGCCCGGACCTGGCCGCGGACGCCGACAAGATCGTCGAGGTGGTGGGCACGGCGCTGCATACGCCGGCCGAGCTGGTCACCCAGGACGGCCGGCTGCAGGTGTGCAGCCGGGCGCGCGGCGACGGCAAGGTCACGCTCGAGAGCGCGCGCCTGCTGCACCGCAAGCTGTGGCGCATCGATGCCGAACACGGCCGCATGCCGGTGACGGTGGGTGCCTTCGCCGGCCTGCTGGAATTGCTGAACGAGGGCCAGACCCGACAGCTCGAGAGCTGGGAGCTGCCGGCACCCGGCGAGCGCCCGCGCCCGGCCGGCCTGGCCGACGCCAAGGACCCCACCCGGCCCTTCCAGCATCCTTCGCCGCCGGTGCCGCCGGCCAGCATCGCGGATGTGTTCGGCGGCGCCGCCGGCGACTACCACGATCACCATGTGCGCAGCCGCCTCAGTGTCCACGTCTACCACGGCGACCTGCGCTTCCTGCCGCTGCCGCTGGTAGTGGGCCACTACCGCGCGCTCAGCCTGTCGGGCTCGGAAGCCGTGGTCGACAGCCTGGTCGGGCGGCGCATGAGCAAGGCCCTGCGCGCCGGGATCTACCCGGAGCGCACCGGCAGCTACCAGATCTTCGAGAATGGCCGCCATTCCGGCCACGGGCGCCAGAAGCAGCGCTACATCCCGCGGCCGCGGTCGGCCATCATCGTCGGCCTCGGCGAAGAGGGCAAGCTGAACGCCCAGCAGCTGGCCTACACCATCCGGATCGGGATCCTGGCCTACGCCGAGCGCCTGGTCGAGAACGGCGGCGGCGGCCAGCCCTTCGAGATCGCCGCCACCCTTATCGGCAGCGGTGGCACCGGCATCACGGTCGGCAACGCCGCGCTGGCGCTGTTCCAGGCCATCAGCGACGCCAACGTCAAGCTGACCCAGGCCGGCTGGCCGGCGGTCGACCGCCTCACCATCGTCGAACTCTACCTCGACCGCGCCACCGACGCCTGGCGCGTGCTGCGCTTGCAGGCCCAGACCAATCCCGACCGCCTGCACGTGGCGGAGCGCCTGGTTGAGGGCGAAGGCGGGCTGCGCCGTCCGCTCGACTCCAGCTACCGCGGCGCCACCTACGACTTCATCACCGCGCTGCAGGCAAATACCGCCGAGGGTGCCCATCCCGCCATCGAGTACAGCCTCGACACCCGGCGCGCGCGCACCGAAGTGCGCGCCGTGCACGCGCAAGCCTCGCTGATCCGCGACCTGGTGTCCAAGGCCTCCAACTCGACCGCCACCGATCCGCTGATCGGGCGCACCCTGTTCAACCTGCTGGTGCCGGTCGAGATCGAGCCCTACCTGGCCGGCTCCAGCGACATGGTCATGCAGCTCGACCGCCACACCTCCGCCCTACCGTGGGAACTGCTGGACACCGATCCCGACGCCCATGGCGCCGCGCCCGACGGCGAGGCCGCGCCCTGGGCCATCCGCAGCAAGGTGATCCGAAAGCTGCAGGTCGAGCAATACCGCGCCCAGGTGGTCGATGCCGCGGTCGAGGACAACGTGCTGATCGTCGGCGAACCCTTGGTCGGCAACAGCTACGGACGCCTGCCCGGGGCGCGCCGCGAAGCCGATGCCATCGCGCGGGAGGCGCGCGCGATGCTCGGCAACGGCGCCAACCGCGTCACCCTGCTGGCGGCCCAGAACGACGCCCACACCATCATCAACGAATTGTTCGCGCGCAACTACCGGCTGGTGCACATCGCCGGCCACGGCGAACGCGGCGCCCACGGCGGCGTGGTGCTATCGGGCAGCGAGACCTTCCTCGGACCGAACGAGATCCGCGCCATGCGGGTCACGCCGGAACTGGTGTTCATCAACTGCTGCCACCTGGCGCAGCGCGATGGCGCGCCCGGCTACGACCGCGTCGACTTCGCCGCCAGCGTGGCCGACGCCCTGATCCAGATCGGGGTGCGCTGCGTGATCGCCGCCGGCTGGGCGGTGGAAGACGAGCCGGCGGAGCACTTCGCGGCCGCCTTCTACCGCGAGATCTTCTGCGGCGCGCGCTTCATCGATGCCGTCGGCCATGCGCGCCGCGTGGCCTGGGAGGCCAACCCCAGGGGCAATACCTGGGCCGCCTACCAGTGCTATGGCGATCCCGACTGGAACTGGCGCAACGAAGCGACGGCGCCGCCCAAACCGCCCGCCGAGGAGTACGCGGGGGTGGCGGCCAGGACCACGCTGCAGCTGGTGCTGGAAACCATCGCCACCGAGATCGTGTACGCCCCAGCGCAGCAGACCCACCGTTACCGCGAACGCCTGGACTACCTTGAACAGAACTTCAAGAGCTGGGCCGCGGACGGCATCATCGCCCAGGGCTTCGGACACGCCTACGCCGCCCTGCCGGACCGCCAGCGCGCCATCGCCTTCTACCTCGACGCGCGCATGGCCAAGGACGGCGGCGCTTCGCTGAAGGCCATCGAACTGTATGCCGAGCAGCTCAGCCAGCCCGGCGCGCGCCCGGACGAGCTGAAGGAAGCGATCAAGATCCTCGAGAGCATGCTGGGACTGCTCGCGAAGACCCTGATGCGGCATGCCCTGCTCGGCCATGCCTGGAAGCGGCTCAGCATGCATTACGCCGACGAACACCGGCGCCTGGCCGAACAGGGCGACGCCCGCGCGGCGCCCCTGTGGCAGGAGGCGCTGCAGGCGCTGGAACATGCCAGGGACGCCTATGCGTCGGCAGCGGCGGCCGCCGGCGACGACAAATACCGCTTCTATCCGCCGCGCGCGGTCCTGATGTGCGAGCTGCGCCGCCACCTGGTGGAGAAGCGCGACAGCGGGCTGCCGCCCGCCGACTGGCGCGAGCGCGCGCTGGCCGATGCCACCCGCCTAGTCGACAATGCCGCCCACGCCGACCCGAACTTCTGGTCGATCGTCGCCCAGTCCGAACTCGACATCCTGAAAGCGGTGCTCAAGGGCCGTTTGAAAGATATCCGGGCCGACATCGAGGCTTCGCTGGAAGATCTGCACCGGCGCATCAATACCCGCCGTTTCTGGATCTACGTGGACGACGACGCCCGCTTCGTGCTGTGTCCCTATATCGCGATGTGCGAGGGCCGGGACGCCGCCGAAGCCGAGGCCGCCGGGGGGATCCTGGCGCGCCTGGGGCGCTACAGCAGCGAATAAGCAGCGAACGAGCAGCGCCGCCACGGCAGGATGCCGGCGCGGGTTTGCGGCGGCGCAGACATTTTTTCTTCGACGGAAACCAGGCGCGAGGGCTGGCGGTCCAACCGCTGATGCGCGTGCTTTCCTGCGCGCGGTGGAGACATGGTGAAGACGAGGATGGTGCGGGCGATGCTGTGCGTGCCGAGCTTGGCGTTGGCACTGGTGCTTGGGCTTGGACTTGTCGCGGTGCGGGCGCCGGCGCAGGCGCAGGCGCCCAGCGTCGGCCTGCTCGCCATCGACGGCGCCATCGGCCCGGCCAGCGCCGACTACATCGTGCGCGGCATCGCCCGTGCCGGCGCCAACCGTTACGGGCTGCTGATCGTGCGCATGGACACGCCGGGCGGGCTCGATACGGCAATGCGCACGGCGATCAAGGCCATCCTCACCTCGCCGGTGCCCGTGGTCACCTGGGTGGCGCCGGGGGGCGCCCGCGCCGCCAGTGCCGGCACCTACATCCTGTACGCCAGCCACGTGGCGGCGATGGCGCCGGGTACCAACCTGGGGGCGGCAACGCCGGTGGAAATCGGCATCGGCGGGCCGCAGGAGCCGGCGCCGCAGCCGGCCCAGCCGCGGGCCCAGCCGCCACCCGAGGGCGGCAATGCAGGCGAGCGCGGCAAGGTGGGCGCGCAGCAAAAACCGGCTGCGGCACCGGCCTCGGCACCAGCTGAATCTTCGGCCATGACGCGCAAGGCGGTCAACGACGCCGCCGCCTACCTGCGCGGACTGGCCCAGCTGCGCGGCCGCAACGCCGACTGGGCCGAACGCGCGGTGCGCGAAGCGGTCAGCCTCACCGCCGCCGAGGCGCTGCGGCAGGGTGTGATCGAGATCGTCGCGCCCGACCTGCCCAGCCTGCTGGCCCAGCTGGACGGACGCAGCGTGCTGGTGCTGGGCGAGCCGCGCCGCCTGAGCACGAAGAATGCAGCGGTGGTCGAGCTGCTGCCGGACTGGCGCACCGAGGTGCTGGGGGCCATCGCCAACCCCAGCCTGGCGCTGCTGTTGATGACCATCGGCGTGTACGGGCTGGTGTTCGAATTCATGAATCCGGGCTATGTCGCGCCCGGCGTGATCGGCGCCATCTGCCTGCTGCTGGGCCTGTACGCCCTGCAGATGCTGCCGGTGAACTACGCCGGCCTGGCGCTGATCTTCCTCGGCCTGGTGTTCATGGGCGCCGAAGCCTTCCTGCCCAGCTTCGGCGTGCTGGGGCTGGGCGGCATCGTCGCCTTTGTCGCCGGCGGGCTGATGCTGGTCGATACCGAATTGCCCGGCTACGGCATTCCGCCGGTGCTGATCGGCACCCTGGCCATCGCCAGCGCCCTGCTGCTGGCCGGCAGTGCGCGGCTGGCGCTGGCCACGCGCCAGCGGCCCGTGACCAGCGGCGCGGCCTCGCTGATCGGCGCCCTCGCCACGGTCGAAAACGTGGCGCCGCTGGACCCGCGCGCCGGCTGGGTGCGCATCGAGGGCGAACTGTGGAAAGCGGCCAGCGCCCAGCCGCTGCGCCAGGCGCGCGCGGTGCGGATCGTGGCGCGCACCGGCCTGGTCCTGCACGTCGAAGCGGTCGATCCCCAACCCGGAGCAGTCTCATGATCCTCGATCTCGGATTCGGGCTCGGCGCCCTCATCGTCCTGCTGCTGCCGCTGCTGGCGGCGGCGGTCCGGGTGTTGCGCGAGTACGAGCGCGGCGTGGTGTTCCAGCTGGGGCGTTTCTGGGGCGTCAAGGGGCCGGGCCTGATCATCCTGATTCCGCTGCTGCAGCAGATGGTGCGGGTCGACCTGCGCACCGTGGTGCTGGACGTGCCGACCCAGGATGTGATCTCGCGCGACAACGTCTCGGTGAAGGTGAACGCGGTGCTGTATTTCCGCGTGGTGGATCCGGAAAAGGCCATCATCCAGGTCGCCAATTTCATGGAAGCCACCAGCCAGCTGGCCCAGACCACCCTGCGCGCGGTGCTCGGCAAGCACGAGCTGGACGAGATGCTGGCGGAGCGCGAGCGCCTCAACCTCGACATCCAGCAAGTGCTCGATGCCCAGACCGACGCCTGGGGCATCAAGGTGGCGAACGTCGAGATCAAGCACGTCGACCTGGACGAATCGATGGTCCGCGCGATCGCGCGCCAGGCCGAGGCCGAGCGCGAGCGGCGGGCCAAGGTCATCCATGCGGAAGGCGAGCTGCAAGCCTCGGAAAAGCTGCAGCAGGCGGCCTTCGTGCTGTCTCGCCAGCCGGGCGCGATGCAGCTGCGCTACATGCAGACCCTGGGCGCGATCGCCGGCGACAAGTCCTCGACCATCGTGTTCCCGCTGCCGATGGACCTGGTGGCCGGGATGATGGAAACGGCGCGCAAGGATGGGGCCTGAGCCCTGTTCCCGCCAGTGCAGCGCGCACACCGGACGGCGCTTGCCCTCGATCGGCGTATGCGTTAAGGTTTCAGGGCTGGATGCCGGCCTTGCGCTGCCTGAATACGCCCTGCTGAAGCAGGTCACGCATCCGCGACGGGATGGCGCTCCCGGCATCCGCCGGCGATGGCGCTGACCACGCATCGCAAGCTCGCTCACCGGAATCGCATTGTCATGGTTTACTGGCCCTACGGCAGCGGAGAAATGGCCGACCGCATTCGCAGTCACGACTGGCCATCGACGCCGCTCGGTCCGGTCGACGCGTGGTCGCACACCCAGAAAAACGTCATCGCCATGATGCTGGCTTCCGACCATGCGATGCAGATCGCCTGGGGCCCCGAACGCATCGTTTTGTACAACGATGCCTTCGCGCGCTTGCTTGGAAGCCGACATCCAGGCGCACTCGGACTCCCCTTGCGTCAAGCCTGGCCCGATGCCTGGGCGGTGATCTCGCCGCTGGTGGAGCGTGTGTTCGCCGGCGAGACGGTAAGGCACGAGGAGGTGGCGCCGGGCATGGTCCCGGACGGCCACCCCGGGGACGCCTGGCGAAACCTGTCGTACTCACCGATCAGAGATGCATCCGGCACCGTCCTCGGGCTGCTCAACCTGTCGAGCGACACCGTGGCCAGGCGCCGAGTCGAACAGGCCGAGCTCGATCGGGACAACAGCGCGGAACTGCTCCGCAGGTTCGGCGAAGCCTCGCAGGACATCCTCTGGGTACGCGATGCGGACACCCTGCAATGGAAATACCTGTCGCCGGCGTTCAAGCCGATTTACGGCCTCGACCGCGAGGAAGTGCTGTCCGGCGATAACTACCACAACTGGCTGGACACGATTCTTCCGGAGGACAGGGCGCGCGCCATCGAGAGCATCCGCCGGGTCAAACACGGCGAGCAGGTCGTGTTCGAGTACCGGATCCGCCGGCCCGCAGACGGCGAGGTGCGCTGGATGCGCGACACCGATTTCCCGATGCACCGGGACGAAGGGCGGGTCGAATGCATCGGTGGCGTGGGACATGACATTACCGTGATGAAAGAAGTGGAAGCGGCGCTGGCGGCAGCGGAGCAGCACCAGCGTCTTTTGCTGGAAAGCATCCCTCAGCTGGTCTGGCGGTCGCTCGATGATGGTCACTGGATCTGGGCAAGTCCACAGTGGATCGCGCAAACCGGGCTGAGCGGTGAAGCCAGCCTCGGTCGCGGCTGGCTCGACGCGCTGCATCCCGACGACCGCGAGGGCGCCCTCGCGGCCTGGCACCAGGCCAGCGCGGCCGGCGTGTATCAGGCCAGCTTCCGTGTCTGGCAAGCGGGTCCTGGCGAATACCGCTGGTTCCAGACGCGTGGCATCGCCATCCATCGCAACAAGGACAGTATTGGCGAATGGCTGGGCACCTCGACCGACATCAACGAACAGGTGCGCGCGCGTGAATTCCTGACGCGCGCTGGCGAAGAGCTCGAACAGCGGGTCGCCGCGCGCACCGCCGAGCTGCAACATGCGCTCGACACCTTGCAACAGGAGACCGTGAAGCACGAGCAGACCGAGGACCGGCTGCGTCAAAGCGAAAAGCTGAAGGCGGTCGGCCAACTGACGGGCGGCATCGCCCACGACTTCAATAACATGTTGCAGGGGATCACAAGCGCCTTGTCGCTGGTACGCACGCTCCTGGCCCAGGGGCGGGTATCGGATGCCACGGCTTACATCGAGCCCGCGGTCAAGGCCGCATCCCGCGCCGGCGCCCTGACCCACCGCCTGCTCGCCTTTTCGCGCCAGCAGACGCTGGCCCCTGAACCCGTCAACATCGACCAGATCGTGCAAGGCATGGAGGACATGATCCGGCGTACGGTCGGCCCGGCGGTGCAGCTCGAGCTGAAGCTGGCCGACGGCCATTGGCTGGTCCGCTGCGACACCAACCAGCTGGAAAGTGCTTTACTGAATACTGAACCTCTGCGTGAATGCGCGCGATGCCATGAGCGAAGGCGGCTGGCTGACCATCAGCACAGAGGAAAGGGTCCTGTCGGCAGACGACCTGGCGGACTTCGAGGACTTGCTGCCCGGCCGCTATGCCGCCCTCGCGGTGACCGATACCGGCAGCGGCATGCCGCCCGAAGTCAAGTCGCATGCATTCGAGCCCTTCTTCACGACCAAGCCCGCGGGCCAGGGAACCGGACTCGGTCTCAGCCAGATCTACGGTTTCATGCGCCAGTCCGGCGGGCTGGTGCAGATCGAGACGGCCGTCGGCAAGGGGACCACGGTGCGCCTGTGTCTGCCCTTCTACCAGATGATTACGGAAGACGAGTTCAACCTGCCGTCCAATGGCAAGACCTTGTTGCTGGTCGAGGATGAACACGGCGTGCGCGGCGTCCTTGCCGACCAGCTGCGCGACCTCGGCTACGGCGTCCTCGAAGCCGACACGGCCGCGGCCGCCATGCGCGCGCTGAGTACCGGCGTCAAGGTCGACCTGCTGGTCACCGATGTCGGCCTGCGAGGCGGCAGCAACGGCAGGCAATTGGCCGACATGGTGCGGCGGCAGTCGCCGCGACTGCCTGTGATCTTCATCACGGGTTTTGCCGGCGCCGAAATGCTGAGCGGCGAGGTTGTCGTCCGCAAACCCTTCGACACCACGACGCTCGCCCACCTGATCGAGGAACGCCTGTCGGCCGTATCCGATGCGGCATCCAATTCCTGAGCAGACATTAGCCGCAAGCAGGGAAAGAGACGATTTTTCTTCAACATCCAGTTTACAAGACGTGAGTATCCAGTATAGTGGATACCCATGGACATCAATGCACGCATTGCCCGCCGCGTGGCGGAGACCCGCGCCGCGCGCGGCCTGTCGCTGGCCGCGCTGGCCGAGCGCAGCGGCGTCGGCCGCTCCACCATCTCGCTGATCGAGCGCGGCGAGAGCAGCGCCACCGCCACCGTGCTGGACAAGCTGAGCGCGGCGCTCGGGATTACCGTCGCCGCCCTGTTCGATGCGCCCTCCGAGGAAGCACCCTCGCCCCTCTCCCGCTTCGACGAGCAGCCGGTGTGGACCGATCCCGGCTCGGGCTATGTGCGGCGCAATCTGTCGCCTGCGCTGCCTTCGCCCATCCAGCTGGTCGAAGTGGTCTTTCCCCCCGGGCAGCGCGTTGCCTACGACACGGGGGCGCGCGAGACCGATGTGAGCCAGCAGGTGTGGCTGATCGAGGGGACGATGGCGGTCACCGTGGGCGACACCTCCTGGCGCCTGGCTGCAGGCGACTGCCTCGCCATGCGCCTCGACCGCCCGATCGCCTTTCACAACCCCGGCACGGCGCCGGCGCGCTACCTGGTGGCGCTGGTCAGCCAGGCCCCCAAACCCCGCAAGGAACACTGATGGACACGATCACCGTACGCCGTCTCGGCGCCGAAGAAGCCCTGGCCTGCGCAGGGCAACTGGCCGACGTGCTGCTCGACTGCGTCGAAGGCGGCGCCTCGGTCAGCTTCATGCTGCCGCTGGCGCGCGAACGCGCCCTGCGCTTCTGGCAGGAAGTGGCCGAAAGCATCGCGCGCGGCGAACGCACGCTGCTGGTGGCCGAGGACAAGGGCAGCATCACCGGCACCGTGCAACTGATCACGGCGATGCCGGACAACCAGCCGCACCGCGCCGATGTCGCCAAGCTGCTGGTGCACCGGCGCGGGCGCGGTGCCGGCATCGGCCAACGCCTGATGCAAGCCATCGAAGACGCCGCCCGCGCCCAGGGCCGCCACCTGCTGGTACTGGACACCGCCAGCGCGGCGGCCGAGCGCCTGTACGCACGCCTCGGCTGGCAGCGTGTGGGCGTAGTGCCGGATTACGCGCTGCTGCCCGAAGGCGGCTTGTGCGCCACCACCTTCTTCTACAAACACCTGGCCTGAGAGAGCCGCATGCACCGACCCACCGCCCTGATCGTCATCGACATGCAAGAAGGGATGCGCCATGCGCTGCAGCCCGGCCGCCTCCCGCCGCGCAACAACCCGGGCGCCGAAGACCGGATCGCGCAACTGCTCGCGGCCTGGCGCGCCGCCGGCCAGCCAGTGGTGAGCGTGCGCCACATCAGCCGTTCGCCGGCGTCGGTGTTCGCGCCGGGCCAGCCCGGCGCCGAATTCCAGGCGCGCTTCCTGCCCCTGGCGCACGAACACGTGGTCGAGAAGAACGTGCCGGATGCCTTCGTCAACAGCGGTCTCGAACGCTGGCTGCACGCGCGCGGCATCCGCCACCTGGTGATCGCCGGCGTCAGCACCAACAACTCGGTGGAAGCCAGCGCGCGCAGCGCCGGCAACCTGGGTTTCGACACGGTCGTGGTGGCGGATGCTTGCTTCACCTTCGACCAGCGCGACTACGGCGGCACCTTGCGCAGCGCCGAGGAGGTCCACCTGATGGCGCTGGCAAATTTGCAGGGCGACTATGCGCGGGTGTGCGGCAGCGATGCGGTGCTGGACGTACTGGCCGGCCCTACAGCATCCCCTGCAAGGCCGCCCGCAGCGGCGCCGGACTCGATCCGGTCCAGCGCTTGAACGAACGCCGGAAATTGGCGGCGTCGTGGAAGCCGAGGTAGCGCGCCACCGCCTCGTTGTCGGCGCCGTGCGCCTGGAACAGCCACAGGGCGACATGGGTGCGCACCTGGTCCAGCTCGGCCTGGAAGTGGGTGTGGTGGCGCAGCAGCTGGCGCTTGAAGGTGGCCGGGCTGACGCCGAAGGCGGCCGCGCTGCGTTCCAGCGTGGGCGCCGCGCGCACGTGTTCCAGCAGGTAGTCGTAGAGCGCCGCCAGCAGGCCGGCCGGGCGTTCCGGCTCGGCCTGCGCCGCCGCTTGCGCCAGGCCGGCCGCCGCCTGGCTGCCGCGCGGCCAGGGGCGGTCGAGCCAGGCGGCGTCGATCAGCATGGCGTCCAGCTGGCAGCCGAAGCGCAGCGCGCTGCCCAGGTGCACCTGGTGCTGTTCGACGTGGCGCGGGGCATTGCGATTGAAGCAGAAGCGCCACGGCAGGCGTTCGTCGCCCAGCCAGCGGCATAGCGCGACCACCGCCGTCATGTGCATCTCGACCAGGGGCGCGCGCAGGCCGGGTGCGCCGACGCTGTCGACCCAGTACAGCACCGCCAGCTCGCCCCAGGTTTCCAGGCGCGGGCGCAGCAGCGGCGTCAGGCGCGCATGCCAGCGGCACAGCGTGGCCAGCAGGCTGCGCAGGTCGGGCGCCTGCACCAGCGCGTGGCTGGCACCGCCGTCGTGGCCGGGCAGCAGCTGCTGGCCCAGCATGAAGCTGGTGTCCGGGCTGTCCAGGGTGCGCAGGGTGTTGGCCAGCAATTGCAGGTATTGCGCGGGCGTCAGCAGCGCGCCCCCGGCCAAAGGGTTTATCTGCAGGCCAGGCCGCAGAATCAAGCCGGTATCGCGCAGCAGGGCCGCATCCGGCGCCTCGCGCGCGCGGCCGTATTCCAGCACCAGGGCCGGCTGCAGCTGCGCCGGGATCGATGGCTCGCCCGCCGCCTGCCAGGCGATCACGCCGTGTCCATGCGGCGGCACAGGTCGGCCAGCAGCTGCTCGGGGGCGCCGCGCGCGGCGGCGCAGTCGTGGCGCAGGCTGAGCGGCACCGCGTGCGGCCCGGCGTGGTGGCGCATGGTGCCGACCATGCGGCACAGGTGCAGCGCGGCTTCGCGCGCGCCGGCTTCGTCGCGGCCCGGCATCAGCACCGCGAAACGGTCGCCGGCGTAGCGGCACAGCAGGTCCTCGTTGCGCAGGTTCAGCAGCAGCATCTGCGCCACCGCCTGCAGCACGCGGTCGCCCTCGTGGCGGCCGTGTTCGCGGTTGATGCGGTGGAAGGCGTCGATGTCGAGCAGCACCAGCGCGCAGCGGCCGCTCCCTTCTTCCAGCCGCAACTGGGCGCGCAGGTAGGCGGCGCCGGCAAGTCCGGTCACGCCATCGAAGGGCTGGTGGCTGCGGAACAGGCGTTCGCGCTTGCGCAGGTGCTCGGACAGGCGTTCCTGTTCCTGGCGCCAGTAGACCAGGCCCGCCGTCAGCACCAGCATCCCCAGCGGCACCAGCGCTTCCAGCGCGTTGTCCCAGAGCGCGGCCTTGTCGATGCGGTAGAACTCGTCGAGGCAGTCGGCCCAGGAACCCAGCATGATGCTGGCCAGGCCGCCGGCCAGCAGGCGCGTGACGCGGCCGTCCGGACGGCTGGCGAGCACGATCAGGCACCACACGGCCGCCATCAGCGCGGTGCCGCCCTCGCCCGCGATGTCCATCCAGTGCCAGGTGGCGAAGGGCTTGGCGGCGCCGGCGCAGGCGTACAGGACGAACAGCGCGGCGACGGCGGCTGCCATGCACAGGATGTTGCGGGTGAGGACGGCGGGGACGCCGGGAACGGTGGGGATGGTGGGGACGATGGCAGGCATGGCCCACCTTAGCGCCGCCGTGTGACCGGACCGTGACAGGACGACAAGGGCCGTGGCGCGGCGGCACGGGTGCAAACGGCTCACGGGAATCGCTCGCCGGCGGCGCTTTCATGGCCTGCGGGTGGACGGTGTAGCCGCCGCGCGCACGGACGCGGCCAGGACGGCAGGTCAATTCGGCTCATCGCAGCCTGCGCAGATGCGCACCCTGGCCTGCGGCGGGCAGCGCGTCACCAACCCGTCATATAAGAACACCACAATCCGCCGCATTCCAACCACTGCCCATCCCCCATGCGCTATCTCGCCCTCCCCGCCCTCGGCCTGCTGGCCGCCGGCAGCGTCCACGCCGCCGACGACGCCACCGTGCTGGTCACCGGCCAGCGCGCCAGCCTCACGCGCGCCATCGCCGCCCAGGAAAAAGCCGACAACATCGTCAGCGTCGTCAGCAGCGACGACATCGGCGGCCTGCCCGACAAGAACGCCGCCGAAGCGCTGGCGCGCCTGCCCGGCATCGCGGTCCAGCGCGACCAGGGCGAAGGCCGCTACGTGGTGGTGCGCGGGCTGGATGCCGACTACAACGCGGTCACCATCAACGGCGCGCTGGTGCCCTCGCCGGAAGCCGGCCGCCGCGCGGTGGCGCTGGACGTGCTGCCGGCCGGCCTGATCCGCTCGCTGGAAGTGTCCAAGACCCTGACGCCCGACCAGGACGCCAATTCGCTCGGCGGCACGGTGGAGGTCAAGACCCTGTCGGCTTTCGACCTGCCCGGCAGCCTCTTGAGCGTGGGCGTGGCCGCCGGCCACGACGGCAATACCGGCCGCAACAGCCCGCAAGCGAGCCTGCTGTGGGCGCGCCGCTTCATGGACGGCAAGCTGGGCGTGGCCGCCGGCCTGTCCGGCGAAAAACGCAAGTTCGGCTCGGACAACGTGGAGACCGGCGGCGCCTGGAAGGGCAACCGCTTGTCCGGCTTCGAATTGCGCGATTACCTGCCTGTGCGCGAACGCCGCGCCGGCGCCCTCAACCTGGATTACCGCCCGGACGCCGACACCAGCTATGCGCTGCGCAGCTTCCTCAGCCGCTTCTCGGACGACGAGGTGCGCGACCGCCTCACGGTCAGCAACGTCAAGGGCGGCGACCTGGCCGAAGGCGTCACCGACACGGCGCGCCTGGAACGCCGCTTGCGCCAGCGCAAATACACCCAGGAGATCCGCTCGCTGGCGCTGTCCACCGAACAGCGCATCGGCGGCCAGTGGAAGCTGCACCTGGAAGCCGACGCCAGCCGCGCCAACGACGACACGCCGGAAGCCATCAACGACGCGCGCTTCCGCGGCACGGCCAACTTCGGCGGCATTGGCTTCACGGATGGCGTGGCGCCGCACCTGATCGCGCCCGCCACCGCCTTCGACCCGGCCAGCTATGCGCTCAACGCCATCACCCTGCAGCAGCGCTATTCGGAGGACAGCGTCAAGCAGCTGCGCGCCGACCTCGGGCGCGAGCTGGCCTGGGGCGACTGGCAAGGCAGCGTCAAGTTCGGCGCCAAGGCCACCCGGCGCGACAAGGACAACGACACCAACCAGTGGAGCTACAACAGCAGCAAGGCCAGCAGCGCCAACTACTGGGGCGCCGGCGCCACCGGCATGAGCGCTTTCACCAGCGGCGCCACCCTCGACTACGCGCTCGGTACCATCGGCAGCGCGATCGATCCGGCGCTGGTGCGCGCCCGCGTCGCCGCCCTGCCGCGCGCCGGCGCCCTGCTGGCGGCCGAATCGGCGCTCGACGACTTCCGCATGCATGAAGACATCGACGCCGCCTACCTGCAGGGCAGCGTGGTGCGCGACGGCTGGACCCTGCTGGCCGGCGTGCGCGCCGAGCGCACCCGCTTCGGCGCCGACGGCAAGCAGGTGGACGGTCAGCAGGTCGGCGGCAGCGCCATCAGCGCCCGTCACGCCGAACGCGACTACACCAACTGGCTGCCGACCGTGCAGGCGCGCTACGACATCGACCGCGCCACCAGCCTGCGCGCGGCCTGGAGCAATGCGGTGGTGCGTGCCAACTTCAGCCAGCTGGCGCCCGGCATCAGCCTGGACAGCGCCACCGAGGCCACCATCGGCAACCCCGACCTGGCGCCGCTGCGCGCCCACAACCTCGACCTCGGCATCGAGCGCCTGCTCGGCAACGGCGGCGTCGCCTCCATCTACCTGTTCCAGAAGGACATCCGCAACTTCACCTATGCCACCAACCTGGCCGGCAGTGGCCAATGGCGGGACTACACCACCGCCACCTCCTACGCCAATGGCGACAAGGCCAAGGTGCGCGGCATCGAACTGGCCTGGCAGCAGCCGCTGCGCATGCTGCCGGCGCCCCTCGACGGCTTGCTGGTGGGCGTCAACGCCACCATCACCCAGTCGCACGCCGGCATCGACAGCTTCGACGAGGCCAGCGCCAGCCGGGTGGCGCGCACCATCCGCATGCCCGGCCAGTCGCGCCGCATGGCCAACCTGATGCTCGGCTACGAGGCCGGTCCGCTCAGCACCCGCCTGGCGCTCAACTACAAATCGCCCTACCTGCTGGAACTGGGCGCCGACGTGCTCGACCCGATGCAGGACCACGTGGTCGATACCCAGAAGCAGGTCGATTTCTCGCTCGCCTGGCAACTCGGCAAGCGCTGGCAGCTGTCCTTCGAGGCGGCCAACCTGAACAACGAAAAATACGATGTCTACCAGGGCGTGAAGGGTCACAACGTCCAGTACGAACAATACGGCCGCACCTACAAGATCGGCCTGAAAGCGAGCCTGTTCTAATGAGATACCTTCTTGCTCCCGCCTGTACCCTGGCACTGATGCTGACGGCGGCGCTGGCGGCCCAGGCCGCACCCTTGCCCGCGGCGCTGGCCGACGCCGCCGACCTGGCCGCGCTGCCGGACGGCGGCTGGCTGACGCTGGACAAGCGCGCCCTGCGCCTGCTCGGCCGCGACGGCCGCGAGCGCGCCAGCCTGGCGCTGCGCGCTCGCCAGCTCGACCTGCGCGCCGATGCGGCCGGCGGCGGCGTGCTGGCCATCGTCATCGAAGCGAATGCCGAGCGCGCCGTACCGGTCCGGGTCGACAGTGCCGCCGGCACCCTCAGCGCGGGCGCGGCGCTGCCCGAGACCGGCTTCGGCATCGAAGCCGCCTGCCTCTACCGCGACGCCCAGCGCCTCGACCATGTGTTCTTGCTCGCCAAGGATGGCCAGGCGCAGCAGTGGCTGCTGGGAAGTGGTGCGAACGCCGAGGCGCGCCTGGTGCGCCGCCTGGCGCTGCCGCCGCATGCGAAACACTGCCGCGTCGACGATGCCGCGGCCACGCTCTACGTCAGCGAAGCCGGTCTCGGCCTGTGGGCTTACGCGGCCGAAGCCGAAGGCGCGGGCTGGCGCAAGCCTGTGGACCTGGCGGCGCCCTTCGGCACACTGGCCGGCGGCGCCGGCGCGCTGGCGCTGCTGCCGGGTGGCGTCGCCGCGCTCGATGCCAAGGGAAAGCTGCATGCCTGGCGCCGTGAAGGCAGCGCCTGGCATGCCACCCGCGTGCCGGCCGGCGGCGCGGCCAACATCGCCGTTGGCACCGTGCCGGGCAAACTGCTGCTGCGCGGCGCCGGCGGCTGGCGCGAAACAGCGCTGGCCTGGACCCTGCCAATGGCCACGCTTCAGCCGGCCTTGCCGACCGTGCAAGCGCGCGCCCAGACCGATCCGGTGGCGCGCGCCGGCGACGCCGCTGACGATCCGGCGATCTGGGTGCATCCGACCGATCCCGGTGCGGCGCGCGTGCTCGGCACCAACAAGAAGCAGGGCTTGCTGGTCTACGACCTGCAGGGCCGCCAGCTGCAGCTGCTCGAAGCCGGGCGCCTTAACAACGTCGACCTGCGCCAGGACCTGCGTTTCGGCGCCGAGCGCTTCGACCTGGCCCTGGCCACCCAGCGCGACGAGAATGCGATGGTGCTGTTCACCATCGATGCCGGCGGCCGGGTGGCGGAGGCCGCGCGCCTGCCGACCACCCTGAGCGAGATCTATGGCGCCTGCGTCTACCGCACGCCGCAGGGCGGCCTGGATGCCTTCGTCAACGACAAGGATGGCCGCTACCTGCACTACCGCATCACGCGTGCGGACGGCCGCTTCGGCGCCACCCTGCTGCGCAGCTTCCGCTTCGCCAGCCAGCCCGAAGGCTGCGTCGCCGACGACCGCAGTGGCCTGCTGTTCGCCGGCGAGGAAAAGCGTGGACTGTGGGTGCTGGAAGCCGACGGCGCCAAACCGGCGGCGCCACGCATGGTGCTGCCGGTGGGCGCCACCCTGCATGCCGACGTCGAGGGCATGGGCCTGTATCACGGTCGCGCGGCCAGCTACCTGGTGGTCTCCAGCCAGGGCGACAACAGCTATGTGGTGCTGGATGCGGCCCCGCCCTTCCGCGTGCGCGGCGCCTTCCGCATCGGCATCAGCGCCGCCGCCGGCATCGACGGCGCCTCGGAAACCGATGGCCTCGACCTCACCTCGGCCAGCCTGGGCGCCCCTTTCGAACGCGGCATGCTGGTCGTCCAGGACGGCTACAAGCGGCTGCCGGACGGTCCGCAGAACTTCAAGCTGGTGGCCTGGGACGATATCGCGCGGGCCCTGGGACTGGAGTGAAGCACGGGCGCCGCTCCGCCGGCGCCTGCATCCTCGCCCACGCGGAACCAGCCGACCATGTCCGCCAGCCGGTGCGCCTGTGCCGTCATCGCTTGCGCCGCCTCGGCCGACTGCCGCACCAGCGCGGCGTTCTCGCGCGTCACCGTGTCCATGTCCGCCACCGCGGCGCCGATGTGGACGATGCCTGCCTCCTGGGCGGCGCCGGCCTTGCCGACCTTGCCCATGATGTCGGTGACCTGGGCGGCGCTGCCCAGCATGTCGCGCATGGTGGCGCCGGCGGCCTGCGCCTTACGGTTGCCGGCCTCGATCTGGCGCGCCGAGTCCGTGATCAGGAGCTTGATCTCGCGCGCCGCCACCGAGGTGCGCTGCGCCAGGCTGCGCACCTCGCCCGCCACCACCGCGAAGCCGCGCCCCTGCTCGCCGGCACGCGCCGCCTCCACCGCGGCATTCAGCGCCAGCAGATTGGTCTGGAAGGCGATGCCGTCGATGACCGCGGTGATGTCGACGATCTTGCCGGCGAAGCCGCTGATCGCCCCCATGGTATCCACCACTTCCGTCACCACCGCGCCGCCGCGGCCGGCGACGTCGAAGGCCGACCTGGCCAGCGCATCCGCCTCGCGCGCATGCAGGCTGTTGTCGCGCACCGCCGCGCCCAGGCCGTCGATGGCGGCGGCGGTGTCGCCCAGTGCCCTGGCCTGGTGGCCGGTGCGCTGCGCCAGGTCGGCGCTGCCCTCGGCCAGCGCACCGGCGGCGGCGTCCACTGCCAGCGCACTGGCGCGCACGGCGCCGACGGTGGCCGCCAGTTTTTCCGTCATGCCGGCCAGCGCATCCAGCAGCTGGCCGATCTCGTCGCGGCGCGCCGTGTGACGGAGTGGCTGCAGGTCGCCGCCGGCCACCCGCAGGATATGGGCCAGCGCGGTGCGCAGCGGATCGACGATGCTGCGCGTGAGCAGCCAGGCCAGCGCCGCGCCGGCCAGCAGCGCCAGCACGCCCAGGCCGATCAGGAGGCTGCGCCCGAGCACGAACTGGCGCGCCGATTCCTGCGCCACGGCCGACGTCGCGCGATCCTGGTAGGCCAGCAGCTTGCCGATGGCACCGATATAAGCCTTGAAGGCAGCGTCCATGGTGGTGTCGGCAAGCAGCGCCACTTCCTGGGTCTTGCCGAGATCCTTCAGGCGCAGGACCTCGGCGCGCACCGCGGCATACGCCTGCGCCCGTGCCTGCAGGGTCTTCCACAGCGCCTGCTCTGCGGCGTCGAGGCGCTGCTTGCCGATGCGCGCGGCAAGCAGCGCCTGCTCGCGGTCGCCCTCGCCCAGCTGGGCCATGAAATAGTCGCCGACTTCGAGGCTGTCGCTGCGCGCGATTGCCGCGGCACGCACGCCGTTCAGTTTGACCAAGCCCAGCATGTCCAGGCTCAGCTGGCGCTTGGCCATGCTGTCGTTGACCAGGCTGTGGGTGGCGGTATCGGCCGCCTGCAGGCGCCAGACCGCCAGCACCGTCATGGCGGCCAGGATCAGCAGGACGACGGCGAAGGAGGCGACGACGCGCCTTCCGGTCGTAAAGCGGGTGGTAAAGCGGGTGGTTTTCATGATGGTCGCAACGTTTATCTGTCTACAAAAGCCCATGACGCAAGATGCAGCATGGAAACTTTTTGGGATTCTAGATAAGGTAGATGACGGCGGCGTGACGCCCGGCCCCATCCTGCTGGTGGACTATCGGAGCCCGTCTTACGCGCATTGTCGGTCTTATCCGACACCAACTCGTCCTTATCGCCGATCTCTTTTGATGGCGAACGGTTTGATAATGAGCACTCCAACACAGGAGGGAAATCCGATGACACCCCAAGCCGAACGCCGCCGCGCCAGCCACCGGGGCGCCAGGGGCGCCGAATTCGACGCCTGCATCGTGCGCAAGGCGATCGCCCTGCAGCAGCGCGCCAGCACGCCCAGCGCCGTCGAATACCTGAAGTCCTGCCGGGTCGATGCCCACATCATCCAGCGCGTGCTGTCTGGCCAGGCCCTGCGCCGCGACGACCGCCTGGCCTGAACAAAAAGAGGTCCGCCGGCCACCAGCCGACGAACCGAACGGATCCATGTGCAGGACCACTTAGGGGAGAGACGCCAGCATAAGCGGCCAGCATGTCATCCTGATGACATGGCCGGCATCGGCGACCAAGGCCCACATGACTCGTGCCTGAGGGCAAACCTTGCTCTACAATCGCGCCATTCGCGCGTTTGCAAGGGATGGTCATGGCATTGTCTGCGTTCAGCTACGGTTCCGACGATTCGGGACTGGTGTGGGGTTTCATCATGGGCGAGTCCGGCCAGACCGCGCCCATCGGCGCGCCCGAGGCCGTCGCCCGGCTGCGCCAGCCGGTGCCGGGCGAATTCGTCTGGCTGCACTTCAACCTGTCGAATGCCGCCAGCGAGCGCTGGCTGCGCGCCCATGCCGGCCTGGATGACGGCTTCTACGAAATCCTGCACCAGGGCTCGCGCTCGACCCGCATCGAGATTGTCGACAACGCCCTGGTCGCCGTGGTCAACGACGTGCTCCACAATTTTTCCTTTGACAGCGCCGACATTTCCACGCTCTGGGTCCACGTCACGCCCCAGGGCGTGATCAGCGCCCGGCGCAAGCCGCTTGAATCGATCGAGCGCCTGCGCCAGGCGGTCGTGCATGGCGCCGCCCTGCGCTCGCCGGTGGAGCTGCTGGTGCATCTGCTGCGCGACCAGGCCGAGGTGCTGGTCAACATCGTGCGCGACGCCGTGGCGCGGGTCGACACCACCGAAGACCAGCTGCTGGCCGGCCGCCTGACGCGCAAGCGCGAAGACCTGGGCGCGCTGCGGCGGGTGCTGGTGCGCCTGCAGCGCCTGCTGGCGCCGGAACCGGCGGCCCTGTTCCGGCTGCTGCAGCGCCCGCCCGCCTGGGTCGCCCAGGACGACCGCCAGGACCTGCGCCAGTCGACCGAGGAATTCACGGTGGTGCTGAGCGACCTGGCTTCGCTGCAGGAACGCATCAAGCTGCTGCAGGAAGAGATCGCGGCCCAGGTCAACGAGGACAACAACCGCAGCCTGTTCCTGCTGACCATCGTGACCGTGATGGCACTGCCGATCAACCTGATCGCCGGCCTGCTCGGCATGAACGTCGGCGGCGTGCCGCTGGCCCAGCATGCGCACGGCTTCTGGATCGTGCTGGGTTTCACCGCCGGCTTCACCGGCGTCGTCGCCTGGCTGCTGCTCAGACTCCAGCGCCAGCGCTAGACGCGTACGGACAGTCATCGGGCTGTCACAAGCCCTGTTTATAGTCGCTCGCAACCATCAGTCACCGGGAGCGAACCGCCATGAACACCCATGCCAGCACCCCCGCCAACCCGCACGCGCCGGCCGCGCGCATCGCCGGCAGCCGCACTTCGCCCGCCACCATCGGCATCTTCGTCGTCCTGCTGACGGTCGGCATCGTCTACAGCGTGGCCAGCCTGCGCGCCGACGTGACCAGCGCCGGACCGGTCACCACCACCTGGCTGCCCTGGCTGCTGCTGAGCGTGGCACTCCTCATCGCGCTCGGCTTCGAATTCGTCAACGGCTTCCACGACACCGCGAATGCCGTCGCCACCGTCATCTACACCAATTCGATGCCGGCCAACGTGGCCGTGGTCTGGTCGGGCTGCTTCAATTTTCTCGGCGTGCTGCTGTCGAGCGGCGCCGTCGCCTTCGGCATCATTTCGCTGCTGCCGGTAGAGCTGATCCTGCAGGTCGGCAGCGCCTCCGGCTTCGCGATGGTGTTCGCGCTGCTGATCGCGGCCATCCTCTGGAACCTCGGCACCTGGTGGCTCGGCCTGCCGGCATCGTCCTCGCACACGATGATCGGCTCCATCCTCGGCGTCGGCATCGCCAATGCGCTGATGCACGGCCGCAGCGGTACCAGCGGCGTCGACTGGGCCCAGGCCACCAAGGTCGGCTACTCGCTGCTGCTGTCGCCGCTGGTCGGCTTCGGCTGCGCCGCCCTGCTCCTGATCGTGCTGCGCAAGCTGGTGCGCGACCGTGCCCTGTACGAGGCGCCCAGGGGCGACGCCCCGCCGCCGTGGTACATCCGCATCCTGTTGATCATCACCTGCACCGGCGTCTCCTTCGCCCACGGTTCCAACGACGGCCAGAAAGGCATGGGGCTGATCATGCTGATCCTGGTCGGCACCGTGCCGATGGCCTACGCCTTGAACCGCGCCATGCCGGCCGAGCAGGTGACCCAGTTCGTGGCGGTGGCCCAGGTGACCCAGCAGGCGCTGGTGCGGCGCGACCCGCACATGCCCGGCATGGCGCCGGCCACCGCGCGCAGCGTGCTGGAAACCTATGTGCGCACCCGTTCCTACGGCCCGGAAGTGCTGCCGGCCCTGGCCACCCTGACCAGCGACATCGGCAACGCCGTGCGCGAACACGGTTCGCTGGCCAAGGTACCGGCCGAAGCGGTGGCCAACGTGCGCAACGACATGTACCTGGCGTCGGAGACAATGCGCCACCTGGACAAGGCCGCCGGTGTCGACTTCGACCCGGACACGCGCGCCAACCTGAAGGAATTCAAGGGCCAGCTCGATGCCGCGACCCGCTTCATCCCGACCTGGGTGAAAGTGGCGGTGGCGATCGCCCTCGGCCTGGGCACCATGGTCGGCTGGAAGCGCATCGTCGTCACCGTCGGCGAAAAGATCGGCAAGTCGCACCTGACCTATGCCCAGGGCGCCGCGGCCGAGACGGTGGCCATGCTGACCATCGGCGCCGCCGACATCTACGGTCTGCCGGTGTCGACCACCCACGTGCTGTCCTCGGGCGTGGCCGGCACCATGGCGGCGAACCGTTCCGGCCTGCAGATGTCTACCGTACGCAACCTGGTGCTGGCCTGGGTGCTGACGCTGCCGGTGGCGATTTTGCTGTCCGGCTCGCTGTACTGGCTGTTCTCCACACTGTTCTGAAGGTTTGCCATGAAAGAGTTCGACCAATCCGACCTCCTGCTGCGCATGCGGCGCGACATCACCGACAGCTACGACGAAGAGCTCGAGCTCGAACTGGACGACCGCGACATCGATCCGGACATCCTGCTGCCCCAGCTGGAACAGAGCGACGACGATCGGGACGCACGCCAGCGCTACTTCCGCGAATTGTTTCGGCTGCAGGCCGAACTGGTCAAGCTGCAGGACTGGGTGGTGCATACCGGGCACAAGGTGGTGATCCTGTTCGAGGGCCGCGACGCCGCCGGCAAGGGCGGCGTCATCAAGCGCATCGTGCAGCGCCTGAATCCGCGCGTGTGCCGGGTGGCGGCGCTGCCGGCGCCCAACGACCGCGAGCGCACCCAGTGGTACTTCCAGCGCTACGTGTCGCACCTGCCGGCCGCCGGCGAGATCGTGCTGTTCGACCGCAGCTGGTACAACCGCGCCGGGGTCGAGCGCGTAATGGGCTTTTGCAGCGACGACCAGTACGAGGAATTCTTCCAGACCGTGCCCGAATTCGAGCGCATGCTGGCGCGCTCCGGCATCCAGCTCATCAAATACTGGTTCTCGATCTCGGACGAAGAACAGAACGCGCGCTTCCTCAGCCGCATCCACGACCCCCTCAAACAGTGGAAGCTCAGCCCGATGGACCTGGAATCGCGCCGCCGCTGGGAGGAATACACCAGGGCCAAGGAAATCATGCTGGAGCGGACCCACATTCCGGAGGCGCGCTGGTGGGTGGTGCAGGCGGTCGACAAGAAGAAGGCGCGCCTGAACTGCATCCACCATTTGCTGCAACAGATGCCCTACGTGGAGGTGGAACGCACCGGGATCCGCCTGCCCGAGCGTGAATACCACGAGGATTACGTGCGGCGCCCGGTGCCGCCGGAAATCATCGTGCCGGAGATTTACTGAAGCGCCAGCCCCTGGACGGCGGCGACGATGGTGGCGATGCTCGACGGTTTCGGGAGGTGGACATCGAAGCCGGCCGCCTTCGCGCGTGCCCTGGTGCCGGGGTCGTCGAGGGACGACAGCGCGACCAGCCGGGGCGAAGCCGCGCCCCGGCGCATGGCGGCGGCGACATCGAAGCCATCGATGTTGAGCATGCCAAGATCGAGCAGCAAGGCGTCAGGACGATAGCCGTCCGCCACTTGCAGCGCTTCCGCGCCGCCGTAGGCGCAGCGCGCATTGAGTCCGTGCAAGGACAGTGCTTCGACCAGGAAGTCGGCAAGGTCGCGGTCATCGTCGACGACGAGTACGCGTGGGAAGAAAGTGGTCATGGCCATGGTTCCGGTAAGTGGCGTCGGCGGGCGACGGTTACGCGGCGTTGGTTTGGCCGGAATAAGGTAAGCGGGGGCTTGGCGAGCGCGGGCTCGGCTGGCCTTGCCATATCGTAACACGAAAAGTCATCCGGCCCCAGCAGTGCCAATTCGCAAAAAAGAAACAAGTATTTCCACAAGGAATGACCAATCCTCGTTCGCATGCTAGGATATGCACCTGCCCCCACCCCCGGCACACAACGCATTCCCCGGCCGCCGCCCCGCCGTTCCCCTCGTCCACCTGGAACGGCCATGTCCGATCATCTCTCGTCCGCTGAAGCATCCCGTCTGGCCGCCCTGCACGCGCTCGACATCCTCGACACGCCCGCCGAAGCCCGCTTCGACCGCTTCACCCGGCTGGCGGCGATGAGCTTCGACGTGCCGATCGCGCTGATTTCCATGACCGGCGCCGAGCGCCAATGGTTCAAGTCGCGCTGCGGCATGGCCGCGCAGGAACTGCCGCGCTCGATCGCCTTTTGCGGTCACGCGGTGGCCCTGCGCGAGATGCTGGTGGTCGAGGATGCGGCCCTGGATGCGCGCTTCGCGGACAACCCGCTGGTCGCCGGCGCTGACCCGATCCGCTTTTACGCGGGCCAGCCGATCTACAGTGAAGGGGAAGCGGTCGGCACCCTGTGCATCATCGACCGCGCGCCGCGCGCGTTTTCCGATGAACAGCGAGCCTGCCTGCGCGACCTTGCCAGCCTGGTCGAGGCCGAGCTGAATCATGCCAAGGTCGCCACCGCCAGGCTGATGGCCGAGCAGGCGCTGAAATCCCTGAATACCGACCTCGAACGCCGCGTGCAGCTGCGCACCGCCGAACTCGCGGACAAGGTGAGCGAGCTGTCGCGCGAGATCGACCGGCGCAAGGCCAGCGAAAGCGCGCTGCAGGCAACCGAGGACTGGAACCGCACCATCGTGGCGTCCTGCTACAGCGGTTTCGTCGGTTCCAACGAAGCGGGTGCCATCGTCGAGTGGAACGCGGCGGCCGAGCGCACCTTCGGCTGGCAACGCGCGCAGGCGCTCGGCAAGACCTTTTCCGAGATGGTGGTGCCGCCCGCCGCACGTGCGGCCTACAAGGAAGCGCGCAAGGCCTATTTCGAGGCGGGCGATACGGCGATGCTGGAACGGAAGATCGAGTTGCCGGCCCTGACGGCCAGCGGCCGCCAGATCACGGTGGAGATGACGATCAGTGCCTACCAGTGGCAGGGACAGCGCTGCCTGGGCGCCTTCATGACCGACATTTCGGAACGGCTGCGCACCCAGGTGGCGCTGGAAGAAAAACAGGAATTGCTGGACGCGGTGCTGGAATCGATCGACGTCGGCGTGGTGACCTCCGACGCGGTCGGCAACCTGACCACGTTCAACCGCGCCGCGCGGGCAATGCTTGATCACGACCTGACCACGGCCGCGCCGGCAGAATGGGCGCGCCACTATGCGATGTTCCATGTCGACCGGGTGACGCCGCTGGCGATGCACGAAGTGCCGCTGGTACGCGCGCTGCAAGGCGAAAGCGTGGACGACCAGCCCATGACGCTGGTGCCAGGCGGCGGCCGCGCTCGCACCCTGCTGGCCAGCGCCCGCCCGCTGCGCAGCGCGTCCGGGCGCCGCCTGGGCGCGGTGGCTACCATGAAGGACATCACGGAACTGAACGCCTCCCAGGAACAGCTGGCGGCCAACGAGCGCCGGCTGCGCGCCATCACCGAAAACCTGCCGGCCATGATCGGCAAGGTCAGCGCGGCCGGCAAGTTCGTGTTCCTGAACAGCCGCGCCCTGCACGTGTACGGCAAATCCTCGTCCGAACTGCTGGGCCACGGCATCGAAGCCGCCTACACGGCGCAGGACCTGGACAAGATCCGGCCCTATCTCGAACGCGTTAACGCCGGCGAACAGGTGACCTTCGAATACCTCACCCAGGCCAAGGGCCGCGACATCCATTACCAGTGCTGCTTCGTGCCCCAGCGCACCGAGGATGGCAGCCCCGATGGCTTCTTCGCCATGGCGGTCGACATCAGCGAACGCAAGCTGGGCGAACTGCGCCAGGCCGAAAGCGAAGAGCGGCTGCGCACCATCACCGACAACGTGCCGGTGCTGATTGCCCACCTGGACAGCGAGCGGCGCTACAGCTTCGCCAACGCCGTGCACAAGTCCTGGCTCGGCAAGACCGACGAGCAGGTGCGCGGACGCACCATGGAAGAGGCCTTCGGCAGCGACTACCATGGTCCCCAGGCGGAAGCGCTGGAGCAGGCCTGGCGCGGCGCGGCCTCGCAGTGCGAACACGAGATCGTGCGCGGAAAATTCACACGCACCGCCCACTCGACCTTCCTGCCACAGTTGCGCGACGGCGCCGTGGTCGGCGTGTACGTACTGACCACCGACGCCACCGCCTCGCGCATGCACGAGCGCCACCTGCACACCCTGGCCCATACCGACACCCTGACCAGCCTGCCGAACCGGCGCGAATTCGAGGCCGCCATCGCGGGCGCCGCGGCGCGTCCCTTCCGCGCCGCCAAGGGCATCGCCCTGCTCTACCTGGACATCGACCACTTCAAGCAGATCAACGACCGCCACGGGCACGCCACCGGCGACGCGGTCCTGGTCGAATTCGCGCGCCGCCTGCGCACCTCGGTGCGCGGCACCGACCTGGTGGCGCGCATCGCCGGCGACGAATTCACGGTGCTGCTGAACGACGTGCATGCCGACGGTGATGTGGAACTGGTGGCGCGCAAGATCCTGGCCGGGCTGCGCCAGCCCTTCGTGTTGGGCAGCCTCACGCTGGACGTGAGCGCGACCATCGGCGCCGCGCTGGCCGACGCACCGGGCGCCACGCCCAAGGCCCTGGCGGAAGTGGCCGACCGCGCGCTGTACGCCGCCAAGGGTGCCGGGCGCGCCACCTATGCCATGCTGCGCCTGAGCCAGGCCGGGCAGACGGCTGCCGCAGCCTGCGCCTGAGCTGCGGTCACTGTGGCGGACAGCAGCTCATCAGCCCGGCTGTGAGAACGACGGTACGTGTCGGTTGCGGACGTGCACTTGAGGTCTGCCTTCGGCCCAAAAGCAGTCATAGCGAATGACACGTAATGCCTTGCACCGAGACGGTCCATACGCGAATGGTCTAGCTGACTTTCCTACTCCTAGGTAAGTGCTGCAGAGAGAATTCGATCCATGTCCGGCTCAGCATTCTGGCAATTGGCCAAATGTATTATTGATGTACGGAACTGGGGTAGCCTAACAATCAGCGTGTTGAATCCCCAAAGACCGCCGTTATGGAACACAACTTCTTGTCCGAACCTTTCCGTGAACTCCAATCCAAATCGGTAGTCAGGCACTGTTCCATCCAAAAAGGGGGACGGTTGTAGCATTGCATGCAACAGGCTTGAATGGTCGGCCCACTGGCGGTGCCATTCGACTTCCCACAGTAGCAGCTGAGCGGTGCTGCCATACATGCCGCCATCACCAACCGTGTTGGCATTACCCAAATGCTGTTTGTATCCCGAAGAACGCGCCGCGTCACTTTCATAGCTGAACACCCGATGTTCTATGACATCAAAGCGATCGTCATCGTATGTCATTTCCTGGATGCCGAGCGGCTCGAACAGCGTCTTCCTGGCATAGTCCTTGCACGTCATGCCGCTCAATCGCTGGACAAGAGTGGCTAGAAGAATGTAGTTGCTATTGCTGTACCGGTGTTCAGTCTGTGCAGGACACTCCACTGTGTCCATGCGAGAAATCAACTGCAAGATGATGTCGTTATTGAAGTAGTCAGCTTCGTGCCGTCCAAGCTGACACTGCAGGAACTGGAAATAATCTGGAATCCCGCTGCTATGATTTAACAGACTTCGCAACGGAAAGGGTTGCTCGAATTTCGTCAACTCTGGCAAATGTGCGCAAACGTCGTCATCAAGACTTATCGCGCCTTCACGTACCAAGGACATGACGCAGGCCGCCGTGAATTGCTTCGATTCCGATGCCAAGTAGTATGCCGAGTCGCGCGACAATGGCACTTTGAGCTCCAATGAAGCAAGGCCATGATGGCGCTCAAATAACGTTTCTCCTGCGCACAGGATCGCGGCGCTGAAACCCGGTCCCTGCGACGGCAAGATCGCTTCCAACTCGCTGTAATATTCTAAAAGTTTTTGCATGCAGTGTCGGCTTGTTTTTTGACATAAAGCCGAGATTGTACGTGCCAAGGGGTCTTTGGTATCGAAAAACACGTCACCGATGACTGCTTTGGGTCGGTCGCGGACATTCATGACTATTCGTGAGAATTTTCACTTCGACAACATGCTATGCTAGCTCGACCGTCCGCAATCGGCCAAAAGCGGAAGTTCGACCGAGAACGAATTCACGATATAGTTTTGTCACCATAAAGGATGCTTGTGCAAGCTCTACCGCTAAAATCCCCTTCAGGCGTTTCAATCATTCCTGTCGCGGTCGAACACGCCACTGCACTTGCATCATTGGTTCAGAAAAACATCGAGCACTTACAGGTCTACCTACCTGCTGTGGCCGACCTATGTTCAGTTGAAACGGCTCGTGACCATCTCTGCCGTGCTGTGGCGCGCGCTTCTGAAGGAGAGATTTTCGAGTGGCATCTTTTCGTTGAAGGGGCCTTATGCGGATCTGTACGTCTCAAGGACATCGACAGGAGTGATCGAAAAGCGAAAATTGGCTACTTCATCGGCCATGAGTTTGGTGGGAGAGGCATCGTCAGTTCTGCTGTTTCTACAGTCCTTGAATTTTGTTTCGGGCCGTTAAATCTCAACAGAATTGAATTGCGATGCGCGGTAGAAAATGTGCGCAGCAAGCGCGTTGCCGAGAGATTAGGTTTTTTGCATGAAGGAGTTCTGCGGCAGGAGGAATGTCTGAATGGAGTCTTTGTCGACCAAAACATTTACGGTCTGTTGACTAAGGATTTCGAAGCCAGCCCATACCAACCAATGTCGCGGAAAGTTTCATAGCAAGGTCCGGTAAGGGTCGATTACCACCCTTGGCTGAGCGCAGCAACCGACGACAACGCTGATCTCGCTTGGCAGCCGATATCGCCTGCGCTCAGTCGATCCGTATTGCATCCACCGTGCCCGAGGAAGCTTGCCGATTGCCGGACGCCGGCGCTGCAATGCTTCGGACCATCAACGACTTGATACCTGGGATCTTGACGCCAGCAGCAAACAGGACATCCCGCCATAGTCCCCTGCCCTCGGCTTGAAAACATGGCGTCAACGCCTTGCTGAGCCATTGATAATTGCGTACCACGCGCAGGCGGCGTGACGAATACATCGCTGCGCCGGCGATTGCGCCGCGCTCCCCGACAGCATCCGCCAGCGCCAGCGCATCCTGCACCGCCAGTGTCGTGCCGAGGCCCAGCTGCGGGCTCATCGAATGCGCAGCATCGCCGATGACGCATACCGGTCCGTTCGCGAGCCGCCTGGCGCGGGCATGGCGGTAGGTCGCGAACGCGAACTGATCGTGACTCACGATCTGATTGACGACAGGGGCCGAGCCAGGCCAGAGCGTCAACAATTCGGTCTTCCAGTCTTCCAGCGGCCGTGTCCGCCATTCGGCGTGGCCGCGGCAAGGCAAGCTCCAAAACATCGACAAGCGCAGCTTTCCGTCGACCCAAGCGGTGGGCATCAGGCCGAACATCTTGCGCGTCCCATGGTAGCGCTGCTCGAGCAGCGCTTCGTTCGGCCAATGCGCGACGTCGAACATTGCCCACAGCGCGCCCCACTCGTAGATGTTCGAGGACATCGCCAGCCCTGCCTGCGCGGGCAAGGTGGAGGCTGCTCCATCTGCCACGACGACGAGGTCGAAAGCGCACACCGTACTGCCCACATGCACGGACGCTGTCGGCCCGTCGGACTGGATACGGTCCGCGGGACTACCGAATCGGATCTCGACGCCAAGCGAGAGCGCGGCATCGAGCAGCACCTGCGACAGCGCCTGGCGGCTCACGCCACGCGCCGATAGATCGTCGTAGTGGATGTCGACCAGCGTCCAGTTGCGGTGACAGGTGCCCAGCAGACCGGTCACAGGAACACTGGCACCATGGAAGGCGTTACCGACACCGAGCCTATCAAGAGCCGCTACGCCCTGCGGCTGGATCAGCACGCCGGCGCCGAGCGGTAGCATGGCCGCGTGCTTTTCAAACACCGTGACGCGGTGGCCGGCACGGGCCAACGCAATGGCTGCCGCCAGGCCGGCAGTGCCAGCCCCGACGATACCGACGCTGAGAGAATTGCTTTTTGGCATCATTCAGTCATTCTAGACGATGTTCGACCTGTCGCAAGCAATTTCCGGTGGCGCAGTTTTCCTGCGACTATGGCCCACGCCTACGAGCGCCTGACAAAACTTATAATTGTCGTCAAAACAAGCAGGGCATATACTGAGCCATTCCGTTGGTCAGCAACCGGCCGGCCGGTAGCAGACGTTCGACCTAACCCGTTACTGACATACCTTACGGCTAACCTGAACAACGATGGTGACTTGAGTGACCCAATACGCTACTCATGAAGAATATGCTCATTCAGTACGCCTACAGGTCGTTTCGACAGCACAGGCGATGCTCGACGGGCAGTTGAGCTTTCTGATCGGTTCACGACCCCTAGCTGCTCTACGTCATGAAACCGACGCAGCTGCCGACGATGCAGACTTTATGGTTTTCGTTGCTATCGACTCAGAAACCGATGCGTTACCGCTCGGTGCAGTCCGAGCGCACTGGGATCAAGATGCCTTAGCCCGGCTTGAGCCGGAGATTGAAGAGGCTGAACACTGGGCTGCTACTGCTGGTGCCGATGCGTGCAGGTTGCTAATTGCGAGGTTTAGCGAGGAAGACCCGACCATATAAAGGTCTGCTTCGGTTTGGTCCTGCCGTACATTGGAAGGCAGAAACCGGCCACAACCGGACATTTCTGAACCGATGGGTACAACTCCGAATCCTGTCTCGACGCTTGTCTCTGCAGCCGTTATCGGTGTAACTGCGGCGACTTGCTCTACCTGTGGTGTAGGGCTTGTAAATGGCACGAAGATCTGGTGTGCGTTGCCGATATACTGGCTCTTCGGGTTCCCTGTAGCGATCGCTACGGCAATCGTTTTCGGTTTGCCTCTGACGCTTATTTTTTGGAAGCTCCGTCTCGTGCGCTGGTGGCAATTCTGCATGGCCGGATTCGTTTGTGCCATACCCGCCTGGATCGACATTGCTGAGCCATTCACATCCGTCCATTGGGCGCAATCCGGTCTTTACGACGCATTGAATTATCTTGGGTCGGGGCTTGCTACTGGACTTGCTTACTGGTGGATATACCAGAAAGTTGGTACTCGTAGCAGCACTGATGAGATGGCCGGAGAGTCCGATCGACCTGCGTGACCGTCCGCTTCGTGTCGGTTGCTGCCGTACAATGAACGGCCGAGATCGGCCAAGAGCGGACTTATCAAACAAGGAAAACATGCTGCATCACCTGTCTATAGCCGTTTCTGATCTCGACCGAGCCTCTGCTTTCTACGACGCGGTTTTAAAACCGTTGGGTTATACCCAAGTCTTTGCAGACGACGAAGCTGTGGGCTACGGGTACGAAGATGGTGACGACAAGCTGTGCCTGAAACTTGCAAAGCACGTGATGGTTCCGGGAGAAGGCTTTCACTTGGCCTTTACCGCGACGGAGCCGAATCAAGTGCACGAATTCCATGCCGCTGCACTACGCCACGGTGGACGGTGCAATAGCGCAGCAGGGCCTCGGCCAGAATATGGCGATAGCTACTATGCGGCTTTCGTTTTTGATCCTGAGGGATATCGGATTGAAGCGGTAATTAACGTAACTGCCTAACAGCAGTACCGCGAATAACCGCAATGGGTCGGTTGCTGCCTTACAATCAACGGCAGGTTCGGTCAGAAGCTAACGGACAGCATGGCGAAATTCGATTTATTTATTCAAGGAGTAACATGGCACTGGAACTGATAAGTTCTGCACCCACTGACTTTGACTTTGTTATCGGAAATTGGTCTGTTAAGCATCGACGGCTTAAAGAACGTCTGGCGAACTGCAGTGAATGGGTCGAGTTTGATGGAGAGATGTCTACTCAAAAAATCCTAGGTGGGTTTGGTAACATCGAAGACAACATCTTACGATTGCCCGACCAGGAAGTTCGCGCCATAGCGCTGCGTTCCTACGATCAAAGCACAAAGAGTTGGTCTATTTGGTGGCTTGATGGTCGTTTTCCGGGCCAAATCGACGTTCCAGTAGTGGGTGAATTTGTTGATGGCGTTGGTGCATTCTTCGCCAACGATATATTCAAGGAAATCCCTATCATCGTCAGGTTCGTTTGGCGTCAAAGTAGTGAAGGCCTACTTCGCTGGGAGCAAGCTTTTTCCGACGATGAAGGCGAGTCATGGGAAACCAATTGGACGATGGATTTTCTCCGTAAAAACTAAGCTTGTTGACAGTAAATGTCCGGTGTGGGTCCAGGCTGTGTAAAAACGCGAGAAAAATCGTCGAACAAAAAAATCGACCTCTCAGAACGGCCACTACGCAATTTTCTCGGGTTCGGGAGGGGTCACCCTACCCATGAAAATTTCAAGTTTTTGCGTTTTTACACAGCCTGAGCCAGGAGCGGTCGCTCAAATGTGAACAATGCAATATAAAAATGGGAATTAAATTTATTACGTATTTGCTGGCGTTTGCCTCCTATGCAGGGGTCGCTGTGTGTTGTGTAATCGGTGGTTTTAGCAAGCATTGGCCAAAAACTGGTTTACGGTCCATCTACTCGCTTAAACAGCTGGAGTGTACCCTTTTTGGATGGAGATTACGTAACACGGCTTTTGGGCTCTCATGCTTAGGTTTTGCGTTTGGTGTCGTGTCCTACCTTAGCTAAATAGTCCTAACTAGCAGCTCTCTGTCACCGACCGCAATGAGTTGGATGCGGCCAGTTGTGACACTTTGCGAGTTTTTCGCGTTAGCCACCTACTATGCTGGCTCGACCGGCGGGAATTGGCCAGGAGCGGACGTAGTTACTCCCTGCTTGGTCGGGACAGAAACGATCGAATGCGAACCGATACCCAGACCCTGAAGTCTTTATAGTCTGCCAACTCGTGAGAGTGGCATCGACCAGCCACGCAGGTTCGCTGCCGAGCTTAAGCCCTACTCGCGGGGCATCGCTGAACGGCTGCGCTGGCCAATGCACACCCGCCAGTTGGAGGCAGCCACGACCGTATCAAGGTAATGAAGCGGATCGCGTACGGCTAGCGCGACTCAGGTTCCTGAAGGTCAAAGCCCCCTTGCCGGAAAGGCGTGAGGAACCCTATATGTTGAAGTAACGCAAATGAGGTAGAACAATGCATCATGTCAATAATTCCAAAAGATATTTTGGTGCCAAAGCGAAGTACCGTCCACAACCCCTTTCAAAGGTAAGTAAATGAAGAGACGAGATGCGTTGAAGGCCTCGGTTGCTGCCGCACTGCTGCAGCGTATGGAACCTGGACTGGCGTGGACGAAAGCGGCGACGGGAGCCGCTGTGCAGACACGACCACGCCCCGGAACCCCGAACTGGCCGGGGGAAGCAGAGTGGCAGCGCCTGCACGGCGAAACCAAGGGCCGCCTGCTCAAGCTAGTGTCCCCTTTCGCATCTTGCTTGGTTGAAGCACGCAATGAGGCGTGCGCGGAGGTTCTCAAGCACCTCGACAATCCTTACTACGTGGGTGACCAACCGGCGCTCACGCAGACCAGCGGATGGCAGGACGCGTGGACGTCGCAACCAAGCGCCTATGCTGTTGCTGCCGCCCACACGGTTGACGTGGTCGCTGCAGTGAAGTTCGCAAAAAGACACAATCTTCGTCTGGTGGTAAAGGGCGGGGGGCATAGTTATCTTGGCACCTCCAACGCGCCTGATTCATTGCTAGTCTGGACACGCGCGATGAACAATGTCGTTTTACACGACGCCTTCGTTCCTCAAGGCTGCCCAGATGCGCCACGGCATGCCGTGAGCATCGGCGCCGGCGCTATGTGGAGCGATGCGTACGCCGCTGTCACAACAAGAGGTGGGCGCTATGTACAGGGTGGCGGTTGTACCACGGTGGGGGTTGCCGGGCTGGTGCAAAGTGGCGGGTTCGGCAGCTATTCGAAAAACTACGGGACAGCGGCGGCCAGTCTGCTCGAGGCTGAAGTGGTCACTGCCGACGGCATCGCCCGCATTGCTAACGCATGCACCAACCCGGATCTGTTCTGGGCGGTTAAGGGCGGCGGCGGCGGAACTTTCGGCATTGTTACGCGTGTCACGCTGCGTACGCATGAACTGCCCGACTTCTTCGGTTCCGTAGTCGGTGAAATTAGCGCGTCGTCCGATGCTGCCTATCGCGTTCTCATCACCCATTTCTTCGAATTTTATCGCACCAGCCTGTTGAACCCGCATTGGGGGGAATCGGTCGCACTGCATGGCAACAAGCTGAAATTGTCGATGGTCTTCCAGGGACTCACCCAGGCGGAGGCGCAGTCTGTATGGGCACCGTTCCTCGAGTGGATAAAGGCGCGCCAGGAGTATTCATTCAGTGGGCCGAAGATCGCGGCCCTGCCGGCGCAGCATCAATGGAATCCCAAGCTTTTCCTTAAATATGCGCCGAACGTGATAGCAATGGACGATCGCGAGCCTGCAACAGCGGACCACTTTGTATGGGCGGGTGACCGGGAGCAGGTTGGTTGGTTTATCCATGGCTACCACTCCGCATGGCTGCCCGCCCATTTGTTGGACCCGGGGTCGCAGACGCAGTTCATCGACGCGTTGTTGGCCGCTGCACAGAACTGGGACGTAGGGCTACACTTCAACAAGGGGTTGGCTGGTGCTCCAAAGGCAGCGCGTGACGCGACGCGAAATACAGCGATGAATCCGCAGGTGCTGGACGCATTTGCGCTGGCGATCATCTCTGGCGGAGGTCAGGCTGCATATCGCGGCATGCCAAGCGTTGCGCCCGATAGTACCAAGGCGCGCGCGCGCGCTTCAGACATCCGCAGTGCGATGATGGAATTGTTGAAAGTGGCACCTAATGCCGGCGCATACGTGTCAGAGAGCGATTATTTCCTGACACGTTGGCAGGACGCGTACTGGGGCTCAAATTACGCGAGGCTCGCAGAGGTAAAGAAAAAATACGATCCGGACGGGTTGTTCTTTGTTCACCATGGCGTCGGCAGCGAAAGTTGGAGCGATGACGGTTTTACGCGTGCAACTTCCTGACGGCCCGCGCAAGCGGGACCTGCGCGGGCTTCACGACGCCGACGATGCTAAAACTGAAACCCCGGCGATGTTGTTACTCGCCGCCGTTCTACTCACCGGGGTGATAGCGCTATCGAAGTAAATTTCACTACGGCGGACGTTGTGCTTTCCCTGCGGTGCGCTTACGTCCGTTGTCGGCCCAGGCTGTGTAAAAACGCGAGAAAAATCGTCGAACAAAAAAATCGACCTCTCAGAACGGCCACTACGCGATTTTCTCGGGTTCGGGAGGGGTCACCCTACCCATGAAAAGTTCAAGTTTTTGCGTTTTTACACAGCCTGGGCCAGAAGCGGTCATTGGGATCAGATAAAAATGAAAATGAAGAAACTCGCGTTTGTACTTGCATTGTTCCAGTTTGCTACATACTCCTATGGAAGCCCTAGCTTGGAAGGCGCATATCTTTGCGATAACTGCCAAGGCTACTTGACCGTCAAGCCGACTAAGCCGAACACTTACAAGGTTCGGCTAGTCGTGGGTGGCGGTAGTTGTGGCGGGGAAGTTTTCGCCAAAAGCGATGGGGTTCAGGCGGTAGGCAATACACTTACTCTGCCATGGAGGCTGAAGAACAAAACATGCAAGACCAAAGTCGTGGTGCAAGGCGCTCGTGCATTTGTTAGCGATAGTTGCATCCAGCCAGAAGAGGAAGAAAGTTCAACATGTGCGGTGCTCGGCGACTATACAAAACGTGACTCAAAGAACTAACCGTCTGCTGACCTGCTTGAGCTTTGTGCTTCCCATGCTTTGTCCGCTTTGGGTCGGAAGTTGCCGTACATTGAACGGCCGGGTTCGGCCCCAAGTGGACGTACGAAAAGAGAAATCTAAATCCGAATAGGCTGGGAATGAGACCTCCAACCATACAGTTTGCCCGTGTTGCCAGAGACGGCGGAATACATGCATTAGCCGCGTTAGATCACGCATTAGCGGTAGCACTCGACGGCCTACCCGCCGATCATGGCTTGTCGAATGACCAATTGCGTGATCTGAAACGCGTGTTTGGTGGCGTAATGGCCGAAATTGTCGCGACCATCATAAACCCAGCCACCCAAGCCTTCCCTGGCCTTGAGCCAAGTCAAGCCACTTGGTCAGCGGCCATCGTCGAGCAAACCAGGCAGGTCGGTCAACAAGCAGCTGGGACCCTGGAAAATGCTTCAACCGAGCCGCTGTTAGCTTCCCAAAACGATAAGGGTAAAAAGAACGGTTAATTCATTTGTCGTTGGCTGAAGGTCCGCAATGGGTCGATTGCTGCCGTGCAATCAACGCCCGAGATCGACCAGGAGCGGTCGTCCGACGTTTCGTTTTTCTATTTTCGCTTTAGCTACTGCTGAAGCTTCCTTGAGATGCGGTGGCTCTATTGCTGGATATAGGCCCAGGTGCCGCCGGCCCCGAGTGCTGCCCTGAACGGCTCTTGGCCATCTCCCGCAAGCCATGTGCGCATCGATTGCATTTCCGGGTTAATGCGCCGCAGTTCCTGCAGTGCGGCCTCATCTGCCGGCTGTGCCCGGTCCAACATGGCGGTCAATTTGCCAAGGAATGGATTTGCGGCGAGCACCTCGTCCGGAAAGCGGGCGTAGGCGATGGTGCCGCCAGCCGCTTCGCCGAACAACGCCGCCAGATCCTGGCCCGTGACCATGTCGCCGGCGAGGTCCAGCGTGGAGCCGGCAAAATGTGCCGGATCGGCGAAAATGGCAGCAACGCACAGACCAATGTCCCGCACAGCAAGTACGCCCATTGGCTGGTCCGGCCGCATGAAAAAGTTGAAGTGGCCGCTGTCGAGCCCGAAGCCGGGCATGACCAGCATTTCCATGAAGGTGTACGGCCGAATGATGGTTGCATTCAACGGCAGCGTGGAAATGTGTGCCTCGATCCTGACCTTGCTTTCGAAATGGCCCAATCCCACGCCAGCCTCGGCACTGGCAACCGAACTGTAGACGAAATGCGCAACCCCGCACGCGCACGCCAAGTCGGCGATGGTGATGCCAAAGCGAATCTCGTCGTCGTCGGTCACCGTGCCGCCAGGTGAACTGGGCTGGACGCTGAACACGCCGTACACACCTTCCATGGCGGCGCGCAGTGACGCGGCATCGGTGAAATCGCCCTGTACGGTTTCTGCGCCAGCGTCACGCAATGCCGCCGATTTATTGGAGGCTGGATCGCGCACCAGCGCGCGAACGGACCAGCCTGCTTTCAACAGTGCTGCGGCGACCGAGCCGCCTTGCTGGCCGGTCGCCCCGAAAACCAGGATCACACGTTTATTGTCGATCATATACATACCCTCTTTCATCAATGAAGGTTACGAATATATACTGGCAAAAAACGCGTCGCAAGACGGCACATTTTCCATCCTCAGGCACAAAGTTGATACCCATGGAAAAACTTATACACGGTCGCCCGTACGAAGAAACCGACGCGGGACCGCGCTTCAAGCCTTGCGTGCCGAACGGCGTACTGGCCCGGCTTGGCGATAAATGGACGATCCTCGTGATTTCCCATCTTGCCGTGGCGCCAGGCCACCGCCTGCGTTTTTCGACACTCAAGAACGGTATTGAGGGCATCACGCAAAGGATGCTCACGCTAACCGTCCGCAACCTCGAACGCGATGGCCTATTGCTGCGGCATTATTTCCCCGAAGTTCCGCCGCGCGTGGAGTATGAGCTGACAGCCATGGGAGCCAGCATGTTGCCTGCGCTGGAAGGCTTCACCTCGTGGATTCGCGATCACTGGCCAGACATCAGGGAGGCGCGCGCCAGCTACGATGCGTCGCACGAGGCGCCAAGTGGCCAAGGGAACAGGAATGTTACTGAGGCATAGACATCGAAATGAGGAGTTTCCTTTTAGTCTCGGGATTCGATCTAGCATTGGGGACCATCATTGAGCGTCTGCTTTGGGTCTTCCGTCCGGCCCGCCCTCAGCTGCCGCCGACCCGTTCCCGCAGCAAGTCCAGCAGCGCTTCCAGCTGCACCGGCTTGTTCAAGTGGTGGCTGATGCCGGCCTCGGCCGACCTGCGCCGTGACGCCGCATCGCTCCAACCGGTCAGTGCGATCAGCAAGGTATCAAAGGACAAGCCTTGCGCGCGGCTGGCGGCGGCCACCTCGTAGCCGGACATGTCGGGCAGCCCGATGTCCAGCAAGACCGCCGCGTAGCGCCGCTGTGCCAGCAGCGTAATGGCCGCGGCCCCGGTGTGGGCGACGCCGGCCTCGAAGCCATGCAGCGCGAGCAGCGCCTGCAGCGTCTCGGCCGCATCCACATTGTCGTCGACCACCAGGATCGCCATGGCATCGGACGCCGCTGCGGCGGCCGGCGCCGGCTGCGCTGCGGGTGCTGGCGCCGCAGTGGCCGCCGCCACCGGCAAGCTGATCTCGAAGCGAGCACCCAGGCCGGGGCCGTCGCTGTGGGCGATCAAGGTGCCGCCATGCTGGGCCACCAGGTATTGGGTCAGTGCCAGGCCGATGCCAAGGCCGCTGTTGCCCTCCCTGCCGCTCGCGCCTTCCTGGGAAAACAGCTCGAAGAGCCGCGGCAGCATCTCGGCCGAGATGCCGCGCCCGGTGTCCGCCACCGTGATCGTGACGCTGCCGCCGTGCAGCGCCACGCGCAGCGCCACGTGGCCGCCGGCGGTGAACTTGAAGGCATTGTGCAAGAGGTTGGAGACGCACTGCGCCACGCGCACGGCGTCGGCGCGGACGATGATGGGCCGGTCCGGCAGCGCCGTACTGAAGCTGCTGGTGGATTGTGCGATCTGGGGCTGGCTGGTCTCGAGCGCGCTGTCGATGATCTCGCGCAGGTCGACCGGCGCCATCTGCAGGGTCAGCTTGGACGAGTGGATGCGCGACACGTCGAGCAGGTCGTCCACCAGCCGCGTCAGTTGCAGGCCCTGGCGGCGGACGATCGCGGCGGCGCGCACCAGTTGTTGGTCGGCGCCCGCGCGCGCGCCGATCAGCTGGGCGGCGGCCAGGATCGGGGCCAGCGGGTTGCGCAGTTCGTGGGCGAGCATGGCGATGAAGATGTCCTTCTGGCGGTTGACGTCGTGCAGGGCCGCCTGCTGGGCGATCGACGCGGTTTCGCTGGCGCGCAGCTTGTCGCCGGTCGTGCGCAATTCGTTCATCGCCGCGTTCATGCGCTCGATCACCAGGCAGTCGACGATCAGGATCACGGCAAAGAAGACCAGTGCGATGATGTCGCTGCGCTCCATGGCAGCGGGAAAAACCAGCGGCCCCATGAAGAAGGCCCAGGCTGACAGGGTGCTGAGAATGGCGACCAGGATGCCGGGGCCGAGCCCGACCATGTAGGCGGTGAGCAGCACCGCGGGGAAGAAGGAGAGGAAGGGAAAGCCGCGCGCCGGCAGCACGTCGACCAGCATGAAACGCGCCGCAAGGGCGGCGGCGAACAGGAACAGCGCCAGCAGGTAGCGCAGTGCAGGAGGCGCGGCGCCGCGGCGCCAGGCGCCACCGGACAATTGGAAGTGCATCGTGAGCGAGGAAAGTGGATTGCTGGATACGGCGGGAAGCAGCGCTCAGCGGCCTTCCCTTCGGCAGAACATCAACAAGCGCTTTCGACGCAGATTTGATGGATTTGAGTATTGTAACTGACGCCACTATTACTAACGATCAATATTGAAAACGGTGCAGCCATCCGGCAACAATCCTGGCCGATTGGCCAGGGTGCCGATCGCCCTGGCGGCGGTACACTCTTGCAGATAAATTCAACGCCAGGACAGACAGGAGAGCCCATGAGCCGCAAGACCCCTATCGAGCGCTACCGCAACATCGGCATCAGCGCCCACATCGACGCCGGCAAGACCACCACCACCGAGCGCATCCTGTTCTACACCGGCGTCAACCACAAGATCGGCGAAGTCCACAACGGCGCCGCCACCATGGACTGGATGGAGCAGGAACAGGAGCGCGGCATCACCATCACCTCGGCCGCCACCACCGCCTTCTGGAAGGGCATGGGCGGCAACCTGCCCGAACACCGCATCAACATCATCGACACCCCCGGCCACGTCGATTTCACCATCGAAGTCGAGCGCTCGATGCGGGTGCTGGATGGCGCCGTGATGGTGTACGACGCGGTGGGCGGGGTCCAGCCCCAGTCCGAGACCGTGTGGCGCCAGGCGAACAAGTACAAAGTGCCGCGCATCGCCTTCATCAACAAGATGGACCGGGTGGGCGCCGACTTCCTGCGCGTGCGCCAGCAGATCCGCGAGCGCCTGAAGGGCAATCCGGTGCCGATCCAGATCCCGATCGGCGCCGAGGAGGCGTTCGAGGGCGTGGTCGACCTGGTCAAGATGCGCGCCATCAAGTGGGACGATGCCGGCCAGGGCGTCAGCTTCCGCTACGAGGACATTCCCGCCGATCTGGTGGCGCTGGCGCAGACCTGGCACGAGAACCTGGTGGAGGCGGCGGCCGAGGCCACGCCCGAACTGACCGAGAAGTACCTGAACGGCGAGACCCTGCGCGAGGACGAGATCAAGGGCGCGCTGCGCCGCCGCACCATCGCCGGCGAGATCGTGCCGATGCTGGCCGGCAGCGCCTTCAAGAACAAGGGCGTGCAGGCGATGCTGGACGCGGTGGTCGAGTACCTGCCGTCGCCGGTTGACGTCCCCGCCATCGCCGGCCACGACGAGGACGACCGCCCGATCGAGCGCCACCCGGCGGATGACGAGCCGTTCTCGGCGCTGGCCTTCAAGATCATGACCGATCCTTTCGTGGGCCAGCTGACCTTCTTCCGCGTGTATTCGGGCGTGGTCAATTCCGGCGACAGCGTCTACAACCCGACCAAGGGCCAGAAGGAGCGCCTCGGCCGCATCCTCCAGATGCACGCCAACGAGCGCAAGGAAATCAAGGAAGTCTTCGCCGGCGACATCGCCGCCGCGGTTGGCCTCAAGGCGGTGACCACCGGCGACACCCTGAGCGATCCGGAGCGGGTCATCATCCTGGAAAAGATGGTGTTCCCGGAACCGGTGATCTCGCAGGCGGTGGAGCCGAAGACCAAGGCCGACCAGGAAAAGATGGGCATCGCGCTGAACCGCCTGGCGCAGGAAGACCCCTCGTTCCGCGTGCGCACCGACGAGGAGACCGGCCAGACCATCATGTCCGGCATGGGCGAGCTGCACCTGGAGATCCTGGTCGACCGCATGAAGCGCGAATTCGGCGTCGAGGCCACGGTCGGCAAGCCGCAGGTGGCCTACCGCGAGACCATCCAGAAGGCGGTCGAGGACGTCGAAGGCAAGTTCGTCAAGCAGTCCGGCGGCAAGGGCCAGTACGGCCACGTGGTGCTCAAGCTGGAGCCGCTCGAGGCGGGCAAGGGCTACGAATTCGTCGATGCGATCAAGGGCGGCGTGGTGCCGCGCGAATACATCCCGGCGGTCGACAAGGGGATCCAGGAGACCCTCCCCGCGGGCGTGCTGGCCGGCTATCCGGTGGTGGACGTGCGCGCCACCCTCACCTTCGGCTCCTACCACGACGTCGACTCCAATGAGAACGCCTTCCGCATGGCGGCCTCGATGGCCTTCAAGGATGCCATGCGCAAGGCTTCGCCCCAGTTGCTGGAACCGGTGATGCAGGTCGAGGTGGATACGCCCGAGGAATTCACCGGCAACGTGATGGGCGACCTGTCGACCCGGCGCGGCCTGGTGCAGGGCATGGACGAGATCCCGGGTGGCGGCGGCAAGCAGGTCAAGGCGCTGGTGCCGCTGGCGGAGATGTTCGGCTACTCGACGTCCCTGCGTTCCCTCACCCAGGGGCGGGCCACCTATACGATGGAGTTCAAGCACTATGCCGGGGTGCCGAAACAGATCCTGGACGGGATCGCGGCGGCGCGCAGCGCCAAGTAAGTGCGGGCGCGAATAAGTAGCAGATACGGGCGCCGGCGCCGGCGCCTTTGCCTGTGCCTTGCCACCAACACCCGGGCAGCAATTTCAGCAGATTTTATTTACTCAAAACAATTTCTGTTAATATATTGCAAGCGCAATAGCGAAGTCGGATCATCGCTATTGCACGTGCGGACGCCTAGATGCCCGCACCGAGGTCGGCCCAAACATCGCCGCCAGTCATTCATCCACTGTCCGCCGTCTTCTGGAGCCGTCCCATGCGCATCAAGCCTGTCCTGCTGTCCCTGTCCGCCCTCGCCGCTTTCGCCGCCGGCGCCGCCCATGCCAACCTGATCGTCAACGGCAATTTCGAGCAGACCAGCTACGGCAGCAACAAGCAGCTGGCCGCCAACGGCCTGACTGCCGCCTTCAGCGGCGGCACCCGCAGCACCTTGAGCGGCTGGACCAGCAGCAACGGCGGCGACGGCGGCTACAATTTCGTGCTGAACGCCGCCACTGCCACCACCACCTCGTCCGCCCTGCGCCTGAAAGGCGACAGCGCGGGGGGCATCGCCTCGCCCAATGGCGGCAATTTCTTCGCCTCCGATCCGCTGTACTACCCGGGCACGCTGTCCCAAACCATCAGCGGCCTGACGGTCGGCACCAGCTATCTGCTGACCTTCGACTACGCGCTGGCCCAGCAATCCGGTTTCAATGGCCCCAACAGCAACGATTTCTGGCAGGTCAGCTTCGGCAACGACGTCCTGACCACCGCCCCGCTGAGCAGCAGCGACGGCAGCTTCAGCGGCTGGAAAAGCGCCAGCATGTCCTTCACCGCCACCGGCGTCAGCGAAGTGCTGTCCTTCCTGGCCAAGGGCAGCTCGCCGGGCGCGCCGCCCTTCATGCTGCTGGACAGCGTCGCCATGAAAGCAGCCACCACGGTGCCCGAGCCGTCCACCCTGAGCATGCTGCTGGGCGGCGTCTGCGTGGCCGGCCTGCTGGCGCGCCGCCGCCGCCACAACAACGACAAGCACCGCCAGGCCTGACCCGGCGCGGCGGCGCTTCGCTCCTCTATCCGTCATGGCCTTTTCACTCAACGAGTTCGCGCTCACCGCGCTGCGGCTGTGCGTCTGGCTGGTCTTGCTGACCGCGCTGTTCGTGCCGCTGGAACGCTGGTTCGGCCTGCGCCATGAGAAGCTGGCCTCAGGCGCGGCGCCGGCGCGCCCGCCGCTGGGCAACCGGCTCGCCTATTACTTCATCAGCAGCCTGGTGCCGGCCGTGCTGCTGGGCGTGCCAGTGGCATTGCTGGCCGCCGCGGCGCAGGTACTGGTGCCGGGCGCACTGGTCGCGGCGCTGCATGCCTGTCCGGCGCCGCTGCGCATCGGCATCGCCTTCGTGGTCGCCGAGACCGGCTTTTACTGGGGCCACCGGCTCAGCCATGAACTGCCGTGGCTGTGGCGTTTCCATGCGCTGCACCACAGCAGCGAACACCTGGATTTCCTGGCCAATACCCGCAGCCATCCGGTCGACATGGTGGTGACCCGCTTGTGCGGCCTGGTCCCGCTCTACCTGCTCGGGCTGGCGGACCCCAGCCTCGCCGGCAGTGCCACGCCGGCGGCACTGGCGGTGGCCGGGACGGCGTGGGGCTTCTTCATCCACGCCGACCTGCGCTGGCGCCTCGGTCCGCTGGAATGGCTGCTCACGACCCCGGCCTTCCACCACTGGCACCACAGCCGGCGCGAGCACATCAACCGCAATTACGCGTCCACCCTGCCGGTGCTGGACCGCATCTTCGGCAGCCACTACCTGCCGCGCCACTGGCCGGCCGACTACGGCACCGACACGCCGCAGGCGGATACGCTGGCCGGACAGCTACTCGATCCGCTGCTGCCGGGGCGCGCCACGCGCTAGGCCAGGCGCTGGGAATCCAGCACGTCGACCAGGCGCTCCAGCGGCATCGGGCGGTGGAACAGATAACCCTGCATGGTGGCGCAGCCGTTGGCGCGCAGGTAGCGCGCCTGCACCTCGGTCTCGACGCCTTCCGCCACCAGTTGCAGGCCAAGCCCGCGCGAGATCGAGATGATCGCCAGCACCACCGGGTAGTGGCCGTTCTCGTCGCGGATCTCCTGCACGAAGGACTGGTCGATCTTGATGGTGTGGATCGGGAAGCGGTGCAGATAGGCCAGCGAGGAATAACCGGTGCCGAAATCGTCGATGGCGACCGAGACTCCGAGCTGGCGCAGCTTGCTGAGCTGCTCGATGGCGCGCTGCGGATCGCGGATGCAGACATTCTCGGTCAGCTCGACCTCGACCGATCCGGGCGCGATGCCGTGGCGCTGCAGCGCGGCGCGCATCGTGTCGAAGAAGTCGCCGCGGTCGAGGTAGTGCGGCGACAGGTTCAGCGACAGTTTCAGCTGCCTGCCCTCGACGCCGTTCCACTGCGCCATGTCGGCGCACAGGGCCTCGATCATCCATTCCGACATCGGCAGCATCAGGCCGTTCTCCTCGGCGAAGGGCAGGAATTCGCCGGGCGCCAGCACGCCGCGCTGCGGGTGGTTCCAGCGCATCAGCGCCTCGGCGCCGACGATGCGGCCGTCGGCGGCATCGACCTGGGGCTGGTAGTACATCTCCAGTTCGCCCCGTTCCAGCGCCTTGCGCAGGCTGTGCCCGAGCGCGATCTTCTGGTGCGAGGCATCTTCCATCGCCGCCTCGTAGAAAGCGTGGCCGTTCTTGCCCTCCCCCTTCACGTGGTACATCGCAATGTCGGCATGGCGCAGCAGCTCGTCGATCGAGGCGCCGTCGCCGGGGTAGATCGCGATGCCGATCGAGGCCGAGATGTGGACTTCGTGGCCGTCCAGGTCGAAGGGGCGCTGCAGGCGCTCCATGAACTTGTCCGCGACGATGTGCGCGTCCTCGCGGCTGCGCAGCTCGGGCAGCACGATGGTGAATTCGTCGCCGCCCTGGCGCGCCAGGGTGTCGCCCTTGCGCAGGCATTCCTTGAGGCGCGCCGCGACCTGCTGCAGCAAGGCGTCGCCCTGCACGTGGCCAAGGGTGTCGTTGACCAGCTTGAAGCGGTCGAGGTCGATGAACATGACCGCCAGCTCGGCCTCGCGGCGCTTGGCCTGCAGCATGGCCAGGCCCAGGCGATCCTTGAACAGGATGCGGTTCGGCAGGCCGGTCAGGACGTCGTGGTAAGCCTGGTGATAGATGACTTCTTCCGCGCGCTTGCTGCCGGTGACGTCGCGCGCGATGCCATAGGTGCCGCAAAAGCTCGGCTTGCCGGCCGGGCCGCCGTGCAGATGGATGCCGATCGCACTCAGCGAGATCGTCATCAGCGTATTGCTGAAGATGCGCTCGTGGCTGGTGCCGGGGCCGCACTTCAGGCGCAGTTCGACATTGCGCGCGGCACGCTCGTCGGCACGCCGTTCGTTGAAGACGAAGCGCGCGCGCTCCAGGTCTTCCTCGTGCACCAGGCTGGCGTAGTGGCGGCCGATCAGCGCTTCGCGCCGGTAGCCCAGCAGCTCGCAGGCGCGGTCGTTGACGAAGGCGAATCGGCCTTCGTGGTTCAGCGTGTAGATGATGTCCGGCGAGGCATCCACCAGGTAGCGGTACATCTGCTCCGAGCTCTCGAGCTGGCGCGCGATGCGGCGGTTGGCCTGGGCCAGGGCGCGCTGGCGCAGCGCGTTGTCCACCGTGCCCAGCAGCTCTTCGCGGTTGTAGGGCTTGCGCAGGTAGTCGTGGGCGCCGCGCTTGAGGGCGCCGATGGCGGCCTCGATCTCGACCATCCCGCTCATCACGATGACGTCGGCATCGATGTCGGCCGCCTTGATATGGTCCATGATCTGGTGGCCGCCGAGGTCGGGCAGGCGCAGGTCGAGCAGCACCAGGTCGAAGCGGCTGTCCGCCAGATGACGCAGGGCTTCGGCGCCGGTGGCGGCCGTGCTCAGGAGATAACCGCGGTGTTGCAGCAACGCTTCCAGCGAAGCCAGCGCCCGCGGTTCGTCGTCGACCAGCAGCAGGCGCGGCGGCTCGCCCGGGGCACCTGCCAGCCCGCCGGCCTGCGCAGCCGGCCGGAGGTCGATATTGAACAAGCTTGCGGAGGCTCCGCCAGGTCGGGTGGCATCGGGCGCTGCCACCGCGGTGTTCGGATTCCACAAGGTCATATTTTTGCTCAGAAGACGGGCGCGAAGCGCTCTGGCGGTGTCATTCGCCAGAAAAGCACGACTAGTTTATTATAAGAAATTGTATTCCACTCATATTACATAAATCGTGCAAGCGAAACAACGGTTAAACGAAAAATCGATAGCAGCAAGCCTATAAATTTGCCGAAAACCGGCAAAGAGTCGATTGATCTACAATCCGGAGCCCCTTCTGGAGACAACAATGTTCGAGATCAGCCAGCTGCGCTGCTTCATCGCGGTGGCGGAGGAACTCCATTTCAGCCGCGCCGCCGAACGCCTGAACATGACCCAGCCGCCCTTCAGCCGCCAGATCCGCCTGCTCGAGCACCAGGTTGGCGTGCCCCTGCTGGAGCGCACCAGCCGCGCGGTGCGCCTCACCCCCGCCGGCAAGGCCTTCCTGCCGCAGGCCGCGCGCATCCTGCGCAGCGCCGAGGAAGCGGTGTTCACCGCGCGCCGCGCCGCCCGCGGCGAACAAGGCAGCCTGGCGATCGGCTTCACCTCCGCCTCCGGCTACAGCCTGCTGCCCGAAGTGGTGCGCCGCCTGCGCGAACGCCTGCCCGGCGTGTCGCTCAATCTCAAGGAGCTGGTCAGCACGGCGCAGGTGGAAGCGCTCAACGCCGGAGAACTCGACCTGGCCATCATGCGGCCGCACACCATCAACAGCGAACTGGAAAGCCGGCGCCTGGTGACGGAATCGCTGATGCTGGCGGTCCACGAACGCGAGGCAGCAAGCTGGCCGCTCGAGCCCACCCTGCAAAGCCTGCACGGCCGGCCCTTCATCATGTACTCGCCCCATGAAGCGCGGCCCTGGTATTTGATGCTGCACGAGCGCTTCGCGCGCGCCGGCGTCATGCCCGACATCGTCGAGCACATCGGCCAGATCCACACCATGCTGGCGCTGGTGCGGGTCGGCGTCGGCGCCGCCCTGATCGCCGAGGGCGCGGCGCGCCTCAAGTTCGACGGCATCGTGATGCGCAGGATGGACACCGAGCCGGTGGACATGGTGTGCACCTGGCGGCGCGACAACGACAACCCGGTACTCGACATCTTCCGGCGCGAGATCCTGCCGACCTTCGATGCCGGCGCCATCGGTGATTCACTTCGTGATTCAATTCAACGATTCAATTTTTGAATCGTTGGCGATACTAATTGGTTTGATTGGGCATGAATCGGGTCCTATGATGGCTTCGCGGAGACAGCGCAGGCAACCCAGAGTGCCGCCTGTCTCTTCGATAACGAATATCGCCAGGAGACAACCGTGGAACAAGCCCCAACCATCAAGGCGGCAGCCGCCGTCAAGGTCCAGTCGCGCACGCGCTGGGTGATCCTGGCCATGCTGTTTGCGATCACGACCATCAACTACGCCGACCGCGCCACCATCTCGATCGCCGGCGCCGACATCAAGAAGGAGCTCGGCCTGGATGCGGTGCAGATGGGCTTCGTGTTCTCCGCCTTCGCCTGGTCCTACGTGCTGGCCCAGCTGCCGGGCGGCTGGCTGCTCGACCGCTTCGGCTCGCGCATCACCTATTTCTTCAGCATCTTCCTGTGGTCGGCCTTCACCATGTGCACCGGCGCCGCCGGCTTCTTCACCGGCGCCGCTGCGGTGGCGGCGCTGTTCGTGCTGCGCATGCTGGTCGGCGCCGCCGAGGCGCCCTCCTTCCCGGCCAACAGCCGCATCGCCTCCTCGTGGTTCCCGACCCGCGAGCGCGGCCTGGCCGCCGCCGTGTTCAACTCGGCCCAGTACTTCGCCACCGTGCTGTTCGCCCCCATCATGGGCTGGCTGGTGCACAGCCACGGCTGGCACAGCGTGTTCTACGTGATGGGCGCGCTGGGCATCCTGATGGCGCTGCTGTGGCTGAAGCTCATCCACGGGCCCAGGGAACACCCGTCGGTCAGCGCCGGCGAACTGAAATACATCGAGGAAGGCGGCGCCCTGGTCGATCTGGAGAGCAAGCGCCAGGCCGCCGGCGCCAGCGGCGTGGACACCCTCGCCTGCATCAAGGAACTGCTGTCCAACCGCATGCTGCTGGGCGTCTACATCGGCCAGTACTGCATCACCACCCTCACCTATTTCTTCCTGACCTGGTTCCCGGTCTACCTGGTGCAGGAGCGCCACATGACCATCCTGAAGGCCGGCTTCGTGGCGTCGCTGCCGGCGATTGCCGGCTTCCTCGGCGGGATCGTGGGCGGCTGGGTGTCGGATGCGCTGAGCCGCGCCGGTTATTCGCTCTCGGTGTCGCGCAAGCTGCCGATCGTGGCCGGCATGCTGCTGTCGATGAGCATGATCGCCTGTAACTACATCGAGGACGACACCATGGTGGTCGCGGTGATGTCGCTGGCCTTCTTCGGCAAGGGTGTCGGTGCGCTGGGCTGGGCGGTGGTGTCGGACACCTCGCCCAGGGAAGCCGGCGGCTTGAGCGGCGCCCTGTTCAACACCTTCGGCAACACCGCCGGCATTACCACCCCGATCGCGATCGGCTACATCGTGCAAAGCACCGGCTCGTTTTCCGGCGCCCTGGTCTTCGTCGGCATCAACGCGGCGCTGGCCATCGTGTCCTACCTGTTCATCGTCGGCGACATCAAGCGGGTGACGCTGGTGAAATCGCTCATCGTGAAATAATCAACCCAGTATCAAGATACCCAGACCAGAACGGAGACCTTCATGAATACCACCGTCAGCCATGCCCCCATCGTCACCGACCTGCGCGTCGTCCCGGTCGCCGGGCGCGACAGCATGCTCCTGAACCTGTCCGGCGCCCACGGCCCCTGGTTCACCCGCAACATCGTGATCCTGACCGACAGCGCCGGCAACACGGGCCTGGGCGAAGTCCCGGGCGGCGAAAAGATCCGCCAGACCATCGAGGATGCGCGCCCGCTGGTGGTCGGCAAGACCCTGGGCGACTACAACAATGTGCTGAACGCGATGCGCAAGGCCTTCGCCGACCGCGACGCCGGCGGCCGCGGCCTCCAGACCTTCGACCTGCGCACCACCATCCACGCCGTCACCGCCGTCGAATCGGCCCTGCTCGACCTGCTCGGCCAGTTCATGAACGTGCCGGTGGCGGCCCTGCTGGGCGAAGGCCAGCAGCGCGATGCCGTCGAGATGCTGGGCTACCTGTTCTACGTGGGCGACCGCAACAAGACCGACCTGGCCTACCGCAGCGAACCGGATGCCGGCGACGCCTGGTCGCGCCTGCGCAACGAGGAAGCCTTGACCCCGGAAGCCGTGGTGCGCCTGTGCGAGGCCGCGCGCGAACGCTATGGCTTCAACGACTTCAAACTGAAAGGCGGCGTGCTGTCGGCCGACGCCGAGATGGACGCCATCGTCGCCATGCACGAGCGCTTCCCGGACGCCCGCATCACGCTCGACCCGAACGGCGCCTGGTCGCTGGCGGAAGCGGTGCGCGTGTGCCGCGACAAGCACGGCATCCTGGCCTATGCCGAAGACCCTTGCGGCGCCGAGAACGGCTTCTCCGGCCGCGAGGTGATGGCCGAATTCCGCCGCGCCACCGGCCTGCCGACCGCCACCAACATGATTGCCACCGACTGGCGCCAGATGGCCCATTCGATCCAGCTGCAATCGGTCGACATCCCGCTGGCCGACCCCCACTTCTGGACCATGCAGGGTTCGGTGCGCGTGGCCCAGCTGTGCCAGATGTTCGGCCTGACCTGGGGCTCGCACTCGAACAACCATTTCGATATTTCGCTGGCGATGTTCACCCACGTCGGCGCCGCCGCGCCGGGCAAGGTGACGGCGATCGACACCCACTGGATCTGGCAGGACGGCCAGCGCCTGACGCGCGACCCTTTGAAGATCGAAGGCGGCCACATCCGCATCCCGGCCAGGCCCGGCCTGGGCATCGAGCTGGACGAGGCGGAACTGGAAAAGGCGCACCAGGACTACAAGAACATGGGCCTGGGCGCGCGCGACGACGCCGCCGCCATGCAATTCCTGGTGCCGGGCTGGCAGTTCGACAACAAGCGGCCTTGCCTGGTACGCTGATGGCCGCTGAATGAGAGGCGTGAACGCATAAAGCCACCTCGCGGTGGCTTTATTGCTTTGACGGTGAAACGGATTTAATGAGGCAGCAGCGCCAGTTCCGGCGCGGCGCGGCCGGCCGAGGACCGATGGGTGTAGACCGCGCCATTGCCGGCGCCGGTTTTGAAGACGCCGACCACTTCTGCCAGGCGCACCGCCTGTTCCTGCATCGCTTCGGCGGCCGCCGAAGCCTCCTCCACCAGCGCCGCGTTCTGCTGGGTCACGCCGTCCATCTCGACGATCGCCTTGTTGACCTGCTCGATGCCGCTGCTTTGCTCGTCGCTGGCGCGCGAAATCTCGTTCATGATGCCGGTGACGCGGCCGATGCTCTCGACGATATTGCCCATGGTGGCGCCGGCCTTGTCGACCAGGGCGCTGCCGACGTCGACCTTCTGCACCGAGTCGTCGATCAGGGCCTTGATTTCCTTGGCCGCCGCCGCCGAGCGGTGCGCCAGGTTGCGCACTTCGCTGGCCACCACCGCAAAGCCGCGGCCCTGCTCGCCGGCGCGCGCCGCCTCGACCGCCGCGTTCAGCGCCAGGATGTTGGTCTGGAAGGCGATGCTGTCGATGACACCGATGATGTCGACGATCTTGCGCGAGGAAGCGTTGATCGCGCCCATGGTGTCGACCACTTCGGCCACCACCGCGCCGCCCTGCTCGGCGATGCGGGCCGAATCGCTGGCCAGGCTGTGGGCATGGCGCGCGCTCTCCGCATTGCGGTGCACGGTGGACGTCAGTTCCTCCATCGAGGAAGCGGTTTCTTCCAGCGAGCTGGCCTGGTGCTCGGTCCGGCTCGACAGGTCCTGGTTGCCGGACGCGATTTCCGCCGAGGCGGTGGCGATGGTATCGGTGCCGGTGCGCACGCGGCCGACGATGTCCAGCAGGTTGGCATTCATTTTCTGCAGCGCCGCCATCAGCTGGCCGGTCTCGTCCTTGCTGGTGACTTCGATGCGGCTGGTCAGGTCGCCGGACGAGACCCGTTCGGCGATGGCCACGGCCTGCTCGATCGGACGGCGGATCGAACGGGTGATGAAGACCGCGCACAGGATACCGATCAGGACCGCGGCCGTGCCCAGGCCGATCAGCGTCACCTTCGCGCTCTCGTACGCGTCGCCGACCTGGTCGACGAAACTCTGCTGCGATTTTTGCTGGGCGGCGGCAAGCTTGTCGGCGGCCTCCAGGTAGGCCACCGTGAGGGGGCGCATGCGGGTCTCGAAGATCTCCTTGGCCTTGGCCAGGTCGCCGGCGTCCTTGGCCGCCAGCAGCTCCTTGCGCGCGGCCAGGTAAGGCACGCGCGCCGCCAGCACTTCCTTGAACAGGGCCTGGGAGGTCGGGTTGCGCAGCCCCGCCCCCACTTCGTCCTGCAGTTGCGCCGAGCGCTTGGAAGCGGCGCTCATGCGTTCCTGGATGCGCTTGACGTCGGCCGGATCGGGGGCGAGGTAAGCCATCTCGACCAGGGTACCGTTGACTTCGATGATCTTCGACCATTCCGCGACCTTGCGCTGGTTGGCGACGCTGGTGTTGACCAGGCGGTCGGTGGCATCGTCGACCTCGGCCATGCGGGTAAGGGTGACCAGGACCAGGATGACGAGCAATGCGAGGACGGCTGCAAATGCAAGGCCGAGCCGGGTGCCGATTTTCAGGTTTTTCATAATAGTTGGCATTGCACAGTGTCACTCAGACATAAGGACAATGTAGATGAAAAGGAATGTTGATAGATAGCACGAATATAGCAGCAAATAGGGATGATTTCCTATAGGCAACATGTTAATTATGCGGCTTTTGTGACACAGAAAGGCATCTAATGCCGGCGCGAAACTGACAATGTTCGTTGCCATATTGCAACGGAGACACTATTGGCACACTCATATTCGGCAAAAGCTGTCGACTTTCCATATGACAACAGTTACAGTCGCAGGCCTTGTTCATGCCTGTTGCCACACCCGACATGCCGCCATTCTTCTCTACGACTTGCCGGACCGCTTGCCTGCTCCTGTTCGGCATCGCCACCGGTGCGCACGCCCAGGACGGGCCCGCGACCGCGAACTCCCCTCCCGCCTGGTCGCTGTCGGGCTTCGGTACGCTTGGCGCCGTGCACTCGAACGAACGGCGGGCCGACTACACGACCTCGGTGCTGAAGGCCTCGGGTGCGGGCGCGACGCGCGCCTGGAGCGCCGACGTGGACAGCCGCCTCGGACTGCAGCTGGACGTCAACCTCGACCGGCGCTGGTCGGCCGTGGTACAGGTGGTCAGCGAGCAGCGCCTCGACAATACCTATCGTCCAAAGATCGAATGGGCCAACCTGAAGTACCAGCTCACCCCCGAGCTGGCACTGCGCGTCGGCCGCATCGCGCTGCCGATTTTCCTCACTGCCGATTACCGCAAGGTCGGCTATGCCTATCCATGGGTGCGCCCGCCAGTCGAGGGCTATGGGTCGCTGCCGATCTCCACCAGCGACGGTATCGACGCCACGCTGCACTGGGATCTCGGCCGGGTGCGCAACGTGTCCCAGATCCTGTTCGGGCACGATGACGTCGACGTGGTGGCGCCGCTGTACGCGTATGGCCGCCGCCTGGTCGGCATCTCGAACACCAGCGATTGGGGCGACCTCAGCGTCCGCGTCAACATGGTCCGCGCCGAAATCACGACCAATGTGGGCAGCCAGCTGTTCGCCGCGCTCAACGCCTTCGGCGCGCCCGGCCAGGCCTTGACCCGGCGCTATGCGATCGATCACAAGAACGCCGACATCGTCAACATCGGCGCCAACTACGATACCGGGCAATGGTTCGTGATGGGCGAAGCCGGACGCACCCACACCCGTTCGCTGCTGGGCGCGACCCACAACGCCTATGTGTCGGGCGGCTGGCGCTGGCTGGCCTTGACGCCGTATGCGGTCTATTCGCGGGTGCGCGCCTCGGGCGCGACCTCGGAGGCCGGCCTGCCGCTGGCCCAGCTGCCGCCGGCGCTGGCAATGCGGGCGGCGGCACTCAACGCCGCCCTCAACGTGCTGGCTTCCACGCCCCAACAGCAGACATCGGTCGCCGCCGGCGTGCGCTGGGATGTGCGCGCCAACCTCGCCCTCAAGTTCCAGTACGACCGCGTCAAACCCGTCCACGGCTCACGCGGCACCTTGACCAACACGACGCCCGCCTTCCGATCGGATCGCGCCTTTGACGTGGCGAGCGTCGCCCTCGATTTCGTCTACTAGGATGACTACGCTCAAGCTCTCCCGCCGCCTGTGCGCGGCCCTCGCGCTTGGCGCCGTGCTGTCGGCCGCCTGCGCCGACGCCAGCCCCGCGCGCGGTCTCGGCGTGTCCGACCTGGTCGTGGTGGTGTCGGCCAGGAGTGCCGTGACGGCGCTGCGCACCGACCAGGTCGCGGCGATCTTCCTCGGCCAGGCGCTGCGCTTCCCCGACGGCGTGGAAGCGGCGCCACTCGACCAGCGCATCGGTTCGGCCGTGCGCGACGAGTTCTACCTGCGCATCGCCAACAAGACGCCGGCGCTGCTCAAGGCCTACTGGTCGAAGATGGTCTTCACCGGCCGCGGCCAGCCACCCGGCGAACTGGCCGACAGCGCGGCGATCCGGCGCAAGGTGGCCGACGATCCCGACGCCATCGGCTACATCGAACGCGGCGCGCTCGACCCGAGCGTACGCGCAGTGCTGGTGGTGCAGTGACGAAGCCGCCATCCGCGGCGGCGCGCGGGCGCTTCAAACGCCTCGGACGGGCGCTCGAGACCCATGTCGCGCTGCCGCTGTTCGCCCTGCTGCCGCTGGCCGCGATCTGGGTCGCCACCTTCCACTTCATCGCGGTCGAACGCGGCGCCGCCGTGAATGCCGCACGCGACGCCACGCGCGAGCAGATCGACACCTATGAAGCCCAGATGGCACGCAACCTCAACGCCATCGACCAGACCCTCAAGGTCATCAAGTATTCGGTCGAACTGAACGGCCCGCGCGCCGCCCTCCCGGCGCTGCGCGACCAGGGATTGCTGCCGCCGGGCCTGGTGTTCCAGGTCAGCTTCTCGGACCGCGACGGCCATATCGTCGACAGCAATCCTTATACGGGGCAACGCGAGGTCGCGCACGAAAGCTACTTCACCCTGCATACAGCGCGCAATGGCGGGACGCCCTTCGTCAGCGCCGCGATCCGGGATGCCGCCAAGGATGAACCGCACCTGCATTTCACGCGGCGCATCAACGATGCCGCCGGCGGTTTTGCCGGCATCGCCATCGTCGAAGTCGATCCGGCCTACTTCACCAGCGCCTACGAGCGCTCGCGCGCCGGCGAGCACGGCATGCTGGCCCTGGTGGGGGCCGACGGCACCGCGCGCGCCATGCGCATCGGCGACAAGGTCTCCTGGGGCCAGCGCTTTTCGCTCGATGGGCTCGAAGTCAATGCGGGCAACGCGGGCGCTGCGGGCGATACTGGCGAAGCGGCCATTGGCGCTGCCCTGGTCCCGCGTGCGAGCGCGGCCGACGGCGTGATGCGCTACACCAGCGCGCGCCACCTGCACGGCTTCCCGCTGACGGCCGTGGTGGGCCTGTCCGCCGACGAGCAGATGGCGCAGTTCGAGCAGCATCGCGCCACCTATATGGCAGCCGCGGCCGCGGCGAGTGCGCTGCTGGTGGGCGTGGTGGCGCTGGTCAGCGCCTGGTCCTGGCAACTGTCCAAGGCCAGGCGGCGCGAGCGGCGTGCCCAGGAGACCTACGTGGCGGCCTCGGAAGCCAGCCTGGATGCCTTCTTCGTCCTGCGCAGCGTGACCGGCGCCGACGGCCTTATCCGCGACTTCCTGATCGAAGACACCAACAGCCGCGCTGAACAGCTCACCGGCTTCGCCAGCGATGCCATGCGCGGCCGGCTGCTGTGCGAATTGCTGCCCTATTCGCGCGACAACGGCATGTTCGCGGAACTGGTGCAAGTCAGCACCCGCCACGTGCCGATGGAAACAGAATGGCAGGCCGCCAATGGCCCGGCCGCGGGACGCTGGCTGCAGCGCCAGATCGTCGCCGTCCAAGGCGGCGCGGTGGCGATGGTGCGCGACACCACCGAGCGCAAACTGGCCGAGGAGCGCGTGCGTCACATGGCACACCACGACGAGCTGACCGGCCTGCCCAACCGTACCCTGATCCGCGATCGCCTCGAGCAGGCGGTGGCTGCCGCCGCGCGCGACGGCGGCCAGCTGGCGCTGGCCTTCATCGACCTGGACGGCTTCAAGCTGGTCAACGACGGCCTGGGACACAATGCCGGCGACGAGCTGCTGCAAGTGATCGGCACCCGCATGCAGGCCTGCCTCGGTGCCGGCGATACCCTGGGCCGCCTGGGCGGGGACGAGTTCGTGATCCTGCTGCCGCAGGTGGCCGCCAGCCCGCTCGCCGTCAGCCCCTTGCTGGAAAGGGTGCGGCGGACGGTGGCGGAGCCGGTGCAGATCGGGGCCCAGACCGTGCAGGTCAGCTGCAGCATGGGCGTGGTGATGTACCCGCGCGACGGCGAAGACCCGAAGACGCTGATGATGAACGCCGATGCCGCCATGTACCGCGCCAAGGACACCGGCAGCAACAACTTCCAGTTCTACACGCCTGAAATGAACGCCAGCCTGGAAGAGAAACTGGTGCTGCTGGAGGGCTTGCGCAAGGCACTCGATGCGACCCTGGCTGGAGACGATGCGGCGCCGGCGCCGGCCGGCCGCTTTCACCTGCTGTACCAGCCCAAGGTCGACCTGCGCAGCGGCGCCATCTTCGGCGTCGAGGCGCTGATCCGCTGGCATCATCCGGAACACGGCATGGTGCCGCCCTTGCAGTTCATCGCGCTGGCCGAGGAATCGGGCATGATCATCGACCTCGGCGACTGGGTGGTGCGCAGCGCCTGCCGCCAGGCGCGTGCCTGGCGCGATGCCGGCCTCGCTGCGCTGGTGGTGTCGGTCAACGTGTCGGCCCGTCAGTTCGAGGAAGACCGGCTGGTGGAGCGCGTGGCCGCGGCCCTGGCCGACGCCGGACTGCCGCCGGAGGCCCTCGAACTCGAGGTCACCGAAAGCCTGCTGATGCGCGACCTCGGCCAGGCGCTCGAGCGCATGGGGCAGCTCAAGGCGATGGGCGTTTCGCTGTCGATCGACGACTTCGGCACCGGTTATTCGAGCCTGTCCGCCCTGAAGTCCTTCCCGATCAGCACCCTCAAGATCGACAAATCCTTCGTGCGCGACCTGGCGTCCAGCGCCGGCGACCAGGCCATCGCGCTGGCCGTGATCTCGCTCGGCCACCGCCTGCAGCTGCGCGTGCTCGCCGAGGGTGTCGAGACCGAGGCGCAGCGCGACTTCCTGCGCGCCCACGGTTGCGATGAAATCCAGGGTTACCTGTTCAGCCCGCCGGTGCGGGGCGCGCGCATCGCCGAGATGCTGGCCGGCGGAACAGGCTTGCCGCACCGGGACGCCGCGGCGCTGATGGCCGGCTAAAGTTGCGGCGCCGTGCGCCCGAGTCCGGCGTAAATATTACTACCGCAATCAATCGCGCGCTGTGTGCAGTGCAGCAATGACAAAATAAGGTCAGGGCAGCACGGCAGTCGATCTCCCTGTTGCCCTTTCGTGTCTTTACTGTCGAAAGGAACAACGATGCGCCTGCCCCTGATCCCCCCGTCCGAACTCAGCGACGAGCAAAAACCCCTTTACGACGCAATGCGCAAGGGCATTGCGAGCAATTTCAACGCCTTCAAGGTCGAACGCGAAGACGGTGCCCTGATGGGGCCATGGAATCCCTGGCTGCACGAGCCCGCGATCGGCAAGGCAATCTGGAACCTGACGCTGGCCATGACCGCCGGGGCCGTGTTGCCGGACAAGGTGCGCCAGATCGCCATCCTGGTGGTGGGCGCGCGCTACAACGCGGCCTATGAACTGTATGCCCACGTGGCGGTGGCCGAGCACGAGGGCATGGCGCCGGAGCGCCTGGCGGCCCTGGTGGCCGGACTGAAGCCGCTCGATCTGTCCAAGGAGGAAAACGTGGCCTTCGATTTCGCGCATGCCTTGTGCCGCGGCGGCGTGCTGCCGGAACCCTTGTACCGCCTGGCGCTCGCCACCTTCGGCCAGCGCGCCACCAACGAGCTGATCTACCTGGTCGGCCTGTACGCCATGGTGTCGACGACACTGAATGGCTTCAACGTGCCGGTGCCCGAACGTGAATAGCCACGACCACGGCATCCTCCACGAAGCCAGGCGCGCGGTCCCCGAACCGCCCAGGCCCCGCCCGTCGCCTACGCCCTTCGAATGCGTGGCCCTGGTACTGCAGGGCGGCGGCGCGCTCGGCGCCTACCAGGCCGGGGTCTACCAGAAACTGCTCGAAAGCGGGGTCGAGCCGACCTGGGTCTCCGGCATCTCGATCGGCGCCATCAACAGCGCCATCATCGCCGGCAACCCGCGCGAACAGCGGGTGGCGCGCCTGCGCGAGTTCTGGGAACTGGTCAGCACCGCCAGCGACGGCGTGCCCGGCGACCAGTGGACCACCTTCGCCCTGGCCGACCCGATGCGCGTGTGGCTGAACCAACTGGCCGCCGGGCGGGTGCTGGTGACCGGCGTGCCGGGCTTTTTCGAGCCGCGCCTGCCGCCGCCATGGCTTGGCATGACCGGCGCCACCCCTGGCACCGGCGCCACCAGCTATTACGATACCGCGCCGCTGCGTGCCACCCTGGAGCGCCTGGTCGATTTCGAGCGCATCAACGCCCGCGAAACCCGGCTCAGCATCGGCGCGGTGAACGTCCGGACCGGCAACTTCGCCTATTTCGACAATGCCAGCGAGCGCATTCGCCCCGAGCACGTGATGGCCAGCGGTGCGCTGCCGCCCGGCTTCGACGCGGTCGAGATCGACGGCGAGCGCTACTGGGATGGCGGCATGGTGTCCAACACGCCGCTCGACTGGGTGCTGTCGGCGCGCTCGGGCCTGGATACCCTGATCTTCCAGGTGGATCTGTGGAGCGCGCGCGGCGACGTGCCGAGCGACCTGGCCAGCGTCGCCACGCGCATGAAGGAAATCCAGTATTCCAGCCGCACCCGCAGCGCCACCGACGCCTTCCGCCGCACCGAGAAACTGCGCACCGCCTTCAACGAGCTGCTGGCCCAGATGCCGGCCGGGCTGGCGGCCTCGCCCCAGGCGCGCCTGCTGGCGGCGGCCTCCGATCCGGCGCTCTACAACATCGTCGAGCTGGTGTATCGCTCGCCGACTTACGAAGGCCAGTACAAGGACTTTGAATTTTCGCGCCGGACCATGAACGAGCACTGGCAGGCGGGGTATGCGGACGCCAGCAAGACGCTCGCACACCGCGAAATCTTCGAGCTGCCGCACCCCGAGGACAATCCGGCGCTGTACGACTTCCTGACGGCGCCGGCCCAGGCCAGCGCGCCATCCCTCGATTCGCCCACCACCCAACCGACATAAGGAGCATTCCATGGACATGCAAGACAAGGTCGCGGTCGTCACCGGCGCCGCCAGCGGCATCGGCAAGGAAATCGCCAAGGTGTACTTCGAGAACGGTGCCAGGGTCGTCATCGCCGACCTCAACCCGGATGCCGCCCAGGCCGCCGCGCGCGAGCTGGATCCGTCCGGCGAGCGCGCGATGGCGGTGGCGATGGACGTCACCAGCGAAGAACAGGTCGACGCCGGCATCGCCGCGGTGGCGGACAGGTTCGGCGGCATCGATGTGCTGGTGTCGAACGCCGGCATCCAGATCGTCAACCCGGTTGACGCCTTCGACTTCGGCGACTGGAAGAAGATGCTGGCGATCCACCTCGACGGCGCCTTCCTGACCACGCGCGCCTGCCTCAGGCGCATGTACGCGCAGGGCCGCGGCGGCAGCGTCATCTACATGGGGTCGGTGCACTCCAAGGAAGCCTCGGTGCTGAAGGCCCCTTACGTCACCGCCAAGCACGGCCTGGTCGGCCTGTGCAAGGTGGTGGCCAAGGAAGGCGCGGCCCACGGTGTGCGCGCCAATGTGATCTGCCCCGGCTTCGTGCGCACGCCGCTGGTCGAAAAGCAGATTCCCGAACAGGCCCGCGAGCTCGGCATCAGCGAAGAGGACGTGGTGAAAAAGGTGATGCTGAAGGAGACCGTGGACGGCGAATTCACCACCGTCGAGGATGTCGCACGGACCGCACTGTTCCTGGCGGCTTTCCCGACCAATGCGCTGACCGGGCAGTCGATCGTGGTCAGCCACGGGTGGTTCATGCAATAAGCGCCGGTGGCAGGCGGCGGCAGACTCTGGTTCGCGTTCGAGGCGGTCTTCGGTATGTCCAGCGTCCAAACCGTGAAGACAATGACAAGGACTGCTGCAAGACTGCCATGCATAGTGTTTTAGATGCATTCAAACGCCAACAAAAAGACAATTTTCTACACTTTTGCCAAATTTGGAGATAGTTTCTTACAGACTCGGTCATTACACTGATCTATATTTCTCCGGTGCAACTTCCATCACTCGCCCCATCACCGGAGAACACCATGCCCGACCGGCACCGAGATACCTGCATTACCCCGGGCCGCGCCCGCCCTGTCCCGAACCGGCCGGGCGCCGCAGGCCTGGTTTCCTCGAGCCTGCTGGCCGGCCTTGCAGTACTGCTCTCCGCCTGCGGTCCCGGCAGCGACGGCGGCGCGCAATCCGGCAGCATGGCGCGCACCGCCGCCCAGGTGACCGCGGCAGAGGCGCCGCTGACGCCGGTCGCCATCAGCGCCAGCGGCGCCGAACGCGGCGATTTGTCGGCCGAGAAAGCGATCGACCATGACGACGCCACCCGCTGGGGCAGCGCCTTTGCCGACGATCAGAACCTGACCCTCGACTTCGGCCAGCAGCAAGTCGTCACCCGCGTGCGCATCGCCTGGGAAAACGCCCACGCCAGCGCCTACACGCTGCAGGTGTCCGACGATTTGAGCACCTGGACCACGATCAAGACCGTCACCGACAGCACCGGCGGCGTGGAAGACCTCGGCGGCCTGGCAGGCAAGGGCCGTTACCTGCGCATGCAGGGCGTCAAGCGCTCGTCGCAGTACGGCTACTCGATCTTCGAGATCCAGGCGTTTTCCGGCACGCCGGTGACGCCGGCCGATCCCGTGCCTCCCGTGGTCGACACCAGCAAGCCGGGCGTCGTGGTGAAGCCGCTGCGCGCGCTGTCGTCCGGCGACCAGAACCCGGGCCTGGCGGCGGCGATGGCGATCGACGGCAAGAGCGACACGCGCTGGGCCAGCAATGCCGAAGACGGTGCCTGGATCACTTTCGATTTCGGCGTCAAGACCCCTGTCGGCTACATGAAGCTGAGCTGGGAAAACGCCTATGGCAAGGAATACGCGCTGCGCACGTCGGATGACGGCCAGACCTGGTCGCAGCTGCGCTACGTCAGCGGCGCGAGCGGCGGCACCGAGGAACTGTTCAACCTGAACGCCAACGCGCGCTACATCCAGCTGCAGGGCATCGCGCGCGCGACCCAGTACGGCTATTCGCTGTTCGAGGTCGAGTTCAAGACCCCGGGCAGCGACAACACCCTGGCCGCCAGCGCCACCACGCCCCTGGCCTATCCGGCCGGCGGCAACGGCATGACCCCGCTGCCGGCCCAGCCGGCGCTGGAGATGCTGCAATTCAGCCTGCCGGACGGCACCCTGGTCACGCGCTACGGCGCGCGCGCGATGGCGCGCCACGGCCGCGAGCGCGGCGAGGCCTGGAGCGAGATCGGCTACGGCGCCAACGACACCGTCGACGCCGGCGGCCTGCCGCTCGACAAGGGGCCCGGCAACTATCTCACCTTCGTGCCGCAATACTTCCAGAACCGCACCTGGGGCGTCGAGATCATCGACAACAGCCTGGTGAAGGGCGTGGCCAAGCCGCAGCTGATCATCAACAACTACAACCAGGTCGACTTCCTGCCCGGCCAGACGGTGTTCGTGCGCCGCTGGGATGCGCCCGACGTCACCGACTACGGCTGGATGACCGGCCCGCAGCTGGAAGACGACAAGGTCACGCTGTGCCAGCCGGTGCCCTACCCGGCCGACGGTGTGCTGCGCAGCGCCAACGGCATCAACAGCGGCTGCACCATGAAGCTGGTCGCCTATCCGCAGCACGGCGAGCTGAATGCGGACGGCTTCAAGACCGGCAAGACCATCGGCGCGCGCGCGCTGGTGCCGGGCGACGAGATCGAGATCGCGCCATCGATGTTCGCGACCGTCGAAGGGATGGCCGCCAAGGGCGACAAGGGCGGTATTCGCTACTACGGCCCGGAGCTGATGTACGTGATGGGCAAGGGCCTGCGCCCGTGGTACGGCACCTTGCCGCGCCTGAACTCGACGCCGCTGCCGGATGCCGCGCTGTCCGGCGGCCTGGCCTCGGTCTCCTACGACTATGCGGACAATGCCTCGTTCATGTTCCAGCAGCCGCCCGCCAACATCGGCATGCAGAACATCCAGCGCTTCGTCGAAGGACGGCGCCTGGTCCACGCCAGCTTCAGCACCGGCGCCCACAACGAACCGGGCAACGACCCTTACCTGCCGGTGGCCGGCCTGCTGGGCAGCCGCTTCAACCAGGCCGCCTGCATCGGCTGCCACACCAACAACGGCCGCAGCCCGGCGCCGAGCCAGATCAACCAGAAGCTGGACGCCATGGCGGTACGCGTGGCCGCCCTCGACGCATCCGGGCGCCAGGTCCCGCATCCGCAATACGGCACCGCGATCCAGATGAACGGCGGCGGCGCGGCGGGAAGCGCGCGCAACTGGGGCATGGCGGTGCGCGTCGGCGGCTTCCAGTCGCAATCGGTGGCGCTGGCCGACGGCAGCACGGTGGAACTGCGCAAGCCGACCCTGAGCTTCGAGGGTCCGGCACCGGCGATCTATTCGGTGCGCGCGGCCCAGCCGATGATCGGCGCCGGCCTGCTGGAAGCCGTGCCCGAGGCCGACATCCTGGCGCGGGTGCGCAGCGCGCCCGACGCCGACGGCGTGCTCGGTACCGCCAACTTCGTCTACGACCCGGAAAGCGGCGCGGTGCGCCTGGGCCGATTCGGCTGGAAGGCGTCCAAGGCGACCCTGCGCCACCAGACCGCCGAAGCGCTGATGATCGACATGGGCGTGACCTCGCCTGTGTACCCGAACCGCGCCTGCATGAGCGGTCCGGCCGCCTGCGCCGCCGGCGGTGCCCAGGCCGGCATCTCGGAAGCCGACCTGCAGAAGATCTCGCACTACCTGGCCCTGGTGGCGGTGCCGGCCCAGCGCAGCATCGCCAGCGGCTTCCCGAAAGGCGTGACGCCGCTCGACGAGCACCGCGTCGATCCGGTCCTGGTGAACAACGGCGCCAGGCTGTTCGACGGCATGCGCTGCACCGCCTGCCATGCGGCGACCCTGAAGACCGGTCCCGGCCACCTGTTCGCCGAACTGCGCAACCAGACCATCCATCCCTATACCGACCTGCTGCTGCACGACATGGGCGAAGGCCTGGCCGACAAGTTCGGCGAGGGCCAGGCCAAGGGCGGCATGTGGCGCACCGCGCCGCTGTGGGGCATCGGCTACACCGACAAGGTGATGGGCGACGGTACCAGGGTCGGCTACCTGCACGACGGCCGCGCGCGCAACCTGACGGAAGCCATCATGTGGCACGGCGGCGAGGCGGCCCAGGCCCGCGAGCGCTTCGCCAGGTCGCCGAAGGCGGAGCGCGAGGCGCTGCTGGCCTTCCTGCGCTCGATGTGAGCGCGCGCACGTCGGTCGCGGCAAAAAGCCACCTTTGCGGTGGCTTTTCTTTTTTACCGGTACAGCGCCGGATCGTCAGCCGGCGCGACAGCGCATCATGGCCGCATCACGGTCGCGTCGCCGCCGCGAACTGGCCACTCAGCACGTCGTTCTGCGGCTGGTAGAAGCTGGTGCGGATGTCGAGCAGGCCGAGCAGGGTGTGGTCCAGCTTGTCGGTGCGGTACTCGCGTCCCTCGATCACCGCGCGCATGGCCAGCGTGGACGGATCCTGGCGCGTGGTCCACAACAGCAGCGGCACCTCGTAGCCGCTCGGGTCGGTGGCCGAATGGCCGGCGAAGTTGCGGTAATGGCCGACCTCCTGCCCGTGATCCGACACATAGACCACCGAGAACGGCGCGCCGGACGACGCGCCGGAGGACGCACTCTGCCGCGCCTTCTGGAAGATCGCGGCGATCACGTGGTCGGAGTACAGCATGGCATTGTCGTAGTCGTTGCGCGCCTTGCGGATCCAGTACGGCCGGCCCGCCTTGACCAGCGCCGCGCTGACGGCATCGTCGGCACCGGAGAATTTGTCGAAGGCGGCCGGATAGCGCAGGTCGTAGCGCAGGTGTCCGCCCTGCATGTGGACGACGACCAGCTTGCGCGGCGCGGGGCCGGCCAGCACGCGGTCCAGCTGGGGCAGCAACAGCTCGTCCAGGCTGCGCGAGGCGCGCCCGCGCCCCTTGTTGACGAAGATCTGCTCGTTCGCATGTTCGGCCAGGATCTGGATCGGACCATCGCCCTGCTCCTGGTTCGACAGCCAGGTCACGTGGTAGCCGGCGGTGCGCGCCAGCGCCAGCACGTTCGGTTCGGTCAGCCAGGCGTCGGGACGGTCGAGCGTGGCGGGCGTCAGCATTTTCATCAGCGACTGGATGGTGGTGGCATCGGACGAGCGCACGTGCTTGAAGACCAGCATGTCCTCGTGGCGGGCGTCGAGCGCCGGCGTGGTCTTCCTCGGGTAGCCGTACAGCGACCAGTTGCTGCGGTTGACGCTTTCGCCCAGCACCAGCACCAGGGTTTGCCGCTCCGGCCCGGTGTAGGCGGTCTGGTAGCGCCGCGCCGCCACCAGGTCGCTCGCGACCTTGCGCTTGACGTCGGCCAGGAAGGCGCGCTGCACCTGGTAATCGTTGAAATAGGAAGGCCAGTACACGAGCGGATTCTCGTCCGCCATGGTGGTATTGAGGTGCAGGGCCGCAAACAGGGCGAACAGCGCGCTGCCGAGCCAGCGGTCGCGCCGGCGCGTGACGGGCGCGGCGCCGGCGGCGCGCTGCGACTTGCGCTCGGCCCAGTACAGCAAGGCCACCAGCCCGGCCAGCAGCAGGGTCACCAGCGCCAGGTGGGGCCAGTAGCTCTCGATGAATTCGCGCACTTCGTTGGGATTGCTGCCGAGGATGGCGTCGGCCACCACGATGTGCTTCGGCGCCAGGCCGTACAGCCAGAACAGGAAGCCCTCGATCGTCGCATTCAGCAGCACCAGGCTGTTGATGGCCAGGGCGGCGCCGGCCACCAGGCGGCGCCTGCAGCGCAGCAGTTGCAGGCCCGCCAGCCCCGCATTCGCGAACAGGGCGAAGCCTGCCGCCTTGTTCAGGCTGTGCAAGTCCTGCATGCCGAGCAGCCAGTACAGCGCCAGGCCGAGGATGGTCATACCGGCGCGGATGACGGCCTGGCGCAGCGCCAGCGAGATGGCGCTTGTCGGTGTTGCGATCAAACTGGTTTCCTTCGCGAGGATGCGCCTGCGGCTGGGGGCATCGTGATCATGTGTTGTCGATGTCGCAACGCAGGGGGCGCATGCGGCTCGGCAGTTTAACTGTTCACCCGGCACAAGTGATCGAGGCAGGCTAAATTTTTTCTCCTCCACGCCGGTGCGCCTGCGCCAAAGTGACAGCATTGTCATCTCGCCATCATGCAATTGACGCCAGCCGGCGGCTAGTCTGTGGCCTGGTAAGGCATTCCGCTTTGATTGACCAACGATGACCAGGAGAACCCGATGAAACGAAAGATGACAATGCGCGGCGCGATCGCGCTATGCGTGGCCTGCCTGGCTGCGAACGCCGCGGCGGCGGACGAAGGCGCACTCCCGCAACAGGCGGCCAGGATGAACAAGGTCAGGAACGTGGTCCTGGTGCACGGCCTGTACGCGGATGGCTCCAGCTGGGCCAAGGTCATCCCGCTGCTGCAGGCCAAGGGCTTGCACGTGACCGCCGTGCAAAATCCGACGACCTCCTTCCCGGACGACGTGGACGCGGTGCGCCGCGTGCTGGCGCTGCAGGACGGCCCGACCGTGCTGGTGGCGCACTCCTACGGCGGCATGGTGATCAGCGAGGCCGGCACCGATCCCAAGGTCAGCGCCCTCGTTTATATTGCCGCACGGGCGCCGGACGCCGGCGAAGACTATGGCGCGCTGGTCAAGAAATTTCCGGCGGCGCCCGCGGGTGCCGGCCTGACCTGGGAAGCCGACGGCTTCGGGGCCTTGTCCGAATCCGCCTTCCTGAAAGATTTCGCCGGCGACCTGCCCGCGGAGGAAGCGCGCGTCTATTACGCCGTGCAGCAGCGCATCGGCAAGGCCGTCACCCAGGCCCGGACCACGGTCGCGGCATGGCGCCAGAAACCGAGCTGGTATGCGGTGTCCAAGGATGACCGCACCATCGATCCGGGACTGGAGCGCTACATGGCGCGGCGCATGGGCGCGACGACGATCGAGCTGCCCGCGAGCCATGTGTCGCTGCTGTCGCACCCGAGGGAGGTTGCCGGGTTGATCCTGCGCGCGGCGAACGCGCAATGAAATTCAGACCCAGGCATGGAATCTGTGGATCAGCTTCCCGCCCAAACGGCCGGCACCCGGTCTTTCCAGGGCGCCGCCGCCTCCAGTTGCGCCGCCAAACGCAGCAGCAGCCCATCCTGCCCCCAGCCCGCGGCGAACTGGATGCCGATGGGCAGGCCCGCAGCACTTTGATTGAGCGGCACCGACATGGCCGGCAGGCCGGCGACGTTGAAGGCAGGCGTGTAGGGAGAGTGGTGGAACACGTGTCCGGTCCAATCCAGTCCATCCATGTGCGCGGTCCCGGCGGCGTAGGCGCCGATCGGCTGAGCCACCTCCGGCAATGCGGGCGTCATCACCACATCGCGTTTCTCGAATACTGCGCCGAATGCCCGGCTGACGCGATTGCGGACGTCCAGCGCGGCGACCAAGGCCGGCGCCCCTGCACGGCGTCCATATTCGTAGCAGGCCAGGGTTGACGCTTCGAGCGTGGACAGGTCGACCCGGCGGCCATAGGCGCTGGCAAATCCATCGACCCACCCCACCAGATTGGCACACCAGATCTGCGCGTTCGCATGCACGAAGGCTTCCCATGACACGCCGAGCGGGATCGCGACTTCGTCCACGGTATGCCCCAGCTGACGGCACAGCGCCGCGGCGGCCTGTAAGGCGGCGCCGGTTTCCGCCGACGGTTGCTGGCCGCTCCATGCCGCCGTCATCAAACCCATCCGCAGCCCGACCGGGGCACGCTGCAGGTCGGCCAGAAAGCCTTGCGGCGGCGGCGATGTGAAGTAAGGCTCGCCGGCCTCGGGCACATTGACCGCATCGAGCAACGCTGCGCTGTCGCGCACCGTGCGGCTGACACCCAGTTGCACGCCGAAGCCGTTGAACACTTCATCCATGCCCGGACCGTTGGAGACCCTCCCGCGCGTTGGCTTCAGGCCGAACAAACCGGTGGTGGCGGCCGGCACGCGGATCGAACCGGCGGCATCGGTGGCATGCGCCAGCGGAACGATCCCCGCCGCCACGGCTGCCGCGCTGCCGCCGCTCGAGCCGCCCGCGCTGCGGCCGGGATCCCAGGGGTTGCGCGTGGGGCCGTTGTGCAGCGACTCGGTGGTGGTGCTGAATGCCATTTCCGGCGATGTGGTACGGCCGACCGTCACCAGGCCGGCGCGGCGGAAATGGCGCATCAGGTTGGAGTCTTCGGCTGCCACGTGTCCGGCCGCAATCCGGCTGCCCAGCTCGACGCGCTTGCCGGCCATGGCGATGGCGACGTCCTTGATCAGGAAGGGCACCCCGGCGAGTGGCCCGGCTCCCGGCGCCTCCTCTTCGGCCGGCCAGGTTTCGATGACGGCATTCAGCCGGCCGTCCACCTGATCCACGGCCCGGCACGCCAATTCGGCCAGCGCCGCCGGCGTTACCTCACCTTTGGCCACGAGTTCGGCAAGTCCCAATCCATCGTAACGCACGTATTCTGATAATCTCATACTGATTCCCATATGATGATACCGATCGGTATCTTTCGGAAATGGTATGATGATACCGATCGGTATCAACGTCAAGGGGTTTTGCATGAGCGAGGAAAAACCGGAACGCCTCCCGTTACGTGAGCGCGTCTTCAACGCGGCATCGACGCTGTTCTATGAGGAAGGCATCCTCGGTGTCGGTGTCGATGCGATTGCAAAGGCGGCCGGCACGACCAAGATGGGGCTGTACCGCCAATTCGAATCGAAGGATGTCCTGATCACGGAGTGGGTGGCGCACCAGGTGACGCAGTATCGTGCTGTGCTCGACGAACTGGCCAAGCGCTGGCCCGACGAGCCGCGCCGTCAGTTGCTCGGCTTTGCGCAATTCATTGCCGACGATGTCGAGCGCAGTTCCCATCGCGGCTGTTCCTTCATCAATACAATTGCGGAACTGCCGGACGATGCCCATGCGGCGCGCAAGCTGATCGAAGAGCACAAGGCCCATCAGCTCGAGCGTCTTGCCGCCTTGTGCCGGGCATGCGGCTTTGCCCGGCCGGAATCGACGGCCATCCATCTGACGCTCATATTGGAAGGTGCCCAGGCGGTCGCCCAGAACCGCTCGGTGCCGCACTTGGGCCACCACCTGATGGCATTGACGGAGGATATTTTGACGGCGCGGGTGTCGTAAGCGCTGGCGCAGATGCGATGCGATGCGGGATGCGGAAACGAAAAAGCCACCTCGCTGCACTGAACCCGGTACATGGCGCGAGCGCGAACTTACCGGTCAGTGCCCCAGCTCCGCCGATTCCTGCCCAGCCAGGCGGCCCTTCCTTGCCCCCGCTTCCGGCGCATCCGGGTCCGCCCAGTGCTTGACCAGCAGCGCCAGCGTGGCAAGCACGCCCGCCACCGCGATGACGGCGAAGATGCCCTCGAAGCCAACCTGGCGCCTTGCCAGCTCGGCCACCAGGAAGGAGCCGGCCACACCGCCGAAGCGGCCCACACCCATCATCCACGCGACCCCGGTGGCCCGGCCCTGGGTCGGGTAAAAGGCCGCCGCCAGCGCCGGCAGCGAGGACTGCGCCGTGTTCATGAGGGTGCCGGCGATGAAGACCACGGCCATCAGCAGGCCCACGCTGCCGGCCGACAAGCCGATCGCGTAGATGCTGACGGCGCTCAGGCTGAAGCAGAGCGCGATGATGCGGTTCGGATTGAAGCGGTCCATCATCCAGCCGAGGAAGATCGCGCCCACGCCGCCCAGCGGGAACAAGGACGCAGCAAGGGTGGCGGTGCGGGCATTCAGTCCGGCCTCCTTGAACAGGATGGGCATCCAGTTGATGAGGGAATAGAAAATGACCAGTCCCATGAAGTAGGCCAGCCAGATCATCAGCGTGCCGACGATGAAGCGGCGTGCCAGGATCACGCGCAGGCCCGTGCTTTCCGCGTGCGCGGCCGCCTGGCCGGCCTTTTCGCTCATGCAGAAGGCCGGCGCGGCGATGGCGCTGGGCGAAATGCGCGCCAGGACGGCGCGGACCCGGGCCACAGGCACCCGCCTGGCCACCATGAAGCGCACCGATTCGGGCAGGTACACGAGCATGAATGCGGCCAGCAGCACGGGCACCGCGCCGCCGAGCAGCAGCACGCTGCGCCAGCCCCAGTGCGGGATCATCCACGCCGCCAGGAAGCCGCCCAGTGCCGCCCCCAGCGGAAAGCCGCAGAACATCGCGTTGGTCAGTGTGGCGCGGCGCTGGTCGGGGCAATATTCGCTCATCAGGGTGACGGCGTTCGGCATTGCGGCGCCCAGACCCAGGCCGGTCACGAAGCGCAGTAAGGTCAGTTGCATCAGGTCGGCCGAGAACGCCGATGCGGTGCAGGCAGCGCCGAACAGGGCGACCGCCACGACCAGTACGGCGCGGCGCCCGAAGCGGTCGGCGCAAGGGCCTGCCACCAGCCCGCCCGCGGCCAGGCCGAACAAGGCGGCGCTCAGCACCGGCGCCAGCGCGGCCTTGCTGAGCCCCCATTCCTTGAGCAGGGACGGCGCGATGAAGCCGATCGCGGCGGTGTCGAAGCCGTCCAGCAGCACGATCAGGAAGCAGATCGCGAAGATGCCCCACTGGAAGCGTGACAAGCGGTGGCGGTTGAGGAAGTCCTGGACGTCGACCGGCTGGCCGGACGTGCCGCCGCTCTGCGCGGCTGCGTGATCCTGCATGATGTGTCTCCTGGCGATTTTATTTTATGAATGATGCTTGTAATTTATAACGACATGCCAGTCCGCTGCAACTGGACGCGCGGTGCCGATCAGAACGCGCCGACGTAGTTCTCGGCCAGCGCCGTACTGAGGGCGCGCGAGGCCACCACGTTCTCGAGTTCCGCCAGCTGCACCTCGCGCTCGAAAGGCGAGGCGTCTTCGAAGGCGTGCAGCAGGCGCGTCATCCACCACGAGAAGAATTCGGCGCGCCAGATCCGCTTGAGCGCCTGGCCCGAATACCGCGCCAGTGCCTCCTCGCTGCCGCCGCGGTAGAAGGCCTCGAGCGCGCGCGACAGCAGCTTGACGTCGGAAATCGCGAGGTTCATGCCCTTGGCGCCCGTCGGCGGCACGATGTGGGCGGCGTCGCCGGCCAGGAACAGGCGCCTGGCGCGCATCGGCGCACACACGAAGCTGCGCATGCCGATGATCCCCTTCTGGAATATCCTGCCCTCCTTGAGCTTCCAGCCGTCGTCGCTCTCCAGGCGCGCATGCAGCTCGGCCCAGATGCGGTCGTCCGACCAGTTGTCGACGTGATCGCGCGGATCGCACTGGAAGTACAGGCGCTGCACGGTAGGCGAACGCGTGCTCACGAGCGCGAAGCCGCGTTCGTGGCGGGCGTAGATCAATTCTTCCGACGAGGGCGCCGACTCGACCAGGATGCCGAACCAGCCGAAGGGATAGGTGCGCTGGAAGTTCTGGAAGCCTGCGCCCAGCGTACGATCCACCATCGGCCGCGATACGCCGTGGAAGCCATCGCAGCCGATCACGAAATCGGCCTCGATGCGGCGCGCCTCGCCGCCATGCATGAAGCGCACCGTTGGCGTCAAGCCGTCGATGCCTGCCAGCTCGACCTGGCTGGTCTCGAACAGCAGTTCGCCGCCGGCTTCGAGGCGGGCCGCGACCAGGTCGATGATGACCTCGTGCTGCGGATAGACAGTGATGGCCTTGCCGGTCAGGCCATGCAGGTCGATGCGGTGGCGGCGGCCGGCAAAGGCCAGCTCGATGCCGTGATGCAGCGCGCCTTCGCGGCGCATGCGCTCGCCGACGCCGGCCTCGTTCAGGATGTCCATGCTGCCCTGTTCGAGCACGCCGGCACGGATGGTGGCCTCGATGTCGGCGCGGCTGCGCGACTCGAGCACGACCGACTCGATGCCGTTCAGGTGCAGCAGGTGGGAAAGCAGAAGGCCGGCCGGGCCGGCGCCGATGATGGCAACCTGGGTCCGCATGATGATGTCTCCGTTTGTGTTTTAGTTGACATCATCCTAGTGGGCCGGCGGGCCGATATGAATGGATGAAAGTGGAAAAAGCTTGTACTATTTTTGCATTCCATTCCGGCCGACACTGTCTTCGCCATGCCCGCTGCCCTCAGCCCCCAAGCCGCCGCCATCCCCCAGTTCGCCCTGTACGGCGAGCTGACGAGGGGCACAGACGCCGAGAGCGTGCACGTCGAGCTCATCGAAACACGCAGCCGCGGCTATGACTGGCATATCGGCATGCATACCCACGCCGGCTTGTTCCAGGTACTTTTTTTATTCGGCGGACGGGTCAGCGCCACCCTCGGCGACCAGGCGGTCGAGCTGGACGCCCCGGTCGCGCTGACCATCCACCCTTCCCTGGCGCACGGTTTCGCGTTTTCCGAAGAGGCTCTCGGTTATGTCCTGACGATCGACCAGAACATGCTGTTCGCGGCCGCCGGGCAGGACGGCAATCTGTTCACCTCGCTATTCGTCGAGCCGCTCGCCATCGCACTGGCGCCGGAGGGGTGCGCCCGCGTCGAAGCACTGCTGCAGAACATGCTGCTCGAAGCCGGCGCGCCGCGCCAGGGCCATACCCTGATGCTCGACTGGCTGGCGCGCTGCATCCTGCTGATGCTGGCGCGGGCACAAGCGGAGCGGCGGATCGCCGAAAAATCCGGGCGCCAGGACTTCGAGCTGTTCAGCCGCTTCCGCGTCGAAGTGGAGCGGCACTACATGGAACAGTGGCGGGTCGGCCAGTATGCCGACAAGCTGCGCATCGCGCCGGTGCGCCTGAACCGCCTGTGCCTGAAAATCGCCGGCAAGACGGCATTCGAGATGACCCAGGAGCGCCTGATGCTGGAAGCCTGCCGCAAGCTGACCTATGTGCCGGCCGGCGTCGCGGGCATTGCCTACGAACTGGGCTTCCAGGATCCGGCCTACTTCAGCCGCCTGTTCAAGAAGCTGGTCGGCATGACGCCCAAGGAGTACCGGCTGCGCACCCAGGCCGACACCTAGCGCGCTCTACAGCATCGCGCCCAGCTCGACCTGGGTCTTGATCAGGGCCGGCAGGCAACGCTCCACCATCTGCTCGACCGGCAAGCGCCCCGCGTGCACGCTCACGTTCATGGCCGCCACCACGTCGCCGCGAAAGTTGCGCAGCGGGACCGCGATCGTGCGCAGGCCCAGCTCCAGCTCCTGGTCGACCAGGGCATAGCCTTGCGCCCGGGCGCGCGCGATCTCGAGCGCCAGCCGTTCCTTGTCGACGATGGTGTGCTGCGTGATCTGCTCGGGCGCGGCCTGTTCGAGAAAGCGCTCGATGTCGGCCTGCGGCAGCGAGGCCAGCAGCATGCGCCCGTTGGCCGTGCACCAGGCCGGCACCCGCGTGCCCGGCTGCAGCGTGGCCGATACCAGGCGCCCCGCACTGACAGCTGCCACGCAGACCAGTTGGTCGTGGTCGAGCACCCCGACCGAGGCCGCTTCACCCAGGGAATAGGCGAGCCGGTACAGCGGCGGCTGGGCGATGCGCGGCAGGCGCGCCGAATGCAGGTAGGACTGGCCGAGGCGCAGCACCGCCGGGGTCAGCGAGAACAGCTTGTTCTCGTGCCGCATATAGCCGAGGTGGGTGAGCGTGATCAGGTAGCGGCGCGCGGCGGCGCGCGTCAGGCCGGTGGCCTCGGCCACCTCGGCGATCGACAGGCGTGAACGCTCCTGGTCGAAAGCCTCGATGACCTTCAACCCTTTTTCGAGGCCGCCGACCAGGTCGCGCACCAAAGGCGCAGCAGTTTGTTCACTCATGTGCAAATTGGTAGGGGATTTGTGCGAGTATCGCACAAAGTGCGCGCATAGTGAACACCGCAGCACCTTGCCCGCTTGTGGCCTGCGCGGCCATTGCCTACCATCTTCCGGCACCTACAACACATCCCCACTAGGAGACACGCTGTGAAATTCGATGCCATCGCGCCGGGCGTCTACCCGGACCTCGTCTACCCCGCCTATAAATCGACCATCAAGCGCGGCCCGCTGCAGCCCATGCTGCGCATCGAGGCGCCGGTGCCGGTCACCCGCAACATCGCCGCCGGCCCGCACATCCTGCTGCCGAACGATACCGACCTGACCGTCCACGGCCAGGGCGAGCCGCTGGGCGAGAAGATCGTCGTCACCGGCCGCGTCGTCGACGAGGACGGCAAGCCGGTGCGCAATTCGCTGATCGAAGTCTGGCAGGCCAACTCCGCCGGCCGCTACTGGCACAGCAAGGACCAGCACGCGGCGCCGCTCGACCCGAACTTCCACGGCCTGGGCAAGATGCTTACCGACGACGATGGCCGCTACCGCTTCGTCACCATCAAGCCCGGTCCCTACCCCTGGGGCAACCACGACAAGGCCTGGCGTCCGGCCCACATCCACTTCTCGCTGTTCGGCAACGTGTACGCCCAGCGCCTGGTGACGCAGATGTACTTCCCGAGCGACCCGTTGTTCGACTACGACCCGATCTTCCAGAGCGTGCCCGACGAAGCCGCGCGCCAGCGCCTGGTCTCGCGCTTCAGCCTCGAACACACGGTCGGCGCCGAGATGCTGGGCTATGAATTCGACATCGTCCTGCGCGGACGCGACGCTACCCCGATGGGCCTGTAAGGAGAACACAGATGAATAGCAAGATCACACGCATGATCACCACCTCCCAGACGGTCGGCCCGTTCTCGCACGAAGCCTGGCAATGGGCCGCCGATGCCTGCACGCCGGCCAACCTGAAGACCAGCGGCCCCACGGTGCTGGTCAGCGGCATCATCTACGACGGCGACGGCAATCCGATCAACGACGCCCAGATCGAAGCCTGGACGCCGGAAGGCGCCGCGCGCGAAGCCGAGCACATGATGCCGGGCTTCCGGCGCGTGCCGAGCGGCGCGGACGGGGAGTTCAGCATGCGCGTCGCCCTCCCCGAGGATGCCGTGGCCGGCGCGCCGCTGGCCTACATCACGGTGTTCGCACGCGGCCTGGTCAAGCACCAGTTCACCGCCGTGTTCCTCGAGGATAACGCCGGGCTGCTTGACTCCGCGATCCTGAACCAGGTGCCGGAACAGCGCCGCGCCACCCTGCTGGCCCGCAAGACGGGCGATGGCCAGTACCATTGGGACATCTGGATGCAGGGCGAGAAGGAAACCGCCTTCTTCGATTATGTATGATTGAATCCGGTATGACAGCCAGTCCACGGGAGCGCCAGTGAGTGTATCGATCTTCGACAGTTTTCTGACCACGACCGACATGGCCGCCGCCTTCGACGACGCCGCGGTGGTGCAGGCCATGCTGGACTTCGAGGCCGCCCTGGCCCGCGCCCAGGCCGCGGAGGGCCTGGTTCCGGAGGCCGCGGCGCGCGCCATCGGCAGCGTCTGCAAGGCCCAGCTGTACGACATTCCCGCCCTGGTTCGCGCCGGCCGGCGTGCCGGCAGCCTGGCCATCCCGCTGGTGAAGGAGCTGCAGAAGACGGTGGCGCTGTACGACGAGGAAGCCGCGCGCCACGTGCACTGGGGCAGCACCAGCCAGGACGTGATCGACACCGGCATGGTGCTGGTGACGCGGGAAAGCCTGCGCCTGCTCGACGACGGCCTGCGCGACCTGTCCGGCCACCTGCTGAAGCTGGCCGAAGACCACCTGTCCACGCCGGTGCTGGCGCGCACGCTGATGCAGCCGGCCCAGGTGACCAGCCTGGGCTTCAAGGCGGCCGGCTGGCTGGCGCCGCTGGTGCGCGCGCGCGCCCGCTTGCGCGAGGCGGCGGCGCGCGCCCTCCAGCTCCAGCTGGGCGGCGCGGTGGGCACGCTGGCGGTGATGGGCGAGCATGGCCCGGCGGTGGCGGCGCGGGTCGCCACCGCACTGCGGCTGCGGGTGGCGGATGCCGCCTGGCACACCCAACGCGACGAGTGGGTGCGCCTGGGGCTGGAAGTCGCGGTGCTGGGCGGCAGCCTGGGCAAGCTCGCCACCGACCTCGGCCTGATGGCCCAGGGCGAAATCGGCGAACTGGCCGAGCCGTCCGGGAAAGGCCGCGGCGGCTCCTCGGCCATGCCGCACAAGCGCAATCCGGTCTCCACCATGATCGCCCTGGCGGCTGCCCGCCGCACACCCCAGCATGCGGCGGCGCTGCTGGCCTGCATGGACCAGCAGCACGAACGGGGCCTCGGCAACTGGCAGGCCGAGCTGGCCGAGTGGCCGCAGATCTTCCTCTCGAGCCACGGCGCCCTGGCCGCGCTGGACGAAGCCTTTGCCGGCCTCGAGGTCAACCGCGAGCGCATGCTGCACAACATCCAGGCCCTGCACGGCCTGGTGTTCGCCGAGGCGGTATCGAGCTATCTGGCCGGCGCCATCGGCAGGCCGAAGGCGCACGCACTGCTGGAAGACCTGAGCAAGCGCGCCGCCGCCGGGCCGCAGGGCCTGGACCGCCTGGTGCAGGACGCGGTTGCCGCCGATCCGCAGCTGGCCGCCCACGTCGATGCGGCCCGGCTGGCGAGCCTGTTCGACCCGGTCGCTGCCGCCGAGCCGGCGCGCCGCCTGGCGCAGGCACAACTGCGCGCCCTGCGCCAGTCCATGGACGCGCTGGACGCCACCCACCCATTTCATGAATGAGCCATCCCCATGAGTTTCGATCCGCTTGACCACGATTTCGAACGCGGCCTGCAGAACCGCCGCAACGTCCTCGGCGACGCCTGGGTCGACCGTTCCCTGAACAACGCGACCGGCTTCAATGCCGAATTCCAGAACCTGATCACGCGCTTCGCCTGGAACGAGATCTGGGGCCGCCCCGGTCTCGACCACAAGACCCGGCGCGCGATCGTCCTCTCGATCACGGTGGCGCTCGGCCGCTGGGAGGAATTCGACCTGCACGTGCGCGCCGCCCTGCTGGGCGAGGAAGGCAGCCGCCTGAGCCCCGACGAGATCAAGGAAATCCTGATGCAGTCGGCCATCTACGCCGGTGTCCCGGCTGCCAATACCGGCTTCACGCATGCGCTGGCGATCCTGCGCGACGTGGCGGACCAGATCGGCTACGTGCTGGCGCCGGCCGCCCCCGCCGCCGCAACGCACTCAGGCATCGGCCGCGAGGGCCGCACGACCAGCACGCCCGCGCTGCACTACAGCGTGCGCGAGCCACGCAGCGGCAAGGCGCCGCGCCATACCGTGGTGCTGAGCCATGCGCTGGGCTGCGACCTGAGCATGTGGGACGGCCTGGCGAACCTGCTGGCGCGGGACTGCCGCGTGATCGCCTACGATCACCGCGGCCACGGCAGCTCCGACGCCGTCGATGCCCTGTACACGATGGCCGATCTGGCGGACGACGCCGCCCGCCTGCTGCGTGAACTCGATACGGGTCCCGTGGTCTGGGTCGGCCTGTCGATGGGCGGGATGGTGGGCCAGGAGCTGGCCCTGCGGCACCCCGCGCTGGTGCGCGCACTGGTACTGGCGAACACCACCAGCGGCTATCCGCAAGCGGCACGCGAGGTCTGGGAACAGCGCATCGCCACCGTGCGCGCACAGGGCCTCGAAGCAATCGCCGACGCCGTCATGGCGCGCTACTTCCACGAGGGCTTGCGCGCGCAGAAAGCCGGCACCGTGGCGCGCTTCCGCCGCCGCCTCGTGACGACCGATGCGGTGGGTTACGTTGGCTGCTGCAATGCGGTGGGCCAGGTCGATACCACGGCGCGGCTCGGACAGATCGCCGTGCCCGCGCTGGTGATCGCGGGTGAGCTGGACCAGGGTACGCCGGTGGCGATGGCGCAGACGCTGGCGGATGGGATACCCGGTGCGTCGCTGGTGGTGCTGAAAGAAGCTTCGCACCTGAGTGCGGTGGAGCAGCCGGAGGCGTTCAATGCCGCGGCCGCAGAATTCATCGCGGCGCTTTGATTCGCAGGGTGGGCACCCCGTGCCCACCCTGCCCTTACAGGTCTAATACCAGCATAGGCGTCTTCGCCCGCGAACAACAAGGCATGAACTGGTCGTTCGCCGCCTGTTCCTCCTCGGTCAGGTACATGTCGCGGTGCTGCGGCACACCTTCCAGCACCCGCGTCAGGCAGGTGCCGCACACCCCCTCCTCGCAGGAATACGGAATCTCTACACCTTCCGCCGCGAGCGCCTTCAGCGCGGTGGTGCCGGCAGGGACGGTCACGATCCTGCCGTTCGAGGCCAGCTTCACCTCGAACGCCCGGTCACCGCCGGTATCCACCGCCGCCGCGCCGAAATACTCGACATGCAGCCGCTCCACCGGCCAGCCAAGCGCCTTGGCACTGCCCAGCACATGGTCGATGAAGCCCTGCGGGCCGCACACGTACAGATGGGTGCCGGCGTCCGCCGCGCCCAAGAGCGCCGCCAGGTCCAGCTTCTGCGCCGCGTCGCCGCTGTCATAGTGGAAGTGCACCTGCCCGGCCAGGTGCGAGGCGGCCAGGCGCTCCCTGAAGGCGGCGCGTTCGGGCGAGCGCGCGCTGTAATGCAGCGCGAAGGCCGCGCCCCTGGCGGCCAGGGCCTCGGCCATTGCCAGGATCGGCGTGATGCCGATGCCGCCCGCGAACAGCAGCGAACGCTGCGCATCGACCAGCGGGAAATGGTTCTTCGGCGCGCTGATGGTCAAGTTCGAACCGGTGTCGATATGGTCGTGCATGGCCAATGAGCCGCCGCGCGAATTGGCGTCGCGCAGCACGCCGATCTGGTAGCGGTGGGTCTCGCCCGGCGGATTGCACAGCGAGTATTGGCGCACCAACTGCACGCCCAGGTGCACGTCGATGTGGGCGCCGGCCTCGAAAGGCGGCAGCGGCGCGCCGTCCAGGCGCACCAGTTCGTAGCTGCAGATGCCGTCGGCCTCGCCGGTCTTGCGCACCACGCGTACGTCGAAAGTGCTCATGCGGCGGCCTCCCCGGCCTGGCCGGCCTGCTCGCGCGCCAGCCACTGGTCGATGATGCGGCGCGACTGCACGCCGCCGGCGTCGATGTTCAGCATCAGCAGCTTGCGCTCCGGATGGCGCAGGATATTCTGCTGCTGCAGTTCGAGCATCTCGCGGTCTTCGCTGAAGATCTTGCCCTGCCCTTCGCGGATGGTGTTGGTGAGCGCTTCGTCCTGCGGCTTGAAGTTGCGCGCCATGCCCCAGAAGTACCAGTGGGAGGTCTCGGTTTCCGGGGTGATGAAGTCGACCACGATGCTCGAGGCCTTGTGCGCCGGATCCGCCGCATAGCCGCCCTTGCCCGCATGGGCGACGCCGACTTCGATCATCACGTGGCTGGGGGCGTTGAAGCGGCAGATCTGCCAGCGGTCGACCGCTACGTCATCGGCCAGGCCGTTGCCGCGCAGGGCGGCCTGCCAGAATGGCGGCGGCATGATGTTCTCCATGAAGCGGCTGGTCACCACCTGCTCGCCTTCGACCTTGGTGTTGACCGGCGCCTCGTCGATCTCCTTCTGGCCAATGCTGGAGGCATGCACATAGGTCTCGTGGGTCAGGTCCATCAGGTTATCGACCATCAGCCGGTAGTCGCAGTTGATGTGGTACAGGCCGCCGCCATAGGCCCACGCCGGATTCTCGGCCCACTCCAGGTGGTGGATGCCGGCCGGATCGGCTTTCTCTTTCTCGCCCGGCCAGACCCAGATGAAGCCATGGCGCTCCTCGACCGCATAGCTGCGGATGCAGGGAAAGCCGCGCACGCGCTGGCCCGGCATGCTGATCGCCTTGCCCTCGCAGCCCATTTCCAGGCCGTGATAGCCGCAGACGAGATTGCCGTCGCGGACGAAGCCGAGCGACAGCGGCGCGCCGCGGTGCGGGCAAAAATCCTCGACCGCTGCGACCTTGCCCTCCTTGCCGCGGTAGAACACGATCTTCTCGCCGCAGATCTGACGGCCGAGCGGCTTGCCGTCGATTTCGTCGGGCGTGCAGGCCACATACCAGGCGTTTTTCGGGAACATCCTTGTCTCCTTATGGTTTGATATTCAGTACACTGAATGTGAGAAAAGTATCACGCCTTTGGGCGACAATGTAAACTGGGTTCACGCTTATTTTGATGGTGCGCCGCAGCAGCGCAGACAGGACACATGCCTTCCACTACCGCACGCAGCAAGCAAGACGCGCCGCTCGACCTCTACGAACATCCGGGCCACCTGTTGCGGCGCGCCCAGCAGATTTCGGTGTCGATTTTTTACGACGAAATGGGGGGCGAACTGACCCCGGTGCAGTACGCGATCCTGAGCCAGCTGGCCGGGCATCCGGGCATCGACCAGGTCTCGCTGGCCGGGCTGGCCGCGATCGACACCTCGACCGGCGCCACGGTCTGCGCGCGGCTCGAGCAAAAAGGCCTGCTCGTGCGCCAGGTCATCCCGCACAACCGGCGCCAGCGTGCGCTGTCGATCACGCCCGAGGGCACGCGCCTGCTGGCCGCGCTGGAAGACGGCGCCCAGCGCCTGCGCCAGCGCCTGCTCGCGCCGCTGTCGCCGCTTGAACAGACCCGGTTCATGGCCCTGCTCGAAAAGCTGGTGACCGCGAACAACGAGCAGAGCCGGGCGCCGCTGGCCCTGCCGGGCGCGGCGCCCGCGGACTGAATCAGTCCACCCCGGGGTCCTTGAACTTCTCGACCTTGTCGAATTCGACGTTGTAGACCCCGCCCTTCGCTTGCTCGGCCTTGCGGATGTAGACGTTCTGCACGATGTCGCGGGTGGCCGGGTCGATCGTGACCGGACCGCGCACGCTGGTCCAGGACATGCCTTTCATCGCTTCCAGCAGCTTCGGTCCCTCGCTGTTGCCGCCGGTTTTCTTGAGGGCCGCGTACAGCAGCTGCATGCCGTCGTAGGCGCCCACCGCGTGGAAGTTCGGCCGCATGTCCTTGTTGGCCTTGGCGAAGGCCGCGACGAAGGCCTGGTTCTCGGGAGAAGGATGGGCTGCCGAATAGTGGTGGCTACTGACCACGCCCAGCGCGGCCTTGCCGATCGAGGGCATCAGGTCGTCGTCGAGCACGTCGCCGGTGGCGATCAGGCGGATGCCGGCGGCGGCCAGGCCGCGGTCGGTGAATTGCTTCAGCACGGCCGCGCCCTCGCCCGAAGGCACGAACACGAACAGGGCGTCAGGCTTGGCGTCCTTCACGCGCGCCAGGAAGGGCGCGTAATCCGGGTTGCGCAGCGGCGCGCGCAGCGAAGCGACGACCTTTCCGCCGGCCCGGGTGAAGTCCTTGACGAAGACCTTCTCGGCATCGATGCCGGGGCCGTAGTCGGACACGAAGGTCACCACCGACTTGATCTTGTTCTTCGCCGCCCACTGGGCCATCGGCGCGGTCACCTGTGCCAGCGTGAAGCCGGTGCGCACGATGTAGGGCGAGCGCTGGGGAATCACTGAGGTCGCCGCGTTCATGACGATCATCGGTACCTTGGCCTGGGTCGCGATCGGCGCGGCGGCGAAGGCCAGCGGGGTGAGGCCGAAGCCGGCCAGCACCTGCACCTTGTCGCGCGCCACCAGCTCCTGGGCCAGGCGCTTGGTGACGTCGGGCGAGACCCCGCCATCGTCCTTCAGGATGATCCTTACCTCGCGTCCCGCCACCGTGGCGCCGTTCTGCTGCATGAAGAGCTTGACGGCGGCATCGACCTGGCGCCCGGTCGAGGCGAAGGGTCCGGACATCGGCACGATCAGGCCGACCTTCAGCGGCTCGGCGGCGTGGGCGCCGGCGGACAGGCCGGCGGCCAGCATGGCGGCGCCGAGGACGAGAGTGCGGCGGGTGGTATTCATTTTGGTCATTGGCGTCATCTCCTGTTTATATTGTTTGATCGTTGTGAGCATGGTAAAACCCTTACGCCACCGCCACCAGCCGGTCCAGCTTGTCGCCGTCGGCCAGCAGGCTGGCGCTGTCGGCATCGTGAACGATGCGCCCGCGGTCGAGCACGATGGCGCGTTCGGTCAGCGACAGCGCCAGGCGCGCATGCTGTTCGACCACGATGACCGCCATGCCCTCCTCGGCGATCAGGCGGCGCATCACGCGCACCAGTTCCTGCACGATGATCGGCGCCAGGCCTTCCATCGGTTCGTCGAGCAGCAGGATGCGCGGGTTGGTCATGAGGGCGCGCGCGATCGCCACCATCTGCTGCTCGCCGCCCGAGAGCTGGTTGCCCATGTTGGCGCGGCGCTCGTGCAGGCGCGGGAAGATCTCGTAGATGCGGGCCAGGGTCCATGGGCCTGGCCGGGCCACCACGGTCAGGTGCTCCTCCACCGTCAGGGACGGGAACATGTGGCGCTCCTGCGGCACCCAGCCCAGTCCCGAGCGCGCGCGCTGGTGGGTCGGCATGCGCGCCAGGTCGCGTCCAGCCCAGCGCACGGCGCCCTTGTGCATGCGGGTCAAGCCCATCAGCGTCACCAGCAGGCTGGTCTTGCCGACGCCGTTGCGGCCCAGCAGGGCCAGGCTGGCGCCCTCTTCCATCGAGAACGAGACGTCTTCCAGCACGATGGATTCGCCGTAGCCGGCGCTCACGCGGTCGAATGCGAGCAGTTCAGGCATGTTCGGCCTCCCCCAGATAGACTTCCTTGACGCGCGGATCGGCCGCGATCTCGGCCGGCGTACCCTCGGTCAGCACGCTGCCGCCCACCAGCACCGTGATGCGCTCGGCAAAGCGGAACACCAGTCCCATGTCGTGTTCGATGAACAGGATCGTGACGTCGCGCGGCAGCTGGGCGATCACCTCGAACAGTTCGCGGCTCTCGGCCTGCGGGATGCCGGCCGCCGGTTCGTCCAGCAGCAGGATCGCCGGCTTGGTTGCCAGCGCCAGTGCGATCTCGACCAGGCGCTGCTTGCCGTAGGCCATGCTGCGGGTGATGCTGTTGGCCTCTTCCGTCAGCTTGAGCGTGGCCAGCAGGGCCATCGCCTCTTCGACCACGTCGGCGTGCTGTTCGACGGTCCTCCACCAGACCTTCTGCAGGCCGCGGCGCTCGCAGATCGCCAGCGCGACCGACTCCAGCACGGTCATGCCGGCGAACAGGGTGTTGATCTGGAAGGTACGGGTCATGCCCAGCTTGACGCGCTCGTGCTGCGGCAGGGTCGTGATGTCGTGCCTGCCGAGCCACACCTTGCCGCTGGTCGGCAGCAAGCTGCCGGTCAAGAGGTTGATAAAGGTGGTCTTGCCGGCGCCGTTCGGGCCGATCAGCGCATGGCGCGCGCCCGGCGCGAAGCGCAGCGAGACGTCGGTATTGGCCTTGAACGCGCCCCATTGCTTGGACAGCGCTTCGGTGCGCAGGGTCCGCTCGTTCATGTTCACGTCGTTCATGTTCGTCTTGCTCATGCTCCCTCCTTGCGCGCGGCCGGCTTGACGAGCTGCGCCAGCTTCTCCAGGCCACCGAGGATGCCGCCACGTGCGAACAGCACGATCAGCACCAGCAGCAGGCCGATATAGAACTGCCAGTAGGCGGGATCGAGGCCGGAAATAAAGTCCTGGGCGACCATGAACACCGCCGCCCCCACCAGCGCGCCGTACAGGCGCCCGGTACCGCCGAGCACCAGCATGATCAGCAGTTCCGCCGAACGCGGAAAACCGAGCGAATCCAGGCCGACGAACTGGGTGGTCTGGGCCAGCAGCGCGCCCGCTACACCGGCGATGGCGGCGCCGGCGGTGAACGCGACCTTCAGGCGGCGATCGACGTTGGCGCCGATGGCAGGCATGCGGCGGCCGCCCTCGCGGATGCCGCGCAGCGACAGGCCGAAGGGCGAATTCACCACGCGCCGCAGCAGCACGAACAGCAGGAACAGCACGCCCAGGCTGTACCAGAAGGCGGTCTTGCCGTAGAGGTCGAACTCGAAGGCGCCGAACAGCGGCTGCATCGCCATGCCGGACAGGCCGTCGACGCCGCCGGTGATGAAGGCCGCCTTGTTGGCGGCCTCGAACAGCATCAGGCCGATGCCCAGCGTGACCATCAGGCGCGCCAGGTCCTGGCCGCGCACCACCAGGAAGCTGACGACCAGGCCGGCCAGGCCGGCCACCAGGGCGGCGGCGAACAGGCCGGACACCGGCTCGCCCCAGCCGTGCACCGACAGCAGGCCGGCGGTATAGGCGCCAAGGCCGAAAAAGGCCGCGTGGCCGAGCGAGACGATGCCGGCATAGCCCAGCACCAGGTCGAGCGAGAGCGCGAACAGGCCGACGATCATGATCTGGCTGACCAGCACCAGGTGGTTGGGGAAAAGGAACCAGGCCGCCACCGGCAGCAGCCAGAACACGATCTCGAGCGGCTTCCAGCGGTCGTTGGGCAGGCGCGCCAGGATGGGCACGGCGGCGGGCGCGCCGGCCGCGGCCGGGTTGGCCGGGTTGGCCGGAGTCGCCAGCTTGGTGTCGATGGGAGCGCTCATGCTTTCCTCCTGACGAGGCCGAAGGGGAAGAGGATCAGCAGCACCACCATCAGTGTGTAGATGACGAAGGCGCCGACTTCAGGCACGTAGTACTTGCCGGCGACGTCGAACACGCCGAGGATCAGGGCCGCGATCAAAGGGCCCTTGATCGAGCCGGCGCCACCGACGGCCACCACCAGCAGGAAGTAGACCATGTACTTGACCGGGAAGCTCGGGTCCAGGCCCAGCACGTCGATACCGAGGCCGCCGCCCAGGCCGGCCAGGCCGGAACCGAGGGCGAATGTCAGGCTGAACACACGGCTGACGTTGATGCCCAGGCCGGCGGCCGCGGTCTGGTTGTCGACCGAGGCGCGGATCTGGGCGCCGAAGCGGGTGCGCTCGATCAGCAGCACCAGCGCCGTCGTCACCAGCACCACCACCCCGATCAGGAACAGGCGGTAGACGCCGAGGTCGAGCCCAAGGCCAAGAAACCGGGCATGCACCTGGCCGCGCAGCCAGTCGGGCAGGTTGACCGGCTGCTGGGTCGGGCCGAACAGCCAGGTGGCGCCGGCCACCGCCATGAAGGTCAGGCCGATCGAGAACAGCACCTGGTCGAGGTGGCTGGCCTTGTACAGGCGGCGGTACAGGGCGCGCTCCAGCACCAGGCCGATCACGGCGGCAGCCAGGAAGGCCAGCGGCAGGGTCGCCAGGAAGGGCAGCCCCAGTCTGGACAGCAAAGTCACGCAGACATAGCCGCCGACCATGGCGAAGGCCCCGTGGGCCAGGTTAATGAAGTTCATCATGCCCATCGTGACCGACAGGCCGACGCTTATCAGGAACAACAGGCTGCCGTAGGCGATCCCGTCGAACAGCACGCCGATCATGTTGCCGACCATGGCTGCCTCCTGTCTGTCTCGTATTGCTTGTCCATGCTTGTCTCCTGCTACTCTTCTTTTATTTTTCGACGGGTTTTACACCCGTTCGATCACCATGGCGATGCCCTGCCCCACCCCGATGCACATGGTGCACAGCGCATAGCGTCCGCCGCTGCGCTGCAGCTGGTAGAGCGCGGTGGTCACCAGGCGCGCACCGCTCATGCCGAGCGGGTGGCCGAGGGCAATGCCGCCGCCATAGGGATTCACGCGCGCATCGTCGTCACGCACGCCCAGCTCGCGCAGCACCGCCAGCGCCTGCGAAGCGAAGGCTTCGTTCAGCTCGATGATGTCGATCTGGTCGATGCTGATACCGAGCCGCGCCAGCAGCTTCTTCGAGGCCGGCGCCGGGCCCATGCCCATCACGCGCGGCGCCACGCCCGCGGTGGCCATGCCGACGATGCGGGCGCGCGGCGTAAGGCCGAATTCCTTCACCGCGTCGGCATTCGCCAGCAGCAGCGCGCAGGCGCCGTCGTTCACGCCCGAGGCATTGCCGGCGGTGACGCTGCCTTCCGCGTGCACCACGCCCTTGAGCCTGGCCAGTGCTTCCAGGCTGGTTTCGCGCGGATGCTCGTCGCGAGCGAAGACGATGGACTCACCTTTCTTTTGCGGGATCGTGACCGGCACGATTTCCTGGTCGAACAGGCCTTCGCGCTGGGCGCGCGCCACCTTCTGCTGGCTGGCCAGCGCGAAGCGGTCCTGGTCTTCGCGCGACACCTTGTAGTCGACCGCCACGTTCTCGGCCGTTTCCGGCATCGAGTCGGTGCCGTACAGCTGCTTCATCAGCTTGTTCGGGAAGCGCCAGCCGATGGTGGTGTCGTAGATCTGGGCGTTGCGCGAGAACGCGCTGTCGGCCTTGCCCATGACGAAGGGCGCGCGCGTCATCGATTCGACGCCGCCGGCGATCATCAGGCTGGCTTCGCCGGCGCGGATGGCGCGCGCGGCGATGCCGACCGCGTCCATGCCGGAGCCGCACAGGCGGTTCACGGTCGTGCCGGGCACTTCCTGCGGCAGGCCGGCCAGCAGCGCCGACATGCGGGCCACGTTGCGGTTGTCCTCGCCCGCCTGGTTGGCGCAGCCGAAGATGACGTCGTCGACCCGGGACCAGTCGACGCCGGGATTGCGCTTCACGAGTTCACGCAGTGGAATGGCGCCGAGGTCGTCGGCGCGCACGTCCTTCAGCGCGCCGCCGTAGCGGCCGATCGGCGTGCGGATGGCATCGACGATATATGCGTCGTTCATGGTAGTCCTCACTGTTTGGGTTGGAGTAGCGGCGCGCCGGTGACGGCCTGCAGTTGATCGAAGCTCAGGCCCGGCGCCATCTCGCGCACGGCCAGGCCCTGCGGGGTGACGTCGAGCACGGCGAGGTCGGTGTAGATGCGGTTGACGCAGGCCACGCCGGTCAGCGGATAACTGCACTCGCGCACGATCTTGCTTTCGCCGCTCTTGGTCTGGTGCTCCATCATGACGAACACCTGCTTGGCGCCGATCGCCAGGTCCATCGCCCCGCCGACCGCCGGAATCGCGTCCGGCGCGCCGGTATGCCAGTTGGCAAGGTCGCCCTTTGCCGAGACCTGGAAGGCGCCCAGCACGCAGATGTCCAGGTGGCCGCCGCGCATCATCGCGAATGAATCCGCGTGGTGGAAATAGGCGCCGCCCTCAAGCAGGGTCACCGGCTGCTTGCCGGCGTTGATCAGGTCCTCGTCTTCCTCGCCCGGCGCCGGCGCGGGGCCCATGCCGAGCACGCCGTTCTCGCTGTGCAGCAGCACTTCGCGGTCGGCCGGCAGGTAGTTGGCGACCTTGGTCGGCAGGCCGATGCCGAGGTTGACGTAGGCACCCTCATGGATGTCCTGGGCGACGCGCGCGGCCATCTGGTCGCGGGTATAGCCAAATGTCGTTTTTTCCGTGCTCATGCTGCCTCCTTCACGACGCGCTGGACGAAGATGCCCGGGGTGACGATGACTTCCGGATCGAGCGCGCCCAGCGGCACGATCTCGGCCACCTGGGCGATGGTGGTTTTCGCCGCGCTGGCCATGATCGGTCCGAAGTTGCGCGCGGTCTTGCGGTAGACCAGGTTGCCCCAGCGGTCGCCGTGCAGGGCTTTGATCAACGCGAAGTCGGCGTGGATGGGCGACTCCAGCACATAGTGGCGGCCGTCGATGAGGCGGGTCTCCTTGCCTTCGGCCAGCAGGGTGCCGTAGCCGGTCGGGGTGAAGAAGCCACCGATGCCGGCGCCGGCCGCGCGGATGCGCTCGGCCAGGTTGCCCTGGGGGGTGAGCTCGAGCTCGATCTCGCCGGCCCGGTACAGTGCGTCGAAGTGATGCGAGTCGGCCTGGCGCGGGAAGGAGCAGATGATCTTGCGTACACGTTTGGCTTTCAGCAGCGCCGCCAGCCCGGTTTCGCCGTTGCCGGCATTGTTGTTGACGATGGTGAGCTCGCGCGCACCCTGCGCGATCAGCGCGTCGATCAGGCTGGACGGCATGCCCGCATTCCCGAAGCCGCCGATCATCACTGTCGCGCCGTCGTGGATGTCGGAGACCGCCTTCTCCAGCGATTCAAATGTTTTATCAATCATGTTTCCGCCTTGTCCGTGCGCCGGCGCTGCCGGCGCACTTGAAATCGTGATTCTGTTGTTCGATAATCGAACTTATGATCGATTACCGTTCAACCGAGTGTATCGGCTGGCCGGACCGAAGGTCAAGAAAAACATCAACCGGACACCGTCGCCCAGCCACCCCTGCTTTAAAATTCCGCCATGACCAAACCATCGACCAAGACCACGCAGGCCGCAACAGCGGTGCAGGAAGAACGCGAACCGACCATCGCCGAACAGATCGACGCCCTGACCGACCCCAGCTTCATGACCTCGCTGGCGCGCGGCCTGGCGGTAGTGCGCGCCTTCAGCGATTCGCGCAAGCCCCAGACCATCGCCCAGATCAGCCAGAAGACCGGAATCCCGCGCGCCGCCGTGCGCCGCTGCCTGTACACGCTGCAGCAGCTGGGCTATGTCGATGCCGAACTGAACAACTTTTCGCTGCGTCCCAAGGTGCTCACGCTCGGCTATTCCTACCTGTCGTCGACGCCGCTCACCGTTTCCAGCCAGCCCTACCTGAACAACATCACCCGCGAGCTGGGCGAATCGAGTTCGCTGGCGGTGCTCGAGGATGGCGAGGTGCTGTACGTGGCGCGCTCGGCCGCTTCGCGGGTGATGTCGGTCGCGCTCAACACCGGCAGCCGCCTGCCGGCCTATTGCACCTCGCTGGGCCGGGTGATGCTGGCGCAGCTGCGGCCGGACGAGCTGGACGCCTACTTCGCGCGCGTCAAGCTGCGCCCGATGACCGAGCACACGGTGGTGAACCAGAAGCGCCTGCGCGATGTCCTGGCCGGCGTGCGCCGCGACGGCTATGCCGTGATCGATGAGGAGCTCGAGCTCGGACTGCGCTCGATCGCGGTCCCGGTGCGCGGCGCCTCGGGCCAGGTGGTCGCGGCCCTCAACGTCGGCGCCCAGGCCGCGCGCGTCACCGTGGAACGGATGAAACAGGAGTTCCTGCCGGTGCTGCTGCGCGGCGCCCAGGACCTCGCGGTCCTGCTGCCCTGAGCAACCCTCAGAAAGCGTGACGCAGGCCGGCCATCAGGCCATTCTGGCCGAGGCCCGCGCCGACGGTGCCGCCGGCATCGAGCGACACCGCGGACGCGCCCTTGTTGGCCATGCGGCCGATCGCGCCGTACAACGCGGTACGCCTGGAGAAGCTGTAGGTCAGGCGCGCCACCAGCATGTTGACGTCCGAGCCGGAATCCTTGGTGTCGCGGCGCGCCACCTGGGCGTCGATCGTGTACAAGCCGATCGGGTGGCTGACGCCCAGGTAGTAGAGGTCCGATTCGGTACGGCCGGTGGAAGCCTTGGTGTCGCGGTCGATCACGCCGCCGCCGATCTTGGTGGCGCCCAGCATCACGAAGCCGTTGACGGTGATGCGGACATCGGTGTTGGCGCTGCTGGTCAGGCCGCCGGCGGCGCCGGTATTCCCGTACATGCGGTCGTACGAGCTGTTCATGCCCCATTCCTTGTTCTCGTAGCCGAGCAGGGTCGTGTACTGGCGGCAGGCCCTGGCATTGCCCGCCACCTCGCCCGCGCAATTGGTGGCGGCCGGTCCGCCGGCGGCGGAAGCGTCGCGTCCGAAGCTCCAGGTCGCACCCACGACGAAGCCGCTGAAATTACCCATGTAGCCGATCGCGTTGTCGCTGCGCGCATTCGGCAGGTAGGGATCGATGCTGCCGATCGCGAACAGGTGCGGGCCCAGCACGTCGGTTTTGAGCTGCGAGATATAGGTCATGTTCAGCTGGCGCCCCAGCGTGATGCTGCCCCACGCTCCCTTCAGGCCGACGTTGGCCTGGCGCCCGAACAGGCGGCCGCCCTGCTGCTGCGTGCCGGTGTCCACCGCCAGGCCGTTTTCCAGTACGAAGAAGGCCTGCAGGCCGTTGCCGAGGTCCTCGGTGCCGCGGAAGCCCACGCGCGACGGGAAGGAGCTGGTCAGCGAGGGCATCTTGGTCATCGAATCGCCGGCCGCATTCACGTTGGTGAGGTGGGCGATGCCGCTGTCGACGATGCCGTAGACCTGCACACTGGTCTGGGCACCGGCGGCGGAAGCGGCGAGGCCGCAGGTCAGCGCCACTGCGCTGCAGAGGGTGTTCTTCATGATGTCTCCTGGGTTTATTTATATCGTTCGATTACCGAACAAGTCGTTGCTTATCGAACGCTGAGTAAATACTATGTTCGGTAGCCTGATAATGTCAACAGCTCACGTGCATCAGGACAACGCCACCAAAGGAGACATGCATGAAGCGCAGGACGATCGCAAGCACACTTGCCACGCTGGCCGCCATGGCCACGCTGGGCGCCCTGCCGGCGCAGGCGCAGGCGCCGACGCAGGACACGATCAAGGTGGGCGTGATCGCCCCCTTTTCCGGCCCCTTCGCCGATTACGGCAAGCAGATGGAAGGCGGCATCAAGGCCTGGATGGCCCAGCATGGCAACAGCGTCGCCGGCAAGAAGATCCTGGTGATCTACAAGGACACCACCGGTCCCTCCCCCGAGATCGCGAAGCGCCTGGCGCAGGAGCTGGTGGTGCGCGACAAGGTCGATTTCCTGGCCGGCTTCGGCCTGACGCCGGAAGCGCTGGCGGTGGCGCCGATCGCCCAGCAGGCGAAAAAGCCGATGATCGTCATGAACGCGGCGACCTCGATCATCACCACCAGGTCCGACTACATTGCGCGCTTCTCGATGACGCTGCCGCAGATCTCGGCACCGATGGGCGACTGGGCGGTGAAGAACGGGATCAGGAATGTCGCCACCGTCGTGGCGGATTACGGCCCCGGCATCGATGCCGAGAAAGCCTTCAGCGAGCGCCTGAGGAAGAATGGCGGCAAGGTGGTCGAGGCGATCCGCGTGCCGCTGAAGAATCCGGAATTCGCACCCTTCATCCAGCGCATCAAGGACGCCAGACCGGACGCGGTGTTCGTGTTCGTCCCGGCCGGCGAACAAAGCATCGCCTTCATGAAGGGCTACCGCGAGCGCGGCCTGCTTGACGCCGGCATCAAGGTGATCGCCACCGGCGACCTCACCGACGACCACGTGCTGCCGGCGATCGGCGACGCCACCCTCGGCGTGATCACCACCTTCCATTACTCGGCGGCCCACAAGTCGCCCGAGAACGAGGCCTTCCTGAAGCGCTTTGCGCAGGCCAATCCGGGCGGCGGGCGCCCGAATTTCATGGCGGTGGCGGCCTACGACGGCATGAACGCGATCTACCAAGTCAGCCAGAAGCTCGGCGGCAAGATCGACGGCGACAAGGCCATGGCCCTGCTCAAGGGGATGAAATTCGAGAGCCCGCGCGGGCCGATCGCGATCGACCCAGGCACGCGCGACATCGTGCAGAACGTGTACGTGCGCAAGGTCGAGAAGGTGAACGGCCAGCCTTGGAACGTCGAGTTCGACAAATTCCCGAACCAGAAGGATCCGGGAAAGTAATTCAGAGCCCGTGCACGCTCAGCGCGCGCACCGCCGCGCGCAGTTGCGCCTGCAGCTGCGCGCGTTCTTCCCTGGCGAGGTCGGCGAACATGAGGTTTTCCACTTCCAGTACCTGGGCGTCGCAATCGCGCAGGATCGCTTCGCCGGACGCCGTCAGGCTGATCTGGATGATGCGCCCGTGCGCCGGGTCCGGCCTGCGCTCGATCCAGCCCTTCCCCTCCATCTGCTTGACCATTTCGTTGGCCGACTGCGGCGAGATCATCGTCCGCATTGCCAGCTGGGCGTTGGAGAGGGAGCCGTGCGCGCGGAACACCGACAGCGCCGTGTACTGCGGCACCGACAGGCCGTACGGTGCGAGACCGTCGCGCAGGCGCTGGTTGAGGACGTGGTCGAGGCGCCCGACCAGGTAGGCCAGGCCCGCCGGTTTTGCCGGCGCAGCGGCGGGCGAAGATTTTTTTTCGATTGCCATAAAAGATGCTTGTCACGGAAAAGAGCTGCGTATAGTATAAGTCAAATATCAGGTAGCCTGATAAAGTCCAATACTGAGCAACCACTGAGGAGACATTGTATGTCCAAATACGAAGCGCGTTGGCAGACCGTCAAGGTCGACGTCGAGAACGGGATCGGCTGGATCACCCTGAACCGTCCGGAAAAGCGCAACGCCATGAGCCCGACCCTGAACCGCGAGATGATCGACGTGCTCGAGACGCTCGAACTCGACGACGAGGCCCAGGTGATCGTGCTGACCGGCGCCGGCGAGGCCTGGACCGCGGGGATGGACCTCAAGGAGTATTTCCGCGAGACCGACGGCAAGCCCGAGATCATGCAGGAGCGCATGCGCCGCGACTGCTCGCAGTGGCAGTGGAAGCTGCTGCGCATGTACAGCAAGGCGACCATCGCCATGGTCAACGGCTGGTGCTTCGGCGGCGCGTTCTCGCCGCTGGTGGCCTGCGACCTGGCGATCGCCGCCGATGACGCCGTGTTCGGCCTGTCCGAAGTCAACTGGGGCATCCCGCCGGGCAACCTGGTGAGCAAGGCCGTGGCCGACACCATGGGCCACCGCCAGGCGCTGCACTACATCATGACCGGCGAGACCTTCACCGGCAAGGAAGCGGCCGCAATGGGTCTGATCAACAAGAGCGTGCCGAAGGAAGCGCTGCGCGCGGCCGTGATCGAGCTGGCCGGCAAACTGCTGGAAAAGAACCCGGTGGTGCTGCGCTATGCAAAGATCGGCTTCAAGCGCTGCCGCGAACTGAGCTGGGACCAGAACGAGGACTACCTGTACGCCAAGACCGACCAGTCGAACTACCGCGACCCGGAAAAAGGCCGGAGGGAAGGCCTCAAGCAGTTCCTGGACGATAAGACGATCAAGCCGGGCCTGCAGACCTACAAGCGCGGCTGAGCGAGCATTACCCGAATAAAAATAACAACGTGCGGCGCCCGTCCTGCGGGCAGCCGCCTTTCATCCAGTCACAATGAGGAGACCTCATGTTTCAATCCGATCTGCTGGTCGGCGGCGAAGCCCGCTCGGCCACCAACGCCGCCTGGTTCGAGCGCCATGACCCCGCCACCGGCGAAGTTGCGACCCGCGCCGCCGCCGCCACCCTGGAAGATGCCGACGCCGCCGTCGATGCCGCAAGCGCGGCCTTCCCGGCCTGGTTGACCATGGCGCCGGGCGCACGCCGCGCCCTGCTGCTGAAGGCCGCCGACGCCATGGAAGCGCTGCGCAGCCGCTTCGTCGAGACCGCCGTCGCGGAAGCCGGCGGCGCCCCGATGTGGTACCAGTTCAACGTGACCCTCGCCGCCAACATGCTGCGCGAGGCAGCCTCGATGACGACCCAGATCGGCGGCGAAGTCATTCCTTCCGACGTTCCCGGCTCGCTGGCGATGGGCATGCGCCAGGCCTGCGGCGTGGTGGTCGGCATCGCGCCCTGGAACGCCCCGATCATCCTCGGCACGCGCGCACTCGCGATGCCCCTCGCCTGCGGCAACACGGTGGTCCTGAAGTCCTCCGAGCTCTGCCCCGCCCTGCACCGCCTGATCGGCCAGGTGTTCACCGACGCCGGCTTCCCGCCGGGTGTGGTCAACGTCGTCAGCAACGCGCCCCAGGACGCGGCCCAGGTGGTCGAACGCCTGATCGCCCATCCGGCCGTGCGCCGCGTGAACTTTACCGGCTCGACCAGGGTCGGCCGCATTATCGCCCAGCAGGCGGCGAAGCACCTCAAGCCAGTGCTGCTGGAACTGGGCGGCAAGAACCCGGTGGTGGTACTCGACGACGCCGACCTCGACGAGGCAGTCGAGGCGGCCGCCTTCTCCGCCTTCTTCAACCAGGGCCAGATCTGCATGTCGGCCGACCGCATCCTGGTCGACCGCAAGGTCGCCGACCGCTTCGTCGAGAAGCTGGCCGCCAAGACCGCAAGTTTACGGGCGGCCCGCAGCGACGCCCCGCTGGCGGGCATGATCGACCCGGCCGCGGCCGTGCGCGTGGACGCCATGCTGCAGGATGCGCGCGCACGCGGCGCGACGGTCACCCAGGCGGGCGGCGGCGTGGACGCCAACATCATGCAGCCGGCCATTGTCGACGGGGTCACGCCCGCGATGCTGGTGTACCAGGAAGAATCCTTCGGCCCGATCGTCTCGGTGCTGCGCTTCGACAGCGACGAGGAAGCGGTCAAGCTGGCCAACGACAGCGAATACGGCCTGTCCTCGAGCGTGTTCTCGCGCGACATCGGGCGCGCGATGGCGGTGGCCCAGCGCATCGAATCCGGCATCTGCCATATCAACGGCCCGACCGTGCACGACGAGGCGCAGATGCCCTTCGGCGGCGTGAAGGGCAGCGGCTACGGACGCTTCGGCGGCAAGGCGGCGATCGCGGAATTCACCGACCTGCGCTGGATCACGGTGCAGACCGGCCACCGCCACTATCCGATCTGAGCGGAGCCGCCATGACCGAATCGACGAATGGCGTGGAAAATGGCGTGGTAAATTACGTTAAGCAGCGGGAGATCGAACTGGGCAACCCCGAAATCGGGGCTGACCAGCTGGACGGCATCTGGCACGTGGACGCCATCACGCCGCTACAGGACTTCCCGCCGCGCTTCACCGACCGCCTGGTCGAGGGCGCGGGCACCCATCCCGAGCGCACCCTGGTGGCGCGCCGCGGAGCAAGCGGCGAATGGATCCGCCTGTCCTATGCCGAGGTCCTGCAGCGCGTGCGCCGCATCGGCCAGGCCCTGCTCGACCGCGGCTTGTCCAGCGAGCGCCCGCTGGCCATCCTGTCCGGCAACGACCTCGAGCACTTCCAGCTGGCGCTCGGCGCGATGTATGCCGGCATTCCGTATGCGCCGCTGTCGCCGGCCTACTCGCTGGTCGCCACCGATCCGTCCAAGCTGGCCGACCTGATCGCCCAGCTGACGCCGGGCGCCATCTTCGCCTGCAACGGCGCGGCCTTCGCGCGCGCGATCCAGGCCGTGATGCCGGCGGACGCCGAATTGATCCTGTGCGATGGCGAGGTGCCGGGACACACGGCCACGCGCTTTTCCGATCTGCTGGCAACGGCGCCGACCACCGTCGATGCGCGCAATGCGGCGGTCGGCCCGTCGACCATCGCCAAGTTCCTGTTCACTTCGGGCTCGACCAAGAAGCCGAAGGCCGTGATCACGACCCACGGCATGCTGACCAGTAACCAGCAGATGCTGCTGCAAACCTTCCCCTTCTTCGGCAAGGAGCCGCCGGTGCTGCTCGACTGGCTGCCCTGGAACCACACCTTCGGCGGCAGCCACAATGTCGGCATCGTGCTGTACAACGGCGGCACCCTCTACATCGACGATGCCCGCCCGACCCCGCGCGAGTTCGGCATCACCTTGCGCAACCTGCGCGAGATCGCGCCGACCGTCTACTTCAACATTCCCGCCGGCTGGGAAATGCTGACCGACGCGCTGGAAACCGACCCGGTACTGGCCGCCAACTTCTTCTCGCGCGTGAAGCTGTTCTTCTGCGCCGGCGCCGGCCTGTCGCAGGCGGCCTGGGAACGCCTGGACAGGGTGGCGCTGGCCTGCTGCGGCGAGTCGATCCGCATCATGACGGGCCTGGGCATGACCGAGACCTCGCCGTCCTGCACCTTCGGCACCGGGCCGATCGTCCGCGCCGGCTACGTCGGGGTGCCGGCGCCGGGCTGCAAGGTCAAGCTGGTGCCGGTCGGCGACAAACTGGAAGCGCGCTTCCACGGTCCGCACGTGACGCCGGGCTACTGGCGCGCGCCGCACCTGACCGCCGAAGCCTTCGACGAGGACGGCTATTACTGCACCGGCGACGCCCTGCGCTTCTTCGACGAGCGCCATCCCGAACTGGGCTTCATGTTCGACGGCCGTATCGCCGAGGACTTCAAGCTCAGCACCGGCACGTTCGTGAGCGTGGGGCCGCTGCGGGCCCGCGTGGTCAGCATGGGCGCGCCCTATGTGCAGGACGCGGTGGTAACGGGGCTGAACCGGCCTGTCATCGGGCTGATGGTGTTCCCGCGCCTGGAGCACTGCCGCGCGCTTTCCGGCCTGGGGACGGACGCGCCGGCGGCCGCGGTGCTGGAAAGCAGCCCGGTGCGCGCTTTCTTCGGCACGCTGCTGGGCGAACTGAATCGGGACGCCAGCGCTTCGTCGAAACGGGTGGACCGCCTGCTGCTGCTGGCCGAGCCGCCCTCGGTCGACCACCGCGAGCAGACCGACAAGGGTTCCATCAACCAGGCAGCGGTCCTGCAGCGCCGCGCCGCCCTGGTGGACGCGATGTACGACGGTACGGAGGAGCAGACGATCGTCGCCGGAAAAGACGCACGGAATACCACGCACGGAATACCACGTACGGAATAACGCATACGACAACGGGCATTACGCTAATAACTAGGAGACAGCATGAAACTGAAGACCCTGGCATGCATCGGAATGGCCTTTCTTCCCTTTGCCGGCGCGCCGGCTTATGCGCAGGAGGGCGGCACCATCAAGATCGGCGTGATCGCGGCCCTGACCGGCCCCTTCGTCCAGCTCGGCAAGCCTTTCGAGGAAGGCATCAAGACCTATATGCGGCAGTACGGCGACAAGGTGGCCGGCAAGAAGATCGAGATCGTGTACCGCGACGACGGCGGCAGCAACGTCGAACTCTCGAAGCGCGCGGCCCAGGAGCTGATCGGACGTGAGAATGTCAGCTTCCTGATCGGCTTTTCGCTGACCCCGAGCGCGCTGGCGGTGGCCCCGGTCGCCACCCAGGGCAAGGTGCCGATGATCGTGATGAACGCGGTCACCACCGGCATCACCGCCAAGTCGCCGTATATGCTGCGCACCTCGATGACGATGCAGCAGATGACCGAGCCCTTCGGCGACTGGACCGCGAAGAACAAGATCGGCAAGGTGTATTCCCTGGTGACCGACTACAGCACCGGCATCGACGCCGAAGCCCGCTTCACCAAGGGCTTCACCGAAGGCGGCGGCAAGATCGTCGGCTCGGCGCGGGTCCCGCTCGCGAACCCGGACTATTCGCCTTTCGTCCAGCGCATCAAGGACCAGAAGCCGGAAGCCGTGTTCTTTTTCGCCCCCGGCGTCGAGGACGGCCTCGGCATGCTCAAGGCCTACAGCGACAAGGGCCTGGACAAGGCCGGCATCAAGTTCCTCGGCGTCGGCGACATGACCAGCGACAACCCAACCCTGGAAGCCCTGGGCGACCGCGCGCTTGGCGCGGTGACGGTGCTGAACTACTCGACCGCGCTCGACAACGAAGCCAACAAAAGCTTCCTCAAGGCCTATGCCGCCGCCAACCCGAACCGCCCGGCGCCGACCTTCGTCCACGTGGTCGCGTATGACACCATGGGCATGATCTACGAGACCATCCGCCGGCTGAACGGCAAGGTCACCGGCGACGCGGCCGTCAAGACCCTGTCCGGCATGAAGTGGAACAGCCCGCGCGGCCCGATCAGCATCGATCCGAAGACCCGCGACATCGTGCAGAACATGTACATCCGCGAAGTCAGGAAGGTCAACGGCAAACTGGTCAACGCACCGATCGGCATCCTCAAGGACCTCATGCCCGACTAAGCGGCGCGCTTCCCAGCAGATTACCCATCGCAGTACCAATCGCAATACCGGCGGCGGCCCCGCACGGGCCACGCGGGCCCGTTCGCCCCGACGTTCCGCATCCGATCTGTCACTACAGAGGAGACCACACGTATGAACATGCGACACCCGACCACCCTCGCCGCGGCGCTCACCGCCCTGCTGCTGGCGGCCTGCAGCGGCGGCGACGACCGCGTCGCGGATCCGCCGGCCACGACGCCGCCCGCGCAGACCCTGCCGCAACTGAGCGGCGCGACCGGCGCCACCATGGCCGGCTGCGCCGACCTGGCGGCAAAGCTTAGCTATCCCGACACCACCATCAGCGCGGTCAATGCGATCGCCGCCGGCGCCTTGAGCGTGGGCGGCAAGCCGGTGCCCGCGCACTGCCAGGTGCTGGGCGAGATGTTCCGCCGTACCAGCCCGGTCGACGGCAAGAGTTACGCGATCGGTTTCGAGCTGCGCCTGCCGCTCAACTGGAATGGCCGCTTCTTCTACCAGGCCAACGGCGGCGTCGACGGCAGCGTGGTCACCGCCACCGGACCGGTGGGCGGCGGCGGGCCACTGGACAATGCGCTGAACCAGGGCTTTGCCGTGATCAGTTCCGACGCCGGCCACGGCGCGCCGACGCCCTTCTTCGGCATCGACCCGCAGGCGCGCCTCGACTACGGCTACCAGGCGGTCGGCAAGCTGACACCAATGGCCAAGGCCGTCATCAAGGCCGCCTACGGCAAGACGCCCGACCGTTCCTACATCGGCGGCTGCTCGAACGGCGGACGTCACACCGTGGTCGCGGCGGCGCGCTACGCCGAGCAGTACGATGGCTTCCTGGTCGGCGATCCGGGCTTCCGCCTGCCGCTGGCGGCGATCGCCAATATCGCCGGTGCCAAGACCTATGCCGCGCTGGCGTCCACGCAGGGCGAGCTCGGCACCGGCTTCACGCAGGCCGAAAGGACGCTGGTGTCGAACGCGGTGCTGGGCAAGTGCGACGCCCTCGATGGCGCCGCCGACGGCCTGGTACAGGATACCGGGGCCTGCCAGGCCGCCTTCGACCTGAACCGCGACGTGCCGACCTGCGGCGGCGCGCGCGACGGGACCTGCCTGACCTCGGCCCAGAAGAGCGGCATCGCCGCCCTGTTCGCCGGCGCCAGGACCGAGAGCGGCAAGCAGATCTACGCGAGCTTCCCCTGGGACGCCGGGCTGGCGACGACCGGCTGGTCGAGCTGGAAATTCGGGGCGCCGATCGACCGCGATTCCGGCGCCGTCGGGCTGATCTGGCAGGTGCCGCCTGAAGACCCGGCCACTTTCGACGGCCGCAGCTTCGTGCTGAACGGCAGCCTGGACACCATGCTGGCGAAGGTCAACGCCACCAGTAGCGTCTACACGGAAAACGCGCTGTCCTTCATGACACCGCCGAATCCGTCGAACCTGGCGGCGCTGAAGAACCGCGGCGCCAAGATGCTGGTGTACCACGGCACCAGCGACCCGATCTTCTCGAGCGACGACACCACGGCCTGGTATGAAGCCCTGCGCAGCGCGAACGCCGGCGATGCCGCGAACTTCGCCCGCTTGTTCCGGGTGCCGGGCATGAACCACTGTTCGGGCGGCCCGGCCACCGACCAGTTCGACATGCTGACCCCGCTCGTGAACTGGGTCGAGAAAGGCCAGGCGCCGGACACGGTGACAGCCGCGGCCCGCGGCAGCGGGAACGCCGGCGGCGTGAATGCCGACCTGCCCGCCAACTGGTCCGCCTCGCGCACCCGCCCGCTGTGCGCCTATCCGAAAGTAACACGCTACAAAGGCACCGGCAGCGTCGACGACGCCGCCAGCTTCAGCTGCCAGTAGTCCTTCCCTCCACGGCCGCATGCCAGTCCCGGCATGCGGCCGTCGCGTCTCCCGCTTGCCAGGCAGGCCGCCCCGGCGTAGCGTCTCCCTTCCGGCAATCACCCGACCCGTCGACCGCCATGTGTGCCGCACTGTACTCTAGCGGGGATATCCGTATTGTTACCTACATCAATTTACTTCACAAATGAAATATACATGACTAAAATATCGTCTGTACTCTGTCATCCAAGGTGAACCTCATGAACTTGAAACCCCTGATCCCCGTCCTGTTTGTCGCCGCCCTGTCCGGCTGCGCCTCCACCACCAGCGACCCGGTCCGTGCACGCGCGCTGGCCGACATCGAACAAGCCAGGGCCGACGGCGCCTTTCCGCTGACCGAGGCGCAGTACGTCTACCCGAACTGGGTTGCCGGCCACAAGGCACCCTGACCCTGCCGGCCAGGCAGATGTGATAATCAGCGCTTTCAAGAGCGGCAAGGAATGCAATGAGCGACTTTGGCCCCACCGAACAGCGACTGCGGCGCGTCCTGGCACGGGTACCCGGATTCCCCTTCGAGCAAATGCTGCTGGTCCGAATGGCCTACCATCTGCAGAAGAACCTGCGCGACAGGAGCAATGCCGCGCTGAAGAAGTACGAGCTGGGCGATACCCACTACCTGGTATTGGCGATCCTGTACGGCAGCGTCGACGAGACCTCGACCGCGACCGAACTGAGCGAAGCCTGCAACGAAAAGCCGGCCAACCTGACGCGCGTCTGCGACGAGCTGGCGGCCAAATCCCTGATCCGGCGCGGCCCGAAGCCGGGCGACCGCCGCGCGGTGATGATTTCCCTGAGCGAGCAGGGCCGCGAACTGATCGAAACCATCCTGCCAGAAATATCCGCCGACACCGCCGCCGCCTTCGCGGGCTTCACGCAGGCAGAGCTGGAACTGCTGGCCAGCCTCAACACGCGCGTGCTGCGCAATCTCGACGGCGCGGGCTGAGCTGCCCCGGGGAATACCTGCACTGCCGCGGAAATGAAAAAAGCCACCTTGCGGTAGCTTTTCTCTTTGTATCTTGGCGGAGACGGTGGGATTCGCCTACATGCTGCAGGCCACCTACGCGCGAGCACGCGCGCAGCTTCGAATCCCACCCGCAGGGCGCGCAAGCGCCCTGCTCGTCTGCCCTGCCGCGGAAATGAAAAAAGCCACCTTGCGGTGGCTTTTCTCTTTGCATCTTGGCGGAGACGGTGGGATTCGAACCCACGATACAGGTATAAGCCGTATGCATCCTTAGCAGGGATGTGCCTTCGGCCACTCGGCCACGTCTCCAATCAGGTTCATCGTGTTGCTCGATGTCGCTGAGTGCAAGCATCTTAATGGCCACACCCCATTTCGTCAAGGAAGCGCGGCCAAATTATGCGAAAAAGTTAAGCTTGCTCCAGGCTAAACGCTTTATGCAGGGCGCGTACGGCCAGCTCCATGTATTTCTCGTCGATCAGAACCGAAATCTTGATCTCGGAGGTCGAGATCATCATGATGTTGATGCCCTCTTCCGCCAGCGTGCGGAACATTTGCGAGGCCACGCCGACGTGGCTGCGCATGCCGACGCCGACCGCCGACACCTTCGACACCTTGGCGTCGCCGACCAGACGCGCGAAGCCGAGGACTTCCTTGTTGGCTTCCAGCACGGCCAGTGCGCGCTGGTAGTCGTTGCGCGAGACGGTGAAGGTGAAATCGGTTTTACCGTCGACCGACACATTCTGTATGATCATGTCGACCTCGATATTGGCCTCCGAGACCGGACCGAGGATGTGGAAGGCGACGCCAGGCTTGTCGGGCACGCCCAGGACGGTGATTTTGGCTTCATCGCGGTGGTTGGCGATGCCCGAGATGACGGCTTGTTCCATATTGCTTTCTTCCTCAAACGAAATCAGGGTACCCGAGACGGCTTCTTCTTCGAGCGGCATCAGGGGATCGGTCAGCGACGACAGCACACGCGTCGGCACGCGGTAGTTGCCGGCGAATTCGACGGAGCGGGTCTGCAGCACCTTGGAGCCGAGCGACGCCAGTTCCAGCATCTCTTCGAAAGTGATCTTGGACAGGCGGCGCGCCTCGTCGACAATGCGCGGATCGGTGGTGTAGACGCCGTCGACGTCGGTGTAGATCAGGCATTCGTCGGCCTTCAGCGCGGCCGCGATGGCCACCGCCGAGGTGTCCGAGCCGCCGCGGCCCAGGGTCGAGATATTGCCTTGTTCGTCGACGCCCTGGAAGCCGGTGATGATCACGATCTTGCCGGCGTCGAGGTCGGCGCGCACGCGGCTGTCGTCGATCGACTGGATGCGGGCCTTGGTGAATGCCGAGTCGGTCTTGATCCCCACTTGCCAGCCGGTGTAGGACACCGCGTCCTTGCCGCGCGCCAGCAGCGCCATTGCCAGCAGGCCGACCGAGACTTGTTCGCCGGTGGAGGCGATCATGTCCAGTTCACGCGGGTCAGGCTCGGCCATGAGCTCTTTGGCCAGGCCGATCAGGCGGTTGGTTTCGCCCGACATGGCCGAGGGGACCACCACGATGCGGTGGCCGGCATCATGCCATTTTGCGACGCGCGCGGCGACGTTCTTGATACGGTCCGTCGAACCCATCGACGTCCCGCCGTATTTGTGGACGATTAAAGCCATGAAGTGGGGGTTTCCGCTTGTAAAAAGTCAATAGAGCCTTTTACTGTACATGCTGCGGTGCAGAATCTCAAGGCCCCGGGCGGCGAAACCTATACCGAATCGGAATATGGTAATGCGGAAATAGAATTACCCGGCCGCCGTGGCAACCCAGCGCAAGGCGATCAGGTCCGGCCCTTGCGCGACGTGGCGGCAGTCCATGCCGAGGCCGGCCGCGTACAGCAGATCGCTGCCGGCGGTGACGACCGGCAGGCGGGTGCGCTCCCAGGCCGGGACACCGCTAGCCTGGAAGTGGGCCTTCAGGCTGCGGGTGGGGCGGTTGGCCGCCAGCTTGAGCCGCTCGCCGCCCTTGCGGAAATCGATGGCGAGGCGCTGGGTGCGCAGCCATGTCAGGCTGACGCCCTGCTCCGCCACATCGAAATGAAGCACGCCGCCGTAATCGGGAAAAGCCAATGCGGTTTCGCCGCGCCAGACGAAGGCCTCGGCATGTTTTTCGATGATACCTTCGTCGTCCGGATCGCGCATGCCCGCCAGTTCCGGCAGTTTCGGCACCAGGTACAGGCGGTCGCGGTGGCGCCGCACATGGCAGTCCGGATGCACCACCAGCAGCTGGGCGTCGGCGCGTGCTTCCATCAGTTGCCCGATCATCTCGTCCATCCAGGCCGTCGACGGCATCGCCAGCCCGCGCACCGAGAACCAGTGGCGCAGCAGGTTGTTGACGCGGTCCGGGCTCAGGCCGCGCAGCCTGCCCAGGTCGACCGCTTCGCCATCGAGACAGGCGGCGAGGTCCTGCTCCGCCACCTCCAGCAGCACGCGCAAGGCCGACTGGGCGTGCATGCTGCTGCGCGCCACGCGTTGCTGGAAACCGGGAAAGGCTTGCGCCAGCGCCGGCATCACCGTGTGGCGCAGGGCATTGCGGGCAAAGCGCGGATCGCTGTTGGATTCGTCCTCGACCCAGTCGATGCCGGCCGCCATGCCCTGTTCCGCGGCCAGCGCTTCGAGGGCCGTGCGCGCCACTGCGAGGAGTGGCCGCGCCATCACCAGGCGCTCGTCGCCCAGCAGCGTCGGAGCGCGGTTGACCGCATCCATGCCGGACAGGCCGGCCGGGCCGGAACCGCGCAGCAGTTGCAGCAGCACGGTTTCGGCCTGGTCGTCGAGGTGGTGGGCGGTGAGCAGCAGGTCGATGCCGTGGGCGCGCGCCATGTCGCCGAGCGCCGCGTAGCGTGCCTTGCGCGCGGCCGCCTCCAGTCCGCTCTTCCCCTTACCGACGCTGACTTCACGTGCATCGAAGGGGATGTCGAGCGCGGCGCAGGCTTGCGCGCAATGGGCGCGCCAGGCATCGGCGTTCGGGCTCAGGCCATGGTGGACGTGGAAGGCCCACAAGGCCAGTCCCTGCTCGCGCGCCCAGGCATGGGCAAGGCGCAGCAGCACCATGGAATCGAGGCCGCCGCTGAGGGCGACCGCGATGGTCGGTTGCTGCTCGGGAAACCAGGTGCCGCGCAGGGCGCCGAGTGCACCTGCGAATGTTGCGGAAACGCTGGTAGCCGCGGCTGGCTTGCCGCGGCCTGGCGATGGTTTGCCTTGCATTACTCTTCCCGCGGGGTGGTTTCCTTGAATTTGCCGTAGGCCATCAGCTTGGCGTGACGGGCATCGAGCAAATCCCTGGTCTTCATGCCCTGGAACTGGCGCAGGGTGTCGGCCAGCGCGCGCTTCAGGCCCTGGGCCATGGCGGCCGGGTCGCGGTGGGCGCCGCCCAGCGGTTCGCTGATGATCTTGTCGATCAGGCCGATGGCTTTCAGGCGGTGCGCGGTCAGGCCCAGTGCGTCGGCGGCATCGGCCGCGCGCTCCGAGGTCTTCCACAGGATCGAGGCGCAGCCTTCCGGCGAGATCACGGAATAGGTGGCGTATTGCAGCATCAGCACCGCATCGCCGACGGCGATCGCCAGCGCACCGCCGGAACCGCCTTCGCCGATGATGGTAGCGATCAGCGGCACCTTCAGTTCGGCCATCACGTACAGGTTGTGGCCGATCGCTTCCGACTGGCCGCGCTCTTCGGCGTCGATGCCGGGGAAGGCGCCAGGTGTGTCGACGAAGGTGAAGATCGGCAGGTTGAATTTCTCGGCCAGCTTCATCAGGCGCATCGCCTTGCGATAGCCTTCCGGTTTCGGCATGCCGAAGTTACGCATCGCGCGCTCTTTGGTGTCGCGGCCCTTCTGGTGGCCGATGACCATGCAGGCCTGCCCGTTGAAGCGCGCCAGGCCGCCGACGATCGACTGGTCGTCGGCATAGGTACGGTCGCCGTGCAGTTCATGGAAGTCGGTGAAGATCGCGTTGACGTAGTCCATGGTGTAAGGACGCTGGGGGTGGCGCGCGATCTGCGAAACCTGCCACGGGGTCAGCTTGGCATAGATGTCTTTCGTCAGTTGCTGGCTCTTCTTGGCCAGGCGGTCGATTTCTTCCGAGATGTCGACAGCCGAATCGTCCTGCACGAAGCGCAGTTCTTCGATCTTTGAATCGAGCTCGGCAATCGGCTGCTCGAAACTGAGGAAAGTTGTTTTACTCATTGTACCTCCGGGTGTTTTCGTGGCCGCGCCCCGCGTGACTCAGCAGGGCCTGCGGCGGCAAGGGCGCTATTCTACTGGAATTGGGTCCAGGCTACGCCATAAATACCATGTAGCAACTGTCCGCCACGGCTCCCAATTGGCCGCCACTTCGCGCGCATCGCTGCGCGAGACCGGCTCGCCCGAGAAATAATTCTGGCTGATGCCCTGGATCAGGCCGGCATCGTCGAGCGGCAGCACATTGGGCCTGAGCAGATTAAATATCAAAAACATCTCAGCTGTCCAGCGGGTGATGCCGCGAATCTGTACCAGCTCCGCGATCACGGCTTCGTCAGCCATTTCCGACCATTGGTCGGCGTGCACCCGCTTGGCCTTGAAATGGTCGGCCAGGTCGAGGATGTATTCGGTCTTGCGCTTGGACAGCCCGCAGGCGGCCACCGGCTCGGCGCCGGCCTTCAACACCTGCGCCGGCGTCATCTTCGGGCACAGTTCGCGCAGTTTGGCCCAGGCGGCCTCGGCCGCCTTGACGGTCACCTGCTGGCCGACGATGGAACGCGCCAGCGTGGTGAACGGGTCCGGATGGCCGCGCAAGTGCATGTCGCCGAATTGCGGGATCAGCTTGTTCATGATGCGGTCGCGCCGCATGAGCTCGGCCTTCGCCTCCGCCCAGTAGGGCGGCACGTCGGGCAGCGCCGGGTCGGCGCCCGCGAGGTCCTTGGAAATTGCCATGCCTGTTCTTGCTCGGGCTGGTCAGGCGCGGCGCCAGTTGGTGCTGCCGTCGGGTTTGTCCTCGAGCACGACACCGGCGGCCGTCAACCCGGCGCGGATGGCATCGGCCTCGGCGAAGTTGCGGGATTTCTTGGCGGCCGCGCGGCGCGCGATCGCATCCTGGATCGCGGCTTCGTCCATGCCGCCGGCGTCCGGGCCGGCCTGCAGGAATTGCTGCGGGCTGCGCTCGAGCAGGCCGAGCACGCCTGCCAGGGCTTTCAGCTGGCGCGCGTCTTGCACCGACTTGCTCTTGTTGACTTCGCTGGCCAGGTCGAACAGCGCGGCCACCGCCAGCGGCGTATTGAAGTCGTCGTCCATGGCCTCGCGCAAGCGCCGCGCGTGGGTTTCGTCCCAGTTCACGCTGGGCGCCTCGGCGCCGAGGTCGATATCGGCGAGCGCGGTGTACAGGCGGGTCAAGGCGCCTTTCGCATCGTCGATGTGGGCGTCGGAATAATTCAGCGGGCTGCGGTAGTGGGCGCGCAGGATGAAGAAGCGCACCACCTCGGCATCGTATTTTTTCAGGACCTCGCGGATGGTGAAGAAGTTGCCCAGCGATTTGGACATCTTTTCGTTATCCACGCGCACGAAGCCGTTGTGGACCCAGAAGTTGGCCATCGGCGCCCCGAAGGCGCCTTCCGACTGGGCGATCTCGTTTTCGTGGTGCGGGAATTGCAGGTCGGCGCCGCCGCCGTGGATGTCGAAATGCTCGCCCAGCAGCGCGCACGACATCGCCGAGCACTCGATATGCCAGCCCGGGCGGCCCTTGCCCCACTTCGAATCCCATTTGACTTCGTCCGGCTCGGCGTCCTTGGACGCCTTCCACAGCACGAAGTCGAGCGGATCGCGCTTGCCGGTATTGACGTCGACGCGTTCGCCGGCGCGCAGGTCGTCGAGCGACTTGCCGGACAGCTTGCCGTAACCGGGAAAGTTGCGCACCGCGTAATTGACGTCGCCGTCCTCGCCCAGGTAGGCCAGTTCCTTGTGCTCCAGCTGCTCGATGATAGCCAGCATGTGCGGCACGTGCTCGGTCGCGCGCGGCGCGTAGTCCGGCGGCAGGATGCCGAGGGCGTCGCTGTCTTCTTCCATCGCCTTGATGAAGCGCGCCGTCAGCTGGGTGATGGTTTCGCCATTTTCCACGGCGCGGCGGATGATCTTATCGTCGATGTCGGTGATATTGCGTACATACTTGACTTCATAGCCGGAAGCCTTGAACCAGCGGTAGATGATGTCGAAGGCCATCATCATCCGGGCGTGACCGACGTGGCAGTAATCGTAGACCGTGATCCCGCACACGTACATATTGATCTTGCCGGGCTGGATCGGAACGAAAACCTGCTTGTCACGCGCGAGCGTGTTGTAAATCTTTAGTTGGCTCATCGGAATTGGCTAGAGAGTTGGAGCATGACGCTCGGGACGCTGGCGCCGCTGGGCGCCGCCGGGACACGGCCTGGGCTTGCGTCGGGATCGTCAGGACTGGCTCATCAAGGTCGGCACCATTTTGACGCGGTGATCCGTTTGATAAAATCAACAGTCCGTCGCGAAGTATAGCATTGATAAAATCCTGACTGGCCGCACATACCGACAGTTTATTTTTCTGCAAAACCCTTGACAGCAGTTTGCGATTTATCCACCGAGAGGAAGCTACAGATGTCCATACAAACGCCGATTGGCACCCGCCTGCCTGTCACACGCCTGATGTCCCGTGCCGCCGCGGCCGCTGCCACCGCCGCTGCCACCGCCGCTGCCACTCTGCTGCTGTGCGGCGCCGCCCACGCGGCCGATCCGCAGGTGGCCCTCAAGACCAGCATGGGCGAGATCGTGCTGGAGCTGGACCAGGAAAAGGCCCCGATCACCGTCGCCAATTTCCTCCAGTACGCGAAGTCCGGCTTCTACAAGGGCACCATCTTCCACCGCGTGATCGACGGCTTCATGATCCAGGGCGGCGGCATGGATGCCAAGATGGCCAACCGCAAGACCCGTCCGCCGATCAAGAACGAATCGACCAACGGCCTGTCCAACGCAGCTTATACGGTGGCGATGGCGCGCGAAGACAGCCCGGATTCGGCCACCTCGCAGTTCTTCATCAACGTCGCCGACAATTTCGGCCTCGACGCCATGAACCGCATGGATGCGGGTTATACCGTGTTCGGCAAGGTGGTCAAGGGCAAGGAAGTGGTCGACAAGATCAAGGGTGTGCTGGTGGACGACATCCGCGGCCAGCAGAACGTGCCGGTGACGCCGGTGGTGATCGAGTCCGCGACCGTGCTCAAGGGCGACAAGGCTGTAAAATAACGAACTCTTAACCAATTCAGGACAGGACACACGATGACCACCATTCTCATTACCACCAACCAGGGCAACATCAAGGCCGAACTGGATGACGCCAAGGCGCCGAAGACCGTCGAGAACTTCCTGTACTACGTGAAGAAGGGTCACTTCGACAACACCATCTTCCACCGCGTGATCAAGGACTTCATGATCCAGGGCGGCGGTTTCGAGCCGGGCATGAAGCAGAAGGACACCGACCAGACCGTCGAGAACGAAGGCAAGAACGGCCTGAAGAACGACAAGTACACCCTGGCGATGGCACGCACCTCGGCCCCGCACTCGGCCTCGGCCCAGTTCTTCATCAACACCAAGGGCAATGACTTCCTGAACTACCCGGGCCAGGACGGCTGGGGCTATGCCGTGTTCGGCAAGGTCGTCGAAGGCCAGGATGTGGTCGACCAGATCAACAACGTCAAGACCACCCGTGCCGGCATGCACGCCGACGTGCCGGCCGACGCGGTGATCATCGAGAAGATCGAAGTCGTCCAGTAATCCGCCAGTCCAGCCGAACGCACGCGTGGGATGTCCACGGAATCCATGAACACTCCCACGCGCGCGCTCGCGCTCTTCATCTCCGACCTGCACCTGCAGGCATCGCATCCGCGCACCGCGGATGCCTTCTTCCGCTTCCTGTCCGAACAGGCGCCGCAGGCCGAGGCGCTCTACCTGCTCGGCGACATCTTCGAATACTGGGCCGGCGACGACGACCTCGAGACACCCTTCAACGCCGCCATCGCCGCTGCCCTGCGCGAACTCGGCGAACGCGGCGTGGCGGTCTACTGGATGGCCGGCAACCGCGACTTCCTGGTCGGCCCCGGCTTCGCCGAGGCCGCCGGCCTGACCTTGCTGGCGGAGCCCCACCTCGCCAGCTTCGACGGCCGCCAGGTGGTGCTGGTGCATGGCGACGCCCAATGCACCGGCGACCTCAAGTACATGGCCTTCCGCGCCCAGGTGCGCGATCCGGCCTGGCAGGCGCAGTTCCTGGCCATGCCGCTGGCGCAACGCAAGGCGATCATCGCCGGCCTGCGCGAGGGCAGCCGCTCGGCCCATGCCGGCAAATCCATGGACATCATGGACGTGGCGCCGGAGGCCGTGACGGCACTCCACGCGCAAGCCGACACCATCATCCACGGCCACACCCACCGCCCCGCCCTGCACCGGCAGGACGGGCTGCGCCGCTTCGTGCTGCCCGACTGGGAACTCGACGAGGAACCGGTACGCGGCGGCTGGATCGCGATCGACGCCGGCGGCAACATCACCCGCCACGCGCTCGACGGCAGCGCACTCTGATCGACTGGGGCCCGAGTGCCCCTGGCTAGAGCGCCCCTGGCAGAACTGACAGGTAGGCAGGCGCCTTTCCTGTGTTGACAGTGACAATCCTGGTGTTATACTTCACTACAACACCACTTCATCACATCACCAACAGGGAGGCAGGCATGGCAATCCAGACTGCACCGCGGGAAAGCGAGGCTGGCAATGACCATCGGCTGGCATGACAACACACCCATCTACCGGCAGCTGAAGGACAAGGTGATCGGCATGATGCTGGACGGCGCGCTCAAGGCCGGCGACGCCCTGCCCTCGGTGCGCCAGGTGGCGGCCGACTACCAGCTCAATCCGATCACGGTCTCCAAGGCTTACCAGGAACTGGTCGACGAACAACTCGTAGAGAAACGAAGGGGGATCGGCATGTATGTTACCGAAGGCGCCAGCGAGAAACTGCTGGCAAGCGAGCGCGAACGTTTCCTGCGCGACGAATGGCCGGCCATGCTGGAGCGCATCCGCCGCCTGGGTCTGGATACCGAGGCGCTGCTGCGTCCACAGCAAGGAGGCCAGGCATGAACAGCGTGATTTCCGCCAGGGGCTTGCGCAAGCAATACGGCAAGCGCACCGCCGTCGACGGCATCGACTTCGACATCCCGGCCGGCCGCATCGTCGGCCTGATCGGCCCCAACGGTTCGGGCAAGACCACCACCCTCAAGGCGGCGCTGGGCCTGGTGCCCTTCGAGGGCGAGCTGTCGGTGCTGGGCTTCGATCCGCGCACCCAGCGCGACGACCTGATGCAGGACGTCTGCTTCATCGCCGATGTCGCCATCCTGCCGCGCTGGCTGCGGGTCAAGGACGCCATCGATTTCGTGGGCGGCGTGCACCCGCGCTTCAACCGCGAAAAAGCCGAGCGCTACCTCGCCGCCACCTCGCTCAAGCCCTCGATGAAGGTCAAGGAGATGTCGAAGGGGATGGTGGTGCAGCTGCACCTGGCGCTGGTGATGGCCATCGACGCCAAGCTCCTCGTGCTGGACGAGCCGACGCTGGGCCTGGACATCCTCTACCGCAAGCAGTTCTACCAGAACCTGCTGGAAGATTATTTTGACGAGCACAAGACCATCGTCATCACCACCCACCAGGTGGAAGAGGTCGAGCACATCCTGACCGACCTGATGTTCATCCGCGAAGGCCGCATCGTGCTGGCGGCCTCGATGGAAGAAATCGGCGAGCGCTACATCGAGGTGATGGTCTCGCACGACAAGATCAGCGCCGCCAACGCCCTGCAGCCGATCGACCGCCGCACGGTGTTCGGCAAGTCGGTGATGTTGTTCGACGCCGGCGTGCCGGGTGCATCCGGCGGCATCTCGCGCCAGCAACTGGCCGCCCTCGGCGAAACCCGCAACCCCAGCGTGGCCGACCTCTTCGTCGCCACCATGAAAGGAAGCTACGCATGAACACCGTGACCATGAAATGGCTGCTGCGCCGCGAATTCTGGGAATACAAGGGCGCGATGTTCTGGGGACCGGTGGCGGTGGCCGCGCTGCTGGTGGCCCTGTTCGGCGGCACCATCGTCTACGCCCTGGCCGGGCATCACCTGCCGACCCACCTGACGATCAATGGCCAGTCCATGGACCACGGCATCACGGTGGCGCTCGACACCAAGGTCCGGCTGGCCAAGATGGCCACCAGCGTCTACCTGGTCGCCGCCCTGCCGCTGTTCGGCCTGTTGTCCGCGGTCGTGTTCTCGTATTGCCTCGGCGCTCTGCACGACGAACGGCGCGATCGCAGCATCCTTTTCTGGAAATCCCTGCCGGTATCGGACGAGATGACAGTGCTGTCCAAGGCCCTCACCGCCATGCTGGTGGCGCCCATCATCACCATCGTGCTGGCGACGCTCACCTCGCTGGTCCTGCTGCTGCTCGGCTGCCTGGCGCTGAGCGTAAACGGCATGAACGTGATAGGGACGGTACTGAGCTCGCCGGACCTCTACCTGTCGCCGCTGCGCCTGGTGGCGCTGCTGCCGGTGTACATGGTGTGGGCGCTGCCGACCGTCAGCTGGCTGCTGCTGGTGTCTGGCTGGGCCCGCACCAAGCCCAGCATGTGGGCGGTGGGCGGCCCGCTGATCGGCTTGATGATCGTGAAATGGATGAGCGTGGCCTTGCAAAGCCTGTCCGGCACACCGCTCAACCTGATGCACCATGCGCAGGACCTGGTGGCCCGTCTCCTCACCGGCGTCGTGCCCGGCATCTGGTTCAGCTACGACAAGATGGTGCTGCCCAACCTGCGCCCCACCGAGAACGGCATCGACATGAACAGCCTGGTCACGCATTCGTATGCGACGCTGGCCACGGCCGACGCCTGGATCGGCTTCGCGCTGGGTGCGGCCATGCTGTACGGCGCGGTGCGTCTGCGCCGTCACCGCGACGAGGGCTAAGCCATGCGCCCCTTCCCTCCGGTCCTCGCCATGGCGCTGGCAACCGGCTTGGCGCTCTGCTGTCCCGCCGCCGCGCAGGAACAAGCGGGCGGCGATGACCAGCCCGGCACGGTCCACATCAACGCCGTCAAGAACCCCGAGCTGCGCGCCTACCGCGCCATCGTGGCCGGACTCGACACCTTCGACGCCCAGCATGCGCTGGCACCCGCCGTGCCGCAGCTGCGCTTCCAGGTCGAGGCGCGCGGTGGGAGGAAGCTAGAAGGCGAGCCGCCACTGGCGCGCATTGCCGCCGACGACTTTTCGATTCCCCTGACGCTGGACGAGCATGCGCGCTTCAGCGTGCCGCGCAGCCAGGCCGCCTGGGATGCCAAGGCCGAGCTGGTCCTGAACCGCAGGAAGCACGACGTGCGCGTCGAGACCTGGGTGCGCACGCCTGGCCTGGCCGACAACCAGGTGCGGATGGGTGACATCCGCCTGGATTGCCGGGTCAAGGTGGCGATTGGCAAGGCGGAGATACCATTCTGGGCGGTCGGGCTGGTCAACGGGGTCCTGCTCACCACCGACTGGTGTTCGTGGTTCCAGGGCGCGACGCCGAAGGGCGGCGACCGCAGCTGGCCGCGCCATGCGGACGCCAGGCTGGCCGCGGCCACACTGCGCGACGGCGAGCGCAGCCTGGCGCTGAAGGTCAGCGGCACATCGTTCCGGGTGCCGATCGGCGACACCAGCTGGAGCAACGACGCCCTGATCGAGCTGGCGTTCGCGCCGGCCGAGCCACCGGCGGAGGTGGAAACCCTTACTCGAACTGCTGGCGAAACGCCGCGAACTGGGCCTTGAGTTCGTCGACCTCGGTGCGCAGCGCAGTCACTTCCTGCTCCAGCTGGGCCACGCGAGCGCCTGACGATGGCGCGGCCGGCGCGCTGGCTGCCCCAAAGGCGGAATCCTCGCGCGCCAGGTTGATTTCGCCGCCCAGCAGCTGGCCGTAGCGCGGCTCCTTGGTGCCGGGGGCACGCTCCAGGCGCGCCACCAGCGGCGGGTATTTGTCGATCAGGAACTGCAGCCCGGCTTCCAGCTCGGCCACGCTCTTGAAGTCGTGCAGGCGGCCGCTGCGCGAGCGGATCTCGCCGGCGGTCTGCAGGCCGCGCAGCATCAGCACGGCGAGGATCGCGACCTTGTCCTGCTCCAGCGACCACTTGATGCGCATGCGGTGCTCGTACTTGACGACGCGCGCGCCGGCCTGGGTAATGCCGTTGACCAGCTTGCGCTGCATCAGGCGCTGCAGGGTGTCGTGCACCACGTCTTCCGGCAGCTGCATCACCGGGTCGCGGCTGGACAGCTGGTTACAGCCGTTCATCAGCGCGTTCAGCGTGAGCGGGTAATTGTCCGGCGTGAGCGCCTCTTTTTCGGCGAGCACGGCGAGGACGCGGATTTCGAAGGGATCGAGGTCGGATGCCGGGTCGAAGGCGCCCGGGATGTCGTCTTGCATGGTGTTCCTAACTTAAAACGTGCTAATCGACCAGGCGGTTCAGCTGGACCTGGTCGAGTTTATCACTCTCGTCCATCTTCTGGCAGGCCATCCCGGCCGCCTTCATGGTGGCGCACAGGCGCTCGATCTGCTCGTCCTGGGCCGCGGCGTGCGCGATCAGGTTGCGCAGGGCTTTCGACAGCGGGTCGTCGCCGTTGGGCGTGACACCATAGGCCGCGAACAGTTGGGCGCTGCGCGCCTGCTCCTCCTTGCGCACCAGGTGGGCCGGGTTGCCGACCGCGGTGGCGCCGCTCGGCACCGGCTTGACCACCACCGCGTTGGAGCCGATCTTGGCGTACTCGCCGACCGTGAACGCACCCAGCACCTGGGCGCCGGCGCCGACGATGACGCCGCGCTCCAGCGTCGGATGGCGCTTGGTGCCGGCCACCAGCGTGGTGCCGCCCAGGGTCACGCCCTGGTAGATGGTGCAGTCGTCGCCCACCACAGCGGTCTCGCCGATGACCACGCCGAAACCATGGTCGATGAAGACACGCCGGCCGATGGTCGCGCCGGGGTGGATCTCGATGCCGGTGATGACGCGCGCGATATACGAGATGAAGCGGCCCAGCCATTTGAGGCCGGCGCCCCAGCAGGCGTTGGCCCAGCCGTGCATGACCACGGCATGCAGGCCGGGATAACAGGTGAGCACTTCCCATCCATTGCGCGCCGCAGGGTCGCGCTCGATGATGCTCTGGATATCTTCACGCAGATTGGAAAACATAGACGAAAACCGTGGCAAACAGACAGCATGGTAGCGTATCCGGGGCGGTCTTGCTTATGAGGGAAACAAATTTGGAGGGGGTATCGTCGTCCCCGCGAAGGCGGGGCGTCGTTTCCGGCAGTGCCTGAAACGACGAGGTAGCTAACGTTTTACTGCGGTTCTTTCGCCAAACGCTGGCGACGCGCCTCGTACAGGCAGACGCCGGACGCGACCGAGACGTTCAGGCTCTCGACCGAGCCGAACATCGGGATGTTGACCAGCACGTCGCAGGTTTCGCGGGTGAGGCGGCGCATGCCCTCGCCTTCCGACCCCATCACCAGTGCGGTGGGTCCGGTGAAGTCGCCCTGGTAGAGGCCTTTGTCAGCGTCATCGGAGGTGCCGATCAGCCAGATGCCGCGCTCCTTCAGGTCACGCATGGTGCGCGCCAGGTTGGTGACCGTGATGTAGGGCACGCTCTCGGCCGCGCCGCTGGCGACCTTGGCGGCGGTGGCGTTCAGGCCCACCGAACGGTCCTTCGGGGCGATCACGGCATGCGCGCCGACGCCGTCGGCCACGCGCAGGCAGGCGCCCAGGTTGTGCGGATCGGTGATGCCGTCCAGGATCAGCAGCAGCGGCGGACCTTCCACCACGTCCAGCAACTCGTCCAGGTTGCGCGCCAGCGACAGCTGGCTGGCAAAAGCGATCACGCCCTGGTGCCGGCGGGTGCCGACGATCTTGTCGAGGCGGCTTGACTCAACCGGCATGACGCGCACGCCGGCCTGTTTCGCGTTGGCGATCAGGTCCTGCATGCGGCGGTCCTGGCGTTCCGCGTCGACAAAAATCTCTTCCACCGATGCAGCCTCGTGGCGCAGCCGCGAGGTCACCGCATGGAAACCAAAAATCATTTTATTTTTCATTCGTTACGTTCTTCTTCCTGCTGGTTTTGGATGCGGACTTGGCCGGTGCCTTGGCTGGTGCATCGGCTGCTGCCTTGCTGGCTGCCTTGGCCGGTGCTTTTGCCGCTGGCTTGGCTGCCGCCTTGGCCGGTGCTTTGGCTGCCGGCTTGGCTGCAGTCTTGGCCGGTGCTTTGGCGGCTGGCTCTGCCGCTGCTTTCGCTGCTGGCTTGGCTGCTGCTTTCGCCGCTGGCTTGGCTGCTGCTTTGGCTGCCGGCTTGGCTACAGGCTTAACCGCTGGCTTCGCTGCTGCCTTGGCGGCTGCCTTGGCGGCTGCCTTGACTGCAGGCTTGGCAACAGGCTTGGCGACAGGCTTGGCGACAGGCTCGGCCACGTCCGCTTCGACGGCACCTTCCTGGGTGCCGACTTGTTGTGCCGCCGCCTTCTTGGCAGCGGGTTTCTTCGCCGCTTTTTTGGCGGGAGGGGTTTCGACCGGCGCTGCTGGAGCGATTGGCGCAACGGGCATATCGACGACCGGTGCCGCATTCACTTCGGCAGGCGCTTCGACAGCCGCTTCCTGCACTGGCTTTTTCGCGGCACGCTTCTTTTTTGGCGCCGGTTCGGCCGGTGCTGCTTCCGTCACTGGGACTGGTGCAGGCGCTGGTGCTGGTGCAGGCGCCGGTGCTGCCACAGGAGCCGGAGCCGTAACAGGAACCGCTGCGCGCACGGCAGCCGGCTCGGGCGCGTTCGCCGCTTCGGCTGCGATCGCCGCGGCCTCCGCGCGCTGCGCCTTCCTGGCCTTGCGGCGGCGGCTGCTACGGCTCGGCGGCACGAAGACTTCGTCGGCCGGGCTTTCGTCGCTGGCACTCGCTTCGGCGGGTTCCGCTTCGGCGGCATCCACCGGTACCGGCCAGGTCAGCGGCTGGTCCTGCACTTCATCCTGGCGCCCGTTGCGGCCACGGTCCTTGCGGTTCTTGCGGCGGCGCGACGATTTCGGCTCGCGTGCTTCCTGAGCGGCGGCGCGGGCACGCTCCACCGGTGCCGGCAGCGTGCCTTCAGCCTGGGCCATCACCAGGTCGATCTTGCGCAGCTCGAGGTCGACGCGTGCCACCTGCACGGTGACGCGGTCGGTCAGCTTGAAGGTCTTGCCGCTGCGGTCGCTGCGCAGCTCATGGCGTGCCTCGTCGTACTGGAAGTAATCGCCGGTACCCAGGCCGCTGATGTGCACCAGCCCTTCGACGAACAGCTCGTCCAGCTGGACGAAGATGCCGAACGGGGTCACGCCGGAAATCACACCGGTGAATTCCTCGCCCAGCTTGTCCTTCATGTAGTAGCACTTGAGCCAGTTCTCGACGTCGCGCGAGGCTTCGTCGGCACGGCGCTCGTTGGCCGAGCAGTGCACGCCCAGCGCATCCCAGATGGTCAGGTCCTTCGGATCCTTCTGCTTACCCTCAAGCTTGTCCTTGGCGGCCTGCTTGCGCGCCGAATTCGAGATCGTGGTGTTCAGCTTGGACAGATCGATGCCGGTCGGCTCGTATTTTTTACCCTTCAGGACCGCCTTGATCGCGCGGTGGGTCAGCAAGTCCGGATAGCGCCGGATCGGGCTGGTGAAGTGGGCATAGTGTTCATAGGCCAGGCCGAAGTGGCCGACGTTGTCCGGGCTGTAGACCGCCTGCTGCATCGAGCGCAGCAGCATGGTCTGCAGCAGGGCCGCGTCCGGACGCTCCTTGATGCGGGTCATCAGGTCGGCATAGTCGCGCGCCGCCGGGGTGACGCCGCCGCCCAGGTTCAGGCCCGCCTGCTTGAGGAAGGTACGCAGCTGGTTCAGCTTTTCCTCGGTCGGCACCGCGTGGATGCGGAAAGTGCTCGGCTGGTCGTGGCGGATCAGGAAGTCGGCCGCGCAGACGTTGGCCGCCAGCATGCACTCCTCGATCAGGCGGTGGGCGTCGTTGCGGGTGCGTGGCAGGATCTTTTCGATCTTGCCTTGCGCGTTCGAGACGATATAGGTCTCGGTGGTCTCGAAGTCGATCGCACCGCGTTTCTGGCGCGCCCTCAAGAGCGTGCGGAACACCTCGTTCAGATGCAGCAAATGCGGCACGATGCCGGGGCGGCGGCCCGCTTCCGGACCGGCGGTGTTGCCGAGGATGGTCGCGACTTCGTCATAGGTCAGGCGCGCCGCCGAGTGCATCACGGCCGGGTAGAACTGATAGGCGCCGACTTCGCCGTCTTCGCCGACGACCATGTCACACACCAGGGTCAAACGGTCGACCGCCGGGTTCAGCGAGCACAGGCCGTTCGACAGTTTTTCCGGCAGCATCGGGATCACGCGGCGCGGGAAGTAGACCGAGGTCGAACGCTCGATGGCATCGTCGT
>Ga0308160_10000138_pt1 | contig 186934 bp, 153 predicted proteins | sample PhyFR1_FD_201036 | JGI IMG/M metagenome (GOLD analysis project Ga0308160, IMG submission 201036) | Phyllosphere microbial communities from UC Gill Tract Community Farm, Albany, California, United States - DLSLF.R1 | ecosystem: Host-associated > Plants > Phyllosphere > Unclassified | place...
CTGGTCGCGGGGGATTAGGAACTGGACACTGGAGAGTCAGGTCTGGTTGAATCTGGAAAGGATTCGGCCAGAAGCATTACAGTGCGCCGCTTGAGGTGACGCGACAACTACGTTGACAAACGCCGATGCCGAACCAGTATTTTTGGTCGAGCTTGACGAAGGTGGCGACATCGAAATAGGACAATCGCACCTCTGCTTCATCAGCCGCGACAACTAGTCGGCTATGTCCGATTTCGGTCGGTGCTGACGTACACTGAACGCCCCACTCGCCAAAAACGGACAGGCTCGACCCAAGAGAGGCGCAATTATGAAATCACTTGAGAAAATACTTCCTTTTGGCCCGTCTAAACCAACTGCGTCCGAATTCTTTACGTCGGAGGTTGCGATGGTTTTAATCGCACAGCATGAGCCAACTGCGATCTTTGCCTTGACCCTTGCAGGCAAAAAGCCTTTGCCCACTGGCTCGACTATTCAAGTTGAATTCGAGAATCCAAATCGACCTGACACGCTCTTCAATCAAACCGTCGCTTAAGCCCCGCCGTTGGAAGGCCCACGCACCACCAGCACCGGTATCGCACAAGTCTCAAGCACCTTCTGCACCTCACTCCCGAGCAAGCGCCGGCGCAGGCGCCCATGCCCGTGCGATGCCATCACGATCAGGTCGCACAGGCGGTCGCGCGCCGTGCCGACGATGGCGGCGGCCGGGCTCTCGTGATGCACCAGGATGGTTTCACAGGGTACGCCGGCTTCGGCGGCGCGGCGTGCGATCCAGGCCAGGGCCTCGGTCCCGGTCTGTTCGCGTTCGCTGAGCCAGGCGGCGCGCACCGGGTCTTCCTCGGTCAGCGGGCCGAGACGCTCGGGTGGGCCGACATGCAGGCCGACGATGGCGCCGCCGCCCGCCTGCGCCAGATCGATGGCAGTGGCGAGGGCCGGGCTGCACAACTCGGTGCCGTCGCTGGGGACCAGGATGCGCTGGTACATGTCGGATAGCGCGCGGCTTCAGCGGTGCACCAGCACCGGGACCGTGCTGTGCACCAGCACTTTCTGCGTCTCGCTGCCGAGCAGCAGGCCCTTCAGGCCGCGGCGGCCATGCGAGGCCATCGTGATCAGGTCGCAGCCCAGGCGCTGGGCGGTGGCGACGATGGCAGCGTAAGGATCGTCGTCGACGACGTGCTCGCCCCGGTAGGGAACGCCGGCCTCGCGTGCCGCGTTCTCGACGTCGGCGAGGATGCGGCCGGCGCGCGCCGCACTGTTGGCGGTGAATTGTTCAGGCGTGTCTTCGAGCATCTCACTGTCGGTGCTCAGCACGTGGAACGCGGGCGTGACGGTCAGGCCGACGACCTCGGCGCCCAGCTCGCGGGCGAAATCGACCCCGGCCAGGATGGCGCGCTGCGAGGCTTCGGAACCGTCGCTGGGTATCAGGATGCGTTTGTACATGGCCGCTCCTCCATGGATGGCGGCCCCCTGGCGGCGCATTCAGGATCGCGAATATGCGCCTTGCATGACTTGAGCTGCATCAAAATCAAACCGGCCCTCGACGGCGGCGCGACCGGCGGCTTCAACCGTATAGCACCCCTGTGCGAGGTCGGCCGCCAGCCGCACGGCCGCGCCTAGTTCGACAGGCGCGCGAAAACGGCCGTCCAGCAGGCGCAAGGGGCGCCCGCCGGCACGCTCCAGCTCGGCGCAGGTCCGGCCCAGCGTGTGCATGCCGTGGATGATCGGCGCCCGCAAGCCCATCAGGCGCGCCGACCATGGCCACAGGTGGATCGGGTTCCAGTCGCCGGACAGCGCGGCGTAGGCGCGGCCGCTGGCGTTCGCAAGCTGCCAGCTGGCGAGCGGCGCCAGGTCAGGTGCCGGCGCGGCAGGCGGGCGCGGACCGCCGCCACGCCGCCCACGTACCACCAGGTAGGTACTGCGGCAGGCGAACACCAGCTGGCCGTCCTGGGACGCTTCCGTGTCCAGCGACGCCTGCACGGCGCCGTTCGCCGCGGGCGGCGCGATCCCGACCGTGCTTGCCAGCACCAGCGAGCGCCCGGTCGCCGGCTGGGCGCCGGCCCGCAGCAGGTTGTCGACGTGGATCGCGCCCACGAGCCGGAACGGGAAGGCGGCGTCGAGCATGGTCGCCAGGTGGGCGCGCTGGGCCAGCAGGTAGTAATAGGTGAGCGGGACGTGGGTGCCGCCGAAGCCGAGCGCAGCCCGGTAACGCGCCACGTGCCCGGCGTCCAGGCTGGACAGCAGGAAGCGGGTGGCCAGCGGTGCCCGCGCATCCGCCGTACTGGGGCACTTGAACAGGGCGCGCAGCAGGGTTCCGGCGGACAGCGGCGGCAGGCGGGGGAGGGACGCAGGATCGTGCATGGCGCCCATTGTGCCCGAAAAGTGAATTGCTACTCAGGAATACTTGATGGACACAATTATCCGCTGTAACATATCGTTTTTGATATAAAGAATTACCTGTATATACGAGGATGGAATGAAGAAGACTGTGTTTGCCCTTGCCACTTTGTCGGCCGCTGGCCTGGCGATGGGTCAGGAAGTCGTCCGTATCGGCCACGTTGCAGCCATGACCGGACCGGTGGCGCACTTCGGCAAGGACAGCGAAAACGGCGTGCGCATGGCGATCGAGGCGCTCAACGCGCGCGGCGCGACGATCGCCGGCCGCAAGGTGAAATGGGTGCTGGCGCCGGAAGACGACGCCGGTGAACCGAAGCAGGCCACCGCCGCCGCGCAAAAACTCGCCGACGCCAAGGTCAACGGCGTGATCGGCCACGAGACCTCGGGGACCACCATCCCGGCCTCGAAGATCTATTACGATGCCGGTATTCCGCAGATCACCGCGTCGTCGACCAATCCGGCGTACACCAAGCAGGGCTTCAACACGACCTTCCGTGTGGTCGCCAACGACATCCAGCTCGGCCAGGCGCTGGGCCGCTACGCGGTCAAGAGTATGGGCGCCAAGCGCGTCGCCGTGATCGACGACCGCACCGCCTACGGCCAGGGCCTGGTGAGCGAGTTCGTCAACGGCCTGCGCCAGCAAAAGGTCAACGTGGTGGCGAAGGAGTTCACCAACGACAAGGCGACCGATTTCTCGGCGATCCTGACCCGCATCCGCGCCAGCAATCCCGACCTGGTGTTCTTCGGCGGGATGAACGCGGTGGCCGGCCCGATGCTGCGCCAGATGAAGCAGCTCGGCCTGAACGTCAAGATGATGGGCGGCGACGGCATCTGCTCCGACGAAATGCACAAGCTCTCGGGCGGCACCATGGCCGACGGCCAGGTCGTGTGCGCGGAAGCCGGCGGCGTCGAGGCGTCCGGCAAGGCCGGCATGGACAACTTCCGCGCGGCCTACCGCAAGCGTTTCGGTATTGACGTCCAGATCATCGCGCCATACTCGTACGACGCGACGCTACTGCTGGCCGAGGCGATGAACAAGGCCGGCAGCGCCGCGCCCGCCAAATACCTGCCTGAGCTGGCGAAGATCCGCTACAAGGGCGTGACCGGCAACATCGCCTTCGACCCGCGCGGCGACATCCGGGACGGCACCATCACCCTGTACACCTTCAAGGGCGGCCATCGCACCCAGATCGCCGTCACGAAGTAAGCAAGTAAGCCGCACCCGCGGGCGCCGCGCCATCCGGGAGCGGCGTTTTGGCCAAAGCTGCTATTCTGTCAAGACGATGTCAAGCAGAGAGGGAGCACGATGGTCATGCAGGATCCCCGGCCCGACGCGCCGTTCTACGTGGTACTGAACGCCGGCTCGGGCCGTACCGATACCGAGCTGCGCTGCAGCACCATACGCGAGGTGCTGGAGAGCGCCGGTCGCCGCTGCGAGATCGAGGTGGTGCGCGAAGGCGCGCGCATGCCCGATACCGCCGCCGAAGTGGCCGCCCGCGCCGCGCAGGATGGCGCGATCCTGGTCGCGGCCGGCGGTGACGGCACCCTGAATGCGGTCGCCCACGAGGCCGTGCGCCACGGCTGCGTGTTCGGCGTACTGCCGCAGGGCACCTTCAATTATTTCGGCCGCACCCACGGCATTCCCGAAGACCTGCGCGAGGCCGTGCATGCGCTGCTGCGCGCCCGCGTGCGCCACGTGCAGATCGGCAGGGTCAACAACCGCAGTTTCCTGGTCAATGCCAGCGTCGGCCTGTATCCGCGCCTGCTGGAAGAGCGCGAGCACGACAAGCAGCAGTACGGCCGCAGCCGCGTGGTGGCGCTGCTGTCGGCGCTCAAGACCGCGCTGGGCCGGCACCGCAACCTGCGCATCGAACTCGAACTGGACGGCAAGATCCACCGCCTGCGCACGCCCACGCTGTTCGTCGGGAACAACCGCCTGCAGATGGAGCAGGTCGGCATGCAGCCGCTCGACCACGCGGTCGAGGAAGGCAGGCTGGCGGCGATCGCACCGCGGCCGGTCGGCAAACTGCGCATGCTCGGGTTGCTGCTGCGCGGCGCGTTCGGGCGCCTGGGCGAGGCCGAGGACGTGACCGCCTTCGACTTCCGCAACATGACGGTGCGCGCGCCGGTGCTCTCCGGCCGGCGCAAGATCAAGGTGGCGGCCGATGGCGAAGTCTGCAAGCTGGAGCTGCCGCTGCGCTTCGAGGCCCTGGAGGGCAGGCTGGCGCTGCTGGTGGCGGACCCGGTCGAGCAGGAGGCCGGCGACCAAGCCGACCGGAAGGCCGACCATAAGTCTGCCTCGTTCTGGTCAGCCGCCCAGTAAGCTGCGCAGCCCGGACAGCGGCAGCGGCCGTCCCAGCAGATAGCCCTGCGCCTCGTCGCAGGAAGCCGCGCGCAGGAAATCCAGCACCTCGACCGTCTCCACGCCTTCCGCCACCACCGACAATTGCAGCGCATGCGCCATGTCGACGAAGGCCTTCACGAAGTCGAAGGCGCTGATGCGGCCGTCGTCCTGCAGCACGAAGGAGCGGTCCAGCTTGAGCACGTCGATCGGCAGGCGGCGCAGATAGGCCAGGCCCGAATAACCGGTGCCGAAATCGTCGACGGCCAGCTTCACGCCAAGCGCCTGCAGCTCGCCCAGCATGGCGGCGGTGCGTTCGAGGTCTTCGATCAGGGCGCTTTCGGTCAGTTCGAGCTCCAGCGCGCTGGGCGCCAGCCCGGTGTCGGCCAGCGCTTCGCGCACCTCGGCCGCGAAGGCCGGCTGGGCCAGCTGGCGCGCCGAGACGTTGACCGAGACCCGGATCGGCCGCCCGAATTCGTCGATCAGGCGGCGCGTCTGGCGGCAGGCTTCGCGCAGCACCCAGCGTCCGATCGGCACGATCAGGCCGGTCTCCTCGGCGATGCCGATGAACTGCTGCGGCGGCACCATGCCCTGCTGCGGATGGCGCCAGCGGATCAGCGCCTCCATGCCGACCACCGCCATGCTGCGCAGATCGACGCGCGGCTGGTAGTGCAGCTCGAACTCTTCGCGCGCCAGCGCCGGCCGCAGCGACAGCTCGAGCGCCATGCGCGCGCGCGCCGCCACCGTCATCTCCGCCTCGAAGAAGCGGTAGCGGTTGCGGCCTTCTGCCTTGGCACGGTACATCGCCGTATCGGCGGTCTGGAACAGCAGCTCGCGCGTGGCGGCATCATCCGGGTACATGCTGATGCCGATCGAAGCGCCGACCACCACGTCCTGCGCGCCGACCGTGACCGGCAGCGTCAGCACCTCCAGCAGCTTGGCGGCAATCGCCGCCGCCGCGCCCGGTCCGCCGGCGCTGCCGCCGCACTCGGCGGCTACCACGAATTCGTCGCCGCCCAGGCGCGCCACCACGTCGCTTGGGCGCAGCACCTTGCGCAGGCGCGCCGCGACTTCGCACAGCAGCAGGTCGCCGTGCTCGTGGCCGAAGGAATCGTTGACCTCCTTGAAGCGGTCGAGGTCGAGGAACATCACCGCTACCACACGGTCCGGCGCGCAGTCGTCGAGCATGCGCTGCAGGCGCTCGTGCAGCAGGGCGCGGTTCGGCAATCCGGTCAGGGTGTCGTGGGTGGCCAGCTCCTGCAGCCGGCTCTCGGCCTGCTTGCGGCCGGTGATGTCGGTCATCAGGCCGGTGATCGACTCCACTTTGCCGTCGGCGCCGACACAGACCGCGCCGTTGAACAGCACGTGCAGCAGGTGGCCCTCGGCGTGGCGCACCACGGCCTCGGCGCCCTGTACCGACGTGCAGCAGAGCTGACCCGCTTCCAGGCGGTCCCAGGGGAAGACCGCGAACAGCCGTGCCAGGCGCGAGCCGACCAGCGCATCGCGGGCGTGGCCGGAGAGCGTGCACAGGGCCGGATTGACATCGAGGATCAGGCCGTCCGCGCTCGCCAGCACATAGCCGGCGGGGGTCATCTCGATGACTTCGCGGAAGCGCCGCTCGCTTTCGCGCAGCTGGCGCTCGGCGTGTTCGCGCTCGGTCAGGTCGCGCACAATCGCCTGGAAGAATTCCTGGCCGTTGTCCTCGAAGCGCGAGACATGGACTTCGGCCGGGAAGGTGCTGCCGTCCTTGCGGCGCTTGACGATGCGCAGCAGGTGGGTCCGGCCCTGGCGCAGCGTCTCCAGCAGCTGCGAGCCGTAGTGGAAGTTGCTGTCGACCGCGTGCGCCGACATGCCGACCAGCTCGTCCTGGCGGTAGCCGAAGTTGGCGCAGGCGCGGCCGTTGGCGGCGACGATGCGCAGTTCGCGGTCGACGATCAGGATGCTGTCGCCGGCTTCCTGGAACAGGTTGCGAAAGCGCTGCTCGCTCTTGCGCAGCGCCTGTTCGGCCTTGCGCTTCTCGGTAATGTCGTGGAAGTAGACCGAGAGGCCGTCGGCGGTCGGGTAGGCGCGCGCCTCGTACCAGGCGCCGGTGGGCGTCCAGCAGGCCTCGAACACGGACGGCTGCCCTGAGCCCATCGCCATCCGGTAATGCTCGAGAGCGAGCGTGCCTTCGAGTTGCGGCGCCACGTCCAGCAGGGATTTGCCGAAGGTGCTGCCGAGGTCGACCCCGACGAAATTGGCGGCTTTGCCGTTGGCGTAGATGACGCGCCAGTCGTGGTCGACCGCGAAGAAAGCATCGCCGATGTTCTCCAGCATGGCGCTCATGCGCTCGCGCGAGCGTTTCAGCTCTTCCAGCAGCTGCGGGTCGAGCACGAGTGAAAGGGAGGGCGGGGCCGGCGCGTTCATGGAGGGTCCTGTCAGGGAATGCATGCCGGGTAAAGACAAGCCACCGGAGTATAAACATTCCGTACGGAAACATCCACCAATCGCGGCGTAAATGCGACAGTTCAAAATCTGGGCGCGGCGGGCCTTGCACCCGCCGCTATTGGAAGGAAACCTTACTTCGTTTGCTTGCCCTGTTGCAGATTTTCCTGTCCTCCTTGCTGACTGTTACCCGCATTGTTCACTGCGTTTGCCTGACCGCGCTGGGAGTTACCCTGGGCAGGGGTGCCGCCCGGCTGGCCGGCGTTCGCCGATTGCAGATTGCCCGAGTCGGCGAGATCGGGCGTTCCAATGCCGCCATCGCGGCCGCCGTCGTTGAGGTTGCCAGTGGTACCGGTCTTGCCGGCGCTGCTGGTGCCGACGCCGCTCAATTCGTCATAGTTGCGGCCCTTCATACCTTTGCCTTTGTATTCCTGGTTACTTGGCATTCGTCCCTCCTTGTCCCTGACGAAAACTTCATGTTAATCCCCTCACAGGGCGGGACAATCGGAAAAGAGGAAGAGGCAATGTAGGAGCACTCGGACAGCGCATTGATAAAATAGATAGCGTATGGCGCAATCCGGGGGAGAAAAATCGATGAGCAGAAGCGGTACGGGCAGGGGACGGGGGACGGGACGGGCGACGCTGGGCGAGGTTGCGCAGGCGGCGGGCGTGTCGACGATGACCGCCTCGCGCACCCTTAGCCAGCCGGAGCTGGTGACGGAAGCGACCCGCGCCAGGGTCGAGCAGGCCGTGCAGGCGCTGGGCTATGTGCCGAACCGGGCCGCACGCGCGCTGGCCTCGAACCGCTCGCGCGTGATCGTGGCACTGGTGCCCTCGCTGTCGAACGCCGTCTTCACCGCGGTGCTGGACGGGATCCAGGATGCGGTCGACGCCAGCCAGTACCAGCTCCTGATCGGCATCACGCACTACTCGGACGCCGAAGAAGAGAAGCTGCTGCGTACCTACCTGCAGTCGGACCCGGACGGCATCCTGCTGCCCGGCCTCAGTCACAGCGCAGGTGTGCGCAGCATGCTCGAGACGCTGTCGGTGCCGGTGGTGGCGATGATGGACCTGGCGGCATCGCCGGACACGCTGTCGGTCGGCTTTTCCCAGTCCGAGGCAGGCATGGCCCTGACGCGCCACCTGCTCGCCAAGGGCTACCGCCGCATCGCTTTCGTCGGCGCCCAGCTCGACGAGCGCACGCTGCGCCGCGCCGACGGCTGGCGCCAGGCCATGCGCGAAGCCGGCCTGTTCGACGCCCGCCTGGAGATCATGACGCCCGAACCCTCGACCGTGGCGTTGGGCGCGGCACTGATGCAGCGCGTGCTGGCCGGCTTGCCCGACTGCGACGCGGTCTTCTTTTGCAACGACGACCTCGCGCACGGCGCCATCTTCCACTGCCAACGGGCCGGCATCCCGGTGCCGGGCAGGATCGCGGTGGCGGGCTTCAACGACCTGCCGGCATCGAGCCTGATGGTGCCTTCGCTGACCACGGTCGACACCCCGCGCTACCAGGTCGGCTACCAGGCGGCCTCGCTGCTGCTCGACACCATCGCCGGCAAGCTGCCGAAGGCGCGCCGCATCGACCTCGGCTTCACCCTGCGCGAGCGCGAGAGCACATGAGGGCCTGGGTCGTGATGGGCGTGAGCGGCTGCGGCAAGAGCGAGATCGGCGCGCGCCTGGCGCAGGCACTCGGCCTGGAATTCATCGAGGGCGACCGCTTCCACCCGGCTGCCAACGTGCGCAAGATGGCAGCCGGGATCGCGCTGCTCGATGCGGACCGTGAAGGCTGGCTGCGCCAGCTGGCCGCCGAACTGGCGCGTGCCTGCGCGGCGGGCCGCGGCGTGGTGCTGTCCTGCTCGGCGCTGAAGCGCGCCTACCGCGACATCCTGCGCTCGTCCGGCTGCGCACTCAGCTTCGTGCACCTGAGCGGCACGCGCGCGACGCTGGCGGCGCGCATGGCCGCGCGGCCGGGGCATTTCATGCCGCCGTCGCTGCTGGACAGCCAGCTGCGCGACCTCGAGCCTCTGCAGCCGGACGAGGAGGGGATGGTGCTGGATATCGAGGAGGCGCCGGCGGTGCTGGTGGATCTGATTTGTCATTCCCGCGCAGGCGGGAATCCAAATTGAGCGTCAATCACCGGTCAAGTACCGGGTGAGGCAGGGAGCGAAAATTCGGGTGTTGATTAGGGGGTAGCACGATAGCCGGGTCCCCGCGACTGGAAATACTGATAATGGGATCTCCGTCCCGGCGGGCCAGGATATCAACAGGCCGATTTCGACCCGGTAGCGCCAGTTTATAGTGCACGGTCGTCGCTGCCTGGTTCGAAAGAATCCTTGCAGTGGGCGTTTTCAATAAGCTGACACAGCCGTCATGTTCATACTGCCCGACATTACACTTGGATTCCCGCCTGCGCGGGAATGACGCTATTCGCCGGGCTACCCGCCAGCGGCAGGCGCAGCGTGAACACACAACCCTTACCAGCACCCTCGCTATGCGCCTCGACACTGCCGCCATGCAGAATCGTCAGCTCGCGCACCAGCGCCAGCCCCAGTCCCAGGCCGCCTTGCGCGCGGTCGATCCCGGTCGGCCCCTGCACCAGCGCGTCGAAGATCATGGGCAGCGTCGCGGCGTCGATGCCGACGCCGGTGTCCGCCACTTCGATCACCGCTTCGGTATCGGTCGCGTGGGCGCGCACGGCGATGCTGCCGCCTTGCGGCGTGTACTTGATCGCATTGTGCAGCAGGTTGTCGAAGATCTGTTCCAGACGGGTGGCGTCGGCCTCGATCCGGAAGGCGCCGACCTCGACCTGCCAGGCGTGCTGGCCGGCGTCGGCGAGGCGGCGCGTTTCGCAGCACTGACGCAGCAGGGCGCCGGCGTCGATTGGAGTGCGTTGCAGCTTGACCTTGCCGGACAGGATACGGCGCACGTCCAGCAGGTCGTCGACGATGCGGGTCAGGTGACGCACCTGGCGCCGGCCGATGTCGCGCGCGTGCGCCGCCAGCTCGGGCTTCACGCCCGCCAGATCGAGCACCTGCAGCGCGCCGGCGATGGCCGCCAGCGGATTGCGCAGCTCGTGGCTGAGCATGGCGAGGAAGTTATCCTTGGCTTGGCTCTGCCCCTCGGCCTGGCGCCGCGCATCCTGCTCGCTGCGCAGCAGGGCTTCGCGTTCGTCCTGCAGCTGCTGGCGTGCGGCGCGCTCGCGCGTCAGGTCGGCATGGGTCAGGCGCAGGCTGTCGAGCAGCATGTCGACCTCCGCGACCCGGGTCGCGGACGGCGGCGGTTCCGCGCCGCTGGCCAGTGCTAGGGCCGACACGCGGGCCTGGTCCAGCGACACCGAGAGACGCTTGGCCAGGAACACGGCAATCCCGATCGCCAGGCCTAGGACGCCCAGCAGGGCCAGCGCCGCGTACAGGGTGGCGCTGCGCGCCTTGCCTTCGATTTCGGGCGCCGGCACGCCGATTGCCAGCGTCCAGCCGCTCAGCGGCGCGCGGGTGTAGACGCTGTAGACGTCGACGCCATCGTGGGTGATGTGGCGCAGCACGCCGCTCGGCTGGCGCCGCGAAGCCTGGTACAGCTCCGGCCGCACCGGCTTGCCGACCAGTTCTTCGGCATTGCGGTTGCGGGCAATCGCGATGCCGTTCGCATCGAAGATCGAGATCACCCAGTCGCGGCCCATGGCCTGGTCGGCGAAGACGCGCCCGAAATAGGCGGCGTCGAAGATCTGGCTGACCACGTAGCGTTTGCCCAGCCCGCGCGGCACCGGGACGTCGACCGAGATCGTCGGACGGCGCGCCAGGATGCCGATGAAGTAGCCGGACACGCGCGTCTTCTGGCTCTCGTAGAGTTCGGACACCCAGCGTGCCTTGTAGGCGGGCAGCGCTTCGCCCCAGGCGATCCGGGTGTTGAAGAGCGGCGTGCCGTCGTAGTCGGACAGCAGGGTCCAGGACCATGGCGTGCTGCGGTCCATCGCAGTGGCCTCGCGGTGCAGCTGGGCGAAATCGTCGCGGCGCAGCGCTTCCGAATTGACGATGCCGCGCAGCGAGGCTTCGGCCACCGCGATCTCGCGGTCGATCACCAGCGCGCCGGCACGCCCGGTCTCCTGCACGCTGCGTACGCGCGATTCGCGCTCCGATTGCAAAAGCCTGGACAGGCCCACCGAGGCCACCAGGACGACGGGCACCAGGATGGCAGCGGCCATCAGGATCAGATAAGAGCGGGCTTTCATCGAGCGATATTGTACTTGCAACATTATCATGCTGCCTCGTTTTCGGCCGGGCGCCTCACCTGGCCGCTTCGCGCTAGTATGCCGATTCCCCATCAACCCACGAGCACAAGGAGAGCGGCATGGCGAAAGTACTGGTGTTGTATTACTCGACCTACGGTCACATCGAGCAGATGGCACAGGCGGTTGCGGAAGGCGCGCGCAATGCCGGCGCGACGGTCGAGGTCAAACGCGTGCCGGAGACGGTGCCCGAGCACATCGCGCGTCCGGCCCACTTCAAGCTGGACCAGCAGGCGCCGATCGCCACCGTCGACGAACTGCCGGACTACGACGCCATCATCGTCGGCGCGCCGACCCGCTATGGCCGCATGCCTTCGCAGATGGCGGCCTTCCTCGACCAGACCGGCGGCCTGTGGGCGCGCGGCGCCCTGACCGGCAAGGTCGGCGCGGCCTTCACCTCGACCGCCACCCAGCACGGCGGGCAGGAGACCACCCAGTTCTCGATCATCACCAACCTGCTGCACTTCGGGATGGTGGTGGTCGGCCTGCCGTACAGCTTTGCGGGCCAGATGACGCTCGACGAGATCGCCGGCAGTAGCCCGTATGGCGCCAGCACCATCGCCGGTGGCCAGGGCCAGCGCCAGCCCAGTCAGCTGGAACTGGACGGCGCCCGCTTCCAGGGTGAATTGGTGGCAAAGACGGCGACCAAGCTGTTCGGCTAAATCTTCATCGGGAGAATCACCATCTGCAGGCCGTCGAAGTGCAGGCGCCGCTGGATAGCCAGGGCCGCCTGGTTGTGCAGCAGGCGGATGAACAGGTTGTCGGCCTTGAACACCAGGCGGCTGGTGAAGAACACGGCATGCGGGAATTCGCCGCTGAGCGCGCGGCACATGTCGGTCAAGGTATCGACCGGATCGGTGCCGAAGCCGAGGCGTGAGGTGGCCGGGATGCCGTGGCTGCGGCAGAAGGCGACGAAGTCGTCGAGCGTGCGCGTGGCGGACAGGCGCAGGCGTTCGATCTCGCCTTCGCCGCCGTAGGCCTGGGCATCGACGGTGCGGGCGCTCAGGAAGACCACGTTACGGAAGTGGCCGGGGAACATGCGCTGCACCCACAGCAGCGCATGCAGCCCGCCGCCGCGCGAACCGCCGACGATGAACACGGCGGTAGGCAGCAGCGGGTCGAGCGCGCCCGCGTCGAGGCAGGGACCGAGCGGCTGGTTGGCGAACACCTTGTCGACGTCCTGGATGCGGGCGCGGGTGTCGCGATAATGGCTGCGCACGGCCAGGCACAGCGCCACCACCAGACCGGTCAGGACGATGGTGACCCAGCCGCCCTCGCCGAACTTTTCCAGCACGGTGACGACCAGGATGCTGCCGGTCACCAGCAGGCCCGTCATCGACAGCAGCAGCCGGCGCAGCCAGCCCGATTCGTTGCGGTGGCGGATCCAGTAGCGGCACAGGCCGAGCAGGGACAGGCTGAAGGTCAGGAACACGTTGATGCTGTACAGGACCACCAGCAGGCCGACCCGGCCGCCGCTGGCCAGCAGCACGGCGGCGGCTGCGGCGCCCATCAGCAGCACGCCGTTCTGCGTAACCAGGCGGCTGGACAGGTAGCGGAACTGGTGCGGCACCCAGGAATCCGCCGCCATGTTGGCCAGCACCGCTGGACCGCCGAGGAAGCCGGTATTCGCGGCCACCAGCAGCAGCCCGGCTTCGAAGGCCAGCGTGGCGGCCAGCGCGATCGCCGCGGCCGGGCCGTCCAGGCCGAGATCCGCCAGGATGGAGCGGAAAGCGACCGCGTTCAGGGTCTGGCCCGCGCTCGGCACGGCATGCCACAGCAGGTACAGGAGGATGATCCCGCCGGCGGTGAAGGCCAGGCTGCAGGCCATGTAGAACATGGTGGCGCGGCCGGTGCGCACGCGCGGCTCGGCCAGCGAATTCACGTTGTTCGAGACCGCTTCGATGCCGGTGTAGGTGCCGCCGCCCAGCGAATAGGCTTTCAGCAGCAGCGCCAGCGTGAAGAACCAGGAGGTGTCCTGCGCCAGGCCCGCCGTTTCCATCACGGTGTCGGGCAGCAGCGCCGGAATCAGGGACGCCTTGGCGACGATGCCGTAGACGATCAGCAGCGCATGGGTGGCGACGAAGCCGAGGAAGATCGGCAGCAGGATGCGGATCGATTCCTTCACGCCGCGCAGGTTCAGCCACAAGAGCAGCAGTACCAGCGCCAGTTCGGTACCCAGCTTCCAGTGCTGGAAGCCGAGCGGCAGCATCGAGAACAGGGCGTCGGTGCCGCTGGCGATCGAGATCGCCACGGTCAGCACGTAATCGACCACCAGCGCCGCCCCCGAGACCAGGCCGGCGTGCGGCCCGAGCAGGACGGTGGCGATGCGGTAGCCGCCGCCCCCGGTCGGGAACAGTTCGATCACCTGGTTGTAGGCGAAGGCGATGATGAAGACGGTGACGGCGGTGGCCAGCGCCAGGTAGAGGCCGAAATGGGTGTGCGGGCCCAGGGCCTTGAAGGCTTCTTCCGGACCGTAGGCGGAGGAAGACAGGCCGTCGGCGCCGAGGCCGACCCAGGCCAGGAAGGCGGCCAGGGTGAGGGAATGCCGGGTCTCCGCCTTCATTGGGTCGAGGGGCCGGCCGAGGAGGGCGGTGCGCAGGTTCGATAGCATGGCGGGTCGAGGTGGTGGAACAGGCTGCCACGATAGGCTGCGGCTCTGAAAATTGTCGTAAAGTCCGGCCGCCCGCTTGTAAACGCCGTGTAAACGTCGCCGCGCGGGGCACGGTTCCCTGCCGATTTTTACGCCGCGTTTACGCTCGGACCGGCGTGGATGGCTTACCATGCCGGCATGTCCACGTTCCGCCCCAGTCCCGCATCGAAGGAGTCGCCCGCCTTTGGGCCGCAGATCGGTCCCGTCCTGGCTGGCGCCGGCATCAGCCTGCTGACCGCCGCCGTGGGCCTGCCGCTGCTGCCGCTGCTGGACCTCGTCAACGTGGCGATGCTGTTCCTGCTCGCGGTGGTGCTGGTGGCGATTCGCCTGGGGAGGGCGCCGGCGGTTTGCGCCAGCCTGGTGGCCTTCTGCGCCCTGGTGCTGGCGGCGCACCCGGCCGATGCGGCGGGCTTCGGGCCCGGCGAATTCCGTTACGCGGTGGCGCTGGCGGTGATGCTGGCCGTCGGCTGGATCACGGCGCGACTCACCGCTTCGCTGCGCGAGCAGGCCAGCGGCGCGGTGCAGCGCGAAGCCCGTACCCGCGCGCTCTACGAATTCGCGCGCGCCCTGCAGCCGGCGCTGCTGACCGAGCAGGTCTTCGAGATCACCTTGCGCTATGCCGAGCGCACCTTCGACGCGCGCGGCGCCGTGCTGCTGCCGGATGGCGCCGGACGCCTGGCGCTGCCGGCCCACGATGCCGGCATGCCGGTGCTCAGCGTGCTGGACATGGCTGCCGCCCAGTGGGCCTACGACCACGCCAGCGCGGCCGGCGCCGGTACCGGCACGCTGCCGGGCAACCAGTATGTGTATCTGCCGCTGGTGGCGCCGATGCGTACCCGTGGCGTGCTGGCGCTGCGCCTGCCGGAACACGGTATGCCGGCGGCGCCCGAACAGCGCGGCTTGCTGGATGCCTTCGCGGCGCTGGCGGCGATCGCGCTGGAGCGGGTCCACTACGTCGAGGTGGCCCAGGAGACCGAAGTCAAGATGGAAGGCGAACGCCTGCGCAATTCGCTGCTGGCGGCGTTGTCGCACGACCTGCGCACGCCGCTCACGGGACTGGTCGGCCTGTCCGAGTCGCTGACCTTGTCGCGGCCGCCGTTGACGGGCGAGCAGATGGAGCTGGCCGGCGCGCTGCGCGACGAGGCGCGCCGCATGAGCACCCTGGTCGCCAACCTGCTCGACATGGCGCGCATCCAGAGCGGTGGCGTCAGGCTCAACCTGCAGTGGCAACTGGTCGAGGAACTGGTCGGCAGCGCGCTGCGCGCCTGCCGCTGGCAACTGGGTGGGCGCCGCATCGAGACGCGCATGGCGGCGAAGCTGCCGCTGGTGCGCTTCGACGCCACCCTGCTGGAACGGGTGCTGTGCAATCTGCTGGAAAACGCCGGCAAGTACACGCCGCCGGATGCCCGGATCACGATCGCCGCGGAAGCGGACCTTGGTGCCGGCATGTTGCGCCTGCGCGTGCTCGACGACGGCCCGGGCCTGCCGCCGGGCCGCGAGGATGCGCTGTTCGAAAAATTCGTGCGCGGCGCCCAGGAATCGCCGATCGCCGGCGTCGGCCTCGGGCTGGCGATCTGCCGCGCCATCGTCGAGGCGCACGGCGGCCACATGCGCGCATTCAATCTGGAAGCGGGCGGCGCCTGCTTCGAAGTCAGTCTGCCGCTGGGCGAGCCGCCGGCGATGCCGGCCGCCGACATCGTGGAAAGCCAGGAAACATGAGTATCGAAACATCCCCCATCGCCCTGATCGTCGAGGACGAGCCGCAGATCCGCCGCTTCGTGCGCATGGCGCTGGAAGGCGAGGGCTGGCAGGTGCACCAGTCCGAGACCCTGAAGCGCGGCCTGATCGACGCCGGCACCCGCACGCCCGACCTGATCATCCTCGACCTCGGCCTGCCCGACGGCGACGGCGTCCAGCTGATCCGCGACGTGCGCAGCTGGAGCCCGGTGCCGATCATCGTGCTGTCGGCGCGCATCGACGAGGGCGACAAGATCACGGCGCTGGACGCCGGTGCCGACGACTATCTCACCAAGCCCTTCGGCATCGGCGAACTGCTGGCGCGCGTGCGGGCGGCGCTGCGGCGCCAGCACAAGGCCGGCGGCGAGCCGTCCGCGCGGATCGTGTTCGGGAAGGTCGAGGTGGACCTGCAGAAGCGCCGGGTGGCGCGCGATGGTCAAGCGGTGCACCTGACGCCGACCGAGTACAAGCTGCTGTCGGTGCTGCTGGCGAACCTGGGGCGCGTCGTGACCGCGCCGCAACTGCTGCGCGAGGTGTGGGGGCCGTCCAACGCGGACAACGGGCACTATGTGCGCATCTATATGGGACATCTGCGCCAGAAGCTGGAAGACGATCCGGCGCAGCCGCGGCATTTGTTGACGGAGACGGCGGTGGGGTACCGGTTGCAGCCCTGACTGCAGTCATTCCCGCGAAGGCGGGAATCCATACAGATTGGCTCAAGACGCTCAACATGGATTCCCGCCTGCGCGGGAATGACGTGTAGACGATTTGCCACACCAGCAACTAGCTCTTCATTCATCGCGGGTTTTATAGGAAAATCCGCCAAGTATTTTCTGTTTGACACTAATTTCGGCCCGGTGCTATAGTCCGGCCAAAGCCATGGGAACGTTTCCAGCCCGGACACGTCCACCATAAATGGCAGCCGATACATTGGAGACGAGATGGTTGCAGGTCGCAGCTTGGCGTTCGCCGCCTGGCTATGCGCGTCCGCTGCGGCGGCGCATGCCGGTCCGCGTGCCGAAGTGATCCACTGGTGGACCTCGGGCGGTGAGTCGGCGGCCGTGCGCCATGTCGCCCAGGCCTACGCCGATGCCGGCGGCACCTGGATCGACAGCGCCATCGCCGGCGGCGACCAGTCGCGCGCCGTCACCGTCAACCGTATCATCGGCGGCAATCCGCCCACCGCCGCGCAGTTCAACACTTCCAAGCAGTTCCTCGACATCATCGAGGAAGACATGCTCAACGACGTCGACGACCTCGCGCGCCGCGAGAACTGGGACCAGCTGCTGCCCGAACCCATCGTCGGCGTCATCAAGGTCAAGGGCCATTACTACGCCGCGCCGATGAACATCCACATGCAGACCTGGCTGTGGTATTCGAAGGCGGCGTTCGACAAGGCCGGCATCAGGAAGGAACCGGCCAGCGTCGACGAACTGTTCGCCGCGCTCGACAAGCTGAAGGCCGCCGGCCTGATCCCGCTGGCCCACGGCGGCCAGTCGTGGCAGGAAGTGATCCTGTTTTCGAGCATGCTGTCGAACATCGGTGGGCGCGATCTGTACCTGAAGGTGATCCGCGACCGCGACCAGGCCGCGATCAACTCCGCCGCCTTCCGCAAGGTGCTGCTGGCCTACAAGCGCCTGCAAACCTATGTCGATCCGGCCTCGCCGGGCCGCAACTGGAACGATGCCACCGCGCTGGTCATCTCGGGCCGCGCCGGCATCCAGATCATGGGCGACTGGGCCAAGGGCGAGTTCACCAATGCCGGCCAGGCCCCGGGCCGCCAGTACGGCTGCATCCCCGGCCTGTCCGTCGACAGTCCCTACCTGATCCAGGGCGACGTCTTTGTCTTCCCGAAAACCGAGGACCGTGGCGCGGTCCAGGCCCAGAAGCTGCTGGCCAGCGTGGTCGAGCGTCCCGGCGTCCAGCTCCAGTTCAGCAAGCTGAAAGGCTCGCTGCCGGTGCGTCCCGACCTCGACGCCAGCCAGCTCGACGTCTGCGCGCAGAAGGGCATGGCGATCCTGCGCGACCGTTCGCGCCCGGTCGGCGTGACCGAGGTCTACCTGACGCCGGACCAGAACGGTGCGCTGCAGGACGTCCTGACCGCCTACTGGAATACCAACATGCCGGTCGAAAAAGCGCAGAAGAGCATCGCCTCGGCGCTGCGTTATTGAGGGAGAACGGGATGATCCAGGCGCGCCAGCTTCGTAAAATCACGCCCTACACGGCGCTGCTGCCGATGTTCGTGACGGTCCTCGTCGGTTACATCGGCGCCGCCGTCTGGACCCTGGGCATGTCGATGACGGCCTCGCGCACCTTCCCGTCCAGCCAGTTCATCGGCCTGGCCCAGTACCAGCGTCTGTTCGACAACGAGCGCTGGATGCTGTCGCTGCATAACCTGGCGCTGTACGGCGTGCTGTTCGTGCTGGCCTGCCTTGTGATCGGCTTTCTGCTGGCGGTCTTCATCGACCAGAACGTGACCGGGGAGGGCGTGCTGCGCACTGTGTTCCTGTACCCGTATGCGATGTCTTTTGTCGCCACCGGCCTGGTCTGGCAATGGCTGCTGCAGCCCGGCGACGGCATCGATTCCGCGATCCGGATGCTGGGCTGGCACGATTTCACGCTCGGCTGGATCGTCGACCAGGACATGGCCATCTACACCATCGTGATCGCCACCGTGTGGCAGGCCTCGGGCCTGGTGATGGCGCTGATGCTGGCCGGCCTGCGCGGCGTCGACCCGGAGATCTGGAAAGCGGCGCGCCTGGACGGCATCCCGGCCTGGCGCGTGTACCTGCAGATCGTGCTGCCGATGCTGTGGCCGACCATCGCCACGGTCCTGCTGCTGCTGGCCACCGCGGTCGTGAAACTGTACGACGCCGTGGTCGCGATGACGCAGGGCGGTCCCGGCACCGCCAGCGAAGTGCCGGCCAAGTTCATCATGGACCACCTGTTCCTGCGCTCGAACGTCGGCCTGGCGTCAAGCGGCGCGGTCGTGCTGCTGGTGCCGGTGCTGGCGCTGCTCGCGCCCTATGCCTACGCTCGCAGCCGCAAGGAGGCCGCATGAACCTGCATTCGATCGCCGAACGCCTGCCGGCCGCCCCCGCCGGCGAGGCGAGCCTGACCCGGCCGCGCAGCCGGCGCCGCGTCACCGCCGCGCGCATCGGCATCTACGCCTTCCTGTTCACGGCGGCGCTGTTCTTCCTGCTGCCGCTGTACGTGATGATCGTCACGTCGCTGAAGAGCATGGACGAGATCCGGCAGGGCGGGATCTTCGCGCTGCCTGTGGCGGCCACGCTGGAACCCTGGCGCCAGGCCTGGAGCACGGTCTGCACCGGCGCCGCCTGCGAAGGCTTGCGTACCGGTTTCGCGAACTCGGTGGCGATTGCCGTGCCCTCGACGATCCTGCCGATCCTGATCGGCGCCATCAACGGCTACGCGCTGTCGTTCTGGCGCCCGCGCTACGCCAACCTGCTGTTCGGCGTGCTGATGGCCGGCGCCTTCGTGCCGGTGCAGGTGATGATCTATCCGCTGGTGCGGGTGCTGGCGCTGGCCGGCGTGTTCGGCTCGCTGCCCGCCATCGTGCTGGTGCACCTGGTGTTCGGCATGCCGATGATGACGCTGCTGTTCCGGAATTACTACTGCTCGGTGCCGCATGAGCTGTTCCAGGCCGCGCGCGTGGACGGCGCCGGCTTCTGGCGCATCTTCCTGCGCATCATGCTGCCGATGTCGCTGCCGATCATCGTGGTGGCTGCCATCATCCAGGTCACCGGCGTGTGGAACGACTACATCCTGGGCCTGGTGTTCGCCGGCCGCGAGAACCTGCCGATGACGGTCCAGCTGAACAACGTGATCAACACCACCACCGGCACCCGCCTGTACAACGTGAACATGGCCGCGACCATCCTGACCGCGCTGGTGCCGCTGACCCTGTATTTCGCATCCGGACGCTGGTTCGTGCGCGGCATCGCCGCCGGCGCCGTGAAAGGTTAAGGAAGTACCATGGCAAACGTCAACCTGCGCAAACTGAACATCAAGCTGGGCGGGAAAAACATCATCCGCGACCTCGACCTGCAGGTCGAACCGGGTGAATTCCTGGTGCTGCTGGGGCCTTCGGGTTGCGGCAAGTCGACCCTGCTGCACAGCATCGCCGGCCTGGTCGATGCGGACGCCGGCAGCATCGAGATCGGCGGGCGCGACATGACCGACGCCGACCCCAGCGAACGCGGGATCGGCATGGTGTTCCAGTCGTATGCGCTGTACCCGACCATGAGCGTGAAAGACAATATGTCCTTCGGCCTGAAGATCGCCGGCACGCCGAAGACCGAGATCGCGCGCCGCGTGACGCATGCGGCGTCCATGCTGCAGCTCGACGCGCTGCTGGACCGCAAACCCTCCCAGCTCTCGGGCGGCCAGCGCCAGCGGGTGGCGATCGGGCGCGCGCTGGTGCGCGAAGCCCAGGTGTTCCTGTTCGACGAGCCGCTGTCGAACCTGGATGCCAAGCTGCGCGCCGAACTGCGCCGCGAACTCAAGCTGCTGCACCAGAACCTCGGCTCGACCATGATCTACGTGACGCACGACCAGGTCGAGGCGATGACGCTCGCTTCGCGCATCGTGGTGATGCAGGCCGGCCAGGTGCAGCAGATCGGCACCCCGCTCGAAGTCTACGAGCGTCCCGCCAACCGCTTCGTGGCCGGCTTCCTCGGCGCGCCGGCGATGGCCTTCGTCGACGGCGAGCTGGATGGGGAAGGGCGCTTCAACGCGGGCGAACTGGCGCTGATGCCGGGCGCGGGCTGCTGCGCGGCGGGGTTGGGCAAGCGCGCCGCGGTGCTGGGCGTGCGTCCGGAGCACGTGGCGATTCGCGCCGACGGCGCCATGCAGGGCACGGTCTCGCTGGTCGAGCCGATGGGCAATCACCAGGTCGTGTGGATCCGCTGCGGCGCGCATACGCTGGCGTCGCTGGTGCACGACGATGCGGCCTGGACGCCGGGCCAGACGGCGCGCTTCGGCGTCGATGCGCAGCGGGTATCGCTGTTCGATCCGCAGTCGGGAAACCGCCTGTAAGGACCGCGGATGCGTTATGCTAGCTGTTTCGATAAGACTAAACAGAACGGAATGAGGATCTGCCAGTGGCCACTATCAAGGATGTAGCGAAGCTTGCCGGTGTCGGTCTGGGCACGGCTTCGCGCGTGGTCAGCGGCAAGGGTTCGGTATCGCCGGCCACGCTGGCAAAGGTCAGGAAGGCCATCGACGAACTGGGCTTCCGGCCTTCGCACGCGGCGCGCGCGCTGCTGTCGGGCTCGAGCCGCATGATCGGGGTGTACATTCCGGTGCTGAGCGGGACCTTCTATACGCCGATCCTGCAGATCATCGACACCGAACTGCGCGCCGCCGGCCTGCACATGGTGCTGGCCTTCGGCGTCGGCCTCGGCGACGAGCGGCGCCAGGCTATCGAGGGCATCGAATTCCTGGTCGAGCGCGGCTGCGACGGCCTGATCGTGATGACCAGCGCGCTGCTCGAAGAAGACATCGCTGCCCTGGGCCTGAAGGCCGGCCAGCTGGTGGCGCTGAACCACTGCTTCGACAGCATCGCCGAGCAGTGCTTCACGGTCGATCACACGCTCGGCGGCCGCCTGGCGGCGCGTGCGCTGTTAGACCACAAGCACCGCCGCATCGCGCTGGTCGAAGGCCCGCGCCGCCTGGCCGACAGCGTGGCCCGCACCCAGGGCTTCGACAGCGAGCTGCGCGAGCACGGCATCGACCCCGACAAGATCTGGCGCATCGAGAGCGACTTCTCGCCGGCCGGCGGCTGGGCCGCGGCCAAGGCGCTGCTGGAGTCGGGCTACGAGTGCAGCGCGCTGTTCTGCGCCAACGACGAGATGGCGGTTGGCGCGCTGTCGTATTTCCAGGAAGCGGGTGTGCGGGTGCCGCACGACCTGTCGGTGATCGGTTACGACGACACGCCCAGCGCAGCCTTCTCGGCGCCACGTCTGAGCTCGGTGCACATGCCTTGGCGCGAGATGACCCAGAACGGCATCAATGCGCTGCTCAACCTGTGCTACGACATGAAGCGTCCGGTGCACCGCGAGTTCCCGGTCAGCGTGACCCTGCGCGCGTCGCTGGCCAAGGCGACTTCCGGGAGGCGCAAGGCGGCGTGAGAGCGCACCAATGGCGCCACGCGGGCGCTTTTTTTTGAACGGATACTGGAAAGCTTTCCAAAAAAATTCGAGAACACCAATGACTGAAAACGAGACCATGAGCCCATCTTCCCGACCCGAACCGCAGGCGCCGCAGCGCGCCGACTTCGCCGCCGATTTCCTGTGGGGCTGCGCCACCTCGTCCTACCAGATCGAGGGCGCGGCCCATGCGGATGGGCGCGTCGAATCGATCTGGGACCGCTTCGCCGCCACGCCAGGCCGTATCCGCGACGGCTCGAGCGGCGAGGTCGCCTGCGACCACTATCACCGCTGGCCGGAAGACCTGGACATCGCGCGCGATCTCGGCCTGAACGCCTACCGCTTCTCGATCGCCTGGCCGCGCATCTTCTCAAGCGTCGGCGCCAGGCCGAACCAGAAGGGCCTGGACTTTTATTCGCGCCTGGTCGACGGCATGCTGGAGCGCGGCCTGCAGCCCTGGGCCACGCTCTATCACTGGGATTTGCCGCAATACCTGCAGGACCGGGGCGGCTGGAACGAGCGTGCCACCGTCGATGCCTTCGTCGAACTGGCGGACGCGATGACGCGCACTCTGGGCGACCGCGTCAAGCACTGGATCACCCATAACGAACCCTGGTGCACGGCCATCATCGGCAACTACGAGGGCTGGCACGCGCCGGGCCTGACCGATCTCAAAACCGCGCTGCAGGTCAGCCACCACGTGCTGCTCTCGCACGGCAAGGCGGTGCCGGTGATCCGCGCCAACGTGCCGGATGCGAAGGTCGGCATTTCGCTCAGCCTGCACCCGCTGCGTCCGGCCAGCCTTGAGCCGCGCGACATCGCGGCGATGGAGCGGCATGACGGCCTGCGCTACCGCTGGTTCCTCGATCCGCTGTATGGCCGCGGCTACCCGGCGCAGACGCTGGAACTGGTCGGCGAGAATGCGCCCACCGTGCTGCCGGGCGACCTCGAGGCCATCGCCGTGCCCACCGATTTCCTCGGCGTGAACTACTACTTCCCGGAGACCATCGCCGACGAACCCGGCCACGCACCCTTGAATGCGCGCGTGCTGCCGCCGAGCGGCGACGAGATCACGGGCATGGGCTGGCCGGTCGAGCCGCAGGGGATGGCCGAACTGCTGGCGCGGGTCGAGAACGACTACCATCCGGGACCGATGTACGTGACCGAAAACGGCTCCTGCTATGAGGACACGGTGAGCGCGGACGGCAGCGTGCACGACACCGAACGCCGCCACTACCTGATGCGCCACCTGGGCGCGCTGCAGCAGGCGGTCGACGCCGGCGTGCCGGTGAAGGGCTATTTCGCCTGGAGCCTGGTCGACAACTTCGAGTGGTCCGAGGGCTACCTGAAGCGCTTCGGCCTGGTGCACATCGATTACGCCACCCAGCAGCGTCGCCTGAAGGACAGCGCGAAGTGGTACCAGGCCTTCCTGCGAGAGTGAACAGGGCTTTTTGTTGACAGCGGAATCAATTGGCTTCACTATTGTTGGGTTCCGTTGGAATCGTTTCCAACGCAGTCAAATAAGAAACGTGGAGACACCCCGCATGCACAAGCAATTCCGTTCCAGCGTCCTGGCGCTCTCCGTCGCCTTGACCCTGCCGGCCTTCGCTGCCCAGCCCGCACCGAAACCCTTGACCGACTGGCCGCACATCGCCAGCGCCTTCAAGCAGGATGCCGCGCTCGAGGCGCGCGTGGCCGAGATCCTCGGCAAGATGACGCTGGCGCAGAAGATCGGCCAGATGACCCAGCCCGAGATCAAGGCGGTGACCCCGGACGATGTCCGTACCTATTACCTTGGCTCGGTGCTGAACGGCGGCGGCAGCTGGCCGAACAACAACAAGCACGCCAAGGCCGCCGACTGGGTGGCGATGGCGAACGCCTTCTACGATGCCTCGATGGCCACCGACATGGCGATCAAGGTGCCGGTGGTGTGGGGCACGGACGCGGTGCACGGTCATAACAACGTCTACGGCGCCACCATGTTCCCGCACAATATCGGCCTCGGTGCGGCGCGCGACCCGAAGCTGATCGGCGAGATCGGCGCCGCCACCGCCAGGGCCGTGCGCGCCACCGGCATCGCCTGGGTGTTCGGCCCGACCCTGGCCGTGGTGCGCGACGACCGTTGGGGCCGCACCTACGAAAGCTATGCGGAAGACCCGATGCTGGTGCACGACTACGCCGGCGTGTATGTGAAAGGCATGCAGGACCGGTTCAAGAGCGACGCCAACACCATCGCCACCGCCAAGCACTTCATGGGCGACGGCGGCACCGACCAGGGCAAGGACCGCGGCGTCAACCTGTCCAGCGCGCGCGACATGATGAACATCCACGCCCAGGGCTATTACACGGCGCTGGCTGCCGGCGCCCAGACCGTGATGGCCTCCTTCAACAGTTGGAATGATGTCGCTGCCGGCAAGGATTACGGCAAGGTGCACGGCAGCCGCGACATGCTGACCGGGATCCTGAAGGAGAAGATGGGCTTCGACGGCTTCGTCGTCACCGACTGGAATGGGCACGGCGAAGTGGCCGGCTGCACCGCTGCCAGCTGCGCGCAGGCGATCAACGCCGGCGTCGACATGGTGATGGTGACGGACGAGTGGAAGGTCTTCATCAAGAACACCATGGCCGACGTCGAAGCCGGCCGCATCCCGATGGCGCGCATCGACGACGCGGTCAGCCGCATCCTGCGCGTCAAGCTGCGCGCCGGCCTGTTCGGCAAGCGCCCGTCGCAGAACGCCTATGCCGGCAAGGACGCGGCGCTGCAGGACCGTGTGCTGGCGCGCCGCGCGGTGCGCGAATCGCTGGTGCTACTGAAGAACGAAGGCCCGGCGCTGCCGCTGGCGGCGGGCAAAAAGCTGCTGGTGGTCGGCAAGGCCGCCGACAGCATGGCCCACCAGACCGGCGGCTGGGCGCTGACCTGGCAGGGCACGAGCAATACCAATGCCGACTTCCCGAACGCGGACACGATCCTGGCCGGCATCCGCGCCGCCGCCGGCGACGCCAGGGTGCGTTTCAGCCCGGACGGCAAGGACGTCAACCCGGCCGACTACGACGCGGTCATCGCCGTGATCGGCGAAGGTCCGTACGCGGAAGGCGACGGCGACATCGGCCCGTCCGGCACGCTGCGCCACAGCAGCCGCTATCCGGAAGACCTGGCGGTGCTGCAGCAGGTGGCGGGCAAGGGCAAGCCGGTGGTGACCGTGTTCCTGTCCGGCCGTCCGCTGTGGGTCAACGACCTGATGAATTTGTCGGACACCTTCATCGCCGCCTGGCTGCCGGGTACCGAAGGCAAGGGCGTGTCCGATCTGCTGGTCGCCGCCAAGGGCGCGAAGAGCTACGACTTCCGCGGCACGCTGTCCTTCTCCTGGCCGAAGACCGTGTGCCAGACCCCGCTCAACGTCGGCGACGCCAACTACGCGCCGCTGTTCGCCTACGGCTACGGCCTGAAGCGGGGCAGCCGCTCGCAAATCGGCAAGCTGGATGCGAACTACCCGGCCGGCGGCTGCGGCGCCTCGAATGTGTATCCGCTGTTCGGCCAGGCCGACCGCGCCAGCTTCCCGCTGCAGATCCGCAGTGGCTCGACGGTGCAGCCGCTCGGCGCTGACCTGAACGCCACCGTGAGCCTGCCGGGCATCAAGGTCGAGACGGCGCAGATCACGACCCAGCAGGACGCCAAGCTGGTCACCTGGACCGGCCCGGCCAGCTTCGAGGCCCACGGCGCGCGGGCGCTGGCGCTGCCGGCGGCAGCCAGCAAGGATGCCGTGCTGCGCTTCGACACGATGGTGCAGGCGGCGCCCGCCGGCACGGTGAACATCGCGATGGGCGGCACCGCGCTCGATGCCACGGCCCTGTTCCAGCGCCTGGCCGGCAAGGGCAAGCAGGTCGTCAAGATCCCGCTGGCCTGCTTCACGGCGAAAGGCGCGGACCTGGCCACGCTCGACACGCCGTTCAGCGTCGCCAGCAGCGGTGCCTTCGCGGCCGCCATCGGCAATATCGACGTGGTCGGCGGCGGCGCCGGCGATCAGGACAGCCTGCGTTGCGAGGCGCTGAAATGAGCCTGCGCCTGCTCGCCGACATCGGCGGTACCAATGCCCGCTTCGCGCTCCAGCAGCCGGGGGCGGACGGCTTCGCCGACATCGAAGTGCTGGCCTGCAGCGCCTACCCGACCATCGGCGATGCCGTGCGCGCCTACCTGGCCAAGGCTGGGGCTCGCGGCCTGGCCGTCGAGGGCCTGAAGCATGCCGCGCTCGCCATCGCCAACCCGGTCGAAGGCGACGAAGTCGGCATGACCAACCACTGCTGGCGTTTCTCGATCGCTGCGCTCAAGGCCGAACTGGGCCTGGACACGCTGCTGGTTGTGAACGATTTCGCCGCGCTGGCGATGTCGCTGCCGCACCTGAAAGGCGAGCAGCGCGAACGCATCGGCGGCGGTGTCGAACAGCCGGGCAAGCCGATCGGCCTGATCGGCCCGGGCACAGGACTGGGCGTGTCCGGCGTGGTGCCCTGCGGCGCGCGCTGGATTGCGCTGGCGGGCGAGGGCGGCCACGCCAGTTTCGCGCCGGTGAGCAAGCAGGAGATGAAGATCCTGCAGGCGCTGTGGGAAGAATACGGCCATGTCTCAAGCGAGCGCCTGCTGTCCGGCCTGGGCCTGGAACTGATCCACCGTGCGCTGGCCGGCCAGCGCCTGAGCGCGCCCGAGATCACCGGCCGCGCGCTGGACGGCAGCAGCGTGGCCTGCCGCGAGACGGTCGAGACCTTCTGCGCGGTGCTGGGCAGCGTGGCCGGCAACGTCGCGCTGACCCTGGGCGCCACCGGCGGCATGTATATTGGCGGCGGCATCGTGCCGCGCCTGGGCCGGCTGTTCACCGGCTCGCGCTTCCGCGAACGCTTCGAAGGCAAGGGCAGGCTGTCGCCGTATCTCGCGCGCATCCCGACCTGGCTGATCACCGAAGAATACCCGGCGCTGCGCGGGGTCGCGGCGATGCTGGACGACGACATCGACACACAACGATAACAAGTAACAAGGAGACACCATGGCACAATCCGCACCAAGCAATCCGGCACTGAGCCCGGCCGTCCCGGCCGGCGCCGCCAACAATGCCAGCAACAACGCCGGTCCGCTGGTGATCGTCACCATCCTGTTCTTCATGTGGGGTCTCCTGACCTCGCTGAACGACGTCCTGATCCCGCACCTGAAGGCGATCTATACCCTCAGCTACCTGCAGGCGATGCTGGTGCAGTTCTGCTTCTTCGGCGCCTATTTCGTGGTCTCGGTGCCGGCCGGCGCCCTGATCCGCCGCGTCGGTTACCAGCGCGGCGCGGTGATCGGCCTGCTGATCGCGGCCAGCGGCTGCGCGCTGTTCTACCCGGCCTCGCAGAGCGGCTATGGCCTGTTCCTGTTCGCCTTCTTCGTGCTGGCCAGCGGCATCACCATCCTGCAGGTCGCGGCCAACCCTTACGTGACCGTGCTCGGCCCGGCCAGCACGGCGCCGAGCCGCCTGACGCTGACCCAGGCCTTCAACTCGCTGGGCACCACGATCGCGCCGCACCTGGGCGGCATCCTGATCCTGTCCGGCGCGGCGCTCGGCGCCGACAAGCTGGCCGCGATGAACGCCACCGAGCTGGCGGCCTACCGCGCGCATGAAGCGGCGAGCGTGCAGGGCCCTTATCTGGTGCTGGCCGCGACGCTGGCGATCCTGGCCGTGCTGTTCGCGCTGGCGCGCCTGCCGAAGATCGTGCACGGCGAGGAAACCACGGCCGCTGCCGGCGGCAAGGCGTCGGCGCTGGCTTACCGCCACCTGGTGCTGGGCGCGGTCGCCATCTTCCTGTACGTGGGCGGCGAGGTCAGCATCGGCAGCTTCCTGGTCAACTTCCTGGGCGAGCAGCACATCGCCGGCCTGGCGCCGGCCGTCGCCGCCAGCTATGTCAGCCTGTACTGGGGCGGCGCGATGGTCGGCCGCTTCATCGGTTTTGCCGTGATGCGTTACGTCAGCCCGGGCAAGAGCCTGGCCTTCAACGCGCTGGCCGTGATCGCGCTGGTGCTGGCTGCCATCTACGGCAAAGGGGCGCTGGCGATGTGGGCGATCCTGGCGGTCGGCCTGTTCAATTCCATCATGTTCCCGACCATCTTCAGCCTGGCGCTGCACGGCCTCGGCCGCCACACCGGCCAGGGCTCGGGCATCCTGTGCATGGCCATCGTCGGCGGCGCCATCGTGCCCTTCGTGCAGGGCGCGCTGGCCGATGCGATCGGCCTGCAGCCTTCCTTCTTCGTGCCCGTGGCCTGCTACGCCTTCATCCTGTTCTTCGGCCTGAAATACGCCAAGCTGCACCTCGAGGCGGACGCCGCGGCCTGACGCGTTTGTCTCACTGTCCCTGAGGACTTCCCAGCGGCGCTCGCGTGTCGCTGGGTTTTTTTTCGATTGAACTTCGTGTAAGATGCGCCTACCCATTGGGGAGTAGCCTGCTCCTGGTCCCGCCAGGAGTTCCCGTATCAACATACTCGTTGCCGGTTTTATTCACGCAGGCGACGTGGTACGGGCAGCCGTCAAGCGCATCGCATGCGCCCGACTGGTCGGCAAGACCTTTGGCATCCTGCGCGCTTTTGACCGGGCCGCGCGGGCATGCCTCGTCTTCGCCCGGCCAGCGAGAAACCATGAACGTAGCCGCCACGCTTGCCATCGCGCTTGCCATGTCCACCGACGCATTCGCCGTCGCCATCGGCAAGGGCGCCGCACTGCACCGTCCCCAGATCAAGGAAGCCCTGCGCACCGGACTGATTTTCGGCGTGATCGAAGGCTTGACGCCGATCGTCGGCTGGGCCCTCGGCAAGGTGGCTGCGCCGTATGTCGAAGCCTGGGACCACTGGATTGCCTTCACCCTGCTGGGCGTGCTCGGCCTGCGCATGATCCACGCCAGCCTGACTGCCGACGAGGACGAAGAGGAAAAGCCGAGCAGCCACTCGTTCTGGCTGCTGGCGATCACCGGCTTCGCCACCAGCATCGATGCGATGGTGGTCGGCGCCAGCCTGGCCTTCATCGACGCCAACATCCTCACCACCGCCGGCGCCATCGGCCTGGCCACCTTCACCATGGTGACCCTGGGCGTGATGCTGGGCCGCGGCCTGGGCCAGCTGGTCGGCAAGCGCGCGGAGCTGATCGGCGGGCTGGTGCTGATCGCGATTGGTGGGCTGATTCTGTACGAGCACCTGAGCGCTTGAATACCAGCCGCGCTGCCCAGCTGCCGTTCCGTGCTGCTGGTGGCGCCCGAGGGCCGCGGGCCCGGGCCGCTGCCGGACCGCTTCAAGCTGAGCTGCGCTTGCCGGGCCTGCGACAGCGAGGTCGCGCTGCGCTAGCGGCCGTGCTAGAATCGCCGCGTCGAAAAAGGCAGCGGCGGTTCCAGGTAAGCCCGCCCGCTTCCCACGCACGGAAGTTCTGTTCCTTGTCATCGCCAGGCCGAGGCATGCGAACCCACGACGAATCCGAGACATTTTTATTGTCCGGGCTCGTCGCGTGCGTGATTCTGATTCTGTTGCGCCGATGAGCCCATCACTGGAGCTCACTATGCAACACCTTCCATCCTCATGTGACGTCCTCATCGCCGGCGCCGGCCCCGTCGGTCTGTTCCTCGCCTGCGAACTCGCGCTCGCCGGCACTTCCGTGCTGGTGCTGGAACGCGAGGCCGATCCGCACTCGAAGTTCAAGCAGCTGCCCTTCGGCATGCGCGGCCTGTCGGTGCCAACGGTCGAAGCGCTGGACCGGCGCGGCTTGCTCGACCAGCTCGCCCTGGCCAGGCCCATGCCGAACACCCTTGGTGCGCCATCGCAGCGCCCCGGCGGACACTTCGCCGGCATCGTCTTCCATGCCGATGGCGACGACCCCGCGCGCTGGCCGTGGCGCCTGCCCGGCGCACCGGCCGGCATGCTGATGGCCGAGATGGCGGCACTGGAGACGGTGCTGGCGCGGCGCGCCGAAGCGCTGGGCGTGTGCATCCGGCGCGGCGCGGCGCTGTCCAGCCTGGTCCAGGACGACGAAGGCGTGAGCGTGCAGGCCGGCCCCGCCAGCGTGCGCGCGGCCTGGGTGGTCGGCTGCGACGGCGCGCGCAGCGCCGTGCGCAAGGCTGTCGGTTTCACGTTCGCCGGCACCGAGCCGGAATTCACCGGCTATTCGCTGCAGCTCGAATTGGCCGACGCCGCATTGCTTGGCCCGGGCCGCCAGCTGATGCCGCGCGGCCTGATCGCCCAGTTCCAGCCCGGCTATCTGGCCGTGCAGGAATTCGACGGCGGCGCCGGTCACGACGGCAGGCCGTTGAGCCGCGCGCGCGTGGAACAGCTGTTGCGCCGCGTGTCCGGGCTCGACCTGCGGGTCGCCACGCTGCACGCCGCCAGCAGCTGGACCGACCGTGCGCGCCAGGCCACGCGCTACCGCGAGGGCCGCGTGATGCTGGCCGGCGATGCCGCACACATCCACGCGCCGCTCGGCGGCCAGGGCCTGAACCTGGGCATCGGCGATGCCATGAACCTCGGCTGGAAGCTGGCTGCGACGGTCCGCGGCACGGTGCCGCAAGGGCTGCTGGATACGTATGAAGCGGAGCGCCATCCGGTCGGCGCGCGGGTACTGGATTGGTCGCGTGCGCAGGTGGCGCTGATGCGCCCCGATCCGGCGGCGCGCGCCTTGCGGGAAGTGGTCGCCGATCTGATCGGCACCGACGATGGCGCGGCCCGCATGGCAGGACGCTTGTGGGGTATCGAGACGCGCTACGCACTCGCCGACAGCCACCCGCTGAGCGGCCGCAGCGCGCCCGACTTCGCCTTCGACGACGGCACCCGGCTCGGCGAGCATCTGCGCGATGGTCGGGCGCTGCTGCTCGACTTCAGCGGGGGCGCGGCCTTGCGCCAGCTGGCGGACCAGTACGGCGGCGCGCTACGCTACCTGGCGGCGGACGCGCAGGACAGGCTCGGCGTCGCCGCGCTGCTGGTGCGCCCGGACGGCATCGTCGCCTGGGCTTCGTGCGCCGCCCCGGAACTCGCGCAAGCCGCCGGCGCCGCCGCGGCCTCGTTCCTGGGGCGGCGGGATTTGTGACTGCGAATCACAAATCCCCGGGCGCGGCGCGCGATCTTACAGCTTGGCCCCGCAATACCGCTCCACGTACTGCTGGTGCGGCGGCAGCTGCGCCACCGTGCGCTCGACATGGGTGCGGATGCCCTCGAGGAAGGCGCTCAGCTCCTCGTCGCCCATCAGGTCGGCGCTCGGGTGGTGCTGCTCGGGCATGATGCCCTGGCCCAGCATCACCTGGATCCACGAGTTCTCGCCGAACAGCTCGTTGACGATGCGGAAGGCGCGCCCGGTCTGCTGGAACATGTCGATGCGGTGCTGCAGCTGCGGCGGCACCGCCATCTCGGCGGCCTGCTTCCAGTAGGGCGAGTCGCGGCGGTCGGTCACTTTGTAGTGCAGGATGATGAAGTCGCGAATGAATTCGATCTCGGACCAGGTCTGGTTGTTGTACTCGTCGACGTCGGACTGGCGGATGCCCTGCGAGGGGAAGTTCTGCAGCAGGCGCACGATAGCCCGCTGGATCAGGTGGATACTGGTCGATTCGATCGGCTCCAGGAAGCCGCTCGACAGGCCGATCGCCACGCAGTTGTGCGACCAGGTCTTCTCGCGCTGGCCCGGCTTGAAGCGGATCACGCGCGGCTCGGTCAGGGCCTTGCCCTCGATGTTGCCGAGCAGGGTCGCCTTGGCGGTGTCGTCGTCGACGAAGCGGCTTGCATACACGATGCCGTTGCCGACGCGGTTCTGCAGCGGGATGCGCCATTGCCAGCCCCAGTCGTGGGCGATCGAGCGCGTCATCGGCAGGGCCGGGCCCATGCATTCGGTCTGCACCGCGATGGCGCTGTCGTTGAACAGCCAGTGCGACCAGTCCTGGTAGCCCACGCCCAGGGTCTGGCCGAGCAGCAGCGAGCGAAAGCCCGTGCAGTCGAGGAACAGGTCGCCCTCGATGCGCTTGCCGGAATCGAGCACCAGCGCGGCGATGTCGCCGTTCGCGGCCTGTTCGACGCTGGCGATCTTGGCTTCGACGCGCTCGACGCCGAAGTGCTCGCTGAAGCGGCGCAGGAAGCGCGCGTAGCGGCCGGCGTCGAGGTGGTAGGCGTAGTGCAGGCCGTCGTTCGGCAGGTGGGCGAACTTGCTCGCCTGTCCGGCCTTCAGTTCCATGCAATAGTCGCCGTAGTCGCGCGCCAGGCCGCGCTCGCGGCCCTTCATCCAGAAGTGCTGGAAGCCGGCGGTCCAGTGGTCGGTGCCGGTGGTGCCGAAAGAGTGGATGTAGTCGCGGCCGCGGTCGCGCCAGTTTTCGAAGCTGATGCCCAGCTTGAAGGTGGCCTGGGTGGCGGCCATGAATTCCTGCTCGTTGATGTCGAGCAGGCGGTGGAAGTGGACCAGGGTCGGGATCGTCGCTTCGCCGACGCCGACGGTGCCGATTTCGTCGGATTCGACCAGCGTGATGTCGAGGACCTTGCCGAGGGTACGCGAAAGCGCCGCCGCGGCCATCCAGCCGGCGGTGCCGCCGCCGGCGATCACGATGCGGCGGATGGGCTTGTGCTGTTGTTCCATGCTTGTCTCCTGCAGGTCGGTGTTGTTATCGGTTGAGGCGCTTGAGCAGCGTGCCGCGCAGCGCCCTGGCGCGGTCTTCGTCGAGCGGCGCCAGCGCATGCCGGGCATGCGGCGGCAGGTGGGCTACGCTGTCCTCGCCCGGTTCGAAAATGTAATGGCGGAAGACTTCCTGCCACGCGCTGCGCTGTGCCGGCGGCAGTTCGCGCATCGTCAGCAGGGCCAGCATCAGGGCATTGGTCGGCGAGTCCATGTACTCGGGCGACTGGCGCCACCAGTAATTCACCAGCACGTTGAACGGCGTGAGCGCTTCCACGTGGTGCCACCACATCGAGGGGATGAAGATGGCGTCGCCCGGTTCGAGTTCGGCCACCAGCGCGTGTTGCAGCGCCTCGCGAAAGCGCGGGAAGCGATCGTAATCCGGCGCGGCGAAGTCGACCAGGCTGATGGCCTGGCCGGCCGGGTTGAAGTCGAGCGGGCCGACGTAGAGATTGGCCAGCTGCTCGGGCGGAAACAGCGTGAAGCGGCGCCGTCCGGCCGCCACCACCGCCAGGTTGTCCGGCAAGTCGTAATGCGCGGCGATGCGGGTCTGGTTGCCGATCCAGATGCTGGCCAGGGCGTCGCGCCCGCCCAGGTCGATGTCGTTGTCGCGGCGCAGGCCGGGCAGCACGGTGTCGACGGTGGTCGAGCCGACGTAGATCGCGGCCGGGCGCGGATTCTCGCGGTAGCCCTTCATCTCGTCCAGCACCGCGTCCAGGCGCGCGTGCGCCGAGTAGTAATTGAAGCCGGTCAGGTCTGCGTTGTAGAAGAAGCGGCCCGCGATCTCGGGTTTGCCCAGCATCGCGCCGACTGTGGCGCCCTGGTAGAAGCGGCGCAGGTAAGCATCAGCGGCATCGATCGAGGTGCGGGCGGCATCGACCAGCGGCCAGTGCGCCGCCAGGCCGCGTACGACGTACGGCTCGGTGGCGCGCAGCAGCGCATCGGACAAATTCGCCGACGGCCGCGCGCCGCCGGCGTCGACCTCGCGCACTTGCTTAGCGATCGGCAGCATTCGCGCCTGCCAGCATGCGGTTCTTGCGTTCGATGAGTTCGCGGAACTGCGAAAGCGAAGCCACCGCCATGTAGATCGCCTGCAGGTAGCCGGCTTCGTGCAGGCGCGCCAGCTGCTCGCCGCTCAGCTTTGCCAGGCGTTCCTCGTGGATCGTGTAGAAGCCGGCCAGGCGGTTCTGCGAGCCGTCGTTCAGTTCGATGTCGAGCACGAAGGATTCCAGCAGCTCCAGGTGCAGCAGGGCTTCGATGAAGCCCTTCGAGGTCTCGAGGCCGTCGTGGATCGAGCGCAGCACGCGGCTGATGCGCTCCAGGTATTCGGTGCTGCCGCCGTAAGACAGGAACAGCGGCTCGCCTTGGGTAGCGCTGACGCGCGGGCTGTCGAGGTCGACGTGGATCAGCATGCCGTCCTGCGATCCGTCGGCCGGGCGGCCGATCAGGAAGGGCTGGCGCTCGACGGTCAGCGGAATATACGGGGCGTCCCAACCGCCTTTATGCCATCCTTCGAGACCGGGGCCGCTGCCCAGGAACAGGTTCTCGCCCTGCTGGAAGCCGAACAGCGCGATCGGATCGAAGGAGGTGCCGTCCTGGTTCTTGGCGAAGACGATCGGATAGTGCGCCTGCAGTTCGCGGAACTCGGCCGGGAAGGTGAGAGCGGACATCACCGCGTCGCCATAGGCCGCGCCGCGCTGGGTGATGATGCGCATCTGCTTGTGTTCGTTGTTGTTCAGGAGTGCGTGATTGGGCATGGTGTCTCTTGTTATAGGTTAGATGCGTGGCAGGCCGTGCCTGCGGATATGGTCCAGCAATTCGCGGTTCGAGGGCAGGGCCGGCAGCATGCGTTCGGTCAGGCGCGCGGCTTCGCGGAAGGCTTGATCGGCGAGGTCGGGCCGGTCCGAGGCGCGCGCGGGATAGGTGAGCCCGGCCTCGGCGCCGAAGCCCATGCCGTACAGGATGTACTGCCAGCTGGCGGACGGGAACACTTCCTCGATGCGAGAAAAATCGCGGCGCGAGGGCGGGCGTGCGCGCCACAGCGCCAGCAGTTCCTGCAGGCGCTCGGGGATCGAGGCCGGGTCGCGGTGATCGCGCCAGTAGGCGGTGTCGCTGCGCCGGCTCAGCACGTAGTGCAGCTTGAGGAAGTCGATGACGCGCTCCCAGCGATAGGTGAACGCTTCGTTGAAGCGCGCCGCCACCACGTCCATCTCGGCACGCGTGGCCGGCAGGTCGTCGGCCAGCCAGGCGCTCGACAGTTCGACCAGCGCCAGCGCCGAAGCTTCCAGCGGCTCGATGAAGCCAGCCGAGAGGCCGATGGCGACGACGTTGCGGTGCCAGAAGCGTTCGCGGTAGCCGGGCTCGAAGCTTAGCTTGCGCGGCGCTGGCATGTCAGCGGGATCGGGTCCGCCGCTGCGGGTCACGTAGGCGCGCAGCACGCGCTCGGCGTCCGCGTCACTCGTGTGCGCGCTCGAATACACATGGCCGATGCCGCGCCGGCCCGGCAGGCCGATGTCCCAGATCCAGCCGTTCGGCTGGGCGCTGGAGGTGGTCTGCGAGGCGATCGGATCGTCTTCGTGCGCATACGGCACCTGCACTGCCAGCGCGCTGTCGTTGAACAGCACGTGGCGCTGGTGCAGCAGCGGCACGCCGTAGTGCTTGCCGAGCAGGAGCGACTGCATGCCGGTGCAATCGACGAACAGGTCGCCTTCGACCGTGCCGCCGCCGCGCAGCAGCAGGGCGGCGATGTCGCCGTCGTCCTTGCTGCGGATCGCCTCGACGTGATCGACCACGTGGCGCACGCCCAGCTTGTGCACGCAATGCTCGCGCAGGAACAGGCCGAACTTGCCGGCATCCAGGTGGTAGCCGTAGTTGGCGACCGCCGCGAATTCCGGCGTGGCCGCCTGCTTGGGCGCGCGCCCGCGCACGCACAGGTGCGGCTGGAAGCTCACCAGGTCGGCGAAGGGGATGCCGCGGTGGGTGCGCTGCCAGGCGGCTGCCAGGTTGGTATCGCCATAGCCCTGGGGCAGGACGAAGGGATGGAAATAGACGTCGTCGGCGGCGCCGCTCACCCATTGTTCGAAGCGCGAGCCCTGCTTGAAGCTGGCATCGCATTCGCGGAAGAAGTCGGATTCCGACACGCCGATGCGGTGCAGGGTGTCGCGCATCGAGGGCCAGGTGCCTTCGCCGACGCCGATCGTGGGCACGGCCGGGGATTCGACCAGGGTGATGCGCAGCGCGTGCTCGGCAGCGAGCACGCCGGCCACCAGCCAGCCGGCGGAACCGCCGCCGACCACCACGATGTGTTCGATCGTGTCACTCATGATATTTCCTATACGACAAAACCTGGCTCTGCGAGTCTACTCGAAAAAGTCACGGCCGGGCTATGCCGGCCGTGACTTTTCAGCAACGCTACGTGAGGATCAGAACTTGTAGCGCATGCCCAGCATGTAGCGCGGCCCGGTCTGGGTCACGTACTCGGCCATCTCCTTGGCGCGACCATGGCTGCGGCTGGTCTCGTTGGTCAGGTTGATGCCCTCGAACTGCACGCTGAGCTTCTCGGTGATGTTGTAGCCGAGGCTCAGGTCCAGCTGGCCGTAGGGTTCGACGTAGATCGGGTTCGGACCGGCCGAATCGAAGGTCGAGGACAGGAACTCGCCGCGCCAGTTCCAGGCCAGGCGGGCATTCACGCGCTCGTTCTCGAAGATGCCGACCACGTTGTACGAGTTCGACAGGCCGATCAGCGCGAACTGCTCGCCGACCGACTTGTTGTCGTAGCGGAGGCCCGAGTGCACGTAGGTGTAGTTGGCCGACACGCCGAAGCCGTTGTTGAACATGTGCTGGACGTTGAATTCCAGGCCGTTCAGGCTGGCCTTCTTCTGGTTCGAGTACGAAGTGATCCGGAAGTTGGCGATCGGGTCGTTCGGCTGGCCCACGATGCTGCCTGTGGTGTTGCCGATGCTGTCGACCGGACCCGGGGTCACGCCCGGCGCGGTCGGGTGGTTACGGAAGATGTAGTTGCGGATGCAGCTGGTATCCGAAGTCGGGCAACCGTTCGCCAGGGCCTCGTTCCACAGGGCGCCGCCGACCGGGGTGTGCAGGTTGAACGGGGTCTCGATGACCTGCGACTGGCCGGCATAGTTTTCGAGGTCCTTGTAGAAGGCGTTGACCGAAGCGAAGCTCTGCTTGGCGTAGTACCACTCGAAGGACAAGTCGAAGTTCTTCGACTTGACGGGTTTGAGCGCCGGGTTGCCCTGGCGCCCGGTGCCGCCTTCGACACGCGCGCCGAGATCCAGGATCTGGCCGCCGGCGATCTGGTCGTAGCGCGGACGGCCGATGGTTTCGCCGTAGCTGGCGCGGACCTTCATGTCCGAACGCAGGTCCATGTCCCAGTCCACGCTCGGCAGCAGGTTGTTGTATTTGCCGGTCAGGGTGGTGAAGGTCGGGGCGCCCATGATCACGCCGAACTCGTTCTGCGAATTCCAGCTGTAGGCGGTCGCGGCCGGCACCAGCGCGGTCGAGACCACGTCGGTCTTCTCGTAGCGCACGCCGATCGCGGTGTGCATCGGGAAGCGGGTGTCCCAGTCCGTGTTGAACTGCAGGTAGAGGTTCTTGGTGTCTTCGGTGGTGCGCTGGTCGGTGTCGAAGGTGTTCTTCGCCACGTACAGCTGCGGCTTGCCGGTGACGCGCGCAGCGACGTCGCGCACTTCGTTGAAGTTGAAGGTGTAGAAATTGTTGAACAAGTTAGGGTTGCCGCTGCCGTCGACCTGGTCGAAGTAGCCGCGCACCGTGGCCGGATGCCACAGGCTGCTCGGGTAGTCCGAAGGCTTGGTGGCGCCGCCCCAGGTATCGTCGCGCTGGTTGTTCGAGACCGCCGAGCGGTTCGAGACCTTGATCACGCCGAGGCCGAAGTTCAGGTTCGACGATTCCAGCATGCGCAGGCGGCCCTTGGCCTGGTACTGCTCGATCTTGCCCTTCATGTAGCCGTTCTGGAAGTTCGAGCCGGTCACCTGCTGCGGCGCCCTGACGAAGTCGGCGCCGGCGATGCTCAGCACCGGGAAGTCCTTCGAGAAGTCGACCGAGGTGTCGCCGCGCGAGAAGCTGGCGGTGCCCAGGGTGTTGAAGGAGCCGTAGGGGCTGTCGGCCATCGATTCGGCGGTCGAATGGTGGGCGTCGAATTCGAGCTTCAGGTCGTTGGTGGCGCGCCACTGGGCGTTGAAGCCGAGCGACTTGTTGTCGGTCTTGGTGGCGAAGTTGCCGCCGCCCATGGCGATGTCGGCGTTACCGGCGGGCAGCTGTTCGGTATAGACCAGCGGCGCCGCGACCGGGCCATTGGTCCAGCTCGAAGTCGACGGACCGAAGTTGAACCAGGCCGAGAGGTCGTTGCGCTTGGTCTGCAGCTTGTTCTGCGAGTAGGTGTAGTCGAGGGTGGTGACCAGTTCCTTGCTCGGTGCGAACTGCAGGGTCAGCTGGCCGTTGGTACGCTGGCGCTTGACGCCGGTGAAGCTGTAGTTCAGGTTCTGCGGCACCTCGTACACGGTGTCGCCAGTCGGGCGGTTGGTGGCGCCGGTCTGGGGAATGATGCCCCAGCTGGTCGTGTCGTCGCCGCGGTAAGGACCCTTCCAGCCGCTCGAGACGGCCGCCTGGTTGTAGCCCAGGTTGCGTTCCTGGTAGCTGGCGCTTAGCCCTAAGCCCCACTTGCCGTCCTTGCTGGTGGTGGTGTAGATGCCCGAGAACTCCGGCGTGAAGGAGCTGTCCGCGCGCTCGTCGTTCGGCAGGTTCTTGTTCGAGGTGTCGTCCATCATCTTGACGCCGATGCTCGAATAGGTGCCGAGGCGGTCGAGCGGGCGCGCGGTGATGACGTTGATGGTGGCGCCGATGCCGCCGGTCGGGGTCTCGGCGCGGCTGGTCTTGTAGACCTGCAGCTGCGAGATCGCTTCCGAAGCCAGGTTCGAGAAGTCGAAGGCGCGGCCGTTCAGGTCGCCCAGGTTCGAGGTCGGCATCTGGCGGCCGTTCAGCAGCACCATGTTGAAGTCGGGGCCGATGCCGCGCACGGTGACCTTCTGGCCTTCGCCGTTCACGCGGTCGATCGACACGCCGGAAATACGCTGCAGCGATTCGGCCAGGTTGGTATCCGGGAACTTGCCCATGTCTTCGGCCACGATGCCGTCGACGATACCGTCCGAGTTGCGCTTCAGGTTCAGCGACGAGGCCATCGACTGGCGGATGCCGCTGACGACCACCTGCTGCACGCCGGCCTGCGCCGTGGTGTCGCCGGTGGCGTCGACCGCGTCCTGCGCATACGCCGACACGCCGAACGCCGCACAGGCGCCGGCGACAGCCAGGCTGATCAGTTTTTTGTTTGCCTTGGGGTAATGCATTGGGTCTCCTCTGTTTTTCTTGGCGTAGTTGTCATTCATCAGGTCCGCATGTTCCTTGAATCCTTTCAACTCATCTGGAAATGTTTGGAAACGTTTCCATATCAGTTGTCTGAATCTTATGTTCAGTAAAAATAATTGTCAACTGGGCACGCAATTTTTTTCAGGAAATTTCATGATGCACGCAACACCTAGCATGTTTGACATGGATTTTTGGCAAGCGTATAGTCGGCGCGGCCTTGGGAACGTTTCCAAGCGAATGCCAAAAAAATACGAGACGGAGACGCCCGCGCCATGAAAATACGGAAGCTGTTGCACGCCACGGCACTGATGCTGTGCGCCCATGCCGCGTTGGCGAACTCAGCGCCGCAGCAGGCTGGCATGGCACCGGCCCCGGCCGGCTGGGTGCTGGACTGGAGCGACGAATTCGAGGGAAAGGCGCTGGACCACGGCAAATGGGTCGAGGAGCTGGGCGGCCACGGCTTCGGTAACAGCGAGCTGCAGTTCTACACGGCGCGTCCGGAGAACGTGCGGGTCGAGGGCGGCAATCTGGTGATCGAGGCGCGCCGCGAGGATTGGGAGGGCAAGCACTACACCTCGGCGCGGATCAAGACCGCCGGCCTGTACGAACGCACCTACGGGCGCTTCGAGGCGCGCATGAAGCTTCCGCGCGGGCAGGGTATCTGGCCGGCGTTCTGGATGCTCGGCGCGGACATCAAGACCGTCGGCTGGCCGCGCAGCGGCGAGATCGACATCATGGAGAACATCGGCCGCGAGCCGGCCACCGTGCACGGCACCCTGCATGGCCCCGGCTTCTCCGGTGAGCATGCCTTCGGTGCGCCCTCCAGCATCGCCAGCGGCGCCATCGCCGACGAATACCATGTCTTTGCGGTCGAATGGGAGCCGGGCGAGATCCGCTGGTACCGCGACGGCATTCTGTATCACACCGCGCGCCCCGATCTGGTCAAGGGCGAGTGGGTCTACGAACACCCGTTCTTCATCCTCCTGAACCTCGCCGTGGGCGGCTACTGGCCCGGCAATCCCGATGCCACGACCAGCTTCCCGCAGCGCATGCTGGTCGATTACGTACGCGTCTACCGGCGCGCTTCGGGTGCGGGCGCCACGGCGGGCGCCACTGCGGGCGCTGGCGGCGGTGCGCCGTCCGGCAAGTAGCGTTCGCGGGCTTCGCGCGCCACCCTGGCGATGGCACGCACGCAGTCCAGGGTCGGCGCGCCGGCAAGCGCATCCGCGCCCTTGGCGTACATGCGGGCGAGCTGGGTCGCCACCGGCGCTGCGCCGGGAATCTGGTCGCGGAACAGTTTGATCAGGCTGACCACGGTCTCGTGCAGCGGCGCATGGGCGGCGCGCGCGACGTGGCGGCCACCGGGGTCGAGGGCCAGGGATTGCGTGATCGTGTGTTCGAATTGTGTTTCCGCGCGCTGGATGAGCATGCGGAGCTGTCCGGGTGTGAACTGGTGTCGCATGGTGGTCTCGTCCTCGTTACTGGTCGGCCCAGGCCGGCTCGGCTTGCGCTTGCGGGCGCACGCGGGCATGCGATTTCCCCGGCCGCACCCGTAGCGGCGCCCGCGGCGCATTCGAACGCACCGGCGTGAGCGCGCCTTCGTAAGGCAGGGTGTCGTGGTCGACTTCCGCAGGCTCGCCCCGTCCGGCGCCTTGCAGGAACTGGGCGATCGCGATTTTGACGATGGCCCGGTTGCTGAGTTCAGCCGTGAGGCGGAACTTGCGGTTGTAGTAGAAAAAAGTCGCCGTGTCGCCATCGGGTGTCACGATGTCGACCTTCTTCGGCAGCGAGAAGCCGTAGCGTCCGCTGGCCCAGAGCTTAACCGTGCAGACCCCGGCGTCGGGTGATGAAAAAGTAAAGTTCATGCAGGAATCGTAATCCTGCATATGCACGCGCACGGAACGAAATTGTTCCAAACTATTACGGCGGGAACACCTGTTTCCTCAGTTCAAAATCAATCGAGGGTCGCGACCGCTTCGGCCAGCTTCTCGGGCGGGCAGGGCTTGACCAGGTGCAGGTCGAAACCGGCCTCCATCGCCGCGCTGCGGACCGCCGCCGAACTGTAGCCGGTCAGGGCGACCAGGCGCAGCTTGTGCCCGCCCAGCAGCCGGCGCGCATGGCGCGCGAGCTCGAAGCCGTCGATGCCGGGCAGGCCGATGTCGACGAAGGCGACGTCCGGCCGGTAGGTGGTGATCAGGTCCAGGCCCTCGGGGCCGTTCGACGCCGTGACCACGGTATGGCCCATCGCGCTCAGCAGTTGCTGCAGGGTGTGGCGCGCATCGGCGTTGTCTTCGACCAGGGCGATACGGCGCGCAAGGCATCCCGTACCGCTTGCGCCGGCCGACGCCCCCGCCAAGCCTGCGTCCGGCGCGGCGGCTGCTGCGCCGGACAGCGGCAGTTCGACCACGAAGCTGCTGCCGTGGCCCAGGCCTTCGCTCTGCGCACGCACGCTGCCGCCGTGCAGGCCGACCAGCGCCCGCACCAGGCTCAGGCCAATGCCGAGCCCGCCGCGCGAACGGTCGATCGCCACGTCGACCTGCACGAAGACGTCGAAGATCGCTTCCAGCTTGTCGGCCGGGATGCCGCGGCCGGTGTCGCCCACCGTGATGCGGGCCCAGGCAGGCCCTGCTCCTCGTAGCGTTCCAGCGCCACCGCGACGCGGCCGCCGGCCTCGCTGTACTTGGCGGCGTTCGCCAGCAGGTTGGCCAGCACCTGTTCCAGGCGCGTGGCGTCGCCCAGCATCGGGTAAGCCTGGCCGGCGGGCGGCAGCTCGAGCGCCAGCATGGCCAGGAATTCGTCCTTGTTGCTGGCCTGTTCGCGGGCCCGGTCCGCGTATTCGGACAGCACGTCGTTGGCCGATTGCAGCTCGGCGTTGACGCGGTCGAGTTCCCGGCTGCGCTCGACGATCTCCGCTTCCATGCGGACCCGGTCGGCGCTCAGGCGCTGGCTGGCGCGGCGCTCCTGCGCATGCTCGCGGCTGAGCTGGACGTAAGCGGTGACATTGTCGACGCGGTGGATGATGTAGAGGATGCTGCCGTCGGGCCCCAGCACCGGCGCGTTGACCGGACTCCAGTAGCGCAGCTCGAAGCCGCCGCCGGCGGCCGGCACGTCGTAGCGCTGGACCGCCATGGTGTCCGGGGCACGGGTCGCCAGGACGCGCCTGAGCGAGCGCGCCAGATTGCTGGTCGATTGCGCGTCGGGCGTATGCGGATTGTCGGGAAAGACTTCGAACAGCGGGCGGCCGAGGATCTGGTCGCGCCGGGTGAGCGTGCCGCGCAGGTATTCGTCGCTGACGCCGACGATGGTGAAGCCGGCATCGGGCCGCAGCACCAGAAATGCGCCGGGCGCTGCTTCGAACAGTTGCTGGAAGTGCTCTACGGGAATCCGCGTTTCCATTCTTGCGCGAGATAAAGACGATTCCGTAGAGCTTGCGGCAGGGGTGGCGGGGTGTCAAGCGTGCACGCCCCGGCGTGCTTCAGCGGCTGGTCTTGAGCATCGACGGATAGCCGACGTCTTCGGTGGCCTTCTTGAGATCGGCCACGCTGGCCTGGGCGTCGTCGTAGACGATCACGGCTTCGCGCTTTTCGTAGCTGACCGCGACCTTGCTCACGCCCGGCACCTTGCTCAGGGAAGCCTTGATCGTGATCGGGCAGGTCGCGCAGTCCATGGTCGGCACGTTCAGCTTCACGGTCTGCTGCTTGGCCAGCGCGAAGGGGCTGGCGGCGAGCAGGGCGGCCAGGGACAGGGTTTGCAGGATTTTCATGGCGGTGACCTCAATGGCTCAATAGAACAGGGGAGCAATCAGCGGGAAGCCCAGCAGCAGGGCGATGAACACGGCGCAGCCGATGAACAGCTTGCGCATCGCCGGGCGGGTGGTGGCGCAAGCCTGGTCGTCGAGCGCGCAGGCGGCGGCCGGGCGGAACAGCAGCCAGCCGGCCCAGGCCAGCGCGCCCAGCGTCAGCGCGATGGCCCAGGGCGTGAGCGGCTTCAGGGCGCTCAGGTGCACCATCCAGGCCCCGGTGATGCCGACCAGGACCAGCACCAGCGGCAGCACGCAGCAGGTCGACGCCAGCAGCGACGCCAGAACCGCAAACGCGATCAGTTTGCCTGCGCTGCGCTCGGTGCGCTCGATTGGTGCCTGCATGCCCGGTCCTTTTTAGACGCCGCCTTAGATGGCGCGCGCGGTGATGGTGTACGCGAAGCTGTCCGGCGCCAGCGAGTCGTACGGCTCGCCGCGGCTTTCGGCCTGCGGGTACATCAGGAAGCCGACCTTGCCGGCCGAGGAGCCGGGCAGGCGCACGTCGTGGGCGAAGTTATAACCCATCCAGTTGCCTTCCCAGCCGCCGAACAGGGCCTGCTTGACCGGCGCGACCAGCGGGTGGTCCGGGTCCTTGATCCAGTTCGGGGTTTCCTGGCGCATCACCTTGGCAACGTCGGCCGGATCCATCGCGACCCAGCCGTGACGCTTCAGGTAGACCTCGGCGCGGCAGTGCTGGGCACCCTGCAGCGAGGCCGGCTTGCCGCCCAGTTCACGGTAGCCGAAGGCGCTCGGCGCGATGCGGATGCCGTAGACGTCGCGTGCTGGCACGCCGCTGGCGCGGCACAGGCCGACGAACAGGCCGTTCAGGTCGGCGCACTTGCCGCCGAAGTTGCCGGTCTCCAGCATGGTCTTGATGTCGCCGGTGCCGCAGCCTTTGACTTTCGGCTCGCGGAAGGTGTTCAGCACGATCCAGTCGTAGATGCGCTGGGCCTTCTCTTCATCGCTCTTCGCGCCCGAGGTGATCTGCAGCGCGGTAGTCTTGACGATGCCGTCCAGCGGCATCAGGTCGGTCGGCTGCAGCCACAGGCGCAGATCTTCGGGCGCTTCAGTCGCGCCGGCCGGCTTCTTCCAGTTTTCGGCGCGGTCGCGGGTCTGGATGCGCGAGACGACTTCCAGCCTAGGTGGCGCGCTGCCGTCGAACTCGGCGACCAGGAAACGCGCGCCGTACTGCGGGTCGCTGCCCATCTTCATGCTCTTGGCGTTGCCCGACCAATTGTTCGACAGCGTGCGCTGCCAGTCGGTGTCGATCGCCGGCAGCGGAATCCAGACCGTCGACGGACCGCTGGCGCGCTGCAGGTTCACGCGCGTGACCACCTCGTAGCTCTTCCATTCGCCCGGGCGCGGGTCGAAGTGGCGCTCTTCGGTTGCAGCGGCGGCGGTCTGGGCCAGCAGGGTGCGCGGCAGGGCGCCGGCCAGCAGGGCGCCGGTGGCGGCTTTGAGCAGGGTGCGGCGGTGGGTCGGTTTCATGTCTTCCATGGTCTTGGTCTTCCAGTCTGGATGTTGTTGGTTATTCTTTGTCGTTTGCTGCTACTCGGCCGCTAGGGCGGCGATCGCGGCCTTCAGGCGGGTGTCGCCGGCCGGGATCTCGCCCACGCTACGCCAGCGCGCGCGGCCCTGGCGGTCGATCAGGATGGTGGTCGGCATCACGCCCGCGGTCCACTGCTTGAACATCTCGCCGCTGCGGTCGCGCAGCAGCGGGTAGGCGAAGGGGTGGGCGCTCGAAAAGCGCTCGATGCTGTCGAGCGGCTCCTTGTAGTTGACGCCGACCACGGCCACCTGGTCCGGCGCCTGGCGCGCCAGCGCGTTCAGCACCGGCAGCTCGTCCACGCACGGGCCGCACCAGCTGGCCCAGAAATTCACTACCACCACCTTGCCGCGCAGCTGGCTCAGGTCCCAGGCCTTGCCGTCGAGCGCCGTCAGGCGCAGCGGCGGCGTCGCCTGCTTCGCCGGCCAGGGCCGCAGCGCGGCATCGTCGGCAGTGCCGGCACTGGCCGAGACGGCGCCCAGCAGGCAGGCGGCCGGGAGGAGACGCTGGAGGGAGCGGAGCTGCATCGGCAAAGGAGCGGGTGGCATCGAGCCCCGCATGATACCAGACTGTCGTTGCCTGCGCCCGGCCGCCGCCGGCTGGCACTGGCCTACGCGACCGCTTTTGTTCATAATTGACCGATGAATAACTGGATTTGCCTGGCGATCGCCATCCTCGCCGAAACCGTCGCCACCACGGCCCTCAAGGCCAGCGCCGGCTTCACCCGCCCCTGGCCCTCGCTGCTGGTGGTGGGCGGCTACGGCATCGCCTTCTATATGCTGGCGCTGACGCTGCGTTCAATACCGCTGGGCGTGGCCTATGCGGTGTGGTCGGGCGTGGGCATCGTCCTGATCACGCTGGCCGGCTGGCTGCTGTACGGGCAGAAGCTCGATGCCGGGGCGCTGGCGGGAATTGCGCTGATCGTCGCTGGGGTGATCGTGATGAATCTGTTCTCGAAGACGGCCGGACACTGATTTCAAACGTGCAACCGCAGAGCCCACGCTGCGGTATTCTCGTCGGCAAAAATCGAGGAGACCTCCATGCCGACCTGCCGCCCGCTCGCCGCCCTTTCGCTGCTGCTGCCGCTGCTTGCCAACGCTGCCGCACCGGATAGCGCTGCCACCCGCGCCTACCACAACCCGCTGCCGGTGCGCCTGGCCAGCGGCGAACTGGCCCAGAACTGCGCCGACCCGGCCGTGCTGCGCGACCCGCGCACAGGTGGAGCAAAAGGCGCCCCCACCTGGTACCTGTACTGCACCAGCGACCCGGTCAGCAAGCGCGAACGCGACCCGCAAGGCAAGGACGGCGGCTGGCATTTCCGCATGATCCCGATCTACCGCTCCACCGACCTGGTGCACTGGGACTTCGTGGCCGACGCCTTCACGGACCGCCCGGCCGGGCTGGCCGCGCCGACCTCGGGCCTGTGGGCACCGGAACCGGAATACCTGAACGGCCGCTACTACCTCTACTTCACCGTCACCGACGTGGTGGACGAGCACAGCCCGGAAAAGGGCTGCGGCAACGACAGCGCGATCGGTGTGGCGACTTCGGATTCGCCCACCGGCCCCTGGCGCGCGAGCACGACCCCGGTGGTCATGCCGCGCCGTGCCAAGGCTGGCTGCAACTTCCACTGGACCTTCGATCCCAAGGTGATCGAGACCGACGGTCGCAAGTATCTCTACTACGGCAGCTACGGCGGCGGCATCTTCGTGACCAGGCTGAGCGCGGACGGCCTGCGCGCGGAAGGGCAGGCCAGGATGGTCGGCGCGCCCGGCCGCTACGAAGGCGCGGAAGTCAAATTCCACGACGGCTGGTGGTATATGTTCGCCTCCGCCACCGACTGCTGCGCCGGCCCGCTGACCGGCTACGCGGTGTTCACCGGCCGCGCACGCACGCCGGAAGGCCCCTTCCTCGACCGCTGGGGCAACGACATGGCGAAAGGACGCTCGGGCGGCACGCCGCTGCTGCTCCAGAACGGCAACCGCTGGATCGGCGTCGGCCACAACACCGTGTTCACGGACGCCGCCGGCCAGTGGTGGACCATCTACCATGGCATCGATCAGGCCGAGCCCTTCTTCAGCGCCAAGGACAAGCTGACCCGCCGCCTGGCGCTGCTCGACCGTATCGACTGGGTCGACGGCTGGCCGGTGGCGGGCGGCGGACGGGCGCCGACCGACCAGGCGATGGCGGCACCGATCGTCGTCGAGGGTGCGGCGCCGGACGCGCATCCGCTCGCGGTCCAGGTGGCCCCGCGCGTAAAACCGCTGTGGCAGGACGGGTTCAAGGGCCGCACGCTGGAGCGCCGCTGGACCTGGCTGCGTCCGCGCGACAAGGGCGAGTGGTCGCTGGGCAGGGAAGGGCTGGTGCTGGCCACCCAGGACGCCGACCTCTACGTCGACCGCAATACGGCCAGCGTCTTGCAGACGGCGCTGCCGAAGGGGGATGTCCGGATCGAAGCCGAGATCCGGCTGGATGCCCCCGAGGACTGCTGCGCCACCGCGGTGCAGGCGGGCCTGGTGGTCATGCGTGACGATGACAATTACGTCAAGCTGGTCGAAATGGCACGCGAAGGCCTGCGCCAGGTCGAGTTCGCGAAAGAGATGGCGCCGGTCGAGGAATATTATCCGCGCTACGGCAACACGCTGGCCGGCACGCCGGGCGCTACCACCTGGCTGCGCCTCGATGTCCACCGGGATGGGGGGCAGGAGCGTTATACGGCGTATTCGAGCCAGGACGGACGCAACTGGGTCGGCGGCGGCACCTGGACCCACCGGCTCGGCCCGGATGCGCGCCTGGGACTCGTGGCGATGGGTGGCGCGGGACGGCGCGCCAGCTTCGTCCGGGTCAGCGTCGGCAGCTTGTCGCCTTAAAAACACAGCGTGTGCAAGCCTTTGTAACGGTGTACGAAAGCGCTTGATTTCGGGGACGGCGGGCCATTAAATAGGCTGCATAAGAACGAACACCCCTGGAGTACATCGTGGAATATCCCCGCCCCCAATTGCGGCGCGCGACCTGGCGTAGCCTGGATGGCCCATGGCAGGCCATGCTCGACGACCTGGCCGCCTGTGCCGACCCATCCGAAGTCACATGGGACCGCACCATCGTGGTGCCTTACCCGCCCGAAGCCCGCGCGAGCGGCCTGCACGACCGCGGCTATCGGCGCCGCGTCTGGTACAAGCGCCAGATCCAGCTCGACCCGTCGATGGCGCCCTCGCGCGACGAGCGCCTGATGCTGCACTTCGGCGCCGTCAACTACCGCGCCCGGGTCTGGGTCAACGGCCGTTTCGCGGTCGAGCACCGCGGCGGCCACAGCCCGTTCTCGATCGACGTCAGCCGCCACCTGGACGGCTCGCTGCTCGAGGTCGTGGTGCAGGCCGAGGACGATCCGCAGGACATGCACAAGGCGCGCGGCAAGATGGACTGGGAGCCGGAACCGCACAAGATCTGGTATCCGCGCACCAGCGGCATCTGGCGCACGGTGTGGATCGAGAAGGTGCCGCGTGCCCACGTCAGCCAGCTGCGCTGGACCGCCGACGTCGCCGCCTGGCAGATCCGCCTCGACGCCGACATCGCCCACGTGCCCGAGGGCGGCATGGCCAACGTCACGCTCAAGCTCGGCGAAAAGCTGCTGGTGGCCGACCGCTGCCTGCTGACCGGGCCGCGCCTGTCGCGCATCTTCCAGCTGCCCGACCCCGGCATCGACGATGCGCGGGCGCTGTGGATGTGGAGCCCCGAGAGCCCGCAGCTGATCGAGGCCGAAATCGAAATCCGCGGCAGCGACGGCAACCTGATCGACAGCGTGCAGAGCTACACGGCGCTGCGCACGGTCTCGGTGGAGGGCGACCGCTTCGTGCTCAACAGCCGGCCCTATTTCCTGCGCATGGTGCTGGACCAGGGCTACTGGCCGGACAGCCTGATGGTGGCTTCCAGCGACCAGCTGCGCCACGACGTCCTGCTGATCAAGCGGCTCGGCTTCAACGGCGTGCGCAAGCACCAGAAGTCCGAAGATCCGCGCTGGCTCTACTGGTGCGACGTATTGGGCCTGTGTGTGTGGGGCGAGATGCCCTCGGCCTACGGCTTCTCCAGCGCCACCGTGCACGGCGTGATGGAGGAGTGGAAGGAGCTGGTCGAGCGCGACATCTCCCACCCCTGCATCGTGGCCTGGGTGCCGACCAACGAATCCTGGGGCGTGCCGGAGCTGATGAACGACCGCCGCCAGGTCGACTTCGTGCGCGCGCTCTACCACATGACGCGGGCGCTGGACGGCACGCGGCCGGTGGTCGGCAACGACGGCTGGGAGATGCCCTGCGGCGACCTGGTCTGTGTGCACGACTACGAACAGGACCCGAAGGTGCTGATCGAACGCTACGGCAGCCGCGACGCCGTCGCCTACACGCTGCAGCACGTGCAGCCGGACCGCCGGCGCCTGGTCATCGACGGTTTCAGCGGGCTCGGCAAGCCCTTGTTCCTGTCCGAATTCGGCGGCATCGCCCTCAAGCAGTCGGGCGCGGAACCGGGCTGGGGCTATTCGGTGGCAAAGGATGGCAAGGAGCTGCTGGCGCGCTACCAGCAATTGATGACCGCCATCCACGCCTGCCGTCCGCTGTCCGGTTTCTGCTACACCCAGCTGACCGACACCTTCCTGGAAAAGAACGGCCTGCTGACCGAAGACCGCATCCCGAAGGCGCCGGTGGAGGCGATCGCCAGGGCCACCCGCGGGCCCGATGCCCAGCGCCACGACTGGCACCTCGACCCCCTCGGACACGAGAAGCGCTGGCTGGCGCGGCGCGGTCCGGATTTCCCGATAGAATGGACGCGCGTCGGAGAAATTGCAGAAGTGTTAGCCTATCCAGGTGAGCGCCAGGCCGTGGCCGGCGAGTCGGCCACGGCGGTACCGGGCGATCCGGGTCCGGACGGTCCGCCGGCGGGCCCGCCGATGGGTCCGCCATCGGGTCCGGTAAGCGGGCCCGGCGGGTTCGAACGCCGCAGCCGCGGCGGCGCGGGAACGCGCGTGCGGCGCAAGGTGGCCTGACCCGGCAGCCAAGCTGTTAACACCAGGCGGCGGCGCTCCGACAGTACATAACAAAGAAATGGAGACGACGTGGCGAGACGAGGATGGAGCCTCGCCGCCGCCGTCGCGCTGCTGGTGACGCTGGCCGCAGGGCCGGCACCGGCATGGGCGCAGGTTGAAGTCAGGATGTGGACGCTGCTCAGCGGCGGCGACGGTGCCCGCATGCGGGCCCTGGTCGACGACTTCAACGCCAGCCAGCGCGACGTGCGCGTGGTGAGCACGACCCTGAAATGGGGCGAACCGTTTTATACCAAGCTGATTACCTCTTCGGTGGTCGGGGCCGGGCCGGACCTGGCCACGGTCCATTTGTCGCGCCTGGTCAACCTGGCCGGCGGCGGCGTGCTGCGGCCGATCCTTGACGCCGAGCTGGCGTCCGTCGGCCTGAAGGGCGGCGACTACCTGCCGCGCCAGTGGGACAAATCCCGCTGGCAGGGAAGAACCTGGGCGGTGCCGCTGGACATGCACCCGCTGGTTCTCTACTACAACAAGACCCTGCTGAAACCCACCGGCCTGCTCGACGACGCCGGCAATCTGAAGCCCATCGAAGGCGTCGATGCGCTGACGAACGCCTTCCGCCTCGCCACCGAGGCCACGCATCGCCGTGGTCTCACCATGGAAAGCAGCCAGAGCTCGTTCGCGATCTGGCGCCTGTGGCTGTCGATGCTGGCCCAGCAGAACGTCGCCATCGTCCGCAACGGCCAGTACAGCTACGGCCCGGCGGGTGAGGCGACCCTGACCCGCATCGCCGACTGGTTCCGCAAAGGCTATGCCCAGGCCGGCCTCGACTACCCAGCCTCGACTTCGCAATTCATGGGCGGCAGCGCAGCCTTCATGCTGAATGGGGTCTGGGAGGTGCCGGAACTGGTGCGCGCCTCCAAGGCCGGCACGCTCGGCTTCGAGTACGGCATCGTGCCGTTGCCGAAGATGTATGCGAACGCCAGCGCCTGGGCCGATTCGCACGCCTTCGCGATGCCGTCCAACGACGGTCGTCCGCCGTCGCAGGCCAAGGTCAAGGCGATCCTGCAATTCGTCGCCTACGTCAGCAGGCATTCGATGGGCTGGGCCGAGGGCGGCCATATCCCGGCTTACCGCGCGGTGGCCGAGTCGCCGGAAGCGCTGGCGCTGCAGCCCAACGCGCAATATGCCGAGGCGGCGCACAACGTGGTCTACGATCCGGACGGCTGGTACATGGGCGCGGCCGGGCCGCTGGAAGCGATCGCCTCCAAGTTCCTGCCGGCGGCGCTGTACGGGTACATGACGCCGGCGCAGGCCATCCGGCGCTTCGAAACCGAGGGTGCGCGGCTGATCCGCAAGAACCCGCCGCGTTATTGAGGGGGAGAGCGATGAAGCCGAACGACCTCGTTCTCCACAGCGCCCGCCGCGAAGGCTTGCCGGCGATGCTGCTGCTGGCGCCTTTCCTGATCGCCTTTCTGCTGTTCTTCCTGGTCCCGGCCGGCATCACCTTCTGGATGAGCCTGACCGAGAGCAGCCTGACCCGCACCAATGCCTTCGTCGGCCTGGCCAACTACCACACACTGCTGAACGATCCCTCGTTCTGGGACTCGGTGTTGAACACCTTTTACTTTGCGCTGCTGACCGTGATCCCGCTGACCGCGCTGGGCCTGGTGATGGCGCTGCTGGTGAACCGTTTCGTCAAGGCCCAGGCCTGGCTGCAGGGCGTGTTCTTCCTGCCTTTCGTGCTGCCGATCTCGGTGATGACCTTGATTGCCGACTGGATGCTGCAGCCGTCTTCGGGCGTGATCAACCACATCCTCGGCGGCCAGCGGCCCTGGCTGGCCGATCCCTACTGGGCGCTGCCGGCGGTGGCGATCGGCACCGTCTGGTGGACGGTCGGCTTCAACATGCTGCTGTTCCTGGCCGGCCTGCGCAACATCCCGGCCGACCTGTACGAGGCGGCGGCGCTGGACGGGGCGCGCGGCTTCACCCTGTTCCGCAGCATTACCTGGCCGGCGCTGCGCCCGGTCGCGACCACGGCGCTGATCCTGCAGATCATCGCCTCGCTGAAGGTGTTCGGCCAGACCTATATCCTGACCTCGGGCGGCCCCTTCAACACCACCCGGGTCACGCTGCACTACATGTACGAAACCGCGTTCACGCAAAGCGATGCTGGCTATGCGGCGGCGATCGCGATGGCGTTCGTGACCATCGTGATCCTGCTGTCGGTGCTGCAGGCCGGCGTGGTGCGCTGGCTGGCATGGAGAGATATATGAGTGTCGGGATAACTGCGCGTTCAAACGTCGGCTGGACCGTCATCGGCGTGATCGCGGCGGTGGTACTCGCTGCCTTGTGGGCGGCGCCGCTGCTGTGGGCGTTGTCCACGGCGCTGCGGCCGGAGCTGGAAACCGTGTCCAGCGAATTCCACTGGCTGCCGCAGACCTGGACGCTGGACGCCTTCGCCAAGACCCTGGGTGCGGGCAATGTGCTGCGCTGGCTGTTCAACAGCTTCCTGGTGGCGCTGCTGGTGACGGTGGTGACGATGGCGATCAGCCTGCTGGCGGCCTACGCTTTCTCGCAGCTGCGCTTTCGCGGCCGGTCCATCCTGTTCGGCATCGCCATGCTGGCCTTCCTGCTGCCCTTCGAAGCGCTGCTGGTGCCGCTGTTCCGCACCATGAACCAGCTCGGCCTGATCAACACCTATGCCGGCATCGTGCTGCCGCAGGTGGTCTCGCCGGTGGTGATCTATGTCTTCAAGCAGTTCTTCGACGAGATCCCGGCCGACTTTCGCGAAGCCGCGACCATGGACGGCGCCGGCCCGCTGCGCGTGCTGTGGAGTGTCTACCTCCCGATCTCGGGCAATATCGTGTGGGCGATGGCGATCGTGACCTTCATCGCCGCCTGGAATAACTTCCTGTGGCCCTTCATCATCGTCACCTCGAACGACATGATGACGATCCCGCTCGGCCTGACCCAGACCTACGATGCCTTCGGCGTGCGCTATGCCCAGCTGATGGCGGCGGCCCTGCTGGGCGCGATGCCGGTGGCGCTGGCGTACATCGCCTTCCAGCGCCGGGTGACCCAGGGCTTCCTGGCAGCGAGCGGGCTCAAGGGATAAGCATTCAAGAATAAGGAGAAACCGGAAATGGCATCGGTACGGCTGCGCGGCATCAAGAAGAACTATGGAGACAATCCCGTCATCAAGGGCATCGACCTGGACATCGAGGACGGCCAGTTCGTGGTCTTCGTCGGCCCCTCCGGCTGCGGCAAGTCGACCCTGTTGCGCATCATCGCCGGGCTCGAAGACGTGACCGAGGGCGAGCTCGAAATCGGCGGTGTGCCCAGCCTCGGCGTCGACCCGTCCAAGCGCGGCATCGCCATGGTGTTCCAGAGCTATGCGCTGTATCCGCATATGACGGTGGCGGACAACATGGGCTTCGCGCTGAAGCTGGCCAAGGTCCCGAAGGAAGAGATCGCGGACCGCGTGCGGCGCGCCGCCGAGATCCTGCAGATCGCGCATCTGCTGGAGCGTAAACCCAAGGCCCTGTCCGGCGGCCAGCGCCAGCGCGTGGCGATCGGCCGCGCCATCGTGCGTAAACCCGAGGTGTTCCTGTTCGACGAACCGCTGTCGAACCTCGACGCTGCCTTGCGCGCCCAGACCCGGGTCGAGCTGGCCCGGCTGCACCGCGAACTGGCCACCACCATGATCTACGTGACCCACGACCAGGTCGAGGCCATGACCCTGGGCCAGAAGATCGTCGTCTTCAACGGCGGCCGCATCGAGCAGGTCGGCACGCCGTTCGAGTTGTATGAGCGGCCCGCCAACCTGTTCGTGGCCGGCTTCCTCGGCTCGCCGCGCATGAACTTCCTGGAGGCCAGCCTGGTGGGCGAGCGCGGCGCGATCGCCACCGTGCGCCTGGCGGGCGGGGCCCAGGTCGAGGTGGCGGCCGACGCGACGAATGCCGCGGTCGGCGCCAGGGTCACGCTGGGCGTGCGCCCGGAACACCTGCGCCTGCAGCCGCCCGATGCGGGCGAGGGTGGCGGCATTCCGGGCACGGTCGGCCTGGTCGAGTACCTGGGCGACGTCACCCTGGCCTATGTCCAGGTCGATGGCATGCCGGAGATGGTGGCCGTCAAATGCAATGGCGGCCAGCCGGCGCCGGCCATGGGCGCGCGCGTGCTGCTGGCCTTCGACCCGCAGCAGGCCTACCTGTTCGGCGCCGATGGCGCGGCGATGCCGGCGCGCGAACGCAGCGCCCGGACCCCGGCAGCCGCCTATTGAGCAGGCGGGAGGCGCGATGAACAGGCCGGTGCGCGGGCGCCGTCCGACCATGACCGACATCGCCAAGCTGGCCGGCGTGTCGCAGTCGACGGTGTCGCTGGTGATCAACCACCTGAGCGGGGCCAAGGTGTCGCCCGCGACCCGCGAGACGGTGCTGCGCATCGCCCGCGAGCTCGGCTATCCGCTGGAGCGCCACCACGGCCGCCACGACAATCGCCCCGGCCAGCCCAGGCAAAGCCGCAACCTGATCGTCTACCTGACCGACGAGCTGACCACCAGCCCGCACGCGATGCAGACCATGGATGGTGCCAAGGACGGCGCCTGGGACCAGGACTGTTTGGTGGCGGCCTTCGCCACCCGCGGCGACCCGGAACAGGAGCAGGCGGTGCTGGCGGGCATGCTCGACCACCCGGCGCTGCTGGGCGTGATCTACGCCACCATCTTCACGCGTGCCGTGACGCTGCCGGCGGCGCTGGCCGGCGTGCCGACGGTGCTCCTGAACTGCCACGAAATGAAGCACGGCGGCGAGGGCCCGCATCCGGCGGTCGTGCCGGCCGAACAGCAGGGCGGCTACACGGCCACCATGCACCTGATCGCGAGCGGGCACCGGCGCATCGGCTTCATCAACGGCGAAGGCTGGATCGAGGCCGCCGGCGACCGCATGAAGGGCTACCGCCATGCGCTGGCGGACGCCGGTATCGTCTTCGACCCGGCGCTGGTGCGCGAGGGCGACTGGCAGGTGGACAGCGGCTATGCCCATGCGCTGTCGCTGCTGGATGCCCCGGACCGTCCCACCGCGCTGTTCTGCGCCAACGACCTGATGGCGCTGGGCGCGCTGGACGCGGCGCGCGAACGCAAGCTGGCGGTGCCGCGCGAGCTGTCGGTGGTCGGCTACGACGACCAGGACCTGGCCCGTTACACCCATCCGCCCCTCACCACAGTGTTGCTACCGAACTACGAAATGGGCAGATGGGCAGCGGAAACTTTGATCACGCAAGCGCGTGGCGGACGCGTCGAGAACACCGTTTTCAAGAGTGAATGCCCGCTGGTGCTGCGCGATTCGGTGGCACCGCCGCTGTTGTAAATTCCGGACAAAACCGGCTCAGGCGCGCGCCGCCGACTTGGGTTTTGCGTTAGCTTCCTGTTAAGAATTATTACTAATATTTTCAGGAGACTTGCATGACCACCTTCCAGCTCCGCCCTGTCTGCGCGGCCGTCCTGGCCCTGATCGCCCATAGCGCCTTTGCCCAGAGCGGCACCGGCACGCCACCTTCGCAACCCGAGCAGGCCACGCTGCAGGCCGGCGACGCTGCGCGCGAAGCGCCGCGCACCGCCGATCCGGCCGCGACCCAGCAGGGCGCTGCCGCTTCCTCGGGCGCCGCCGGCGCATCGGCGGCCGGCATTGACGCCGCGCCGCAGACCGAGGTCAGCCCGGCCGCGCCGACCCAGCCGGCGCAGATCCAGCAGGAGGTTCAGCAGGTGCGGGTGACCGGCCTGCGCTCGAGTATCCGCAGCGCCGAGGCGATCAAGCGCAACGCCGACCAGGTGGTCGACTCGATCAATGCCGAGGACATCGGCAAGTTCCCAGACCGCGCCACCGGCGACGCCCTGCAGCGCATCGCCGGCGTGCAGGTCGGCCGCGACCGCGGCGAGACCAGCACCGTCATCATCCGCGGCCTGCCGGACGTGGTCACGACCATCGACGGCAACCAGATCTTCACTGGCAACGGCCGCCGCCTGTCCTACCAGGACCTGCCGGTGCAGTCGATCGGCGGCCTGGACGTGTACAAGAGCGCCACCGCGAACCAGCTCGAAGGCGGCATCGCCGGCGCCGTCAACGTGCGTCTGCGCTCGCCCTTCGACGTGAAAGGCTTCAACGCCACCGGCTTCCTGGAAAACCGCCGCCAGAAGATCAACGGCTCCAGCGCCACCAGCGACAAGAACAACCCGGCCGGCGGCTTCGCCGTCAGCAACCGCTGGAACACCAGCTACGGCGAGATCGGCGCCCTGGTCGACCTGCAGTTCAACCGCGAGAACTGGGGTTACCCGGTGCAGTGGGTCGACCGGCCGGACCGTATCTTCTCGGTCAGCCCGGACGGCACCGCCGTGCGCCTGAACGACGACCAGCCGATCGCGCCGCTGCGCGCCGGCGACCGCCTCGGCGAACTGCCGAACGTGGGCGGCATCTACAACCAGGGCAAGCGCGACCGCGGCAGCCTGCACGGCGCCCTGCAATGGAAGATCAGCCCGCAGATGGACGTCAGCGCGCAGTACCTCGGCACCGGCTACCGCGCGCGCAACGCGGTCGACTACATCCTCGGCATCGTCACCTGGACCCCGCGCCTGACCAATGTGGTGCTGGCGCCGCAGGGCGACTACTGCAACACGCCGAACGGCGTGATCTGTCCGATCCAGTCGGCCTATGCCGGCGCCGCCCAGTTCGGCGGGCCCTACGACTGGGACCCGTACACCGCCACCTCGACCTGGGGCCAGAAAGAGCACACGGTCACCCATTACCTGAACCTGGCGGTGAACTACAAGAACGGCCCATGGAAGGCATCGTCGAACTTCGCCTGGACCAAATCGACCTTTGTGAACGACACCGTGATCGTCGACCAGCAGATCCCGGGCGCCAGCATCAACGTCTACACCTACGGCCGCGACGGCCACGGCGGCTACAACACCGTGACCACCCCGACCAGCGCCAACGCGCTGCGCGACCCGAACCAGTTCGTGCTGCGCGGGATGGTGCAGAACTGGGGCATCTCTACCGGCGAGCAAACGCAGTGGCGCTTCGACAGCAGCTACCGCCTGGGCGACGGCTTCTTCAGGAGCATCGACAGCGGCATCCGCCTGTCGCAGCGCCGCGCCGGCTTCAAGGGCGCCGAGGGCCACAGCGACATCGACGGCGCCAACCGCGCCACCCCGATCGGCGCCTTCGGCCCGTCCTTCGAAACCCTGGTACCGGGCCTCGACCGCCTCGGCGGCCCGTGGATGACGCCCTCGCACGACTTCCTGATCGACCAGGCCGACACCGTGCGCGCCTTCTACGGCGCCGCGCCGGGCCGCGTGGCGGAAGACCCGACCCGTGCCTTCAGCCAGAACGAGAACAACACCACGCTCTACCTGCAGGGACGCTGGGAAACCAAGCTGGGCGAGATCGGCGTCAGCGGCACCGTGGGCGGGCGCTACATGCGCATTACCCGCAGCCTGCTGGGCAACAGCCGCATCGGCGACGTGGTCAGCCCGATCGACGTCTCTTCGCGCGACAACAACTTCCTGCCGAGCGCGTCGGCGGTGGTCGCCTGGCAGGATAACCTGCAGTCGCACATCTCCTACGGCAAGACCCTGACCTATCCGGACTTCGCTTCGCTGAACCCGGCGCTGTCGCTGATCCCGCCGACCGTCAACGCGCCCGGCACCGGCTCGGCCGGCAACCCGAACCTGAGCCCGACCCGCTCGAAGAACTTCGACGCCACACTGGAATACTATTTCCCGAAAAACGGCTACGCCCAGATCGCACTGTTCCACCGCGATATCGACGGCTATTTGCAGAACATGGAGTCGAACGAGACTATCGGCGGCCTGAACTACCGCGTGACGCGTCCGCAGAATTCCGGTTCCGGCAAGCTGAAGGGCGCCGAGCTGGGCATCCAGAAGTTCTTCGACTTCCTGCCTGGCATCTGGAGTAACTTCGGCGCCCAGGCCAACTACACCTGGATCCTGGGCGAGAACCAGACCCTGGTCTCCAGCAACGGCAGCAACTTCACGACCACGCCGCTGATCGGCGTCGCCAAGAAGAACTACAACCTGGCCCTGCTGTACGAAGGTAACGGCATCACCGGCCGCCTGACCGCCAACCACCGCGGCGATTACGTCGAACAGATCGCCGAGCCGCGTTTCGGCCAGGACCGCCACGTCAAGGCCGCGACCTTCGTCGACCTGAGCCTGTCGTATGCGATCACGCCGAACATCTCGCTGCAGTTCGACGCGATCAACATCACCAAGGAGAAGTTCGAGAGCTACCTGGGCGACCCGATCCGTCCGCGCGACATCCGCTACAACCCGACCACCTACGGCCTGGGTCTGCGCTTCTCCCTGTGATCATGACGACGACTTACACCAACCCGGTCTGGCCCGAGGTCTTCGCCGATCCCTTCGTGCTGCGGCACGAGGGGGTCTACTATGCCTACGGCACCGGCCCGGGCGGTGCCGACGGCAGGCAGGTGCCGGTGCTGCGCTCGACCGACATGGTCAACTGGGAATCGCTCGGTCATGCTTTGGTGCCCGCCGCCGGGATGGACGCAGACCAGGGCTACCACTTCTGGGCGCCGGAAGTGGCCGCGCACGAGGGCCGCTTCTATATGTATTACTCGTCGGGCAATGCGCCGGAAGGCACCGACCAGAAGCTGCGCGTGGCGGTGGCCGAGCACCCGGCCGGGCCCTTCGTCGACACCGGCAAGATCCTGGTGCCGGACCAGCCGTTCTCGATCGATGCCCACCCGTTCCGCGACCAGGAAGGGCAGTGGTGGCTGTTCTACTGCGTCGACTTCCTCGAGCTGTCGCACGACGAGCGGACCGGCACCGGCATCGTGGTCGACCGCCTGGTCGACATGACGACGCTGGCGGGCGAGGCGCGCACGGTGGTGCGCCCGCACCAGGACTGGCACGTGTTCCGCAAGGGCCGCACGATGTACGGCAATGTCTACGACTGGCACACGGTGGAAGGCGCCTCGGTGCTTTATCACGACGGCCACTACTACTGCTTCTACAGCGGCGGGGCCTGGGAAAAGGAGAACTACGGCGTCAGCTACGTGGTGGCGAAACACGCCGAAGGCCCGTACCGCCGCCCCGAAGGCGGCCACGAGGCGCTGCTGATGCGCACGCCGTCTTCCGGGGAATTACTGGGGCCGGGGCACAATTCGTTCACGGTGTCACCAAGTGGCAGCGAGACCTGGATCGTGTACCACGCCTGGGACCCGGGCCAGACCGCGCGCCGGATGTGCATCGATCGGGTGGATTGGGTGGATGGCCAGCCGGTGACGCCGGGGCCAACGTGGACCGCGCAGCAGGCGCCTGCCTAAGGTCGTTCCGGACCAAATACGTCGTTACGCACCGAATACGTCGTTCCCGCACCAGATACGTCGTTCCCGCGCAGGCGGGAACCCAAGTTTGCGGGCGCAGCCTTAACACGTGCGAAAACTTGGATCCCCGCCTGCGCGGGGATGACGGCTGATGCGCGGGGATGACTGCTCGTGCGCATGGACGGCGGTTCACTTCGCCAGGAACTCCTTTACCTCCGCCTGGAAGCGCGCCGGCTGGTCCCACATGATGAAGTGGGCACTGTCGTCGATGCGCTTCAGGGTCACGTTCTTGATGGGCGCGTACACGCTCTTGTACCCGGCGTCGAAGTGCCCGGCCGGCACCGGCATGGTCTTCGGCTGAACGTACAGCACTGTCACCGGCACGCTGATCTTCGACAGCTCCGGCCCGAGGTCGGTGACGATCAGCTCGCGGTACGCGCGGGTGCCGACGTCGGCATCGCTGCGCATCGAATCCTCGATCGCGCCGGCGCGCATGGACTCGGTATTCACCATGCCATTGATGGTCTCGACGGCGCGTTTGCTGCGCGCGTCCGGCGTGGCGGCGCGCATGCCGGCTTCGACGCGGTCGGCGACCGGCACGATACTGCTCGCCGTCGCACCCGGACCGCCGAAGAAGATCCCCATGAAAGGCACCATGTCGACCACCATCAGGCGCGACAGGTCGCCCGGATGGCGCGCGGCCAGCATCATGCCCATGGTGCCGCCCATCGAATGGCCGATCACGGCCGGCTGCTTGAGCCCGGCTTCCTTGATGTAGCGGTCGATTTCCTCGGCCACCGGCGCCGCCACCGGGCCTTCGGTATTGCCGCCTTTCGGCTGGCCGGCAAACCCGGACACCTGCACCAGGTGGTAGCGGTAGCCGGGCACGGCCTTGATCATCTCGGTCCACACGCGCGGCGAGGAATTCAGGCCGGGGATCAGGACCACGTCCGGGCCGCTGCCTTCCGTGCGAACCGAGATGCGGGTCGATTCGAAGGGGGCGGCGAGGGCGGAGGCGGCAATGCCGAGCAGGGCGGTGGCGGCAACAGCGGCTTTGAGGGTGAAGCGGCGGGAAAACACGGCGGCGGGCATCTTGTCTCCTGGTGGGTGATGTGCACAGGATTCTATGCCGGCGCGGCGCTTAATGCTGCCTGCAAGAAATGATAGTGTCGTCCACGCCTTCTATGCCGGATCGAAGCTGCGGTCCATGGTCTCCCTGTCATAGTCGAGCAGGTAGCGATTATGTTTCTCGTAGAGCCCCTTCAGTAGTGCTGGGCGGCGGCAGATGATGTCCATGCCCCGGTCGTCATAGGGATGCACGAGGATGCCGTTCGCAGCATCGACCAGATACACCCGGCAGTGCGGATTTAGTAGCCGGCCCGCTCCATCGCTTCCTCGATCGCCCCCTTGAGCCGCCGTTGCAGCGCCTGCGACACCGTATCCCTGACCTTCGGGTCGCCCAGGTTGGACAGGTCGGGACGCAGCCCCAGCTCGGTCTCAGGGGTCATATGCGGATTATCCCTGGTCGCGCCCCGCCTGACCAGTTCCTTGCCGTTGCGGTCCACCACGATCAGGCCGATATAGGCGTGCACCATCATCGGCCCGGCCTTGTCGCCGAAGGTGCGGAAGGTCAGGCCGACGCCTTGCCCGGGCAGGTTCTGGCCCATGCCGTCTTCGAGCACGAAGATCTGGTCGACGTCCAAGCGCGCCGCGAGGGCCGCCAGCGCCGCCGTGTTGGCGCTCGCAGTCTGCTTGGCGCCGGCGGGGAGATCGAGCGCGCCAGCCTTGAGCGCCCACTGTGGACGCGTGCCCGCCAGGCGCTGCCTGACCGTCTCGACCGCCACCTGTTTCAGCTTGCCGTTCTGGGGAATGCCGTCCCTGGCGTTGGCGAACACCGTAAAGCCGAGGCGCCGTACCGGGCCGGACTCGTCCAGCAGCGAGACCACGGCGACGGAACGGACAGCGGCGTCCTCTTGCGCGCTGCGCGGTGCCGCGCAGGCGGCGAGCAGCAGAGCGGCGGTGCCGGCGGCGAGCAGGGTACGAAGCAGCTTGTCCATGCGGTTTCTTTCGGATGAGGGAATGGTTCCGCCAGCATACCGGGAGATCCTGAACAAGCCGCATGGCGGCCTTTCCTGACGTGCGGATTCACGCGCCGCGCATAAGCGCAGCTCAATCCCAATCATGCCGCGTCTCGCCCTCCTGCGCCCGCCGGTCGCGCGCAATCATCTCTTCCAGCTCCTCGCGCGCCCGCTTGGCCATCGACACATACTGCTCGCGGTCCTTGTAGTACGGGTAGACCGCATGTACGTTGGCGATGTTGTGCTTCCTGAACTTCAGCGCCGCCTGGCGCACGCTGTAGGCGTTGTGACCGAGACCGGCGGTCAGCACGGCACGGCCCATCTGCAGCGAGGACTCGAAGGTCTCGCGCTCGATCATGGTCACGCCGCGGTCCATCAGCTGGTAGTAGTGGGTGACGTTGCGGGCGCGCGCGAAGATCTGCAGCTGCGGCCAGTCGCGGCGCACGGTCTCGACCAGTTCCAGGCTGTCTTCGATGTCGTCGATCGCGACCACCAGCGCGCGGGCGCGGGCGGCGCCGGCGGCGCGCAGCAGGTCGGCGCGGGTGGCGTCGCCGTAGAACACCTTGAAGCCGAAGCGGCGCAGCACCTCGATCTGGTCGGGGTCGTGGTCCAGCACCGTCAGCTTGATGCCGTTCGCGTGCAGGAAGCGGCCGACGATCTGGCCGAAGCGGCCGAAGCCGGCGACGATCACATGGTCTTCGTTCGGCTCGATGGCGTCGGCTTCGGGTTTGTTGTCCTGGCATTCGCGGCGCGCCATGACTTTGTCGTAGGCCATCAGCACCAGCGGCGTGACCACCATCGACAGCGCCACCACGACCACCAGCATCGAAGCGACTTCCTCGGTGAACACGCGCGCGGTGGCCGCCGCGCCGAACACGACGAAGGCGAATTCGCCGCCCTGCGACAGCAGCAGCGCGAACAGCAGGTGCTGGCCGCGGGCGATGCCGAACGCGCGCGACAGGCCGTACAGCACCGCGGTCTTGAGCACCAGGAAGCCGGCCACCAGGCCCAGGATCAGCCCGGGATGGGCCAGGAACACGGCGAAGTCGACCGACATGCCGACCGCGATGAAGAACAGCCCGAGCAGCAGGCCCTTGAAGGGTTCGAGGTCGGTCTCCAGCGCGTGGCGGTATTCGGAATCGGCCAGCAGCACGCCGGCCATGAAGGCGCCCAGTGCCATCGACATCTCGATCCACTGCATCAGCAGGCCGATCGCGATCACCAGCAGCAGCGCGAAGGCGGTGAAGATCTCGCGGGTGTCGGTGCGCGCGATGACCTGCAGCAGCGGGCGCACCAGGTAGCGGCCGCCGACGATGATCGCCGCCAGCACGCCCACGACCTTGGCGGTGGCCAGCCAGAAGTTGCCGCTCGATCCGGCCTCGTCGGGAATGCCGAGCAGCGGCACGATGGCGATCATCGGGATCGCGGCGATGTCCTGGAACAGCAGGATCGCGAAGCCGGCCTGGCCGGCGGGCGTCGGCATCAGGTTGCGCTCTTCCAGCGAGGCCAGGGCGATGGCGGTCGAGGACAGCGACAGCCCGAGGCCGGCGATCAGCGCCACCTTCCAGCCGATCCCGAGCAGCAGTCCGGCGCCGAACAGGCTTGCTGCGACGGCCACGACCTGGGCGCCGCCCCAGCCGAAGATGGGCCGGCGCAGCGCCCACAGGCGGTCCGGTTCGAGCTCGAGGCCGATCAGGAACAGCAGCAGCACCACCCCGAATTCAGCGAAGTGCAGGGCGTCCTCGACGTTGCCGATCAGCTTCAGGCCGTAGGGGCCGATCAGGATGCCGGCCGCCAGGTAGCCGAGCACGGTGCCCATGCCGAGCCGCTTCGACAGCGGCACCGCGACCACGGCGGCAGCGAGATAGATCAGTGCGTTCTGCAGCAGGCTATGCTCCATGTGCGGCCTCCGTGTAGGCCAGCAGGCGGCGCCTGAACTCGGCGATGTGGGCGTCGACCGCCGCTTCGCCGGCCGCGGCCGCGCCGTGCATCGTCAGCGGTGCGATCCAGTCCATGCCGCACAGCGCGGCGGTCTGCTCGAAGGGCGCGAGGAAGTCGGCGAAAGGCCGGCCGTGCAGGCCGCCGGGCTGGTAGGCCTCGGCGCCGCTGCCGGTGGTCGCCACCAGCCAGTAGCCCTTGCCGCGCAACACCGAATCTGGCGTGCCGTAAGCCCAGCCCGGCACCATGACGACGTCCATCCACTCCTTCATCAGGGAGGGCATGCCGTACCACCGGATCGGGTGCAGGAAGACCAGCAGGCTGGCGTCGCGCACCAGGGCGCGCTCGTTCTCGGCGTCGATGTCGAAGTCGGGATAGGTATCGTATAAATCCTGCACGACGACGCCGGGCGTGGCGCGCGCGGCATCGGCCAGGCGGCGGTTGACCGGAGAGCGGTGCGGGGCGGGGTGGGCGTACAGGACGAGAATGTGTTTTGCGTTCATGGTATTGATTATTCCACAATGCCTCGCCCGATATGTCCTACAAGCCAGTCGGGTGCTTGCCTATTTGTCTGCAGAATGTGCGGGACTATGATGAACACAACGTCAACGTCAAGGAGATCGGCATGTCGATGCAAAGCGAAGGCAAGGACGCCAAAGGCCGCAATTACCACCAGACCACGAAGGACGGCACCGGTTCGGCTGCCAGCGTGGGCACCGGCGGCACCGGCGATATCGGCCGCATGTCGGGCGATGTCGATGCCGGCACGCCAGGCAATGCGCGTGAAGGCGGGGTCGGCAACGCACAATCGGACGTCCGTTCCGACGATCTGCTGACCTCGGGCACGGAACAGGAGCGCAAGCAGGGTTACCGCCCGAGCGAGCCGGGGGCGATCGAAACCGGCATGGAAGGGATCGGCAACAAGGTCGGCGGCGACGCCGGCAATCGCCAGAAGGAGAACCCATGAGCGCGCAGAACGGAACCAAAGACCCGCGGGAACCGATGGGTGCCGACGTCGTCGGCGGGGGCGGCAACCAGCACAACGACTGGGGGCACAGCGATGTCGGCGGCAACAAGCAGTCGACCCTGGACGACGTGGTCGGTTCGGATACCGGCCGTCCCGAAGAGGACGCCGGCGAGCTGCAGACCGGGCTGGGCGGGACCGAAAGCCTGAGCACCGGGAATGCCGGTAGCCGCCAGTCGGCGGACAAGCAGTAAAAGAAGACGTCATTCCCGACCTGGCCGGCCGCCTTGGCGGGAATCCAAGTTTTAGCGCTGCGTTAGCGCACGCAGAGCTTGGATCCCCGCCTGCGCGGGGATGACAGCTAGACACACGTGAACGACGGGGCTGTCAGATATGCAGCGCGTGCCCCAGCGCCCTTAACGCCGCTTCCTGCACCGCCTCACCCAGCGTCGGGTGCGCGTGGATGGTGCCGCCCACGTCTTCGAGCAGCGCGCCCATCTCGATCGACTGCACGAAGGCCGTGCTGAGCTCGGCCACGCCGCTGCCGACCGCCTGCCAGCCGACGATCAGGTGGTTGTCCTTGCGGGCAACGACGCGCACGAAACCCTCCGTTCCTTCGATGGTCATGGCGCGGCCGTTCGCGGCATAGGGGAAGCTGGCGCTGATGCAGTCCAGGCCCTGGTTCGCGGCCTCCTGCGGGCTCAGCCCGACCACCACCACCTCCGGGTCCGTGAAGCACACCGCCGGAATCGCGGCCGGCGTGAAGTGGCGGCGCTTGCCGGCGATGATTTCGGCCACCATCTCGCCCTGCGCCATCGCGCGGTGGGCCAGCATCGGCTCGCCGGTCAGGTCGCCGATCGCCCAGACATTGCGCATCGAGGTGCGGCACTGGTTGTCGATCCGGACCGCGCGGCCGTTCATGTCCAGCATCAGGCTTTCCAGGCCAAAGCCGGCCGTGCGCGGACGGCGGCCGACGGCCACCAGCACGCGGTCGGCTTCGATCGCGACTTCCTCGCCGCCGCCGTTCTTCATGCGCACGGACTTGCCGTCCTCGCTCATGCCCAGCACGCTCGATTCCAGGTGCAGCTCCACGCCCAGCGACTTCAGGCGTGCCGCCACCGGCCGCGACAGTTCGTCGTCATAGGCCGGCAGCACGCGGCCGGCAGCTTCCACCACCGTCACGCGCGCACCCAGCTTGCGGTAGGCCGTGCCCAGTTCCAGGCCGATGTAGCCGGCGCCGACCACCACCAGGTGTTCCGGCAGGGTCGCGGGCGACAGCGCCTCGGTGGCGGATATCACATTCCCGCCGAAGGGCAGGAAGGGCAGCTCGACCGCTTCCGAGCCGGTCGCCAGCAGCAGGTGCTCGCAGCGGATGCGGGTGGTCTGACCGCCGGCATCGTTGGCGGCGCCTGTGCCGCCGCCCTCGCTGTTGAGCACCTCGACCGTCTTGCCGTCCAGGATGCGGGCCCAGCCGCGCACCACCTGCACGCCGTTCTTCTTCAGCAAGGCGCCGACACCGCCCGTCAGGCGCTTGACGATGCCTTCCTTCCAGGCGACGGTACGCTTGACGTCGATGCTGGGCGCCGCGGTGCGGATACCTAATGGCGAGTCGCCTGCATAGTGGCAGGCCTTGTGAAATTCCTCGGCCGCGTGGATCAGCGCCTTGGACGGGATGCAGCCCACGTTCAGGCAGGTACCGCCCAGCTGGGCACCCTCCACCAGCACGGTCTTGATGCCCAGTTGTCCGGCACGGATGGCGGCCACATAGCCGCCCGGTCCGCCGCCGATGATGAGTAAAGTCGTTTCCATCGTCATCTTGATCGATATCCCTTATTCGACGAACAGCGTTGCCGGCGTTTCGAGATAGCCGCGGATGGTCTGGATGAACTCGGCCGCGACCATGCCGTCGATGACGCGGTGGTCGAAGGACGAAGACAGGTTCATCAGCTTGCGCGGTACCAGGCCGCCGTTCTTCACGACCGGGCGGTCGAGGATGCGGTTGACGCCGACGATCGCCACTTCCGGGTGATTGATGACCGGGGTGGTGACGATGCCGCCCAGCGGGCCCAGGCTGGTGATGGTGATGGTCGAGCCGGACAGCTCGTCGCGCGCCGCCTTGCCGGTACGCGCGGCCTCGGCCAGCCGCACGATCTCCTTCGCGCTGTTCCACGGGTCGCGCGCCTCGGCGTTGCGGATCACCGGCACCATCAGCCCGGCATCGGTCTGGGTGGCGATGCCCAGGTGGACCGGCTGGTAGCGGGTGACGATACCGGCCTGGTCGTCGAAGCGGGCGTTGACCTCGGGGAACTTGCGGATCGCCAGCACCACCGCGCGCATCAGCAGCGGCAGCAGGGTCAACTTGCCGCGCTCCTTGCCGTAGCGCTCGTTGAGCTGGGCGCGCAGGGCTTCCAGTTCGGTGACGTCGACTTCCTCGACATAGGTGAAGTGCGGGATCTGGCGCTTGGCCATCTGCATCTTCTCGGCGATCTTGCGGCGCAGGCCGATCAGCGGCACCGCTTCTTCGCCGTGCAGCTCGGCATAGCGGCTGTCGGAACCGCCGCCGTGCGCGGCATGGCCGCCGCGCTGGCGGCCCGCTACAAACGCGTCGAGGTCGGCGTGGGTGATCTGGCCGGCCGGACCGCTGCCTGCCACGAACTGCAGTTCGATCCCCATGTCCCAGGCGCGCTTGCGCACGGCCGGCGCCGCCAGCGGTTTTTCGCCCGGGTCGCGGAACAGTGCGCGCGAGGCGGCGCCGTTGTGCTGCGGTGCCGGCGAAACCGAACGCGCGGCCGGGGAAGCAGCCGGCGCCGAGGGCGTACGCGCCGAAGAAGCGGCGGGCGCCGACACGCTGGCCGCGCCGGCGGCCACCCGCTGCGGCTCGGGCACGAAGCCATGCGGCACATCGGCCGGCTCATCCGCGGCCGGCGCTGCGGCAGTGGCCGGGGCTGCGGCAGGCGCGGCAGCCGCTGCGGCCGGCTTCGCCGCCTCGGCCTTCAGGTTGCCCGCGCCCTCGATTTCCAGGCGGATCAGTTCCGCGCCCACGGCCAGCGATTCGCCGACCTTGCCGCCCAGCGCCACCACGGTGCCGTGCACCGGCGACGGGATCTCGACCGTCGCCTTGTCGGTCATGACATCGGCCAGGATCTGGTCTTCCGTGACCGCATCGCCCGGCTGGACACGCCAGGCCACCACTTCGCATTCCGCAATACCTTCGCCCACATCGGGCATCTTGATGATGTGAATTCCCACCTTTATGCCTCCATCGCTCGTTTGAATGCCGCACCGACGCGGTCCGGCCCCGGGAAATACGCCCATTCCTGCGCATGCGGATAAGGGGTGTCCCAGCCGGCCACGCGCTCGATCGGCGCTTCCAGGTGGTAGAAGCAGTGTTCCTGCACCAGCGCGGCGAGCTCGGCGCCGAAGCCGCTGGTCTTGGTCGCTTCGTGCACGACCACGCAGCGGCCGGTCTTCTTGACCGATTCGACGATGGTGTCGAGGTCGAGCGGCCACAGGGTGCGCAGGTCGATGATCTCGGCGTCGATGCCGGTCTCGAGCGCAGCGGCTTCCGACACCCAGACCATGGTGCCGTAGGTCAGCACGGTGAGGTCCGCGCCGGGACGGAAGACCGCCGCCTTGTCCAGCGGCACCGTGTAATAAGCTTCCGGCACCTTGCCCAGCGGGTGCTTGGACCAGGAGGTCACCGGGCGGTCGTGGTGGCCGTCGAAGGGACCGTTGTACAGGCGCTTGGGCTCCAGGAAGATCACCGGGTCGTCGTTCTCGATGGAAGCGATCAGCAGCCCTTTGGCATCGTAGGGATTGGACGGCATCACGGTGCGCAGGCCGCAGACGTGGGTGAAGAAGGCTTCCGGGCTCTGGCTGTGGGTCTGGCCGCCGTAGATGCCGCCGCCGCAGGGCATGCGGATCGTCAGCGGCGAGGTGAAGTCGCCGGCCGAGCGGTAGCGCAGGCGCGCCGCCTCGGAGACGATCTGGTCGGTCGCCGGGTAGAAATAGTCGGCGAACTGGATCTCGACCACCGGGCGCAGGCCGTAGGCGGCCATGCCGACCGCGGTGCCGACGATGCCGCCCTCGGAAATCGGGGCGTCGAAGGCGCGCTGCTTGCCGTACTTGGCCTGCAGGCCGTCGGTGACGCGGAACACGCCGCCGAAATAGCCGACGTCCTGGCCGTAGACGACCACGTTGGGGTCGCGTTCCATCATCACGTCCATGGCCGAGCGCAGGGCCTGGATCATGGTCATCGGCGTGGTCGCCGTCTCTTCGGCAGCCTGCTCGGCGGCCTGGTCTTTATCGATATCTCGCATCACGTCACACCCCCAGTTGTTGGCGTTGGCGGCGCAGGTGTTCGGGCATCTCCTTGTAGACGTCCTCGAACATCGATGCGGCGCTCGGCACCCGGCCATCGATCAGCGTGCCATATTGCTCGGCTTCCTTCTGCGCGGCCAGCACTTCGGCTTCCAGCGCGGCCTGCAGCGCTTCGTGCTCGGCGTCGGACCACCAGCCCTTCTTGGTCAGGTGGCGCCGCAGGCGGCCGATCGGGTCGCCCAGCGGGAAGTAGGTCCATTCGTCGGCCGGGCGGTAGCGCGCCGGATCGTCGGAGGTCGAGTGCGGGCCGGCGCGGTAGGTCACCCATTCGATCAAGGTCGGGCCCAGGTTGCCTCTAGCGCGCTCGGCGGCCCAGCAGGAGGCCGCGTAGACCGCCAGGAAGTCGTTGCCGTCCACGCGCAGCGAAGCGATGCCGGCGCCCACGCCGCGGGCGGCGAAGGTCACGCTCTCGCCGCCGGCGATGGCCTGGAAGCTCGAGATTGCCCACTGGTTGTTGACCACGTTCAGGATCACCGGGGCACGGTAGACGTGGGCGAAGGTGAGGCCGGTGTGGAAATCGCTCTCGGCGGTGGCACCGTCGCCGATCCAGCCGGAAGCGATTTTGGTGTCGCCCTTGATGGCCGAGGCCATGGCCCAGCCCACCGCCTGCGGGATCTGGGTGGCGAGGTTGCCGGAAATCGTGAAGAAGCCGTCCTTCTTGGACGAATACATGACCGGCAGCTGGCGGCCCTTGAGCGGGTCGCGTTCGTTCGACAGCAGCTGGCAGATCATGTCGACCATCGGGTAGTCGCGCGCCATCAGCAGGCTTTGCTGGCGATAGGTCGGGAAGCACATGTCGCCGTCCTTCAGCGCCAGCGCGTGGGCGGTGCCGATGGCTTCCTCGCCGAGCGAGGTCATGTAGAACGACATCTTCTTCTGGCGCTGGCCGATGACCATGCGGGCATCGAAGACGCGGGTCTTCATCATGGTGCGCAGGCCGGACAGCAGGGTTTCCTTGTCCAGTTCCGGGGCCCATGGACCGACGGCATCGTCGTTGTCGTCCAATACGCGGATCAGGCTGGAGGCGATCTCCGCCGTGTCCTGGTAGCGGACATCGACGGGCGGACGCGGCACGACGCCGGCCGGGTTCACGCCAAGATACGAAAAATCAGTCTTGCAACCCGGGCGGCCGGTAGGCTCCGGGACATGCAGCGACAGAGGTTGACTCTGGCTCATAGTTCACTTTCCCTTCGGTAAAGGTGTGTACAGCAGAAAACATATTAATTGCCGCAAGGGCGCACACGCGTGCTTTGCGCGACTTTTTTTCTGCTGCTCTGCAGCACGGAAACACCGGGGTAAGGCGTCATCCGCCCGCGGCTACAGGCCAAGACACTAGCACGCGCTGCAGCGAAGCCGTGTCGACTACGGCAAGCGTGCGCGGGCTTTCGGCAGCCAGCCGATGCCTTCCGCATGCAGGCTATGGATGTAAAGACGGTCGGCAGTTTCCAGCACGCCGGTGGTGTCGGGGTAGGCGCCGTCCGGGTCCTGCAAGTCGGCCAGCACCTTGCCGTCTTCATCGAAGGCCAGCACGTGGCCGTAGGCCGGCGGCAGCGGCCACAGAAAGCGCGGCAGGCGCAGCGCCAGCTTGCGCAGGAAAGGGTGGCCGGCCGTGGCATCGGCCGAGGCCGTGCGCGGCTTGGCCAGCCCAAGCCAGATGCGCCCGTCCATGCCGCGCATCAGGTTGTCCGGGAAGCCCGGCAGGTCGGCCAGCAGCACGCTGGCCTGGGCCGAGGGGCCGTGGCGCAGGTCGAGCCGGCGCGCATCGGCGGCGATGCGCCAGACCCGGTAATTGCCGCTTTCGGCCACGAACAGGGCGCGGCCGTCCTGCGACATCACGATGCCGTTGGCAAAAGACAGGCCGTCGGCCACGACTTCCACGCCCTGGCCCGGCCGGTAGACCAGCACGCGGCCGGTCGGTTCGTGTTCCAGGAAATCGAGCAGGCTGGCTTCGAAGGGGCCGCCGTGCTCGCGCGGCGAGAAGCGCCGGCTGGCGTCGGTGCAATAGACGCTGCCGTCGGGTGCGATCGTCACGGCGTCCGCGAAACGGATCGGCTCGCCGTCCGGCATGCGGTCGGCCAATACGGTCACGTGATGCGGCGCCTCGGCCGCGATCGCCAGCAGGCCGCGCATGGCATCGGCGGCGATCATGCGGCCGCTGCCCTCGAATGCGAAACCCAGCACGCGGCCGCCGGTCTGCGCCCAGATCTCCTGGCCGCTGCCGTCCGGCCGCATGCGCAGCACGCTGCCGCCGGCCACGGCCGCGTACAGCCAGCCGTCCGGCCCCAGCGCGATATGTTCCGGTCCGACCGCGCCATCCAGGGCGATCGTCGACAGGTCCGCCAAGCGCTCGTTCGCCGCATACGCGCCCGTATAGCCGGGATTCGCCGGCGCCTGCCACGCCACCGGATCGGCCTGCACCGGCGCCAGCGCCAGCCAGCCGGCGCAGACGAGCAGGAGGAGGGCGGCAGTGCCGAGCAGGGAAGGGCGCATGGACACTCCAAAGATGTTGTCTATATTGCACAATTTTAAGGCCAATAATTTCTTGCAACACTCCCATTTCGTATAGTGTTTCCTGTAATCCTCAAAGCATTTACAATTGCGGACTTCATAAAAAGACTAGGTTTATTAACAAGATGGCGATGCGCGACGCGGTCCTGGCCAGGACCTTCGGCAGTGATGGCGGAATTCTCGGCAAACTGATCGACGACCACGACTGGAGCGCTACCAGCCTCGGTCCCATCGCGAGCTGGCCGGCGGCCATGCGCACCACCGTCGAACTGGTGCTGCGCTCGCCGGCGCCGATCGCCACCCTGTGGGGGCGCGAGGGCGTGATGATCTATAACGCGGCCTATGCCGCCATCGCCGCTTCGCGCCATCCGGCCATGCTCGGCGCGCCCGTATGCGAAGCCTGGGCCGAAGCCGCCGCCTTCAATGCCAATGTGCTGGAGGTGGTGCTGGGCGGCGGCACGCTGTCTTACCGCGAGCAGCCGATGACCCTGGAGCGCGACGGCCGGCTGGCGCAGTGCTGGTTCGACCTCGATTACTCGCCGGTCGCCGACGAGCACGGCAGCGTGCTGGGCGTCATGGCGCTGGTGGTCGAGAGCACCGCCAAGGTCAGGGCCGAGGTGGGCCTGGACGTCGAGCACAGCCGTCTGCGCGCGATCTTCCAGCAGGCGCCCGGCTTCGTCGCGCAGCTGACCGGTCCCGAGCACGTGTTCGCGCTGGTGAACGCCGCCTACAGTAACCTGATCGGCGAGCGCCCGGTGATCGGCCGGCCGCTGCGCCTGGCGCTGCCGGAGACCGTGCCGCAAGGCTTTGTCGACCGGCTCGACCACGTCTACCGTAGCGGCGAACCGTTCGCCGTCACCGCGACGCCGCTATGGCTGTCCGAAGGCGGCAACCAGCGCCGCCTGTACTACATCGATTTCACTTGCCAGCCGCTGCGCGGCGAAGACGGCAGCGTGAGCGGCCTGTTTGTGCAGGGCAACGACGTGACCGAACGCGTGCTCGCCGAACAGGCGCGGCGCGCCAGCGATGCCCGCTTCCACAGCTTCGCCCAGGCCATGCCGCACCAGGTCTGGAGCGCCACCGCCGACGGCAAGAACGACTGGTTCAACGACCATGCCTATGCCTACAGCGGTTTGAGCCTGGCGGAACTCGGCGGTACAGGCTGGACCACGATCGTGCACCCGGACGACCTGCCCGAAGTGACGACCCGCTGGGCGATCGCGGTCGCCTCGGGCTCGACCTATGAAGCGGAGATGCGCCTGCGTGCGCACGACGGCAGCTACCGCTGGCACCTGTGCCGGGCGGTGTCGCTGCGCGGCGACGACGGCGAAGTCAGCGCATGGGTCGGCACCAACACCGATATCGAAGACCGCAAGCAGGACGAGCAGCGGCTCGCGCTGCTGAACGCCAGCCTGGAACAGCAGGTGGCGCAGCGCACCGCCGAGCGCGACCGCATGTGGCGCCTGTCCAAGGACATCATGCTGGTGGCCGGCTTCGACGGCCGCGTGGAGGCGGTCAGCCCGGCCTTCGGCTCGCTGCTGGGCTGGAGCGAGGCCGATGCCGTCGGCCGCAGTATCTTCGATCTGGTGCATCCGGACGACCATGCCGCCACCGCGGCGCAGATGGATTCGCTGGGCGCCGGTCACTACGTCTACAAGTTCGAGAACCGTTTCCGCCGCAAGGATGGCAGCTGGTGCCTGCTGTCCTGGTCGGCCGCGCCGGACGCCGCCTTCATCCACGCGATCGGGCGCGACATCACCGCCGACCGCGAACAGGCCGAGCAGATCCGCCGCACCGAGCTGGCGCTGCAGCAGTCGCAGAAGATGGAGACCATCGGCAAACTGACCGGCGGCGTGGCCCACGACTTCAACAACCTGTTGCAGATCATCTCCGGCAACCTGCAACTGCTGGAGGTGCATTGCGAGGGCGCCGAGGTGCAGCGCTGGATCGCGAATGCCCGCTCTGCGGTCGAGAAAGGCGCCAAGCTGGCCAGCTATTTGCTGGCCTTCGGGCGCCGCCAGCCGCTCGAGCCGCGCGTGGTCAAGATCAGCCGGGTCGTGATGGGCATGGAAGACATGCTGCGCCGCGCCCTCGGCGAGGAAATCGAGGTCGAACTGGTGATTTCGGGCGGGCTGTGGAACACCGCGGTCGACGTCGCCCAGGTCGAGAACGCGGTGCTGAACCTGGCCATCAACGCGCGCGACGCGATGAGCGCGAATGGGACAAATTCGGGCCGGCTCACCATCGAGGCCAACAACGCGGTGCTGGACGACCTGTACTGCCGCAACCACGCCGACGTCGCGCCCGGCCAGTACGTGATGATCGGCGTGACCGACACCGGCACCGGCATGGCGCCCGAGGTGCTGCGCCAGGCCTTCGAACCCTTCTTCTCGACCAAGGAGGAGGGCAAGGGCACGGGCCTGGGCCTGTCGATGGTGTACGGCTTCGTCAAGCAGTCCGGCGGCCACGTCAAGATCTACAGCGAGCCGGGACAGGGCACGACCGTCAAGATCTACCTGCCGCGCACCCTGGCCGCGGTCGAGGACGCGCTGGCGCCGGTGCTCGAACTCTCGCCGGCGGTGGGCGGCACCGAGACCATCCTGGTGGCCGAGGACGACGAAGCGGTGCGCACCACCGTGGTCGAGATGCTGACCGACCTCGGCTACCGCGTGCTGAAGGCGGCCGATGCCGCCAGTGCGCTGGCGGTGGTCGAATCCGGGGTGCCGATCGACGTGCTGTTCACCGACGTGGTCATGCCCGGCACCCTGCGCAGCCCGGAACTGGCGCGCATGGCGCGCGAGCGCCTGCCGAACCTGGCGGTGCTGTTCACTTCGGGTTACACCGAAAACGCGATCGTCCACGGCGGCCGCCTCGATCCGGGCGTCGAGCTGCTCGGCAAGCCCTATACCCGCGAAAGCCTGGCGCGCCGCATCCGCCAGGTGCTGGCCAACCAGCGCAGCCGCGCACTGGGGGCGCCGGCGATCACTCCGCCGCGCGCGGACGGCGGCGCCGGCGCTAACAGCGGATCGCTGCGCATCGTGCTGGTCGAAGACGAGGAAGAGATCCGCGATGCGACCGAGGCGCTGCTGCTGCACCTCGGCCACGAGGTGCGCTCGGCCGGCACCGCCGAAGACGCGCTGGCGCTGATCTCGGGCGAGTCGGACTTGTTGATCACCGACGTCCAGCTGCCGGGCATGTCCGGCGACATGCTGGCGGCCGAGGCGCGCGTGCTGGCGCCGGGGATCCGGATCGTGTTCGCGACCGGTAAAGGGGAGGTCAACAACTGGCCGGATGCGGTGGTGCTGCGCAAGCCTTACGATTTGATGGGCTTGAGTGCGGTGCTGGCCGACGCCACGGCGCCGGCCTGAAACGGCCACGTCGTTCCCGCCCTGCCACGTCGATCCCGCCCAGCCACGTCGTTCCCGCCCCCATCACGTCGTTCCCGCGAAGGCGGGAACCCAAGTTGGACGAAAAGCCTCAGGCGCGTGATGCTTGGATTCCCGCCTGCGCGGGAATGACGGTATCTGAAGCCGCGGGCAGGTCCTGCAGAGCGGCCTCGATGAACGCCGCCGTCCGCTCCACCTGCGTGATCGGCAGCATATGCCCACCCTCGACCAGCTCCAGACGCGCGCCCGGCACCTTGTCGACCAGCGCCTGGCCGTTCGCCTTCCAGTCGAGGATGCGGTCGTCCTTGCCGTACAGGACACTGACCGGCACGCGCAGCTCGCGATAACGTTCCTGCACCTGCGGCAGCCGTTCCGGCAAGGCCTGCAGATCGCTCGATGCGGACAGGAAGGCCGAGGGCCGCAGGCTCAACAGGCCGCCGCCCTTGGTGGCGAAATCCTTCGGCACCGCTTCCGGTCCGAACACCATCTCCAGCGTCGCCTTGCTGTTCTTGATCGAGGCCGGCACCGCCAGCGTCCAGGCGACCAGCTTGCGCACCAGCGGCGAGGCGATGGTCAGGCCCTTGAAGGCCGGCGGCACGTCTTCGCGGATGTGGGTCAGCGGCGCCAGCAGGGCCAGCCCCGCCACCTGCTGCGGATGCTCGAGCGCCAGCGTCAGCGCCACCGCGCCGCCCAGCGAATGCCCGACCACCAGGCTCGGGCCGAGGCCGAGGCTGCGCATCAGGGCGGCCAGCGCGGCGGCCTGTGTCGACAGGTCGGCCGGCGTGCCAGCGGCGCGGGTCGAATAGCCCGAACCGGGACGGTCGACCACGATCACGCGGTGCTGCGCGGCCAGCCTGCCGGCCACGCCATACGTGAAGTGCGACAGCTGGCCGGCCAGGCCGTGGATCATCAGGATGGCCGGACGTCCGGCGTGGGTGTCGCCGAAGTCGCGCACGTGCAGGCGCGCGCCGGGCACGTCGACGAAGCGTCCCTTGGCCGGCAGCAGGCTCTCCACCTTGCGCGCGGTGTGCCAGGTGAACAGGACGACGATCGCCAGCAGGATCGCCAGGATACCGACGAGGGCAAGGAAGATGTTCATCGCTTGATCGCTTTCTTCAGGAGGTTCCAGTAACCGACCGGCGCCAGGCGCTCGAGGACGGCGGCGGCCTTGGCGTCGCTGCCGACCAGGATGCGGGCCTGGCGCTTTTCGATGCCGCGCACGATGATCTCGCCGGCCTGCTCGGGCGGCATGCGCAGCAGCTTTTCCATGGTCTTGCGGCCGCGCGCGATTTCGTCGCCGGGCGCACCGGCCGGCACGCGCGCGTTCTTCGCGATCGAGGTCGCGACGCCGCCCGGATGCACCACCGAGACGCCGACGGTGCTGCCTTCGAGCTCGTGGCGCAGCACGTTGGAGAAGCCGCGCACCGCGAACTTGCTGGCCGAGTAGGCCGCCTGGCCGGGCGGCGTGATGATGCCGTAGATGCTGGAGACGTTGACGATGCGCGCATCGTCCGAGCCGTGCAGCAGCGGCAGGAAAGCGCGCGTCATGCGCACCACGCCGTGGAAGTTAATCTCCATCAGCCAGTCGAAGTCGCCCTCGCTGACCTGTTCGAAGGTCCCACCCAGCGCCACGCCGGCGTTGTTCATCAGGAGGTCGACGCGCTGGTGCGCCTTGCGAACGATCTCCGGAAAGGCGGCGACGGCGGCGCGGTCGGCCACGTCCAGGCGGTGCGCGGTGGCGCGCACGCCCAGCGTCTGCGCGGTGCGCGCGGTGTCGAGCGCGCCGGCTTCGTCGATGTCGGCCAGCGCCAGGTGGCAGCCGCGGCGGGCCATGGTGAGTGCGGTGGCGCGGCCGATGCCGCTGCCGGCGCCGGTGATCACGGCGACGCGATTACTGAGATTCACGGCATAACTCCTTTCGCTCCGAAGTGCATCACGCCGTCGGCCAGGCGGCCATAGCGGATGGTGATCATGTCCTGCAGGTAGTTCTGGTAGACCTGCCACGGGCGGCGCGAGCCCTGCTGCGGCAGTTCGCCCTTGGCGCGCTGCACGTAGCCCGAGGTGAAGTTCAGGAAGGGCTCGGGCTCGACCCCGGCTTCGCGGCGCGGCACGGCGATCGCGATGCCCTTGCGGTCCATGTAGCGCAGCAGCCGGCAGACGTAGGCGGCGGTGAGGTCGGCCTTCAGGGTCCAGGAGGCGTTCGTATAACCGAAGGTCATCACGCAGTTCGGCAGCTCGCTCAGCATCATGCCCTTGTAGGACATGGATTCGCTGGCGTGGAAGGGCTTGCCGTCGACGGTCACCGCGACCCCGCCCAGCACCTTGATCTTCAGGCCGGTCGCCAGAACCACCACGTCGGCCGCCAGCTCCTTGCCGGACTTGAGCAGGATGCCGCTCTCCGTGAAGCGCGCGATGTGGTCGGTGACCACCGAGGCGCGGCCCTTGCGGATGGCCTTGAACATGTCGCCGTCCGGGACCACGCAGACGCGCTGGTCCCAGGGCTTGTAGTCGGGCGTGAAGTGGGTGGCGACGTCGAAGTCCTTGCCCAGCTGGTGCCGCGCCATCGCGACGATCTTCTGCTTGGCCAGCTCCGGCTTGCTGCGCGCCACGCGGTACAGCAGCATGCTCTCGACGATCACGCGCCAGCGCGTCGCCCAATAGGCGGTCTTTTCCGGCAGCCAGCTGCGGAAGCGCCGGGCGAAGCCATACTCGGACGGCCGCGTGACCACATAGGTGGGCGAGCGCTGCAGCATGGTGACGTGGGCGGCCTTGTCGGCCATCGCCGGCACCAGGGTCACGGCGGTGGCGCCGCTGCCGACCACGACGACCCGCTTGCCGCCGTAGTCCAGGTCCTGCGGCCAGAACTGCGGCTGCACGATACGGCCCTGGTAGCGGTCTTCGTCTTCGAAGTCCGGTCGGTAGGCTTCTTCGTAGCTGTAGTAGCCGCTGCACATGTAGAGGAAGCGGGTGCGGATCGTGACCGCGGCGCCGTCGTGCAGGGCCTGCACGGTCCAGCAGGCGTCCTGGCTGGACCAGGAAGCGGCCGTCACTTTGTGCTTGAAGCGGATGTGGCGGTCGATGCCGTTGTCGCGCGCGGTGTCGCGAATGTAGTTGCGGATCGAAGGGCCGTCGGCGATCGCCTTGCCGGCGGTCCATGGCTGGAAGGCGTAGCCCAGCGTGTACATGTCGGAGTCCGAGCGCACGCCGGGATAGCGGAACAGGTCCCAGGTGCCGCCGATGGCCTCGCGCGCCTCGAGGATCGCATAGCGCTTGTTCGGGCAACGCTGCTGCAGGTACCAGGCCGCGCCGATGCCGGACAGGCCGGCGCCGACGATCAGCACGTCCAGCAGCTCGCCGCCCTGCGTCGTGGAGGAAGGAGCTTGCATGGTGTCTCTTGTAGTTAGTATTGGTTTGGTTTAGTGACACTGTACATTGTCACATTTGTTCTGACAACATTCCGTGGCAAAATAGAAGAATGTCTCGAGAAACTTCCCCAGCGCGTACTTACCGCGGCGTGTCGCAGGACGAGCGCCGGGCACAGCGGCGCAGCCAGCTGATCGGCGCCGCCATCCAGGTGTATGGCGAGCGCGGCTATCGCCAGGCGACCGTCAAGGCGGTCTGCGAAGCGGCCGGCCTGACCGAACGCTATTTCTACGAATCCTTCGCCAACAGCGAAGACCTGCTGATCCAGTCCTATAACGCGGTGACCTTCTCGGTGTTCGGCGAGCTGCGCAAGGCGGCGCAAGCGGCCGGGCCGGACCGCATGCAGCGTTCGCGCGCGATGCTGCGCGCCTACTTCACGGCGCTGCGCGACGACCCGCGTTCGGCGCGCGTGTTCCTGGTCGAGATCCGCGGCGTCAGCCGGGCCGTCGACAAGGCCTTCGATGCCTCGCTGCGCGCGATCGGCGACGAACTGGCCCAGATGTCGGGCCCGGAGAACGAGGAAGCGGATCCGCTGCTGCTGGCCGGCGTGGTCGGCGGCGTGATCCACATCGCGCTGCGCTGGATCGAGGATGGCTACAGCCCGGATATCGAGAGCGTTACCGAGAGCGCGATGCGGCTGGTGATGGTGGCGCCCAAGACGAAGCCCTGAGCGCTGGACGGCGATTACTTGTCGATCGTGCCGGATCCTTCCGGGATCAGGTCGCAGTTCAGTGCGAACAGGGCGTCTTCGATCGGCGCGACGTAAATGCCGAAGCCGTCGCTGAACAGTTGGATACCCAGAATGGTGCAGTCGTCGTAAAGTACAAGCGCGCCGTCGTCGCCAGGTTGACTCAATGTCGTGCCTGGCTGTTCGGGCTCGATGTAATACAGCCCGCGGTACCAGAACGAGCCCTCATAGTTTGTCAGGTTACGCAACGCGCCGACCTGGCGGACCCGGCCATAGGTCATCGTGTTCGCCATCCCGATCTTGAACACACGTTTCCCGAGGACGGATGCATCGCTGATATCGGCCAGCTTGAGGGGCACCGAGCGACCTGTCCCGACGATCGCACTGGCGTTCCACTGGATACCTGAAGATAGCACCGCGACGCCGGCGTCGACCTTGTTCATGACGGCGTTACCTGCCGCAAGACTCGCCTTGGGCGCACTCGGCACCGGAAGGGCGACACGTGCGACGCGGGCGATCGGTGCGCGCAGTGTCGAGAGTGGTCTGTCGACGAACCAGACGTTCGGCTTGCTGCCGTCGATGTTGGCACCACCCAGTACATGTCCGGCAGTGAGCAAACCTACTTCGTGTGTGTCACTCAGTCTCACGAAGCAGCCGATTGTCGCCCTTGTGAAGCTTTCATTGCGGTTGAGGATGGCGATGCCGTCGCCGACACCGATCCTTCGGAGCCTTGGGCCTTTCGCGGAGATCTTCTTGCCGGAAATGGGAAGACTCTTAAGCGCGGGCAGGACTGTGCCTGCGCCCCAGCCGGCGGCGTTGCCGACTTCCTGATGACGGCGAACTCGTAGAAATCGTTCTCCCGAGTCGCCGACGGATCGACGTCGACATTGTCGCTCACGAAATACCTCACCCACGGCGTTTCTCCAGGCATGGTCTCGATACCGAACTGGCCGCCCTGTTGTGCACTGATCAGGCCTTTCGCCGCCAGACCGGCATTCGACAGGGAGTACTCCAGCGCGATCTGGCGTTTGCGCAGTTGCAGGTCGTCGCGCGCGAGAAAATCGTCCGGGTACATCCTGTGCCGCGTCGGATCGTCGAGGTCGCCCGGGCTGCTGCGGCAGGCATTCGCGAGTTCCCTGCCGACCAGCGTGTCGATGATCGGCAAAGGTCCGTGGCGGACGACGACCTCATGCACATGAAAGTGCTCTGCAGGGAACTGCTCGTGCGTGCAGGACACGCTGAACCCGTGCGGAGGTGGATGGGCCGTGATCGCGACCGCGCCCGCGCGATACCGCAGCCCGCCGTACTCGCGCAGGAGGAAGGTCAGGAAGCGGTTGAGGATGGACGCTTTCAGCGAATAGGGCGTGCGGAACGGGCTGTTGAGGAAGACGACGGTATCTTCCCGCAGCTGCCGCGTCACCAGGTCCTTCAGCGACGAAGGGATGTCGAGCTGCCGGTATTTTCGCTCCAATAAGAGGCCGGCAGTTTCTTCCTTGTTGTCGGTAGGCTTGCCTGATGCGAGCTCGGCCTGCACTTCCTGGTCGATCTCGGGTAAGCGGCGCTTGATCTCTCCGATGTCGCGCAAGGTCTGCAGGCCGTACACGAAATCGGCATGGTCGAATGCATTGATGCGGAGCCTGATTGCGTCGATGAGGCCGCCATCGCCGCATCCGGTGACGAGGTAATGGCGGGGCAGCACGCCCGTGACGATGGGACGTCCGTAATTGTCGTTCTCCCAGTAAGACAGCAGCGGCGAGCCCGGAAGCGAGCGCTCCAGGCCGAAGCCGACGGCGAGGATGACCAGGTCGAACCTCTCGACGATGTTGCGCCCTTTGCCCTCGGCAAGCAGCACGTGCTGGCCGTCGTCTTCCTTCTCGATACTGCGGACCTCGCATTCGTAATTCGTATCGAGCTGGTCTTCGATGGCAAGCCATTCTTCCAGTACAGTATTCGATACTCGCGAAGCCATGTCTGCACCCCAGTTCATGCATGGCAACTGCGTCACCAGGGTCTCCGAGTCGGCGGCCGGCCAGTCGAGAATATGAGGGTGAATGAAACGTAGTTCGGAGCCTCGCTGCAAGTGCAGCGGTACGCTTTTACTCTCGAAGATGCTGACCGTGGCATCAAGTTGATGCGCGGCGAAGGCGGCCGTGATCCCTGCGAGCCCGGCGCCGACCACTTGGGCCTAAGGCGGCCCGCGTGTTGCAGTGCCCAGACTAGGTTCAGGGCGCGTTGCTGTTGCGAGAGGAAAGTCAGGCGGCTCGCACGGCGGCCGACCCAGAACACGCCGTGCCCTGGGGCCAGTTCCATGCGGTCGAAAATTTGATCAACGGGGGAAACCGACACGGCGCTCCTGCATGTTGCAAACGAAAGTTCGCATTATGCAACTTTTTTGGAGGCCTGGGTCCCGTTTTATGGCCAGTCCAGCTCCACCCATGTCGGCGCATGGTCGCTCGGCTTCTCGCGTCCGCGCACCTCGCGGTCGACGCCGGCCGCCTTCAGTTTGGGCGCCAGCGCCGGACTCAGGAGCAGGTGGTCGATGCGCAGGCCGGCGTTGCGGCCGAAGGCGTCGCGCATGTAGTCGAAGAAGGTGTAGATCACTTCGTCCGGATGCGTCGCGCGCAGCGCGTCGAGCCAGCCCTGGTCGACCAGCTTGAACCAGGCGGCACGGCTCTCGGGGCGGAACAGGGCGTCGTCGAGCCAGCGCTCCGGCTTGTAGACGTCGAGTTCGGTCGGCATCACGTTGTAGTCGCCGCACAGGACCACCGGCGCGCCGGTGTCGATCAGTTCCTGGGCGCGTTTGTGCAGGCGCTCGAACCAGCGCAGCTTGTAATCGAATTTGGGGCCCGGTGCCGGGTTGCCGTTCGGGAGGTAGAGGCAGCCGACCAGGATGCCGTTCACCGCGGCCTCGAGGTAGCGGCTTTGCTCGTCCTCGGGATCGCCCGGCAGGCCGCGCGTGATCTCCTGCGGCTCGACGTCGCGGGCCAGGATGGCGACGCCGTTCCAGCTCTTCTGGCCGTGCCAGATCGGGTGGTAGCCGGCGGCGCGGATTTCCATTTCCGGGAATTTTTCCTGCGGCGCTTTCAGCTCCTGCAGGCAGGCGACGTCCGGCTGCGTCTCTTCCAGCCATTGCAGCAGGGCGGGCAGGCGGCTGTTGATGCCGTTGACGTTGAAGGTGGCGATTCTCATGCGTCGTCTCATGTGATTGGCTTCGGGTCGATGATACCTCATCAGGCCTTGGCCTTGCCGGCGCTGGAATCCATGTGAAAAACGCCGGGTCGCTGTTCGGCAAACCCGGCGCCGAGACGAAGGGCTTACTGTGCCTTGCGGCGCTTCATGCGGCCCAGAGCGGCCAGGCCGAGGCCGACGAGGGCGAGGCTGCCGGGTTCCGGGACATCGCTTGGCGGCGGCGGGGTATCCGAGAAGGTGCCGGCTTCGATGAAGACGCCGGAATCCAGACTGCCGTCGCCCTGGTCCGCGATGAAGAACTCAAAGGTATTCGTCCCGGTCAGGCCTGTGGCCTGTGCTGTCAGGACCGTCGTCATGCCATCGTAGCCGGTGTTATACGCCCCGGTCGTGTTATCCCGAAAGTAGGCCGAATTCGTGCCATTGTTGACGTTGTTGATCGAGACGAGGCCGCCGCCTCCAGGCAGCAGAGCGATGTTGACACCGTTGAGGCGCACTTCGAACCTGTCGTTAAAAGTGGAGTTGACAAATTCGTTGTATTCTTCCGATGCGAAAACGTACCGGAAGTACACGTTGCCGTTAGAACTTGTGAAATCGAATTTGAGGGATGTGGTAGTACCAGCTCCGCTGCAGTTCGAGGACAGATTCGGTCCGACCGCGCAGGCAACGGTGCCCGTGGTCAGGAGAACACCTTGATCGAAACCGATATTGCCGCCCCCGGTAAACGTGCCCGCCGCCGTTGGAGTCGCGGCGCTGAAGACGACATTCGAAATGTTGATGCCGCTGCCGGAAATGGCGCTTGCCAGGGCGTTGCCATCGGTCGTGGACGTCACCACCACGGCGCTGGCGGAGTGGCCGACGGTTGCGAGAAGTGCGGACAAGATTACTTGCGTGAATTTGTTCATTTGGTCACTTTCAACGTAGGTTATGGACGAGTTGCATTCCAAATTTGAGCAATATGCGTGCCAACGAAGAATTCCGACAGTTAATCAAGCACTTAGCGTTACCGAAAGTAGTTTGTATTAAAAGTATGTTAAGATTGCCGACATGCAATTTGGGTAACCCTCCTACGATGCAGTAGTCAAACTACGCAAAGACAGTTCCTGGCAGAATGGAGTTCTCCCAGCAAGCGACCAACGGCTGTAAATTTACTACCTCATCCGCACGAATTCTGGCATGCTCTCGGCAGAACCACGACCAAAAACCGAGACCATGAAACACACCCGCCTCACGGCCGCCCTGGCCACCGCCTTCGCCACCCTGGCCGCCAGCCCGCTGGCCCATGCGCAAAACGCCGACCGCCACTTCCTCGGCTTCAGGCAAGCGCCGGGCAGCGGCTACGAAATCGCCACCAGCGACGGCCGCTACCTGATCAAGCCCTACGCGGCCAACATCGTCGAGACCACTTTCGTGCCCGCGAACGAGGAAGGCAAGCCGCGCGCCGCCTCGCATGCGGTGGTGCTGCAGCCCGGCCAGGTCCCGGTCCAGGTGAGGGAAGACGCGGCCCGCATCGTGCTGGCCACCGAGGGCATCATGGTCACGGTCGAGAAGTCGCCGTTCCGCATCGGCTACAGCTACAAGGGCAAGCCGCTGGTCGCCGAGAAGCACGGCTATGCGCGCGCCGACAAACTGGAATCGATCGAATTCGCGGTCGAGGGCGGCGAGGCGCTGTACGGCGCCGGTTCGCGTGCGGTCGGCATGAACCGCCGCGGCTACCGCTTCCCGCTGTATAACAAGGCATCTTATGGTTTCGGCGCGCATGCCGAGCAGATGGGCTATGGGATTCCGATGGCGCTGTCGTCGAAGCGCTATGCGATCCACTTCGACAACCCGCAGGCCGGCTACCTCGATCTGGACAGCCGCAAGGACGGCACGCTGCGCTTCGAAGCCATCGGCGGACCCAAGACCTACCAGGTGGTGGCGGGCGACGACTGGGCCCAGATCATGGACGGCACCACGCGCCTGACCGGACGCCAGCCGCTGCCGCCGCGCTGGGCCTTCGGCAATTTCGCCAGCCGCTTCGGCTATCACGACGAGGCGGAGACGCGCGCCGTGGTCGACAAATTCATCGCCGACGGCATTCCGCTCGACGCCGTCGTGCTCGACCTCTACTGGTTCGGCAAGACCGTCAAGGGCACGATGGGCAACCTGGCCTGGGACCGCGACAGCTTCCCGCACGCCGAGAAGATGATGGCCGACTTCAGGCAGAAGGGCGTGCAGACGGTGGTGATCACCGAGCCCTTCATCCTCACGACCTCGAAGCGCTGGGATGAGGCGGCGAAGCAGGGCGTGCTGGCCACGGGCAAGGACGGCAAGCCCTTCACCTTCGATTTCTATTTCGGGAACACCGGCCTGGTCGACGTCTTCAAGCCGCAGGCGCGCGACTGGTTCTGGGACATCTACAAGGAGCTCAAGGCGGGCGGCGTGGCCGGCTGGTGGGGCGACCTCGGCGAGCCGGAGATGCACCCCAGCGAAGCCCGGCACGCCACCGGCAGCGCCGACCAGGTCCACAACATCTACGGCCACGAATGGGCGCGCATGATCCACGATGGCTATGCGCGCGACTACCCGGCCGAGCGCCCCTTCATCCTGATGCGCTCGGGTTATTCGGGCTCGCAGCGCTTCGGCATGATTCCCTGGTCCGGCGACGTCAGCCGCGGCTGGGGCGGCCTGCAATCGCAGATGGAGATCTCGCTGCAGATGGGCATGCAGGGCCAGGCTTACATGCACTCGGACCTGGGCGGCTTTGCCGGCCCGGTGCTGGACGACGAGCTCTACGTGCGCTGGCTGCAGTACGGGGTGTTCCAGCCGGTGTTCCGTCCGCACGCGCAGGAGGACGTCGCGGCCGAGCCGGTGTTCCGCGAAGCGAAAACCAAGGCCCGGGCGCGCGACGCGGTGCGCCTGCGCTACGCCATGCTGCCGTATAACTACACGATCGCCTTCGAGAACAGCCGCAGCGGCATGCCGATGATGCGGCCGATGCTGTTCGAGGAGCAGGACGAAGAGGGCGCGGCAGGCATCGCCTCGACCTATCTGTGGGGCCCGAGCTTCCTGGTTGCGCCGATCGTCGAGCCGGGCGCCACCCGCAAGGAAATCCACTTCCCGAACAAGGGCAGCACCTGGTTCGATTTCTACGACGACCAGCCGCACCGCGGCGGCATCACCGAAATCGTGACGCCGGTGCCCGGCCACATCCCGACCTATGTGCGCGCCGGTGCCTTCGTGCCGCTGGCGAAGGTGGTGCAGAGCACGCGCGACTACAACACCCGTGCGCTCGAGCTGCACTACTGGCACGATGCCAGCGTGACCAGCTCTTCGGGCCAGCTCTACGACGACGACGGCAAGACCCCGGATGCCTACGCGGCCGGCAAGTACGAGCTGGTGCGTTTCAGCAGCCGCGTCGATGGCGGCAAGCTCGAGATCGGCCTGGCGCCGGAAGCCGGGGCTGCTTACACCGCTTCGTCGCACAGCTTTGCGCTGAAGGTCCACAACGTCGCGCGCAAACCACGTGCGGTGCAGGCGGACGGGAAGCCGCTGAACTACCGTTGGGACGCGAAGCGGCGCCTGCTGGAGGTCTCGCTGCCGCTGCTGCGCGACAGTAGCATGCAGGTCGCGGTGACGCTGTAAGTCGCTGATTTTACTGCTGAGTTTTATGGCCGGGCAGTCAGCAGGGCGCGTTCAGACGCGCTCCGGCATGGTGGGGGATTCGGTAAACTGAGGGGCCTGAACGCAGAAGCGATGCGATCGCCCATGAAGACCCAACTGCTGGAAGATTTCGACGAAAGCGGCTCGGCGCCGTCCAGGGCGGCGGGCGTGCCTGCTGCCCAACCCGCGCAGGCCACCGCGCCTGCTGCCCAGGCTGCGGCGCCGGCCGCGCCATCCACGGTGCCAGCCGCTCAGTCGACGGCGCCTGCCGCGCAGGCCGTAACGCCTGCCCCCCTGGCTGCGGCCCCGGCCGAGAGGCCGGCCGCCCCTTCACGTCCGGCGGTGTGGCAGCGGCCGCGCCAGGCGGAAGCGGCCACCGCCTCAGCCTCGCCTGTGGCCGCGCAGGCAGACGCAGCCGCGCAGGCACACGCAGCCGTGCCGTCACCCGCTGCCGCCGCCGCATCGCCTGCGAGCGTCCGGCCACACCCCGCCGCGCCGCGACAAACGGTGCCGGGACAGCCGCTTTCTTCACCGCCGCCACCGCCATCGCCGCCACGCCAGGCGCCGATCCATCCACGCGGTTTCGCGCCCCAGCCCAGCGCCTCGGGCACGACCACGGTGCCGCTGGGCGACCCGACCGCGCCGGCCTGGCCGCAAGGCCCATCGTCCGGCGGCGACCCCGACTGGCTGACGGAACGGCTGGCGCGCGACGCGGCGCTGCAGGAGCGCACCGAATGGAATGGCTTGTGGAGGCGCCGGCTGGCAAGCTGGGGCGCGGCCGGCGTGCTGCTCGCGCTGCTGGCCGGCGGCGGATTGTGGCTCTACGAGCAAAGCCGGGTGGAAGGTGCGCTGGTGGTGGTGGCGAACACGAATCCGGCGCCGGAGGCGCATACGCCACGTCCGGTCGGTATGCCTGCGCCGGCCGTTGTGCCGGCAAGCCCGCCAGTGGCCGCCATCGACACGTCCGGTGCGGCCGCTGCAAGCGTTCAAGGGGCTGAGCCGAGCGTGCCCGCTGCGGCATCAGGCACAGTGGAAAGTGCGGGTGAGGGCGCGACAGGCGGCACGGCAGGACCGTCGACGGCGGCCGGCAGCGCCGAACCGCAGACGCCGGCCTTCGCCGACCGCAGCGTGGTCCCGGTCGCCACGGATGCGCCGCCGCCGGCCAAGCCGAAACACAAGCGCGTCCGCGCCACCAGGCACGCCGAGCCGGAAGCGCGCGCCGACATCCGCGAGGGCGAGCGCTCCTACCGCCAGCGTTACGAGGAAACCCTGATGCAGTGCCGCGCGCACGGCTATGACGAACGCCAGTGCCTGCAACGGGGATGCGAGATGACGCGCTACGGCTTCGCCTGCAAAGGCTGAACGGGCGTCAGGGCCTGATGCCCGCTCAGTAGTTCAGTCACTCCTCGTGGTGGTGCTTCTCGTACTCGTCGGCTTCCGCCTTGGTCGCATGCACGATGCCGTCCGGGTGCTCCGGCGGCGTGTACAGCGTGTACAGGCGCATCGGTTCGGTCTGCGACTTGTTGATGACGTTGTGCTCAGTGCCGGCCGGGATGACCACCGCCACGCCGTCTTCCAGCTGGTGTTCTTCGCCGTCCAGGATGGCGACGCCGGTGCCGGCTTCGACGCGAATGAACTGGTCGTGGCCGGTGTGGTGTTCCATGCCGATCTCTTCGCCCGGCTGCAGGGTCATGATGACCAGCTGACTGCGCGGCGTCGTGTAGAGGACTTCGCGGAAGTTATTGCCGGCGAGGGTCTTTTGTTCGATGTTGATGCTGTATCCGGACATGCTTGTTCTCCTGTTGGTTCAGATTTGCCGATAACGATTGTATAAGACGGCGCGTTTCCGTGCAGGCCAAGCTTAACGTGTTCAAAATCCGCCATGGGCGTGATCCCGACTGTTATACTCGGGCATTTTCCCTTTCTCCTACTCAAATGCAGAGCGACTTCAACGCCCAGCGCCGTGCCCAGCTGCTGATTGAGCGCGTGGCCGATTACGCCATCTACATGCTTAACCCGGACGGTACGGTGGCCAGCTGGAACGCCGGCGCGCGTCGCTTCAAGGGCTACACCGAGCCGGAGATCCTGGGGCAGCACTTCTCGCGCTTCTACACCGAGAAGGATCTTGCCGCCGGCGTGCCGGCGCGCGCGCTGCGTACCGCGCTGGAGAGTGGGCGTTTCGAAGACGAAGGCTGGCGCGTGCGCAAGGACGGCACCCAGTTCTGGGCCTCGGTCGTGATCGACCCGATCTACGACGATAACGGCGAGCTGTTCGGCTTCGCCAAGATCACCCGCGACATCACCGACAAGAAGCTGGCGCGCGATGTCCTGCGCCGCACCGAAGAGCAGTTCCGGCTGCTGGTCGAGAGCGTGGTCGACTACGCGATCTACATGTTGTCGCCCGAGGGCGTGGTCACCACCTGGAACGCCGGCGCCCGCAAGATCAAGGGATATACCGCCGACGAGATCGTCGGCAGCCACTTCAGCCGCTTCTACACCGACGACGACCGCCGCAACGGCATGCCCGAGCGCGTGCTGGGCCAGGTGCGCGAGCATGGACGCTTCGAAGCCGAAGGCCTGCGTGTGCGCAAGGACGGCAGCACCTTCCGCGCCAGCGTGGTGATCGACGCCATCCACGACGCCGACGGCAAGCTGGTCGGCTTCGCCAAGATCACACGCGACATCACCGAGCGCACCCAGCTCGAGGATGCGCGCGAAGCGCTGCAGCACTCGCAGCGCCTGGAAGCGGTCGGCAAGCTGACCGGTGGCGTGGCGCACGACTTCAACAACATCCTGCAGGTCATCGGTGGCAGCCTGCAGCTGCTGAGCGGCACCGTGGCCGGCATCCCGGCCGCGCAGCGCCACCTGAACATGGCGCTGTCGGCGGTGGACCGCGGCGGCAAGCTGGCGGCCCAACTGCTGGCCTTCGCGCGGCGCCAGCCGCTGCAGCCGGTGGTGCTGAACGCGGGCCGCGTGGTGCGCGGCCTCGAAGAACTGGTGCAGCGCGCGGTGGGCGAGACGGTCGAAGTCGAGACCGCGGTCTCGGCCTCGCTGTGGAACACGCTGATCGATCCGCACCAGCTCGAGAACGTGGTGCTGAACCTGGCCATCAACGCGCGCGACGCGATGCCGGGCGGCGGCAAGCTCACCATCGAGCTCTCCAACACCATGCTCGACGACAGCTACGTCAGCGCGGCGCACGAGGTGCCGCCGGGCCAGTACGTGCTGCTGGCGATCAGCGACACCGGCACCGGCATGACGCCGGAGGTGCTGGCGCGCGCCGTCGAACCCTTCTTCACGACCAAGAGCGAAGGCCAGGGTACGGGCCTGGGCCTGTCGATGGCCTTCGGCTTCGTCAAGCAGAGCGGCGGCCATTTCCGCATCTACAGCGAAGTCGGGCACGGCACCACGATCAAGGCCTACTTCCCGCGTTCGATGGACGCCGAGCAGGCGCTGCCCGAAACCGGGACCAGCGAAGTGCGCGGCGGCAGCGAGACCATCCTGGTGGTCGAGGACGATCCGAACGTGCAGGCCACCGTGGTCGGCATGCTGTCGGAACTCGGCTACCACGTGCTGCGCGCCGATAACGCCGAGATGGCGCTGGCCGTGCTGCGCGCCGGCGTGCGCTGCGACCTGCTGTTCACCGACGTCGTCATGCCGGGCAAGATCAAGAGTCCCGACATGGCGCGCCAGGCCAAGGCCCTGCTGCCCAACCTGAAGGTGCTGTACACCTCGGGCTACACCCAGAACGCGATCATCCATGGCGGCCGCCTCGATCCGGGCGTGGAGCTGCTCAGCAAACCGTATCGCCGCGAGAAGCTGGCCGCCAAGGTGCGCCAGATGCTGGGCGGCCAGGAACAGGCGCAGGCCCCAGCCGTGTCGCCGGCGCTGCGCAGCATCCACCCGGACGGCCTGCGCGTGCTGCTGATCGAAGACGACAGCCAGGCGCGCGAGCTGTACCGCGACATCCTGGAGGCCGCCGGCTACCGCGTCGCCGAAGCGCCGACCGCCGCCGCCGCGATGGAAGCACTGGCCGCCGAACGTTTCGATGCCGCAGTGGTCGACTACAGCCTGCCCGACCTGGATGGCCTCAGCCTGGCGCGCCGCATCGTCGCCGCCCACCCGGGCGTGGCGCTGGTGTTCGCGTCCGGCTACGGCAGCCTGGTGGCCGGCGCCGCCGACATGGCGGCGCGGGTGCTGACCAAGCCCTTCACGGACCTGCAGCTGAAGCATGCGCTGCTGGCCGCGGTCGAGGCGCATGCCAGGAGCGGCAAGCGCGCCTGAGGCCGCGCACGCCAATCTCGCGCCGTGAATCTCGGGAGCATGCTAGTGTTTCCTTGTGGCAATTAAAACAAGGAGAAAGCATGCAATCCCAAGTCAAGGCATCGGTCATGGAGGCGATCGGCGAGACCCCCGTGGTCAGGCTCGGCCGGCTGTTCCGCGGGGCGAACGTGGTCGCCAAGCTGGAGTACATGAACCCCGGCGGCAGCATCAAGGACCGCATGGTGCGGCACATGCTGCGCCAGCGGCCGGCGGACACGACCCACGTGGTCGAATCCTCGTCCGGCAATACCGGCGCGGCGCTCGCCATGGCCAGCGCCGTGCTGGGCCTGCGCTGCGACGTGACGGTGCCGCGCACCACCAGCACCGAGAAGGTCAGGCGCATCGCCGCCTATGGCGCCGAGGTCCACCTGTGCGACCCCGACGATTACCATGCCGCCGCCGAGCGCCTGGTGGACGAGCACGGCGCCCATTACCTGGACCAGTACTGCACGCCGCTGAACCGCGAAGCGCACTACCGCGACACCGGCCCGGAGCTGTGGCGCCAGCTGGCCGGCGAGCTCGACGTCTTCGTGTGCGGGGTCGGCTCGGGCGGCACCATCTCCGGCATCGGCCGCTACCTGAAGGAGCAGAACCCGCGCGTGCGCGTGATCGGCGTCGAGCCGCTGCATTCGTCCTACCGCAAGCTGGTCACGGACGCGCCGGCGGACGGCAGCTTCAGCACCGTGGTCGAAGGCGTCGGCAAGCGCCAGCCCTCGCAGAGCTTCGATCCCAGCGTGGTCGACGACGTGGTGCAGGTGAAGGACGCCGATGCGCTGGACTGGTGCCGGCGCCTGGCGCGCGAAGAGGGCATCCTGGCCGGCGGGTCCAGCGGCTGCGTGGCGGCGGGGATCGCGGCGCTGCTGCCCAAGCTGCAAGGCCAGCGCATCGCGACCGTCTTTCCGGATTCGGGGGCGTTCTACCTGTCGAAGTATTTTTGACTGGCAGTCATAAATCCCCAGCCATATACTCGTGCTTTTGTCATTTCGCCAAGGACCACCAGGACCCTTATGAACCACCGCCGCTGTCTCCCGCTCATCGCGCTGTCGCTGTCTCTTGCTTTCAGCGGCGCCCACGCCGCTGCCGCCACGCAAACGGCCGCCGCCGATGCGCCGGCCCCGCAGCGCGAGCTGCGCGCCAGCTATACCAAGTACGAGTACCGCATCCCGATGCGCGACGGCACCAGGCTGTTCACGGTGGTCTACGTGCCGAAGGATGCCTCGAAGAGCTATCCCTTCCTGATCAACCGGACGCCCTACAGCGCCGGCGTCTACGCCGAGGGCGAGCTGCGCTACGGCGAGGACTGGTATCCGGCGCAGATCGGTCCGTCGAAGGAATTCGAGGACGCCGGCTACATCTTCGTCAAGCAGGACGTGCGCGGCCGCTATATGTCCGAGGGCAAGTGGGTCGAGATGACGCCGCACGTGGCCGCCAGGCGCGCCGCCGGCGAGGGCCAGGAAAGCGAGGACATGTTCGACACCATGGAATGGCTGCTCAAGCACGTCCCGAACAACAACGGCAAGGCCGGCATCTACGGTATCAGCTACCCCGGCTTCTATACCTCGGCCAGCATCATCGATTCGCACCCGGCGATCAAGGCAGCCTCGCCGCAGGCACCGGTGACCGACCTCTACATGGGCGACGACTCCTACCACGGCGGCGCCTTCATGCTGGCGGCGAACTTCGGCTTCTATGCCAACTTCGTCGAACAGAAGAACCCGACCACCGGCGCGAAGAGCCGCGAGCGCTTCGACTACGGCGCTGCCTCCGCCTACGACTTCTTCCTCAAGCACCAGACCATGCCGAACATCCTCGGCACCCTGAACGACGGCCAGCGCGCCTACCTCGCGCCGACCATCGAGCACGACACCTACGACCAGTTCTGGCAGAGCCGCGACATCTCGCGCCACCTGAAGAACGTCAAGGCGGCCGTGCTGACGGTGGGCGGCTGGTTCGATGCCGAAGACCCGCAGGGCCCGTTCACGACCTACCAGGCGGTCAAGAAGTATAACCCGGGCACCTTCAGCGGCCTGGTGATGGGCCCCTGGGTGCACGGCGGCTGGGCGCGTTACGACGGCCAGCAGCTGGGCCACGTGCGCTTCGACAGCAAGACCGGCGAGTACTTCCGCACCCAGATCCAGTTCCCGTTCTTCGAGCAGCACCTGAAGGGCGTGAAGCCGGCCAAGGCGATCGCCGAGGTAACCGCGTTCGAAACCGGCTCCAACGTCTGGCGTCAGTACACGGCCTGGCCGCCAGTGCAGGCGAAAGTGCGCACCCTGTACTTCGCGCCGGGCGGAAAACTGAGCTGGACCCAGCCCGCTGCCGGCGCCGCGGCCCCGTCCGATTACGACGAATACGTGTCCGATCCGAAGAAGCCGGTGCCCTACATCGGCTATGCCACCACCGACGTGCCGCAGGAATACATGGTATCGGACCAGCGCTTCGCCGCCAGCCGTCCGGACGTGCTGGTCTACCAGTCCGAGGTGCTGGAAGAGGACGTGACCGTGGCCGGCCCGGTGACGCCGAAACTGTTCGTCTCGACCACCGGCACCGACGCCGACTGGGTCGTCAAACTGATCGACGTCTACCCGGCCGAGTACCCGTCCGGCGCGGAGAAGCAGCGCGGCCGCGATGTCGGCGCGCCGCAGACCAGCCTGGCCGGCTTCCAGCAACTGGTGCGCGGCAATCCGCTGCGCGGCAAGTTCCGCAACAGCTTCGAGAAGCCCGAGCCCTTCGTGCCGGGCAAGGTCGAGGCGATCAGCTACCACCTGGGCGACGTCAACCACACCTTCCGCCGCGGTCACCGCATCATGGTGCAGGTGCAGAGCTCCTGGTTCCCGCTGGTCGACCTGAACCCGCAGACCTTCACCTCGATTCCGAAGGCGAAGCCGGAAGACTTCAAGGCGGCGACCCAGCGGGTGTATCACGCGGCGCAGACGCCGTCCGGTCTGCAGCTGCTGGTCATGCCGACGCACTGAAAAGGTGCGTTCGGTTAGAATGGGCGGGACCCGACGACCCCGTCCCATGCCAGCCTCGCAAAGCGCAGTCTCCGTGCCGATTTCATCACCTTTCCGCTCCTCCAGCCGTGTCTCCGCCTACCTGCTCGCGTTGTTGGGCGTGCTGCTGGCGACCCTGGTCCGCTACGAGATGGGACCGGTGTTGGGCGGCACGATCCCGGTGGTGCTGTACACCGTGCCGGTGGCCCTCGCCGCGCTGCATGGCGGCTTCGGCCCGGGTCTGTTCGCGACACTGACCGGTGCGCTGGTCAGCGATTTCCTGTTCATCGAGCCGGTCTATCGCTTCAGCCTCGAGTCCCAGTCCAGCGTGGTCGTGATCCTCAGTTTCCTGGTGACCGGCCTGACCATCAGCTATTTCGGCCATCGCATGAAGACGCTGCAAAGCAGCCTGGCCGAGCAGGCCAGCAAGCTCGCCGCCGCCAACCGCGAACTCGAACAGAGCGACCGCCGCAAGGACGAGTTCCTGGCGATGCTGGCGCACGAGCTGCGCAACCCGCTGGCCGGCATCAGTACCGCGGCCGAACTGCTCAAGCGCGCGCGCGACGCCCAGCCGCGCACGGTGCAGACCGGCGAGATCATCGGCCGCCAGGTCCGCCACATGACCAAACTGGTCGACGACCTGCTCGACGTCTCGCGCGTCACGCGCGGGCTGGTCATGATCGAAAAGAAGCCCGTCGACCTGAAGGATGCCGTGCAGGGCGCGGTCGAGCAGGTCAAGGCCTCGCTGGCGGCCAGGCGCCAGCGCCTGACGCTCGACCTGGCCGATGGCGACATTCTCGTGTGCGGCGACCGCATCCGGCTCACCCAGGTCATCAGCAACCTGCTGGCGAACGCCAGCAAATACAGCCCCGAGGAGCGGACCGTGAGGGTCGTGCTGCGCGCCACGGCGGAGCAGGTCGAGCTGGCCGTGGCCGACGACGGGCAGGGTATCGACGCCAGCCTGCTGCCGCACGTGTTCGACCTGTTCGTGCAGGCCGAGCGCACGCCGGACCGCGCGCAGGGCGGTTTGGGGATCGGCCTGGCCCTGGTCCGGCGCATCGTCGAACTGCATGAAGGCAGCGTGACGGCCCACAGCGATGGCGCCGGCAAGGGCAGCCGCTTCACGGTCGCCCTGCCGCGCCTGGCGCGGGCGGCCGGCAGCCCGGAAGGCAGCCAGGGCGCGGCGCCGGCCCAGCCCATGCCGCAAGGGATGCGCATCCTGGTCGTCGACGACAACCAGGATGCGGCCGACACCGTCGCGCTGCTGCTGGAGGCTTGCGGCCACAGCGTGTCGGTCGCCTATGGCGCGGCTGCGGCGCTGGCACGCGCCGGCGCCGAACGATTCGATGCCGTGATCCTCGACATCGGCCTGCCGGACACCGATGGCCGGGCGCTGTGCAGAACGCTGCGCGCCATGCCGCCACTGCGCGATACGGTCTTCATCGCGCTGTCCGGCTATGGCCGGGAGCAGGACCGGCGCGCATCGATGGAGGCCGGGTTCGCGCGGCATCTCGTCAAGCCGGTCGACACCGGCGCATTGATCGAAGCCCTTGGGGCAGGAAGAGGAGTGGAGTTTGAACCGACGCATCGCCATTGAACCAGCCAAGGCCTACCGCCTGATGAATCACGGCCCGACCGTGATCGTCACCAGCCACCACGGCGGGCGGTCCAACATCATGTCGGCGGCGTGGTCCATGCCGCTCGACTTCAATCCGCCCAAGGTGGCGGTGGTGATCGACAAGTCGACCTACACGCGCGGGCTGATCGAGGCCTCGGGCGAGTTCGTGCTGAACATCCCGTCGCGTGCGCTGGCGCGCCTGACGGTCGACGTCGGCAACGAATCCGGTGCGGACGTCGACAAGTTCGCCGCGCATGGCATCGAGGTCGGCGCCGGCAGCGTGGTGCGGGCGCCGCTGGTCGAGGGCTGCCTGGCCTGGCTCGAGTGCCGCCTGATTCCGGAGCCGCACATCCAGCAGACCTACGACCTGTTCCTGGGCGAGGTGGTGGCGGCATGGGCCGACCCCGCCGTGTTCGACGGCGCGCACTGGACGATGGAAGAGGGCGGCAAGCGCAGCATTCATTACGTCGCCGGCGGCCACTTTTTCGAGACCGGCGACGCCTTCGACGTCGGCGCCCCCTAGACCGATTGCTTCCCCATGCACCGCACCGTATTGTCCCTGCTGTTTGCCGCCATCCTGTTCCCGGCCCTCGGCCACGCCGCGCCCGAGCCGGGCTTCGTGCTGCCCGAGGAGGCCGTGGCGCGCCTGCCGGTGCCGCAGCTCGAGGCATGCGCCAAGCCTGATTATTCGCTGCAGTCCGTGATCGACGACGAGCAGGGCTTGACCGTGGTCGCGATCCAGGTCGGCCCCGACGGCAGCGCGCTCGATTCGGCCATCCTCATGTCGAGCGGTTCGAAGGCAATCGACGAGGCGGCCCGGCGCAACTACCTGCAGTGCAAGCACACGCCGGGCACCCTCGGCGGCAAGCCGACCACGATGTGGGCCTTCGTCCACTACTTCTGGTACATCAATAACGTCGAGAATTTGCGGCGCAAGCTGGCGCGCGAAGCCCTGGCCGGCAAGCCGGGCGCGCGCTACCAGCTGGGGGCGACGCTGAAGATGCGCGCGACCTACGAGGAGATGTGGCGCAGCGGGATGACGCTCATCATCGACGCCGCCGAGCAGGGCGACCCGATGGCGCAGGTGATGCTGGCCATCGAGTACGAGAGCGGGGCCAATGTGGACCGCGACCTGGATGTGGCGCAGCACTGGTATACCAAAGCCGCGCAGCAGGGCAATGTGTTCGCGAAGGACCACCTGCGGCGCATGTTCACGCCGCGCTGACGCTCAGGCCACGCGGTCCTTCAGCACTTCGGACAGCCGCGCCACCAGGTTCTGCCGCGCCTCGGTCGCATGATGTTCGGACATCTGTACCGCGTGCGCGACGTCGCCCGCGGCGATCGCTTTCGCCATGGCCTCGTGTTCGTCCCAGATCGCCTCGCGCTGGCCGGCCGACTGCAGCACCGCGCCCATCACGCGGCGCAGGTGCACCCAGTGAAATTGCGTGGTCTCGAAGATCAGCGGGTTGCCGGACGCTTTATAAATCGCCGTATGGAAGGCGATGTCGGCATCGATCATCGCCTTGACGTCCTTGCCGCGCGCGGCCTTGCGGCCCTTGGCGATGATATCCGGGTCGATCGCCGCCTTGCGTTCGGCGGCCAGGCGCGCCGCCAGCGTGTCGAGTGCGCCGCGCACCTGGTACAGGTTGCCGATCCATTCGGCGTCCAGTTCCGCGACCAGCACGCCGCGTCCAGGCGCGTCCTGCACCAGACCATCCTTCTTCAGGAGCCGCAGCGCCTGCAGCACGGGTGAACGCGACACGTCCATCTGCTCGGCGATTTCCTCCTGGGTGATGCGGGCGCCGGGCGGCAGCGAGCCATCGCTGATGGCGTCGAGCAGCGACTGATAGACCTGGTCCACGAGGTCGGGACGTACCTGGATTTTCGATAGTTGTTTGAGCATGTTTTCACCTTTGTATTCAGTATACGTCACGTCGACTTGAAGTCACAAGCGGGGCGCCGCCCTGAGGAACAGGCGCGCACGGTTTGCTAAAAAATATTTGACAGCGCCTGCAAACGGGTGGAGACTGTATTCTGTATACAGAACACGAAGCGTGCGACGTGCTAGCAGGAAAGCTGATTTAATGGTTCAGCAGTTCCGACCACGAAGCGCAAAAAATTTTTGCCAGTGCGCTTTGTATACAGAATACGGAACACGGTTGCACGCATGATGCAGCCCCATCAGCCAGAGGAGACACAGGAATGAATACCCGCGACAAGACCGCAGAAGCCGCAGCCCCGCAACAGCCCGTCGTCAAGAAGCTGATCCCCTTCGGCGGCTATCACACCAACAAAGTACCCGGTCACGATCCGGAGCTGACCGAAGTCGGCCCGGGCACCCCGATGGGCGAGTACATGCGCCGCTTCTGGCATCCGGTCTGCATGTCGATGGAGCTGACCGACACCCCGCACTTCTTGAAGATCCTCGGCGAGGAACTGGTCGCCTTCCGCGATGGCGCCGGCCGGATCGGCCTGCTGCATGCGCACTGCGTTCACCGCGGCGCCTCGCTGGAGTACGGCGCGATCCAGGAGAAGGGCATCATGTGCTGCTACCACGGCATGGTGTTCGACATCGACGGCAGCTGCCTGCACGTGCCCTTCCCGAAAGGCGAAGAGAAAGAAGCCGAAAAGTACGCCTGCTCGATCAAGCAGGGCGCGTATAAAGCCTTCGAGCGCAACGGCCTGGTGTTCGCCTACATGGGCCCGCCGGAAGAAGAGCCGCCGTTCCCGGAATGGGAGGGCAACTTCACGGTGGCCGAAGGCGACGAGCTGGTCCCCTACAGTAACTTCCAGCACTGTAACTGGCTGCAGGTGCAGGACAACGCCGCCGACAACTTCCACCCGACCGCGCTGCACGCCGCCAAGAACGTCGTGAACAAGCAGTTCCAGGGCACGACCTTCGACGAAGTCGGCGCCGCCTCGATGGAAGTCGCGCCGGACATGCAATTCATCCCGGTGCACGGCGGCCGCGGCCTGGCCTGCGCCGGCGCCCGCCGCGTCAACAAGGACAAGCTGTTCGTGCGGGTCCAGCACCAGGTGCTGCCGAACCTCAGCCTGCACGCCTACACCTCCGAGGATGGTTCGAACAAGAAGCTGTTCAGCCGCTTCCACATCGTGCGCTGGACGGTGCCGGTCGACGACGTGAACTCGAAGATGATCGGCTGGCGCGTGATGGGGCCGGGCATCGACACCCGCGGCATCGGCCGCAAGGACATGGTCGGCTACGAGACCATCGACTTCCTCGAGGGCCAGGTGGCGATGCGCCGTCCGGAACGCTTCGGCAAGTTCAAGCTCGAAGACATGCCGCCGATCCCGTCGGATCACCGCGCGCGCGCCAATTACAAGGAATGCCAGTACGCGCCGGGCGACTACGAAGCCATCATCAGCCAGCGCCCGATCGCCGTGCACGCGCTGGAGAATCCGACCAAGTTCGACGCCGGCGTGTTCCTGTTCCGGAAGATGCTGCGCGACGCCGTGCGCGGTTCCAACCCGGCCGCCGGTCCGCAAGCCTTCGCCCAGTGGCTGCGCGATAACGCCGCGGCGCCGAACAGCTACTGCTCGGGCAATGTGCTGGAAGTGCCGGAAGGCGCCACCGTCGAGGAAGAAGTGGCGCGCCGCCGCCACGTGACGCGCCAGATCGTCGCCATCCTCACGCAGAGCGAAAACCTGAAGGGCGAGGAACGCGCGTCCTTCGTGCGCGAAAAATTCGACGAACTCGAACAGTCGACCAGGCAGTAAGCCGGTGGAGGCGGAACATGGAAATGACCCAGACCCATATCATCAGTCGCGACCAGTCCAAGCTGTCCTTGCTGATCAAGCAGATCCGCTTCGAAGCGAACGGCATCAACTCCTATGAGCTGGTCCATCCGCAGGGCGAGGAACTGCCGCCGTTCAGCGCCGGCGCCCACATCGACATTATTCTTCCGAACGGGATCGTGCGCCAGTACTCGCTGTGCAACTCGCCGGGCGAGCGGCACCGCTACGTGATCGCCGTGCTGCGCGACGAGAAGGGGCGCGGCGGTTCGAAAACCTTGCACGATGCGCTGCGGGTGCAGGACCTGGCCCAGGTCTCGGCGCCGCGCAACAACTTCGCGCTGGTGCCCGAGGCGAAGAAGGTGATCCTGCTGGCCGGCGGCATCGGCGTGACGCCGCTGAAGTCGATGGCGCATGCGCTCGACCAGGCCGGCATCCCCTTCGAGCTGCACTACTGCGCCCGCAATCCTGGCTGCGCCGCCTTCCGCGAGGAGCTGGGCATCGCCTGGCAGCACGGCAAACTGGTGCACCACTTCGACCACGGCCAGCCGGAGCAGGGCCTGGACATCGCGGCCCTGCTGCGTGAACAGGAGGAGGGCACCCACCTGTACTACTGCGGCCCGGCCGGCTTCATGAAAGCCTGTGCCGAAGCGTCCAGCCACTGGGCCGCCGGCACCGTCCACTTCGAGCACTTCAAGGCGCCGGAGCCGGCGGCCGATACGGCGGCACTGGCGCCGGGCGCCTTCATGGTGAAGATCGCCAGCAGCGGCGCGATGCTGGAAGTGCCGGCCGACCGCAGCATCGCCGACGTCCTCGAGCAGAACAACATCCGCATCGAGACCTCGTGCCAGGCAGGCCTGTGCGCGACCTGCAAGATCCGCTACCTCGAGGGCGAAGTCGACCACCGCGACTACATCCTCGGCGACGACGAACACGGCCAGTTCCTGACCGCCTGCGTCTCGCGCGCCACCAGCCCGGTGCTGGTACTCGACCTGTAAGCCCTCTCGTCATTCCCGCGGAGGCGGGAATCCAAGTATCCAAGGAGACATCATCATGCTGGACAAAGTCAAACAGATCGCCCCGGTCGAGGCCGCGCGCATCGCCAAGTCGCAACAGGACGCCCTGCGCTCCATCTACCACCCGCGCCAGGCGGACGTGATCTATCCCGAGATCCCGTCCTTCGACGATCCCGCCCAGGAGCGCCGCCACCGCAAGGAACGCCTGGTCGCCGCCTGCCGCGCGTTCGCCCAGCACGGCTTCGACTACGGCTTCGCCGGCCACCTGACGGTGCGCGACCCCGAGCATCCGGAGCTGTACTGGACCAACCCGATGTGCGTCCACTTCTCGCAGGTGAAGGTGTCGAACCTGATCCTTGCCGACCACCAGGGCCGCGTGGTCGAAGGCGAGTATGCGATCAACCGCGCCGGCTTCGTGCTGCACGCCGCGGTGCACGAGGCGCACCCGGACATCGTCGCCATGTGCCATGCGCACACGGTGTACGGCACCGCCTTCGCATCGCTGGGCCGCGAACTCGATCCGATCAGCCAGGATGCCGCCGCTTTCTTCGAAGACCACGTCGTGATCCGCGAAGAAGCGGGCCAGGTGGCGGTGGAAGAGAAGGCAGGTATGGCGGTGTGCGACTGGTTCAAGGGCGTGAAGGCGGCCATCCACCAGAACCACGGCCTCCTGACCGCCAGCCGCCACAGCATCGAATCGGCCGCGTTCTGGTTCATCGCGCTGGAACGCTGCTGCCAGCAGCAGCTGATGATCGAAGCGACCGGCATCAAGCCAGTACTGGTGCCGCCGGACCGCTCGCGCTACAGCCGCGAGCACGTCGGCAGCGAGTACATCGGCTGGCTGCACTTCCAGCCGATCTGGGACCAACTGAAGAATACGCAGCCCGATATGTTCGATTGAGTATCAGCGGCGATAGCAGGAACGCCAGACCACGGACGCGGCATCCACGAGATGCCGCCATAACCGGGCACGTTTCATAACCATATCTGGAGACAAAACAATGCTGAGCTCAACCAAAGTCGCCGTAGGCGCAGGCACGACCGACGAAGCCTCGAAGGCATATTCGAAGGTCGCGTGGCGCCTGCTGCCGTTTCTATTCCTGTGCTACGTCTTCGCCTACCTGGACCGCGTCAACGTCGGCTTCGCGAAGCTGCAGATGATGTCCGACCTCGGCCTGTCCGAGGCCGTCTACGGCATGGGCGCCGGCGTGTTCTTCGCCGGCTACCTGATGTTCGAAGTCCCGAGCAACATCATCATGCTGAAGGTGGGCGCCCGCAAGTGGATCACCCGCATCATGCTGACCTGGGGCGTGATCTCGGCGGCGATGATGACCGTTTCGACGCCCGCCAGTTTCTATGCGCTGCGCTTCCTGCTGGGCGTGGCCGAAGCCGGCTTCTTCCCGGCCATCCTGCTGTACCTCACCTACTGGTTCCCGGCCGGCCGCCGCGGCAAGGTCACCGCGCTGTTCATGACCGGCATCCCGATGTCGGGCGTGATCGGCGGACCCTTGTCCGGCCTGATCATGGGCACGATGGACAACGTGGGCGGCTACCACGCCTGGCAATGGGTGTTCGTGCTGGAGGCGATCCCGACCATCATCCTGGGCGCGATGGCCTGGTTCTACCTCGACGACAAGGTCAGCGACGCCAAGTGGCTGGACGAGCGCGAGAAGTCGCTGATCGAGCACGAGCTGGCCCAGGACAAGCAGGGCACGCACCTGCATTCGCTGCGCGACGGCCTGGTGAATCCGCGTGTCTGGCTGCTGAGCGGGATCTACCTGTTCTACACCATGGGCCTGTACGGCATCAGCTTCTGGCTGCCGACCATCATCAAGGCCAGCGGCGTGTCGAGCGCCTTCGACATCGGCATGCTGACCTGTATCCCTTACGCCGCGGCGACGGTCACGATGATCCTGGTCGGCCGCAGCTCCGACGTGCGGCGCGAACGGCGCTGGCACCTGGCGCTGGCCGGCGTGGCGGGCGCGGTCGGCCTGACCTGGAGCGCGGCCTACGCCGACAACACCGCCATCGCGATGCTGGCGCTGACCCTGGCAACGATGGGCATCATCACCACGATCTCGCAGTTCTGGCTGCTGCCGCCGGCCGTGCTGACCGGCGCCGCCGCTGCCGCAGGCATCGCGCTGGCGAACTCGGTGGGCAGCGTGTCGGGCATGATCGCCCCCTACATGCTGGGGGTGGTCAAGACCATGACCAACAGTACCAACGCCGGCGTGATCGCCATCGCCGTTTGCCTGTTAGTTGGCTGTGTGCTAACTTTTGCGTTACCGGCCAAGGCCGTCAACCCAAAATAAACTGGAGACCTGGATGAAGAAAAAGTTGATCGTATCGGCTTTGCTTGCAGGCGCATCGCAACTGGCTAGTGCCCAGAGTAGCGTCACCATCTACGGGATGATCGACATGGCCGTCGTCCGCGAAAGCGGCGGCACGGCCGGGCCGATGACCAGGGTCACCAGCGGCACCACCGGCGGCTCGCGCCTCGGCTTCAAGGGCACCGAAGACCTGGGCAACGGCCTGAAGGCGCTGTTCCTGCTGGAGAATGGCTTCCAGGGCGACACCGGCACCGCCGGGCAGGGCGGCCTGATCTTCGGCCGCCAGGTCTACGTCGGCCTGCAGGGCGGCTTCGGCACCGTGCTGGTGGGCCGGCAGTACACCCCGCACTATCTGGTGCAGGTGTTCGCCGACCCCTTCGGCTCGGGCTGGGTAGGCGACACCAAGAACCTGCTCGGCACCACCGGCAATTCCTTCAGCCGCATGGACAACACGGTCAAGTACCAGTCGCCGGTGGTCGGCGGCTTCAGCGCCGAACTGGTGGCGGCGCCGGGCGAAGTGTCCGGCGACAGCGCCTCGGGGCGGCAACTGGGCGGCTCGCTGGCCTGGGCCAACGGGCCGCTGCAGGTGCGGGCCGGTTACCACAACCGCAACAACAACACCGCGACGGTGACGGGTACCGAGAACGCCAAGAACTGGGTACTGGCCGCGGTCTACGACTTCGGCAAGTTCAGGCTGCATGGGCTGTACGACTGGAACCGCGGCCTGAACAGTTCGGTGCTGCGCAATACCGCGAATCCTTACGGGCGGCCGGCGATTGCGTCGACCGACAGCCGGGATGCGATGGTCGGTTTGTCGGTGCCGTTTGGGGTGCATGCCTTGCTGGCCTCGTATATCTACAAGGATGACCGGACTGGGTTCAACCAGGATGCGTCGCAGATTGCGATCGGCTACCGGTACACCTTGTCCAAGCGGACCGACTTCAACATTGCCTATGCGAAGATCGATAACCGCCGTGGGGCGAGTTATACGGTGGGTAGTGCGATTGAGTCGGGGACGGGGGATCGTGCGGCTATGGTGGGGGTGCGGCACGCGTTTTGAACGGCTCGGCGGGCAGGTAGCGGCGGTGCTGTATTCGCCGATGGCGCTACTTGTCCGTCGCCGGGTCGAACACCAACGGGCGGGTATTTGCTAGCAGGTCGATGGTGTCCGCGAGCCAGTTCAACGCCTCGGCAGGAATGGTCGGTCCGCGACATCCGTGGTAGAGCGCGACGGTCTTGTTTTTTTCCTGATCGACGACACGGATCGACAGCCCGGATTGGTCCGTCCATAGCGCCTCGCAGCCATCCTCTTTCGACACGTAATGATCCTTCAGCGACCAGAATCCCGAACGTGTCAGCACGGATGACAGCAGTGCGATATCGGCGGGGGCGAGGCGAATCGGGTGTGTACCGTTTGCCTTGACATGCTCCTTGCCGATGAAGCTGCCCTTGCCGTCGCGGCCGATCTCGACGGCGTACACGGGGCACGACCCATAGCAGGCATTTCTCTCGAGCCGGAGCGTGTCGAAACCCACGGCCACCTGCGCCGGCGCCGGGGGCTGTGACGGCGGCGCGCCAGGTTCGCGCCGGCAACCGGCCAGGGTCAGCGCAAGCAGCGCTGAAAGCCAGAGGGCCTGGCGCATCATGTCGCGCTTGCAGCCGGTACCTTGCCGCGCTGCCTGATCCGGTAGCCGACGCCCAACACCACCAACCACACCGGAATCAGATACACGGACACCCGCATCTCGGGCGTCAAGAACATAATCACCAAAATCCCCGCCAAAAACGCCAGGCAAAGCCAATTCGTCAGCGGATAGAAAGGGCTGCCAAAAACAGGACGAACCCCCTGCGCCGCCTTCGCCTGCCGGAACCGCAGATGACTCCAGCTGATCATCGCCCAGTTGATCATCATCCCGGCCACGGCCAGTCCCATCAGCATGCCCAGCGCCTTGCCGGGCAGCGCATAGTTGACGGCCACGCAGATCACGGTCGCGACCGCCGACACGCCCAGCGACACCAGCGGCACGCCGCGCTCGTTCACCTTCAGCAGCGCGCGCGGCGCGTGGCCTTGGGTGGCCAGGCCATACATCATGCGGCTGTTCGAGTACACGCAGCTGTTGTAGACCGAGACCGCGGCGGTCAGCACCACCAGGTTCAGCACGTGGGCGACGGCGCCGGCGTCCAGCGCCTTGAAGATCAGGACGAACGGGCTGGCGCCGGGCTGGATCTGGTTCCAGGGGTAGAGCGAGAGCAGCACCGCCAGCGAGCCTACGTAGAACACCAGGATGCGCCACAGCGCCTGGTTGGTCGCTTTCGGGATCGACTTCGACGGGTTGTCGGCTTCGGCCGCGGTGATGCCGATGACTTCCAGTCCGCCGAAGGAGAACATCAGCACCGCCATCGACATCACCAGGCCCTGGATGCCGTGCGCGAAGAAGCCGCCGTGCTGCCACAGGTTGGCGACGCCCGCCTGGGGTCCGGCGCCGCCGGAGAACAGCAGGAAGATGCCGTACAGGATCATCGCGACGATGGCGACCACCTTGATCACCGCGAACCAGAATTCGGTCTCGCCGAAGGCGCGCACGTTGAACATGCTGATGGCGTTGGCGAACACGAAGCAGCCGAGGGCCGAGACCCAGGTCGGTATCTCGGGGAACCAGTACTGGACGTAGATCCCGACCGCCGACAGCTCGGCCATGCTTACTAAAACGTAGAGCACCCAGTAGTTCCAGCCGGTGAGGAAGCCGGCGAAGCGGCCGCAGTATTTGTCGGCGAAATGGCTGAACGAGCCGGCCACCGGTTCGTCGACCATCATCTCGCTGAGCTGGCGCATGATCAGGAAGGCGACCAGGCCGGCCACGGCATAGCCGAGCAGGATCGAGGGGCCCGCCATCTTGACGGTTTCGGCCACGCCGAGGAAGAGCCCGGTGCCGATCGCGCCGCCGAGGGCGATCAGCTGGATGTGCCGGCTCTTGAGGCCGCGCTTGAGGTGATTTTCGTGGAGCGCCATCGGGTCCCGCCTTTGCTGATATTGCCTAAAAGACAGGAATAATAATCCATGCGTGGATTCGGCGGGGAGAATATCGGCGCGGCGCGTGGCACTGCTGTGTATTTACTTATGCAAAGAAATGTAAGGACCGGCAACTTTCTCGGCCGTTCGGGTATTCTTCACGCTTCGCTCGCCCGGCACCGCGCCCGGTCGGCGCACCAGAGACACGTTCAACGCCACGACAATCAAAAAGATGAGCCATTCTCCACGCAAGCGCACCCCGGGTGCGTCCCGGCGCCGCCGCGCCCATTACCTGGCCCTGGGCCTGGCCCTGTGCGAACTCGCCGCGCTGCGGCCCGCCCTGGCCCAGAGCGCCGACGGCGCCCAGGCGGGCGCGCCCGCCGCATCCAGCCCGGCCGCCACCTCGGGCCAGGCCGCAGGCCAATCGGCGGACGGCGGCAAGATCCAGTCCATCAAGGTGGTCGGCGAACGCCCGACCAACCGCATCGACCGCCAGGTCTATGACGTCAAGAACGACGTCAACAGTTCCAACGGCAGCGCCGCCGATGCGCTCGGCAACGTGCCGTCGGTGTCGGTCGACCCGGACGGCACCGTCTCGCTGCGCGGCAGTACCAACGTCCAGATCCTGGTCGACGGCAAGCCGTCCGCCATGCTGCAGGGCGATAACCGCGGTCCGGCGCTGCAGGCCATGCCGGCCGAGGACATCGACTCGGTCGAGGTCATCAACAATCCCGGCGCGGAGTTCGGCAACGAAGGCGGCGGCGGGCCAATCCTGAACCTGGTGATGAAGCGCTCGCGCCGTCCCGGCGGCTTTGGCGTGGTCAATGCCAACTACGGTTCCGAAGGGCGCTACAACTCGGCCCTGAACGGCCAGTACAACACCGGCCGCTGGGGCGTGCAGGGCGGCGTCAACGTGCGCCGCGACGGCCGCGATTCGACCGTCGAAACCACGCGCGACCGCGAAGACCCGCGCACCGGCACCGTCCAGCACACGACCCAGACGGGCAGCAGCACCGGCTTGAACGACAGCGCCGGCCTGCGCGGCCAGATCACCTACAACCTGGGCCAAGACGACACGCTGGAAGCCAACCTCGGCTACATGAAGCGGTCCAACGACAACCTGTCGAGCGACCATTACACGGTCGCCAACGGCGACGTGCCCTATAGCGACTACATCCGCACCGCCAAACGCAGCGGCGACAACACGAATTCGATGTGGGGCGCGCGCTGGGACCACAAGGGCGAGAAGCTGGGCGAACTGTTCCGCATGGACTTGCGCGTCTCGAACAGCGAGAACAATGCCGACAGCCGTTACGACAACGCCTACCTGATCGCCCCCGTGCGCGCGATCGATCCGAGCCTGCCGTTCTCCGGCATCGATACCGGGAGCCCGGACGCCGGCAGCCTGCAGGACAACGCCACCAAGGTGAAAATCGTCGACTACACCGGCGACTACGAGACCCCGCTGGAAAGCGGCGCCATCGTCAAGCTGGGCTACAAGATCATCGATACCGACAGCCAGTTCGACTACCGCTACTTCAACTTCGACCCAGGCACCGGCGCCGCGCTGCCGAACGTGCGCCGCACGAATGCCTTCGAAGTCGACGAGCGCGACGTGGCCTTGTACGGCTCCTACCAGTGGCGCCTGAACGAACGCTGGGGCGCGCTGGTCGGTCTGCGCACCGAATACACGCACATGGACCTGGACCAGATCACGTCCGGCATCAACGCGAGCAATAATTACGTCAACTGGATTCCGAGCGCTTTCGCGACCTATAAACTCAGCGACACGTCGAATCTGCGCTTCGCCTACGCGCACCGGATCCGGCGCGCCACCGGGGCCCAGCTGAATCCTTTCGTCGTCTACCAGGACGAATTGAACGAGTCGCGCGGCAACCCGAACCTGAAGCCCGTGCAAACCGATTCCTTCGAGATCGGCATTGAAACCAAGGCCGGCGGCCTGGACGCCAACCTGCGCGCCTACTATCGCGCCGACCGCGACATGATCCGCAGCCGCCAGACCGTGGTGAACGATGCGATCCTGTTGACGAGCTTCGAGAACGGCGGCAGCAACCGCGCCGGCGGCCTCGAATTCACGCTGAGCGGCAAGCTGACGCCCAAGCTGTCGATCAATACCAGCGGCAACCTGGCCTTCACCGAGCAGGAGCAGGTCGACATCCTGGGCGGCGAATACAAGCGCACGGCCTCGTCGCTGAGCGTGCGCGGGCGCCTGAACTACCAGCTGACGCCGCAGGACGTGCTGCAGGTGATGGTGAACGCGCAGGGCAAGACCCTGGCCGGGGCCGGCTACCGCGAGCCGATGTCGACGCTGAACCTGAGCTACCGCCGCAACATCACGCCGGCGCTGAGCCTGGTGCTGAACGTGACCGACGTGTTCCGTTCGCAGAAGGTCGAGACCTTCACCGACACGGCCTCGCTGCAGGAGCATTCGATCCGCCGTTCGGACGGGCGCATCGCTTACCTCGGCCTGTCCTACCGCTTCGGCGGCGTGCAGGGTAGCGGCAACCGCCGTCCAGGCCGCGGCCCGGATGGCGAAGGCTGGCGTGGCGGTCCGCCGCCGGGTGGCCCGGGCGGTCCCGGCGGGCCGGGCGGCTTCGGTGGCGGCCCGGGTGGGGGCGGTCCCGGTATGTGAGCCGGCCCGAGTCGCGCACGCTGCGCGGCTCAGCCCGTCGTAAAGCGTCGGTAGCCGATGCCCTGGAAATAGTCGCGCAGCGCGTCCGGCTTGCCGCCGGCATCGGCGGTGGCCACATAGCCGTCCGGGCGCACCAGGTAGGCGGCGCCGCGCGCAAAGCCGGCGTGCTCGTGCGCACGCTCCCAATCGAACACGTGCAATGGCAGGCCCTGCCGGTGGCACCAGTTCGAAAGTGCATCGTCCGCCGCGCCGTACACATGCACCTGCCAGTCCAGCTTGCCGGTCGGCGCATAATTGTCGGCGCTGGCGCCGGCCGCCCAGGGCAGGCGCTCGCCGCCCTTGAGCTTGCCGGCGCCGGTGCCGCTGAGCGGGCTGCCGTGGTAGTTCAGCATGCACTGGGATACCAGCCGGAACATGAATTCCTTGACCGCATCCACGCTATAGGCCGCGCTGACGAAGAGCGGCGCGATCCGGGTGCGCACGAAGTTCGCGAAGTTGCCTTCGGCGGACACGAAGGTAAAGACGCGGTCGGTGGTCTCCACCAGCTTGTGGGCGAAGGCGACGCGTTCGCTGTCGAAGCTGTCGAGCAGCCGGTCGTCGGCTTCGCCGCGCAGCACCGCTTTCAGCTTCCAGGCCAGGTTGATGGCGTCGCCGATGCCGGTGTTCATGCCTTGGCCGCCGGCCGGGCTGTGGATGTGGGCGGCGTCCCCCAGCAGGAAGACGCGGCCGTGGCGGAAATGCTCGCTCAGCCGGTGGTGCACCTTGTAGGTCGAGAACCAGTTCACGGCGTCGATCTGCAGGCCCAGGCCCTGGATCGCGCGCCCGCGCACGTCGTCGAAGCCCAGCGCTTCCGGGTGCGCGGCGCGGTCGTCTCGGATCGTGCCGATCAGGCGCGCGCTGCCGTGGTCCGAGTAGGAGAACAGGGCCAGGAAGTCGGCGTCGTCCAGCGAGATGTGGATCTGCCCGTCGGCCTGGCTGCCGCGCACGCGGACGTCGGCCACGTAGAACAGCTGGGCGTAGGTGCCGCCCTCGAAGCTGGCGCCGAGCCGGTGCCGGACCAGCGAGTGCGCGCCGTCGCAGCCGGCCAGGTACTGCGCTTCGCAGGTTTCCTCCTTGCCGCCGGGCCCGCGCAGGCGCAGCTCGACGTGGCCGTCGCGCGGGCTGAAGTCCAGCAGCTCGGTGTCGCGCTCGACCTGCACGCCCATGTCCTCGAGCTGCGCGATCAGCAGGCGCTCATGCCGGTCCTGCGGGTACATCAGGACGAAGGGGTAGGGCGTCAGCCCGGCCCCGGCGTCGCCGAAGGACACGTGGGCGCGGCGCTCGCCCTTGACCCACAGGCTGATGCCAGGATTGATGTGGCCGGCTTCCACCACATGCCCGGCCAGTCCGATCTGCCGGTACAGTTCCAGCGTGCGGGCCTGCACCGCCACCGCGCGCGAGCTGGTACCGGGGCCGGCAGTCTTGTCGACGATGCGCACGTTCACGCCCTGGCGCGTCAGGAACAGCGCCAGCACCAGGCCGGTGGGTCCGGCACCGGCGATCAGGACCTCGGTGCGGGTCATGGCAGCTCCGTCGCCGCTTGCGGGTGGCCGCGCGCGGCGCGCCAGGCGGCGACGCGCTCGACCGACTCGAACAGCACCATCCCGGCGATCATGGCCGCCACGAACAGCAGCGTCGGCCAGCCGCCGACGCCCAGGCTGGCAAGCGCCGGGCCCGGGCAGTAGCCGACCAGGCCCCAACCCACGCCGAAGCTGATGCTGCCCGCCACCAGCCGGGCGTCGATGTGCTTCGCGCTGGGCAGGTGGATGCTGCCGCCGAACACAGTGCGGGCGCGCCCCCCGCCGACCCGGAAGGCGATGGCGGCAACCAGGATCGCGCCGATCATCACGAAGGCCAGCGACGGGTCCCAGCGCCCGGCGATGTCGAGGAAGGCCAGCACCTTGGCCGGGTTGGTCATGCCCGAGAGGATCAGGCCGGAGGCGAACAGCAGGCCGGCGACGAAGGCGCTTACCAGTGGCATCTCATCCTCCCAATACGTGACGCGCCACGAAAACGGTGGCGAAGCCGGCCAGCATGAAGCACAGCGTCGCCACCAGCGAGCGCGGCGACAGGCGGGCGATGCCGCACACCCCGTGGCCGCTGGTACAGCCGGAACCGAAGCGGGTGCCGAGTCCGACCAGCAGGCCGGCAATCGCCAGCAGGCCGGGGGAATGGTCGATCTGGGCCGGCGGCATGGCTTGCATCGCCAGCCAGACCAGAGGCGCGGCGAACAGGCCGAACAGGAAGGCCAGGCGCCAGGCGATGTCGCCGCGCGCTGGACGCAGTAGCCCACCCGCGATGCCGCTGATGCCGGCGATGCGGCCGTTGGCCAGCAGCAGGAGGGCGGCGCCGAGCCCGATCAGCAGGCCGCCGCCGAGCCCCGCCAGTGGCGAAAAGTGGATCCAGTCGATGTGCATGCCGACGTCTCCTCCTGCTGCTTGTCCCAGTTTCATTCTGGCAGGTGAACCGAGGGTGTCAAGTAGCCGCAGCGGGCGGCGCCGGGCCGCCTGGCGTTCTCAACGCGCCGGCTGCGCGCCGCCCGCCCGGCTGTCGGTCACCCCGGGAATGTCATGCGAAGCGCGGCCGAACTTGCCTTTCAGGTCGTCCACGCCCGATTGCGGCTTGGCCAGCTTGACCAGGTCGGCGCGCTTCTTGCGCTTCTCGGCGGTCTTGACCTTCAGGCGCGTGTCGCGTTCTTCCTGCAGGTTGGGCAGCATTTCGCCATCGCGGCTGAAGGACCAGGCCAGCATTGCCGGGCCCAGCGGCAGGCTGTCGCCGGACTTGCCGTTGGCGCCCGTGTTCCAGACGTGCCAGGTCTTGCCGTAGCTGTTCATCTTTTTCTTCATCAGCTCGTGCTCGGCGGCGTCGGGGATGCCGGGCGCGACCAGCTGGCCGCTCAGGATCTCGCCGTTGTGCGGGTGCCAGAAGCGGCGCTCTTCCTCGGGCAGGGTGTTGAACAGCTTTTCGGAGATGATGTATTCGATGCCGTTCAGGTTGGCGCCGGTGGTGTTGCCGTCAAACAGGGTGCACTGGGCGAAGTCTTCGTTGACCTGCTTGCAGAAATGGTGGGCCTCGACCTGCATCTCGGGATGGTCCTTCATCGGATGGAAGCCGTTCAGGTAGACGTCGAATTTCGCCAGCGGGGCGCTGCGCTGCAGCAGCTTGGCACCGGCTTCGAGGGCGCGTGTCTTGGGCGCCTTGGCTTCCCCGGGCGGGGCGACCTGCGGCTTGCTGTCCTGGGCCGCTGCCGTCAGGGCCGTGACCGAGAAAGCCGTCGCGAGGACGGCGGCAATACACCTGGCTGTATGCATGTGGACTCCTTGAACGTTCAAGAATAGACCGGCCGCGGTGCGCCGCGGTTCCGGCCTCAGGCAGCGGCCTCCTTGACCGGTATCACCATCAGGCGGTCGATCCGGTTGCCGTCCATGTCGGCCACCTCGAAGCGCCAGCCTTCCCAGTCGAGGATTTCGCCGGGTTTCGGGATATAGCCCAGCTGATAGAGGATGAAGCCGGCCAGCGTGTGGTAGGCGTCGTTGTCTTCGTCGGGGAAGCGCAGCGGCGCGCCGGTCAGGTAGCGGAAGCGGTCCAGCACCATGCTGCCGTCCATGTACCAGCTGCCGTCCTCGCGCTGCACGGCGTCGGGCGCCTCGTCGTCTTCCTCCGCCGGCACTTCGCCGACCAGCGCGGTCATGACGTCGGTGAGGGTGATCATGCCCTGGATCTCGCCGTATTCGTCGACCACCATCGCCAGTTCGGCATGGTTCTTCTTGAGCTGCTCGAGCAGGTCGATCGCGCTCACCGATTCCGGCACGTAGAGCGGGGCGTCGATTTCGGCTTCGATGTCGATGGCTTGCAGCGACCCCTTGCGGATGGCTTGGCGGAACAGGTCGCGCGCATTGACGATGCCCAGCACCTGCGAGCGGTCGCCGCGGTAGACCGGAAAGCGCGCATACGGAATCTCGGCCAGGCGCGCCAGGTTCGCTTCGAGCGGTTCGCCGAGGTCCAGGAATTCGAGGTCGACGCGCGGCGTCATCAGGGCCCGCAGGTGCCAGTCGTCCAGGCGCAGGGCGCGCGCGGCGATGTCGTATTCGGCCTTTTCGAACACGCCGGCATCGGTGCTCTCCTTGATCATGCCGGTGACTTCTTCCTCGGTCGGCGTTTCGTCCTTGTGGTGGCGCATGCCGAGCACGCGCATGATGGCGTCGGTGGTCAGCGACAGCAGCAGCACGAAGGGGTGCATCAGGCGCGACAGCGTGCGCATCGGGCGCGCGACGCGGCTGGCCAGGAATTCCGGATAGAGGATGGCGATGCGCTTGGGCACCAGTTCGCCCAGCACGATGGACACGAAGGTGATCGCGACCACCACCACCGTCAGCGCGACGGGGCGGGTCCAGGCTTCGGGGATGCCGATGCCGGCGAGGCTGGGCGCCAGCCGTGCCACCAGCGAGGCTTCGCCGAAGGCGCCGGTGAAGATGCCGATCAGGGTGATGCCGACCTGGACGGTGGACAGGAAGCGGCTGGGGTCGTCGGCCAGCTTGATCGCGGTCCTGGCGCCGCCGCTGCCGTCGAACGCCATCTTTTCGAGGCGCAGGCGCTTGGCGGAGACCACGGCCAGTTCCGACATCGAAAAAATGCCGTTAAGAAGAATAAGGACAAGAATAATGATGATATCGGCCATGCGGTTCCTGTTTGGTTGTCAGCCTATCATCGCACGCCGGGCAAGCCCGCGCCAACTGGCACACGATTCAGCGGCCAGCGGCGCATTGAAATCGTGATAATCCGCGCATTTTTATATATTGCAAAAGAGTACATTCATGAGTGGTTTCTTCCAAAACACGACAGGGAGTACATCGATGCAAGCAATGAATGATGACGACACGCCAAGCTTTGCCCAGGTGTTTTACGAGGACAAGGCAATTGCCTTCGTCTTGAACAGTTTGCGGGATGCCACGAGCTTGTGGGCCGCCTCATCCTTGTTTAATGAAACGGTGCTGCTGAACGAGGTTGCCGAAGCCCTGAGCAAGATTGGGAAAGAAAAATGCCCGTCGCAAAATTATCCCGAGATACAGGTGTCGACGGAGCGGGCCATTCTTGACAAGGCCGCTGGCGATAACAGCGACATGTTCGGCGCAGACCTTGGGCTGAGCTTGTCGATGTACGAGGACGACGAGTTGATCAAGCAAAGGACAGCATTGTTTCAGCTGAAACTTGGGGAGCGAGCCGGAACGGAGACGAAGTACAAGCTGGATGTGCGCCAGGTGTATAACTCCGGACACAACAAACATGCGGCAGACCGCTGGTTCATGGCCGTATGCGAAACATCGCATGGCGTATGGAGCTTCGGTACGGCCCGGCAGATCGGAAGCCGGCTGCAGGAAGATCAGTTGTCCAAGGTTCAATACGCGACCAGTGAGGACCGTGTCGTCGTCCTGCGAGTGGCTGACGACTGGTGGTCGATTTCGCAATGGATCGGTGACTGGCTTGCCGGCGCGATCGGACGCGACAGCGACCTTTCCGATCCGAACCGCATCGAAATGCTGATCGAAAAAGTGCGAGAGCGCGAAGCCGCGAAGAAAAAAGGCCAGGACATCGGCTACGAGTTCGAGCGGCAGTTTGCTGCGGAAGGCGCCTTCCTGCCGCGCGTCTACCTGGACGTGCGCGTCAAGTCCGTGAAGGCCAGGCCGCGCCAGGACTGAGCTTGTCCTGGTCCGCGCTTCACGGCCGGCCGGGATCGAAATGCTTGCCGATCCCGGCCCAGCAATCCTGGTAATTGGCCTGCAGCTGCGGCGAGTTCAGCGCGTATTCGGTCGCCGCGATCGGGGTGCGCGTCTCGAACATGAAGGCCATGGTGTCGAGTACCTTGTGCGGCTTGCTGGTGTCCGCGCTGCTGGCCTTGTCGAAAGTGGCGGCGTCCGGGCCGTGGCCGCTCATGCAGTTGTGCAGGCTGGCGCCGCCCGGCACGAAGCCTTCGGCCTTGGCGTCGTAGGCGCCGTGGATCAGGCCCATGAATTCGCTGGCGACGTTGCGATGGAACCAGGGCGGGCGGAAAGTGTCTTCGCCGACCAGCCAGCGCGGCGGGAAGATCACGAAGTCGAGGTCGTCGACGCCCGGCGTGCTGGTCGGCGAATGCAGCACCAGGAAGATCGACGGGTCCGGGTGGTCGTAGCTGATCGAGCCGATGGTGTTGAAGTGGCGCAGGTCGTATTGATAAGGGGCGTAATTGCCGTGCCAGGCCACCACGTCCAGCGGCGAGTGCTTGATAGGTGCGGCCCACAGGCGGCCGCCGAACTTGGCGACCAGTTCGAACTCGCCTTCGATGTCTTCATAGCGTGCCACCGGCGACAGGAAGTCGCGCGGGTTGGCCAGGCCGTTCGAGCCGATCGGCCCCAGGTCCGGCAGGCGCAGCAGGGCGCCGAAGTTCTCGCAGACATAGCCGCGCGCCGAACCGTCCGGCAAATCGACGCTGAAGCGCACGCCGCGCGGGATCACGGCGATCTGCTGCGGTTCCACTTCCACCAGGCCCATCTCCGTGGCAATCGACAAACGGCCCTGCTGCGGCACGATCAGCAGTTCGCCGTCGGCCGAGTAGAAATAGCGGCCGGTCATCGGCCGGTTGGCGGCATATAGATGGATCGCGCAGCCGGCCATGCTTGCCGGCGAACCGTTGCCGGCCATGGTCACCAGGCCGTTGACGAAGTCGGTCGGCGCATCCGGCATCGGCAGCGGGCTCCAGCGCATCTGGTTGGGCGAGGGCGGCAGCTGCTCGAAGCTGGCCGCGATGCGGGTCTGCGCCAGCGGCACGAAGCTGCCGTGCATCGCCGCCGGACGGATGCGGTAGAGCCAGGAGCGGCGGTTGTGGCTGCGCGCCGCGGTGAAGGCGGTGCCGGAGATCTGTTCGGCATACAGGCCGTAGGCCACGCGCTGCGGCGAATTGCGGTGCGCGGGCAGGGCGCCGGGCAGGGCTTCGGTGGCGAACTCGTTGGCGAATCCGGACATGTATCCGTGGGTCAAGACTATCTCCAGTGCGATGGTGGTGTTTTTTCGACTGTAGAGGAGAGCGGGAAATTTTACGAGATGAATATAAAAATGTAGACTATTCAGGATATCAATAAGACTATCGAGTCCATGATCGAACCGTCTAGCATCGACCTGAACCTGTTGTCCGTGTTTCAGGAGGTGTACCGCGAGCGCCAGATTTCCGCTGCCGCGCGCCGCCTCGGCCTGACCCAGTCCGCCGTCAGCAATGCGCTGGCGCGCCTGCGCCGCACCTTCGGCGACGAATTGTTCGTGCGTACCGCGCACGGCATGCAGCCGACCCCGCTGGCGCAGCAGATGGCCGAGCCGATCGGCGCCGCGATGGCGCAGGTGGCGCTGGCGCTGAGCCAGCGCAGCCGTTTCGAGCCGGCCAGCAGTACGCGCCGCTTCACGCTGGCGATGACGGACGTGGGCGAGGTCTACTTCATGCCGGTGCTGATCGAGCGCTGCCGGGGCCTGGCCCCTGGCGTGGAAATCGCGTCGGTCCGCGCCAACGCGCTGAGCCTGAAGGACGACCTGGAGACGGGCAGGGTGGACCTGGCGATCGGCGCCTTCGAGGAGGTGTCGGAAGCCTTCTACCAGCGCCAGCTGTTCCGGCAGCCTTTCGTCAGCATGTTCCGCAAGGGGCATCCGCTGGCGACCGGCAGCGTGGACCTGGCGCGCTTCGTGCAGGCGACGCACCTGATCGTGGACGCGGCCCAGAGCCCCTACGACAGGATCAACGTGCTGCTGGAGAAGGCTGGGGTCACGGCCCAGGCAAGATTCAGGGTGCCGCATTTCACTGCGGTGCCGTATATCGTGAGTACGAGCGATCTGGTGGTGACGGTGCCGCAGAAGCTCGCCGAAAGTGCCGCAGGCCCGTTCGGACTGAAGTGGATCGAACCGCCGCTGCAGCTGCCGACGCTGCAGACGAACGTGTTCTGGCACCGGCGTTTCAACCACGACCCCGGCATCCAGTGGCTGCGGGGGCTGATCGCCGACGTGTTCGCCGAGTAGTGAAGCAAGACACAACTAATGAGATAGAGGACAAGACAATGGCTGACCTGTTTGACAATCCGATGGGCCTGATGGGCTTCGAGTTCGTGGAATTCGCGTCCCCGGAGCCGGGCACGCTGGAGCCGATCTTCGAGAAGCTGGGCTTCACCAAGGTGGCCGTGCACCGCTCGAAGGACGTGGTGCTGTACCGCCAGGGCGAGATCAACTTCATCGTCAACAACGAGCCGAAGAGCGCCGCCGCCTACTTCGCGGCCGAGCACGGCCCGTCGGCTTGCGGCATGGCATTCCGGGTCAAGGATGCGCACAAGGCCTACGCCCGTGCGCTGGAACTGGGCGCGATCCCGATGGACATCCCGACCGGCCCGATGGAGTTGCGCCTGCCGGCCATCAAGGGCATCGGCGGCGCGCCGCTGTACCTGATCGACCGCTTCGAAGACGGCAAGTCGATCTATGACATCGACTTCGAATGGGTCGAGGGTGTCGAGCGCCATCCGAAGGGCCATGGCATGCAGATCATCGACCACCTGACCCACAATGTCTACCGCGGCCGCATGAGCTACTGGGCCGGCTTCTACGAGAAGCTGTTCAACTTCCGCGAGATCCGCTACTTCGACATCCAGGGCGAGTACACCGGCCTGACCTCGAAGGCGATGACCGCGCCGGACGGCAAGATCCGCATCCCGCTGAACGAAGAGAGCCAGAGCGGCGGCGGCCAGATCGAGGAATTCCTGCTGAAGTTCAACGGCGAAGGCATCCAGCACATCGCCCTGCTGACCGACGACATCTTCGCCTGCGTCGACGGCCTGCGCGCCGCCGGCATCCCGCTGATGACGGCGCCGCCGGAAACCTATTACGAGATGCTGGAAGCGCGCCTGCCGGGCCACGGCGAAGACGTGGACGCCCTGAAGATGCGCGGCCTGCTGGTGGACGGCAAGATCGAGGGCGACTCGAAACGCCTGCTGCTGCAGATCTTCTCGGAAAACCAGCTGGGCCCGGTGTTCTTCGAGTTCATCCAGCGCAAGGGCGACGAGGGCTTCGGCGAAGGCAACTTCAAGGCCCTGTTCGAATCGATGGAGCGCGACCAGCTCAAGCGTGGTGCGCTGAAGACTGCCGCCTGAAGGACCGCTGCCCAAGCCCGTTTCCACTTAGGCTTTTCAGTCTGTTATTATCCGCTACCGAAAGTGTTGCATGCGCACCGCATACGTGCACTTTCGGTAGATTCTCGCGCCGTTGACGCGCAATCCCGTCCTCTCTCCGCCTAAAATTGCCGTGTGGAATCTCTCCACGCAACCCACACGACAAGACCATGTATCCTGCACACCGGCTCGCGCCTTGCGCAGCCCTGTTGCTGGCGGCTTGCGCGCCGCTTGCCCACGCCATTGACGCCAACCAACCGAACGGTCCGTATGCCGCCGGCTTCGAATCCGCCGTCGTGCCGGCTCCGCTGAGCGCGCGCGTGGCCGGCAGCGCCAAGGGCGTCTGGAATCGACGCGGCCTGGCCGCCGGCCTCAGCACCAAGCTGGAAGGCGGCTGGACCGTCGCCGTCAACCTCACCCGCGCGATCGGCGGCGCTGGCGGCACCAGCAACTACGACCGCTACAGCACTGGCAACGTGCGCGCCGACGGCCGGCCTTGGCCCATCAGCCCTGGGCGCCGCGCCATCGTGCTGAGCCTGACTCACCGCTACTGATACTTCTGCTATCCTTGCCGGATCGATATGTGCCGATTCGGAGGAAGTCTTGCTGCAAGCGTTTGCCGTCCTGCTGGTGTTCCAATGCCTGGGCGAAGGCCTGGTGTTCTTGTTCGGCTGGCCGGTGCCCGGCCCCGTGACCGGCATGCTCCTGTTGCTGGCAGCCCTGGTGGCCGTGCCGCGCCTGCAGGACGTCGTCGAGTCCGGCGCCAGCGAGCTGCTGCGCCATCTGTCCCTGCTGTTCGTACCGGCCGGCGTCGGCATTGTGGTGGCCGCCTCCAGCGGCAGCGGGCAGTGGCTGGCGATCGCGGCGTCGGTGGTCGCCAGCACCCTGGTCACGTTGGCGGTCACGGCCCTGGTGCTGCAGGGCCTGATGCCACGCAAGCCGTCCGCGAAGGAAGAGGGCGGCCATGTTTAATTTTGAGGAACTCACCCACTTCTGGGTCTACCTGTCGGCCTCGCCGTTGCTGGGCCTGACGCTGACCCTGTGCGCCTATGTATTCGCGCACTGGGTCTACGTGCGCTGCGGCTTGTCGCCGCTGGCCAACCCGGTGTTCATCGCGATTGCCCTGATCAGTCTGGTGCTGGTGGCGAGCGGCATGTCTTACCAGCGCTATTTTGCCGGCGCCCAGTTCGTCCACTTCCTGCTGGGCCCGGCCACCGTGGCGCTGGCGGTGCCGCTCGCACGCCAGGTGCCGCGTCTGCGGCGCAGCCTGTTTCCACTGGCCTGCGCGCTGGTCTGTGGTTGCGCGGCGGCCATCGTTACCGCGGTCGTGGTCGCGATCCTGCTGGGCGCCTCACCGGAACTGGCGCGCACCATCGCGCCGAAGTCGGCCACCACGCCGATCGCAATGGCGGTATCGGAGCACCTGGGCGGCATCCCGGCGTTGACGGCGGTGCTGGTGATCGGCACCGGGATCTTCGGCGCCATCACCGCGCGCTTTTTGCTGAACGCCTTGCGGATCGAATCGCATGCGGCGCGCGGTCTGGCGCTGGGCGTGGCCGCGCACGGCATCGGCACCGCGCGCGCCTTCCAGGTGAGTCCGGAAATGGGTGCTTACGCCGGTCTCGGCATGGGCTTGAATGGCGTCCTGACCGCGCTGCTGGCGCCGTGGCTGGTCCCCATGATTCTGAGGTGGATGGGGCACTAGGTTTCCAGAACAAGGTATCGCGCGACAACACCAGCGATGCGGCGTATGATGATCTTTCCAGCATGACTGGAACTGGAGGACAAGTTGAACCTCTCGCCACTGCCGCTTGCTGTCTTCGTTGCCGACGCCGACGGTGCCATCACCAGCTGGAACCGGGCCTGCGAGAAGCTTGCCGGCTACACCGCCGACGAGATGCGCGGGCGCACGCTGGCCGACCTGGTCGAATTCGAAGACAGCGCCGGCAAGCAAGCCGCCATCCAAGCCCGCGTCGACACCGACAGCCTCGCCAGCCTGGTCTGCGCCGATGGGCGCCGCATCTCGGTGCGCGTCACGGTGGCGCCGCAATCCCTCGATCCCGAACAGCCGGGCAGCTTCAGCGTGATCGTGGTGCCGAGGGCGGGCACGGCGCCGTCGCGCTATGCGCTGATCCAGGATCTGCCGGTCAACGACATCATCGAAGGGCTGCCCTGCGTGTTCTACGTGATCGACCAGAGCGGCCGGCTGCTGCTGTGGAACCGCCAGCTCGAGGAAGCGCTGGAGATGCCCAGCGAAGACCTGCCGACGGTCGAGGTCAAGTATTTCTTCGACGAAGCCCACCGCGCCGAGACCGTGCAGAAGATCCTCGAAGCCTTCGAAACAGGAAGCGCCTGGCACGAGGCGGAGCTGGTCGGGCGCCGCGGCAAGCGTACGACGTACCTGTTCCAGTGCGCGCGCACCAGCGTCGGCAGCCTGCCCTGCGTGTTCGGGACCGGGGTCGACATCACCATGCGCAAGCAGGCCGAGCATGTGCTCAAGGTCCATGAGCGCGCCATCTTCGCCAGCGTGAACGCGATCTGTATCACCTGCTGCGACGGCCCCGACAACCGCATCGAGTACGTCAATCCGGCCTTCGAGCGCATCACTGGCTATACGCTGGCCGAGATCAAGGGCCGCGATCCGCGCTTCATGCGCATCGAGGGCTGCGATACCGAGGAACAGCAGCGCATCCACGACGCCCTGGCGCATCGGCAAAGCGTGCGCGTGGTGCTGCGCAACGCCCGCAAGAATGGCGAGATGTTCTACAACGACCTGCGCATCGATCCGGTGATGAACGTGAACGGCGAGGTCACCCACTTCGTCGCCGTGATCAACGACGTGACCGAGGCGCGGCACTACGAACGGCGCCTGCACCACCTGGCCCACCATGACCCGCTGACCGGCCTGGCCAACCGCACCCTGCTGCAGGAGCGCCTGAAGCAGGCAATCCAGTTCGCGCTGCGCAACCGGATGATCGGGGCGCTGGCCTTCCTGGACCTCGACAACTTCAAGCACATCAACGACAACCTGGGCCATGACGTCGGTGACGCCGTGCTGCGCGAGATCGCCCTGCGCCTGCGCGCCAACATGCGCGAAGAGGACACGGTGGCGCGGGTCGGCGGCGACGAATTCGTGCTGGTTATCAACGACCAGAACAGCCCCGAACAGGTCGCCGACCTGGTCGAGCGCATCCGCCGCAGCGTCGCCGGTCCGGTCGAGGTGGACGGCAAGGAGATCGTGGCCGGGACCAGCATTGGCGTGGCGCTGTTCCCGCGCGACGGCAACACGGTCGACAAGGTGATGCGTGCGGCCGACGCCGCCATGTACCACGCCAAGAGCCTGGGCAAGAACAACTGCCAGTTCTACTCGAACGAATTGAACCGCATGGTGCACGAGCACCTGCTGCTGGAGGCCAGCCTCGGTCGCGCGATCGGCAACCGCGAGATGGTGCTGGGCTACCAGCCCAAGGTGGACCTGCGCAGCGGCCGCATGATCGGGGCCGAGGCCTTGGTGCGCTGGAACCACCCGGAACACGGCCTGATGGGACCGGATTCCTTCATTCCATTGGCGGAGCAGACCGGCCTCATCGTGCCGCTCGGCGAATGGGTGATCGACGAAGCCTGCCGCGCGCTCAAGGCCTTGACGATGTTGGGCGTGGAAGATTTCGTGATCTCGGTGAACCTGTCCTTGCGCCAGCTGCGTCAGCGCCAGTTCGTCGACCGCCTGGGCGACAGCCTGCGCCGGCACGCGGTGCCGCCATCCTGCCTGGAGCTGGAGGTGACCGAGAGCCTGCTGATGGAAAGGCCGGACGAAGCCAAGGCGGTGATGGCGCGCCTGAAAGCGCTGGGCGTGCAACTGTCGATCGACGATTTCGGCACCGGCTATTCAAGCCTGAGCCAGCTGCAGGCCTTCCCGGTCGACCACATCAAGATCGACCGCTCCTTCCTCGGCGGCAAGGTCGACAACGGCCACGGCGTGATCACGCGTGCCATCATCGCTCTTGGGCACAGCCTGCAGCTGAAAGTGATCGCGGAAGGGGTCGAGACCCGCGAGCAGCTGCTCTTCTTGCGCAACAACGATTGCGACCAGATGCAGGGCTACTATTTCAGTCCGGCGCTGTCGGAGCAGGGATTGGCGGACATGCTGCACCGCGGCGTCACCTTACAGGCTTGAGCGCGGGGCTGGAATAGGGAGCCCGCCACCGCGCAGCAACGCGGAGGCGGGCAGTGGCACGGTGCTTGCGCACGTGCCGGGGGAGCGCAAACGGCGAGGCCGCTGCGGATAACAGTTGTCGATCAGCTCGGCTTACGGGTGAAGGCGCGGGCCGCGAACAGTGCGCCGGCCACGCCCATGACCACGGCGGCGGTGCTGCCGGAGAAGCCGACCGCGGTATTCTTGGCGATCTTGCCGGCCTTCGGCGTCACCAGTTCCAGGCGGCGCTTGGTCATCTGGGTGCCCAGTTCCGACAGGCGTTCCTTGCTGAGGCTCTGCTCGGCTTCCGGCAGCAGCACGGTTTCCTCGTCGGCAACGTGGTGCTGGACGTCGCGCATCAGTTCGAACACCAGTTCGTCGTGGCGGGCGTCGCGCGGGTCGGTGCGGCGCAGTTCGGCGATGATGCTGCGCATTTCCATGTGCTCCGGCTCGCTCTTTTCCATGACTTTCTGGTCATGGGCGCGCGGGCGCATCACCGGATAGAAGATCTCTTCTTCCAGCGTGGCGTGGATTTCCAGGGCGTCGCAGATGGTTTCTGCCAGTGCCTTCTTGACGCTTGGGCGCTTGTCGCGGGTGTACTGGTGGAAAGTCACCATCACGTGCGAGTGGTCGAAGCGGATCATGTCGGTGATCGACGGGCTGAGTTTTTTCAGAGAAAACATCTTCTTCTCCTGTCGTTGTAGTCGGATAGACAAATGTTAGTACGCACGCCATGCCCGCCGCGTAGGAGCGCAACTCTAGTGTCTGTCGGTGGATGCCGCACGGTTTGGCGCGGACAGGCCCGCACTCTCTTCATCAAAGTCCATGCACGTCAAGAGCGCCGGCATGCAGATTGCTGGAACCTATGCAAGTAACTAGGCCATCGTCAAGCACGCTATCGCACCGATAGTCTGTATCTATTAAAAGCTTTTATTGCACCAGAACATTGCTATTGGTTTACATCAACAGGATGTCGCTTCTAGTCCTACACAGACACGGCGAACATGCTGATTACTGGTCCATGCAAGCCTGCGATCATGAGTCATGGTCAGTCGAGCAACAGCGCGGCTGTCAGGCTACCAGGCGCGCCGGTAAGGCAAGACGCAGTCCGGCGCATCAAACCAATATCATCGGAGGACAAGGAATGTTTGCACACAACAAACGTCTGCAGTACACCGTACGGGTCAGCGAACCGAATCCGGGTCTCGCCAATCTCATGCTGGAACAGTTCGGCGGTCCGCAGGGCGAACTGGCCGCGGCCATGCGCTACTTCACGCAAGCCGTCAGCGAAGACGATCCGGGCCGCAAGGACATGCTGTTCGACATCGCCACCGAAGAACTGAGCCACCTCGAGATCATCGGCCACATCGTCGCCATGCTGAACAAGGGCGCCAAGGGTGAACTCGCCGAGGCTGCCGACAGCGCTGCCGAGATGTACCGCAAGATCAATGGCGCCGGTAACGATAGCCACGTGACCCAGGTGCTGTACGGCGCCGGTACGCCGCTGATCAATTCCGCAGGCGTGCCCTGGACCGCGGCCTACATCGACACGATCGGCGAGCCGAGCGCCGACCTGCGCTCGAACATCGCGGCCGAGGCGCGTGCCAAGATCGTCTACGAACGCCTGATCGCCTGTACCGACGACCCGGGCGTGAAAGAGGCACTGACCTTCCTGATGACGCGCGAGATCGCCCACCAGAAATCCTTCGAAAAAGCGCTGTACTCGATGAATCCGAACTTCCCGCCGGGGAAGCTGCCGGGCGACCCGCGCTTTGCCGACACCTATTTCAATATGTCGCAGGGACCGGGCGAAATGCGCGGTTCCTGGAACCAGGGCGAGAAATGGGACTTCGTCACCGACCGCGAGAAGCAGATGGCGGTCGACGGCGGCTCGGGCGAGGCCGAAGTCAGGCTGCCGGCCAAGGATATCGACATCCTGAAGGCGCTCACTACCCGCACCATGTCGGACCCGTCCATCGATCCGCCGACCGGCGCCGAGCTGGGCATGGGTAACCAGACCACGACCGATGGTGCAACGGTACAGGGCAAGGGCAAGTAATTGCCGCATGTGAGGCAATTACGCGGCAGCTTGCCTGCGCATTGACCGCTGGCGCCGCGCAGCTTCGCCGCTGCGCGGCGCCTGTCGTTACAAGAAAGATTCCATGAATACCCAAGTCATCCGCGGCATCACCCCACGCAAGGCGATTGGCCTCCTGATTTGCGGCCTGGGCTGCGTCCTGCTGTTATCAGAACTGTTCGGCGAGTTGCTGCATGGGGCGTCGAACCTGCGCGCCGCGCTGATCGGCGGCGGCACCGCGGCGGCGGCGACCGCGCTGGGCACCCTTCCGGTGCTGCTGTCGCAGAATTTTTCGAAGCGGACCTATGACTGCTTCCTTGGTTTCGGCGCTGGCGTCATGCTTGGCGCTACGTCCTTTTCGCTGGTGATCCCGGCGCTGGCCGCGGCCAAGTCCGGCGGCGCCGGCAACTGGGGCGCCAGCCTGAGCGTCGGCGCCGGCATCATGCTGGGCGCCGGCCTGCTGCTGGTACTCGACCGGCTCATCACCACCGACAACATCCTGCAGCCGGCCGACACCCGTAACGCCGCCTCGCTCAAGCGCGCCTGGTTGTTCGTGTGGGCGGTGGCCCTGCACAACCTGCCGGAAGGCCTGGCGATCGGCGTGGCCTATGCCGGCGTCGACCTCGGCAAGGCCAATTCCCTGGCCACCGGCATCTCGATCCAGGACGTGCCCGAGGGCCTGGTGGTGGCGCTGGCGCTGCGCACCGTGGGCTACAGCCGCGGCGTTTCGACCCTGCTGGGCGTGGCCTCCGGCCTGATCGAGCCGGTGGCGGCCGTGCTCGGCGTCGCCCTGATCGGCATCTCGGCCGGCCTGCTGCCCTTCGCCCTGGCTGCGGCGGCGGGCGCAATGCTGTTCGTGATCGCCAACGACGTGGTGCCGGAATCGCACCAGAACGGCCACGGCACCTGGGCCAGCGTGGCGCTGATCTTCGGTTTCATCCTGATGACGGTGCTCGATACCGCGCTCGGCTGACGCTGCGCGCGCTGCCGATCGAAGGCGCTCAATTGCACCGCGTAGCCGCGTAAGCGACCGAGTTGCGCTGCCTGTCGCTCAAGGACAGGGCTGCGCTTCGGAGCGCGGCTTCAGCGTCGCTTCGCTCTGCTGGAATACGAATTCACGCTTTTCAAGCCGTGGCAGGAGTTGGGCGAGGGTGACTGGAACGGCCATGATCAGAAAATTTAGTTTTCCTGAGGCTACATTATCAATTCGCGGCTATACTGCAAAGCGGGCATCGAGCGATTGCCCGGAAATGCGTGAACAAGCAAAAAAAGCCCCGGCGTCGGCCGGGGCGCAAGCTCTGCTGCTTCCTACTTTATCCTCAGTTCCGGATTTCCAGCGCGCGGTTCACACTCAGTGCCGCCAGGGTGCCGAGGGCGCCCGACAGCAGGTAGAGGCTGACGTAGCCGAGACCGTAGTTGGCGGCCAGGCCCAGCGCGACCAGCGGCGCAAAAGCGGCGCCCACCAGCCAGGCAAGGTCCGAGGTCAGCGCCGCGCCGGTGTAGCGGAACTCCGGCAGGAAGTTGGAGGTCACGGCGCCGGCAGCCTGGCCATACGACAGGCCGAGCAGCAGGAAACCGAGCAGGATGAAGGTGTTCTGGCCACCGGCGCCGCCGTCCATCAGGGTCGGCACAAAACCCGAGAACAGGGCGATCAGGATCGCCACGGTGCCGAGAGTGTTGCGGCGCCCGAATTTATTGGCGATCAGGCCGGAGGCCAGCACGCCGACGATGGCCAGGCCGCCGCCCATTACCTGCACCAGCAGGAAGTCGGACATCGAGCGGGTGTCGTAGAGCTGGATCCAGGACAGCGGGAACACGGTCACCAGGTGGAACAGCGCATAGCTGGCCAGCGCGGCGAGGGCGCCCAGCAAGATGGTGCTGCCTTGCTTGCGGCTGACTTCCAGCGGGCTTACCGGGTCCAGCTGGTGCTCGTCCAGCAGGTGGGTGTAGTCCGGCGTCGAGACCAGGCGCAGGCGGGCGAACAGCGCGACTACGTTGATGGCAAAGGCCACGTAGAAGGGGAAGCGCCAGCCCCAGACCAGGAAATCGTCCTGCGTCAGCTCGGACATCAGGTAGGAAAATACGCCAGCGGCGATGATAAATCCGGCCGGTGCGCCAAGTTGCCCCAACATCGCGTACCATCCGCGCTTGTGCTCCGGGGCGTTCAGGGCCAGCAGCGATGGCAGGCCGTCCCAGGTTCCGCCGAGCGAGAAACCCTGGCCCAGGCGCAGCACCGCCAGCGCGATGATCGACCACTCGCCCCAGCGTGAATAGGTGGGGAGGGCGGCCACGGCGACGGTGGCGCTGCCCAGCATGAACAGCGCGATGGTCAGTTTGATCTCGCGGCTGAAGTGGCGCTGGATGGACATGAAGACCACCGTGCCGATCGGCCGCGCGATATAGGCGAGAGCGAAGATGGCAAACGAATACAGCGTCCCTTCGAGGCGGTCGGCGAACGGGAAGAACACCGCCGGGAACACGAGCACCGAAGCGATCGCGTAGACGAAGAAGTCGAAATACTCGGAAGCGCGGCCGATGACCACGCCGACGGCGATATCGCCGGGAGAAATGGCGGTGTCGCGGGCGTTGATGTTGCGGGCGCCGCTGTGAGGGGCGGTGATCGGCGAGGCTGCTGCGTCGCCGTAGGTCGTTGTGTTCTGCTGCATATTTCGTCTCCTGTAGTCTTCGACAACCGGGCTGGAACCCTTCGGGATGAAACGTCAACAACAAAAAAAGCGCGAAGGGTGGGACAAAACGTCCAATCGCCAAACGTGCACCGTTGGCGTTACATTAGCATGTTATCTTTCCCATGTAACGTAAAACACAAGCATGATTCCAAAGACCGTAAGTCGAGGATTGTGGCTTACCCCTCTGTTGGCGGCCCTTGCCGGCTGCAACACCGTGGTACTCAATCCCTCCGGCGACATCGCCAAGCAGCAGGCGCATCTGATCATCATCTCGGTGATCCTGATGCTGTTGATTATCGTTCCGGTGATGTTCCTCATCATCCTGTTCGCCCGCAAGTACCGCGCCAGCAATACCACGGCCGCGTACGAGCCGGACTGGGACCACTCGACCAAGCTCGAACTCGTGATCTGGGGCGCGCCCCTGCTGATCGTGATCGTCCTCGGCCTGGTGACCTGGATCTACACGCACAAGCTCGACCCCTACCGTCCGCTCGACCGCCTCGACGAGCACCGTCCGATTCCGGCGTCCACCAAGCCGCTGGTGGTGCAGGCCGTGGCGATGGACTGGAAATGGCTGTTCATCTATCCAGAGCAGGGTATCGCGACGGTCAATGAACTGATCGTGCCGGTCGACGTGCCGCTGCGCTTCAAGGTCAGTGCGACGTCGGTGATGAATGCGTTCTACGTGCCGGAACTGGCAGGCATGGTGTACGGTATGCCGGGCATGGAGATCACCCTGAACGCGGTCCAGAACCGTCCGGTCACCTCGTTCGGCATCTCGTCGAACTACAGCGGCGCCGGCTATTCGGACATGAAGTTTGCCTACCGCGGTGTCGCGCAGGGCGATTTCGACACCTGGGTGCAGTCGGTGAAGGCAGCCGGCGGCGGCAAGCTGGACAAGGCTAACTACCTGGTCCTGGAAAAGCCGAGCATCAAGGATCCGGTGCGCCGCTGGGGCGCCGTGGACGAGGACCTCTACTATCGCATCCTGAACCGCTGCGTCGCTGACGGCGTCGTTTGCCAGGACAAGATGATGATGGACGACGCACGCAAGGCGCGCGAGATGGCCCTCAACAAGATGCCTCAACACGCGGCAGCGACCCGCCTGGCCCAGGCCAACGGCGAGGTTTGCACCACGCCCGATGAAACTGTGAAGAAGAAGTAATCATGCACGAGCAATTTGACTTAATGAAGTTGATCTTCGGTCGGCTCAGCTGGGAAGCGATTCCCTACCACGAGCCGATCCTGATCGGTACCTTTGCCATGGTGGTGCTGGGCGGCCTCGTCGTCCTCGGCGCCATCACGAAATTCAAGCTGTGGGGCTATCTCTGGAAAGAGTGGTTTACCAGTATCGACCACAAGAAGATCGGTATCATGTACATGATCCTCGGTCTGATCATGTTCCTGCGCGGCTTTGCCGACGCGCTGATGATGCGCGCCCAGCAGGCGTTCTCCTTTGGCGATTCGCACGGCTTCCTGCCGCCGCACCACTACGACCAGGTCTTCACCGCCCACGGCGTGATCATGATCTTCTTCGTGGCGATGCCGCTGGTGACGGGTCTGATGAACTACGTCGTGCCGCTGCAGATTGGCGCACGCGACGTCGCTTTCCCGTTCCTGAACAACTTCTCGTTCTGGATGACCACCATGGGCGCGCTGCTGGTGATGGCTTCGCTGTTCGTCGGCGAATTCGCCCGCACCGGCTGGCTGGCTTTCCCGCCGCTGTCCGGCATCCTGGCCAGTCCTGACGTCGGGGTCGACTATTACATCTGGTCATTGCAGATTGCCGGTGTCGGTACACTGCTGTCGGGTATCAACCTGGTGGTCACCATCGTCAAGATGCGCGCCCCGGGCATGGACCTGATGAAGATGCCGGTGTTCACCTGGACCGCGCTGTGCACCAACATCCTGATCGTGATGGCCTTCCCGATCCTGACCGCCACCCTGGCGATGCTCGGCCTGGACCGTCTGTTCGACACCCACTTCTTCACGAACGAACTGGGCGGCAACGCCATGATGTACGTGAACCTGATCTGGATCTGGGGCCACCCGGAGGTGTACATCCTGATCCTGCCGGCCTTCGGTATCTTCTCGGAAGTCGTTGCGACTTTCTGCAGCAAGCGTCTGTTCGGCTACACCTCGATGGTCTACGCGACCGTCGTGATCATGGTCCTGTCCTACCTCGTGTGGCTGCACCACTTCTTCACGATGGGCTCGGGCGCGAGCGTGAACTCGTTCTTCGGCATCACCACGATGATCATCTCGATCCCGACCGGCGCCAAGATCTTCAACTGGCTGTTCACCATGTACAAGGGCCGCATCCGCTATGAACTGCCGATGATGTGGACCGTGTCCTTCATGATCACCTTCATCATCGGCGGCATGACCGGCGTGATGCTGGCGGTCCCGCCGGCCGACTTCGTGCTGCACAACTCGCTGTTCCTGATCGCCCACTTCCACAACGTCATCATCGGCGGCGTGCTGTTCGGCCTGTTCGCTGGTGTGAACTACTGGTGGCCGAAGATGTTCGGCTTCCGTCTGGACCGTAAATGGGGCGTGCGTTCGTTCTGGCTGTGGTCGGTCGGCTTCTGGATTGCCTTCACCCCGCCGTACATCCTGGGCTTCATGGGCGTGACCCGCCGTCTGAGCCACTTCGAAGATCCGTCGATCCACTGGCTGTTCCAGGTTTCGCTGGTCGGTACCCTGATGATCGCGCTGGGCATCGCCTGCATGATCATGCAGTTCGCCGTGTCGATCATGAACCGCAAGGCACTGCGCGATGTCACCGGCGACCCGTGGAATGGCCGTACCCTGGAGTGGGCCACCTCGTCGCCGCCGCCGGACTACAACTTCGCGTTCACCCCGGTGGTGCATGACAACGACGCCTACGCCGACATGAAGAAGGCCGGCTACAAGCGTCCGCTGAGCGGTTTCGTGCCGATCCACATGCCTGCCAACACCTGGGCCGGTCCGGTGATCCCGTTCGTGACCTTCGTGCTCGGTTTCGGCATCATCTGGCACATGTGGCTGCTGGTGGCCGTCGCCTTCGTCGCGACCGTCGCCGTGACCATCTACCACACGTTCAACTACAAGCGCGACTTCTACATCCCTGCGGAAGAAGTGGCACGTACGGAAGAAGCCCATACCCGACTGCTGGAATCCCATGTCTGACATTCATACCAACACCGTCAGCGCCACCGGCGCCGACATCAGCTCGCGCTATTACGCGGTCGAGCATCACCCGGAAAACGGCACCCTGCTGGGCTTCTGGATCTACCTGATGAGCGACTGCCTCATCTTCGCCTGCCTGTTCGCGACCTACGCTGTCCTGGGCCGCAACTACGCAGGCGGACCGTCCGGCGCCGAGATCTTCGACCTGCCGCTGGTGGCCCTCAACACGGCCTTCCTGCTGCTGTCGTCGATCACCTACGGCTTCGCGATGCTGGCCGCAGCGAAGAAGAACCTGAAGGGCACCCAGGTCTGGCTCGCCATCACCGGCGTGCTGGGCGCGTGCTTCCTGTACCTCGAGCTGTACGAGTTCTCGCACCTGATCCACGAGGGCTTCGGCCCGTGGCGCTCGGGCTTCCTGACCGCGTTCTTCTCGCTGGTCGGTACCCACGGCCTGCACGTGACCTTCGGTATCGTGTGGCTGGTCACCTTGATGTTCCAGCTTGGTAAGCATGGCATCAACGGCGCCAACTACCGTCGCCTTTCCTGCCTGTCGATGTTCTGGCACTTCCTGGACGTCATCTGGATCGGCGTGTTCACCTATGTTTATCTGATGGGAGTTCTGCCATGAGCGATCACCACACCGCACACGCTCACGGCCACGGTCACGGCCATGGCATCGACCACGACGACCACATGGAAGCCCACGGCAGCCTGAAGGATTACTCGATCGGTTTCATCCTGTCGGTGATCCTGACCGCGATCCCGTTCTGGCTGGTGATGACCCACCAGCTGCCGGCCGGCACCACCAAGTTCGTGATCCTCGGCTTCGCGGCCGTCCAGGTTGTCGTGCACATGATCTACTTCCTGCATATGAACTCGAAGTCCGAGGGCGGCTGGAACATGATGGCGCTGATCCTCACCGCGATCCTGCTGTTCATCGTCCTGAGCGGCTCGATCTGGGTCATGTACCACATGAACGCCAACATGATGCCGCACATGATCAACGAGGGTAATTCCGTGCATGGCATGCACGACATGCAGTAAATGGCAGTAAGCGATCCAGCAGCAGTCGGGGGCAGTCCGAAACGCGCCCCGCGTATCATCCTGGCAGCCCTGGCGCTGCTGCTGATCGCGCTGTTCGCGGGTCTGGGGACCTGGCAGGTGATACGCCTGCAATGGAAACTGGACCTGATCGCACGCGTCGAACAACGCGTGCACGCCGCACCAGCCGCGCCGCCCCCGGTGGCGCGCTGGGCCGGCATCACCGCCGAATCCGACGAGTACCGCCGCGTACAGGTCGCCGGCACTTATCTCTACGAATACACGACCCCGGTCCAGGCGCTCACCGAGCTGGGCAGCGGCTATTGGCTGCTGACGCCCCTGTGCACCACCGACGGTCACGTTATCCTGGTCAACCGCGGCTTCATCGCCGCCAGTCCGGGCGCACGCACGCGCTACCAGGCGCGCAAGTCCGAAGGCTATCCCTGCGCCACCAACGCCGGCGGCGCGGTGCAGCTGACCGGCCTGCTGCGCACCAGCGAACCGAAGGGCTTCTTCCTGCGCACCAACGACCCGGCCGCGAACCGCTGGTATGCGCGCGACGTGGCGGCCATCGCCGCCGCGCGCGGCCTGCCGGCCGAGCTTACCGCGCCTTATTTCATCGATGCCGCCGCCAACCAGAACCCGGCCGGCTCGCCGGACCAGCCGCAGGGCGGGCTCACGGTGGTGAAGTTCAACAACAGCCACCTGGTGTATGCCGTCACCTGGTATGCGCTGGCCCTGATGGTGGCGGCCGGATGGTGGTGGGTTACGCATCGCGGCGGCGCGCCGTCCGCCGGAACCGGAAGCGATGAGCACGACGACTGAGGTCCTGAAGAACACCGCGGCCGACGTCGAATACGTCGCCGGCCACAAGAACATGCTGCAGCTGATCGAGCTGCGCTGGATCGCCGTCATCGGCCAGATCACCACCATCGCCGGCGCCATCCTGGTGTTCGACGTGCGGCTGCCGCTGGTGCAGATGCTCGAGGTGCTGGCCTGCCTGATCGCCTTCAACGTTGCCAGCCACCTGCGCTGGCACGAACACCGGCCGGTCACCAACAACGAACTGTTCCTGGCGCTGCTGGTCGACGTCGCCAGCCTGACCATGCAGCTCTATCTGTCGGGCGGCACCACCAATCCTTTCGCCTTCCTCTATCTGCTGCAGGTGATCCTGTCGGCGGTGCTGCTGGAAGCCTGGTCGACCTGGACCATCGTCGGCATCACGCTGGCCTGCCTGGCCGGGCTGTCGGCCTTCGCCAAACCGCTGCCGCTGCCGTTCGACCACGCGCGCGGCATCTCCAGCCTCTACGTGCAGGGCATGCTGATCTGCTTCGTGCTGAACGCGGCGCTGCTGGTGGTCTTCATCTCGCGCATCACGAACACGCTGCGCGGCAAGGCGGCGCAACTTGCCGACCTGCGCCAGCGCGCCGCCGAGGAAGAGCACATCGTGCGCATGGGTCTGCTGGCCTCGGGCGCGGCCCACGAATTGGGCACGCCGCTGGCGACCCTGTCGGTGATCCTGGGCGACTGGAAGCGCATGCGCGAATTCAAGGAAAACCCGGACCTGATCGAAGAGATCACCGAGATGCAGGCCCAGCTCAAGCGCTGCAAGTCCATCGTCAGCGGCATCCTGCTGTCGGCCGGCGAGGCGCGCGGCGAATCGGCGGTGCGCACCACCATCCGCAGCTTCATGGACGAGCTGGTCGACGAGTGGCGGCAGAGCCGGCCCGTGCGCGAGTTCGCTTACGTGAACCGTATCGAGAAAGACCGGCCGGTGGCCTTCGATTCGGCCCTCAAGCAGATGATCGACAATGTGCTGGATAATGCGCTGGAGGCCTCGCCCGACTGGGTCGGGCTGGAGGCGAGCGTCGAGGACGGCACGCTGCTGCTGTCGGTGACCGACCGCGGCCCCGGTTTCGCGCCCGGCATGCTGAGCCAGTTCGGCAAGCCCTACCACTCCACCAAGGGCCGGCCGGGCGGTGGCCTCGGGCTGTTCCTGGTGGTGAACGTGGCGCGCACCCTGGGCGGGACCGTCTCGGCCCGCAACCTGCCGCAGGGAGGGGCCGAAGTGCGTCTGACGCTGCCTTTGACGTCGATCGCGCTGGAGAACGAATGAACGACAACGATAACGACAACACGCTGGACGCCGATCGCCTGCTCCTGATCATCGAAGACGACGACGCCTTTGCGCGCACCCTCGGCCGCTCCTTCGAACGGCGCGGCTACACGGTGCTGCTGGCGCCCGGTTTCGACGAAGCCCAGGCGCTGCTGAAGCAGCACAACCCCGATTACGCCGTGGTCGACCTGAAACTGAAGGGCAACAGCTCGGGCCTGGCCTGCGTGCAGATGCTGCATGCGCACGACGAGGAGATGCAGATCGTGGTGCTGACCGGCTTCGCCAGCATCGGCACCGCGGTCGAGGCGATCAAGCTGGGCGCATCGCAATACCTGGCCAAGCCCTCGAATACCGACGACATCGAAGCCGCCTTCGGCCACGTGGCCGGCAATACCGAGATCGAGCTGACCAACCGCTCCAGTTCCATCAAGACCCTGGAGTGGGAGCATATCCACGCGGTGCTGGCCGAGACCGACTTCAATATCTCGGAGGCGGCGCGGCGCCTGGGGATGCATCGCAGGACGCTGGCGCGCAAGCTCGAGAAGCAGCGTGTGAAGTAGGGGGTCACCTTCTCCCGGAAAAGAAGTTCCAAGCCAGCACGATTAGGCCTCCGAATCCTCCTATTCAGCCCCATCGATGGGCCCCGACAGCACCTCGCGTTTGTAGCCGCTCAAGACCCTCAATCGCCGCGCAAGCAGACTCGGCTATTGAATCGTCCAACATGAGAGGTGAATCATGGCTATAGACAACAACGGCCCCTTTGACGGTGCCGGTTCCATTCTCAGCACCGTCGGCGGCCCGTCCGACCCGACGCCGCCGGAAAGCCTGGGTGCGACCACGCCCGAGAGCGAGCGCCTGCTGGAGAAGGTCACGGAAGACGCCGAGCTGGCGGCGCGCATGCCCTACAACGCCGTCAAGCCGCTGGAGTACGGGCAGGCCGCCTTTACGCCGCACCGCGGCGAGACCCGCACGCCCGACACGCCGCTGGCCACCGCCAGCACGACCACCGAGGATATCGCCTCCAGCAAGCTGGGCGACGGCGAACCCGACATCGGCGCCAATCCTTTGAACGGCCCGCTGGACCGGGTCCGGGTCGACGACTCGAACCGCGAGCTCACCACCAACCAGGGCGTGAAAGTGGCGGACAACCAGGACTCCCTGAAGATCGGCCTGCGCGGGCCGACCGCGATGGAGGACTTCATCTTCCGCGAAAAGATCACCCACTTCGACCACGAGCGCATCCCCGGGCGCGTGGTGCACGCGCGCGGCGCCGGCGCGCACGGCTTCTTCGAGAGCTACCAGGACCTGTCCAGCATCACGCGCGCCTCGCTGTTCGCCAAACCCGGCAAGCGCACCCCGGTGTTCGTGCGCTTCTCGACCGTGGTCGGTTCGCGCGGTTCGGCCGACACCGCGCGCGACGTGCGCGGTTTCGCCACCAAGTTCTATACGGACGAAGGCGTGTTCGACCTGGTCGGGAATAACATCCCGGTGTTCTTCATCCAGGATGCGATGAAGTTCCCGGACCTGATCCACTCGGTGAAGCCGGAGCCGCACCACGAGATTCCGCAGGCCTCCAGCGCCCACGACACCTTCTACGATTTCGCCGGGCTCTCGCCGGAGATCTTCCACATGCTGATGTGGGTCGAGTCCGACCGCGCGATCCCGCGCAGCTACCGGATGATGCAGGGCTTCGGCGTGCACACCTTCCGCCTGGTGAACGCGAAGGGCGAAAGCCGCTTCTGCAAGTTCCACTGGACGCCGCTGGCCGGCACCCATTCCCTGGTCTGGGACGAGGCGGTCAAGCTGGGCGGCGCCGACCCCGACTTCCATCGCCGCGACCTGTGGGAAGCCATCGAGTCCGGCAACTTCCCCGAGTGGGAGCTGGGGCTGCAGGTATTCACCGAGGAGCAGGCCGCCGCCTTCAAGCTGTTCGACGTGCTGGACGCGACCAAGATCGTGCCCGAGGAACTGGTGCCGGTGCGGCCGGTGGGGCGCATGGTCCTGGACCGCAATCCGGACAATTTTTTCGCCGAGACCGAGCAGGTGGCTTTCTGCATCGCCCACGTGGTGCCCGGCATCGACTTCACCAACGATCCGCTGCTGCAGGGCCGTATCCACTCCTACATCGACACCCAGCTGACGCGCCTGGGCGGGCCCAACTTCCACGAGATCCCGATCAATTCGCCGGTGGCCCAGGTCCACAACAACCAGCGCGACGGCTTCCACCGCCAGGCCATCAACCGCGGCCGCGTCAACTATGAGCCGAACTCGCTGGCCGGCGGCTGCCCCTTCCAGGCCGGCAGCCGCGGCTTCGTCAGCTATCCGCAACCGATCGAAGGGAGCAAAGTGCGCGGCAAGCCGGAGCTGTTCGCCGAACACTACGGCCAGGCGCGCCTGTTCTGGAAGAGCCAGACGCCGGTCGAGCAGAAGCACATCGTCGAGGCGTTCCGCTTCGAGCTGACGCGGGTGCAGACCCCGGCCGTGCGCGAGCGCATCGTGGCCGGCCTGGTCAACGTCGATCTCAAGCTGGCGAAAGCCGTGGCCGACCAGCTGGGCATCCCGGTGCCGCCGCCGCTGCCGCGCGTGAACGACACGCCGGTGCCGGATTACCCGCCATCGCCTTCGCTGTCCTTGCTGGCGCGGCCGGGCCGGGTCGGCATCCGCACGCGGCGCGTGGCGATCGCGGTGGCGAACGGCGTCGACGCGGCGGCCGTGCGCCAGATCTATGCCTCGCTGCTGAAGGACGGCGCCCAGCCGCGTGTGGTGGGCCAGCATCTGGGCGAGGTCGCGGCCGTGAACGGCAAGCCGCTCGATGTCGAGGTGACGTTCGAGGCCACGCCGTCGGTGATGTACGACGCCGTGGTGCTGCCGCCCGGCGAAGCTGCCGCTGCGGCGCTGGCGCGCGACGGGCGGGTGCTGGAATTCCTGCGCGACCAGTACCGGCACGACAAGCCCTTCCTGGTGCTGGGCGCGGGGCGGCAACTGGTGGCGGCTGCGGGTCTGCCGGTGGCGCTGCCGAACGGCGAGCCGGACCCGGGGATCGTGATCGCCGACCCGGCCAACCTGAACGCGGCGTTGGCGGCATTCAAGACGGCGATCATGCGGCACAAGGTTTACGCGCGGGAGACCGATCCGCCGCGAGTCTAAGGGGCTTTCGATTTACTTAGCTGGGCGAGATATTCGGGTACGCCGAACGGCTGAAGGGGAAGCAGTTTTCCTTTCAGTCGCTCCCTGACGCTTGCGACGTATTCGGCCCGATCGAGATCCGTTTTTGTCGCCGAAGCGTTTTCCAGAACGGTCCCCGCCGAGGTCCTCATAAATTGGGATAAGCACAGTCGATAGGCGACATCAAGATTTTCTTGGTTGAGGGTCTTCGGATCAATCTGCACTAGCGGTCTGATCGGCGCAGTCGAAGACCAGCCCAGGTAAGCAACAAAATTCGCAATGAAATTCTTCCACCGAAAAATCGGCACCAAGTACATCTCCGAGCAGGTCTTCGTGAATGCTTCAAACAAGGTAAATAGCATCAGGCCTGCCATCATTGCGTCACAGACTGGGTTCATGATGCGGGTTGGGGCGAAGTCATCAGGGGCATACATCAGGAGTTCCATGACGCCCGCGCTTTGAATGATGCTGCAGGCCGCAAATGCGCCGGAACCCATGTCGGCGTCGAGTTCCATTGCAGCCCGGTCGTCAACAGACATGTTCGGGCTCTCGAAGAACAGGTCGCAATGCCCATGACTCACATGCGAGAATTCATGACCGAAGAGGAAAAGCATGCCGATCATGAGCAGGCGCCGTGCGAAGTTCTTCCCCTCTTCGCTTTTGGGCATCAGAAAGAACAGGCCGCCATTTGGCGCGGCCTCAGCAAACGATGGAGTTGCCGGTGGCGAAGAGCCTTCGACCATGATTGCTGCGTATTCGTTACATAAGGAAGCCATCCGTAGCACCAGCCCTGCAGATATTTCGATAGGGTAGGGCGCTCCCTTTTTGGCCTCGGCGAAGAAGCTCGAATAACTTACGACTTCCACGGTCACACTGTCGATTCTGGGCGGCGGCCCAAACCAGTTGAGAAGGCGTTTAAAGCCGCTCGGCTCCTCGTATCGTCGCATGCTCTGACCGAGACAGGCGAAGAGTTGGCTAACCTCTTCTAATACGGTTTCGCCAATCGATTTTTTGCCGGGTTCGGTCAAACCGAGGCGTTCGTAGACACCATCAAGTTCCATGCTTTCGTTCGCGGATACGCCGAGCCCATAAGAAGCACGTTCTCCGTCGATGAGCCCTGCAGCGTGATGTGCCTTGACCTTCACTTTTCTCCTTTGCGACGGTGAGCTTTCTTCGCATATCCACCTCGTATGCACGCGCAGCAGGAAGTTTAGCGAACACCCGAGTGTGTGTCAGCCTCCCAGCCGGCTGAGCGCGAACGCCGCCAGGAAGCCGGCCACCGTGATCAGCCCGGCGAAATCGTGGGCCACCTCGAAGGCTTCGGGAATCATGGTATCGACCAGCATCGCCAGGATCGCGCCGGCCGCCACGGCGGTCGTCGCCGCCACGACCTCGCTAGAGAAGTTCTGGAACACGGTGTAGCCGAGCAGCGCGGCGATGCCCGAGGCCAGCGCGATGCCGCCCCAGATGCCGAATACATAGGTGATGGAACGGCCGGCCTTCTTCATGCCGGCGGAGCTGGACAGGCCTTCGGGCACGTTGGACAGGAAGATCGCGGCCACGGCCACCGTGCTGACCACGCCGCCCTTCAGCATCGAGAGGCCGATGACGATCGATTCCGGGATGCCGTCGAGCAGGGCGCCGACCGCGATCGCCAGTCCGCTGCCGTTGTCCTCGGCCTCGGATGGCTGCTGGTCGCCGGAGCGCTTGCGGTGCTTGGCGCCGCGGTGGTTGAGATACCAGTTGGCCGCGGTATAGACCGCGGCGCCGCCGAGGAAGCCGTAGGCGGTGGCATCGAAGCCGCCCTGGCGGTAGGCTTCGTCCATCAGTTCGAACGAGAGCGCCGAGATCAGCACCCCGCTGCCGAAGGCCATGATGCCCGCGATCAGGCGCTGCGGCACCTTCAGGAAATAGCCGGCGGCGGCACCGATCAGCAGCGCCGCACCCGCCACGAAACCCCAGAACCCGGCCTGGGCCCACATCGGTATGGTATGCATGTGTCCATGATAACCAGACCGGGCCGGAACGCGGCGTACGTCAGGCGTACGCCGTGGGATTACCAGCTGTAACCCACCTTACCGTAGAAGAAGCGCCCATTGAAGCCGTTCGGCGCCCAGACGCTGTAAGGCTGGGTGCCGTTCACGTTCAGGTTGCCGGCCGAGGTCACCTGCGCCGGGTAGCGGTTGGTCAGGTTGTCGATGCCCAGGGTCACGCGCCAGTTGCTGGCCACGCGCACCGAAGCCGACACGTCCAGCACCCATTGCGGATCGTAGGTCTGGTCCAGCGCCACGTTGTTTTGCGGGACGGTGAATTTTCCGTAACGCGTCACGTTGGCGTGGCCGCTCCAGGTGCCGCGGGTGTAGTCGCCGGCCAGGGTCAGCTTGTCCTTCGGCGAACCGACGGTCAGGCGGTTGACGGTCTGGCGGTCGGCCAGCACCAGGCCGGCGTCGGCCAGCAGGGCCGGGGTCGCAGCCACGTGGCGCACTTCGTTGTCGTTGTGGTTGTAGGCCAGCGTGAAGTCGGCGCGCGCGCCTTGCGCCAGGTTCATGCGGTAGGTGCTGACCACGTCCACGCCCTTGGTGCGGGTGTCGACGGCGTTGGTGAAGTAGCGCGCCGCGCCGACGTAGATGCCCTGGTTGCGCAGCGCGTTGCTCAGGTTGGCGCCGCCGCCGCCGGTCAGCTGCAGGTTGGACGAGAAGATCACGCGGTCGTCGATGTCGATGCGGTACAGGTCGACGGTGGTGGTCCAGTTGCGGATCGGCTGCCACTGCGCGCCCAGGCTCAGGTTGCGCGCGCGTTCGGGCTTGAGCGGTTGGGCGCCGAGGGCGCTCGCGGCCAGGCTGCCGACCGCGAAGGTGCCGGTCTCGACCGGCGTGTTCTGGCCATTGATGACCAGGAAGTTGGTGGTCGTGATCGTGTACGACTCCTGGGCCAGCGACGGTGCGCGGAAGCCATTCGAGACCGTGCCGCGCAGCGCGAACTGCGGCGTGAACGCGTAGCGCGCCGAAGCCTTGCCCGAGGTCGTGTTGCCGAAGTCGCTGTAACGCTCGTGGCGCACGGCCAGGGAGCCGGACAGCTGCTTGGTGATGTCGCCTTCCAGGTTCAGGTAGAGCGACTGGTTGTTGCGGCTGTTCTTGCCGGCGTTCTCGGGACGGAAGCCGGCGAAGCCCTGGGAGCCGCCGCCGAAATAGGAATTCGGCTCGCCGGCGCCGATCTCATACGATTCGTAGCGCGCCTCGGCGCCCAGCGCCACCGTCAGCGGGCCGCTCATCCACGAGACCGGAATCTCGCGCGCCACGTCCAGGTTGGCCACGTCCTGGGTCGTGGTCAGTTTGCCGGCGTAGAAGCTGGTCTGGGTCGGGTTCGGGAAGCCGGGGCTCAGGTTGGAGGTGTTGTCGACGTCCAGGCTGAAGCGGTTGCGGCCGAAGTTCAGGCTGGCGTCCCAGCGCCAGCCGGCCAGTTCGCCGCGCAGGCCGGTCACCAGCGAGGTGTCGGTCGATTTGCTGTCTTCCAGCGGCAGGAAGCCTTCCGGGTACAGCGGCGAGCGGCCGGCCAGGCGCCAGGTGGCCGCCGACGAGGTCTTGCGCTCGCCGTAGTTGGCGAAGGCGTACCAGTCGAGGTTTTCGTTGATGTTGACCTGGCTGTTGAGGAAGAGGCTGCGCGGACGGCTGTCCGGGTCGCCGTAGCGCTGGGTGATGGTGCCCTGGCGCGGGCCGGCTTCCGCACGCGGATCGGGGAAGGCGCGGTTGGTCGGGTTGCGGTTGGCGGCTTCCACGGCCACGCGCACCCAGCCCTTGTCGCCCAGTTTGAAGCCGGTCGAGCCGCGCACGGTGGTCTGTTCGCCGTCGCCCTTGTCGTATTCGCCGTACTGGGCTTCGAACTCGCCGCCCTCGGCGCCTTTCTTGAGGATGACGTTGACCACGCCGGCGATGGCGTCCGAGCCGTACTGGGCGGCGGCGCCGTCGCGCAGCACTTCGATGTGGTCGATCGCCGCCAGCGGGATCGCGTTCAGGTCGACCGGTGCCGAACCGCGGCCCTGGGTGCCGTTGACGTTGACCACGGCCGAGGTGTGGCGGCGCTTGCCGTTGACCAGCACCAGGGTCTGGTCCGGCGACAGGCCGCGCAGCTGGGCCGGACGCACGGCATCGCTGGCGTCGGCGCCGGCCGGGCGCGGGAAGTTCATCGAGGGCAGCAGGCGCGACAGGACGGTGGCCAGTTCGCTCGAGCCGGTGCTCAGCAGCTCCTTGCTGGAGATGACGTCGACCGGCGATTCGGTTTCCAGCGTGCGGCGGTTCAGCGAACGGGTACCGGTGACGACCACCGCCTGCATTTCGCCGGCGGCGGCCTGGTCCGGGGTGGTCTGCTGCGCCTGGGCGGCGGGCAGGCTTGAGGCGATCAGGCCCAGCGCGAGCAGGGCGCGGGCCGGGTTGGGACGAGAATGCTTGACGCTCATGTTCTTCTTTCGATATGTTGCGCAGCACCATGGCTGCGGAGGGACGCCAGCTTAACAGGCTGGTACTTTCCAGGCCAATAAGGATTCGCATTATGCTTATATGAAGAATGCATAAGCGCCAGCTTGCTGTTCGGAATGTGGTAACTTGTCAATTTTGCCCAGACAGCACCCATGCCTTTCCACCGCACTCCCTCTGGACTCCTCCTTGCCGCCGCGCTGGCCGGCTGCGCCACCCAGCCGGCGCATGACCCACTGCAATCGGCCTTCGTGATCGTGGCCGACGACGGCGCCGCCATCGCCCGTGCCATCACCACCGCGCCGGCTTGCCCGCAAATCGAGATCGACGGCCGTGCCGCGGCCATGAACGTGCGTGCGCCGCTCGCCCCGATTCCGCTGCGTCCGCTGTCCGGCGAGGCTGCCGGCCGGCCGCAGGCGCCGTCCACGCCGGTGCAGAGCTGCGAGGCGCCGCTGCCCGCCGGCGCGCGCAGCGTCGCGGTGGCCGGCCGCAAGCTGCCGCTGCCGGTGGCCGAACCGCGGCGCATCGTCGTGATCGGCGACACCGGCTGCCGCCTGAAGGGCAAGGAGTTCCAGGACTGTAATGACCCGCAAGCCTTTCCCTTCGCGCGGGTGGCGGCCAGCGCCGCCGCCTGGAAGCCCGACCTGGTGATCCACGTCGGCGATTACCACTACCGCGAAGATCCGTGTCCGGCGGACCGCCCGGGCTGCGCCGGCAGTCCTTTCGGCTATGGCTGGGATGCCTGGCAGGCCGACTTCTTCGCTCCGGCGCAGGCCCTGCTGGCGGCGGCGCCGTGGGTGGTCGCGCGCGGCAACCACGAAACCTGCGTGCGCGGCGGGCAGGGCTGGTGGCGCTTCCTCGACCCGCGCCCCTTCGGCCCGCAGAACAGCTGCGACGATCCGGCCCAGGACGTGCACGGCGACTACACCGACCCGTATGCCGTGCCGCTCGGCGGCGGCGCCCAGTTGCTGGTGTTCGACAGCGCCAACACCAGCTACAAGGGCTTCAAGGCCGGCGACGTCCGGCTCGAAAAGTACGCCGACACCTACCGCAAGCTGGAAGCGCTGGCCGCACGCGCGCCCCACAACATCGCCGTCGACCACCATCCGCTGTATGGCTTCGGCGCCAACCAGGACAAGAACACGGGCGCGATCACGCTGTTCGGCGGTGACGCCGGCCTGATCCAGGCCTTCGGCGCGATCCAGCCGCGCCTGCTGCCGGCCAAGGTCGACGTGCTGTTGTCCGGCCACGTACACCTGTGGGAGCAGGTCAGCTTCGCCTCCGACCACCCGACCCAGTTCGTCAGCGGCTTCGCCGGCACCGCCGAGGACATCGTGCCGCTACCGGCGACCGTTGCGCCGGGCACCACGCCGGCACCGGGCGCCGTCGTCGAGGCCATGAGTTCCTGGATCGACGGCTTCGGCTTCATGACCATGGAACGGCGAGGCGCCGACCGCTGGGACGTCGTGGTCCACGACCGCGACGGCAAGGAACGCAATACCTGCACGGTCGAAGGCCGCCGCTCGCGTTGCGCGCTGCCGCAGGTGCCGCGTGCCGCCAAATAAGTACATTGGGAGAAATATGGTTGCCTACAATACACGATCTGTGTGACAATGTGTCTGTGAGCGGGGTTGCCGGAATGGTTTCCGGCAGTCTTCGCGATCAGCGATGAGGATACTTCGTATCTCTTGTGCTCCCGGCCACGCCGGGAGCGTTTTTTTCCCTGGTTGCCCGCTCCGTCCGACCAATCAAACTCGGAGGAGGGCATATGGACGAGTTGATTTCCGCCGCCGCCCAGCTGGCCTGGCCGCTGGCTCTGGTGGTGTCCTGGATGGCCGGCGAACTGGCGCATCGCTGGACCGGTGTTCCCCGCATCAGCATCTACGGCCTGGCCGGCTTCCTGGCCGGTAACCTGGCACTCGAAGTACAAGGTCCGATCGACCATTCCCCCTATCTGCTGCTGGCCAGCCTGGGCTTCGGCCTGATGCTGTTCGAGCTCGGCTACCGCATCAACCTGCGCTGGCTGCGCGCCAACCCCTGGATCCTGGCGACTTCGCTGCTCGAATCCGGCGCCACTTTCCTGGCCGTGTGGCTGGCCGCCGACTGGTACGGCGCGCCGCCGATCAGCTGCGCTCTGCTGGCGGCGCTGGCGATGGCGACCTCGCCGGCCGGCCTGATACGCGTGCTGAACGAGCAGGGCGCCGGTGGCCAGGTCAGCGAACGCGCAATGCACCTGACGGCGCTGAACTGCGTGTTTGCGGTGTTCGTGTTCAACCTGATCGTCGGCGTCAAGGTGTTCCAGACCTCGGGCGACCTGCTGCATGCGGCCGGCGCCACGCTGCTGGTGCTGATCGTGTCCGGCATCCTCGGGGCGCTGGCCGGCGTGCTGGTGCCGCTGTGGCTGCGCAAGTTCGGCGGCAAGGATGCGACCCTGACATTTGCCCTGACGGTGCTGCTGGTGGTGGCGACGGCCCACGTGCTGAAACTGTCGCCGGTGCTGGCCGCACTGTGCTTCGGCCTGGCGGCGCGCCATCGGCGCAGCGCGCTCGGCGTCGCCCAGCGCAATTTCGGCGCACTCGGCGACCTGCTGTCGGTGCTGCTGTTCGTGTACGCGGCCTCGACCCTGACCTGGGCCAACGTCCGCGAGGGCCTGGTACTGGGCGTCCTGCTGGTGCTGGTGCGCCTGCTGGTCAAGGTCGGCGTCTGCGCCGCGCTGGCGCGGCCGTCCGGGGTCTCGGTGCGCAAGGGCGCGCTGTCCGGGCTGGCGCTGGCGCCGCTGGCGGTGTTCACGGTGCTGATGATCGAGCAGACCCGGCGCCTGGGCCTCGACTTCAATTACAGCCTGGCGCCGCTGGTGGCCATGGCCCTGGTGATGCAGGTATTCGGGCCCTTGATCACCCAGCGCGCGCTGGGCTGGGCCAACGAGAGCCACCAACACAAGGAGATCTGAATGAGCCTGGGACCCTTTGCCGTTTCCGAATCGCTGACCATGGGCGTGGAGCTCGAGCTGCAGCTGGTCAGCCTGTCCGACTTCGACCTGGTGCCGGCCTCGCCGGACATGCTGGACCTGCTGGCGCGCGCGCCTTTCCCGGGCAACGTCACGCCCGAGATCACCCAGAGCATGATCGAGATTAACAGCAGCGTGCACACCGGCCACGACGCCTTGCTGGCCCAGCTGCGCGAGATCCGCGACACCCTGCTGGCCGCCGGCGACCGCCTCAACGTCGGCGTCTGCGGCGGCGGCACCCATGCCTTCCAGCAGTGGTCGGAACGGCGCATCTTCGCCAAGCCGCGCTTCAAGGAAGTGTCGCAGCTGTACGGCTACCTGGCCAAGCAGTTCACGGTGTTCGGCCAGCACGTCCACATCGGCTGCCGTTCCGGCGACGAAGCGATGTACCTGCTGCACGCGCTGAACCGCTACGTGCCGCACTTCATCGCGCTGTCCGGCTCCTCGCCCTTCCTGCAGGGCGCCGACACCAGCTTCCAGTCGGCCCGCTTGAATTCGGTGTTCGCCTTCCCCTTGTCGGGCAGGGCGCCGTTCCTGCTCAGCTGGGACGCCTTCGCCGAGGCCTACTTCGAAAAGATGGCCGGCACCGGGATCGTGAAGAGCATGAAGGATTTTTACTGGGATCTGCGGCCCAAGCCCGAATACGGTACCATCGAACTGCGCGTGTGCGACACGCCGCTGTCGGTCGAGCGTGCGGCCAGCCTGGCCTGCTACCTGCAGGCCCTGTGCAGCTATCTGTTGGCCGGCAACGAACCGCCGCCGCGCGAAGACGACTACCTGGTCTACAACTACAACCGCTTCCAGGCCTGCCGCTTCGGCCTGGACGGCACCCTGGTCCATCCGCAGCGCCACGAGCAGGTGCTGCTGCGCGACGATATCCTCGCGACCCTGCGCCGGCTCGAGCCGCATTACGAGGCACTGGGCAGCGGTGCGGCACTCGAGCGGATGCGCCGCGACATCGAACTCGGCAGCGATGCCGACTATCTGCGGGCGGCCTTCCGCGAAGGCGGCAGCCGCGAGGCGGTGGTCGACGCCGCGCTGGAGCGCTTCCGCGAAGACCAGCCGGCGTGGGCTTAAAGCGACTGGCCCAGCGGGACCTTGGCGCTGGCCTCGTCCGCTTCGAGCAGGGCGATCAGTTGGCCGAGGTCGTGCTCCATGCGTTCCAGCGTGGCCGGGTCGAGGCTGGACAGGGCGTCCGGCAGCACGCCGGCGAAGGGCATCGGCGCGCTCTTGAGCACCGTTTCGCCTTCCGCCGAGATACGCAGCGACACGCTGCGCCGGTCCATGCCTTCGCGCGCGGCAGTCACCAGGCCGCGTTCGGACAGGCTCTTGATCAGGTTGCTGGCGGTGGACTGGTGGATGTCGAGTTCGCGCGACAGCTCGGTTACGCCGATACCGGGACGCCGTTCGATCACGGACAAGGCCCAGAGCTGGGCGCCGCCGACGCCGGCTTCGCGCTCGACCTGCCGGAAATGGGTCTTGACCGAGTTGAAGACGATACGGAACTGGCGCAGGACGCGGGTTTCCGGTGCGGCGGCCTCGGCCCCGTCAGCGGCGTTTGACGAAAATGATGATGAGGACATAAACCGAATGATAACGGATAAACCCGCGCCAAGCCCAGTTCCCCGTTGCAGGAATGTTACCCCATGAAGCCACCCCGCTCGTTGCGAGAGGCGCTGCGCCAGGAGCTGGCCGATTGGCGGCTGTGGCTGGCGCGCGCGCTGGTGGTGGCGGCAGCCGTGGCGGCCGGCCTGACCGTGGTCGGTTTTACCTGGCTGGCGGAGACCGCCAGCAGCTATTTCACGGCGCTGCGCCTGCAAGCCTGGTGGGCGCCGCTGCTGGCCGCCCCGGCCGCCGCCGCCGCGGTGGTCTGGTGCACGCGGCGGTTTGCGCCGGGCGCGGCCGGTTCCGGCATCCCGCAGGTGATGGCGACGCTGGAAAAGGAAGTCGGCGATGCCGAGCGCGGGCTGTTCGTCTCGCTGCGCCTGAGCATCGCGAAAATCCTGCTGACCTCGGGCGGCCTGCTGGGCGGGCTGTCGCTGGGCCGCGAAGGGCCGTCGGTGCAGATCGCGGCGGGCATCATGCTGCAGGCGCGGCGCCTGATGCCGGTTGGCGCCCCAGTCGGCGTGCATGGCCTGCTGGTGGCCGGCGGCGCGGCCGGCATCGCAGCGGCTTTCAATACCCCGCTGGGCGGGGTGATGTTCGCGATCGAAGAGCTGGCGCGCGCCCCCGAGCGCCGCAGCAGCGGCCTGATCATCGCGGCGATCGTGCTGGCCGGCCTGGTGGCGGTGTCGGCCCACGGCAACGGCACCTATTTCGGCGTGATCCATGCGCCGGCGCCAGGCCTCGGCCTGCTGCTGCCGGGACTGCTGCTGGCGGTGCTGGCGGGTCTAGCCGGCGGCCTGTTCTCGCGCCTCATGATCGCGTCGCTGTCGGGCCAGTCGCTCGACCCGTTCAGCCGCTTCCGCGCACGCCGGCCGGTGCTGTTCGCGGCCGGCTGCGGCCTGGCGGTGGCGGTGATCGGCATCGTGACCGCGGGCGCCGCCTTCGGCTCCGGCTATGGCGCCACCCGCACCATGGTCGAGGGCGCGGGGGCGATGCCGCCGGCCTATGCCTTGTTCAAGTTCCTGGCGACCTGGCTGACCAGCTGGGCCGGCGTGCCGGCCGGTATCTTCGCGCCCTCGCTGGCGATCGGCGCCGCGCTCGGCAACGACGTGGCGCTGCTGCTGTACGGTACCCAGATGCCGGCCCTGATCGCGCTCGGCATGGTCGGCTTCCTGTCGGCCGCCACCCAGGCGCCGCTGACCGCCTTCATCATCGTGATGGAGATGGTCGACGGCCATGCCATGGTGCTCAGCCTGATGGCCTGCGCTTTGGTGGCGTATGCGGTGGCGCGCGCGATCAGCCCGCCGCTGTACGCCACCCTGGCCGGCTTCCAGCTGGCGCGCCTGCCGGCCAGGCCGGTCGAGTAGCCGGAAAGCCGCGCCGGCTTCCGAAACCGGCGTCCAAGACAGACCAAGCCTGTTACCATGGGCTATGTCGAAATGGATCGCGCGCATCGGCCGCGTCCGTCTGCGGCCACACGATATCGCCGCCGCCTTGACCTTGCTGGGCGGCGTTGTGATCGCTTTTGCGCTCGCCAGCGGCCTGCACGAGGCCGACAGCGAACGCGCCCGCGGCGAATTCCTCCAGCGCGCCGAGACCAATTACGCGGCGGTCGCCAATAGTTTCGGCGACGTGCTGGTCGTGCTCCAGGCCAGCAACTCCCTGTTCGAAGCGATCGGCAAGGTCGACCGTGCGCAGTTCGGCGCCTTCGTCCTGCCCCTCATGCAATCGCATCCCTACCTGGACGCGGTGGTGTTCCACCGCCTGGTCGAGGGCGCGGGGCGCGGCAGCTATGAAGCGGAGCAGGCCAGGGCAAGGCCGGGATTCCGGATACAGGCGCGTACACCCGACGGCGTCGCGCCGGCACCGCAGCGCGACCGTTACCTGGTGGCGGAATACGTCGAGCCGATGAATGGCAATGCCGGCCTGCTCGGCTTCGATGCGCTGTCCTTCGCGCCCGAGGCCCGCGCCTTCGAGCAGGCAGTCGAGAGCGGCCGCCCGGCCGCCAGCCGGCTGCTGCCGCTGTTGCAGCAAGCGGTGCAAGCGCAGCCGCAAGCGCAGCGCCAGGCTTTGGGCGTGGTCATGGTGATGCCGGTCTACCGCGGCGGCGTGGTGCCGCTGGACGCGGCGGCGCGCCGCGCGGCGGTGCTCGGCGACACCGCGGTGGTGCTCGACGTCGGCGAGCTGGTGGGGCACACGCTGGCGGGTGCCCGGCTGCTGGGCCGCGCCGGCATTGCCATCGAATTGTCCGGCCTGGGCGAGCAGGGCATGCGCACCGCCTACCGCTGGGACAGCATGGGCTGGCGCGCGGTGCCGGCCTGGCGCGGCTGGCTGGGCGAGCAGACCTTCTCGGTACAGTACCCGTTCGAAGCCGCGGGCCAGCGCTGGAATCTGCGCCTGGCCGCACGCTCGACCGACCTGGGCGGCGGCGTGGCGCCGCTGGCGGTGCTGGTGCTGGGCTGCCTGGCCAGCTTCGCCCTGGCGGCCTGGGTCCGCGTGCGCAGCCTGCGCGCCGGCCACGTCGAGGCCCTGGTCGAGCGCCGCACCGCCGACCTCGAGCAGGCGCTGACCCAGACCAACCTCTATCTGCGCGCCATCGAAGCCAGCGCCAACGTCGTGATGCTGGTGGACGCGCGCCGGCCCGGCTACCCGATCGAATACGTGAACCCGGCCTTCGAGCGCATGCGCGGCTACAGCGCCGCCGAGGCGGTGGGGCGGCGCCTGTTCGACGTCGCCGAGCGCGAACCGGACAAGGCTGCCGTGGCCGAGCTGCTGCAGGCCATGCGCGAGCGGCGCGAGGGCCACGCCACCATGCGCCTGCGCTGCAAGAGCGGCAACGAGCTGTACGCCGACGTCTATGTGGCGCCGGTGTGGGAGGGCGAGGACACGCCGGGCCACTTCGTGATCACGCAGTACGACGTCAGCACCGCCAAGCGCTACGAAGCCGAGCTGGAGGTGCGGGCACGCTACGATACCCTGACCGGCCTGGCCAACCGGGCCTTGCTGCAGGACCGCATCGAGGCCGCGATCGCGCTGGCCGGTCCGAACGACGCGGTGTGGGTGGCGGCGCTCGACCTCGACCACTTCAAGTACGTCAACGACACCCTCGGCCACGGCGCCGGCGACGAGATGCTGAAGGCGGTGGCAAGCCGGATCCTGGCCACGGTCGGGCGTGCCGACACGGTCGCGCGCACCGGCGGCGACGAATTCGTGCTGGTGCTGCCCGGGCGCGCCGACGAGAGCGAGGCCGCGGCCACGGTCCAGGCGGTGCTGCTGGCGCTGGCGGCGCCGCTGTCGCTGCACGGCCAGGAGCTGGTGATGACCGGCAGCGCCGGCCTTGCGGCCTGGCCGGCCGACGGCCTCGATGGCCCGACCCTGATCCAGCACGCCGAGGTGGCCATGTACCGGGCCAAGGACCTCGGCCGCAATGCGGTCCAGTTCTACACGCCGGCGATGAATGCCCGGGCACGCGAACGGATGGCGCTGGAGGGCGCGCTGCGCAGCGCGCTGACCCAGGGCGAGTTCGAGCTGCACTACCAGCCCCAGGTCGACCTCGAGAGCGGCGCGGTGGTCGGGCTGGAAGCGCTGATCCGCTGGCGCCACCCGAGCCTGGGCCTGGTGCGGCCGGACCGCTTCATCCACCTGGCCGAAGAGACCGGGCTGATCGTCCCGATCGGGGCCTGGGTGCTGCGCACCGCCTGCCGCCAGAGCTGCGAATGGCAGCATGCCGGCCTGGGGCCGCTGCGCATCGCGGTCAACCTGTCGGCGCGGCAGTTCGCCCAGCCCGGCCTGGCGCGCGACATCCAGCGCGTGCTGGACGAGACCGGCCTGGCGCCGACCTGCCTCGAAATCGAGCTGACCGAGAGCCTGGTGATGGAAGACGTCGAGGGCGCGATCCGGACCATGGGCGAACTCAAGCTGATGGGGGTGAAACTGTCGATCGACGACTTCGGCACCGGCTACTCCAGCCTGTCCTACCTGCGCCGCTTCCCGGTCGACGTGCTGAAGATCGACCGCTCGTTTGTCCGCGACATTCCCGGCAGCGAGGACGACGCCGCGATGGTCTCGGCGATTATCGAACTGGCGCGCGGGCTGCGCATGCGGGTGATTGCGGAAGGCGTGGAAACCGAGGCCCAGCTCGACTACCTGAAACGGCGCGGCTGCGACGAGGTACAGGGCCACGTGTATGCACAGGCGGCCTCGCGCGCCGACGTCGAGGCCTTGCTGCGCACCGGCCGCCACGTCAAGCCGCAGACCGTGAGCGCCTGACAAAGCGGCGTGAAAGCGGTCTGGCGCACCGTGAATTTGCAAGCCCTCGGCTATACTTGCGGCGGGTACCAACAGGAGCAGGCAGGAACACAACGTGGACGACCATAACAAGAACGAAGAACAGCAACAGGATCAGGATGTCGTGCGGCCGATGGGCTATCCCGGCTTCGACCGGCGGCGTGCCGGCGCGGCGGCGGCACGGGCCCGCGCGCGTTACGCCGAGCGTTATGCCGAGGTGCGCGCCGGCCTGATGGCGCGTCCGCCGCTGCAGCGCTGGCTGCTGATCGGCCTGTGGACGGGCCTGGCCCTGATCGTGGTGTTCGCGATCTACGTGGCGATGCTGTTCCCGCTCACCCCCGGCATCGAGGACGTCAAGCAGGCGCGGGTCGCGCGCCCGACCGTGGTCGTGTCGAGCGATGGCCGCGAGCTGGCCAGCTTCGAGCAGGGCTTGCAGGAAAAGGTGAAGCTGTCGGAGATCTCGCCGCACGTGATCACGGCCCTGATCTCGACCGAGGACCACCGCTTCTACGAACACCATGGGGTCGACTTCACGCGCATCGGCGGCGCCATGCTGGCCAACCTGAAGGGCGACGCCCAGGGCGGCTCGACCATCACCCAGCAGCTGGCGCGCAACATGTTCCGCGACGAGATCGGCAGCCGGCGCAACCTGAACCGCAAGCTGAAGGAGCTGATCACCGCCTTCAAGATCGAGAACACCTACAGCAAGACCGAGATCCTGGAAGCCTACCTGAACACGGTGCCCTTCCTGTACAACACCTACGGCATCGAGATGGCCGCGCGCACGTATTTCGGCAAGTCCGCGTTCCAGCTCAGCGAAACCGAAGCCGCGACCCTGGTCGGCATGCTGAAGGGCACCGCCTATTACAACCCGGTCACCAACCCGGAGCGCTCGCTGGCGCGCCGCAACGTCGTGCTGGGCCAGATGCTGAAGGCCGGCGCCTTCAGCGAGAGCCGCTACCGCCAGCTGGTCAAGCGCAAGCTGGGCGTGCACTTCAGCCGCCAGGCCGAGCGCAACGGCCGCGACGACCATTTCAGCGCCTACGTGCGGCGCTGGCTGGTCGAATGGGCCGACAAGAACGACGTCAACCTGCAGCAGGACGGCCTGGTGGTGCAGACCACGCTCGACTACGACCTGCAGCAGGCGGCCCAGCGCGCCGTCGAGCGCCAGGCCGACGCCCTGCAGGCGATCGCCGACGTCGACTGGGCGCATTCCTGGCCGATCAACTCGACCTCGACCCAGACCTACGCCGACATGCGCGACGGCGTCTCGCCCTTCGAGTACTTCTGGCAGTCGCACGGCGAGCTGCTCGATGCCTTCGTGCGCGAGTCGGCCGACTACAAGCGCGCGGTCGAAGGCGGCGAAGCCCCGGCCGCGGCGCTCAAGCGCTTGCGTAGCGACCGCGATTTCATGCGCCAGCTGAAGGCCGCCAAGTCGCGCCTGGAGGCCGGCTTCGTTGCGATGGACCCGACCAGCGGCGAGGTCAAGGCCTGGGTCGGCAGCCGCAACTTCCAGCGCGAACAGTTCGACCACGTGAACCAGGCCACGCGCCAGCCGGGTTCCACCTTCAAGCCCATCGTCTACGCGGCGGCGCTGGAACGCGGCATCACGCCCGACCATCCTTACCTGGATGCGGTGACGACGATCCGCGACCCCAACGGCACCACCTGGCGCCCGACCGACAACAGCGGCACCACCGGCCGCCGCCTGACCATGCGCGACGGCCTGGTGTTCTCGAAGAACACCATCACGGCCCAGGTGATGCAGGACGTGGGCGTGGCGCCCATCGTCAAGCTGGCCCAGGACCTGGGCGTCCGCGGCAGCAAACTCTCGGCCGTGCCCTCGATCGCGCTCGGCACCAGCCCGGTGACACTGCTGGAGATGGTCAGCGCGTATTCGACCATCGCGGCCCAGGGCGAATACCGGCGCCCGGTCTTCGTGCGCAAGATTACGGACCGCGACGGCAACGTGGTGGCGGACTTCGCCAGCCAGACCCCGCAGCGCGTGCTGTCGCAGGCCTCCGCCGTGACCCTGATCGACATGATGCGCGGCGTGATCAACCGCGGCACCGGCACCGCCGTGCGCAACCGCTTCGGCATCGGCGGCGACGTCGCCGGCAAGACCGGCACCACCCAGAACAACGCCGACGGCTGGTTCATCATGATGCACCCGAACCTGGTGGCCGGCGCCTGGGTCGGCTTCAACGACAACCGCGTGACGATGCGCTCGAATTATTGGGGGCAGGGCGGCCACAGTGCGATCCTGCTGGTCGGCGACTTCTTCAAGACGGCGCTGGACAGCGGCAAGCTGCCGGCGGACGCCGAGTTCCCGGGCTTCCGCAAGGCCGAGCCGGTGGTGCGCCACGTCGAGCCGGAAGAGGACATGGAAGAGGGTAGCGACATGCAGCAGGAAGGTCCGCCGGCCGACCTGGCGCAGCCGCCCTCGGAGCCGGGCGACGAGCCGGAAGAGCACCCGCGGGCGGAACCGGAGCCGCCGCGCGGGGACGCGGTGAACCGCTTCCCGAACGACGCCTAGTACACCGTCGCTCCCACCTTACTACCGTCGTTCCCGCGAAAGCGGGAACCCATGCTGAACAAATGACGCCGGTACGGCGTTCCCGCCGAGGTTGATGGGTGATGCGGACGCGGGCACGGGGTGCCCGCCCTACCAACGTAGGGTGGGCACCCCGTGCCCACGTGCCCGTCCGCTTACAGAATCGGCGTACCGCCAGTAACAGCGATGCGCGCCCCCGACACGTAACTGGCCTCGTTCGACGCCAGCATCACATACACCGGCGCCAGCTCGGCCGGCTGGCCGGCCCGCTTCATCGGCGTTTGCTGGCCGAAGCTCGCCACCTGGTCCGGCGGCATGGTGGAGGGAATCAGCGGGGTCCAGATCGGCCCCGGCGCCACCGAGTTCACGCGGATGCCCTTTTCGGCCAGCAGCTGGGCCAGGCCGGCCGTGAAGTTGGCGATCGCACCCTTGGTGGTGGCGTAGGCCAGCAGGGTCGGCTTGGGATTGTCCGAGTTGATCGAGGTGGTGTTGATGATCGAGGCGCCGGGCTGCATGTGCTTGACCGCCGCCTTGCAGATGTGGAACATCGCATCGATGTTGACGGCGAAGGTATGGCGCCATTCCTCGTCGGGGATGTCCTCGATCGATTCGTGGGTCATCTGGAAGGCGGCATTATTCACCAGCACGTCGATGCGGCCGAATTCCTGCACCGCGCGGTCCACCAGCGCGCGGCAGTGCGCCGGATCGGCCAGGTCGCCCGGCACCAGCACCGCCTTGCGGCCGGCTTCCTTCACCAGACGCTCGGTTTCCTTGGCATCCTCGTGCTCGTTCAGGTAGGCGATCAGCACGTCCGCCCCCTCGCGCGCGAAGGCCAGGGCGACCGCGCGGCCGATGCCGCTGTCGGCGCCGGTGATCAGGGCCTTCTTGTCGGCCAGGCGGCCGTGGCCGACATAGCTCGATTCGCCGTGGTCGGCCTTGGGCGTCAGCTGGGCCTCGGTACCCGGCGGGGTCTGCTGCGGAGTTTGCGCCTGGGCCTTCTGCTGGTTCTGCTGTTGCGACTGCTGCTGGGACATAAATCCTCCATCGAAAGCGTGGGCCTGCGATTCTAGGCGCGCCGGACGGGCGGCGGCGCCAGACTGCCGTCCGGCAATGAGCCTGGCATTCTGGCGCTCGCTACGGCACTCAGGGCATGGGGCGCGCCTGCGGTTTGCCGCGGCCGTCGGGCCGTTTCAGGTCGAGGGCATCGTTGGCCGCCTGCTCGGCGCCGCTGCCCTCGTTCAGGATCAACTGCTGGGCGCGTGGCGCGGTCGAGATCCCGAGATCGCGGAACATCTGCATCGCCTCCAGCAGCACCTGCTGCTGGGTCTTGAGGTAGAGGCTGAAGTCGGCGTCGCTCAGGTTGTAGACGATGTCGTACTCGATGAAGTTCTGGTCCAGCACGGTCAGGTTGACGTGGTCCAGCTTCACCTTGTCCTTGGTTTCGATGATGGCGGACAGGCGCGGCGGCAGCTTGGCCGCCAGTTCCGGCGGCGTGGCGGGGTTGATGCGCAGCGCGAACTGCACGCGGCGGGTGGTCATGCGCTTGAAGTTGTGGACCGTCTTGCGCAGCAGCTCGGCGTTGGCGATCACGATCTGTTCGCCGGACAGCGCGCGGATGCGGGTGGTCTTCAGGCCCACGTGCTCGACGGTGCCCGAGAATTCCGGCACCGAGACGTAGTCACCGACCTCGAAGGGCTTGTCCACCGCGATCGACAGCGAGGCGAACAGGTCGCCGAGGATGTTCTGCACCGCCAGCGCGACCGCCACACCGCCGATGCCCAGGCTGGCGACGAAGGTCGTGACGTTGATGCCCAGGTTGGACAGCATCGCCAGCAGGAACACGGTCCAGACGCTCCACTGCAGGGCCCAGATCATCAGCGTGTGCGCCACCGTGACCTGTTCGTTTTCCTTGTTCTTGCCGTGAATGCGGAAGTAGCGATGTGCCGTCACCGCGATCGCGCGGTGCAGCCATAGGGCGAGCTGGGCGCCGAGGGTCAGGAACCACAGGTGGCCGACCCGCACGTTCCAGGGCGGCGGCAGGTCCAGCACCGACACGCCGATCAGCAGCGAGGTCGCCAGCACCGCCAGGTTGCTGGTCCTGGCCAGCGTGTGGCGCAGGACGTCGACGATGGGCCGCTGGGCGGTTTCGCCGTCCAGCTGGTTGAGGCGGCGCCGGAACAGCACCACGGCGCCGTGGATCAGGAAGAAGCTGAGCACCGCGGCGCCAATGGCAAAGGCGGCGTTGGTCCAGCTGATGTCGAGGGATGTGAAATAGCCGCGGATATCCATTGGGCTCCTTTCGAATCGGTACGTGGGGTAAAGGGCAGGGCAAAACGGGGCGGAACAGGGCGGAACAGGGCGGGACAGGCCCTGAGCCCGCGTGCGGCGAAACGGCTTGCGCGGATGGCGGCAGCCCGGTCGGCCTGCACAGCCGGGTGGACGCGCGCTGCGCCCATCCGGCTGGACACGCCTGTTCGAAGCGCCGTTGCCGGCGCCCGGGTGCGACGTGCTTAGTGCTTGGTCCGCAGATGCTGGCGAACGGCTTCGGCGCTGTTGCCGGCCTTCTTCACGGCCTGCTGCAGTTCTTCCTCGGAGACGCCCAGTGCCTTGGTCCAGTACTGGATCTCGTGCTTCTCATGCAGGTTGATGCGGGCGCGGTCTTGGGCACCGCGGTTTTGCAGATTGTCGGACATGATGGGCTCCTTTATTCACACGTTACGGGTCCAGCATGCCATCGGGCGCAGCCGTATTCCGTTCGCTGCCTAACCTTGAGTAACTATATTTGCTATCGAAAAAAGTTCCCATGCGTCAGCAATATGCGTTGAGCCTGATCAGGAAACCCAGCAATACCAGCATGGTTTGGCGAGCCCGGCAGTACGATCAAAGCGATGTCTGCACCACATTGGTGCAAATCGGCAACTTTCCAACATCCCGGAGGCAGCCATGCAACATCGCAATCCCGGTGGTCTTTCCACCCGCAAGACTCTCCTTGCCGTCGCCGCCACGGCCTTCCTTCTCTCGGCCTGCCAGTTGCAGGGCGGCGGCCGCGTCGACCAGCTGAACGATCTGCGCGGTCCGACCCAGGACTACCGGGTCGAGCTGCGCGAAGGCACCAACATGGCGGCTTCGCCCTCGCCGGACGGCCGCCGCATCGTGTTCTCGGCGCAGGGCGCGCTGTGGATCATTCCCGCCGGCGGCGGCACCGCCACCCGCATCACCGACTGGCACCTGGAGCCGACCGCGCCGGTGTGGTCGCCCGACGGCAAGCGCATCGCCTTCCAGAACTACGCCCCGGAAGGCAATTACCACATCTGGACCATCGATCCGGACGGCCGCCACGCGGAAGAGCTGACCACCGGCCCGAACGACGACCGCGAGCCGGCCTGGACACCGGACGGCAGCGCGCTCGTGTTCTCATCCGACCGCAGCAACGACGGCCAGTACAAGATCTGGACCGTGCCCGCGGCCGGCGGTCCGCCGCAGCAGGTCACGACCGGGCCGGGTGCCGAGAGCAATCCAGTGGTGTCGCCGGACGGCGCCACACTGGCCTATGTGGATGGGGCCAACGTGGTGACGCGGGCGCTGGCCGGCGGCACCCCGGCGATCGTCGCGCCGGGCACCGCGCCGGCCTGGCTGCCGGACGGCAGCGGTCTGGTCTACCAGAACGCGGACCGTCAGCTGGTACTCCGTGGCACCCAGGTCACCAGCGGCGAAGACATCTTCCCGTTCCCGGTGCGGTACCTAGCAGACGGCCGCTTCCTGTACACCGCCGACGGCCATATCCGGGTACGCGACGCCGCCGGCGCGAGCCCCAGGGACATCGGTTTCCGCGCCGAGCTGCTGCTGCGCCGCCCCGACTTTTCGCACCGCAAGGACCGCCAGTTCGACAACTTCGGGCAGCGCCAGGTCCAGGGCATCAGTGCCCCGGTGCTGTCGCCGGACGGCCAGAGCATCGCCTTCGTGGCGCTGAACGACGTCTGGGTGATGCGCATCGGCGAAGCGCCGCGCCGCCTCACCAACGACCGCGACCGCGACATCAGCCCGCAGTGGACGGCGGATGGTACGGCGGTCTATTTCTCGACCGAGCGCGGCAACGCCGGCCAGCTGGCGGTCGACCAGGTCGACGTCGCCACCGGCGCGCGCACCCGTCGGGCGGCGATCCCGGGCCGCTCGATGGCGCTGCCCAAGCTGTCGCCGACCGGGGATCGGATCGCCTACACGACCCTGTCCGGCCAGCTCGAGATCTGGAACCGCGCCACCGGGACCTTCCAGGTGATCGCGCCGGCCGTCGGCAGCCAGGTCAGCACGCCGCAGTGGCTGCCGGACGGCCAGCGCATCCTGCTGGTCGACAACGAGCGCATCAACAACCGCTTCCGCGAGGGCTACAACAAGCTGCGCGTGATCGACCTCGCCACCGGCCAGGGCCGTTTCTACGCGGTCGCGCCGGCACCGCGCCAGATCTCCGAGCGCGACGAGGGCGCCGCGGTGCTGTCGCCGGATGGCACGCGGGTCGCCTTCATCATGGACTCGCTGCTGCACGTGATGTCGCTGAACCCGGACGGCTCGCCCGCCGGTCCGGCGCGCCAGGTCACCAGCGAACCGGCCGACCTGCCATCCTGGGGCGGCAACGACACGCTGCTGTACAAGTCGGCCAACCGGATCCGGGTCGTCAACGCCAATGGCGGCGGCGCGCGCGATGTGGCGGTGAACCTGCAATGGCGCCAGGCCGCACCAAGCGGCACCACCCTGATCCGCGCCGGCGCGCTGTGGGATGGCCTGGCGCCGACCCTGCGCTACGACGTCGACATCCTGGTGCGCCAGAACCGCATCGCCTGGGTGCGGCCGCACCAGGCCGGGTCCGAAGCCCAGGCCGAGCGCTTCATCGATGCCAGCGGGCTGACCGTGATGCCGGGCCTGATCGAAACCCACATCCACCCGCTCACGCTGTACCAGGGCGGGCAGGTGGGCCAATGGCTGCCGCTGATGCTGTCCTATGGCCTGACCACCGGCCAGTCGGTGGGCGGCCCGCTGCACCAGAGCATCGAGCTGCGCGAGTCGCTGGAGTCCGGCAACCTGATCGGGCCGCGCCTGTTCGTCTCGCCGCCGCTGTGGGAAGGCAACCGTTTGTTCTACCACTTCGCGCGGACCCTGCGCACCCCAGGCGTCGCCGACATCGAGATCGCCAAGGCCAAGGCCATGGACGCCGACTTCCTGAAGTCCTATGTGCGGGCGCCGATCCCGATCATGAGCCGCATCGCCCAGGGCGCGCTCGACCTCGGCGTGCCGAGCGGCACCCACCCGATCGAGCCCGGCGCCGCCACCGGCATCGCCGGCACGACGCACCTGAGCGCCACCCAGCGCATGGGCTACAGCTGGTCGAAGTCGGCCGCGCGCGCGATCACCTACCAGGACGCCTACGACACCTACGGCAAGGGCAACTTCCACCTGATCGACACGCTGTTCTCGGCCGCCGCGCTGGCGGGGCAGGACCCGGGCATCGTCACCGATCCGCGCTTCATCCTGGTGCCGCCGAACTTCGTGGCCGGCCTGCAGAACGCCACGCCGCCGACCGCGGCCCAGCTCAGCGGGATCGTCAACGATGCCACCCAGCAGGCGAAAGTGGTGGCGGCAGGGGGCCTGGTTGCGAACGGCACCGATTCGCCGCTGGTGGTCCCGGGCATCCAGCTGCACCTGAACCTGCGCGCCGCCGGCCTGGTGCTCGGCAATTACACGGCGCTGCAGACGGTGACGATCAACGCGGCGAAGATGGCGCTGGTCGACAAGGACCTGGGCTCGGTGGAGCCGGGCAAGCTGGCCGACCTGATCGCGGTGCGCGGCAATCCGCTGTCCGACCTGCGCGCGGCGGCGGCGGTGGAGGTGGTGATGAAGAATGGCCGGGCCTATACGCAGGCCGAGATCCTGGCGCCGTTCAGCACCCCGCAAGCACTGGCGGCACGGCGCGACGCGCTGGCCGCCTACCAGGCGCGCTGCGCCAGCCATCCTGCCGAGTGCGCGGAGGACGGCCAGCACGCCGACTGATCCCTTGGTAGCCGGATCCCGGACGAGGCGCGGGACCCGGTTTTGCGCCCGTGGCCAATCGGCCGCGGGCTTTTTATTTGACAGTAAATTGCAACTAACCGACAGATAGCGCAAAAAAACACAAACCCAGCCACCAAAACAGGCGGGCGCCAGCGCTATCGCAGTCCGCACCCATTTGAGGTACGCTAATGCCATTCGCGCAACAAGCACACAACAAGGAGAACAACATGAGCAAGCCCTATGAAACCACGCAGCCCGACCGGGCGGCTGTCGACGCCATGCGCGGCGTGGTGGCCGTCGATTTCGGCACCAACTGGTGCGGCTACTGCAAGGCCGCCGAGCACCTGATCGACGAGGCGCTGCAGGCCTACCCGCAGGTGGCGCACCTGAAAGCCGAGGATGGTCCGGGCCGGCCGCTGGGGCGCTCGTTCCGCGTCAAGCTGTGGCCGACCGTGGTGGTGGTGAAGGATGGCCAGGAAGTCGCGCGCGTGGTGCGTCCGGCCGATGCGAAGGAGCTCAAGGACGCGCTGGCCCAGGCAGGCGCCGCATGAGCGCTGTCGAAGCGCAGACCCTGCGCGCGCCGGCGAACAAGCCGGCCACCGTGCTGTTCGCCAGCCTGATCGGCACCACCATCGAATTCTTCGACTTCTATATCTACGCCACCGCCGCCGTGCTGGTGTTCCCGAAGCTGTTCTTCCCGGCCGCCGATGCAGCCGCCGCCACGCTGCAGTCGCTGGCAACCTTCGCGATCGCGTTTTTCGCGCGGCCGGTGGGCTCGGCCGTGTTCGGCCACTTCGGCGACCGCATCGGCCGCAAGGCGACGCTGGTCGCGGCGCTGCTGACGATGGGCCTGTCGACGGTATTGATCGGCCTGCTGCCGACCTATGCCACGATCGGCACGCTGGCGCCGCTGCTGCTGGCGCTGTGCCGCTTTGGCCAGGGCCTGGGCCTGGGCGGCGAGTGGGGCGGGGCGGTGCTCCTCGCCACCGAGAACGCGCCGCCCGGCAAGCGCGCCTGGTACGGCATGTTCCCGCAACTCGGCGCGCCGCTGGGCTTCTTCCTGTCCGGTTCGACCTTCCTGGTGCTGTCGCAGACGCTGTCGGATGCCGACTTCTTCGCCTGGGGCTGGCGTGTGCCTTTCCTGGCCAGCGCGCTGCTGGTGATCGTCGGCCTCTACGTGCGCCTGAAGATCACCGAGACACCGGACTTCCAGAAGGTCCTGGAGCGCAACGAGCGCGTGCGCCTGCCGGTGGCGGCCGTGTTCAGGTCGCACCCGGGCGCGCTGGTGCTGGGCACCATGGCGGCGATGGCGACCTTCGTGATCTTCTACCTGATGACGGTGTTCGCCCTCAGCTGGGGCACGACGGCCCTGCATTACTCGCGACAGCAATTCCTGCTGCTGCAGCTGTTCGCGATCCTGTTCTTCGGGCTGACGATACCGATTGCCGCCGTGCTGGCCGACCGCCTGGACCGGCGCCGCGTGATGATCGGGGTGTCGCTGGCGATCGCCGTGTTCGGGCTGGTGTTCGGCCCCTTGTTCGGCTCCGGTTCGCTGGCCATGGTGACCGTGTTCATGGTGCTCGGCCAATGCCTGATCGGCATGACCTATGGGCCGCTGGGCACGCTGCTGTCGGAGATGTTCCCGCCCGAGGTGCGCTACACCGGTGCCTCGCTCACCTTCAACCTGGCCGGCATCCTGGGCGCCTCGCTGGCGCCGTATGTGGCAACCTGGCTGGCGACCAATTACGGCCTGGCGACTGTCGGCTGGTACCTGAGCGCGGCGGCCGTGGTCAGCCTGGCGGCGCTGCTGCCGGTGAAAATGGCGAAGGAGAGATGATGACCCTGACGGGCGGCTGCACCTGCGGTGCCGTGCGCTACGAAACCGATGCGGCGCCTTTTCACCGCACGCTCTGCCATTGCGTGGACTGCCGCCGCGCGGCCGGGGCGCCGGCGGTAGCCTGGTTTTCGGTGCCTGCGGACGCGCTGCGCTGGGTGCGCGGCACGCCTGGGCTGCGCCGTTCCAGTCCGCAGGTCGAACGCAGCTTCTGCGCGGCCTGCGGCACGCCGCTCGGCTACCGCAACGATGCCTGGCCCGCGGAAATCGACGTGACGACCTGCAGTCTGGACGATCCCGAGGCGGCGGCGCCGCGCGACCACACTTTCGCGTTCCAGCGCGTCAGCTGGATGCGGGTCGACGACGGCATGCCGGTCTATCCGCGCAGCCGCGGAGAAGGCATGCCCGGGCCAGTTTAGAAGGAGTAGACCAGGGTCAGCGAGGTCTGGGTGTCGGTGTTCTTCTTGTCTTCCGGCACCTTGCTGTCGCTGCGTGCGCTGAAGGCCGCCTTCATCTGCATGGTGTCGTTGATCTTGGTGGAGAGCGCGGTTTCTGCCACCGTGTGCACGTTCGAGGTGCCGCGTTCGACGCTGACCGTCTGGCTGAAGGCCGCCGACGGGCTGACCCGCCAGCGCAACTGGGCCGCGCCGTGCACCGTCATGCCCGATTCCTGCTCGCCCGAGGCGCTCTCGCCATGGAAGTAACCCGGGCCGACCTCGACGTCGACGGTCTTGTCGTCGCGCTTGAGCAGCTGGGTGCCGTAACCGACCGCCAGGGTCGAGTAGCGGGTGTAGGCGCCGAATTTGTCGTTCACGTGGGAGCCGAGCACGAAGGCGCGGTTGCCGTCCTGGAGCAGCTTGAAGGCCGCCTTGGCGGACAGCTGGAAGCGCTCGGCCGAGCGGGTGCGGGTACGGCTGCCGTCCTCATTCACCGCTTCGTCTTCCTTGAAGAAGCCGCTGAAGATGTACTCGTTGCTCCAGTTGTTCATTTCATGACGGGCGTCGATCTTGCCCGTCACCGAGGTGCCGGTGGTGTTGCCGGACGTCGAAATCGCGCCGAGTTCGGCGGAGGTGTACCAGTTGCTGCCGTCCGGGATGGTCGTGGACGGCGCCTGCGTGAAATACGTGGACGACGGCGAGGCACTGTCGAAGTCGTCGGGCGCGGCGATGGCCGTGCCGGTCGCGCCAGCGAAGGCCAGCGCCCAGATGATCGGAAATTTCATGAGCATCCCGTGGTTCAATGGATGGCCGGACATTGTAAACGAAAGAGCGACGACAAACGCATCAGTTACGGCTTTTTGATGCGTAAATGCACGCAAAAGATAATTCGATTGTTAAGGCTTGTTGCATTGGGTTTGCAATTGCATGTGGGAAACGCCTAAAATACCGCTTTCTCCAACACATTGGTACGAAAGTATAAGGAAGGCACCGTGATCAGGCTAGTCATTGCCGACGACCATGAACTGATTCGCGAAGGGGTCAAGAAGATCGTGCGCCATTGCGCCGACCTGAAAGTGGTGGGCGAAGCGGCCGACCTGAAACGGCTCATCCCGCTGATCGCGCAGGTGCGGCCCGACCTCGTGGTGCTGGACGTGACCCTGCCGGATGCCGACGGCCTCGAGGGCCTGGCCGCGCTGCGCCGCCACTTCCCCAGTCTGCGTGTCGTCATGCTGAGCATGCATCCGGAGGAGCGCTACGCGGTCGAGGCTTTACGCGCGGGTGCGCTCGGCTATGTGTCGAAAGGCGCGGCCACCGCCGAACTGCTCGAGGCCTTGCGCAAGGCCGGCCAGGGCACACCCTGGGTCGGACCGCGCGTCGCCGAGCTGCTGGCGCGCGAAGCGGCCGCCCCGGCGGCACCGCCGCCGCCGCACCACCTGCTGACCGTGCGCGAGGGCGAGATCGTGGCCCTCATCGGCGCCGGCCTGCAAATCAAGCAGGTTGCCGCCCAACTGGGGATCAGCGTGAGCTCGGTCAACACCTACCGCAACCGTATCTTCCGCAAGATGGGGTTGTCCTCGAACGCGGCCTTGATCCGCTACGCGCTGCGGCACGGCTTGGCGGGCTGATCATTCGTTGCCATCTAGTAACAATGTGAAAGAAGTTCTGTCATTAAATCTACGACAGCATGCGTTCTTTATGCGACATCCATAACCCAAGTGGCGCTCGTTTTTCCCTATGAGAGTACGGGCGCGGCCTGGTGCCGGGCCGATGCATGGGCGTACCGGTAAATACAACTGCCGACAAACGCCTCTCCCGTCCGCTCACTTCACAATGTTATAAGTTACCCATCTTGCCTAACTAAATTGCAAGCATTCTGGCAGTCAACACGCATAAGATGATAACGAAGCGAGAGAGAGACATGGCCGGGGAAACGGTGGACATCCTGGTCGTGGAAGACAGCCCTACCCAGGCACAGCACCTGGCGCGTCTGCTGGCAAGCGAGCCTGGCTGGAAAGTGCGGATCGCCGGCGACGGCTCGAGCGCGCTGGCGGAAGTCGCGCGGCGCCGCCCGCAGCTGATCGTCAGCGATGTCGCGATGCCGGGAATGGACGGCTTCACCCTGTGCCGCACCCTGAAGGACGACCCGGTGTACGCCAACCTCCCGGTGGTCCTGCTGACCAGCCTGGCCAGTTTGAAGGACATCGTGCAGGCGCTGGAATCGGGCGCCGACAGTTTCGTGCGCAAACCCTACGACGGCCAGCAGCTGCGCGAGCGCCTGCGCCGCATCCTGCAGGACTGCGCGCTGGGCGCGCCCGACCGGCCGCTCGAATTCATGGCGACCGAACGGCACCAGATCTACCAGCTGCTGGTCGCCACGCATGCCCAGACGCTGCGCATGAACACCGAACTGGCCGAGCAGCGCGGCGTACTGGAACGCTCTTTCCGCTCGCTGGCCATCCTGCACGGCATGGCGGCGGCGCTCAACGAGGCGGTCGGCGAACGGGCCGTGGCCGAGGCGGCGCTGTCGCACCTGCTGGCCATGCCCGGCCTGGCCGGCGCAGCGGTGAGCGCGCTGCGGCCGGACGGCAAGCTGCGGCCGCTGGCGACGCGCGGGATCCAGCTCGACGGCGCCAGGGGCCCGATCCCGATCCGCATCCGCCTGGTGGCCCAGCAGCGCGAAGTCGGCATGCTCGAGCTGCTGCCGGCCAAGGGTGGCTTGGGCGAATCCGAGCGTTCGCTGCTCGACAGCGCCGCCACCCAGCTTGGCTCGGCGCTGGAGCGTGCGCGCCTGTACGCCTGCATGGAGGCGCTGGTGGTCGAACGCACCGATGCGCTGCGCTCGGAACGCAACCGCCTGTCGGCCGTGGTCGACACCGCCGGCGCCCTGGTACTGCTGGCGGCGCCCAGCGGCCACATCGTGATGTTCAACCGTGCCTGCGAAGAAGCGCTGGGCTGGAAAGCAGGCGAGGCGATCGGCCAGCCCTGCTGGGAAGTGGTGCGGCGCGTCGACGACGAACTGGCGGTGCGGCGCCTGTTCCAGAACCTGGAGAGCATGTCGCAGAGCGCGCGTGTGCAGGGCGAATGGCACACCCGGGACGGCGCCACCCGCTCGATCCTCTGGACCACGACCCTGCTGCGGCGCGACGACGGCAGCATCGAATACGTGCTCGGCACCGGCATCGACGCCACCGAGCTGCGCGGCGCCGAGGAACGCCTGCGCTACGTCAGCAATTTCGACACCCTGACCGGCCTGCCGAACCGCGTGCTGCTGCGCGAGCACCTGGCCCAGATGAAGCCGCAGGCGCAGGGGGCGGGGCAGGTGCTCGGCTTCATCCTGCTCAGCCTGGGCCGCATGCCGCTGATCCGCGAGGCGCTGGGGCCGGCGGCCGAGCAGGCGCTGCTGCAGGAAGCAGCGGCGCGGCTGCGCGCGGCGGCCGGCACGGATGCCGTCGGCCGCTTCTCGGACGGCAGCTTCGCCGTCGTCGCCCGGCGCGCGGTGGCCGAAGACCTGGCCGGGGCGGCGCGTCGCCTGTTGGCCGCGGTCGGCCAGCCCTACATCTGGGATGCCGAAGAGCTGCATCTCGATCCCGCGGTGGGCATCGCCGTGTTCCCCAACGACGGCCTGAAATACGAAGTGCTGGTGCGCGGCGCGGAAGCGGCGCTGCGCCAGGCCCAGGAAAGCCCGGGTCAGCGTTATGCCTTCTACCGTCCTGAATTCAACCAGGGCGCCAACGACCGCTTCAAGCTGGAGAGCGCCCTGCGCCGCGCCATCGAGCGCGAAGAACTGGTGCTGTTCTTCCAGCCGCAGCTTGACCTGGCCAGCGGCGCGATCGTCGGTGCCGAAGCGCTGCTGCGCTGGCGTCATCCCGAGCGTGGGCTGGTCCCGCCCGGCGTCTTCATTCCGCTGGCCGAGGAAACCGGCCTGATCCTGCCGATCGGCGACTGGGCGCTGCGCGCCGCCTGCAGCCAGCAGCGCCGCTGGCGCGATGCCGGGCTGCCGCTGGTGCCGGTGTCGGTGAATCTGTCGGCGCACCAGTTCGACGACGCCATCGTCGGCACCGTCGCCCGCGTGCTCGACGAATGCGGCATCGAGCCGGAGCTGCTGGAACTGGAGCTGACCGAGACCGCCTCGATGGCGGACGCCGACAAGAGCGTGGCGCTGCTGGCCCAGCTCAAGAGCATGGGCGTGCGGCTGGCGATCGACGACTTCGGTACCGGCTTCTCGAACCTGAATTACCTGAAGCGCTTCCCGGTCGACAAACTCAAGCTCGACCAGTCCTTCGTCGCGGACATCATGGACAGCGGCGACGATCTCGCGATCTCGCGCGCGGTGATCGCCATGGCGCACAGCCTGCGCCTGACGGTGGTGGCGGAAGGGGTGGAAACGGCCGACCAGCTGGCGCTGCTGGCCGAGCATGGCTGCGACATGATGCAGGGTTACTACTTCAGCAGGCCGGTGCCGGCCGAGGACTTTGGACGCATGCTGCGCGAAGGCTTCAGCCTCGCGCAGCATGAACCGGCTTAGTTACCGGTTCAGGTCCCGATATAGGCGATTTTAAAAGCGAACAGCGCCGCGATCACCCACACCACCGGCGCCACGTCGCGTGCGCGGCCGGTGGTCAGTTTCAGCACCGCGTAGGTGATGAAGCCGAACGCGATACCCTCGGCGATCGAGTAGGTGAAGGGAATCGTCAGCGCAGTGATGGCGGCGGGGATCGCTTCGGTGGTGTCGCCCCATTCGATGTCGCCGAGGTCGCGCAGCATCAGGCAGGCCACGAACAGCAGCGCCGGCGCGGTCGCGTAGGGCGGCACCACGCCGGCCAGCGGCGCGATGAACAGGCAGGCCAGGAACAGCACCGCCACGGTCAGCGCCGTCAGGCCGGTGCGGCCGCCGGCCTGCACGCCGGAAGCCGATTCCAGGTAGGCGGTGGTGCTCGAGGTGCCGAGCGTGGCGCCGGCGACGATCGCTGCGCTGTCGGCCAGCAGCGCCTTGTTGAGGCGCTCCATCTTCCCTTCGACCAGCAGGCCGGCGCGGCTGGCCACGCCCATCAGGGTGCCGGTGGCGTCGAACAGCTCGACCAGGAAGAACACCAGGATCACGTTCAGGATGCCGACGCCCAGCGCCGCTTTCACGTCCAGCTGCATGAAGGTCGGGGCCAGCGAGGGCGGAGCGGAGACCACGTTGTGGAACTCGTTCCCGCCGAAGAAGAAGCTGAGCACCGTCACCGCGATGATGCCGATCAGGATCGCGCCGCGCACGCGCAGGCGGTCCAGGGTCACGATCAGCAGGAAGCCGACCATGGCCATGATGGCGCCGGCCTGGTGCAGGTCGCCGACCTTGACCAGGGTCGGTTCGCTGGCCACCACGATGCCGGCGTTCTTCAGGGCGATCAGGGCCAGGAACATGCCCAGGCCGACCGTGATCGCCACCCGCAGCGAGCGCGGAATGCCGTTCACGATCATCGCGCGCAGGCCGAATACCGACACCAGGATGAACAGGCAGCCGGAGACGAACACCGCGCCCAGCGCCGCCTGCCAGGGCACCTTCATGCCCAGCACGACCGCGTAGGCGAAGTAGGCATTCAGGCCCATCCCGGGCGCCATCGCGATCGGGTAGTTGGCGTACAGGCCCATCACGGCGCTGCCGAGGGCCGCGACCAGGCAGGTGGCCACGAACACGGCCTCTTTGGGCATGCCGGCGTCGCCGAGGATGGAAGGGTTGACGAAGATGATGTAAGCCATCGTCAGGAAGGTCGTCAGGCCGGCCACCATTTCGGTGCGGACGTCGGTGCCGCTCTGCCGGAGTTGGAAAAGTCGTTCAAGCATGTTGTTTTAGCGCGTCAGGGAATGGATGACCGAAGCATAACACCGGCGGCGCAAGCCGCCATCTTTTGTCATTGCCGGGCAGGCGTTTTGTGACTTCGCTAAACTTGGCGGAACGACATTTTCATTTCAAGGACAAGCATGGAAGCACAAGCGGTCTACGCGATCGGCGAATGCATGATCGAACTCCAGCGCAGCCTGGCGGCGCCGACGCTGGATTACCGCTTCGGCGGCGACACCCTGAACGCCGCGGTCTACATGGCGCGCCTGCTCGACCCGAACCGGTTCCGGGTGGCCTATGTGACCGGCCTCGGCGTGGACGCCATGTCGGCCGAGATGCTGGCCAGCTGGGAGAAGGAGGGCATCGATACCCGCTATGTGCAGCGCCTGCCGGACCGCCTGCCGGGCATCTACATGATCGAGCTGGATGCGGACGGCGAGCGCCGCTTCCATTACTGGCGCAAGGATTCCGCGGCCAGGTACTGGCTCGACGCGCCGGCAGCCGGCGAGGTGCTGGCCCAGCTGGGCGCGGCGCGCATGGTCTACCTGTCGGGCATCAGCCTGGCGATCCTGCCCGAGGCCGGCCGCGAACTGCTGCTCCCGGCGCTGGCCCGCTGCCGCGCGGGCGGCGGCAGCGTCGTCTTCGACAACAACTACCGTCCGCGCCTGTGGGACAGCGCCGGGGCCGCCGCCGACGTCTACCGCCGTGTGCTGGCCCACGCCGACATCGCGCTGCTGACCCTCGACGACGAGCAAGCCATCCACGGCCCGGAGAGTGCGCGGCAGGTCATCGAGCGCACCCGCGGCTATGGTGTGCGCGAGGTGGTCGTCAAGTGCGGCGCCGAACCCTGCGTGGTGTGGGCCGAGGGCCAACTGCATGAAGTCGCCGCGGAACCGGTCACGGACGTGGTCGACACCACGGCGGCCGGCGATTCCTTCGGCGCGGCCTACGTCGCGGCGCGCCTGTCCGGCGCGGATCCCGTGGCGGCGGCGCGTGCCGGGCACAGGCTGGCCGGCACCGTGATCCGCCATCGCGGCGCGATCATCGGGCGCGAACTGATGCCGGAGCCGGGTTTCGCCGCACCTGACGATGCCGGCGACGAACGCTCGCGCCGCAGCACTTGAACCCTCGCGGTCCCGGAAGCGGGTTTTTTTTCGTCCATTTGATAACATGGGGCCTTGTTCACTCTTTACGATTGTCGCCATGCCAAAAAACAAGCGCCCAGCTCCCCGCAAATCTGCAAAACCCGCGGCGGAGTCCGACCACGAGGCGCTGGCCCAGAACCTGGTCGATCTCGCACTGGAGATTACCGAGACCGACCCCGAGGATCTGCAGGCCGCCGCGCGCATCCCGCAATACGAACAGGACCTGCTGACCCTGGTCCGCCGTGCCCTGCGCCGCAACCACGATGAGGTGCTGTACGGCGCCATCGAAGCGGCGCGCTACACCGACCCCGAGTGCTGCCGTTACCTGCAGGAGCACATCGAGGAAGAAGCCGCGACCCTGCGCCTGCGCGATCCGGATGCGGACGGCGCCGAGCTCGAGATCGACGCCTTCATGATCCCGCTGTTCGTCAGCAGCACCGGCGGCCTGAAGGCGGCCGAGGTGTTCCAGGACGATGCCGCGTTCGAAGAACTGAGCGACAGTTTCCGCCACACCGGCCTGGCCAGCGCCGACAGCCGCGTGGTGCTGGTGCGCTACCTGTACGACCTGGACGAGGTCGACCACATCGGCTACAGCGACCTGCAGCAGATGCTGAAGGAAGCGGCGGCCTCGATGCGCAGCAAGAAGCTGGTCGCGGCCCCGGCCATCGAAGCCAGCATGCGCGGCTGGCATGCGAGTGGCTTCGGCCCCGACGATGAAGCGATGGAGCTGCGCTTCCTGCTCGGCTTCTCGCTCAAGCACGCCGACGATCCCTTCTACAAGGTGCCGAAGGACGAGGCGGCCGCCGACGCCTATTTCGAAGGCCGGATGGCGCGCTACCGCATGTGGGCCGGCACCATCCGGCCGCTGCTGGCGCGCAGCCTGTCGAGCAAGCCGGCCGACATCGAACTGAACTTCCTGTACCAGGACCTGTTCTATGGCGCCAAAGGGCAGGGCGTGGCCGAGCTGGGGATGCTGGCGACGCTGTCCGAGGTCAACAGCCGCCTGGACGAACTGGACCTGGCGCCGGAACGCATCAAGGCCGTGGTGGCGCCGGTCGACCTGGTCGACCACGCCGCGCTGCGCATCAATCTCTACCCGCTCGACGGCGGCGCACCGCTGGCCACGATCGACAAGCCGCTGGACCTGGCGGCCGACCTCGAGACCGAGATGGAAGACTTGTGCGACGGCCTCGGCACGATCGGACTGGACGGCGTGCTGGTGGCGCGCGGTTTCGACGCCGGCGGGCAGCCGGAGGGGGCGGAGGCGTATCTGAGCGATTGACGGTCGCTGCGCGGTTCGCCGTCGTCCCCGCGCAGGCGGGGACCCAAGTCCGATGAGCTGAAGAAACGCATGCAACCTGGATTCCCGCCTTCGCGGGAATGACGGTGGCGACGTGCCGGACGACGGTAATTGCCTCGCCTTCAGCACTTTGGTGCCCCATTCCTTCCCCGGAAACACCGTTTTCCTGCTCTTCCGTTCTCCACTTCACCCTGCGCACGCTTGAGTGCCCGAGGATTTTTCGTAGTGCTTTTTCCTGATTAATCGTAGGACTAAGCCTACATTTTTGACCAAAAGTCACAAATCGCCTAGGGAAGCGCAAGTCGCGTTTCGCATTTTCGTTACCGGTTGTCAATATTGCAATTGGTAACTGAAAATCTTGGCGATTTTGCATGTTACGATTCTCCGGTCCGGCACCCCCGAAACCTGGCGCGTCCAAGCGCACAAGCCAGTGTCGAGCCGGTTGAATACCAGATCAACGAGAACGCCCGAAGGCGAAAGGAACTTGAAAAATGCCAACCCTGATCGTGTTTTGCCACCTGCGTTGGGACTTTGTGTTTCAGCGTCCCCAGCACCTGATGACTCGCCTGGCGGAACACTACCGAATCCTCATCGTCGAGGAACCGGTCTACCACGAAGGGCAGGCACACCTGAAGAAGACGGCCGTCGCGCCGAACATCACGGTGTGCCAGCCGCATACCGCGATCCACGCGCCTGGTTTCCATGACGACCAGATCCCGACCCTGCAGAACCTGCTGGCCGACCTCGTGCCGCAAGGCGAAAAGCCGGTCGTCTGGTTCTACACCCCGATGGCCCTGCCGCTGCTGCAAAGCTTCGAACCTTCGCTGGTCGTGTACGACTGCATGGACGAACTGGCCGCGTTCAAGAACCCGCCGAAGCAGCTGGTGCAGCGCGAAAGCGCACTGCTGAACATCGCCGACCTGTGCTTCACCGGCGGCCCGAGCCTGTACAACTCGAAGAAGGAACGCCACGCCAACGCCCACTGCTTCTCGAGCAGCGTCGACGCCAAGCATTTCCAGAAAGCCCTGGACCGTTCGTACAGCCACCCGGACCAGGCCAGCATCCCGGGGCCGCGCCTCGGCTTCTACGGCGTGATCGACGAGCGTTTCGACATCGACCTGATCCGCGAAATGGCCGCCGCTCGTCCGGACTGGCAGATCGTGCTGGTCGGCCCGGTCGTGAAGATCGACCCGGCGCACCTGCCGCAGGCCGCCAACATCCACTACATGGGCCAGCGCACCTATGAAGAGCTGCCGAAGTTCCTGGCCGGCTGGGACGTCTGCCTGCTGCCCTTCGCGATGAACGAATCGACCAAGTTCATCTCGCCGACCAAGGTGCTGGAATACATGGCTGCCGAGCTGCCCTCTGTCTCGACCCCGATCACCGACGTCAAGGTCCCGTACAGCCACGTCGTCGAAATCGCCGCGACCCCGGCCGAGTTCATCGCCGCCTGCGAACGCATGCTGGCCCTGAGCGACGAGCAGAAGGCCGACCTGGCCCAGCGCATGCGCACCGTGGTTGCCGGCACCTCCTGGGACAAGACCGCCCAGGCGATGCACGAGCTGATCCAGACCACCGAGCCGGGCAACAAGGCGCAGCGCCTGAGCGCCGACGGCAACAGCTACACCGGCGCCGAAGCCGGCAACGTCAGCCCGCTGCCGGTCAAACAGCCTGTCGCCCCGGCCGCCGCCATCGGCGCCGAGCCGAAGAAGGCCCAGGCCGCCGAATAAGCTGGCGAAGGCCCAAAAACAGCCGCCCCGCAGCAATGCGTGGGCGGTTTTTTTGCTTTTATGGCAAAATGCGCGGATGAGTATCCTGCACCGCCTGCCTTACGAGTGGCTGATCGGCCTGCGCTATACCCGCGCCGGCAAGCGCGCCAGCCGCAACCGCTTCCTCTCCTTCATTTCCCTGATCTCCGTGGCCGGGATCGCGCTCGGCGTCGCCGCGCTGATCGTCGTGCTGTCGGTGATGAACGGCTTCGAAAAGGAGGTCACCGCGCGCATGCTCTCGGTGCTGGCCCACGTCGAGGTGATGGCAGGGGACGGCGCCATGCCCGAGTGGCGCGCCGTCGAGCAGCAGGCGCTGCGCAACCCGGCCATCAAGGCTGCCGCGCCCTTCGTCGAGATCCAGGGCATGCTGCTGCGCGAGGACACCATGAAACCGGTGGTGATCCGCGGCGTGCTGCCCGAAGCCGAGGTGAAGGTCTCGGACATCGCCGGCCAGACCCATGCGCGCAACCTCGACGCCTTGAAGCCCGGCGCGAACAGCCTGGTGCTGGGCAGCGAACTGGCGCGCTCGCTGGACGTCAAGGCCGGCGACAAGGTGCGCCTGCTGGTGGCCGCCCCCGGTTCCTCGACCCAGCCGGGACAGATCTCGACCCGCCAGCGCGTTTTCACGGTGGCCGACGTCTTCGATTCCGGCAACTACCAGTTCGACTCGGCCCTGGGCTTCGTCCACGTCCAGGATGCCGAAGCGCTGCAGGGCCTGGACGCCCCGAGCGGCCTGCGCCTGCGCCTGGCCGACATGTATGCCGCGCCGGCGGTGGCGATCGAGCTGGCGCGCGGCCTCGACCAGCGCCTGTTCGTGCGCGACTGGACCCGCGTGAACGCGACCTGGTTCGCCGCCGTGCAGTCGCAGAAGCGCATGATGTTCGTGATCCTCACCATGATCATCGCGGTCGCCGCCTTCAACCTGGTCTCGACCCTGGTCATGACGGTGCGCGACAAGCAGGCCGACATCGCGATCCTGCGCACCCTGGGCGCCTCGCCGCGCTCGATCATGCGCATCTTCGTGATCCAGGGCACGCTGGTCGGCGTGCTGGGCGCGCTGCTGGGTGTCGTCATCGGCGTGCTGTTCGCGCTGAATGTGCACCACATCGTGCCCGCCATCGAGCACGCGTTCGGCGTGCAGTTCCTGGCCAAGGACATCTACCTGATCAGCGAAGTGCCGAGCGACCTGCGCTGGGGCGACGTCGGCCGCATCGGCGGCGTGGCGGTGCTGCTGGCTTTCGTGGCGACGCTGTACCCGAGCTGGTCGGCGGCGCGCCTGCAGCCGGCCGCGGCCCTGCGCTACGAATGAGGACGGCGCGCGGCGCGTGAGAATGCGCGTATTTTTGAGGGTTTCCGACTGGTAAGCTCTTCGCTCGAAGATCAACCCAGCAAGGATAACCGGATGCGCCGCATTCTCGCCCGCCGACTCGTCAGTTTCGCGATCGCCGCCGTCTGGCTGGCGCCGGCGGCTTCTCAGTCCGCCTCATTCGCCGCCTTCGACCCCAACGCGCCGATCCCGACCGGGCCCGGGGTCAAGGTCGGCAAGCTGTCGAACGGCCTGACCTACTATATCCGCCAGAACAAGGTGCCGGCGCGCCGGCTCGAGCTGCGCCTGGTGGTCAAGGCCGGCTCCATCCTCGAAGACGAAGACCAGCGCGGCCTGGCCCACTTTACCGAGCACATGGCCTTCAACGGCTCGACCCACTTCCGCAAGCACGAGGTGGTCGGCTGGCTGCAGTCGATCGGGGTCAAGTTCGGCGCCGACCTGAACGCCTTCACGTCTTACGACCAGACGATGTACGTGTTGCCGGTCCCGACCGACAAGCAGGAAAACATCGACAAGGCCTTCACCATCCTCGAAGATTGGGCCCACGGCGTCAGCTTCAACGACGCCGACATCGACAAGGAACGCAGCGTCGTGCTCGAAGAGCTGCGTACCCGCAAAGGCGTGGGCGAGCGGGTCAACAAGGTGCTGATGCCCAAGCTGTTCAACGGCTCGCGCTACGCCGACCGTGCGATTGGCGGCACCGACGAATCGATCCGCAGCTTCAAGGCCGACGCGCTGCGCCGCTTCTACCGCGACTGGTACCGGCCCGACCTGATGGCGGTGGTGGCGGTGGGCGATGTCGAGCCCGAAGAACTCGAAGAACAGATCCGCAGGCATTTCGGTCCGCTGACCAATCCGCCGGCGCCGCGCCCGCGCGACTACGTCGAGATCGCGCCGCTGGCGGCGACCGAGGCGCTGGCCGTGACCGATCGCGAACTGCCGATGAATTCCGTGCTGCTGCATTACCCGGTCAGCTATGCGCCGGACCGCGGCACCTATGGCAGCTACCGCGAGCGCCTGTTCGAGCGCCTGGTCGGCGGCATGCTCGCGCAGCGCCTGCTCGAAGTGGGCCAGCAGCCGAATCCTCCCTTCGTCGCCGCCAGCAGCGGCATCGCGCAGATGACCCCGCGCTACCGCGGCTACATGGCGCGGGTGGTGCTGGGGGCGGGCGGCAGCGCCCCGGCCCTGGCCGCGCTGCTGCAGGAACAGCAGCGCGCGCGCCAGCACGGCTTTGCCCAGGCCGAGTTCGAGCGCGCCCGCAAGAGCCTGCAACGCAGCGAGGAACGCAGCTATAACGAGCGCGCCGGCACCACCTCGGGCACCTATGTGGCCGAGTACATCCGCAACTTCGTGGCGGGCGAGCCGCTGCCGGGCAGCGAGGCCGAGCACCGCATGGCGCAGGAGCTGCTGCCGGCGATCACGCTGGACGAGGTGAATGCCTTCGCGCGCGGCTTCATCCCCGGCGACGACAAGAAGCTGGTGATTTATGTGGGCGGCGAAGCGGTTCCGGCGCCGGCGCCGGCCCAGCTGCTGGCCGAAGTCGCCGCCGGCGAGAAGGCGGTGGTCGGCGTGCGCGAAGAAAAAGCGCTGGCGAGCAGCCTGATGGTGCCGCCGGCCACGCCCGGCAGCATCGTCGCCGAAAGCCAGGACAAGTCGCTCGGTATCACGCGCCTGAGCTTCTCGAACGGCGTCAAGGTCATCCTCAAGCCGACCGGATTCCAGCAGGACCAGGTGCTGCTGGGCGCGCGGCGCTTCGGCGGCCAGAACCTGTTCGACGAAAAGGACCTGGTCAATGCCCGCCATGCCAGCGCGCTGGTGGCGGCGATGGGCCTGAAGGACTTCAGCCCGCTCGAACTGCGCAAGATGCTGGCCGGCCGCAATGCCAACGCCGCCGTGCAGTTGGGCATGGACACCGACGAGATCGGCGGCTCGTCCGGCGCCTCGGCCGAGGAGATCGAGACCATGCTGCAGCTGCTGTGGCTGCGCTTTAACGGCGTGCGCCGCGACGAGGGCTTGTACAAGTCCTACCTGGCCAAGGAAGAAGAGGTGCTGCGCCACCGCGACGCCACCCCGCAGGCGCGCTTCGGCGACGTGCTGGTCGACACCCTCTATGCGAAGCACCCCTACGAACCGCGCGCCACGGTGCTGGCCGACCTGCCCAGGGTCGACCTCGACCGCAGCATCGCGCTGTACCGCCAGCGCTTTTCCAGCGCCAGGGGCTTTACCTTCGTCCTGGCCGGCAAATTCGAGGTCGACAAGATCAAGCCGCTGCTCGCGACCTACCTGGGCACGCTGCCGACGCCCGAGCTGCCGCTGGCCTACCGCGACGTCGGACTGCGCTACGCCACCGGCGTGGTCAAGCAGGAAGTCAAGGCGGGCACCGAGCCGAAGAGCACCCTGGCGCTGAGCTTTACCGGGCCGACCACCTGGTCGCCGGACGAGCAGCTGCGCATCGAGGCGCTGGTCGAGGTCATGAACCTGCGCATCGTCGAGGTGCTGCGCGAGAAGATGGGCCTGATCTACAGCGGGCGCATGAGCGGCGGCATCGTCCGCACGCCGTGGGAACACTATGTGATCGGTACCGCGCTGCCGACCGGCCCCGACCAGGTCGAGCGCATGCGCGTCGCACTGTTCGCCGAAATCGAGCGTCTGAAGCAGGACGGGCCGGACCAGGCCGAACTCGACAAGGTCAAGCGCAACTGGAGCCAGTCCTGGCAGAACAATATGCGCAGCAATGCCTACTGGGTGGCGGCGCTCGGCAATGCGGCGCTGTACGGCAGCGATCCGCACCGCCTGCTCGACCAGTTGCAGCGCGCCGGCAGCATCACGCCGGACGACGTGAAGCTGGCGGCGCAGCGCTATTTCAATACCGGGAATTACGTGCAGGTGGTGCTCAATCCCGAGGACGTGAAGCCGGCGCAGAAGCTGGCCGGCGCGGCGGCGGCGCGCTGATTCGGAACTCGCTGACTCTAAGCTGGTTGAGCTACAGCTCGACCACCAGCTCCGGGCGGAACGCCGCCTGCTCGCCCTTGTTCGCATAGCCGAGCGGGTTGGCGAGCACGCGGCAGGTCCGTCGGCGGCCATCGATCTCGCCCTCGACCAGGTAGTCGTTGGCGCAGTGCAGGTGGCCATGCATCCAGACGTCCGCGTAGGGGATCAGCGCGTCCATGCTGTTGCAGAAGCCCGCGGTGCCCGGCGTGACGCCGTAGCGCGGGTCGGCGCTGCGCAGGCTGGGGGCGTAATGGGTGACCACCACGGTCGGTCCGTCAAAGGGCGCCGTCAAGGCGCCGCGCAGCCAGTCCTGGCAGGCCAGCGACATGGCGCGCTGGCCCTCGGCCAGCACCGGCTCGCCGTCGCGCAGGGTGGTGTTCTTGGCCAGGTAGTAGTTGGCGGCGCGGAAGGCCTTGCCGCGGGCCTGCAGCTGCTTGGTCAGGTCTTGTTCCTGGCTGGCGACGGCATCGAAATCGGCCCACAGCGTGCTGCCGATGAAGCGCACGCCGTCGATCAACAGGACCTGGCGATCCAGCCATTCGATGCCGAGTGCGGCGCAGACACGCTGCAGGCGTTCGTAGGCGTCCTCGTATTCGAGGCTGTCGAATTCGTGGTTGCCGGGCACGTAGAGAACCCGTGCGGGCGACTGGGTGCGTTGCGGGGAAAAGCGCGCCAGGCCGAAATCCTCGTCCGGCAGGCGGCTCCTGGCCTGGTAGGAGCCGATGTCGCCGGCCAGCACGATCACGTCGGTGCCGGGATGGATGAGGGGTTCGAAGGTGGGATCGCGCTCGAGGTGCAGGTCCGAAAATAGCTGAATTCGCATGATCGGGCCAGTATAACGGCATAGACGCACGACCGCCGGCGGCGCGCGTGCGTCTATCGGTCTTGTTAATGAAGGATCAGGCCAGCGGATCGATCGCGAAAGCCGGCATGCGCGCCTTCTGCTGCGCCGCTTCCAGGAACTTGTCGGCGGTGGTCAGCGCCTCGTTGATGGTGACGTCCATGTCGAGGTAGCGGTAGGTGCCGAGGCGGCCGACGAAGGTCACATTCTCTTCCTGCTTGGCCAGGTTGACGTAGCGCTCCAGCTGGGCCTTCTCGCGCGCCTGGCGGATCGGGTAGTAGGGCAGGTCCTTCTCTTCGCACTGGCGGCTGTATTCCTTGTACATGATCGAGCCTTCGTGCTGTTCCCACGGCGAGAAGTGCTTGTGCTCGGTGATGCGGGTGAAGGATTCGGCGTTGTCGCAGTAGTTGATGACGGCATTGCCCTGGTAGTCGCCTTTTTCGCGGAACACTTCGAAGTCCAGCGTGCGGTAAGGCAGGCGGCCTTCCTGGTGCTTGAACCAGGAATCGATCGGGCCGCTGTAGAACACGTGGTCGTAGTCGACCTTCGAATCCGGATCGAATTTGGTGTTCAGGTGCACGGTCACGCCCGGCACGTCCAGGATGCGCTCCACCAGCACCGTGTAGCCATCCTTCGGCATGCCCTGGTATTTGTGGTTGAAGTAGTTGTCGTCGTAGTTGAAGCGCACCGGCAGGCGTTTCAGGATGCTGGCCGGCAGTTCGCTCGGCTGCAGGCCCCACTGCTTGATGGTGTAGGTCTTGAAGAAGGCTTCGTAGAGCTCGCGGCCGACGAAGCGCAGCGCCTGTTCTTCGAAGGTGGTCGGGTTCTCGATCGACTTGTCGCCGAGGCCCGCCAGGAATTCCTGGGCTTCGGCCGGGCGGAAGGTCTTGCCGAAGAACTGGTTAATGGTCAGCAGGTTGATCGGCAGCGTGTAGACGGCGCCGTTGGTGATGGCTTTGACGCGGTTCACATAGGGCATGAACTCCATGTAGCGGTTCACGAATTCCCAGGATCGCTCGATGTCGGTGTGGAAGATGTGGGGGCCGTAGACGTGGACCATGACGCCGGTCTCGGGGTCACGCTCCGAATGGCAATTGCCCGCCACGTGGGGACGGGATTCGAAGACTTCGACCGTGTAGCCCGCCTGGGCGAGCTGGTTGGCGATCACGGCTCCCGAGAATCCAGCGCCGACGATGGCGATATTTTTTTTCATCTGTTTTATCCTAAAGTTGTGTTGAATCTACGCGCTTGCGGAGGCCGCAAGCCCTGAAGCTGGGTGCTGGATAAGAACATGAGTGCGACGGAGGGCTGCCTACGATGGCAACCCACGAACAGTGGTTGCGTGCGCGGCCGGCCGGGCGCAGGGTCGTTCGCGGACCGTAAACATATCCCGGTGAGGCGTAGCGGCGCGGGCGCGGCGTTCAATATCGTGCCAAAAATATATCATTAATCACCCGTTCGGCATCGCACAATTGGATGCGTTAGGGCGCGCACGGAAGGATGGGGCGGGCTCGTCAATACGCGTGATGCGTCACGGATATTGATGAGTGAAAATGAAAACTGCCGGCGCGGGGCCGGCAGTCGGTCAGGTACCTGTGAAAGCCGCCGGATCAGCGCTTGTCGTTCTTGTGGCTTTGCGCGCCGGCGCGGGCGTGCTGCTCCGAGGAGCCGCCGCGGGTGCCGCCGTTGCCACCGTTGTTACCGCCGGATTGCTGGTTGCCGCCGTCGTTCTTGTGGCTTTGCGAACCGGCGCGGGCATGTTGCTCCGGCGAGCCGCCGCGGGTGCCGCCGTTGCCGCCGCCGCCGTTACCGGCATTGTTGCCGCCCGACTGCTGGTTGCCGTCGTTCTTGTGGCTCATCGAGCCGGCGCGGCGTGCTTCTTCCGAGGTGAACTCGTGGGCATTGCCCGAAGCGTGGGCGGCGCGGCCGCCCTCCGAAGCGATTTCACGCTGCTTCTGCGGATCCATGCCTGCGAAACCGCGGTTACCGTTATTGCCGTTCTGTTGGTTGTTTTGTGCCATGATCATTCTCCTTTATGAATGGTTGCCATGCGTTCCTCGTTGCGAGGAGCTGGATTCATCTTATGCGGTTTGCATAAACCCGGCTATAGGACACGCCATGGCCGGGTTGTAGGATGAGTCCGGCGATCTCTGCAGACGGCGCGATCTCAATGGCGCCAGGCCGGGCCCGCCGGGGCGCCGGACTGCGAGGGCGCGCCGGCCGGCGGGTCGGCCAGCTTGACGATCGACAGCGGGTGCGCGAAGCGGATGCCTTCCTGTTCGAAGCGCCGGTAGATCTCCAGGAAGATGTCCTGCTGCGCGTCCATGTGCAGGATGTAGTCGGGACTGCGGAAGTGGTAGACCACCTCGAAGTTCAGCGACCACTCGCCCCAATTGAAAAAATGGGCGCGCTCGAAATCGACGTTCGGCTTGGCCGTGACGATCTCGCGGATGATGCGCGGGATCCGGCACAGCAGCTCCTCGCTGGTGCCGTAGGCGACCCGCAGCACGAAGGCGACCCGGCGCGTCTCCATGCGCTTGTGGTTGTGGATGCGGCTTTTCAGCAGGTCGCCGTTCGAGAACACCACCTGCTCGCCGCCCAGGCCGCGCACCCGGGTCGTCTTCAGGCCGATATGTTCGACCGAGCCGAGGACGTCGCCGACGATGATGAAATCGCCGATCTCGAAGGGTTTGTCCAGGGTGATCGAGAGCGAGGCGAACAGATCGCCGAGGATGTTCTGCACCGCCAGCGCCACCGCGATACCGCCCACGCCCAGGCTGGCCACCAGGGCCGTGATGTTGACGCCGAAGTTATCGAGCACCATCAGGAACACGATCACCCACAAGGTCAGGCGCAGGCTGAAGCCCAGCACCGCGCTGGAATTGCGGCGCGCGCCGTCCTGGCCCTGGCGCAGCATGTCGCGCCAGGCGCGCAGGCCGACGTCGCCCCACACCGACACCTGCAGCAGCAGGGCGGCCACGGCGATGCGCGATATGAACAGCTCGCGCGCGCGGCCCAGTTCGAGGAAGGTGCTGCCGAAATACACGGCAAATGCGGCAATGAACAGCATGTAGGTCCTGGACAGCATGGTCACGACCAGGTCGTCGAGCCGGGTCTCGGTGACGGCCGAGGTCGCGGCCAGGCGCCGCAGTATCATCGCGCGCAGGAAGGCCATCGCCGCTGTCGCCAGCGCCGTCACCGCCAGGGCCACCGCCCAGTCTTCGAGGGAATTGCCGAGGAAGGAAAGCCGGCGCAGCGGCGCCAGGAAGGGAAGACTCATCAACTTGCTCCAATTCGAACTGCATACCGTCCTAGTGTGGAGGCGCCCGGCATCGCGGCGCGCACAATTGACTTTCGGCAGCTTGCGGCATACATTGCATTATTTGCATCATCTTCCGCATGCCCAAGGACCTTACCAGCATCCTCCTCGTCGACGACCAGCCTGCCAATCTGGCGGTGCTCGAGGCCACGCTCGTCGGCCTGGCCGGAGAGATGGTCTCCGTGACCTCCGGCGAAGCTGCGCTGCGCGAGGTGCTGGCGCGCGACTTCGCGGTGGTGCTGCTGGACGTGCGCATGCCGACCATGAACGGCTTCGAACTGGCGGAACTGATCCGCCAGCATCCGCGCACCCAGGCCTTGCCCATCATCTTCCTCACCGCCGGCGACGCCGGGGACTTCCCGATCGAGCGCGCCTATGCGCTGGGCGCGGTCGACTACATGATCAAGCCCTTCAACCCCACGGTGCTGCGGGCCAAGACCGGCGTCTTCATCGAGTTGTACCGCAAGCGCGCCCAGCTCGCCGAGATCGAAGAGGAGCGTCACCGCGCCGCCCTCAAGAGCCGCGACGAGCAGCTCGCGCGCAGCGAGCGGCAGGCGCAGGCGGTGCGCGACCAGCTGGTGCGCGAACTGCAGGCCGCCGGCGACCGCATGCGCGACATCTTCCACCGCGCGCCGGCCCTGATGTGCGTGATGACGGGACCGGAACACGTGGTCGACATGGCCAACCAGCGTTTCCTGGAACTCGCCGGCGGCCGCGCGCTGGCCGGGCTGCCGCTGCGCAATGCCATGCCCGAACTCGAAGGCCAGGATTTCCTGGAGCTGATCGACGGCGTCTATCGCAGCGGCGAAGCGGTCGATGCCAGCAATGCCCGCCTGCTGCTGCGCGCGCCCGCGCCGCGCGCCGGCCTGGACGAACACTTCCTGGACTTCGTCTGCATGGCGCTGCGCGAACCCGACGGCAGCGTGTCCGGGGTGCTGCTGCACGGCGTCGACGTCACCGACCGCACCCGCGCCAACGCCCTGGCGGTGGGCCAGCGCGGCGCGCTCGAACTGGCCGTCACCGATGCGCCGCTGGGCGACGTGCTGGACGTGCTGGCGCGCACCGCCGAGGACTACAGCGGCGGCGCCGCCATGGCCTCGGTGCAGCTGGTGTCGAACGACGGCCAGTACCTGCGCCACGCCGCCGCGCCTTCGCTGCCGCTGGAATGCCAGCTGGCCCTCGACGCCTTGCGCATCGCGCCGCTGAGCGGCAGCGCCGGCACCGCGGCCTGGCGCGCCGAGCCGGTGGCCAGTCCCGACATCGCCACCGATCCCGTATGGGGCGCCAAGCGCGACCTGGCCCTGGCCTACGGCCTGCGCGGCTGCCGCGCGCTGCCGATCCTGGCGCCGTCCGGCGCGGTGCTCGGCACCTTCAGCCTGTATTACCGCGACGTCGGGCTGCTCGCGCCGCAGGAAGAAGCGGCCTTGGCCCTGCTGGCCAACACCGCCTCGCTGGTGATCGGCCAGCGCCACGAAGCGGCCGAGCGCCAGGCCGCGGAGCACCGCTCGCGCGCGATCCTGGAGAGCATGAGCGAAGGTTTCATCGCCCTCGACGCGGCGTGGCGCATCACCTACGCCAACGGCGCCGCCGAGGGCTTGACCCGGCGCCGCCGCGAAGACCTGGTCGGCGGCCAGTTCTGGGACCTGTTTCCGGCGCTGCGCGATGCCGATCACGCGCCGCTGCTGCGCCGCAGCGCGCTGGAGCGGACCCGCAGCCGCCTGGAGGTCTACGACGAGGCGCAGGCGCGCTGGTTCGAGATCAACTCCTTCCCGACCGAAGACGATGGGATCGCACTGTACTTCCGCGACGAGACCGACCGCCGCCGCGCCGAGGAAGGCGTGCGCCGCCTGGCCGCGGTGGCCGAGCAGTCTTCGGACTTCATCGGCATCTTCACGCCGGACGCCGGCGGCATCTACCTGAACCCGGCCGGGCGCCGCATGGCCGGCCTGGGTGCGGACACCAACATCGCGGCCTGGCGCATGCTGGACTTCTTCCCCCGCGAAGACCGCGCCTTCGTGCGCGACCACATGATGACGGCCCTGACCGGCGACGCGGCGGCCTGGGAGGGCGAGCTGCGCCTGGCCCAGCCGCAGGGACGCGAGCCGATTCCGGTCTACTTCAAGGGCTTCGCGGTGCGCGACGCCAACGGCCAGAACATCGGCCTGGCGACCATCACGCGCGACATCACGGCGCAGAAGCTGGCCGAGGACGAGCTGCGCCGGGTCGCGGCCGACCTGTCGGAAGCCGATCACCGCAAGAGCGAATTCCTGGCGACGCTGGCGCACGAGCTGCGCAACCCGCTGGCGCCGATTCGCACCGGCCTGGATCTGCTGCGCATGCAGTCGCAGGGCGCGGCGCGCGACGAGGCGGCCGCGCGCCGCATCCACGGCATGATGGACCGCCAGCTGGGCCACCTGATCCACCTGGTGGACGACCTGCTCGACATCGCCCGCATCACGCGCGGCAAGATCGAGCTGAAGAAGGAGCCGGTGCTGCTGCGGACCATCGTCGCCACCGCCGTCGAAACCAGCACCGCGCTGATCCAGTCCCACGGCCACGAGCTGAGCGTGGAGCTGCCGCCCGAGCCGCTGGAACTCGAAGCCGACGTCACGCGCATGGTGCAGGTGCTGTCCAACCTGCTCAACAACGCCGCCAAGTACACCCCGGGCGGCGGACGCATCGGGCTGTCCGCCTGGCGCGAGGACGGGCAGGCGGTGATCGCCGTGTCCGACAGCGGCATCGGCATCCCGCCGGACGCCATCGGCTCGGTGTTCGAAATGTTCACCCAGGTGCGCGGAAGCCTCGACCGCGCCCAGGGCGGCCTCGGGATCGGGCTGTCGCTGGTGCGGCGCCTGGTGGAACTGCACGGCGGCCGCGTGAGCGCCTTCAGCGGCGGCCGCGGCCAGGGTTCGACCTTCACCGTGCGCCTGCCGCTGCGGGTCGGCACGCCGCATGCCGCGGGGCCGGCGGCGCAGGGCGGGGACCAGGAGCAGGGCGCCGGCGGGCCGCTGCGCGTGCTGGTGGTGGACGACAATCTGGATGCGGCCGAGAGCCTGACGGCGCTGCTCGAAGTCCTCGGGCACACGACCATGAGCGCGCACGACGGACCGCAGGGGCTGGCGGCGGCGCGCGCCTTCGTGCCCGACCTGGTCCTGCTCGATATCGGCCTGCCGGGCATGAGCGGGCACGAGGTCGCGCGCGAAATCCGGCGCAACGCGGCGCTGCGCAAGGTGGTGCTGATCGCGCTGACCGGCTGGGGTTCCGAGAGCGACCAGCGCTTGTCGCAGGAAGCCGGCTTCGACCAGCACCTGATCAAGCCGGTCAGTTTGGAAGCGCTGGAACAGGCGCTGAGCGCGGCGGCCAAGGGGCTGCCATGACACGCAGCAGCAAGCCGATCGAGGTCTCGTGCGGCACCCTGGTGGTCGATGCGGCCGGCCGCCTGCTGATCTGCCACGTGACCGGTACCGCGAAATGGGACATCCCGAAAGGCCTGCAGGACCCGGGCGAGGATACGCTGGCGGCGGCGATGCGCGAGTTGTACGAGGAGGCCGGGCTCGAATTCGAGGCCGCGCGTTTCCAGGACCTGGGCCGCTACGAGTACCGGCGCGACAAATGCCTGCGCCTGTACAAGGTCGAGGTGGGCGACGAACTGCCGGACCTCGGTCACCTGGTGTGCCGCAGCTTCTTCCCGCACCACGTCACCGGCAAGCCGACGCCGGAGACGGATGGCTTCCGCTGGGCCACGCGGGAGGAAGTGGGCAGGCTGTGCTGGCCGCGCATGGCCGCGCGCCTGCTCTCGCTCAGCTGGTGAGCTGGCGTGGGGCGGCCAGGCGCGCCAGGACGTCTTCGATCGCCGTCACGGTCGCGGGCTTGGTCAGGTGGGCGTCGAAGCCGGCGGCGCTGCTGCGGGCGCGGTCCGCCGCGCCACCCCAGCCGGTCAGGGCCACCAGGCGCACGCCCGCGCATTGCGGATCGGCGCGCACCTTCTCCGCCACTTCGTAGCCCGACATGCCCGGCATGCCGATGTCGAGGAACACGATCTGCGGACGCAGGCTGGCGATCATGCGCAGCGCCTGATGGCCGTCGGCGGCCACGGGCGCCGTGTGGCCCATGATGCCGAGCAGGGCAGCCAGGGTTTCGGCGGCGTCGCGGTTGTCGTCCACCACCAGCAGCTGCAGGGCGGCGGGCGCGCCAGGCGCGGTCTCGAGATTGTCCTGGACCGGCATCGGACTGTCCTTGCCGGCCAGCGGCAGGCGCACCGTGAAGACGCTGCCGGCATCGATGCCGCGGCTGGCGGCGGTGATGGTCCCGCCATGCAGTTCGACCAGGCTGCGCACCAGCGAGAGGCCGATCCCGAGGCCGCCATGGCTGCGCAGGGACGGATGCGAGACCTGGGTGAACATCTGGAAAATCGATCCCATCGATTCGGCAGGGATGCCGATGCCGTTGTCGGAGACCACGATCACGGCCTGTTCGCGGTCGTGTTCGAACTCGCGTTCGACGGCGACCACGATGGCGCCGCCGCGCGGGGTGTACTTGGCGGCGTTGTTGAGCAGGTTGCTGACCACCTGGGTCAGGCGTACCGGATCGGCGTACAGCTGGAGCGGCGTGGCGGGCAGGCGCAGGTCGAGGCGATGGCGGGCGGATTCGATCAGCGGCATGCTGGTGTCGACTGCGGCGCGGACCACGTCGTCCAGATCGATCCACTCGGGTTTCAGCTCGATCTGGCCGCGCGTGATGCGGGCGACGTCGAGCAGGTCGTCGACGAGGTGCACCAGGTGGTCGAGCTGGCGGTCCATGATGTCCTGCACCCGCGCCAGCGCCTGCGGGTCGCCCCTGGTGCGGCGCATCAGCTGCAGGCCGCTGCGGATCGGCGCCAGCGGGTTGCGCAGTTCGTGCGCCAGGGTTGCCAGGAAGGCTGTCTTGCGGCTGTCCTGCTCGGCCAGGTCGTCGGCCAGGCGGCGCAGTTCGAGCTCGGTGCGGCGCCGCTCGGTGATGTCGGTGAACAGCACCACGATCTTGCGGCTGCCGGCCGGCCCGACCCGCGCGGCGTAGACCTCGTACCAGCGGTGCAGGTCGACGGCTTCTTCGATGAAGCGCACCGGTTCGCCGGTGGCGGCGACCCGGCCGTACAGCTCGTACCAGCGGCCTTCATGGCCGGGCATCAGGGTGCGCGCGGTCTTGCCGACCGGGTCGGCCAGCCCCGTGTGTGCGACGAACGCGCGATTCACCTCCAGGTAGCGGTAGTCGCAGGGCTTGCCGCCGGCGTCGTACAGCAGTTCGATCACGCCGATGCCGTCGTCCACCGAATCGAACAGGGTGCGGTAGCGCTCCTCGCTGGCCTGCAGGCGTTCCTCGGCCTGCTTCTGCACCGTCACGTCGATCACTACACCGCGCAGGCGGGTGACGCCCTGGCTGCCGCGCTCCAGCTGGCCGCGCGCCAGCAGCCAGCGCCAGCCGCCGGCGCCGGTATCGCGCACGCGGTAGGTGGCGGCATACGCGCCGTCGCCGTCCTTCATCGCCTCCTGCAGGCGCGCCTCGGTCGGCACCAGGTCGTCGGGGTGGATGGCCGCGAAATAGGCGGACAGCGGCGCGTTCTCGGCAAGTGCGGGGTCGACGCCGAACATGGCGGCCATGCGGCGGTCGGCCACCACGCGGTCGGCGCCGATATCCCAGGTCCACACGCCGATTCCGGCGGCGGCGATGGTCGCTTCGAGGCGGGCGCGGGTCTCTTCCAGCGCTTCCTGGGCGCGGGTACGCTCGGCCGCGGTATCGTAGGCATCGAGGTAGAAGCGGGCCTTCGACTTCAGGATCGGCGGCGAGATCGGCTCGTCGAGCACCGAGAGGGCGCCGGCCTCGTACAAAGGCTCGACCGCGAAGTCGCGCTGCGGCGGCAGGCCGATCGCCACCAGCGGCGTCGGCGGAAACGCCGCGCGCAGGCGCCGCAGGAGGCCGGCGAAGGCATGCACGTCGCCGGTATAGCCGGCCAGGATCAGGGCGAAGCCGGGCGGCGCTGTGTGGCGCAGGGCTTCGTCGGCGCTAGGTACGCGCAACACCTCATAGCCGAGTTCCGCGGCCACGCTCGCCACTGCCGGATCGACGTCCGGGCGGTCGCAGACAAACAGAACGCGGCCGCGCGTGGGCCTGGGCTTATTGCCAGCGTCGTGAACAACTTGCATCCGGGGTCCGTATCGTCGATAGTCTTCGCAATGTAGGAGCAGTCCCACGGAAAGTCAACCATCGGCCGTGCGCGCCGCTTGCCAGCTTGGCGGTAGGATGGCGCCCCAGGAGGAGAGATCATGACCAAGGGTACAGAGGAAAATTTCGACGTCGGCGCCATCATGGGCGGTATCTACGGCGACGGCATCATCGCCCGCAAGGGCGCGTTCACGAAAGAATGGGTGGGGCGGCTGAAGGAAGACATCGAGACCCTGTTCGCCGAAGCGCGCGCACGGCCGGGCGGCGCCCTGGAACGCGGACCGGCCCGCTATTACGTCGAAGTGCATCCGGAGCGGATCCGCGGCTTCGTCGAACTGGTGACGCATCCGTGGGTGACGGCGGTGTGCCGGGCCGTGCTGGGGCCGGACTACAAGGTGGTCGAGGCCGGCTTCGACATTCCCTTTCCGGGCGCGATGCACCAGCCCTGGCACCGCGACTTCCCGGCACCGGAAGCGACCCTGGTCGGGCGCCGCCTGAATTCGCTGGCCTTCAACATCACGACCGTCGACGTGACCGAGGAGATCGGCCCGTTCGAGATCGCCCCCGGCACCCAGTGGGACGACCTGGCGGGGACCGACCCGATGTTCCCTGACAAGTCGCTGTATCCGCGCTACGAGGCGCGCGCCCAGCGCAAGCTGCCGCAGGTGGGCGATATCTCGGCGCGCTCGGCGCTGACCATCCACCGCGGCACCGCCAACCGTTCGCAGCTGTCGCGCCCGATCTTCGTGCTGGGCGTGGATGCGCCGGACGCGCGCAACGCCGACAAGCACGACCTGCAGGTCACCCGGGCCTACTGGGATGCGCTGCCGGAAGAGGTGCGCAAGCACCTGACCTGCCGCGTGGTCGACTCGCTGGAAGACATCTATCAGGCCCACACGATCGAGGGCCTGCGGATGGGCGTGACGATGTAAAGACCGGGCCGGGGCTCAGGCGTCGCCGCCCTGGGCATCCTGGCCGTCGTCGCCTTTCAGCTTTTCCGGCTTGAGCGAATCGGCCAGCGCATCGGAAGCGATGCCCTTGGGGGCCTGGCCGACGCGGCGGGTGGAATCGGACTGCTGGTCGAGGTTGACTTCCTCGGCCACTTCGAAACGGCCGTCGGCGGCGCTGTTGTCCGTGTTGTCGGCGGAGCCTGCCGGCAGCAGGTCTTCCGAGCGGCCGTTCTGTTCCTCGGCCGGGGTGGCGCGCTGCTGGTTCTGTTGCCCTTGCTGATTCTGCTGGTTTGCCATTGCTTCCTCCTTTGCATGATCGTCAAGCGATTATGGCGCAGGGGGATGGGCGCGGGCGCACGCTACCGGAAGATCCCGGCTTACCGCTTCTTCCGTTCCGGCAGGTTCTTTTCCAGGATGGCCCACAGGATCAGCCCATAGGCGAGCAGGCGGATCAGGTAGTGCAGCGGCGAATCTTCGCTGTCCTGGTAGCTCAGGGCCGAATACACGCGGTGCGCACCTTCGATGCCGAAGGACAGCGCGAAATACAGGAAAAAACGGTCGCGCGTACTGCGCCAGAAGCGCAGGAAGAACAGCGCGATCACGGTCGAGGCCATGGCGATGGCGCCGGTCAGCATATAGTTCACGTTCACTCCTTCTCGTAGATCAAGCCATACAGCAGGAGCAGCATCGACACCAGGGCCGACAGCAGGCGTACCGGCAGCAGGTAGATATCGGGGAAGACGATCTTGTCGAGCACCAGAAATAAATTGTTCACCGTCATCGCAACGAAAGACCAGCCGCTCCAGAACAGCAGGCGGTGGCCGGTGCGGCGGTAACTGGCCAGCAGCAACCAGGCGCAGGCCAGCGAGGTCAGGGCACACAATGAATAAATGGTAAACGCCACTTAGGAATCCTTTCGCCATTTGAAGGCGTCAGCGAACTGCTGGGCCTTGCGGTCGAGGGAAGAATGGATGAGGTGGGTGACTTCGACCAGGTGGGTCGAGTACAGGTCGGCCAGACGGTCGATGCGTTCGCGCAGCGCGTCTTCGCGCGGCTGATAGCAATACGCATCGGTCATGCCGGGTGCGGGCGCAGCCATCCCCGAACGGCAAAGTTCGTCCAGCAAGCCTTCCGCGACCTTGTCGCGCACGTAGAGACGGCGCGCGAGGGTATCCCGGCTCCAGCCCTGCGCCGGGTTCGCCCGCATCAGCAGCAGGGCTTCGAGGAAAGGCACCGAGGGAATGCTGGTCAGCACGAAGCGCCGGACATCCTCGGGAATGGAGAAATTATCCATTGCCAATATGTTTGCTCAAATGCACTTTAGCTTTTGGAAAGCGCGCATTCTATAACATTCCGATCGGAAATGCGTTTTCGTATCGTGCGCAGGCGCGATTTCATGCAATGCGGGCACGCAAGGAGTACTCGGCTACAATGGCGGCACGATTGATCTTTGTTTATTACCATGCTTCAGAAGTTGTTTGCTCCGCTTGTTTTACTGTCCAGTCTGCTCACTCTGGGGGCCTGCGACAGGCAAGCCGGCGAGGCGTCGCGCGCCCACACCCCGATGGCCGGCGCGCCGCGCACGGCCGAATCCTGCGCCGACCATTATCTCGAAGGCCGCGCGCCGCAAATCCAGAACCCCAAGCTGGCGCCGGCCACCAAGGAGCTGTGCTTCAAGGTTTTCAGCGTCATGCATTCGGGTATCACCCGCACCCCGCTGTGGTCGGCCGAGCACCTGGAAGCGCACGAGGTTGAAGCGGCGCAGCAACTGACGCGCGAGAATTCCTTCCACGCCGAGACGCGCGTGCCGGCCGGACAGCGGGCTGAGCTGTCCGACTACGCGCGCAGCGGCTTCGATCGCGGCCACATGGCCCCGAACGGCGACATGCCGGACCGCGATGCCCAGCGCGACAGCTTCAGCCTGGCGAACATCGTGCCCCAGGACGGCGAGAACAACCGCCACCTGTGGGCCGGCATCGAAGGGGTGGTGCGCAAGATGGCGAAGAAGGAAGGCGACCTGTATGTGGTAACCGGACCGGCCTTCCTCGGCAGCAACCTGCGCAAGGTCGGCAAGGTGCTGGTGCCGACCCACTTGTACAAGCTGGTCTACAGTCCGCGCCAGAAAGCCGGCGCCGCGTGGTTCGTCGAGAACACGGCGGATGCGAAGCCGAACGTGATCCCGATTCCGGAACTCGAACGCATCATCGGCATCAATTTGCTGCCCGCATTGAGCGACGAGGAAAAGGGACGCATGCTGAAACTACCGAACATCCGCCAGAAGGGCGACAGGAGGAATTCATGAGCGACAAGCACGGCGAACGCAGCTTCGTCCCCTACGCCAACGAAGCCGACGTGATCGAGATCGGCCACCTGATGCTGGAAAACCGCCTGGACCGCATCACCATTTCCGGCGATGTCGACCTGACCGCCGACAAGCAGGGTCTGGAGGCCGCGCGGCGGCTGCGTGCGCTGCTCGGCGCCGTCGTCGCCAGCCTCGAAAGCCGCGACCTGCCGGACCGGTTGCCGCCACCCGATGTCGAAACAGTGGACAATCCATTTGCATAACATTGACGGGCCGCAAGGCCCGTTTTTCGTTGTGCGCCCAGCATGGGCGCAATCTTGGAGGTGTAAGTCCTCCCGTAAGCTGACCACAGCGAACGAAGTGAAGCGCAACTGCGGAAGGGTGACCGACCGTGGAGAGGAAGCGTGGATCG